>PDYJ01002307.1_pt1 | contig 460937 bp, 422 predicted proteins | sample 1430841 | NCBI WGS metagenome assembly PDYJ01 (sample SAMN07237672, study PRJNA390542) | Gut metagenome, whole genome shotgun sequencing project. | isolation source: fecal pellets | host: Mus musculus | place: USA: New York, NY | collected 2016-10
GGATCACACAATATTATCTTTGCTCCCATATCTATCAATTTATCCACAAAGAACAAGCGACTCTCAAACATCTTTTGATGAATAAGCACACTCCCCTTAGCCTGGGTGGCAAACCACAAGAAATATACTTAACAAATCGGGAGACAAACCGGGCCATGGAGCATCAGAAAATGTCATTATAGATCCATCCATAAACGAATCTATGGCATAAATCTCGTCTTGTCTGACATGAATGTTATCCCCCTCAACCTCCATATTCACTCCAAGACGACGAAAACATTCCGGCATTATCCCCAAATCATCTATACCCACATTCTCCAACACAATATCCGAACCAGTCATGGCCGCCACTCCTATAAAGCTACCCACCTCTATCATATCGGGAAGCATTTTATGATCAGTACCACCAAGATAATCCACCCCACAGATTGTAAGCAAATTCGAACCGATACCAGTTATTTTAGCACCCATTCTTACGAGCATCTTACACAATTGCTGAATATATGGTTCGCATGCCGCATTATAAATTGTTGTGACTCCGGAGGCAAGCACTGCTGCCATTATGATATTGGCAGTGCCTGTAACCGATGCCTCATCAAGCAACATGTAACATCCCTTTAGACCGTTGGGAGCAGTAATATTATAATACTTTCCTAATTCATCATATTCAAATTCCGCCCCGAGTTTCTGCCAACCCCAGAAATGGGTATCAAGGCGACGGCGACCGATTTTATCTCCACCCGGCTTAGGAAGTATTGCCTTACCAAATCTTGCAAGCAATGGTCCGACTATCATGACTGAGCCCCTCAAAGACTGAGCCTTCTTACGGAATTGCTCAGAATAAAGATATTCGGTATCTATTTCTTTTGCACTGAAACTTACCGTATTATTATCTATATGCTCTGTCTCCACTCCCATTTCCTCTATCAGGGATATTAAGTTTCTTACATCCGCAATATCAGGGATATTACTGATAACCACCCTTTCAGGTGTCAATAATGTAGCACAAATCACTTCCAATGCCTCATTCTTGGCTCCTTGTGGAGATATATTGCCTTGCAACCTATGACCTCCCTCAACAATTAGTGAACTCATGAATATGATGCTTTACTTTTTCTTTTTCGCTTTTTTACCACTCGCCTGTTGTGTCACATCAAGGTATTCATTCAGACGATAATTTTCCGGATCTATCTGAATCTTACCATCAGAAATTTCTGCTATATCCATAAATACACGTGCATCATTTGCCAATTCAGGATTTTGCATGACAAGAAGTTTCTTCATCTGATTTGCTATCAGGAAAATCAACTGATCTTTTTCCACACAATTATCCATTACGGCAACTTCCTGTATCATCAATTGGATATTTCTGCCATAATGTCTGAATCTATTCACCTCCCCCCCGTATGGTATTTTTTTACGTTCCGGACTTAATTGATCTTTACCAATCACCTCACAGGGGAATTCTATATCAAGCTTAAATCTTGACATTACATTAATGTGATCCCAAATCTTCTGTTTATCCCCTTTATCTCCAAGCATTGAGGGGAAAAGAGTAGCCATGACTTCAGAGATTGCAACCGCACACCTTGTACGCTCCTCCTTATCCTCTATCGCCACACAATAATCAATCATCCGTTGTATGTTTCTGCCATACTCAGGCATGAGCAATTGCGACTCATTGGTATTATATGGTATTATTTCATATTCATCTGATTATTGGATATACATCAATAAAATATTTAATGATATCCTTGGTTTGCAATTAATATCTGACGTTTTGACACCTACTTATTCAACACTCTATTTTTAGGAATTGTTGTCTGATATTCCTTTAGATAATTGGGAGTGGAATAAGCGACATCAATAAAACGGTTCTCCCGGAAATATTTCTCAGCCAATGCCATCATATCACGCGCATGAGGATTAATATTTTCCAACCATTCACCATTCTGTCCTCCATAGACACCTTTGAATTTAGCAGCGCCGTCACCAAAAAACACCACTCTACGATAGGAATAAAGATTTTCAAACGAACCTTCATCAAGAATCACAGGACCTTCCTCTATAATATTTGAAAGCCTGAAATCTATTGCTCCGGCAAAGACCTCCATCCGCCTGGCATCTACCATTGGCACCAATATTTCGTCACCTTGCCATTCAAGATTTCGGAACATCGCCTTGACTGCCATTATCTGTAATGTAGATATTCCTATCAACGGGACACCAAGACTAAATGCCAAACCTTTTGCGAGAGATAAACCTATTCTAAGCCCGGTATAAGATCCCGGTCCAAGACTGACCGCCACTGCATCGAGTTTTTCCCCTTTTCTATTAACTTCATCCATGCAGCGTTCAACAAATGGAGCAAGTTTCACCGCATGATTCATCCCTTCGGTATCCTCCAATTGGAACTCCACCACTCCATCCTTTGTCAAAGCCACGCTACATGTCTTAGACGATGTTTCAATATTTATTATTAGTGCCATTATTCTTTTCGATTAATTTTTGCATGATAAGCCTCCACACAATTTTGACCATCTATTGCAGCCGATACTATACCGCCTGCATATCCTGCCCCTTCTCCCGCCGGATAGAGATCCTCTACCGATATATGGTTTAAAGTTTCTTTATCCCTTGGGATTCGGACCGGACTCGACGTCCGTGATTCCAACCCCACCATCAATCCATCATGGGAAATAAAACCATGACATTTACGGTCAAAGATTTTAAATCCCTCCTTCAATCTACTTGAAATTTCTGTTGGCAACAGTAGATCCAGACGCGCGGCATGCACTCCGGCAGGATAAGAACTGCGAGGAAGGCTCTTCGAATCTTTTCCGGATATAAAATCTGTCATTCTTTGAGCCGGAGCATTTATTGAATTTCCTGATGCCTCAAAAAATCTTTTTTCAAGATTCTCTTGTAATGCCATCATCTCAAGTGGTCCTTCTGATTCAAATCCTGATATATCTCCCGGATGAAGTTCCACCACCATGCCAGAATTTGCCCATTGGCTGGCTCTTGCAGAAGCCGACATTCCATTGACTACAGACTGACGATCTCCCGACATAGCAGGGACAACAACACCACCGGGGCACATACAAAATGAATACACACCTCTTCCATCAACCTGAGTCACGAAACTATATTCCGCTGCCGGCAAATATTCCCCTCTACCATCTTTTGAATGATATTGCAAACAGTCTATCAATGTTTGGGGATGTTCAAGTCTGACCCCAATCGCAAGACCTTTTGCTTCAAGCGCAATATTTTCTTTATGTAGAAAGCGGTATACATCCCTTGCTGAATGTCCGGTTGCCATGATGACTGCACCCCTAACTTCTCCTGAATTTGTCCGCACACCTCTGACTACATTATCTTCAAGAATCAATCCGGTGACCTTCTCCCGAAATCTCACCTCTCCTCCACATTTCAATATCGTATTGCGGATATTCTTTATGACATCCGGAAGTTTATCACTCCCGATATGAGGATGAGCGTCCACAAGAATATCTTCCGAAGCTCCATGTTGATGCAGCAATTGAAGTATCTCTCTCACATTTCCCCTTTTCTTGCTGCGGGTATATAATTTACCGTCGCTATACGCACCGGCACCTCCTTCCCCAAAACAATAATTAGATTCATTGTCAACCTTTCCTTCCCGGCTTATTTTAGCAAGCTCTATCCTTCGTGTATCAACATCGCTTCCTCTCTCAAGCAAAATCGGACGGATACCCAACTCAATTGCCTTTAATGCTGCAAACAATCCTGCCGGACCAGCTCCTACTATCACAATCTGAGGAGCATCCTCCGGTAACTTTTTAAAAACTACCGGCTCATATTGAGCCTTAACTTTCAAGTCATCGCCTGTAGCGATTCTTACCGTAAGGTTAATCGCCACATTACGCTGACGAGCGTCAATTGATCGCTTTATGATTTTCAAATCATTTATGTCATTCTCCTTTATTCCACAATCCGTTGCCACCCTCTTTTTCAGCAAAGAAGGTACTGCCGCGATTTTGGGAGAAACCCTAAAGGAAACATCTGTTATCATTTCATACACTTTTTTCAAACTGCAAATATAATTTATTATATTGGATTTAAAAATATTTTGTATAAGTTAATATCGTTTTTTTATAATTTTCGTAATGAAGTTGCCTAAATCTCATCTACAGACTTTGAATATAAAGATCACGTATTATGTTTCAAATTGAAGATTTTTCACTAAATTTGCAGATGAAGTTGTTCGTCACACAATATTACAATGACATCTTTTCAAAGATGGATATATGTCAATTTCATGGGCAAACCGATAAGCCTTTGATGATACTTGATTTTAAATTATTTAAAATCAAAGGAATAACTTCAGATTTTCATCACTTTAATTTTTAATAATATGAGAGATATAACCAATGCCGGTTTTTTATTTGATTTAGACGGTGTGCTCATTGACAGCGAAAAGGAATATTCAAAAATATGGTCACAAGTAAACTGCGAATATCCAAGTGGCACCCCATCATTGGAAAAAATAATCAAGGGTTGCACCCTGGATAAAATTCTTGATGATCATTATCCAGATCCGGAAATCAGAGTCAAGGTAGTAAAACGTCTTTATGAACTTGAGAAACTAATGAAATACGATTATACCCCCGGAGCAGAATACCTATTAAAAAGACTTAAAGAATTAAAACAGCCCATAGCTCTTGTCACCAGCAGCAACGATGATAAAATGGCTCATCTTGATGAGGAAATCCCGGAATTGAGAGGGCTATTTGATTATATCGTGACAGCAGACCAAATATCCAAATCAAAACCGGATCCGGAGGGCTATCTTCTTGGTGCGGAAAAAATAGATCGAGACATCCGAAACTGCGTCGTATTTGAAGATTCTCTTCAAGGAGTAAAAGCAGGCAAGGCTTCCGGAGCATTCGTCATCGGAGTCGCCGGCACTCTTCCTAAAGAGACGCTTGCCCCTTATTCCGATATTGTCATTGATTCCCTAACAGAGCTTAATATTGAAGAGCTCGTCAAAATTGCCTCGCAACGAAATGAATAATAATATACCTCTGGCAGAAAGGCTTCGCCCTACATCTCTGGATGATTATATCGGGCAACAGCACCTTGTGGGAGACAATGGCATAATCAGGAAAATGATTGATTCCGGAAGAATCAATTCATTCATTCTATGGGGACCTCCGGGCGTAGGAAAAACCACTCTTGCAAAAATCATTGCAAAAACCACAGAAGCGGCCTTCTACACTCTCAGTGCCGTGACATCCGGAGTGAAAGATGTAAGAGACGTGATTGATCGCTGTAAAGCTGAAATGAGAAGCATGTTTACAACGGTCCGCCCTATTCTTTTCATTGATGAAATACATCGGTTCAGCAAATCACAGCAAGATTCATTACTTGGAGCCGTGGAACAAGGCATAGTCACTCTTATCGGTGCCACTACAGAAAATCCATCATTCGAAGTAATCCGCCCTCTTCTTTCAAGAAGCCAGGTCTACACTCTCAAGCCTTTGGACAACTCTGATCTTGAGACATTACTTGATCGTGCGTTACACAAAGACACTATCCTTTCCTCAAGAGATATTGAAGTGATTGAGAAAAAGGCCCTGTTCCGTTTTTCCGGAGGAGACGCCCGAAAGTTGTTAAATATACTTGATTTAATTGAACAATCCACTCCCAAAAATGAAAAAATAACTATCACCGACAATCTCGTCACTGAACGGCTTCAAGAAAATCCGGCTGAATATGATCGAGATGGTGAGATGCACTATGATATCATTTCTGCATTCATAAAATCAATCAGAGGAAGCGATGCCGATGCAGCCATATACTGGCTTGCACGAATGGTAGCAGGGGGAGAAGACCCAAAGTTTATAGCCCGACGCCTTGTCATTCTTGCAGCGGAAGATATTGGACTCGCTAATCCCAATGCCTTGTTGCTTGCCAACGCGACATTTGATTCAATCCACAAGATCGGATGGCCTGAAGGGAGGATCATCTTGGCAGAATGCACAATCTACCTTGCCAATTCGCCAAAGAGCAATTCTGCATATAAAGCTATTGGGGCGGCAATGGAGGCTGTAGCTCAAACCGGGAATCTCCCCGTCCCTTTGCATTTGAGAAATGCTCCCACAAAACTCATGAAAGACCTCGGCTATCATGAAGGCTACAAATATGCACACGACTATAAGGGGAATTTCGTAAAACAACAATATCTTCCTGACCAGCTAATCGAATCCAGATTCTGGATACCATGCGATAATCCTCAGGAAGCCCGAATGTGGGAAAATATTGAAAAATTACGTTCCGAAAACAGTTGACTGCTATATTTGAAAAATAATTAAAGAATTTTTTCATTATTTCATTGTTTTATTTTGAAGATATTAATAAAACAATTAAATTTGCCACGTATTCGTACTAAAACTTTAGATTTCATGAAAAAACACAATTTCTACGCAGGCCCCAGTATAATGAGCCAGTTCACCATTGAAGAAACTGCTAAGGCAGTTCACAACTTCGCGGATATGGGATTATCCATTCTTGAGATTTCTCACCGTAGCAAGCAATTTCAAGCGGTGATGGATGAAACGGTAGCTCTCTTCAAGGAGTTGCTCGAAATTCCGGAAGGATATAGTGTCCTGTTCCTCGGTGGCGGCGCAAGTCTTCAGTTCGCAATGGTGCCGATGAATATGCTTTCAAAAAAAGCTGCCTATCTTGACACAGGTGTATGGGCAAGCAAAGCAATCAAAGAGGCAAAATTATTTGGAGACGTTGACATCGTTGCTTCTTCCAAAGACAAAAACTACACCTATATTCCAAAAGACTTTGTAGTGCCTGCAGACGTGGATTATTTCCACTACACTTCAAACAACACTATCTACGGAACTGAGTTGCGTAAAGATCCTGAAGTTGGGGCTCGTCTTATAGCAGATATGAGTTCCGACATATTCAGCCGTCCTGTTGATATATCCAAATATGACCTTATCTATGGAGGCGCACAGAAAAATCTTGCACCTTCCGGTGTCACTTTCGTTATCGTCAAAGACGATGCCCTCGGTCATGTGGATCGCCCAATACCGACAATGCTTGATTATCGCACCCATGTAAAGAAGGGTTCCATGTTCAATACGCCGCCGGTTCTCCCGATTTTCTCTGCATTACAGACTCTAAAATACTACAAACAACTCGGTGGTATTCGCGAAATAGAGAAAATGGATATTGCAAAGGCAGAGACCCTTTACAATGCAATTGATGGCAGTAAGATGTTTGTCGCCACTGTTCCTAATCATGAAGACCGTTCTATTATGAACGTTTGCTTCGTGATGAAACCGGAATATAAAGAATTGGAAAAAGAATTCATTGATTTCGCTACTGAAAAAGGCATGGTAGGCATAAAAGGTCATCGTGACGTCGGTGGATTCCGTGCTTCTCTCTACAATGCGCTACCAATGGAGAGCGTGAATGCTCTTGTCGCTGCAATGAAAGAATTCGAAGCGAAACACTAATTTCCCCTAACAGGAACATAATCTAACAAAAGCAGACAGAAGGTAGTATTACTTTCTGTCTGTCAAACATCCTTTATTATGAAAATTCTTGTATTCACAGAAAAACCTTTTGCTCCGGCAGCCGTTAAGGCGATTGCAGACGTAATCAATGCATCTGGAAATGATATGGAACTGGTGGAAAGAGGGACCAGAGCTGATCTTCTAAATGCAGTTAAAGATGCTGAAGGATTAATCGTCCGTAGCGATGTGATTGATGCTGAGGTAATGGAGGCTGCACCAAAACTTAAAGTGATCGTAAGAGCCGGTGCAGGCTACGACAATATTGACCTTCAAGCAGCCACAAACCATGGTATTTGCGTAATGAACACCCCGGGACAAAACTCAAATGCTGTGGCAGAACTTGTATTCGGTATGATTGTCATGATGTGTAGAAACCAATATAACGGCACATCCGGCTCCGAACTGAAAGGGAAATCTCTTGGTATATATGCCTTCGGACAAGTTGGCAGAAATGTAGCACGTATTGCCAAAGGATTCGGCATGAAGATACAGGCTCTCGACGTGTTTGTCTCTGACGAGGTGATGGAGGCTGAAGGTGTCACTCCGGTGCATGATGTAAATGAACTCTTCTCTCAGAACGATTTTGTTTCGCTTCATATTCCCGCCACTCCTCAGACAAGAAATTCCATTGGGTATGATCTTGTGATGAAAATGCCCAAAAACGGTGTGCTGGTAAATACTGCGCGTAAGGAAGTAATTGATGAAGAAGGTTTAAAGAAAGCTTTGGAAGAGCGTCCTGATCTTCGTTATGTAAGCGACATCAAGCCGGCTGCTGCCGAGGAATTTGAGAAGCTATTTGCATCTCGCGTATTCTTCACACCAAAGAAAATGGGAGCACAGACAGCTGAAGCCAACTTTAATGCCGGGGTTGCTGCTGCCGAACAATCGATTGCATATCTCAAAGATGGTTGGAATAAATTCCAAGTAAATAAATAATTTATTTCTCAGTTAATATAAGATCCTGTTTTTCATCAAATCAGGAATCTAAATCTCGGAAGGAATCCCACTTCCGAGATTTTTTATATTATATCCAGATCTTACATAAAATGAAAAAATTTATACGCACCTAATTACCAATTAATTACGCACAAACATTCATTCCTAAGTAATTTTATTTATAATCAAACGTTTATATCATAAAATTATAACACTGACAATCAAAAATACATTACCATATCATAAAACCATCTATCAATGTCTGGTATAAAAGTTGATATATCTTATTCAAGGGAACTTTTGGCAATATCCCCCATCATTGTGTTTCTTATCGTCTATCTTGTTACTTCTCTTATATTTGGCGATTTCTATAAGATGCCTATAAGTGTAGCCTTGATGATAGCATCTATATGGGCAGCATTCACATTGAAAGGAAAAAGTATTTCGCAAAAAATAGAAATCTTTTCAAAAGAAGCCGGATCCTCAAATGTGCTATACATGGTGTGGATCTTCATTTTAGCCGGAGCTTTTGCAGCAATCGCTAAACAAAGTGGAGCAGTTGAAGCCACCGTTGATCTGGCTCTCATCATACTTCCATCTTATATGATTGTTCCAGGTCTTTTTATCGCCACATGCTTTATTTCCATGGCTATAGGCACATCTGTAGGAACCGTGGTTGCATTGACACCTCTCGCGGTGAATATGGCTGAAGGTGCAGGTGCCCCGGTCCCTTTCTTTGTTGCCATTCTACTTGGAGGCGCATTCTTTGGAGACAATCTCTCATTCATCTCTGACACAACTATTGCTGCCACAAGGACACAAGGTTGTGATATGAAAGATAAGTTTTTAGCAAATATACGGATTGTTTTGCCTGCTGCAGCAATAGCCTTATTCCTATATTGTCTCTTTTCTCCGACACTCGAATCCGCCCCACAACCATCCGGAAGGAGTTTGTGGCTCGTGATTCCTTACTTAATCGTAATAGCCTGTGCATTATATGGCATAACTGTGACAGTGGTTCTACTTATAGGAATCATCTCTGCCATGATAGCAGCAATATTGGAAGGGATATCAATACTTGATATCTTCTCTATTGCTGGAGAAGGTATCGATTCAGTTGGACCTCTCGTAATGATAACCTTATTAGCTGCCGGAATGTTGGGCATGATTAAAAGCGCAGGGGGTATCGATTTTATTCTTAAAATTCTTGGCAGGAATATTTCAACCTCCAGAGGCGCTCAACTAAGCATATCCCTACTCGTAGGAATTGTCAATTTATGTACCGCAAACAATACGGTTGCTATTCTGACTGTAGGCTCTCTTGCGAAAAAAATCGCAGATACATATAATATCCCACCTCGCAAGACCGCTTCATTACTTGATACCGGATCTTGCATCGTACAGGCTATAATCCCTTATGGCGCACAGACGCTAATGGCGGCATCACTTGCAGGTATATCCCCGATAGCTCCTTGGCAATATCTTTTCTATCCGCAAATTCTCATTCTATGTCTGGCAATATCAATCATGATAACCCCAAAGCGCAAATTACACAATAAATAAATTGAGATCTCAATATTTTACAAAGAAAGGTCTGCATCCTCATTATTAAGATGCAGACCTTCCTTCTTTAGGATAATTAAATTTCATTTACTTCGAGCTCAGCCGCACCGTAGTAGTGAACGTGCCTATTTCAGGTGCTCCCTCCGGTAATTTCTCTTCATCCTCTACGACAACTAACGGAATATTCACAACAGCACTTGTAATGCTCTTATCCACCTGTAGCACTGTAGAAGTTACTGTAAATGTATGAGTTCCGGGCTTCATATCCTTTGTTGTAAAGGAGAAATTGAATTTACCCTCCTCTATACTTGCCCATATAGGGTATCCATCCAAATGATATCTTACCCCAGTGACGGTAGCTGCCTTATCCGTAAGAGATTTAACTGATACTCCGTCAACCGATACTGTATCACCTACTACCGTATAAAATTTACTGTCAACCTGACTTACCCCACTCAACGTCACAGAAAAATCAACCTGAGCGAGATCATCATCATCACTGCACGATGCAAAGAATGCCAAAGGCAACAGGAATAACAGATAGAATAGCTTTTTCATTTTTTATCTCCTTCTTTCTTGTTAATTTATTAAATTGTTAAACTTCTTATTTTATGACTCTTTATCACTTTTTAATTATGAGTCATTTTATATATCCAATGAGTATTTACCTCAACATTGATCAATGTATCTGAATGGACTTTATCTTATAACATCCGACAAACAATAATGTTGAGTATTTACATATAAAAAAGCGAAGGAGTCATCATGATTCCTTCGCCTTCTAAATTTCTGTAACACGTATGCCTACAACTTATTTAAGTTTTAATCAAGTTTGTGAATTACAAGACCGGATCTCAACTTCGGTTCAAACCAAGTTGTCTTAGGCGGCATTATATTACCACTGTCTGCTATGTCTATAAGCTGTCCCATCGTCACTGGGTACAATGCTAATGCCATTTTCATTTCGCCACTGTCTACTCGCCTCTTTAGCTCGCCGAGTCCTCTGATTCCGCCGACAAAATCTATACGCTTATCTGTGCGTAAATCAGTAATTCCTAATATATCGCGAAGTATAAGATTGGAAGATACCGTCACGTCAAGAATACCGATTGGATCATTATCGTCGTATGTCCCCTCCTTTGCTGTCAAAGAATACCATTTACCATCCACATACAGAGAAAAATTGTGCAAACCAGCAGGAGAATAGATATTCTCACCCTTCTCCTCAACTTCAAAATTCTCACGCAGTTTATCAAGGAATTCATCAACTGTCAATCCGTTAAGATCCTTCACAACTCTATTATAGTCTATAATACGAAGATGTGAAGCAGGGAAAGCCACTGCCAAGAAATAATTATACTCCTCATCCCCTTTATGCGACGGATTATTAGCCGCTTTCTCGGCTCCGACAAGAGCTGCCGCTGCCGATCTATGATGACCATCCGCAATATAGAGATTAGGAATCTTTGCAAATTCTTCTGTTACTTTTGAAATGGTATCCTCATCCTCTATCACCCACAATGAATGACCAAAGCCATCCGGAGCAATAAAATCATATTCCGGCTCCCTGGCAGTCACTTCCCGAATTATCTGTTCAAGAGCATCATTATCAGGAAATGCGAAAAACACCGGCTCTATATTAGCATTATTTATTCTGACATGCTTCATTCGGTCTTCTTCCTTATCCCGACGAGTAAGTTCATGCTTCTTTATCCTTCCCTCCATATAATCATTGACCCAGGCTCCCACTACAAATCCATACTGTGTACGGCCATCCATTGTCTGGGCATAAATATAATAATTCTCCTTGGAATCCTGAACAAGCCAGCCCTCCCTTTGAAATTTATTAAAATTCTCGACTGCCTTGTCATATACTTTGGGATCATGCTCATCTGTGCCCGGTTCGAAATCTATCTCCGGTTTGATGATATGGTATAACGATTTCTCATTATCCCCTGCCTCTTTACGGGCTTCGTCACTGTTCAGCACGTCATACGGACGCGAAACAACTTCTTCTACAAGCTCGCGGGGTGGACGCACTCCACGAAATGGTTTCACTTTTGCCATGGTAATAATTTAAGATTTATGATGTAGGTACTATATGTCAAGTTACCTCTATTCATGTAACGTAACCTATCTCATTCTATTTTATGAATAGATGACTTCTGACTCTTTTTTCTACACTTCTCACATACTCCATATATACATGTAGAGACATAAGCTGCACGGAAATCGCTAAACTTCATATTTGCTAATGCACCGTCGATATCTTCCAAATCCACTTCTCGAATCTCTCCACACTCCGTACAAACCAAATGACTGTGGGTCTGGCTTGCTCTTTCATATCTCGCCTGATGAGTATCAAAAAGCAAACGTCTGACAATTCCTGCCGAACACAGTAATTCCAACGTACTGTATATTGTAGCACGACTGACATGATACCCACTGCTCTCAAGAGCCTTATAAAGGCAATCCACGTCAAAATGGTCGTTGTAATAAAGCACACAACGTAATATCTCAAAACGTTCCGGTGTTTTACGTAACCGTCTCAAACGCAAAAATGAGATGAATTTTTCCTCTTCCTCCTTATGATTTTCAAGACATCGGTTGCACATTCTTATGAAATTCTTCATGTTAATCGGCATCTTACAAGATAAGACACCATGTATGGCGCCCATTGGAATAAATATCTTGAAGTCTGCCGGGATCAATTTATTGAAAACTCCATTGCAAATTTAAAAATATAGGGGCAGAAATGCAAATTTCTGCCCCTAAAATACCTATTTATATGTAGATGATTATATCCTGACCTCATTTTCCGGATAATGAAGTCTTTTAGTCTTATTTCAAAAATTTAAAAATTTCAGAGTTATGACTTCAATATTAGAAGCTCAACATCATCATAGCCGTTATCCTGTTGGCACTCCCATTTGTCCCATTGAAATTCATCCTTTTGCCCGATAGATACTCCATACCTACCTCAAATCTTGGAGTAATGTCCCAATATAGATTAAATGCGCCATACAGTCCATACTTATATTGTCCGTCGCCGGGATTATGTTTCGGATAATAACGTTGTTCTGAAAGTGCCACATCTGCAAACAATTTATGAGTGAAATAATATTTTGCACCAAGCACAAACCCTGTAGCCATCGGAGCATACAATTTCCCTTTCTTATCCGGATCTGCGATGAGATCAAAACTTCCACCGGCAAGATCTGTGGTATAGGATGCATGTCCTTTCCCTAAAGACGCTATTCCATAAAGATTTAGGCTGTTGTTTACTTTTATTATTGTCGACAATTGGGCTCCCCAGCCAAATATATTATAATTTTTACCAACAATCAGATCCCGGTATGATAAAATTCTACCAAGCCCTGACAATCTCACATGGCTCTCACCCCCATCCCATTGATATTGTGCAAATGCTGCCACATCAGGCACGTAATCACTACAGGCCTTGGTGGTAGTTCCATCTGCTGATATCGAACTTGACGGAAATTCTAACGATCCTGCGACACTCCAACGGTTCTTAAATGTATGCATGTATCTTACAAGCACACTTGTCCTACTATTAATCCCATTTGGTCCTGCTGCATCTATTGTAGACGGCTCCGCTTGTGTATCCTCAAACGTGGTGGTGGCATATCCGGCTGTCCAGTCGCCCATAGTGATGTACGCCTTCTTCAATTTAAAGTCCCTGTTATTATAACCGGAAAAGTCTGCCTGAAAGAATCCCATGAAATTACCGAAAACACTGTTTTTACCTAATATTGTAAAAAACAATCCGGTGCCTGCCGGTGTAGCGGCAAGTCTTCTCATTGACGTCGGATCTTTGGGGATCTGTATAAAATATGGTGAAAAACCACTGATTGGAATCGAACCATTCCAATCATAATATCCTCTGATACGCACAACTCCTCCAATTCCCATTGCAAGATTATTACTCTTACTCATAAACATAAAATATGGAGCACGTGGATCCTGAAAATGTCTGAATTGGTTGACATAAAACATATTCAGCATCTTCTCAACGGAATCCTTTGCCACATTAGCGTCACCGGAAGATATAACATGCGTAGATTCTATTATTGACCTATCCCTTTTCTTTGCTTTAGACACCAAGGGTTCTGGTTCTGGTCCTGATTCTGACACCGCTAATGGCACACCATTACCGGAATCCAAACTATCAATCGACAGGATTCCTACGTTGCCTGCTAATTCCGCATATTGAGCGGCTGCCTGGATTTGAGGCACATAAATGCCTACAGCTAACGCTCCTAAAGCCAGACCTCCAATTAATGTCCTTTTTGATGCAATGAAATTCATAGTGGAATGTTTTTAAACGTGTGGATTAATTAAGTTGTATGATCCAACTTTTGTATAAATAACATCCCTTACTCGTGATAGGTTCAAACTGTATTCTGCTTAGATACCCCATATTCAGGATAGAGTGAGAGTTGTCACTATTCAAACAGATACCGCAACAATTCCTCTATCTTTCCAACCTCCACTACCTTTATCTTAAACTTATCCTTTACTCCTTTTAAATTATCTTTAGGAATAACCACAGCATCAAACCCAAGTTTCTCCACTTCTGCCACACGTTGATCTATTCGCGTAACTGTCCTGATTTCCCCGGAAAGACCGACCTCTCCTATAAAACATGTTTTTCTTGACACGGATATGTCAAAATTAGACGACATTATCGCTGCGACAACAGCCATGTCTATCGCAGGGTCAACCACTTTCAATCCCCCCGCCATATTCAGGAATACGTCTTTCTGTCCCAATTTGAATCGGGCACGTTTCTCTAATACCGCAAGAATCATATTCAGACGACGCTGATCATAACCCGTGACTGAACGTTGAGGCGTGCCATACGCCGCCGTAGACACCAATGCCTGTACTTCCACCATAAATGGTCTGACTCCCTCTATTGTCACCCCTATTGCTATGCCGCTCATCTCTTCCTCACGATTTTCTGAAAGAAGCATTTCCGATGGATTCTTCACCTCTCTCAATCCCTTCTGTACCATTTCATAAATCCCTATCTCCGATGTAGAGCCGAAGCGGTTTTTTATTGAGCGTAGAATACGATATAGATATTGGCGATCACCTTCAAACTGAAGCACGGTGTCCACTATATGCTCCAACACTTTCGGACCTGCAATTGCCCCATCCTTATTGATATGACCTACAAGAATAACCGGCACACCTGATTCCTTAGCATATCGGAGAAGTGCCGCAGCACATTCCCTTACCTGACTGACACTGCCAGAGGCTGATTCAATCTGATCTGATGCAATCGTCTGGATTGAATCGACCACGACTATCTCCGGAACCACATTTTCAATTTGGGTAAATATATTATCAAGTCTTGTTTCACACAAAATATATGTATTATCCGATACTTTTCCAAGCCGATCCGCACGCAATTTAAGCTGGGTTGCACTCTCTTCTCCCGACACATATAGTATTCTCTTATTACGTATCGACAGAATATTTTGAAGCAACAGCGTCGATTTTCCTATGCCCGGCTCACCACCAATCAAAGTAAGACTGCCTGCAACAAGTCCCCCTCCAAGGACTCGATTCAATTCGCTTGAGGGCATAATTATACGAGGTTCATCAAGTGTCTCTATCTCTGACAGTTTTACAGGACGTTGGATTTTACTACTGCCAAGCTTCAAATCAGTCTTCTTTGACACCGTTATTTTTTCCTCTGCAAATGAATTCCATTCTCCGCATCCGGGACACCTGCCAAGCCATTTAGGAGATTCGTATCCGCAAGACTGACAGAAAAACACATTCTTTACCTTCGCCATTGATATTAATGCTTTATATTATTTCCACACATATCTTCTCTCCATTAATCATAAAAGATCATGATAAAGGAAATCATCATGCTATTTATCCTAATGATTTCTGAACGTTGACAACGTTATCGCAGTTGCAATTGCCACATTCAACGATTCCCCATGGGAGTCATCTCTATATGGAGGTATCAGCAACGGATGATCAACCAGACTTCTTACATCCTCCGACAATCCATTCCCCTCATTTCCCATAACAATAAAACCGGCTTGCCCAAGCGTAGTCTTAAATATATCGTTCCCTTCAAGCATCATTCCATAAACCGGGAATGACTGATGACAATTAATAACACTGCATAAATCCGCATAACACACTTTCACTCTTTTCAACGATCCCATTGTGGCTTGTATCGCTTTCGGATTATATATATCCACCGTATCTTCCGAAGCAATCACCTTATCCACCCCAAACCAGTCGGCAGTGCGCACGATTGTGCCAAGATTGCCCGGATCTTGAATACCATCCAGCAGCAATATCAATTCGTCATTAAAATTCTCCAATATCTTATTCTGTTCCGGAATATGAAAGACAGCTATTACTTCAGAAGCATTAGATAGCGTTGATATCTTCTTTAATAATGTATCTGATGCTTCCAGCACCCTATTCTCCCAATCCCGACATAGATCAAGATGCGTTGCTATCCAATCACGTGTAGCCACTATGCTCTCCAGTTCAAACGCGCCTAAAGTATCAACCACACATTTCTCTCCTTCTGCCAAAAAAAGCCCATGCTTTCTCCTCATTTTTTTTGACGATAACGATGCATATACGGCGGCTTTTGTTTTAGACAACTCCATTCTCACGTAATTTTATTATTTTTAATTATTTTAAAGGCAAAGATAATGTTATTTTTTGGAAACAAATAAGAATTTTGTTAATTTTGTACGTTAACTATAAATAAATTCTTCACATGAAATATATAGGTGCCCACGTAAGTATAACGGGAGGTGTGTCAAATGCTCCTGTAAAGGCTCACACAATAGGAGCAAAGGCATTCGCCCTATTCACAGGAAGTAGCTCTCGTTGGGTCTCGAAAGAGATTTCCCCAAAAGAGGCAGACAAATTTAAAGAGAATTGCGACAAGTTGGGATTTTCCCCCGACGTAATCTTACCACATGATAATTTTCTAATTAATCTCGGTTCGCCGGATAGTGCAAAACTCGAACTTTCAAGAAAATCATTTCTTGATGAGATGAACCGTTGCCAATTGTTAGGACTGACGATGATTAATTTCCATCCCGGAAGTCATCTCAACCAAATAGACCATGACAAATGTCTTGACAGGATAGCAGAATCAATAAACATCACACTTGACAAGACGAATGGTGTGACTGCCGTGCTTGAAAATGTGGCAGGACAGGGATCTAATATGGGGCATTCTTTTGAGCAACTTGCCCACATCATCGATAAGATTGAAGACAAATCAAGAATTGGTGTATGTGTCGACACCTGTCACGCATATTCCGCTGGATATGATCTCGCAACAGAAGCTGGATATATCGATACCTGGAAACAATTCGACAACATCATTGGGATGAAATATCTGCGTGGAATGCATCTCAATGATGATAAAAGAGAACTCGGATCAAGAATCGACCGTCACGAATCTATCGGGAAAGGCACTCTTGGGAATGAATTCTTTTCCCGGCTCGTAAATGATCCAAACCTTGATGGAATACCATTAATCCTTGAGACTCCGGACGACAGCATCTGGGCACAAGAGATTGCTTGGCTTTATGACCAAATCAGAAAATAAATAAAAATTATTATAATGAAAATTAAACCTGATTTAAGTTTCTGGAAGCTGTGGAATCTCAGTTTCGGATTTTTTAGCGTACAGATTGCCTACGCCCTGCAAAGTGCAAACGTCTCAAGAATATTCACAACGATTGGTGCCGACCCACACGATCTGAGTTATTTCTGGATTCTTCCCCCTCTTATGGGTCTATTGGTGCAACCTATAGTGGGAATGATGAGCGACAGGACATGGAATAGGTTTGGACGACGTCTTCCCTATCTAATCTTCGGAGCCACAATTGCCGTAGTTGTCATGTGTCTTCTTCCTAACGCCGGAAGTTTCCAGTTTACTGTAGCAAGTGCTATCCTTTTTGGTCTTATTGCCCTGATGCTCCTCGACACGTCAATCAACATGGCAATGCAGCCATTTAAGATGCTCGTTGGCGATATGGTCAACGAGAAACAGAAAGGTCTGGCATATTCCATACAAAGTTTCTTATGCAATGCCGGTTCTGTAGTCGGATACATCTTCCCGATCTGTCTCGGATGGATTGGAATGAAAAACACGGCTCCTTCCGGTGTCGTTCCTCCCACTGTAATATGGTCTTTCTATATCGGGGCAGCTATTCTATTGATATGCGTCGTATATTCATTGTTAAAAATCAAGGAATGGCCTCCTCATGTCTACAATGAATATAATGGTGGTGAGAATGCAGCTAAAGAGAAGACTCCTGGGGTCATTTCCCTTCTTAAAAATGCACCCTCCACATTCTGGTCTGTCGGTCTGGTGCAATTCTTCTGTTGGTTTGCATTCCTATTCTTATGGACATACACAACAAATACCGTAGCCCTCAATGCATTCGACACGCCTGCTACAGAGAATATTGTCGGCATTAAGGATGGCGACAAGACATACGCCTCAAAAAATCTTCTCATCGGTGACTCCGTCCTAATCGTAAGCCACGGACATGCTCTTGTAGAAGGTATTAAGGCAGATGGTGCATTCTATCCGGCTTCTACTGTAGTGATAAATGGCAACGATACTATCGTAAAAGATCACAAAATCACCAACGATGAATCAGGAATAGCAAAAGCTAAATTCGGTAATCAAATCAGCAATGTCAAATCTCTTAACGTTGATGGTAAAGCTATTGAAAACTGCTCCGACGTATCTGTTGTAGATTATCTATCAAGAATACAGGGACCATTTAATCTCACTGAAGCAGCAATCGTAGTGCAAGGTGCTGACGGAAAACTTTCGATAGAGGATGCCACGACACATCAAATCTCGGATGCAGCAAAATGCAGCTTCGCTACAAATACAGTGCTCAATTCGGCAACGCCTCAATATAATGACGCAGGCAACTGGGTTGGTCTTCTATATGCGATACAGGCTTTAGGTTCCGTCGTATGGGCAATACTCCTTCCCAAATTCAGAAGCCGTAAGTTATCTTATTCTTTGAGTCTGTTGCTTGCCGGCATAGGATTCATAATGTTGGCTTTCATTTCCAACCAGTACCTCCTCTTTATCGCATTTATTCTTATTGGCTGTGGTTGGGCTGCCATGTTGGCTTGGCCTTTCACCATACTGACAAATTCTCTGACAGGTGGAAATATCGGTGCATACCTTGGTCTTTTCAACTGCACAATCTGTGTGCCGCAGATAATTGCAGCTCTTGCCGGCGGATGGATACTAAGTTCTCTCAGCAATCCGGGTGAAATCGCTCCGGAATACCTTATGATGGTTGTGGCTGGCATATCAATCATAATCGGTTCTGTATGCGTATTCTTCATCAAAGAAAAGAATTCTGCAAAGACTGCCCCTGTAGAGACCCCTCTCGAAAGCGAAAATATATGATCCTGCAATCAGCCTTCAATAAAAAATCTCGTGGATTAATCCACGAGATTTTTTATTGAAGCTATCTAAACTCCATTACATTTATCTTAGCAACGGGGATACAAAAGCATCTTCAAACACTTCCACCTCATAATCATCAAAATCACCGGTGAGTGCAAATATATCATACCGATATTCATAATCCCCATTAAGTCTTTTGAGGTAAGCATCAGCACCTCGTGTCATGTTCTTCATCTTGGATACTGTTACAGCATCAACAGCCGCCATATCCCGACCGCTTCTGCCCTTAACTTCAACAAAGACCACCACATTACCCGTTTGGGCTATTATATCGATTTCAATATGATGAAAACGCCAATTACGTTCACGTATCGCATATCCTTGAGAGATGTAATATTCTACGGCTTTATCTTCCGCAAATATCCCGAATGCACGATCCCGCTCTTTAGTATCCCTGCTCATCGCAAAATATTTTATCAATATGCCTTAAACGACATATCCAGACCCTTCACACTATGCGTGAGTGCACCGACTGATATAAAATCAACTCCAGCCTCACCATATTTGCGTAGATTATCAAGCGTTATACCTCCTGATGATTCCGTCTCCATTGTGCCGTTCACCAATGCAACTGCCTCCTTGGTCAATTCCGGGGTAAAATTATCGAACATGATACGATCCACTCCACCAATGGCCATTACACGGCGTATATCATCAAGCGACCTTACCTCTACCTCTATCTTGAAATCCTTCCCATTTTCCTTGCAATATGCTCGCGCACGTTCTATCGCCTTTTCGATTCCTCCGGCAAAATCTATATGATTATCCTTGATGAGAATCATATCAAACAGACCGATTCTGTGATTAGTGCCACCACCAATCTTTACAGCCTCCTTCTCCATGATACGCATGCCGGGAGTTGTCTTTCGAGTATCAAGCACCTTTGTATGCAATCCTTCAAGTTCATCCTGATACCTGCGTGTCATAGTTGCAACGCCACTCATACGCTGCATGATGTTAAGCATAGTTCGCTCTGCTACAAGCAACGACCTTACCGGACCTTCAGCTGTAAAAGCTATATCTCCGGGATTCACGCGTGCTCCATCCTTGATCATCACTGTCATTTTTATTGACGGATCCACTTTGTGAAGCACCTTCTCAGCCTCTTCCACTCCGGCAAGGACTCCGGATTCCTTGATAATCAGACGCGAACGTCCCATTGCGTCTGCCGGTATTGTTGACAAAGTTGTATGATCTCCATCGCCTATATCTTCGGCAAATGCAAGTTCAAGCAATTGATTGATTAACTCTTCTTTTGTTTCCATAGTTGTTTTTACTAATTTTGTGCTAAGTTAATAAAAAAAAATGGAAATCGTACTCTTGACAGTGGGTAAAACCACGCAATCTTATGTTATTGCCGGCATTGAGGATTTTGTCAAAAGACTCCGGCGTTACATACCATACAAAATTGAATGTATCCCCGACATTAAGACAACGAAAGGGTTGTCTACTGACATGCAAAAAGAAAAGGAGGGTGAAGCTATAATTGCCTCACTCTCCCCTTCTGATATATGCATACTCCTTGATGAGCATGGTAAGGAATTTACTTCAACCGAATTTGCGAATCACATTCAGAAACTAATGGCATCAGGAAGAAAGCGTGCCGTATTTGTCGTCGGGGGTCCTTATGGATTCTCAAAAATGGTATACCAAAGAGCCGATTCTAAAATATCGCTTTCAAAAATGACATTCACTCATGAAATGATTCGGCTCTTCTTCACCGAACAAGTATATCGCGCAATGACCATTCTAAGAGGTGAGCCATATCATCATGAATAAACTCACTGTCATACCCCCTTATCATTCGGATTCTCTTAATCTCCGGAATCATTAATCAACCCCTTTCCATCCTGTTCAGATCCGCACTTTTTCTTTCGCCCTTGTTTATATATAGATTACGCAATTGGGGCGTAAGAGAGAGTGTGATCAACAATCCGATAAATATAAGATATACTGACACACAATTGCGTAATATACTTTTATTATCAAATGAAAAATTTTCAGCCTCATACGACGTGTCAGGTGAAAGGAAGTCATCAATGTTAATGGCATTCAATGTCATCTTCCATTGTATGACTCCATCTATCAAATACACAATTCCCGGGTTACCTCTGACCACCTCCTTTATATGCGTATCATCAGCCGTGAAAATAGGATAACTCGCCATGGAAAGATCCTCCCATGTGGAAATTTCCAAGGAGCTGCCCGACACTATTCCGACCATGGTTATATCATTTTGTTGCGACCATTCATACAATGAATTCAATTTCCATGTGGTTGCAGGAGAAACCGCCCCAAGTTCCGGAATCATTACGATAAGCTCATTTCCATCTGCCACGACAGCCTCGTCTGTCTCATCATCCTCTCCGTTTTTACTCCAGGCTCTGAATGATTTCCCTTCATCCTGACCTTTATCATTCTTTCCCCCTTCGGACAATATCTCCTCCCGATCCACAAATATCCATCCATCATTCTCTTCGGGAAGAGAATCTGTTTCCTTAAATTTCTTCCTTATACCATCTTTTTCATACACAAACAAATATTGTGGTCCCTCTTCAAAGGATTCTTCCGAATCAACAATACGCTCACCTATCTTGTAGGGTCGGAAATCAATTAGCGGCTGAACCATGTAGCCAAACAATTCTATCGTAACAATAAAGATACACGATCCCACAATACAGATCCATTGAAGAGCCGGCGTAATCAAGCAGATAATCTTACGATTATATCTCCACAACCATATCAGACCTACCGACAGACCTACATTTTTCCAAAAAGTCGCCCAGTTTGACAAAAGAAATGCATCTCCAAAACATCCGCAATCCGCAACCGGATTACTCACCGCTATCCATAATGTCAACGGTAACATAAATGCCATTATGCCACCGGCAATTATCACTGAAGACCTACGGAAGCATCCCGTAAGCAAAAATACTCCGGCTAGAAATTCCAATGCACACAAGCCGAAGACTCCTACAAGCACCAAATTAGGCCATACCGATAATGACAACACCGACAAATAATCCTCCACCTTATATAAGGTGCCGTATGGATCTATCCCTTTTGCAAACCCGGAAAAAATAAAGACGCCTCCGACAACAATACGAATAATCCATGTCAGAGGCGAGACATATTTTGTCATCTCAATCTTCATAATTCAATTTTATGAGGGCAAACATGGCATAATTAATCATATCCATATAATTTGCATCCACACCTTCACTTATTATTGTCTGTCCATTATGATCCTCTATCTCTCGGGTACGTAATAATTTCTGCAATATTATATCTGTAAAACTTGACACTCTCATGTGACGCCAAGCCTCGTCATAGTCATGATTCTTGTTAAGCATCAATGAAGTGGAATCCGATATTGCCTTATCATATAACTCTGTGGCCTTCTCCTGACTGATATAATCGCCCGGACCGATTCTGAGTTGAATGAGTGCAATCGCACAATAATTTACAATCCCTATAAACTCCGGTTCTATACCCTCGTTAACTCTGGCGGATGCCATCCCTTTCTCCTCAATAGATCTGATCCTCCTGGCCTTGATATAGATCTGATCCGTAAGACTTGATGGGCGCATGACTCTCCACGACATACCGTAATCCGACATCTTTTTTATAAATATGTCGCGACACAAGGCCGTCATGGCAGCAAATTCTTTTGATGTGTCATGTTTAGATTTGATATTATCCATAATTATTCTTTTTTATTTTTGACAACTACAATTACTGATTTTATTGCATCATTTTATTGAAGTCATTCTAAAATTTTATGCAACTTATCAGATGAATATATCTTTCATAATGCAAATTTAACAAAAATTCCCCTCAATATTATGACAGTGATTACTTTTTTATTTAAATTTGCATCCTGACGATATGTACTCCTCTACTTCACTTTATAAGAATTTACAACATGAGAATTTTCCTTCCCGAATGGGCTCCACAAGAATCTGTGCTGATGGCTCTTCCAACTGCAAATACAGATTGGGAATATATCCTTGAAGAGGCTCAGTCTCAATATCAAAGGATAATAAAGACATTCACTGATGAGGGCGTCTGTGTGGTGTTGCTATGTCATGATGCAAATGAAGCTCACGACATTCTTCAATCATGCGATCAAGACCTCATAAGATATATTGAAACAGATTATAACGATACCTGGACACGTGACTACGGACCAATATCAGTAATAAAGGATGATCGTCTGCGAGCGTTGGATTTCGGATTTAATGGGTGGGGTCTGAAATTTGCATCCGATAAAGACAACCTTGCAGTGAGCCGTCTGAACAAAACTTCAGTTATAGACGACAATACCTACCGCAATGAAAGGGATTTCATTCTTGAGGGCGGATCAATTGAAACTGACGGAGAAGGCTCTCTTTTGACCACATCCTTATGCCTGTGTTCCCCCAACAGGAACGGCGGCTTATCAAAAACTGAGGTGGAGAGACAACTCCGCCTGCGTCTTGGTGTAGATCATGTCTTATTCTTAGATTATGGTGCTCTTGAAGGCGATGACACCGACTCCCACATCGACACGCTCGCCCGATTGGCTCCGGAAAATATAATTCTGTTTACCGGATGCCGAAACATCGACGATCCTCAATTTGAGGAATTGCTACAGATGAGGGCTCAGCTTACCATGTTCCGCAACGCCACAGGCGAACCTTTCAACCTGGTGGAACTTCCATTGCCCGACGCTATCTTTGATGAATCAGGATTACGTCTACCTGCCACTTATGCAAACTACCTTGTCACGAATAATGTTGTATTTATGCCTACATATCAACAACCGCAAAACGATTTTCTGGCAATGCAGACAATCAAAATAGCATTCCCGGATCATAAAGTCGTTGGTATTGACTGCACCACCCTTATAAAGCAACATGGTTCATTGCATTGTGCCACCATGCAGATTCCCAAAAATCTATTTAACCCCTCAATCTATGATAAACAATAATTATTCCTTCCCTACAGGACAAGAGGATATTGACAACCAAGATATTATACCCTCTTCTGATAATACTCTTAAGGTAGGGATCATTCAGCACTCATTTTCTGTTGACGTAAACACCAACCGACAGCGTAATCTTGCCGCTATCGAAAGTCTTGCTTCTGATGGGGCACAAATTATCGTGCTTTCCGAACTGCACGACTCTCTTTATTTCTGTCAATGCGAGGATGTTGACAATTTCCGATATGCATCCCGACTTGAAGACTTCGCCAACTTCTATTCGGATGCTGCTGCGGAGAACAATGTGGTGCTGGTGACAAGTGCTTTTGAAAGAAGAGCTCCCGGACTTTACCACAACACGGCTATTGTTTTTGACTCCGATGGTTCGATAGCGGGAAAATATCGAAAGATGCATATCCCGGATGACCCCGGATTTTATGAAAAATTTTATTTCGCTCCGGGTGATCTCGGTTTTGAACCAATAGATACGTCTGTAGGTAAATTAGGAGTGCTTGTATGTTGGGACCAATGGTATCCCGAAGCTGCCAGAATCATGGCATTGAAAGGAGCCGAACTACTGATATACCCTACTGCCATTGGCTGGAATCCGGATGATGCACAAGATGAAAAGGATCGGCAACGCGATGCCTGGATTACTATTCAGAGATCGCACGCTGTGGCAAACGGTATTCCCGTTGTCAGTGTCAATAGATGCGGCTTTGAGGAAGATCCTTCAGGTCAGACTTCCGGCATTGATTTCTGGGGCTCAAGTTTCATTGCCGGACCACAGGGGGAGATTTTAGCAATGGCATCTGAAAACACTCCCGAGGAGTTCATTTTAGGAATTGACAAATTAAGAACTGAAAACGTCCGGCACTGGTGGCCATTCCTTCGTGACCGACGTATTGATTTCTACGATGGTCTAAAATCCCGTTTCATAGACTAAGCAAATAAATAGTAGACAGTATATTGTATTCTTCAGAATCCTCAAAATAAAGAATGCAATATACTGTCTCTACCTACCTTACGGTCCTGTTTAAATCCTGACAGATTCTATTCTTTATTTCCCGATTTACTCTGACGGGCAGGATTTGAAGGAAACCAACCCTTTCGCACGCGCTCAACCTGTTCCGACACCTCCTTTATACTCCAAAAAGAACTGAAGGATGCCACTCCCAATAAAGCCGACGTAAAAGTATTCTCAACCGCGATGGAGCCTATCAGGAATATTATTCCGGCAACAAGAAACCACCATTTCACTTTCTCTCCAAAATAATACTCTCCTTTTATAACTAATGGATGATACAATCCTATTATAAGGAACGTGCATAACCCAATCACAAGACCTTCAAGCCTGTATTCTGCTAACATTTCTAACATAAATATTACTTTCTTATTTTTATTACAATAATGAAGTTTAGACAACCTCATTATTATCCAATTGGTTAAACAAATTAGTTTTCAATACATTTTCTATAATTCTCTGCCATATCATCCATGCCACATTTTTCATATACATCTATTAGCTTAAATATCGGTTCGTCACTATTCTTATTAAGCTTCATAGCTGCATTATAATGTATGACAGCATTTGCATAATCCTCCTCTTCCACACACATATCCCCTCTTAATATCCGCACATTATAGGTATATTTACATGGAGTCTTGATAAATTCTTCCAAAATTTTCAACCCGTTCTTCCTTTTCCCTATCTTCAGCATACACAATGCCATCCCGAAATGAGATTGTCTATTATCGTTATCCAACTTATATGCCTTGCTGAAATGTTGCAATGCCATTTCATAATCATTCTTTTCTCGCATACATTCTTCACCAAGCTCTGTAAACTCCTTTGAAATCTCCTTCAGAAGCCTATTCTTCGACTGCAATTCTTTCCGTAATTTAGTTATTACTGAAAGAAAACCGGCAATCATTCTTCTCACGCTTCTTTTTTCAAAAATATGCGTCAGGGTATCAGCCTCCCACAACATCTCAACTACATCATAGAAATCTCCTCGTGAAAAGGCATCAGCTGCCGATTTTGATAATCTGGCGGACTCTGCTTCCCTCAATATGCGCTCTATGACACGGTGATCATTATAGTTATAGCTGAATTCAGAAGCACCTCTACTTACTATTATATCACTACGTTGCAACGGATTGATAAAACGCACGCCTTCCAAACTCCTGCAACGACTCAAAGCCACGTAGGTCTGACCTGCCGTAAATGCTCCCCCCGTCATATCAATAGTGACATTTCCGAATGTTAGACCCTGGCTTTTATGTATCGTAAGTGCCCATGCCGCACGTAAGGGATATTGAGAAAAGGTGCCAATAACCTCCTCTTTTACTTTTCTCTCCTTCTCGTCATAAATATAATTAATATTCTGCCATTCCTCTTTTTCCACAGTCTCCACTCTATGATTTTCAAGCTCTACCTGAATCTTATCCTCAGATATATCTTTGACCATTGCTATAGTACCGTTCACCCATCTATGATCGCGATCATTTCGGATAAGCATCACTTGTGCACCTTTTTTCAATACCAGTTCAAGATCCGTGGGGAGTATCTTTTCAGGAAACTCATCCTTTATTTCCCCCTTAAAGATATACTCCTCCCCACTGAGAGCAGCCATCTTATCATAATTTATGGAAGAAGCCACATCCCGTCGTGTAGTCAGCGTTATACCAAAATCCCCACCATCATCAGAAGCAGTGGACATAATCCTTGAATTAAGTATCGCAAGATCTTCCTTTGTGGTTTGACTTAGACGAAGACGATCAAGCATACTTATGAATTTACGGTCAGTCTGACGATATATTTTCTTCAATTCCACCGATACCAGATTAGCAGAATCATACGCCCGCGCATTAAAAAAGAAATAATCTTGATAATATTTTGACAATATCTGTCTTGATTCATTCGTGACAACCGGCTCAAGTTGGAAAATATCACCGACGAGAAGAAGCTGAACACCTCCAAATGGTTTACCTCTACGTCCTGTAATTGCACGCAACACACGATCTATGAAATCAATCATATCCGGACGCACCATCGACACCTCGTCAATTATAATCAGTTCCAACTCTCTGATAAGCTTTATCTTATTTTTAGAATATCTTCTGCTTTTCTTAAGAGCCATGATTGAATAATCATCATCATCCGGAGGGACCGGTCGCAACGGCATCTGAAAGAATGAATGGATCGTAACTCCACCAACATTCACTGCCGCCACTCCGGTAGGAGCCAATACCACATATTTCTTCTTAATATTATTGCAGATATACCGAAGAAAGGTAGATTTCCCGGAACCGGCTTTACCAGTAAGGAATACATTGGCATTCGTGGTGGTCAGCAATTTATACATCTGCTGAAATTCCTCGTTATCCAGATCTATTGTATGTGGAATATCTTTCATCTGCGCTTTTCTTTTCAACAAAGGTAGTAAGTAAATAATACCATTCCCACCAATTCTGAACTCTCACATAATAAAATTGGGAACCAACTAAATATTGATTCCCAATCAGTTAAAATTTTGTGGAGCATATCGGACTCCATAGTTATCTTCCAGTAATTCCCTGAATTATATCTACATAAGCATATTAGGTTAATATCTTTAGTTACAAAATGTGTACATTTATCGCAAAACGTCATTGTTCTGTGCAGCAAAATTAGTCATAAAATTTAAATTTTAAAAGATATTGCCTCACCAAATTTTAAATTTTAAACCCTATAAAGTGTTAAATAATATTAAATAATATAGGCGACAACCCCAGATTATAGGGGTTGTCGCCTTCAGCCAAGAAAAAGTTTATTCAAATTAGCCAAAGGTTTTCGTTTGGATCAAAACTTCTCTGATAAGTTTCTAATGCCCAGTCCACTTTGGGAGCGCATGAATCATGCTCCCTTTTTCTCGGCAACTGAGGGTTGATCTTAAATTTGGAAGCATTGTAAAGCCACTGTATTGAGTCCTCATAAGCCCAACGCCGTGTTTCTGGGATATTGGTGGCCGAAATGATGGAATGAAGATGATAAAAAGCGATACGGCTCAGATGAGCTACAATGTTTGCATTTCTCGGATCATCCCTTGTGATATTCACGCCATCCACCAGCTCATCCGGGTTAGGATTGAAGACTGGATAAAAGACGGTACCCTCTGCTACGACATAATCAAACACACCTTCTGAATAATCGTATTCCAAATTTTCTGAATAATCTCCGATAAGACCCCAACGGTCATCTTCCTCTGGAGTCAGTACCATTTTATCAGGTGGCAGATCAGAAATAGGCTCTTGCTCTTCATCATTGACTTCTCCGCCGCCTTCTTCTTCATTTTGTAAAGGAATTTTAGGATCATCTTCTGATGGTTCGGGTTCTTCAGGTAGAGGTTCGGGCTCTTCGGTTTCAGGTTCTCCAAGGAATTGATAAAACTGCTCATTAAAAGAGCAAACCTGATCTTTCTCCCATTCCATATTGGGTTCCCAAGGAATAATCTCAGCTTCACACCACGCCTTTACACCTGGCATGTGAATATCACCAGCCTCAAAACCATGAGGAATCATACATTGCCAGTATTCCGTACCGAACCTGACAATTTCCCCTTTGGCATACATTCTAAGCTGAGAATATTTATGAGCATGGTCAATTAATCGCGGATCTACAAAATCAACTACCTGGCGCCAGTATTCAAGTTTAGTCGGCTTCTTATAGCCATTGATACGCATCAGGGTTTTGAAAATTTCTTCATCTTTCTTAATCCAAGTGTTTCCCGGATAAGATACATAGGGACTATATTCCCTTATATTTTTGCCTACAGCCAGTACCTTTTCTATTTCATAATACTGGTCGAGATATTCCAACATCTGCATCTCAGCTCTTTGCTCGGCTTGCGGGAAACGCTCTGGAACGTCTCGGACAAGCTGCTTCATGTGCTCTTCGGTCGCAATGCAGTAGTAATCCCTATTTGTCAGAAAACGATTATATGCCATATTATTTTGCTGTTTATTTATTAATAGTCGAAGTCACCATACACAGTGTCCTCAGAATCAATAGTGGTTATAATCTCAGTTGAAGCAGTTTTATATTGAGTGTAATATTGACTTAGATAGTATATCATAGCATAGTCAAAGCAGTCGGAGAAATGCCCCCATCGCTCCACACGTTCACCATTGTCATTAAGAACTTTTTTCTTTTCCTTAGTACCATCAGGATTTTTTTTCTGATATACAAAATCCTCAATCAATCTATGACAACGTGCATCAATATAAACTTTCCAGCCCTTAAAATTTTGTAACAGTTCATTGATAAATTCCAATCTGGTAATCACTGCCGGCTGTTTACTCAAAAGTTGGATTTTAGGCTTTAGCACAGCATTTGTCATATTCTTATTTGCAATAGTGAAGTTGTTAACCCCCTCTTCTGTCTGGGTTGAACGAGAAAGGCCGGCTGGATCGCCAGTTAACAATACACCACCTATATGCCCATCTGCTACAAGCTGAGAAGCAATCCAACGGGTAAATGCCGGAGTATTATTCCTCTTATCTTTAGGATAGCCGACATATTCGGGAAAAACATATACAACCTTATTATCAAAATCTATCTGAATAGGTAAACAGCTCATATAAGGATTGACATTGAAGTCAAAGCTGAGAATGAGTGGTTTCATCGGATCATAATACTGTTCCCGGAGATTATGCACAAGGTGTTTGTCCCCGTCAAAGTTCCAATAAGCAGCCATTTTATTGCTGGTAGTAAATAGCCAGTTACCGTAAAGCAGACGGTCTCTGTCGGCTTTATTACGGAGCTTACTCAGCTTATTGTAGTAAATCGCACGGAAGGATTCATTCGGGTTGTCAAACAAACTGAATGGGATATAACGATAGCCGGACTGCAATTCTACTGGATCTCCATCATCAGTCATCACAAACGTAGAGCGCACCCAAGTCAAGCAAGGGTTGGTTGACATAAACAATTTACCCACTATAAAGGTCTCTGCTATCTTATAACGAATACGAGAAGCCAATACCTCCACAGCCTTTTCAGAAACCTCAGAAACCTCATCTATGAAGCCTCCAGTAATTTCCAAAGAACCAAGTGAGTTAAAATCCGGATCTTGTGGGCTTGGAGTCAAGTCCATTGCTATGATTTCAGAGCCATTCCAAAACGTGATAACATAAGTCACGTTATTGACATGATAATGAATATCTTTCTTTAATCCCCACGAATTAAGCACATCATTCAGTGTTTTCCAAGTAGTTTCCAAAAGAGTCTTACGAACTTTTCGGGCCACCACCATACGAATACCAGGAAACTGAATACAACTGCACACCAACCAGCAGCATCCTATATAAGACTTTCCACCGCCGGCAGAACCACCACCTAAAACCTGCTCTGGAATGTCAGTATTGCCGCATTGTACACAGGTAGCACGATAAACCTGATGTCCTTTGCTATCAAATCCATTTGGCATCATAGCAAGCTTACCCCCACACTTGTCACAATGATTAGGTTGAAGGGCATTCCAAAGCTCATATTGTCTTGCGGACGGTTTAAATGTTATTTTTAGACCTCTTGGTCGTTCCAATCTTGCCATTAAAAGTATGTTTCCTTATAATAGTTTGAAAATGAAAATCCATCCTGCTTCACAGCAGAATGGATTCCCGATAACACTTAAATTAAAACCTACATTTCAACCTTTTTTACCTTGACATTTAATGTTATGCAATTTTTCAACCCCATTTTTACCGATTTGCTTCAAGTCTTTTGGGGTAATTAGTCTGGTTTTATTCATTATTCGATTATATCTATGGTCTGTAAATTCACAATATTGGCTTTAGGATTGTGATTGATAACCCTTACACTCTTAGACTCTTTCCACTTGATTAATCCAAAAAGCCATGAGTGCTTTTTTTGAATATTAAAAAGTGTAAGACTATCTCGGATTTCATAATCTATAATAGTATGTCTATCCGGCAATACAGAGACATCGATATTGACAAATTTATCATCCAGTTTTGCTGATAATCCACCGAACGTATCTACTTCCGCAATGATAGTATCAACACTATGAACTATTGTAGCAACCTCCGTTACATTTCCAACATCCCTGGGTTTTATTTTAGACGCAGCCAATAGTTTGTCGTACCGAGACTGAAGATTGTTTTGAGTCATACATAGATTCTTAACCTCAGCCTGATAGACTGAAATAGAATCATTAAGTTGGATTTTTGCGTATTGGATTTGCTGATTCAAGTCACTGATGGTTGTCTCCAACGAGTCTGCTTTTTGCTGATATTTTGTGGCAGAAGTGTATGTCTGCCATAAGGAGAAACTCAGCACTCCGATTATAAGCCAGAGGCTTCCTTTAGTCAATATTGTTTTCCACATAATGATATTTTCCAATTTATTATAGATTTGAATAGTCCTTTTTAACTTCAAAACAAGGACAAGCTTTGTTGGCAAATTCTTTATGCCCGTGAATTGTCACTTTCGGATAGAGCTTCTTCAAATCCTTCAGTAGTTTGAGAAGAGCATCTTTCTGAGCTTTAGTTCTGGTATCTTTCGGAGTTGTGCCTTGTGCCTCTCGACCACCGATATAGCAAATACCGATACTTATAGAATTGTGGTTGATGCAATGAGCACCTGAGATGTTAACATCACGCCCCAGATGAATTGTGCCATCACGATAGATAACGTAATGATAACCAATATCAGAAAATCCACGGGCAAGATGCCAATTCCGAATATCAGCTACTGTGAAATCTTTACCTTCCGGGGTATCGGCACAATGAATAATAATTTCCTTAATGTCGCGCTTACTTTTCTGTAGAACTGTTACGCCCTCATTATTAAGAGCTGCCCAAGTATTTGGGCCTACAATGCCATCGACTTTTAGATTGTGTGTTTTCTGAAACTCTTTAACCGCCTCTTCAGTCAAAGGGCCAAATATTCCATCGGCCAAAAGATGAAGAGCAGATTGCAATGTCTTGACCGATGGACCACGACTTCCTCTTTTCAAAATTTCCATGTTTATAATATTGTTGATTTTAAAATGCTTAATGTTCTTATTCTGTTAATATTATCCGGTCCTTCGATAGAGCTGATTGGGATGTAATAATTTCTGACACGCCGCATTACTTTTACATCTACATAAGCTCCAGTCAAATTGCCACCAGTAAACAGAATTCGAGTCACAATGCCGGTCCTATTGGTCAATAGGCTATTACCATTCTGTTCCAGCTTTTTAGAATATCGAATTGTTATTTCATCGCCTATTTTTAATCCATTCATTTGTCAGACTGGGGATTATGACGTTGATGGTCTCCAAGTATGTCCTCCAATCTATCGCGTATCTGTCGTATATCGGTTGACATATCAGCAAATGATCTCATTGTAGCTTCAAATACTGCCTTATCGAGTTTCATATTATCAAGCTTGACATATTGATCGTCAATTTGAACTTTGATTTGAGCTATTTCTTTTTCCATCTGATCAATCCTCATCATACTGGCTTGATATTGGATGTAGAGTCCACAAACAAATATGATAAAAGTAACGATGGATTTGGCATTATTTATGATAAAATCGCCAATGATTGAGTTAGTCTTATCTTCCATTGCTTATACTATTTTTAAGATTATTCAATCAATTTGTCGATGTTATTCTCCTTGCTGACCTCTGGCACAATCAAGTTGAATGTAATGCCATCACCATCAGCACCCTCCAGCATAACCTTGTGTGCAATATCCTCCTTGATACCGTACATATCAGTCAGTTTACCGATAGCATTAACAGCAACGGAACGCAAGGCCGCCGGAGACATAGTATTGCCCCAGCGGTCTGTTACCATGAGCGTAGAACACTCATCTGATATTTTCAATAGTGTTTCAGTAAGTCGCGGACGTAATGTGGCTGCACTGATTACATTTTCGCTTTGAAGTTGATCTATGCGCTCTCGAATATCATCACGCACCATAAGTTCTCTGACAGCCAATGACACCGAAACCTCATTATTGGTATGCTTTTCAATCCCATTCTTAGAGGGATCAAAAAGCATACCAGTAGCCCCGTTAAAAACAAGGTCATAAGTTTTTCGTGCATTGCCGTTATATGGAGAAGGCCCGCAGGTATATACCAAGCAGAACTTCTCTTCCAGGTCTGTGAGCTTACGATTTTCCATTATTTATAGTTAAATATATTATTTCTTTATAAATAATAGAGAAGTCGTTCAACAAAGCTCAATACATTATTTCTCAGATGGATTTTCTCGAAGATTTTGATTCATTATTTGATGCCTAAATAGTTTGACAATACCTTGTAGGCATTGTTCAATTTTTTCCATAGTATTTAATTCCGCCATATTGAAATTAAATTGAAGAGCATAACCTCCGATATAGGCCAAAACTTTTCCGCTCTTCTCTTCACTTATCTGACAGATGTTGTAGTCATCACGCTCCCTAAACATCAGAACTCGTGTAGAAGTGGTGTCCAGATATGCTTCTGGAAGTCCATTTTCATCTATGAGCTGAATGGAGGTCGGATGATTTACACGTTTCATCTTTACAATCTGATTATGATTGACATTAATCGTTTCAGATTTAACATCTATTTTTTTCTCTTTCTGAAAAACTGGCTTAGTGGTGGAAGAGGTTGGCTTAGACTCAACCACTTCATTGTGAACATTGGCTTTCACCCCTTGTGCAACTGCCTCATTGGAGGGAACTATAGTGCCACTCTTTTTATCAAAATGAAATTTCTGTTTCATGTCCTTTATATTTTGAAATGATCTCTTAACTTCTCTTGTTTCTCAGCTGCCAGACCACCGACAGCATTACTACCTCCTGACACTTCCCTCATTCGGGCAGTAAGTACACGAACTATCTCTCTGGTAGCTGTTACGTCAGCATCTGCATCGTGAGCATCATCAAGATCAATGCCAAGGCGCTCTGCCATAGACTCCAACTTCCAAGTAGTTATGCTCTTGTCATTATCGAATGTCAACTGAGAGAGGAGAATTGTGTCGAGATGAGTTGGTTGGAAATTACCCCAAAAGTCCTTTTCACCACGAACTAACTTGCAGAACTCATCCCATAAGCCAGTATAGAGCATAATTTGTTGTAAGAATTTCTTATCAAACAAGGGGTTCTGGCCGATCAAAAATGGCTTGTTGCTTGCCACTACCGGGAAGGTGTTACGTTTGATAAAGTCACAAATTTCACGACAGACATCCTCTAATGGTTTACCCATTGTATAGAGCATATCCATTGTGATATCCGAATATTTCAGTGCCACTATCTCATAATCCATAAGCTCTTCATCATCGCTCTCATATTTATTTTTGAGCATCTTGCGCTTAGGTTTCCCAAGCTCAGATTTCCTGTTGTAAGGATAGATGTATGCAGTATATTTCTCCATCACTTCAAAAGTGTCAAGACGTACTGCATGAATTGAAATCTGAGTAGCCGCACATCGGGTTGCATCTAATCCCCCGGTCTCAAAGTCATATACAAGAGCCGTAACGATATTGCTTTTTTCTACTGGAGCTGCCATATCACTTGTTTTTGATTTCTTCGTAAATACGTTCAATCTCAGCAAAAAGCTCGACCTTTTTGCCATTGTTAATTATCACATAATCGTAATCCTCATCTTTAAGGTTTCGGCGTTCATCCCTACGAAGGCGAGTTTCATCAATGCCGGATTTTCGGCGTAAGGCCTTATCTCGCTTGATTAGCACAGTGTGAATATCATATTTCTCACTGAAATCACGACGAAGGTTATCCAATCCTTTTTCATCAATCACATAGACTGTGCAAGGGCCAAATACCTGCCATTTAGTTGCATAATAGTAATATCCACCAAAATGAGCAGATGCTATCAGCTCTGTTTTATCCGGCACAATGTCAATAAAGTGATGGTCGCGCCCCTCGACCTCAGTTGGTCTGGGGGGTCTTGTGGTGAAGGAGCAAATTACATTTGCGTCCTTATGGTATTTCAGATGAAGGGATGCAAGCGTTTTACCACATCCGGAACCACCTATAATACACATAATCTTCAGTTTTTCCATATCTATTTTTGGGTTTAAGTATTCATTAATTCTATGATTGAGAATTTCCTTCATCAGTGTTTTCAACCTGGTCGGTGTTACGCGACCGCGTTGCCGGCTTTTATGTGAAGAAGCAATAAGATTGCGTTTGATCATATTGACTTGTGCTTGCTGAGGGTCACGCCAATGATACCAAGTAATAGCATCGCCATTCTCATCAAAAAGATTGGGCATAATGAAATTCTCAATCTTATCGTGATAAATGGTCAGGTCTCGGGCTTTGGCAATCGCAGCTTGAATCCGATACCATCCAGAATAACCGATGCCGGCACACTCAGTTCTAAATTTGCGCAACTGCGCCAGAACCTGATCATCTAATTCTTCTCGTATGTCTATGAGAAATGACATATCAAACCAGTTTTAAGAATGAGCTTTTGCCGATCTGAAGAGTATTCTTCTCATCGTAATCACTCCATTTGACATTGACTACAGCCACAATCATTCGGCCCTCTGCTTTCTTCAGCTCTTTCTTCCATATATCCCAATCATCCCATATAGTAAGGATATTGGTTTCAGTATTTTGCTGAAGCTCGATCTTGCCAAAATGCTTGGTCTCTCCAGTTCTCTTATCCTTATACGACTTGTCAGTTACAGTACAAATGGCAGCACAGATTATACCTTTACGGACATCAAAGAATATGTTGTTTAGTTCTGAGAACTCAATATATCGTTGAGATGAAAGACTCTTAGGTTTCTCGATATTATCATAGATTCTCCGATAATCAATCGTACCATGGCCTGAAACTGCAATCTGCTGACGACTCCACCAATAATGCTTATCACGCATCTCTTCAGGAATATCTTTCTCCGTCAACTTGAACCCCAACAATCCGGCAGCCTTTTCTAAAAGACCATAACGCTCCAGCACTGATCCAACATTCTCACAAGCATCAAAGGCACCAGCAAAAATCAGATTTCGCACACTTCGGGCAGTGACCGGGCAGCGCTCACGAGTTTCGGCCGAACCCTCATCATCGAAGTTCTTAAACTTACTCTTAAAGATACGCTTGATAAAATCTTCAAGATTGTCGAACTCTCCATAGAGATTTCGTTCCTGAACGATGTATTTTACAGCTTTGGGACCCAACTGTTTAATGCGAGATAAAGACCAGTAAATCTTATTGTTTTTGAAATCTGCCGTGAAATTTTCACTGGAGATGTTGATATTTGGTTTCTCTAATTCCGTACCTCCAACAGTCTTGATTTCATTCATCAGCACAGCCATTTTATCCTCATCTTGGTCTCTGAGAACCACTGTATAGAAAGCGGTCGGATAGTACGTTTTAAGCCATGCGCCAACATAGGCTGTCAGACCATAAGCAGTTGCATGAGAGTTACAAGTTACTACGCCTTTACCAGTCAAAAAAGTATGATAAGGATGTTCCATTTCAACATCATAAACCGCTGTATTGCAAAGAAATTCTACTGATACGACCTGTACCACAGCTGTTCCCAAACCTTTACGTCCCATTTTGACACGCCCCATTTCATAATGAGCTTTCTTATGACAACTGGAACAAAGGGTTTTGACATTGGAGTAATTTTCTCCAATATCAGAGTGGTCTCCATTTATATGATGAATCTCCATCCGACCTTCTTCACGACCGCATTCTTCACAGTAATTCTTTTTTAGATTGCACTCATAGTAATCCAATTTTGTAAAATTGCTATCACGCTTCATAAAGCCCTGATGCCCCTTCTGGATGTTGATGCTATAGGGTTCGACTCTATCATTAGAGTGATAGCGAGGGTTATTCAAGCTGCCTCTATCAGTAAAACGATACGAGGTATCTTCTTTGATCCAACCAACGCGGATATACATAAAATCTTCTCCGGGAATCAGCTCATCAGTACGTTTCTGACCATTTAATGTGGGATGTTTATGATTATCTGTAACATCTATGGTTGCACCGTTGGCAAGCTTAATACGATAGACTGGACGAATACCTTGATAACGGATGTCAACTACACGATTAATTACCAGTTTCTCATCTTCATTCAATGACCAGCAAGTGCCATACCCGTATTTACGATATTTACTGCGGAGAGCGAGCCGGCCATTTTCTTTTGCCCATTGATAATCATTCATTGTGCGCCACATATCTCCGATATTAATCCGAGTGCCAACTCCTTTTTCTTTATGACGACCCCAAAGATATTCGTGGCCGGCAATACAGGCATTGAATGAATACTTAGCAGCATCTTCGACATTACTCCAAATTTGATCGGCAGCCTCTTTAGGACAGCCATTTTCTTTTGCTCCAGCAAAGAATTTATCCTGAAACTTGCGTACTTGCTCCAGCTTCTTCTTACTCAAAGCCTTTACAAGATTCACGCCGTCACCAAGGCTAAGACCTCCAACTTTCTGAGCCACACGCGAAATCTGTTCCTGATACACCATCTGAGCGAAGGTGTTTTTCAAAATTTCATAAGTACCCCAAAGATAAGTAGGTTCATATTCACCTCGTTTTGCACGGACATAATTGTCGGCCGCACCAGAATCAAGAGGTCCCGGACGGAAGAGGGCAACCGAAGCAATCAGATCATTGATATTATCTGGTGCGAGTCGCTTAATAAATTTTGTAATACCTTCCCCACCCATCTGGAATACTCCCTGAGTATTGCCATCACTGATAATCTTAAAGACCTTTTCATCATTCAGATATTTAGAAGCAATTTCCAGAATATTATACTTGACCCCATACTCACTTTCAACAAGGTTAAGCGTATCTGACAGTCTGGTAAGCTCTTTGATACCCAACACGTCGTTCTTCAAAATACCAATGGCATCAATATCATTACCAGATATTTCGGACACAAGTAAATCACCCATCTTCCTGATAGGCAGAAGATCAAAGCACTCTACACGTTCACCTTTGACATACTCCGGCGTGATAATTAGAGCCGAGGCGTGAATACCGGCAGAACGAGCCTGCCCCATTATGGGTAATATTTCTTCAAACACATCAGGATATTTCTGAATAAAATCCCTCATGCGTTTATCAGTAGAAGCCATCTTCATCAGGTCAGTCCACGTCATATTATCATCCAATATGGCTGTCAAATAATTGGTGGTAGCCTGAGATATTTTGTGAGTACGAGCTACATCTTTGATTACCGACTTGATCTTTTCAGTAGTGAATGTGCCGGCAGAAAAGACACGCTGAAGACCGTCTTTATTGTAACGCCTTTCCAGATAAGCCTTAACTTCATCACGACGCACCGCACTAAAGTCAGAGTCAATATCCGGCAGCGAACCATGATTACGTTTTACATAGCCGTCTCCGGCATAGCAATCCGATACTATGCCTCTGTTAGTTTGATGTGTTATCTTCTGAATTTTCATGCAGGAGTTTCTTAGGTAATGTGTGAAGTAAATCACAGTTATCAAACTGAATATCATCACCTTCTTGCAACTCATCTGCATATACCGTCAGCTGTTCTCCATTGCGGATGACAACTAACTCTGCATCTTTATCAAGCAAGAGTATAGTATTATCATCAAAGACCAATTCAAAGTAGTCTGAGGACTCAATATCGTCGGCCATAATTGTTACCTTATCTGGTTCCAAACCGGCGCGCTCCGGCAACAAGAAACGCTCAAAAATCAAATCATATTTGAGAGGATCAATGAATGTAATACCCATCAGATAGAGTAGTAAACATCCACCGGCAGATCCTCGACCAATGCCAGTTAGAATACCATTCTCTTGGGCCCAATTTAGCTCATCCCTTTGGATAAGGAAGTAATCAACATTATCAGTGCTTTCTATGACATACTTTTCATATTCTACACGCTTGCGATAAACTTCTTCTTCTCCTTCTGGAACCAACTTTCTAAATCCCTCTTCAATCAATTCCCGGAACATAGTTAATGTATCTCCATACTTAGCTTGTTCCTGGGGGGTCATATCATATTTGGGGGCATAGTTATCGCTCAAATCATAAGCAGCTGATGCGTTTTCTATAATGTCGGCAGTCGCTGCACACATATCATAGAACACCTCATCATCATATCTCTCAGAGAAGAGTGCCCGAAATTCGACATATATCTCATCAATGGTTTTCAGATACTGCTTAAAAGATTGATCGTGAGCTGCACCAGTATCAACCTTGTTCAAAATGATCTTAGTACGCCAATCCTCTTTGTCAAGATAATAAACATCTTGAATTAAGACTGGTCGAATATTCATTGAATACTCCAGACCATCTTGATAAAAGTTATCAAAAAATGCTTTCTGGCTTTGAAGTAAAGCTGAGTCAATACGGTCGGCGCGATATTCAGAAGTATCGACCTGAAAATACACCCAGCCATCAAAGGCATCTATAAAATCTTGAAGAGCATTTTTATTATTAACAAGCCAATGTCCGCTCCATTTATCAAAGACCAAAGTATTACCCTCTGCCAGATTCAATAGAGTGATAAGATCAATTTCTTTAGTCTCAACATTATCCACAGCAATCGCTTTTTGAATACGAAGCATATTCTTGAATCCTTGCTGTGTGGCGGAATATATCTTTACACCAACTTTTTCCTTGCCGGTTAATACTATTAATGAATAACCAAAACAATATTTCAATCCAGCATCAGTAGCTGACTGCTGAAGGTCCAGAGAAGCTGCCATCGTGTTTTTATCAGCTATACCCAAGCCTTGATAACCAAGAAACTTGCACTTGGCACACCAATCTTTCAAAAGGCCACTACCATTCAACAGCTCATATCCTGAATGAATACCCAGCGGGTAAAACTCGCATTGATGTTTAAATTTTGGTGAATCACCTACATACCGAAGAATCTTAAATTGAACATCGGCCGGCTCCTTTCGGATATCCACGTAATACCAGCGACACCCAAATGGGAACACAATGTAAAAAATCTCATCAGCTAAAAGATATGAGTAGTTTTCAATCGAATTGAATACCACATCACCCTCTTTCGTCTGTTTAAAAATATGATCATACTTATCCTGAATAAGACATCGGCCAAATCCAGGGATAACAACCACATCCTTTCTCAATGAGTAAGTAATATTGTGGTTATCAAGCCACTCTTTTAATGTTACAGCCTCTTTCATCTTACTCAAGATTAAATTCTCTGATTGTTTTTAGATTAAACGCGAACACGTCATATATATCTTCGACATCCATCTCATCCCAATCTTTCCCAACACCATCAGGAATATCTGCAATCAGGACATCAAAGTATTTATCAAGCTCCATAGCGATTCTGGAGGTAGTTTCCTTAGCATCGTTGTCATATCCAATCACAATCTGCTCCACCCCCTTACTTTGGAGTTTATACATCTGCTCTTGACTGATTTTTTTACCAAATGTAGCAACCGGGACAATATGCTTGTTATCGTACAATTCCAGCTTACGATTAAGTCCAACCACATCAAACGGACCTTCGCAAAGGATGACCGAATGAGTAACCATTGGTTCAATCGCATCATAATTATACAGCATTTTAGAAAAGCCATTACCGGTACTCTCATCAGAATTTTTATATCTGCGAATCTTGTAATGATGTCTGGCATTGTAACTGTCAATTTCTTCCTTGCTCCAAGTGCTCCGGGCAACAAAGCCAACGATTTGGCCATTGTCCCGAACTTCAAGAATTATATAATCCTCAAACTCTCGTTCAATACCACGATTAGTGCCAACAGGAAAATACTCATAATCATCCATTACCCAACCACGAGATTTAAGGTAACTATTCTTATAAGTGCGCTTATAACCTTTTGGCATTGAAATTGTCACAAGCTTATCATCAAGAGACTCTTCAAATAGTGCTGAGATGTCGGTCTCAGAATCATCAAGCTCCGCTGTCTCCTTGGGAATAAGATCTTCTCTCCCCAAAGCTTTCAAAGTATCTTTCAGGGAGCCATAACGTCGATTACAATGATAACAATTCGACATCCCGAATCGCTTTTTACCAACATTGTTACCGACATAAATACCATACTTGAAACCGTCATGCCCACAAAAAGGACAATACGGTACCAGTATATTTCGTCTGGAGCCATCCAGCTTGCCCCTAAGTCGTAAAGCAATTCATCTGCAATGGCCTTTTGCATGTCTGGTGAGATAATCATTTGTGTAGTCCTGTCTTATCACTGCTATAATCAAATCTGTGTTTAATCAAGAACCTTCTTGTGGAAGATTCAATGTACGAACCCGGTCATAAAAGACCTCATGCTCATAATCAAGAGCAATTCTGAATGGCTCACCCTTCTTGCAAAAACGGAACTTATCAGCATAAAGTCGCATTGTACTTTCCCGGTACTCTCTCTTACTTTGATTAAGAGAAATGAGATGGGTACAAGGTCTCTGAAGCCCTTTACATTCAGATGTGTTGAAAGCTGTAAGTACATTCTTCTCATCATTAACCCATTCAGGATTTTCAATAGTTGCCTGATAGGTAACGACCAGCCAGCTATCTGTTTCTCCAGCCAAATCTTTCAAATCCTGAGCTGTGGCGATACGCTTGTGACGAAGGGATTTAGAATCCCAATTCTTACCAGAAGCATCGGTCAAAAGATCCAATGAATCCACAATCACCACATCAGGGTATTTTCCGAACTTCTCACGATACTTATCACAATCAGTTCGGATGTCTGTAGTAGAGACTTCTTTACCGAATTTGGGATAAGCCTTGACCTTCAAAGTACCCTTATAAGTATCAAGCTGACTTTTCAAGTGCTCCAACGTATGATTATTGACCTTACCACTTTCATATTCATAAGTAGTAGTGCCACTAAGCATTGCCGAATATGCGTCTGTAGTTTCAGAAGCAGCTCCCTCCAACTGAATATGAAGAACATCAAGACCACTGATATAAGCTGCATTATAGCCAATCCAGCGAGCAATATGACTCTTACCCACACCAGACATTGCCAAGAAGAGAGATAATTGAGTGCGAAGGTTTCTACCCTGATTCATCTCATCAAGACCATCAATATAGAAACTATTGACCATCTTAGATACAGGATTCTCGTTACGGACCTTATTCTCTCTCAAACGTTCTTCATAAGTCTGAGCGATGTCAATAAACTCTTCTGGCTTCAGAGTAAATTGCTGCAACTTCAAAGCCTCTCTGGTGAAAGACATCATCGCGGCAATACGTTCTCCATCCTCAAATTTTTTGGAAACTTCCTTGAAGATCTTTTTGAACTGCACCAGTTTCAAGTATTCCTCAAACTGATCGCGGATTCCTTCTGGATTAACACTGGTAGCTACATCCCTAATCTCTTCTAACAACTCTGACACAGCCCTGGAAGATGACAAACGCTGAGAAATAATACCATACTGAGGTGCGGTTTTATACTCATTGTAGTAACTCTTCAGTGTCGCATTTAACAACTGATACTGCGGATCCGGAAGAAATACATCTTCCATGTACCGACTAACCACAGAGCAAATCTGATTGTTAGTAATAGCGCAATTATACAGCTCCGCAAGGAACTCAGAAGTCAAGACGTTTTCATTTTTCTTTCCTGCCATGATAAACTTCTTTTCTCAACCGCATAAGTTCTGGATACTTTTTCGCGGTCATCTTGCCACAATCTGCCCAGTTATCACATCGTCCACAGGTTTCTGACAGTGGACTCCAGCCGGTAGTTGCTCTCTGACAAAGGACAAGTCCATCGACAGTGTTCAAAAACCGTTTTTTTATTGATTCCTCTGATGCGAGATAAATCATTTTTCTCAATGGATTTGGCTTAGGCTTCGCTATCATTGCAGTTAGTTGACCTCGTGATAGTTCAGCCTCATCTAACCATTGATTGATATAGTAATTCATACCTGATTTTCCGTCAACGCTCAAAAATTGTTTACGATACTTATCCAGAGCTGACTGAGAGAAAAGGTATGTGTAACTCCATGAGCCACTTTCTAAAGAAGCGCGTTGCCGATACAGCTGATACACCAGATAATCCACGATTCGCTCATCATCTATATCTGAAAAGCCAAATAAAGCAGGCAACTGCTGCAATCCGGACTGTATGTAAAGAGCAGCAACCCCACTTTGAGTAAATCTCCATTTAGGGTCAATCGTCCTCTTCACAACAGTCTCGATCATCTGTCGGACCTTTACGGTTTTTTCTTGTAATTCCATATTGTCTTAGAATGTATTGCAGTTCTCGTTTAGCCCAATAAATTCGGCTTTTGACTATATCTTCACTTCGTTTTTCAAGATGACCAAGTTTCCATTCTGCTGCGGTTATCTCTCTGATACGATGACCTTGAACGTACATCATAAAAGGTGATAAACGCTGAGGTGGGATTTTCATCAGAGCGGCCAACATTTGGTCTGAGATGTTATCTATCAGATTGCCAAATTCGGCTTCGGCTACCATACTGGTGCCATGCTGATAAATATCTTCCATTGAGCACATTTCGATATCAGTCCAATGCTGAGATTCTTCATAACGCTTTTTGTTTTCATGAAAACACGCTCTTTTCACAGTTATGCCAATCCATGTCATCAACTTCTGTTCAGGGTTATAAGACCCTATATAGTTGAAAAGCTGGGCAAGGCAATAATTGTAGTTATCTTCGACATCTTGATAATTACCAGTATAATATTTTGTTAATCGTTTAATTTCCTTCAGATTGGGAACTACGTATAGATTGAACAAGCGTTCCTTTTCTTTCGGACTTAACTGCCGACATTTTGCAATCGGCTTGGAGGACTTTCCGGATTCTTTTGGAATTGACATTTTAATGCAGATTTATAAGACAAATTATTCATAATCAATTGGGTTTGGGTAGATTAAAGTTTATAGCGATGAATGAAATACATGTAGATGTGAATTGCATCCGCAAGATTATCATCACCTTCCACATCAATGTGGTATCGCTTTTCTGCAAACTCAATCATCATTTGCTTATTCGCCGTCCCTTTACCGGTACCGTGCTTTTTAATGTCGGTTGGTTTGAACAAGACAACTGGAATATTCAGAGTCTCGCAAACTTCCAATAAAATTCCTCGGAACTCACATAGCTTCCGGAAATCGATAAAATGGCCAAAAACTACATCTTCTGCTGCTACCGCTTTGATTTTGTGAGATGTAAGCATCTCAATAAGCCAATTTCTGAAGGCCTTGTGCTGTGCATAATCTGGTCCTAAATATTTAGGGGCTTTTTCATTGTTAGGAAAGGTCTTAGTGCCGTAATCACCTAAGGTGTAATACCCACAATGAGTAGCAACATCAAAAGCCATTACGTCACCTCGGCCTAACTGCCGAACATACTCTTCGGTTAATTTCTGCTTTAGTAGATGACAAAAATTAAATTTATGCTGTTAAACACTTAATTTTTAGTCGATTAAATTTGCAAAAGTCCCTGAAAATTAGTAATTTAAAGGAAAAGTTTGGACGCTTTTTCTCATGAAAACTACTAATTTCAAGGACTCGGTCAAAGTTAACCAAATCCTCCCGATTATGCAAGAGCACTTTGGTCAAAGTATGAATTTGGCACGCATAAAACTCATGGCGTTGCTGCTCCATGCACTCTGTGTGGTGCAGACTGTCAGCCTCCACAAACTGGCTGATGCGATGCCTACGGCTGTAGACAAGGATTCCAACCTCAGACGGCTCCAAAGATTCTTTGCCAAGTATGTACTTGACCTTGACATCATAGCCCGTATGATTTTCTCGCTGCTTCCTGTCAAGACCGGTCTTGTGCTGAGCATGGACCGGACCAACTGGAAGTTCGGGGAGTTCAATATAAACATCCTTATGTTGGGCATAACCTATAAAGGGATTGCCTTCCCTTTGATATTCAGCCTTCTTCCGAAACGTGGCAACTCCAACTGGGAAGAACGCAAGAAAATTATGGAACGTTTTATCCGTCTTTTCGGAGCGGAATGCATCGACTGCCTTGTGGCAGACCGCGAGTTCATCGGAAAGGAATGGACAGGATGGCTCAACAGCCGTCGCATACGGTATTACATCCGAATACGTCAGAACTTCTGGATTGTCAAGCCTTCCACCGGTGAGAGAATCCGAGCCTGGTGGCTGTTCAATGATTTGAAGGTCGGTCAGGAGAAATTCTTCCATACGCTCTTTCTTCACAAAGGTGAGTATGTCTATCTTGCCGGCAGCCGGATCAAAAACTCCGATGGTGTTCCGGAATTGCAGATTCTCATATGCTTCAATCGGCCCGAGGAGGCGATTTTGACATACAAAAAACGATGGGAGATAGAAACGGCCTTTAGAGCCATGAAATCTTCCGGCTTCAACATCGAGGATACCCATATGCGTGATATGGACCGCATCGCAAGACTTGTCGCGATGGTCTGCATGGCTCTTGTATGGGCGTATCTCGTTGGTGAACATAAAGATATAAATATTAAACCGATAAGGATTCTGAAACATGGAAGAAAGGCAAAGTCGCTTGTCAAATATGGATTGGAAGAGATTTCGACCATACTTATGCGTCCGACTTATACCCCAAAATTCGATGTTTTCAAATTTTTGTCATGTACTTAAAATTTCTGCATAAACTATTAATTTGAAATTGTTGATATTCCTTGTTTTTTTACTATTAATAGCTTATGTGGATAGCCTTCAGAGACTCCTCCCTGAGTGATGAGTAAAGCAGTCTGTCCGAGCTTGTTCAAAGCCTCACAGTAAGTAGCCATACCCATTTCATCAGATTTATCAAGTAGTTCATCAATGATTATGAAATCAAGCCCCTTGCCATCTTCACAATTTGAATTAGTCAGAGTATGAAGAGAAAGGATACAAGCCAGGTTTAAACGAGCCTTTTCACCTCCAGAGAATTTGTGATAAGAACCACAATCAATGCCATCACGCATCACCTGAACTGAAATTTTATCTCTCAATTTACCAGTCTTAGTAACCGTGAAACCCTCCAGTTTTAATCGAATGTCAGAACCAATTTTTTCCAGAAAATCATTAACCACAAGGGAAAGAGCATCAATCTTCTTTCGGGCTATATGAGATTTAAACATCGTAAAATGTACCTCTTGCTCTTTTAGAATATTATACTCAGATTGAATATCAAAAGCTGTTTTCTCAGCTTCTGCCAAATCCGATTGATACTTCTTCAATGAGACTTTCAAAGAAGCGGCAAAATCTGTTTCCGGCGCCTCTAACAACTCTCGTTTGGATTGCTGATACTGCGCCATCTGACCTTTAGAGAATTTGATGGAAGAATCAAGCTGAGAGATATAGTTTTCGCCATTCATGATTCTGCCCTCCAATATGCCGGAAATTTCTCCGAACATACGGTTACGCATTATTTCGATTTTGCCATTGAGACGATCACGATCATTCTCTGTAGCAGATAACTGACGTTGAAGCGACGATATATGACGTTCTGCTTCATCAACTTTTTTGGAATAGCTGACAAGCTCAGAATATTCAGTATTTAACTCAGCAGCTCTGGACTTGATAATCTTATTGATGTTTTCAACCTCATCAGACTTATCAGCCGCCTTATCATCAATCAGATTAAATTCCGAGTTAAGTTTTGCAACAGCAGCCTTATTATTCTCAAACTCAGTTCTATAATCTATAAGATTAGCTCGAACTTCCTCAACACTAACTGTATTGCCGACAAAGAATTTATGCTCACATTTAGGACAGATAATCACACCATCCATCAAAGCAGAACTTCTGGCAATCATTGCATCCAACTCTGCTTCTCGGGCCTTATATGACTTTATTTTTGCCTCAATTTCATCAAGTTGCTTATCAAATTTAGCAACCTCCTGATTCAATTGTACTATACGGGCTTTATCTTTTTCCGTAAGTTCAGACTCTTGTGATGTATGAGTTTCATAAAGTTTATACTTCTGACTATACTCTTCTTTACAAGTTTCTACAAGTTGAGAAGCAAGCTTAATTTTAGACCTGATGGCTTCGACAGACTCAACTAAAGAAGCCAATTCCTGCTTGTTTTTTTCAGACAATACATCATACTCACTTATAGTACCAAGCTCGTATTCCTGACACATGAATTTAAGATTCTGATAAGCTTCTAATAAAGACATATCCGAATCCTCCATTGATGCTACATTTTCTTGAAGCTCTTGAAGGAGCTGAAGCCGGACTTGCCCCTTGCTTTTCTTATCTTCAGCAACTTCAATATCCTCACGGCATTTCTGTATCTGCCCATCCAATCGTGCGATTCTCGCTTCACGCTCTTCCTTCGCATTAGCTTTCTTTTGATCAACCTGAGTTAATTCAATTTCGATAGCAGAAATTGATCCTTTTATACTTGTTACTTGATTGTTAGCCTCATTCAGACGTACAAGTATAGGCTCCATATCATTTTGAACACGAGCAATACTTTCATCAATAATGACGCCGTTACTGAAGCGATTGATTACCTCCTTCTTGCTCTTATCTGAGCAATCAAAGAAACTTTCATACTTATTATCGCAAAGGATAAAATTATTATAAATATCATCTTTTGAGAGACCAATCTCATTTAAGATAAATTTATTATAATCTGATACAGTAGGCTGGATAGTCTTATCACGCTCAATCTCCTTGCCAGAAGCATCATACTTGTGACACTCAATAGTCTGAGGTGCATTACGACTGATGGTACGCTCGATAGTGAATACAGTGTCGTTAAAATCATTATCCAGCTTCATATAGACATACGCCTCATCAGCATGGTCATTAATGATTTCTTCAACACTCTTAACCTTACGGAGCTGTTCTCCAGTAAAGGCAAAAGAAATAGCCTCGATTAAAGATGATTTGCCGGAGCCATTGCAAGGTTGGGAAGCATTATCTTCATTCTTGCCAAAAATGAGAGTTGCCACCCCTTGCGTTATAATCCACGTTGCTTCGTGGAATGAAACAATATTACGAATTTTGATTTCTGATAATCTCCACATGGTTTAGCCCTCCAGATATTTTATTCCCAGCTTACTGTCAATGGAATTTTCGTTACAGTAATTCTGATATTCTTTCTTAATGCCCTGCTTATCATACTTTTCCTGAATGTCAGCAGCAGCGGTTTCTTTAGGCAATGCACTTTCTGACACCACTTCTACCTTATGAAATCCTAAATCCATAAGTTTTTGTTTATCAAAAATTTTAGCTTGTTTTTCAGTGCATTTTACTTTGACCTTGTATTTGTATCGGTCGTCTTTATCCAGAGAGTAGTTGTCAACATTCTTAGCGTCTAACTCCACCGTCAGATACCGAGTATTGACTTCATTTTTGACAAAACCATAGGAGCCATCAGCATAAAGGATTGTGTAACCTTTCTCTTCATCTTCGCCAAAATTACCCTGACGCGATGAGCCGATGTATTCAATATTGGTATTCTTGATTTTTACACGATTATGATAATGGCCACACAAAACAGTTTTGAAATCCAACAATGGCTCCTGAGGAAGTTCGCCATCAATTTCAAAGTCACCTAATGCGCCATGTACGCCTTCATGAATGTAAAGTATGATATTGTTTTTGGTAAACTGTGGATATTCTCTTAGGGTGTCGGCCACAGCACACTCCATCTTTTCCAAGAAAGACCCATTTTCTGGGAAATAACTCATAACGAGCAAACAGAAGTCGCACCCCTCCCAATAAAGAATCTTATGGGTATCTACAACCTCTATTCCCTTTAGACCTACCCAAAGATGATTATATCCCTCAATGGCTTCCTGGTCAGTTTTATCATGGTTGCCCTCGCCGATAGTTATATAAATACCACGACGTACAGCTTCAGTAAAAGCCGACTTGACAGCGAGCAAGGTAGCAAGGGTTTGAGAAGCCCTTGAAGTGAACACATCACCGGCAATTACAATGTCAGAAATGCCTTCACGTTTACATACGGACAATGCTTCTTCCCAGTTCATTTTGAACTCGGCTATATTGTCCTTAGTAACATGGATGTCGTTAATAAATAGAGCAATAGCCTCTTTCATAATTCCTATCTGGGGTTTAGAATAAAGAATGAGAGGGCACAGGCATTGAACCAATGCCCTCTCGAACTACACGAATTATTATCTAAAGACAGGAATTATCTTAGGCGACGCTCACGGGTTCTACGCGGAGGGAGTGGAGCTGCCGGCGCTTCTTCTTCAGACCCATCATCTTCAGGATCTGTTTCAGGTTCAGGTGCAGTATCTACTTCACTTCCAGGGCGGGCGCGGCGAACGCGACGAGCAGAAGCGGGAACAGCTGCTGGGGCGGCAGGTGCTTCAGGAGCTTCATCTTCCGACTCGTCTTGCTCAGGAGCTTCATCATCCTCTTCGGAAATTTCAGGCTCTTCTTGTTTAGGTTTAGGGGCTCGACGACAAGAAGCAGGTGCTGGGGCAGGAGCAGGCTTGGGCTCTTCCTTGGGTTTGTTCTGCTCTGTTTCCAATGCTTCTTCAATTTCTTCAAGAAGCTGGACGTTGTTCTTGGTGCGAGAAATACGCACATCAAGATTTTTATCCTCGATAAATTGACGGATTTTCTCACGCAGCTCCTGATATTCTTCCGACTTCTCGGTCAACTCTTGATCAATTATATTGTCGTATTCAGCATACAATGAATCAATAGTAACTTCATCCTTGGAGCTATCCTTACCAGAAGCATTGGCAAGGTCAAAATGAGATGTATCATCGGCCGGCAATTCACCCTTCAACTTCTCAACAGCCTCTTTGAAGTCAGGTTCTTTACAAACCTCCATGCCATGCTCTTCATCATACTGTTCAAGAAATACAAGAGTAGCCTCCAGCTGATAGCGGGTGTAACGATAAAGTTGTTCAGGAAGACGCGGAAGTTCAAGCAGCTTCTCAGCCTCCTCTTCCTTTATGTCGATAGTTTTTCGACCGATTTCAATAGTATATTCAGTTTTTTTGTCGGTCTTACGGATAACCTTAACAGGATAAGCATTGGTAAAACCGCTAATAGGACACGAGTCCTGACCGTCATCTGCTTTTAATTCAGCCCATAGACGCATTTTGGCTGAATCCATATCCTTGTACTGGCTGTGAGAACACTGCCAGAGCTGAGGACCTTTGGCACGCTCTTTCTCGCTGGAAACATCAAGCACCATAATTGCGTGCTGATAGTTCCAACGAATACCGCCTTCATAGGAAGAGCTGGTGAGGAGCTTCATCAAATCCTCATCATCGCTATACATTTCCTTGGCGGTCTGAACATACTTGTCAAGCAGGTCAACTGAAAAACCAACTTCTTTGTCGGTGGTCCGAATAACCGGAATACTGATTTTTTTAGGCTTTTTGCCTTTCTTTCCGGGAACCTTAATGCCCAAGAAGAATTGATGAACAGGGTACTCATAACCCTTACGGTCCATCGGAAGAATATTACCCTCCGCATCGAATGTAGGAGCCAGAGGTAATACACGAATTGAATACTCACCGTCCTCGCCCATACGGAAACGATCTACTTTCGGGGCGCCGGCTTCGGCTTTTGCTTTTTCCTCAGCTTCTGCAAATGTAAGCTGAGATTGCTGGAACGCTTCAAATGCGCTCAGTTTTCTTTTTTCTTCGCTCATCTTTAGATAATTTTTTACGCGAAGAGTTAAGTACATGACAAAAATTTGAAAACATCGAATTTTGGGGTATAAGTCGGACGCATAAGTATGGTCGAAATCTCTTCCAATCCATATTTGACAAGCGACTTTGCCTTTCTTCCATGTTTCAGAATCCTTATCGGTTTAATATTTATATCTTTATGTTCACCAACGAGATACGCCCATACAAGAGCCATGCAGACCATCGCGACAAGTCTTGCGATGCGGTCCATATCACGCATATGGGTATCCTCGATGTTGAAGCCGGAAGATTTCATGGCTCTAAAGGCCGTTTCTATCTCCCATCGTTTTTTGTATGTCAAAATCGCCTCCTCGGGCCGATTGAAGCATATGAGAATCTGCAATTCCGGAACACCATCGGAGTTTTTGATCCGGCTGCCGGCAAGATAGACATACTCACCTTTGTGAAGAAAGAGCGTATGGAAGAATTTCTCCTGACCGACCTTCAAATCATTGAACAGCCACCAGGCTCGGATTCTCTCACCGGTGGAAGGCTTGACAATCCAGAAGTTCTGACGTATTCGGATGTAATACCGTATGCGACGGCTGTTGAGCCATCCTGTCCATTCCTTTCCGATGAACTCGCGGTCTGCCACAAGGCAGTCGATGCATTCCGCTCCGAAAAGACGGATAAAACGTTCCATAATTTTCTTGCGTTCTTCCCAGTTGGAGTTGCCACGTTTCGGAAGAAGGCTGAATATCAAAGGGAAGGCAATCCCTTTATAGGTTATGCCCAACATAAGGATGTTTATATTGAACTCCCGAACTTCCAGTTGGTCCGGTCCATGCTCAGCACAAGACCGGTCTTGACAGGAAGCAGCGAGAAAATCATACGGGCTATGATGTCAAGGTCAAGTACATACTTGGCAAAGAATCTTTGGAGCCGTCTGAGGTTGGAATCCTTGTCTACAGCCGTAGGCATCGCATCAGCCAGTTTGTGGAGGCTGACAGTCTGCACCACACAGAGTGCATGGAGCAGCAACGCCATGAGTTTTATGCGTGCCAAATTCATACTTTGACCAAAGTGCTCTTGCATAATCGGGAGGATTTGGTTAACTTTGACCGAGTCCTTGAAATTAGTAGTTTTCATGAGAAAAAGCGTCCAAACTTTTCCTTTAAATTACTAATTTTCAGGGACTTTTGCAAATTTAATCGACTAAAAATTAAGTGTTTAACAGCATAAATTTAATTTTTGTCATCTACTAAAAAGTGCCATCATCGTCAAGAAAATCCTTAACCATCAATGTAGCTTTGGCAGAAATATTAGGAGTGCTGACAGATGCAAGGATGTGGGCCATATTGGTACATTCTAACTCCAAGGGAGTATCTACTGAGATGGCAGTGATGAAGCCTGTAAAGACCACATCCATATTGGGGTCACTGTCGGCAGTATTCATTTTCTTAAACTCCGATTCAGAATAGGCATATCCCAAACGTATTTCAATGCGATTGCCAACCGCAACATCATTAGGACTTAATAATGCCGGCTCGGTCTTGGTTCTATTGAAGTCGATCAACCCCTTGTCATCATAGTTGGCTGCCATAGATGTGGTGGAAATCCCATCTTCACTAAATAAGGCGGTTGGAGAAGTTGTGATATCGCCATCATTATTAGCTGTGATAAGAGTATTTTCTTTATCAGTAGAATCCGCTTTATCGCCACTTATAACGTCCTTTTCTTTCCGGCTGGAGAGATTGATGACAGTGCCACGAGGGAATCTTATCACAGCCTTATTGATAAGATTTTTTGCAGAGTCCGATACTTCAATACTCTCACATTCTCGGATCGTAAGACATTGATTGGCAGAAGGTATAGAAAACCAATCATTTCCATTTGCCTTCCATATCTTTATCTGACATACAAGTATGGCAAGTTTATCCTCATACGCCTTATGCTGATAATATTTGGGCGTGAGGGTGTACTCGACCTGCTGAACCAGATCCGGGCGTTGAGTTCGGAGTGCTGTTAAATCTGAAGCCATAAATTATAAGGTATCTTCCAACAGACCGGCGGCGAGGCCCATTCCTTGTTTGAATACATCGGAGGCCATAGACTTCAGTCCTTCAAGCTGGTTGTTCAACATCTTCATCCACTCACTTCCGTCATCATCATTAGCGGAGACATTCTTTTGAGGAATGATCGAAATAGTATCTTCAGAAATTTCAATCTCATTTTCAGGCTGGAGACCGATAGCGGAGAATGTGTATTGTTGGAGTGCCTTATATCCCTGGCGTGGAGAAACATTGAAGTTCTCAATGACAATATGGGTAATGCCAAGCTGGTCAAGAACCATATTATTGATTTTGACAATGCCCTTGTATTGCATGATTTTGTAAAATTTCTGCATCTCTTCTGCCGGATATATGTCAGGTTTACCACTGGTGATTTGACCTGAAACAGTGAACTTTATATCGCCATTGGATACAAGTTCTTTTCGGCTATAGTCTCGACCAGTCACACGGGTAGCAATTAGATTCTTATCAGAATTGATAGTAATCAATGCAGTAGTGTCATACCACACCAAAGTCTTTGTGGTTACGGTGTTCTCAATAGTGTCAGGCTCTTGTTCTTGATAAATTCCTTTTTTTGCATCTATTACTTTTGTTCGATATACTGGGAATTTTTGATTAACTGTAATGCTTTGATCCAGTTCGATACCTAACATAAGAGCTTCAGTGGCAGTACCGCCCCAATCATCCAGTGCATATATGGTACCTCCGTCAACGTGCATCATGCCGTATGTTTTCTGTTCAGCTTCCTGCTTGACCAATTCAGAGTTTACCCATGCAGCTCCGGTAGTATCTTTGGTTCTCTTGCCATTTAAGAGCGAATTAAAAGCATTGACTGCTTCATTCTTCAATTCAGATACGGCTCCCCGGACAACTCCCTTGACTGCTACTTGAAGAAGTGAGCCGCCGGCGCCGTCTTTATAGTAAAATTTACAGTTACTATCTCTACCACCATTAGCAATTTTACTCTGTAAAGTATTAAACAAGGCTCCCATTGTAGAAGCCATTGCACTGCCAGTGGTTGTTATTGCGAGGTTATTTAGACTTGTACTCATACTCTATAATAGTTCTGGTGCAATGAATTTGGTAGATCGACGATTTTTGAGTAATTTTGCACTACTTTTCAGAAAATTTTTGGAAAGTGGCATAAGTCCTGTTTCGCGTCGAAATCACCACCTCGGATAAGAAAAAGGGTATATGTCATTTTGTGAACTATAATACCAAATTCAAAAAGACTATGGGAAAAATTAAAAAAAGTACCCTGATAGGCATGTTGTTTACTGCCATTGTAGGTGTCAGTGTATGTTGGGGCGTGTCCTATTTTATAGACCATATCAATGGGAACACGAAGGCTCAGATAGAAGCCAGAAAACGTGCAAATGAAGCTGCCGATAAAACAACAGAAGAACTAAATAAAGCAGCCCAATGGTATAATGATGAATTAAATAAATGCAAATGATAAATGTGAAGATTCTAACTTTATCGTTTAGAAAATTCATCTTATATATATGGATGCAGTAGAAAAAGCAGTATCTTTATCAGAAAAAATAGAGATCTGTACTTCTTCATTTGAAGATTTGAACGTAAAAGTTCAAACTATGTCATTTTCTCCAATAGATAGTGAATATATCACTATGAATTATCTTTTGTTTCGCGCTGGAAGGCAAAGCAAACAATGGGTTCATGTTGTTATCTCATTGTTTGACTATGATGGAAAGATTATTCAAATTGGAGAAAGTACGCGATTTGAATTAAAAAAACGAAATCTACCTTATGTTGGGAATGTATTTATCAGACTCGAAATGCCTTATGACCAAGTAGCAAAAGTTGGTGTTTACCTTCAGGAGTGTTGATTTAGGGGTTATATAAGTGTTAAAAGAAAGATGAGACTAAAAGCCCCATCTTTCTTTTTTATGTGTATCATTATGTAAGATCCATTACTCGCTGTGCCTGATTGGAGGCTTCTGCAAACATTTGATATACTGCTCCGGCAATTCTATCTTCCATTGCTGCCATCAAGTCACGCTCTTCAGCACTGGAAGCCACTGTAGTTCTGTCGAAGCTCGCCAGATTATTGATATTAAACACAACCTGAGTTGGTCTTGCAGCAGCCCGATCATAATGAGAGGCGTATGCTTGCTGATCTTTGGTAGAGGTTGGGGTTGGGGTTGGAGTATATTGAGTGCCTGAGTTATTATTCCCTAACTGTTGAGCTTTGTCTATAAGATGTTTATTCTGCTCAATAATGGTGTTAGCAGTTTTACGAGAGATATTATGGTACATTTGCTGTTGTTCTGCGGAACGCGAAACAATTCGATTACCCAAATTGATAGTTTCCCCAGATCTTCCCATTATAAAGTCCACATATTGCTTCTCATTGATACCAGCTTTTACCCATTCAGAGTTTTCATTACTTGCAATCCATTGTGCCCAATAGTCCTGAACGGTCTTATCTCCATATTTCGCGCCATTCATTTGATGCCTTATCTGTTCTTTAAGCCCATTTGCATCATTAATATCAATGACTCCAGCTTCGGCCATCATTTTGTACGACGCGCCAATAATATCAGAAAAACCTTGAAGAGTCAGATTAAAGTTTGTAACTTTGGCTCGAATCTGGTCTAAAATATTGGTGAAGTTCAACCGTCCATTTGGAAGAGTCGAAAGCATTAATTCGATGTTGGCCTGCTGCTGACCATCGGCTGAGACGGCGTTGTAGATAACGTGATAATCGCCAATGATATTGGAAATTGCATTATACCATTCGTCAGTATATAACTTAGCACGATTTTCTGCATCTGACAGCCACTGATAAGCATTCATTTTTCCTACCAAGGTCCCCATTTGACCATTGATAGTTGCATCCATAAGATTCTGGGCGCCTAACTGATATTTATCATAGACACTGCGATTAGTAGTCTGCTGGAATTGTTCGGGTGTCATTCCGGTAGAAGGCAATTTAGCAGTGAATTGAGACATGAATCGGTCTCTTATGGCAAAGGCCGCTTGCTGATATTCGCTCTCAGATTTATATGTGGTTTCTCCAGCAAGATACTTTTGACGAAGTTTCGCAATTTCTTGTACGGCTTGTTGCGTACGCAGATCATTTGCACCTTCGATCATCAGTGCATCCTGGATCATGCCATTGCGTTGATTTATGGCATTATCCTCTTCATGATGCCATATATTCCAAAGGGCAGTAGCTCCATTGGTCGCATCATTGTATGGATTGTAATCAAGCTGTTTGTGCTTTTTCGAGAAATCATAATTTCTCGCATTGCCAATAGCAAGCGAATAAGCTGGATTTGCTGTAATTACATTGCGCCATTTAGTAGTTACATCATTGATTGACTGCTTACTTGCGTCTTTTGAGAAATCATTGAAAATAGTCGCGTAAAGTTGATTAAACTTCTGCTTATCTGCATTATATTTCTCAATTTGAGTAGTGTCAATACTGGATATTACAGGAGCAGCTTCAGGAATATTCTCATTCATCATATCCTGATACCACTGACCCTCTTTGGTAAGCTCACGATGGGTTTGATCGGCAGCTTTGTTGGCCTGCACTCTTGCGCGTTGCTGGGCTTCAGAGGTTCCATCTATGCGCTGTTTGAGTTTATAGAGGCCATATCCAAGTCCGGCTACAGCACCAACAGCCAATGTTACGGGATTTACTAAGAATCCGGCGGCCTTGGCCAATCCAGTTAGCAATCCCATAAGCATACTCTTCAGTCCACCAAACATCGGAGCAAACGAAGCCATAGTTGGTACAGCGGTTGCGGCAGCACGGAAAGCGCGCCCAGCTCTGGCCGGACCATACATCCTCACAGCACGTTCACGCACTGCTGCATAGTGTTGACGTGTCTCTTTGTTGAGGGCGGCCAGTGTTGTTTGCTTGTTAGCATCACTTAGAGCCAACTTTCCGGCCAATATAGCGTTTGCTGCCAAAGCATTGTGTGCTCTGGTAGCAATATTGCCTCGGATAACCTTGTTTGTGCCCCACTTACCAGGCCCGACTATGAATGGAGCGTTGGTAATAGCAGCATTTGCCGCACCTCCAGCAACAACCCGGCCGGCCACATTGCGTGTCATTGTTGCGCCACCGACAGAAGATATGCCGGCCAATGCCAGTATAGATCCTTTAAGACGGTCAAATACACCAATCAAAGATATTATTGGAGCAATGAGGGCGCCCATCTGGGTAATACCCATCTGGAAAGTAACCCAGAATTTGATCAATCCGGGGGCAGCGTTGTATAGAGAGGCCCAAATTTTCACAAACCATGCCATTACCTTGCCGATCTCAATAATCATATCGAGAAGGTTCTGCATCATCTGGATTGTTTCAGGCTTGGCAAGATAATCTCTAAGTTTTTTCAACATTTCCTCAAAGCCTCCTTGACGATTTTCAAATGCCTGCACAATGCCTTCAGTAAATGTTGATGTAACCTGGGCCCAAAGACCTGATATAGTGTTTTGCTTTTCTTCGGCAATGGCTCCTGAGATGTTTCCACTGACAGAATTACGGTTTGCCAACATAAGAGATACCAGCGAGCTAAGTCCGGCCTTGCTGCTCATCTTATTTGACATTGCTTCAATGCCAGTACCAATCTCTTGGGCAACACCCTTATCGCCACCGGCGGCAGCAAGCAAGGTTGCAGCAGCACCTGGTTGAGCGGTAATTCGGAATAGATTGCCGACAATCGAAGCCATTTGGTTCTCAGGTATGCGCTGGGCCATCTCAATTAAGATGTCAGACATAGAACGATAGCTGCCATCTTCTTTGAGAGTTGTAATACCATAACTTTGCTTCATCATATCCAGAACCGCCTTCTGGTTTTTATTTGGCTTAAAGAGGTTCTGATACATCATACGAAGCGCGGTACCGGCAGATGAAGCCTGGATACCGGCATTACCCATGACACCAAACAATGCCATTGTATCTGCAAAAAGATTGGGGTCATTACGCCCATACATATTTGCGACACCACCACCATACTTAGCAGACTCGGCCAGCATCATAAGGTCTGTGTTGGATCGAGTAGCGGTTGTAGCCATTATGTTTGCCGCCTCACGCATACGATCAGGAGCAATCTGGAAGGTGGTCATAATATTGGTCATCTTATCAGCAGTCTCGCCCAAATCAGAATCTCCAATAAGTGCAAGGTCTGCGATGGGTCGTATAGCAGCATTGATAGCGTCTATATCATATCCGGCCATAGCAAGGAAGCGAGCAGCACTGGCGACTTCGGGAGCAGAGAATTTTGTCTTAACACCGACATTACGCACAGTGGCTTCCATATTCTTGAACGAATTTTGACTATATGAGTCTGTTCCGTTCTGAAGAATGGCCTGAGTAGTGCGCATGGTGTTTTGATACTCCATCGCCTGACTGAAGGAGCTTCCAATGGCTGACATCGCGCCACCAATCGCAAACATTACACCCATACCCTTGGCCATATCTACAGCCATTGGAGTGCGAACACCAAACGAGGTCTGGCCCGTAAATGGATAAGCCCATCTACGGGAACGATCAAAGAATGGTTTTGGCTGACCAGTGCGCATAGGCACCATACCAGTTCCACGAGATTGGGTGGGCTGTCCTACACCATTTGCCTTAGCAACATCACCTTCAAGTTTATTAATCTGACTCTGCAAAGTCCAGGGTACTGCAACACTTGCTTTCTGCATCTGAGTTGATACGCCCTGCAAGTATTTCAGCATTTGAGGTGCCTCCATACCCGGAGTCGGCATAATGCCAGTCGTTGCTACGGCCTGACGGAAATACCGACGATGTTTTGTCAGCATGTTCAGTTGCTCTTTGCTTTGAGCAAAAGGCAACATTGCATTTTGAGCCTGAGCTTGTAAACGAGCAGCTTTCTGGATATTAGACTCACTTGGCTTACCCTTGGGATTTGTTTGAGCCAATTTCCAGCCATCTGTATATCTTGATACAGCAGCCTGTGCTGAAGAATGTTGTTGGGTTGCGGCAGAAAGAGCATTACTTGACATCGTACCATATCGAGCCATCAATGCCGTTTCGTGTTGAATTGCGTTAGCGAAAGGTGCTTGTGCTTGACGATACTGGTCTATCTGAGTTTGTAATGCAGCTTGTGATGATTCGATTCTTGCAAGAGCACTTCTCTGAGTTTTATTGGGTTTCTTCAAAGAGAGCAGTGGCTTCTTCATCTCCTCCAGCTGTGCCATTTGTTTCAAATATGGCTCCATCTGTTTTTGGATAGCTGCATATTGTGTCCTTGCCGCCTCCAGACGAGCATTGGACTTTCCTGTACTACGAGCAATCTGAGATTGAATTCTCGCTACATTTCCACGCGCATTGCTTTCATCACCTCTAAGTTTGGCTAATTGCTGTTGCTGTTCATTATTGAGATATGATGTAAGATCATTGGCTCGTACCCACTTGTACCCATTAGGCGCAGTATGGGCAGCCGGAGCAGTAGAATCCCAGGCAACTTTATTTTTCCCAGTACCAGCAGTTGTTGGAGCCAACTTACGCAAGCGTTCTTCTTCAGCAAGTTCGTATGGAGTCTTTTGCGCAAAAGCTGCCATAGCGTCACGTTTCATCTGGTCAAGATGCCACGCTCTTCTTCTCTGCTGATCTGCAATTTGGGTAGCGTAATTTGGAGGTAACATTCCACCTTTTGCCAAATGTGCTCCAAGTTGGTCTCTATATTGTCTTGGAGTAAGAGGCTGGTGGCCGGTATGCCCACTCTGTTTTTGACCTTTTTGAGTAGTTCCGCCGGTCGTAGGAGGTACAATCGGAGCAACTGGCGGCACAGTATTTGTGGCCGGCGCTGTTACATTTTGTTGTGTTCCAGCAGGCGGCACCCCAGTAGCAGTCAGTTTGATATTTTGAGGGCTGGCAGCTCTTACCTTGGCTACGAACTCTTCCAAAGCGGCCACAGCAGCTGTAGTGTCGAGTTTTAATGCGACTGAAGGGAGTTTAGTTTGAGCTAAACCCTTAGTCGTATCAACAACAGCAGGTTTCTTCTGGCCGATGGCAGTTGTCTTTTTCCCCTTTGCTGGAGTGGCAACTGTTGTAGGAGCCTTTTGTGTAGGAGCTACAGTTGTTGCTGGAGCTGCATTTGTAGCGACTCCAGTAGCAGTCAGTTTGATATTTTGGGGGCTGGCAGCTTTTACCTTGGCTACGAACTCTTCCAGTTTCGCTATTGCCGTAGCTGTTTCAAAATTTAATGTGACCGGAGGAATGTTGGCGGTAATCTTTTTAAGTTGTTCTTGTCGGCCAACAGCACCTCTTTCCCACATTAATTTGATCGCAACTGGGATAGTTTGTCTTGGAATATTCTGTATCTGGCTGACGATATTTTTGGTATCGACAGTAGCCGTGATTGTATTTTTGGCAGCAGCCTTTTTTACTTTGGCCGGTTGAGTAGTGGCTGGAGTAGGAGTAGTTGCTACTGGAGCCGTAGGAGGTGTAGCCGGAGCGCGTAATGCAGCAAGAGTCTGGTTTGCTTCTACAAGTTGAGTTTTCTGAGCTGCATTAAGCCTTTTCTTAGCGGCCAGTTGATTAACGATATTCTGTGCTCCAATCCCCAGGGAGAGCACATGGATATGCCCACCTTCAAAAATGCTCTAAGATTCGCTCGATTCTTAGGTGTAAGTTCTTATATAATAACTGGCGGTGAGCCGACTGAGCATCCTCAATTCTATGAGTTCTGTCAGGCTCTAAACCGCTTCATCAAAGGCAGCAAAGTGGTAGGTGGTTTTTCCATCATTTCTAACGGCACATGGTTTCCTGAGCGAAAAGCTGAAATAGAGGAACTTGCGAAGCTTGATCACTATTTTGGTATGCAAGTCTATACCAATACTAAATGGTATAAGGATGCTCCATTCATTCTTGAACATAAGGATGAAATCAATGCGATTCCCAAAATTATTATAAATACCCATGAGATCCAGAGTATGCAGGATTTGGGAAGGGCCAGAACCAATGAGCAGGCTCAGATTGAAATCGCCAACAATCGTCACTATATGTCCTGCCTAAATGGTCATTTGATATTCAAGCAAACCAGTCCTACAAGAAAACTCGTTGGTATGGACCGGCAACCCGGAATGATGTGTAAGCCATTTGTGGATTACAAAGGCAACGTACACCTCTCAGAATCTCATCTGTGTCCTTCATTCGGCAATGTCAATAACAATTATTGGCTTGAAATTTTCAACAATCTCAGGGAGGCTAAACCTTGTTGCAAATGTGCTTTGGGAAAGAAATTTCTGGAATCCCAGGATATAAAGATACAAGTTGCACGAAATTTATTAGGATTTGAGGAATCAACGGAATGAAAGTCAAGTATTTTGATATTTTTGGACTGAGAGGCAGAATCAAAATGTCCGTAAACCCTCCTCAATGTATTGTCGATGCAGATTATTGTATCGTTATGGAGAGTAAAGTTTTCCAATGGGTCGGTATTGGTTGGGTTGAGATTCGTGATGCCACTCCGGAAGATGATGAATCTCTCCCTCTTGTGCTAACACCTCATTGTTCTCATTGTAAACATTATGAGGTGCTGAAAGATAAGACAATGTATTGTTTTAAGACCCATAAACGTATAACGGCGCGTAAGAAGCCATGTAAAAACTATTCTGAACAATGAAAAAGCAGCTTGTAACCTCTGTGTCAATCGCCTGTGTCAGCCATATTGACAATCTTGAATTAATGGCAATCGGTGAAGTATTCTATATGCGCCGGACAAAAATCTTAAAACGTCTTGTGCGTAGAGTCATTCATACGGTTGAAGTACCTGTGGACTATTTTGATTCTGTCGAAGAAGCCAAAGCAGAAGCTCGCCGGAGAATAGATGAGTTTGTAAAGCAATATTATAGAGCCGTGTAAGTCGAATGAAAAAGAATGTTCTCTTAGCTTTATTAGGGGCGGCCGCTATGCAAGCTCAATGTGCTGATAATTTCTATCGGTATGGTCAACGTAAGCGTTATCCTATTCCTGACTCTGGGAATGGATTTTCAAAGGTCCCGGTCAAAGCAGTGGATAGTCGGCAGTTGCGAGAGTTTTCAATCAAAGGTCATAAGGTAATGGCATTTTCCAAGAAGGATGCCATTACCAGACTCAAACATCAAAAGAAGATATGAGTGTAGAAATAAGGCATCGTAACGGAGGGGTGACGATTGTGCATGATCTCTCAGTTCTTGACAGTATTATCGCAGCTGACAGAAAATTTAATGCTGCATCCGATGCGTTTCATGCTAAAATGATGGCATTAGGTGTAAAAGCGTATCGCTGTGATGATGGCTGGGTGAATAGAGAAAAGCACATTGTCACATTCTTTTCAGACGAGCATACTCCAGGTTATTACTGGGGGAACAGACTGCTCAAAAGTGGTGATAAGATTTTTTTCAAAGATATAAATGATGGAGGTAAATTTGCCTATGTGGATTATAGAGTGGAGATTTCTTCATATTCTGTTCAATACCACTATATTTTAAGTGGCGAAGTAATGGACGCGCAAGGCAATATTTCAAATCCTGAACTCCAATCATCTAAAAAATACAAAAATAGATTCAAGTTCTTTAGAAATATCGTGAAAAGAATATTCAAAAGGTCTGAAAAATAATAAAGTATTAACATGAAACAGATCATATATTCCACCGGTGTATTTGAAACGGAATTAACCGTTACGCCTCCGGCCCCGGACCCCGGCTATGGTGCACCATTTAAAGCCATTATACGTCAACCTCAATATGAACTTCGCAAAACATCATACTGTAAATCAAAATTCATTATTGAAATTGGTGACAAGGATTTTTTATTGCAATTATCGAATAAAGCTGATAAAGCTATAATGAATTTGCGAGATGGATTAATCTCACAGTTTGAATGTCAGAATATCTGTAAGAGGTATGATTGCTTTTCTTCTATGTATCATAAAGCTCTTGATAATACTCCAGAAATTTGCGAAAATATTCGATATATCGAATTGGCAGATGAAACCTGTCGTGGTTGTAGGGCTATTTTTCAACTCAATGATGGGGTAATTGAGCAAACAATTCCATGTAGAGTTGGAGATATATTGGAGATCAAATTTGACCCGATTCATTTCCAGTTTTTACCAATGAAAGCAGTAGCAAATTATGTCGAACAAATATCAACTTGAGCCAATGGAGCCCGAAATCATCATAAAACCGAAGAAGAAATGAGCGACAAGAAACAAACGATAGCCGTAGCACAGCAACTGATATTCAACATCTACAAGGACATTCAGACACCGGAAGTCGTTGGAATGCTTTTGGATATAAAGGATGCCTGTAACAAAGGAGATTTGAAGCCACTCTTAAAGGCTCTTCGTTCTGTACGGCGTGATATAACTAAAATCATAAATGAATTAAGACAATGAAAAGACTAACAATCGCAATCCTCACCCTGCTTACCCTGACGCTGACGGGGTGTGAGGATAACAAGCCACAACAGCAAATAGATGCTGAGATAGCCATACACATTCCAGAATTATACCGCGAATCTCTATGTACCTTATTACGGCAATACAATTTTGGATAATGTAAATCCAGAATATAAGGTACTTGACCCCCGAAGCAGAGAACTCCAACATTACTATTCGATAGGTATTCCTCTGAATAAACGCTGTTTCAATAAACTCCGGAAAAAATACTGGAAGTATGAGAAAAGTCTCGTGACAATCAACTATACAAAAGGCACTATAAAAATTCAAGAATATGACAAATAAACAGAAATCCAAACAATATGCCAAAACCGTCATAGATTCATTTAATCGAGATGGTGTCCCATGTGGAATAAAAGACATTCAAAAAATGATAGCTGAAGCCTATCTCGCAGGTGCAAAAGAGGCGTTGGCTTCACAATGGAAACGTCCTGAAGAAGAAATACCAACCAGCAGCTTTGCGCTAACACTCATAATGACAGAGAATAGGTGTCAGTTAGAAATTGCGAATTGGTTGAACGGTAAATATCAAGGAGATTTGACCATGTTGGTCAATCTTGGTAAGGCTCGAATAGTAGCTTGGATGGAAATACCTGATATGATATAAAAATTACAAGACCAACTCAAAACGAGAATTATCCGCAAATTAAAAATATGTTACCAAAAGAATAAATAATGAATAGAGAATTACAAGACCTCACATGGTCAGTCCTTCCGAAAGAGTTTAAGGAGGAAGTAAAGAAACTATATGCTGAAACAGAGATGGAACTTTCTAAAAAGAAAGGCTCAACAGACAATCTCACGCAACAGCTTCGAGGCATGAATAGGCAATTAACTTATTTATTCGGACACCATAACCTCATCTCAGACACAGAACCGGAAGAGATGCTGACAGTTTCGAGGAAGAGAGTGGTAAAAATCTTCGTCGGACAAACGGAAGTTCAAAAGTGCGCACCGTTAGAAACAATAATACATTATGAAGCTACGGCTAAAACTGAATTGCTTTATACTCTTTTCGGCCCCAAATGCCTGCCGAATGAAGTTGGTAATGAAGTTAACTTCACGACCAAAGAGCCAAAAACAGCCGAACCGAAGTATCATGTCGGAGAAGAAATGTTCTGGAAACCAAACAAAACGACAAAGCATAAATGTTCGATTACTACAGTTATGCAAAATGAGTATAGCGGTAAATGGGAATACAATGTTTTGTTTGAGTGGGAAAAGCCTGGGAAGTGGATTCCAGAATCCGAACTCGAACCATACATGGGGTCGGAAGATATTTAAAGATTCCTCCAATTATTTGAATTAAGTAAAATGAGTGGTCGTAGATTTCGTAAATACCCACAAACAATCATACTGCGATGTCCCTGCTGCCAGAAAGTAAAATATGCGCTTTGTCAATTTGACTCCAATGGTGAGGCTGAATATTATTGTGGTTGCGGTCATGTCAGTAAAATCAAACTCGCTAAACCGAATGATAAATGAAAAATAAACACATACGCTATTGGGTGTATTTCTTCAGTATCGCCATATTTTTCTTCTGGCTTGGTATGCTTTTCGGAATTGGAACGGCACACCATAGTCTTGAAAAGCAATCTGAGAAATACCGTGTAGAAATGGTGAAGGATTCATTATATTTTGAATACGTCAAAACCTTCAATATAACAGTAAAGCATGAATAATTTACAATTTCCGCAATATATCTGCGGTGGCTTATATTTAGCCATAAAAGGCGATAACAGAGCCGTTTATCAAAGGTCACGACTAACTGGATGTTGGAATTTAGAGGCTCAGTACATAAACAATCAACTTGTATGTACCGATTGTTTAGGTGCGCATTTGATTGGTAAAGTCTTAACGCCTATTACAGAAGAGCAATTTCTTAAAGAAAACGGTGGATGCTATACACTGCAACAGCTAACACAATGAAGTTTCAAGCAACAAAGTGGCCCATAACAATCGACTTGAAAATAGCAGACGATTATTTAGAGGGCATTGATAAAGAAAACTTGAAAGAAGAATCTTCCACTGAGCTAATACAGCTACAAGAGATGGCCGATATGCTGGCTGATGTGCTGATTAAGGCCAAGGGTCAGATTCTTGCCCAGCAGGAAGCCAAACGTAAACAAACAATTCAGGACAATGGCACGAAAAGCTAAACTGTTATCCACTGGAGAGATAGTTGAGGTCTATGCTGATATGGACTATCATGGCAATGTAACCTGGCTTGACACTTCAACAAAAGAGGAATACTATCCATCCGAGTTGGAGTTTTTACCGGATGAAGTGATATCAACTCCAGTGAAACACCTTCTTTCTCTATTCACAGATGAAGAATTGAAAGAAGAGTTGGAACGACGCGAAAAGAAATGTTACTAACAATGGAAAAATCGAAACCCAGATTTTGTGGAGGGTGTGGTAAAGAACTGAGTTTTCTTTCCATATTATCTCCAGTATTAGAAAACACTCTCTGGAATGAGGTGCTTCATTTCTTTGGTCTGTCTGAACAAAGAAGTGGCCCAAAACTTCCTGCAATGGAACCACAATATATATGCTTTGAATGTATGGAGAAAGCATTGGGGCGAAAATTGTTATTAGAAGATTTGAAACAGCTCCCATTTAATTTGTATTTCAAACTTCATTATTTTCACCATGTGCCTTTTAATTCAGTAGTACATATCCAACGAATCATGGGGCATTATGTAATGGAATCCCCCAAGTTTACTTCCAATAGATTACAAAGTGAGGTGGACTTTATGAATGGGGTGTTAATGCCTTTCGCACATTCAAACTGTGAAGAGTATGTTAAATCTCTTCTTTTTATATTATCCGATGAACAGCTAAAAGAAGAGCTGAAGCGGCGCGATAAAGAACGACACTCCAAATTCCCTCCCAGTGTCCGATGTTTTGACTGTAAACATTGTACTGAAGGGCTTACTTTCAAACATCAAGTAATCCCAACAACAATTTGCCGGATGAAACCTAAAACCCGTCAGGGGCCAGACAGATACTATGCAACCACTCGTACACATCGAGCTTGCGATAAATTTGAAGCTAAACATCTATGAAAGCGAGAATAAAATCAACCAGTCAGATTATTGATGTAGAGACTATCTATGATGAAAATTCAATAGGTAACGTTCACTTTCTTGATATAAACAATAATAAATATTTTCTTCAGGAACTGGATTTTATAGATCCTGATTCTGAGGAAGAGACAATTACAGGCTGGATGGCCAGAGATGAAAATGGCGATATAAACATTTTTGATTCAGTACCTCATAAAGTGGTCGGAGATTTTTGGATGAATCAAGGTTGCTATTATCTAATGAAAGATTTGCAATATGAAAATCCAAACATCTTCTCCTCCGTCACATGGGAATCTGATCCTCTGCAAGTAAGGATTACAATAGCTCCAATAAAATAATGGAAAGAACTGCTTATTTCAAGTTAGAGAAATGGCTCAATAAAGAAAATTCGCCTTCAACCGGCAGTATTGTGTGTTTTGATGGCGATGTTGAATATACCAAGGGTATAGAACCTTGTATGTTTGTAGAAATAGCCGACTGTCATAGCAAAGTTAGGTTACATAAAAGCCATACTGACACCACAGAAGAGTTTATCGACAAGATAGATTTAATGATAAATGCCCTGGAAAGGTATCGTAACCATCTTATCTATGAATCTCCTCATAAACCAACTGAAAGAAAATCACCAAATTTCTATCGAATAACAAAACCCCAATAATTATGGCAGCTAAAGATTACGAATTTTACCCTGCCGCTATGAGCGGGAGAGTATATTTAGCACGGCGCACCAAGTCAAAGAACGTAATGAGTCAGGACAGACGCCTTGTTACCGATAATGAAGCTATCCGGATTTTTGAAGCATATCTTAGAAGATACTGCGAAGAAAATAAGACTGATACAGTCTGTATATCTGATGAAAATGGGAAATTAACATTTACAGCCACTCTTAAAAACTATGAATCTGAAAGTTAAAGTAGCCAGACTACTACGGAAATGTGCTGAAAAGTTAGATCCCCTCGTCCCTTACAATCAAAACCTCAGTCCAGATCTCATTATAGAAAAATGTGACATACGGCGAATAATGTCAAAGCATACCATATCTCGTGATATCTACGAACAATTCCCGGATCGGTTTAATCAACTGGCTCGTGAAGACATTATGATTGGTGTCGCGAAGGCATTAAATGCCAATAATTTGATTAAGATAATGATTGAACCGGATATAGATCAAGTAGATTTTATCGGAGAGGTAAAAGTTATTTGTCCTCGTGAATAACTATTATATATCAAAACCACATATCAACCCATAAATGCCTTGGGCGGCTTAGTAAAACCCACATAATTATATGCACCAATACATCAAAACTCAGGTTGTTAAGGCAGAACCTATGACCTACAGAAAAGCCTACGAAAGTGGGTTAATTCCTGAAAACTCGTATATCAGCGAGTTCGATGACGCTTTAGGGTATCTTCTCATCCACATGGATGGTTTCAGAGACTGGAAACCTAAAGAAGTATTCGATGAAGAATATAAAAAAGTAGAGGGCATGACATTCGGACATGCAATCCAGGCACTCAAAGCCGGTCACAAGGTAGCTCGAAAGGGATGGAACGGCAAAGGGATGTTCCTTTGGCTCAAACCGGCTGCCACAGTAAAAGCCGAATGGTGTAAAGACCCGATGCTGAAGGGGCTTGCAGAAGCCAATGGTGGAGAGATTGAAGCTCTGGGAACAATCTGTATGTTCACGGCTCAGAAACAGATTCTCTCCGGCTGGCTTGCCTCTCAGACCGATATGCTTTCTGAAGACTGGGAGATTGTGTCAGAATGAAGAATCAACAGATGAAGAATGCCTCAAATCAGATAATGACCAATCCTGAAATCTTTTTCATTAATAAGGAAACTGGCGAAACAGCGCAGCTTAGCGGAGTGGCATCTGTATCATTTTTGTCGGAAGAAGATAAGGCTCCAGTTAATATCTGCAATTCTTATAATTTTGAATGTAATCTAAAAATAGATTCATTTGATAAAGAATTCAAGAAATTGTTATATGAGGATTCTACATGGAAAATGGCTCGTCGGCTTTGTGATGAACTGAATGACCTTATCGAAGAATATCATGCACCGGGCACTCCTCGAAGAGAACGTAGGGCCATTAAACGTCATTTCAATAAGATTTTCAGAATCTTCCATAATCATTGTAAAGAGTATAATATGCTTTACTCTTTTAAACGACCAAACAAATAAATATAGGGGTAGCCATTAATTGACTACCCCTGTTTACTTTAGAATTTCATCGCCGTTAACACCTTATTTCTACTGGACGTATCGCCTTGATTGTTGTAGTATATTCGCTCACAGCTTTCAACACTGGTACCCATCATATTTGAAACATAGATGACCGGCACCCCCTTACTGATATAATGAGTAATGGCTGTATGCCGAAAAGTATAGGTATGAAGAGGGAATGAGCATCCCAACGCCTTACCTATCTTTTTAAGCCAATTATTCAGATTCCCTATAAAGTGTTTTATATCGCCATTATTGGTACCCTGGGTTTCTATTTTTTTCTTACTTCGGACAGGAAAAACATATCCGTCCTTAGCAAGATGTTTCCAGCGTAACATAATCCGATCCATTTCCTGATTAATGGGTACGGCACATGGTACAGATTGTTTTTCAGCTATCTTTCTACGTTTGAAAACAAAATGGCTGATACCTCCAATTTTCTGAATGTCAGAATAGCGTAAGGTCAATGCGTCACAAGCAGATTGTCCAGTGTATAGAATAAAAAAACAGAAATCCCGAAACAGTTCATTATATTTGCTCTTATAGATTTCATCAAGATTAAGTTGAGCAAATTTTTTAATCTGTTCTTCCGAAAGTGTATTATATTTCTGTGTGCTTACATCACGCTTCTTATACCAGTTGCATTTCTTAAAATCCTCCGATTTTAAATACCCTTCCACTTCAGCTTTCATAATGATAGAATGAAGCGTTTTTGAAATGTACCTCATACCATTTCCATTACGTGATTTTTCAACCCATTCAAACACATTATCAATAAATGGTGCTGTCAATTCAGAAATAAGGATTTTGGAATAATCAATTCTTTTATATGCACAGAACTCTTGTAGTCTTTTTTCACACTTTACATATTCTTCAAAGCTTCCCTTTGTAGAACCATCGGCATGTTTCTTCTTTCCAAGTTTTTCAATAATAAACTTGATGAACTCTGAGATGGTTACATTCTTAATGGAACTGGACTCTTCCATTTCTAATGCCGCCATCATTCCATATAAGCTACCAGTCCATTCAATCGCAGCCTTGTCGTATCTCTGACGGAACTGCACAAGGATAGCATTGTTTTCTTCACTGAATGGGCAACTGGGGATAAACAACTGTTTTTTCTGGTTCCAATGCTTCTTCTGAATGGAGCCTTTTAACAGTTTTGTTACATTGATAAAACGGGTCTCTCCATCTTGATAGAGCCTTAATCTGAGCTGGAAGCCCTTACTTCCGAAAGCCTGATAATTAATGGTGATCATTACATTGCTTTTAATCAGTTAGTCACTTTCAATTCGTCTTGTAACAAATCATACACATGCCTTACTGATATAGCCTTCACACTGCTTAACCGACCCCTTAGTGTACAGGTTTTTTATCGGATTTCGAGTAGCTTAACTCTCAATTTTTCAAATAGATATAATAAAAACCAGTTACCCCTTGGTGTACAAGGAAAAACTGGTTTTTATCACTTGTGGAGCATATCGGACTCGAACCGACCACCTCTTGACTGCCAGTCAAACGCTCTAGCCAGATGAGCTAATGCCCCTCTTTTCTTTTGCAAATTTATAATATTCTATCTACTTTTCAAAATATTTCAAGAAATATTTTGAAAAAATTTTTTATACCATATCATAATCATCTAAGAATCACAGATAAAAAAATCACACATCTCCATAAGAATAAATCTGGAGATGTGTGATTTTTTTATCCTAAATATCTGTTTCCTCACAAATTTTTCAGAATATACATTTCCTGTTGAGGGTTCCTATTTTCTATTTAAGATTTCTTACAGATTTTTCAGAATGTCTATCCGTTCATGAGGATTGGATGATCCAAACACGTAACTGCCGGCAACCAATATGTCGGCACCTGCCTCGGCAAGCTCAGCTCCTGTCCGATCATTCACTCCTCCATCTATCTGAATCTTGGCATGGCTTCCGCTTTCCTCTATTAGCCTACGTAATCTGCGTGTCTTTTCCAGCGTATGACGGATAAATGGTTGTCCGCCAAATCCGGGATTAACCGACATCAATAATACCAGATCCAAATCTTGGATTATATCGTTCAACATAACCACCGGTGTCGATGGATTCAATGTGACGCCTGCTTTCATCCCGGCTTGATGGATATGCTGAATCGTACTATGAAGATGCCTGCAACTCTCGACATGCACGTTCATCAGATACGCACCACAATCCCTTACTTGCGCCACCCATTTATCCGGCTCAACAATCATCAAATGTACGTCCATGGGCTTGCTGCATATCTTTCCTACAGCGTCAAGCACTGAAAAACCGAATGATATGTTTGGAACGAAAACTCCGTCCATCACGTCAAGGTGTAAATAATCGGCATGAGAATCATTTATCATCTCTACCTCTTTCCGCAGATTCAAGAAATCCGCAGCTAATAACGAAGGGGATACTTCCATGTTAGATTATAAGTATGTGTTGATTGCTTAAAGACTTTCCTTATGTTTGGGTTTGAATGCATTCCAAAGTATGAATATCAGACATACCAATGCTATACCATACCCAAACCATGTCAGATATTTGTTATACTCCTCCACCTTTTCGAAAAGCTGATCAGGTGATACTGTCGTCGACAACCAATAGCCGAGAGCTGCCAATATTCCATTCCATACCAATGCACCAAGACCTGTAAATATGGCAAACTGCCCTATATTCATTCGGGAAAGACCGGCAGGAATTGAGATCAACTGACGGATTGCAGGAATAAGACGTCCGATAAATGTGGATATTGCCCCATGTTTATCAAAATATGCCTCTGCCTTATCCACTTTCTGACGATTAATCATCAGCATGTGGCCGAAGCGACTGTCTGCAAATGCATACACCACAGGACGCCCTATCCATAATGCGATGTAGTAATTTATGAATGCGCCAACAAGAGCTCCCAAAGTAGCAAAACATACCACCATAAAGATATTCATATCCGACCCGGCCCCCGTATTAGTGCAGGCAAGATAAGCTGCCGGTGGCACAACAACTTCCGATGGGAAAGGGATGAATGAACTCTCCACTACCATGAAGAGAAACACAAAAAGATAATTTGCGTTCTCTACAAACCATTGAAAAAACTGGCTGGCATCAAATATTGCCAGAGGTATTAAATCAAGCATCATGTTCAATTTAAATAGGTTATTCAAATAAGTCCCGTAGATTCCAGCATACGCCTGTAATACCGGGCCTTTATCTCAAGTTTCATTGGATAAGCACGGGATGACGAGGGCATACGCCAATGACGAAAGACTCGTTCTTTGCCTTCAACTTCAATTCTACATTCAACCCATTCTCCGACCTTGGGCACTGTTGTCCCGGTAAGACCAGCCACAACACCAGCGGCCTTCTCACCCGTAGTGGCAATAGCGACACATTCCGGCAATGAGACAAGTGTTGACGACAGATCTATCGGCTTATTGATCTGAAGCCATTTGTCGGACGCATTATCCTTTATCCTGACCACTTCCTTGCCGGTATCGCTCAATGCTATCCCTTTTTCTCGAAGCAGGCTTTTGATTTTATCAAGATGAAATGTCTTGTGGGCATCATCCACTAATGCATCCTTACTTCCAAAATATATCAACCCGAATATTCGCCACATGTCGTTGATATAATTCGGATAATAAAAATGCATTGACCATCTATTCTGTTTCGGTGGAAATGTCCCACACATAAGCAGTTTGCTGTTTTCCGGAAAAAACGGCTCAAGAGGATGTGCCTCTGTCAAAATCTCATCCTTCATCTCTTCGTTAATACTGCAACAACATTCTCTGCCAACCGTGCTGCATCTTCAAATGTAGACTGAGTAGCCGACTGCTTCATATCCAGACTGTCAACAATATCCAATTTCATCTTTTCCGCATATTCCTTCATCTTGCCTGAAGCCGCCGATGCCCAAGTGAAGGAACTGAATGTAGCAAACACTTTATTCTTAATCTCCCTTGTAGACATTGCTATCAGAAATTGCTCCACCGGTGGGAAAATCTGCATGGAATATGTAGGAGAACCTACAATCAGACCCTCATAACGGAATGCATCTGAAATCATATAGCTCATATTTGATTTCGACGCATTATGTATCTTTATATTCTTGACGCCTCTCGCTGCAAGCTGTCTGCCGATTTCCTCTGCCACCTCTGCTGTATTTCCATACATCGACCCATATATGATTGTGACACCCGGCTCACTTTCATATTGGCTCAGGCGATTATAGATATCAAGAGCCTTCCCGATGTTTTCATGCCATATAGGTCCATGCGTGGAGCACACATACTTTATATCAAGACCTGACACCTTTGCCAAAGCCTTCTGCACAAAACGTCCGTATTTACCTACGATATTGGAATAATAGCGATACATCTCATCCCAATACCAATCCGTATTCATCTCTGTATCGATGACGCCTCCATTCAATGCTCCGAAGGTGCCGAGAGCATCTCCGGTAAACAATATGCAATCCTCCTCTACATAGGTCATCATGGTTTCAGGCCAATGCACCATCGGAGTCAAATAGAATTTCAGATTCTTATTGCCGAGATTCAGTTCTGCGCCATCTCCCACCTCTATGAAACGGTCATCCTCAATATGATAATATCCCTTGACCATAGATATTGTCTGACGGTTGCCCACAAGTTTTGCCATGGGATAATGTTCAAGTATCGACGGTATGCCTCCGGAATGATCAGGCTCCATGTGATTGATCACCAGATAATCAATCTGCGCATCTCCGATCTGCGATTCTATTGCTCTTATGTAATCGCGTATTGTGCCTATCTCAACCGTATCAATAAGAGCAATCTTTTCGCTCCCCTTAACGATATATGAATTATAGCTGACGCCGTAAGGCAATGGCCACAAGTTTTCAAATCTGTCGGTTGTTCGGTCGTTGACTCCAACATAAAAAACATCTTCTGTAATTTCGCGGATATTCATTATCTTTTTGTTTTACGCTCGGAATTTTATTCCGTTATGATTGTATCATATATTTGCGAAGCATTACGCCTCACCTATTATTTCTTTGCAAAATTACTTAAAAAACAATTCACAACCAAGATTGAATGACTTTATCTGACAATTGAAATGCACCTATACTCACTTTTTTCAATATCCAACCAAGAAATTTTTGTAATTTTGCATCGTTTTGAATCAATGATTTTAACAATAATGAAAACATCCTTAATCACCATCCTTCTGCTTGTCATATCTAATATATTTATGACATTCGCCTGGTATGGACATCTGAAGCTACAATCTTCAGGCATTTCTAAAAATTGGCCGCTTTTCGTGGTAATACTCTTCTCATGGGCTATAGCCCTTGCTGAATATTGTTTCATGGTTCCTGCAAACCGCATGGGTTATAACGGAAACGGTGGACCCTTCTCTCTCTTCCAACTTAAGGTAATGCAGGAAGTAATCACTCTCACTGTTTTTACAGTGGTAGCCATGTTCTTCTTTTCCGGAGAAAAATTGCAATGGAACCACATTGCTGCCTTCTTCTGCCTGATTGGTGCGGTATGCTTCGTTTTTCTTCCCAACAAATAATCTATTATGTTCTATCATTTCGCTCCGGTACAAGGTCATACCGATGCACCCTACCGACATTTCCATGCCTTTACATACGGCTCTGAGTCTATATACTATACCCCTTTCATCCGGTTGGAACATGGCGCATTGCGCCCTCGCGACCTGAAAGATTTCACAAGCGGTCTGAATGATAATCAAAAACTGATTCCTCAAATCATTTTCCGCGATAAGGATGAGCTTTCCGCTCTTGTCAGATTAATGATTGAGAACGGTGCTTCTGAAATTGACCTGAACATGGGATGTCCGTTCCCTCTACAGACAGGACATGGCAGAGGAGCCGCCACTGTCGCCAATAAGGATCTGGCTCATGACGTTGCCGAAATTATTGCGAATAATCCAGGGATAACATTCTCAGTAAAAATACGTCTTGGCTTTTCAGATGCCGATGAATGGAAGAATCTGATTCCTGAATTAAATAAAGTGGAGGTATCCCACATTGCAGTTCATCCGAGAGTAGCCAAACAGCAATATGGAGGACAGCTCATTCTCGACAGCTTCAAGGAAATTCTTGACCAAAGCAAGAATCCGGTTGTATTCAATGGAGAGATACATACCCTCAGGATATTGATAAAGTCTTAAATGATTTCAATGGAATTAACGGAATAATGATTGGTAGAGGTCTGCTTGCCCGTCCCTCTCTTATTAAGGAATATCTATCCGGTAAGGAATGGGATAAAGCCGACAGAGTGGAAGAGATGCTGAAATTCCATCGTCTATTGCTCGACTATTATTCCGACACTCTATGCGGCGATAGCCAAATTATCTCAAAAATAAAACCTTTCTGGGAATATGCTGAAGAGGAAATCGGAAGAAAAGCCTGGAAGGCAATAAAGAAAGCCTCTAATATGGCAAAATACAATTCTGCTGTGGCTTTAATCTAACAACATTGTTCATAAAAACACTATATGCGTATTCTTATCTTAGCTGCAATGGACAAGGAAGTGCAGCTTATCAAAAACATCCTTGAGAATGCTAAATGCGAAAATGTAAACGGCAACTTACCTATTATCCGGGGATCAATAAATGGACACACCATATATGTCGGGAAATGTGGGATAGGGAAGGTCAACGCCGCCGTCAATACATTATTGCTTATTAACACTTTACACCCGACTTGATTCTCAACAGTGGTGTGGCTGGCGGAGCAGGGCTTCCGATAGGATCAGTATTGGTGGCTGACAATGTGGCATACGACGATGTATGGTGTGGTCCCGGTACCACCTACGGACAGGCAGACAACAACCCTCTGTTTTTCACACCTTACACAGAAACAATAAATTTAATCCGCGACTCCGGATTGGATAGACATGTGGTATTCGGACTTATCTGTAGTGGCGACAAATTCATCTCTTCATCTGAAGAGATTGCATTCATCCGCTCCCACTTCCCCGACGTAAAGGCTGTCGATATGGAATCAGCAGCCATCGCCCACGTATGCCACATGACATCAACGCCATTCAATATAATAAGAGTGGTCAGCGACACTCCGGGAGAAGGTGAGAACATCAGCCAGTATAAGGATTTCTGGGTAAAGGCTCCGGAAAAGACATTTACCATCTTAAAAGATCTGATTCAACATATCTGACAGATGAAACTCACCATCAAAAAATCGCACATGAAGACCCTCATGCTTCCCATCGCAATGGTGGGAGGCGCGGTTTTCTCGCCTTGGTTGCAATATCTCACTTTCCTCTCTCCTTACCTTATCTTCACAATGCTGTTCATCACCTATTGCAAATTGGAGATAAGAGACTTCAGACCTAACCGATTTGAAATCACCCTACTGTTCGCACAGATAATATTGGCTGCCGTGGCATACGGACTCACCTTTTTCTGGAATCGCACGCTTGCTGAAGGGGTGTTCATCTGCTTCTTTATCCCGACAGCCACCGCGGCTCCGGTCATCACCTCAATGTTGGGCGGAAGCATCTCAAAAGTTGCCACATACAGTCTGATGTGTAATGCTCTGGTAGCTGTGACCGGTCCGATTATATTTGCGGCAATAGGCGAACACTCAGAGATATCATTCTTTGATTCGTTCAAGCTAATCCTATCTCAAGTGTTCCCTCTTATACTGATGCCCCTTGCCATTGCGTTGATTCTGCGATATTCCGCGCCTGATATCCATTCAAAAATCGTTAGAATGCAACAATTGTCATTCTATCTATGGGCGATTGCCATATTCATCGTCGTGGGCAGCTGCGTAAGCTTCGCGATAAAGAATTGGACTCCTGACTCTACCGGCACAATATGCCTGCTGGCATTTGGTGCGCTTGTCGCATGCCTGCTACAATTCAAGTTGGGAAGAGTCATCGGCGGAAAATTCGGCGACAAGGTGGCAGGAGGACAAGGTCTCGGACAAAAAAAACACGGTTCTCGCCGTCTGGTTAGCTCTCGCATACCTGAATCCATTGGCATCGCTTGCCCCGGCAGCCTACGTAGCTTGGCAAAATATCATCAACTCTTGGCAACTTATGAGACACCAGTCAAGAATAAATGCAAGGAGAATGGACAACTCTATTGGGCAGTAGTAGATGTATTATCCGATGATTTTGAAGGACGGGACTTCCCGTCCTTTTTTATTGTCCCTTTTTTATTACCATTCCTGCCACGTCCCTTTGTCCCGTGCCAATTCCCTTTCTTTTTCTACTACCTTTATCCTCATCACGTTTATCATAGGAAGGTGCAGCGCCCAACTCCTCAGGCACCGGCAATTTCTCAACCTCTCGCTCCAGAAGGCGTTCAATATTTCTAAATTTACCTCTCTCCTTCTCGCTTATAAACGTATATGCACTCCCTTCTCGGTCAGCCCGCGCCGTGCGTCCGATACGATGCACGTAATCCTCCGCTTCATTCGGCACATCATAATTGATGACTGTCTCTATATTATCTATATCTATACCACGGAAATGATATCCGTGGCAACCACCACATTAATCTTACCCGCCTTGAAATCAAGCATAACATCCTCTCTTACTTGCTGGTCAAGATCAGAATGCATCTCTCCCACTTTCAAATGCAGCTTACGCAGGGATTTCGCAAGATCTTTCACCTTATGTTTTGACGATGAAAAGACAATGACCCTACGTGGTGGTGTCTCCTTAAAGAATTTCTCAAGAATCGGCAGTTTCTGTGTCTCATAGCACACCACCGCCCGTTGACATATCTTCTCCGCAGGTTTAGACACGGCAATCTTCACCTCTACCGGATTATTAAGTATCTGGGCTGCCAATTGCTGGATCTTAGGAGGCATAGTTGCCGAAAACAGCAATGTCTGTCTATCTTTAGGAAGATGTCCTATAATTTGCATTATATCATCCAGAAATCCCATATCAAGCATACGGTCGGCCTCATCCAGGATGAAAAATGACACTTTCGACAAATCTACATACCCCATGCTGAGATGCGCGAGAAGACGACCCGGAGTCGCAATCACAACATCAGCACCCATTTTCAGTCCTTTTCTCTGTTGCTCATACGTGCGTCCGTCCGTACCTCCATAAATAGCCATGCTGCTGACAGGCATGAAATATGAGAATCCTTGCATCTGACGGTCAATTTGCTGGGCAAGTTCCCGCGTCGGTGCCATGACCACACAATTCACATTATCCTGAGAATAATTATCATTCACAAGTCGCTCTATCACCGGGAGAAGATATGCTGCGGTCTTACCTGTGCCTGTCTGTGCCACTGCAAGAAGGTCATGACCGGCAAGCACGGGGGGAATTGATAATTCCTGAATAGGAGTACATTCATCAAAATGCATATCATATAGTGCATCAAGCAAATCATCATTAGTCAATATATCTTCAAATTTCATTTCTGTCAATGTTATTTTGTGCGTAGGCTGACGTCACAAGTTATTTTTTAGGGAGATGAAGTTCAGACAAAACTTCAATTACTCACTGCAAAATTAACGAAAAAAATCAGTTGACACAAATGATGATGTGCCAACTGATTCTTTATCCAATGAAGTTGTTTCCAATAATGAAAGAGACAGATATAATTATCTCATCATACGAAGCCATTTCCGATAGCCAAGAATAGCTATCACCGTGTAAATGGCATACAACAGGCAATAGAACGGAAGTCCCTTATAATAATACAATCCACTGCACACTATGTCTACGACAAACCATATCAGCCACTGCTCCGCATATTTACGCGCCATCATCCATAGCCCGACAATCGACAAAGCCGTCGTGAACGAATCTGCCACAGGCACCGTTGAATCGGTCAGACTCACAAGCATCCACCATATAGCATACCATAAAATAATGGCGACAATTGCTACACCACACCACACTCTTACCGGTGTATGCGTAATCTCACGTCCTGTCTGCTTATTATCCTGACTCTCATCCAACGACTCCCCCGACTTTTTTTCTTCGCCCCCCTTGTCCAGGAAATAAAGCCATACACCGCAATTATAAGATAGTAGATATTTATGGCAAAATCCGCATACAATCCCTTGGAATAATATATCCACATTGAAATCATTGGCATGACAACTGACGCAAGCCACACTTTTGCGTCTGCCTGATATTCCCACCAAAGATAAAGTATGCCTACTGCAAAGCCTAATATTTCTCTTATACTTCCGAAATCCATATAATCAGAACTTAAAAACCAAATTTGCCATCACGTGAGTGGGTGCCTGTGCGGCATAGCCTGCATACCGGTAAATCACCTTCTCTCCACCATCCATATAATAGCCTGCTCCGGCATAACCATTATTGAAATATTTCTTATTGAATATATTGTAGATAGAGAAGCCCACTTTCAATTCCTTTATACCCCACACCCTCTTGAAACTATATCCGAGATGCAGATCCGTCAAAAAATATGGATCAAGTTTTGCTTCCTCGCTATGCGCATTTGTCATATACTGTTTGCTTACATAACTGCTGTTGATTGAAGCCTCTGCATTTCCGTATGTGAAATTGAATGAATTGTTAAACAACAAATCCGGAGAGAATGATATCGGTGTGTCGCCTCGATCAAACGATATGGGATTGGTCCACTCATCCTCATATATATACTCCACAAAATTCTTTATACGGTTGCGCGACAACGTGAGATTAAACTGCCAGTCAAACCAATGACACGGTTTATACTCCGTCTGAAACTCCACACCCATTCTGTATGAATCAGGCACATTGACACTTAACGGATTGCCCGTATCAGATAATTCGCCAGTAGCAACCAATTGGTCAGTGTAGTGCATATAATAGAGATTCACTCCGGCAGAAAATACGGGAGTGCTATAAGAATAGCCTAACTCAAAATCATTCAGACGTTCCGATTCCGGTCTATGATTGGGATCACCATCCGTAAAGTTATCACGGGTAGGTTCTTTCTGGGCCACCGACCAAGATGCAAACGCACGATGATTTCCACTGCTATAGTTCAATCCTAATTTAGGATTAAAGAAATTCCATATCCTATGCACGTCAAGCACCGCCGGAGCTCCAATATTCCAATCATAATTATCTGATTCTCCCTTTATAGTATAATGGATATGGCGATATTGTAAATCCACGAAAGCCGACAAATCTGAATTTATATCAAAATTTGTACGGACATAAGTATTTATATCGCTTTTCCTTCCGATATTATCATAATATCTCTGGAGTGGGTCAATCTCCCATATATAATTCCTCACCCACTTTATCTCTCCATAATGATGTCCTTTGAAATTTGTGACAGCCACTCCCGCCACGGCATTCCACCGTGACCGTCTGTAGTTCAACGACACCTGAGCTCCATAGAAATCATTCACGTTATATTTAAGACGTATGAGATCCGACTTCTTAATCTCAGTCCCCGAAGCATCAATGAAAGGAGTCAGACCATACTCCACAAGCGTTCTGTTTGTCTTATACTGGTCATAATATCCATTATCCTTAGTATAATGAAGAGCAGCATTCAGACTGAAATAGTCGCCGAGGTGTCTGGATAGCAACGCCTGGAAATGATGCTGGATATAATTATCGTTCTGATCGGCATAATATGCCGTATTGCCATCCTTATCTGTATACTTACCGCATGGATTATATCTGCGCCCATATTTTACCATTTCTTCAAGAGAAGCATAATCCCATGCCATATAAGTCTTCTCCTTACCACCGAATACAAGGAAACGCAACTGCGTGTCAACATCTCGATATGCAGCCTGCGTGAAATAACTCCAAAGCTCACTTGACGCCCTGTCGATATATCCATCCGAACCCAGATGGCTGATACGCGCATCAAAACTCCAATGATTGCCCAAAAGTCCGGAACCTACCCTTATGGTCTCCCTATTCGTATTATAAGAACCATACGCACCCGACACCTCCGCATACGCATTCTCTGAAGGAGCATCTGTAACCATATTGACGCTTGCGCCAAATGCGCCCGCGCCATTCGTCGACGTGCCGGCTCCCCTCTGAATCTGTACATCCCGCAATGACGATGCCAAATCCGGCATATTAACCCAATACACATTATGACTTTCAGGATTATTTATTGGAATACCATTGGCTGTGACGTTTATACGCGAACCATCCGTACCACGTATCCGCATGGAAGTATACCCCATTCCGGCACCTGCATCAGAAGTGGTGGTCACAGACGGTGTCATTTTCAAGAGATAGGTCATATCCCTCCCATCATTCGTCTTCAGCAATTCCCGCTTTGATACGTTGGTATACGCAACCGGAGTCTTTGAGTTTGCCCGGTTTGCCACAATCTCCACTTCCTCAAGCATTGATGTCAAGGAATCATTCTGCTCAACCGACACATTTTGTCCGTTGGCAACAAAGCTGATGGGCAAGATAGCCATCGCCGATAAAATGTAAATTTTCATAAAAATTTCACTACGCCGGTATTATCCGGATCAGGTTCAAGGGTATAATCTCAGATCATCCAAGCTGAATCTCGTAGAATGAAGTCTATCCGGATTCAATAACCATACAAGGAATGAACACCCCAATTATGTAAATTATCTCTATGAATTACTCCTAATTCGGCTGCAAATTTATATCTTTTTATCAGAATAAACAAACATTTGTTTCCGATGCCATCTTCAAAATAAATAGTCCAGTATCATTTTCCTGCTCATTCCATTTTAAACTGCCTCAACTCATATTTTATAGACTGTCCATCACTTATAGTCATAAATCAACAAAATATATTTATCTTTTCAAAAATTATTATAAAGTTCTGAAACAATTTCTCATTCACGAATGTTATATGAATGTTAAATCAATTAAAACAACCGTCAAAATGAAAAAAAACGACTCATTCAAACAAAGACTTCTGGGACTACAGGGCAACCTCCTAAGTTTTGCATACCAACTCACCACTGACAAAGAAGAGGCTCGAGATCTTCTTCAGGACACCACTCTGAAGGCTCTCGACAACGAAGAGAAATACGTTGATAATGTCAACTTCAAAGGGTGGATTTTCACTATAATGAGAAATATCTTCATCAATAACTATCGTCAGACCGTAAGAAAGGCTACAGTTATTGATCAGACCGAAGATCTATATCACCTCAACATTTCCCAAGACTCCGGTCTTGACACTCCGGAAGGCTCCTTTGCTGTAAAGGAAATCTCTGCTGCCCTTGACGAATTTACCGATGATTATCGTATCCCCTTCAATATGTATGTCGCCGGATACAAATACAACGAAATCGCCGAGAAAATGAATCTTCCGCTCGGCACTATCAAAAGTCGTATCTTTTTCGCACGTAAAAGACTGCGTGAGCAATTGAAAGACTTCAGATAATTACCGACCCCAACAAGATTTATATTTATCCGACAATTATATTCATTTCAATTACGTATTATAACATTTTGACAGTTGACGTAATGAATTTAAATCAGGATCTAAGCAAAACTTATTTATTAAGGACTTATGCTTAACTGAATAACGTTCGGTTTAATTATTTGATTTCAAAGACCGGTCCGATGCTCGGATCGGTCTTTTCTATTTGGAATATGTATTGACAATTTTATAATACACCTCATCATAACTGCGTTTTAACATAAACTATACGTCGGCATAAGATGCCTGACAAAACTTCATATTTAATTTATCATCATGGTAAGTCAATTTGAATTTTCTCTAAAAGAACGGAATGCCGGATTCCATATCGTCACAAATGAGATTCTGTCTCATATTCCTCACCTACCGACGACAGGCATTATTAACCTATTCATAAAACATACGTCTGCAGCCCTCTCTATAAATGAAAATGCCGATCCCGATGTCAGGATTGATATGAAAAGTATTTTCAACCGATTAGTCAAGGAGCGAGAACCTTATTACCTCCACACCATGGAGGGTGACGACGATATGCCTGCTCATGCAAAATCCTCAATTATCGGGGTATCACTTACAATCCCCGTCTCTAACGGAAGGTTAAACCTCGGAACCTGGCAAGGAATTTATCTTTGTGAATTTAGGGATTATGGTGGACCAAGAAAAATCGTGGCTACAATTATAGGGGATTGACACAATCCCCTATTTTCCACTTGACACGATTAAACCATCCGATAATCTCAGAACGAGAAATGCAACGATACCCGTACTCCGCTTTTATCACAATCCGGAGTGTCGCGGTAAGTAAGACGCCACACATAATCCACTCGCAGGAATGTCAATATATTGTCCAGACCAACCCCGATCTCCATATAGGGTGTGGATGACATCTTTCTTGCATCCGCATATTCAGGAAATCTGTAGATTGATGGATTATCCTCCGGATTATTCTTACGATTTAATCCACCGACAAGGCCCTTGAACGTAACCGCTTCGCGCAACTTCAACTTATTCAGCAACGGGATATGATTAAATAATATGCCATTACCAAAATAAGTGAAATCTATTGAGGCATACTGATCATTCGCAAATTCCATCGCATTCATAAGAGAATAACTCTCAGGCTGGATAGTATACGACAAATTAGCATTTGGCCACATCAGAGCCGGATAATACACCTGACTCCATATCTTGCCGGCTTTAAGAATCAAGTCAGTATAACCGAATGCTGAAAGCCAAAGACGTTTTTGTATCGATAGCTCTGTCTTGTTGACCGTAAACGCTGACCCAAACATGCCTTTGGGTCCAAACTCATGCGTCAATTGAAAAACCCATGCATCCATGTTCACCGGGAGTCGTAGAGATCTTCCCTGAATGAATTTCTCACCCGGTGCCCATCTCAATGAAAGCCTGAATGCCGACTGATTATAACTCTTGTCATGTCTGCCATCTGCAAAATCAAACGGCACCCATCGGGTTGACTCCTGTGTCTCATATCTGAAACCTGCCTCTACAGAGAAATTATTCGGCAGTTCAAGCACATATCCCAACTCCGCAAGACGACGGTATGTGACAAGAATACTCTTTTTCCTTTTTAAGGAAAGAAACATATTGTCAGAGTTGGTGAAGAGGTAATGCTGTCCGAGCATATCAAGATCGTATGAATACGAACCATAAATACCATGTCGTGGCCATTCATACGAATGATTCTTTTTAGGCACAAAAGAATATTCGACATCTGCCTTATATTTCCATTTCCGGTCTTTAGTGCCATACGCCACATATCCCTTGGCAAACAAATGCGGATTCAACGGCGACATTGTCATGCCGCCTACTCGAAAACGCGCACCTTCAACCGTATTTGAACTGACAAGAGTGTTAAGTGGTCCAAAGTCAAATTTACTTGGTCTACCCGTTCTGACGTATCCACTCTCCATCAGCGACAGCACCTTCTCTCCCCAATACAATATCGGCACCTTCCTCATCTCCTTCATCATACCTCCCATTCTTGATTCCGCTGCCGAGAGTGACACCATCCTCTCTCTCTGCCAGAAATCATCCGGACGCGTCCTTGCTTCCTCCAACTCTAAATTCCTGCCAAGTTTCTTATAAAAATCCTTCAGATCATCTCGCTTTGCATAGCTGAAATTATCGTAGGTGGTGGTTTTTCGTCCATACATCTTGGGTGTGCCTGACACTATCTGCATCTCCAGACAGACATCATCATAAGTCTTATGTCTATTCCCTATGGAATCTTTCTCAAAAGACTGATTGATATACAGATTCTCCACATAATTAAGATTTATATCTTGCGGAGTTCGCATCGTGATTTTCTTTACAAACATCGTCGTGTCGCCGACAGGCACGTAAATCTTTCCATTAAAACCCATCGACTGTGGATTATGTGGGGCAAAGGATAACTCCACACACTTCTCATCTTCCACATACACTGTATCCGTGAGATAATACTTATAAAAATCCGGACCGATAGATGAGAGTGGACTTACAAATCGATTCTGAAGAATCACCACATTATTGGAAAATATATCAATCTCCCTTATTGCATCCTCCAAGATTATCTGCATGTTCTCTTGATTAAGCACCTCATCAAGACCGGCACTCCTATATCCTCGCACAATCTCCTTGTCGGCTCCCTCCTCCCGGCTTGCTATTCTTGTGGAAGTCTTCTCCTTTAGCATCAGATCCAAGATTCTCTTACCGGTCCAGGAGGATGTGTCTACATAATTCTCAAACACCTTTCCTTTCTTCGACAAGAATCCCTTTGAAAAATCACTACGGAAATCATTGAGTCCCAATACCGTCTTCTCATATTTATCATAACTGTAATACGGTGCATTCAGCGGATTATGCGATCCGGACTGACGGCGTATACTATTGACAAAATCAACTGCCGGATTATTCTTCTTCGAATATTTCTCCTTACGCGGACGAATCACAACCTCTGCAAGTTCCACCGACATTGGTGAAAGCCTAATCTCTATAACCGTATCCTTCAATATGTCAGGGATTATCTTTGTATCATAACCCGCATACGACACCTCCCATCTTCCCCTCAACGGTAAGCCTAACCTGAATGAACCATTCTCATCCGCCACGAAATTATGGCGGGGATTCTGTTTAGAATTAATATTGGCAAACGGGAGTGATTCACCTGTGATTGAATCTGAGACATGACCAAATATCACTCCTTTGGCTCCTACCGGAATCGCAAGAGCGTTAGCTGAGAATATCGATACCACAGTCAACACCTTGGGCATATTTGCCCGCACAAGACCGATTGTCAGTATTTTTTCAATATATTTGGAAAATTTCCTTAATTTATATACCTTTGTCATAACCAGGTGTCAATATTAACGACATCTTTTGTGTCTATCTTATGAAGACCTTACCAAGGCTTACAGCAGGATTGTTAAATCACACGATTTTCAATCTCTGACTGATATTTACGGATAGACACTATATCATAACGTTTTTATATAGCAAAAATGTTATTTAAAAGAAAAGTTTTAGAAATATTATAAATATGGCACTTGAAATAGAACGGAAATTTATCGTTAATGACGACTCATTTCGGCAGATTGCATACAAATCAATAAGCATCCGACAGGGCTACCTCTCCCGCATCCCGGAAAGGACAATAAGAGTAAGGACAATTGATGACAAAGGATTCCTGACAATAAAAGGGAAAAACATCGGTATTGTCAGAAACGAATTTGAATATGAGATACCATTGGCAGATGCCTTAGAGATTCTCACAATGTGTGTTCCTCCTATTCTTGAAAAGACCCGCTACTTGATAAAATACGACAACTTAACTTGGGAAGTAGACGAATTTCACGGTGCCCGTCAGGGACTTATCATGGCAGAAGTGGAATTGTCTACAAAAGACACTGAAATAACACTCCCACCTTTCATCGGGAAAGAAGTGACAGGAAATCCAGAATACTACAATTCCAATCTCTAAGGCTGCATTCCATTATACCCTTAAAATCGACCCTCAACGACGTTTCTCAAGGGCATTCAGCATAAGTTCCAGCTCGTCTCGCACGTCCTGGAGCTTACTGATTATATCCATCCGGTTGGAGATATTGGAACGGTTCAGTCGTATCTGTTCCTTTGCCGCATCCAATTTCAACCCCCTTATCTTTACCAGATAGTAAATCAGACGCAACGTCTCAATATTATCAGGAGTATAATACCTGATATTCGTCGCGCTGCGATACGGTTGCACTTCAGGAAATTCACTTTCCCAAAAACGCAATGTTGACTGTGAGACACCAACCAATTCGGCGGCATCCTTTATCTTATAATATTTCTTTGTCAGATCAGATGAAGCCATCAGAAATTCAACGTTTCTTTTTTAATTCTATTTATATAATGAGATACTATTAATCCATCACGTGTCCGGCATTATCCGCCATCTGTATCATTTCCACGTACTCCTCCGGAGTAAGATCCATAAAATAATAGTTCACCGGATTCTGCGCCTCACCCTTGAATCTCACTTCATAATGAAGATGTGGTCCCGTGGATTTTCCTGTAGAGCCGACCTTGCCGATCATCTGTCCGCGTTTCACCTGACTACCCTCCTTCACAAGGATTTCACTCAGATGCGCATAACGTGTGAGATAGTTATAGCCATGGTCTATGTCAATACAATTACCATAGCCGGCCTCCCGCTTTGCCACCGTTATTTCCCCATCTGCCGTAGCATATACCGGCGTCCCTATCGACGCGGAGAAATCAAGACCTTCATGAAATTTTGAAGAACCATAGATAGGATCCCTGCGATAGCCATAACCCGACGACATTGTGTAATCCTCCACTTTTATCGGGAGCACCGACGGGATATGCGACAGTTTATCCTTCTGCTTCCCGACTGCATCTCGAAGCTGATCAAAACTCTGCACCTGTGCAAAAAGCTGTCGCTCCAGAAGATCCATCCGTTGGGTAAGGTATGTGACCAGACCGGCATCCGAAAGCTGCTGCAATTCCCGGTAGCGCGCCTCATTGTCAAGACCGGAATGACGCTGCAACGGACTCATCGGATCCATCTGCATCATGACTCGGTAAAAGTTATCATCCCTATCCTTTATCCGATCCATCACTTTTAGCGTATTGTCAAGACGCCTGTTCAATATCCCATACTGAGCTTTCAGTTCCGCATTTTCAGCACGAAGGTTCTCCTCTGTCGGGGAATCAAAACAATAGAACACGACAAAGAACAGGACTGCCGCAAGCACCACTGCCATCGACCAAAGCCGACCCCATGATGCCAGACGCATTCGCAACGACGGATAGACCCTTTCAAAGTTATCCGTCTCCGGATTATACTTATAATAAATATTCTTTGACAATTTACGTTTATTTATTCAGTAATCTGAAAAAATAAATTGGCTCATTCTAAAATTATTTCATTTCCAACTGTTCCAAGTTATTTTTTAGAGATTACACGGTAGTTTATATTGCAAAATTAATTAATTTTGAATAATTTTGCAATCCAAATAACATCAAGAAAATTTTCTTTAAGATGACATCTAACGAAATCAGAGAATCTTTCAAGACTTTTTTTCGCGAAAGAGGACACCAGATTGTGCCTTCGGCACCTATGGTAATAAAGGATGACCCTACCCTAATGTTTACAAATGCCGGTATGAACCAATTCAAAGACATCATTCTCGGCAACCGTCCGGCAACCCACAAACGCGTCGCCGACAGTCAGAAATGCCTGCGTGTATCCGGCAAACATAACGACCTTGAAGAGGTAGGTCACGACACATACCACCACACTATGTTTGAAATGCTCGGCAACTGGTCGTTTGGTGACTACTTCAAGAAAGAGGCAATCGACTGGGCTTGGGAGTATCTTGTAGACGTACTTAAGCTTGACAAGGACAGATTGTATGCCACCGTGTTCGAAGGATACAAGCCGGAAGGTCTTGAACGCGATAACGAAGCTGCCGGATATTGGGAACAACATCTCCCCGCATCACATATCATAAACGGCAACCGCCATGACAATTTCTGGGAAATGGGTGATACCGGACCTTGCGGACCTTGCAGCGAGATACACATCGACCTGAGATCTGATGAAGAACGTGCTTTGGTCGACGGAGCATCTTTGGTAAACAAAGATAATCCTCAGGTTATCGAGATATGGAACCTCGTGTTCATGCAATATAATAGAAAGGCTGACGGATCTCTTGAGCCACTTCCCGCAAAGGTGATTGATACCGGCATGGGATTCGAACGTCTTTGTATGGCTCTGCAAGGGAAGAAATCAAACTACGACACCGATGTGTTCACCCCTGTCATCTCCGTCATTTCCGACATTACAGGTCTTAAATACGGCGACAACGAGAAAGTTGATGTCGCAATGCGTGTGGTTGCCGACCACCTCCGAACTATTGCATTCTCTATCGCCGATTCTCAGCTCCCCTCTAATGCCAAGGCAGGCTACGTAATCCGACGCATTCTTCGACGCGCCGTAAGATATGCATATACTTTCCTCAATAGAAAAGACGCGTTCCTTTATCTGCTCGTAGATAAACTTGTAGAACAGATGGGCGACAGTTATCCCGAACTGAAAGCTCAGTCCGATCTTATAAAGAAAGTGATCAAAGAGGAAGAGGAATCATTCCTTCGCACTCTTGACAATGGCATAAAGCTACTCGACTCTCTTATTGAGAAAGCAAAGGCTGATGGAAAAAATGAAATCTCCGGTAAAGATGCTTTCATCCTTTATGACACTTACGGATTTCCGCTTGACCTCACCGAACTGATTCTTCGCGAGAATGGCATGACCCTCGACCAGAAAGAATTTGATGAGGAGATGGAGAAACAGAAAGCCCGCGCAAGAAATGCCGCTGCTATGGAGACAGGCGACTGGATTGTCGTGAATCCCGGCGAACAGGTATTTGTCGGATATGATGAATCATCTGCACCCACAAAAATCCTGCGTTATCGTAAGGTAAAACAGAAAGGGAAGGAATTTTTCCAGATCATTCTTTCAAAAACACCTTTCTATGCTGAAATGGGCGGACAGGTGGGCGATCGCGGAACACTCACGTCTGCATCCGGCGAGACCATTGAGATTTTCGACACTAAAAAAGAGAATAATATCGGTGTGCATCTCGCTCACAAACTCCCGTCTGACCCGACTGAAGATTTCACTGCAAGTATAAACGAAGCTGCAAGAGCTGCCATCTCTGCCAACCACTCTGCAACCCACCTGCTTCACGAGGCTCTTCGCGAAGTGCTCGGTTCGCATGTGGAACAGAAGGGTTCTTACGTATCTCCTGATTCCTTACGCTTTGACTTCTCCCACTTCCAAAAAGTCACTCCGGAAGAGATACGCAAGGTTGAGCACATCGTCAATGCCAGAATCAGAAAAGCAATACCTCTTGAGGAAGCAAGGGAGATGCCGATTGAAAAGGCTCGTGAACTTGGTGCCATGGCTCTCTTCGGCGAGAAATATGGCGACAAGGTTCGCGTCGTGAAGTATGGTACATCTGTCGAACTCTGTGGTGGAACACATGTGGCAAACACTGGCAACATAGGTATGGTGCGGATTGTATCCGAAAGTTCAATTGCTGCCGGAATCCGTCGTATCGAGGCTTTGACTGCTGCCGGTGTAGAAGATATGCTTGACAATCTGCAAGACACAATGAACGACGTATCTTCGTTCCTTGGGAATGCAGCAAACGTAAAGGTAGCTGTTGAGAAAGCCATAAAAGAGAATTCCGATCTTAAAAAGCAGGTGGAAGACTTTATGGAAGAGCGCACAAGGCATCTTGCTCTCGAATTGATTTCAAATGCCTCGACAATGAACGGCATAAAAGTATGCTCACTGAAAGGACTTCGTCTTCCCGAAATTGTAAAGAACGTGGCGTTCGCCATTCGCAAAAATTCTCCGGAACACACGATCTTCATCGGAGCTACAATAAACGCTGATAAACCCCTACTCACCCTCATGATCTCTGACGATATCGTGAAAGAGGGTTTCAACGCATCAAACATTGTGCGTGAAGCTGCGAAGCTGATAAAAGGTGGCGGCGGCGGACAGCCATTCTTTGCTCAAGCCGGCGGTAAGGATCTTGATGGTCTCTCTGCTGCATACGATAAGATTATCGCTCTCCTCCACTTGTGAATCTTATAAATTCTGATCTATAAAAATCGGGAGGTTCATTACAGAAACCTCCCGATTTTTTATATTGAAGTTGTTTAAGTTATGAAACGCATGCATAATCCAAACATCACAAAAAAATCCGCGATTTTATCTATAACCTTCGGAATATTATCCGGCATCTCATTCAATATGGTTGCCGATGACTATGTAGTGGTTGGAAGAAACGCAAAAATATTTGATTCTCCCAATGTCAAAAGCTATGTGACCCTCAATTCAAAGAATCAGGAGGTAACACTCATTCCCGGAATGGCTCTGAAAAAACTTGAATCAAACAACGGATGGCACATGGTGGAATATTCACCGGGTCTGAGAGGATTCCTTTCCGTGCAATCCACTGCCAACGGACTGAAAATACCTGAAAGCGGCTCATATCCCATTAGAAATATTAAGAACAAACAATTAAAGGTATCCTGCAAGGAGAATATCTGGAAAGCCGAGACCGACAACAAGATCTACAAGGGTAAGCTATTCAATAATATCGTGATTTTCTTCAACGATAAAAATCAGCCGGCATATTCCCTCGTTGAATTAGAAGACGGAATCATCGCCATCTCCTACGATAATGCCGTCACTAAATTTTTTTAGACAGTTCAATTCTTTGACTTAGACGGCAGGAAATATTGCCCCTTACTTTGGGTGATTTTCCCATAAGCAACCGCATGACGGGGACAACTGTGATAGCATGCAAGACATGAGCAACAGTTGTCTCCCCATTTTGGACGACCATCCGACATCTGCACATTACCCAGCGGACAACTTTTTGCACATATTCCGCAACTCACACAAGTTTCCATACTATGCCATTTCCCCGGGAATATTCCCCAACGCTTAAACAGAGGATAGACCGTCTTGCTCTTAAGCCATGCCATGCTCCCTCTTACAACGTCAATAGTCTCCCGTTGCTGCATAATGCCCCTGCATATCTCCTTTAGCCTTAAGGGTGCATCTGCAAGTTTCTTATCTGCCAAATCCTTAGAATCAACGTCAAACCCGGGCAACAACACATAATTATTAGGCATTATCACGCTCCATATCGACCTGACCTCAACGTCCCTTCTCCTGAACGCATCCTGCAACATCTCCGGCGACATGGCAACCTCATCCCCACATGTCATGACACACCATATAGGGAGTTGACCTACTTTGACTTCATTCCAAAATGAATCCGGAAGACGATTGATAAAATCCATCACAAGCGGAGGTACCCCCCAAGAATACACCGGAAATACAAAACCGACCGACATTCCATCCGGTGATTCCTCTTCGGCAATCACCTTCGGAATAAACTCAACCCTCTCCAAGAGTTCCTTTGATAAGAAATTGGCTACATATCGCGAATTTCCGGTACCGGAAAAATAATATATCATCGTCCTAAAAATTTAATCAGAATTCAACTTGCCGTGAATATTTTAAATATAAGTTCCTTCAGCAATTCATATTCATTCTGCATGGAACCGATTCCTTTGCTTTGCGCATCATATTCCCGCAATGAATGTATCGCCGCCAATGCCATTCTTGCATTATAATACTGTAGGGCGGTGCGGTATTCCTTCAGTCCATAGCTCGATTTAAGGTCAAGAGCCGCCTGAAGGGAGGCATCCGACTTATCCTTAGTGACTGTCGCTATAAACAGTTTCGAGAAAAATCCAAACAACGTTGCCACTATCATTACCCCGGGATTCTGTTTCGGATTCTTTGAAAAATAATCCACTATCCTTATTGATTTATGATAATCCTTACGCGACAAGGCATTGATCAGCTCAAACGTATTGAAATCCTTTGAGATGCCGATATTTCGTTCTATCAGATCAGGAGTGATACGCTTTACGTCCTTCCCACACGCCAATATAAGTTTATCTATCTCTCCAAAAAGTTTGCTTAACGGATTCCCTATGTAGTCGCATAGCAACGACACAGCCTTATCATCTATACCGAATCCTTTTGATGCACAATAATCCGTAATAGGTCCCGGCAATTGATAGTCTTTCAACTTTTCACTCCTGAACACCACCGCAGAAGAATCCTTCAAGCTCTTCATCAATTGCGACGTTGCAGACAAAGAATCCCCCTTATACACCACCCCCAATACTGTAGTTGCGTTAGGGCGGACTACATACGATGCAAGCTTGTCAAGTTGTGATTTGGCCTTATCCATTGTCTGAGCCTCCTTAAGAAGCACAAGCTGACGCTCCGACATGACAGGATATTGCTGTGCACTCGCTATGATACTGCCGATATCCGCGTCCGCACCATAATACACGATGGAATTGAAATCCCGGTTCTCTTCATCAACTACATTATTTTCCAATGCCCGCGTCAACTCGTCAATATAATATGCCTCCTCTCCCATCAGTAGATAGACAGGCGCAAACTGCCCCTTCTTTATTGAAGTCATCACCTCGCGGAAAGATGGACCTGTAGATTTCTTTGCCATATCGGTATATTAGTTTTAGGAGTCTATTGCTGACTTTGTTTTAATGAAAAAATACTTTCTGAAGCGATACAGGAATATGGCTGTTGCCATCAGACTCGCCAATGCAGCCCATGGAATCTCACCATTCTCCACTATTCCCAATCCATTGACGCCATCTGAGTCTGCACCACCTATGAAATGATTAGAAACAACCACTACCGAGTTGTTCAATGCGTGTGCGAAGATAGGGAGCCACAAGGTTCTTGACCAATTAAAGAGATAGCCAAACATTGCGCCCATAAGCAAACGAGGCACAAAACCAAAAAATTGGAAATGCATTGTCGTAAACACGACCGCGCCTATCCATATAGAGGCTGTATTTCCTATTCTCGAACGGCTCATGATCCCTTGCAGTGCTCCACGAAAAAACATCTCTTCGGAAAATCCTGTGAGCACACCCACTACCCCTACGGTAGCAAGCATACCCCATATCCCTTGATAGTCCAAAGCCACTTTTGTCATGGTGGCAGCCTGATCCTCCATATCCCGAAAACTTTTCTCTATGCCTGAAGCCCATTCCGGGAAGTGGATATTTTCATTCCAATATATCACCTGGTTGAGAGCCGGTAATGCCAGCACAAATAATAATATCACCCCAATGATACCCTTTAGAGATGGTGACGTGCTCAACCCAAGCCAACCACCGGGAGAATCTGAGGAATATCTTGCACACAACCATGCCGGCAGACAGAACACGATTAGACACTGCAATGCTGAGGTCAACATCATATAGGTGTGATTCTGATCCCCTCCACAGGCGGCGGATAGTCCCAATAAGATGCCCCCTAAGACTAAGAAACAGACACTGAACGCACCGAACAATACCATCAGACGCAGCCCGGCATTACCCCTTAGATTTACCTTCCCGTCATTTGCTATCATCAAACTTCTTCCTCCTGAAAATAAAATTCCGTCCAAGATACTTCTCTCTCACCACAGGATTCTCCGCAAGCTGTTCGCTTGTGCCTTGGAACAAGATTTTACCCTCAAACAGAAGATACGCCCTGTCTGTGATACTGAGTGTCTCCGGAGCATTATGGTCGGTGATAAGGATACCGATATTTTTCTCCTTCAACTTGTAGACTATCTCCTGGATATCCTCAACAGCAATAGGGTCAACACCGGCAAACGGCTCATCAAGCATTATAAACTTAGGGTTTATTGCCAGACACCTTGCTATTTCTGTGCGTCGGCGTTCTCCACCCGACAATTGGTCGCCCAGATTTTTTCGGACTTTCCCAAGACGGAACTCTGCGATAAGGCTCTCCAGTTTCTCTTTCTGATACTCCTTTGTCGTAGGGGTCATCTCAAGGACAGCCCGGATATTATCCTCCACACTGAGTTTCCTGAATACGGATGCCTCCTGCGCAAGATAACCGATACCAAGTTGTGCACGCTTATAGACGGGATACCCCGTTATATCAATATTATTAAGGTATATCTTACCCTCATTCGGTGTGATCAGACCCGTGGTCATATAGAACGTCGTGGTCTTGCCTGCCCCGTTGGGACCCAAAAGACCTACGATTTCTCCTTGCCTCACATTGATGGAGACGTGATTTGCTACAGTTCGCTTGCCATATTTCTTGACAAGGTTATCCGTCTGCAATATTCCGGGTTCAGATTCAGTGACCACCATATTCTCCGAAATCTCACCCTCCGGAGTCTCTATCTCATCATCCACTTTCACCACCTGCTCAAGCATATCAGGCTCCGTCGCAGTTTCCAGTTGCTTTGCCTCTGCCTTCTCCTCAGCAGTAAGTGCCGGCGTGGATCTCTTTTTAAAAGGGAATAGCTTCATCAGTAAAAACAGTATTAACGTGCATCGGTAGGAAGAAGAGAACGGATGTAATCCGTAAGCAACTTTATAGCCACATTATTATTCCCCCCTTGCGGCACTATGAGATCGGCATAACGTTTAGAAGGCTCAATATATAGCTCATGCATGGGCTTAAGCATATCCCGATAGCGGTCTATCACCATCTGTGGAGTACGGTTACGCTCCACACAATCGCGGAGTATGACCCTTATCAGACGCTCATCGGCATCCGCATCCACAAATACCTTCACATCCAGCATATCCCGGAGTTCCTTATCTGTAAGAACAAGGATACCCTCGACCACAATCACTTCCCTCGGTTTGACAACCACCGTCTCCTTCATCCTGGAGCAAGTGATGAAATCATACGTGGGCATATCTATGATCTTTCCCGCTTTCAGTTCTCTGAGATGACGGCATAGCAAGCTCCATTCAATCGACGCCGGCTCATCATAATTCATCTTAAGTCTCTCCTCAAGAGGGATATCAGCATTATCCCTATAATAGGAATCCTGAGGAAGCACTGCCACCTCATCCTTAGGAAGAGAATCTATTATTTTCCTTACAACCGTAGTTTTGCCTGAGCCTGTGCCTCCGGCGATACCGATCACCAACATTATGCCTATCGTTTAATTAAATTTTCATATTATCCTCCGGAGAGGTGTGCATCACACACAAAAATACACGTACGTCCGGGAATAGCATCCCGGCAAACGCATCCTTTTCACGCAAAATTACTAAAAAAACATAAACAGACCAAACATTATGCTCCTTTAAGAAGTATATCTTTATGACCGAATAGTTATTCACTTTTTCTTTTGTGAATACCTGTTTGTAATTTTTTATTAATTTTGCAGTAAATATAACGGAATGTGTCTGTCGTCGGCTATCGGCGGGAGAATGATTCCAGACTAAATTTAGACTATGGTAGTTTCTTCAATTGCTTCTTTCGGACGATACTGCATGTTTATGATGCAGGTGTTCCGTACCCCGACAAATGGAAAGTCTTTTTTCAAAGACTCGTCTCTGAAATCAGTAAACTGGGTGTTGACTCAATCCCATTGGTCATCATCATCTCCCTTTTTATCGGAGCGGTGATTACAATCCAGATGACCATCAACATCGTCTCGCCCCTTATCCCATCCTATTCCACCGGACTCGCCACCCGCGAAATCCTACTGCTGGAATTCTCCTCATCTATGATGTGTCTTATCCTTGCCGGCAAGGTAGGCAGTAACATAGCCTCTGAGATCGGGACGATGAGAGTCACCGAGCAAATTGATGCCATTGATATTATGGGCATAAACTCAGCCAACTTCATCGTGCTGCCGAAAGTAGTTGGATTCGTACTTTTCGTGCCGGTGCTTTGTGTGCTCTCAATGTTCATGGGTCTGGTAGGCGGATGGTTTATTGCCCGCTTCACCACAATGATATCTGTAGAGAATTACGTGTTCGGCATACAATCCTTCTTCAACGAATGGTACGTATGGTATGGCATCATCAAGACCCTTGTCTTCGCCTACATCATCGCAAGCGTGGCAGCATACTATGGCTACTACGTGAAAGGCGGTTCGCTTGAAGTCGGACAGGCAAGTACAAAGGCGGTTGTATCAAGTTCAATCCTCATCCTTCTCGCCGACGTGATCCTCACAAAACTCCTTCTCCAGTAATACCCTCCTCAATGCGTTTATAATATGATTGAAGCTAAAAACATATCAAAATGGTTCGACGGACAGAGAGTGCTGTATGACATCTCCGCCACATTCGACACCGGAAAGACAAACCTCATAATCGGACAGAGTGGTTCCGGAAAAACCGTATTTATGAAATGCCTCATCGGGCTTCTAACGCCGGAAGAGGGCACAATCATGTATGACGGACGAAATTTCCGCGAAATGTCGGTGCAACAGAAGAGAGCTCTGCGTTCTGAGATTGGTGTCCTTTTCCAAGGATCTGCACTCTTTGACAACGAGACTGTGCTCGGCAATGTGATGTTTCCACTGAAGATGTTCAGTCCCCTCTCTCATGCCGAACAACTCGAAAGGGCTCACTTCTGCATACAACGCGTGGGGCTCACAAATGCCGATGAGAAATATCCCTCCGAGATATCGGGCGGTATGCAAAAACGTGTGGCTATTGCCCGCGCCATCGCATTAAACCCCAAATATCTTTTCTGCGACGAACCGAACTCCGGACTTGACCCAAGAACGTCAATCCTCATCGACGAACTTCTGAGCGACATCACCCATGAATATGGAATCACCACGATCATCAACACCCACGACATGAACTCCGTGCTGGGTATCGGTGAGAAAATCGTGTTCATAAATAAAGGACATTGCGACTGGATCGGCAACGACAAGACTATCTTCCGCAGCACAAGCCAGTCGCTGAATGACTTTGTATTCGCATCACAACTTTTCCAAGAGGTAAAGAAATTCTTAGAGAGAGAGTATGAGGCGAATAAAAATGTCTGAGAACTGAGTCTTTACCAGCTCAATATCTATATCCCTGCCGATTTCTCGCGCCATGGAGGTAACTCCCCGGTCGACAAATCCGCAGGGATTTATTATTGAGAAACCATCAAGCGATGTGTTGACATTAAGGGCAAGACCATGCATCGTGCAGAAACGTGAGCATTTCACTCCAAGTGCACAGATCTTTCGTTCATCAGATGTGCCGGCGCCTATCCACACCCCGGATGCACCATCTACACGTTCACCCCTTATGCCATAAAGGGCAATCGTCTGTATGACCGCCTCCTCAATCAACCCGACATAATCCTTCACTCCAAGATGATGACGTTCGAGATCAAGTATCGGATACGCCACAAGTTGTCCCGGTCCATGATACGTCACATCCCCGCCACGTTCCACATGATAACAATCCACACCACGAGCTGCCAACATGCTCTCCGAGACCAAGACGTTGCTCTCCTTCGCATGTTTCCCTAAAGTGACTACCGGTGTATGCTCCACCAGCAGGAGATATTCTCGCGATGGCACTCCGCCACGCTTCTTAATCAATACCATTTCATCAAAAAGGGTATGTTGTAACCTCCATGCTTCACCGTATGCCATTACGCCAAGATTCCTGACCTCAATGGCAGGCTTGATATTATCCATTGAATATTATCGTGAATATTTAATTCCCCGGATTATTTCACATGCTTCTCTGCATGATAACTTGACCGCACCATCGGACTGCTCTCTATATGACGGAACCCCTTTCGCTTGCCTATATCACCATACTCCGCAAACACGGATGGATGAACATATTCCTGAAGAGGATAATTACTCTTAGCGGGCTGTAGATACTGACCGATGGTCATAACCTCACACCCTACCGACAGAAGATCATCCATAGTCTCCAATATCTCTTCGCGAGTCTCGCCAAGACCAAGCATTATACCCGACTTCGAACGTATCCCGCTCTTGGCAATATGCCCTATCACCTTCAGAGACGTGTCGTATGTAGCAAACGTCCTGACCTCCGGAGTGAGACGTCTGACGGTCTCCACATTATGGGAAATCACATCCGGATGTTCGGCTATCACAAGATCCACCAGATCCAGTCGTCCTTGAAAATCCGGAATAAGAACCTCCATCGTGATTCCGGGGCAATTCTCCTTCAGACTCCTGATCATATCCGCCCAATGATGCGCTCCAAGATCCGGAAGGTCATCGCGATCTACCGACGTGATCACCACATGACGCAGATTAAGCTCCTTTATGGAAGACACAATATCATCAATCTCCTTCCTGTCTATCGGCAACGGCTTGCCGTGAGTGACATTGCAGAACCTACAGTTGCGGGTGCATATATTACCACCGATCATAAACGTGGCTGTGCCGTTTCCCCAGCATTCCGCCCGGTTCGGACACATCCCGCTGCTGCATATCGTGTGGAGATGCTTCTCATTCAAAAGCCCTATCACCTGACTTGTCTTGAAGCCTCTCGGCAGTTTTATTTTAAGCCATTCCGGTTTCCTTCGGTAATCCACCTTGCCATTAGACGAAGTGCCATTCTCATCGGTTGTCATATCTGTTGTTTTCATTTATTTAGATTTAAGAGTTCGCTTTACAAAATTTGAATTATTCAATAAGTACCTGCGAATAATAAATGTGCATATATAGGGATAAGATTTTATGCCGTTCTGCACTCTTGAAGTTGGAGTGTAACCAGTACTACTCGACTAATGAGAGAGTATGACATAGTTTGAAAGATATTCATAGATTTGTTTATTTATTATTCATAGGTAATCATTCATAATGAAGTTGTCTAAACTTCATTACAAAATTAGCGAAAAACCTTATCATGTACAAATATTAATCCGTAGTTGTCACCCATACCAACCCAACAATGAATCTACAAAACACACCTTATTCAACCTTCTTTTACCTAGTCAATGAGAAAAAAATGATTATTTATAACAATTATACTAAATATATTATTGTCATTTAACAACCTTTTTTGTAATTTTGCGAAAGTTAAAAACGGATGCCGGCAAATCCGGATTACGTATAGAATATCATGGGAACGATAATCTAAATTAAGATAATCTAAAATTATGGAACTTATCAAAAATCACATATCTACATTTTTATGAAAAAGTATTATCTTACACTTGGGCTTATACTGTGGGCTATCGTGGCTTATGCTGCCGACGGCATCAGTTGGTCATTCCGACTGATCGGTGACAACACCGGGAATCCCGCAATTGAAGCCACTGCTGATGTCGATCCGGGCTATCATCTTTTCTCCGTTGACAATCCGGAAGGTGGCTCAGCCCCACTTGAATTTTTCTTCGAAGTGAAAGGTTGTCAGCTTGATGGGAAACCGGTAGCTAACAAGCCTTATACAAAAGTCTTCGACGAAATCTTTGAGGTTGACCAGCATTTCTACACCGGTAAGGTGACGTTCACCCAAAAACTGAAGCCTACGGAGAAAAATTTCTCCGTCAGCATGGAGATTAAAGGACAGATCTGTAACGACACAGGATGTATCCCCGTATTCGCATCCCATTCCTTCTCCGGTACTGCCCCGGTAGCTGAAAAAGCTGCTGCTCCGGAGCCTGAGACTCCGCTTGCTCCGACAGCCGAGAAGAACGACGCTAAGGAAGAAACCGTAGCCTCGGCAACAATGACAGATTCAATCACAGGCTCTCTATCAGCGGCAACCGCTACGCCTGACAATATCGGTAGTGATAATCTCGCCAAGGAATGGTGGAGCAATGTGGAGAAGGAACTTAACGCATTCTCCGACGAACCGGCTAAGCAAGGTCAATCTCTCCTCTATATATTCCTTGCAGGCTTTATCGGTGGTCTTATCGCCCTGGTCACTCCTTGCGTATGGCCTATGATCCCGATGACTGTAAGCTTCTTCCTAAAGCAAAATAAGTCGCGCAAGAAATCCGTGATGACAGCATCCATATATGGTCTCTCGATCATCGTCATCTATGTGGGACTCGGACTTATTGTCACAGCCCTATTCGGAGCATCGGCATTGAATGAACTTGCCACAAGCGCAGGTTTCAACATTGCATTCTTCCTCCTCTTGGTGATCTTCGCAATATCATTCATGGGTGGTTTCGAATTGACACTCCCCGCCTCTTGGACCAACAAGATGGACTCTAAAGTGGATTCCACCACAGGCTACCTCAGCATCTTCTTCATGGCATTTACCCTTGTGCTCGTGTCATTCTCCTGCACAGGTCCGATCATCGGCACTCTACTCGTGGAGGCTGCCGCCACATCCAATTTCATCTCTCCCGCTGTCGGAATGTTCGGTTTCGCGCTGGCTCTCGCCCTACCGTTCTCTCTCTTCGCAATGTTCCCGACCATGCTTAAATCAATGCCTAAGAGCGGAGGCTGGATGAACACCGTGAAAGTGGTGCTCGGATTCCTCGAACTCGCACTTGCACTGAAGTTCCTCTCCGTGGCAGACCTCGCCTACGGTTGGAGAATACTCGACCGCGAAGTCTTCATATCTCTCTGGATCGTGATATTTGCCCTCCTCGGTCTATATCTTCTCGGCAAACTCACATTCCCACACGATGATGAAGTGGAGAAAGTGAGCGTCACTCGATTCATGCTTGCATGCATCTCCCTCGCATTTGCAGTCTACATGCTACCCGGTCTCTGGGGTGCACCTCTAAAGAGCATCAGTGCATTCTCACCGCCGCTCTATACTCAGGACTTCTCTCTCTATGAAGGCGAAGTGGCTGCTCAGGTAGATGATTTCGAAGAAGGCATGAAGCTCGCCAAGCAACTCAACAAACCTGTCCTGCTCGACTTCTCCGGATACGGATGCGTCAACTGCCGCAAGATGGAGGCTGCCGTATGGACCGACCCAGATGTAAAGAACTCAATCGACAATGATTTCGTGCTCGTCACTCTGATGGTCGATGAGAAACGCGCACTTCCGGAACCGATAAAAGTGACCGAGAAGGATGGCACTGTCAGGACCCTCCGCACCTACGGCGACAAATGGAGCTATCTCCAGAGGTCTAAATTCGGTGCCAACGCACAGCCGTTCCACGTGATTGTAGACAACGATGCCAAGCCCCTCGCTCCGGCATTTGTATATAAGGAAGACATTCCCGCTTATAAGAATTTCCTGAATACCGGCATCGACAGATACAAGAAGGGGAATTGATAACCACCATTTGAAGTGACCGCTTCCAACATTAAATAGAAGAACCGACTTCATCACAATCGTATTTTAACGAATTTTATAATAACGAAAGCCTTCCGCGCATGCAATTATGCACGGAAGGCTTTCGTTTATTTATTATGAAAAAATTATCCATGAAAGAATTATCTAAGATATCATCTCTCGCTATCGCTGCTCTTCTACTCACCGTAGGAACCGCACACGCAACATCTCCGGAATATCTCGCTCTCGTAGATTCTGCCGACAATTTTATCCGGCATCAACGCTGGATGGAGGCAGAAAGCACAATCATATCCGCGTTGCGTCTTGAGCCGGCAAACTACACCAATTCCATGCTCTTCTCAAATCTCGGAGTGATGCGTACCGAACAAGGGAAATACAAGGATGCTGTTGAAGCTTTTAATCTCGGACTCTCAATCGCGCCCGAATCAAAAAGCATTCTCAACAATAGGGCACGCACATTTATGCTGATGAACGACTACGACGGTGCGCTTACCGACATAGACGAGAGCCTACGTCTCGATTCAATTCAGGAATGGCCTCTACAGATGCGCGGTCTTATAAGGATTAGCCGCAACGATACTATTGGCGCGAAACACGACCTCCTACTCCTCGCAAAAAATTTCTACAAAAACGACAAAGCATTTTCCGGATTAGCAAGAGTAGCGGAAATGGAAGGCAACAACGAGGATGCAATAAAATATTATGATGAGGCTATCACCATAAACGATGATCCCGACATCCGATCCGCACGCATACTTCTAAAGATAAAGATGGAGAAATATTCAGAGGCTTCAAAAGACATACGCGAGAGCCTTGAAAAACATCCGCAATACCCTCTCTTCTTCGTATGGAGAGGTTATCTGCATCGCCTAAACTACAGATATGAGGAAGCGGATGCCGACAAAAAGTCAGCCATCAGCAAAGGGGTTGACCCTCAATTTGTTGAGCAGTTCATTCCCAAAACATCAAAATAAACTGACTCTCATCCTTTTTAGAATCACGTCCAACAATCATGATTCATAAAAAATCAGGTGACAAATACCCCTACGTTACAAAAAAATTATTAACTTTGCACTCGTAAACGTAAAACCTCTTTTCTTTAGAAATCATGAATCCCTTTTTTCAACATATCGAATTTCTTCTATTGCGCCACGATTGCGTGGTTATTCCCGGATTAGGTGCCTTTATCGTAAACATGGTGCCCGCTCACATCGATTATGAAAAAAGGGTGGTCACTCCCCCATCTCGTTCACTGATGTTCAATCAGGCTGTCGCCCTTGACGACGGTCTACTTGCCAACTCCATAGCAAGAAAAAACAGCATATCCTTCGAAGATGCCCGTCAAATTGTGGTGCGCCACGTGGCTCTTTTCAAAGAGGAGCTTGAGAAATCCGGGAAAGCCTCGGTAGGCAATCTGGGCACACTCTCTATGGGCGAAGAGGGCAATATCATATTCTCACCGGCAGAATCCAACTTCTTCTCCCCCTCTGCCATCGGATACGCCTCAATCCCACTCCAATTCCATTCCGATTCAACCGACCCTCAACAGGAGAGCGAGAATACCCAATCATCCGACAGACGTTTCAATCTTAGGATAACCCCCACATTTACAAAAATAGCAGTGATGGTGGCAGTGATTCTGACTGTCGTGATAACCGTAATACTGAACCCACTCCCCTCCGACAATCGGGAGCAACGAGCTTCAGTCGTGCCTGTGGAATCAATACTGAAATCCACGCCTGCCACACCCGCAATTGAAAAAAGCATACACGTGACGGATTCCATACCGGCTCCTGCAATAAAGGAAGAGTCTGAACCTGCTATTCCCAACCACTACATAATAGTGGCTACATTCCGTTCAGCAAAGGAAGCAGAAGAGTATGCCACAAAAAATTCCACTTCCGAATTTCAACTCTCCGCCATACCATCACGCAAAGTTACAAGAGTGGCAGTAGCCGCCTCCGACAACAAAGCAGAACTGCAAAAAGAACTAAACTCCCGGACCATATCATCAAAATTTCCAAAAGCATGGATCTGGAGCCGCAATTAAAAAGAAAAAATGAATCATACCATAAAAAGTCGGAGCATCAAATTGACGCTCCGACTTTTTTCATCACACATCAAAAACGGCTCATAAAACACGACTCCATTATCATCCAGAAATAGGGGTACCGATTCCATATAAATACTCAGGAGCAAAGTCAGCTTCATTCGGCCATTCTATAGTATTGAATCGTATTGCAAATTTCTTAAAAAAATCCAAGTCTTTTAATGGCTGGAATACAGGTCCATTAAGAGAATCCTTGAGATCCACCATTCGCATCTCGCCATTGTTAAACCACAATTTGATACGATACTCGTTGACATATTGAGCTTTTATAACTTCAAGAAACATATTGCCTTTATTTAAGTGGTTCAATCTTATTCGGATGTTCTCCATTTATTGCCTTATTCCATGCCTCCAAGAGTTCCTCTTTATGCATATCCATCCATTCAAATATCATTTTGAGTGCACGAGCAGGCATTTCCCCCCTAACTATTCCATCCTTTATATTTACAATACATTTATGATCTCCATACCAAGCATGAAAATGTGGTGGCATGTGGTCCGAAAAATTTAGGAATATTATTATTCCATAGAATGAACTTATCTGAGGCATAGATTTCTTATTTTTGTCATATATCAATATTCTTCATCGGAATGTAAATCCGACATTACAAATTTATAAAATATTTCACAAATAGCCAACAACTTATATGTAAAATCAAACACATAATGCACGTCATGCCATTACATCATGCACAACAAATTATATTGTGCATGATGTAACAGCATATTATACATAATGTAACATCCTATTGTGCATGATGTAGCGCCATATTGTGCATGATGTCACTCCTTGATGTGCATGATGTCACCAGCTTATTGTGCATGATGTCATTCCAAACGCATCAGCCACCGCCTTATACGTGATCTTCCCATCCACTATATTCACACCCTCGGCAAGACCAGGATCACGCCGGCATGCCTCCTTCCAACCCAAATCGGCAAGACGCAACGCATACGGAAGCGTCGCATTTGTCAATGCCTGCGTCGAAGTAAACGGCACCGCTCCCGGAATATTGGCTACAGCATAATGCACAATACCATCCACCACGTATGTTGGCGCAGAATGAGTAGTAGGATGCGTAGTCTCAAAACATCCACCCTGATCAACAGCAACATCCACCATGACAGTCCCCGCACGCATAAGACCCAACATATCCTTTGTCACAAGATGCGGAGCCTTCGCGCCCGGAATAAGTACCGAACCGATTACCAAATCCGTGTGTGGAAGCTCCAACTCTATATTATGACGCGATGAATAAAGTGTCTTCACATTCTTCGGCATGACCTCTGCACAATGACGCAACGTATCAAGATTAACATCGGTCAAAGTCACGTCAGCACCAAGACCGGCAGCCATCAACGCAGCATTACGCCCCACAACACCGGCACCAAGAATCAGCACCTTCGCAGGACGTACCCCCGGCACACCCCCTAACAAGATACCTCTTCCACCCTGTGGCTTCTCAAGGAATCTGGCACCCTCCTGCACCGACATACGACCAGCCACCTCACTCATCGGGATAAGCAACGGCAATTTCCCCGCCTTATCCGTAACTGTCTCGTAGGCGATACACACCGATCCACTCTCAAGCATAGCCTCCGTAAGCTCATACTCACTCGCAAAATGGAAATACGTAAACACCACCTGTCCTTTCCTCACAAGACCATACTCCTCACGGATAGGCTCCTTCACCTTTATGATCATATCGGAAACGGCATACACATCCTCAATCTTATCAAGAATGACTGCCCCCGCCGACTTATATTCCTCATCCGAGAATCCGCTACCTTCGCCGGCTGTGTGCTGCACATACACTTCATGACCGTGACGTATAAATTCCTTTACCCCTGCCGGAGTCGCGCCTACACGGTTCTCACTGTTCTTAATCTCTTTGGGAATTCCGATTTTCATAACATACAGTGTTTATTGTGAATAAATACATAGAAAGAACTGACACCCTCAATATTTATGCGACACTATCACATACCTAAGTCTTACCCTGTAAGCCACATGCAAGACACATTAAATATCTTCGGGATAATCGCCCCAAATATACAAAAATTATTTGCGATTTATCACAAAATAACACATGTTATAAAACATCCGCAAACAACATATCTGCGCAACACAACATGCCCGCACACCGTGCCTCACAACATAATCTCACAGCACGTTCAGATCCCTGTCACGAAAGTTTGAACACGATACGCTGCACGCCATCCTGCCAACGTGTGCTCGATATACGGAACACCCCTATCTCCGAAGTACTCCTCACATGCAGACCCGCACAAAGGCACTCATCATAATCACCGATACGTACCACCCTCACAAACTCCGATGCATTCTCCGGCAAACGGCTCATATCAAACCTCGACCCAACCTCATCAAGACGGACAAATTCCTCCGTCACCTCCACATCCTCTCGGATCACACCATTCATATAATCCTCAATACCCTTAATCTCCTCAGCTGACAAAGGTTTATCCAGACGATAATCAAGCTTCGTCTTCTTGCGCTCCACATGTCCGCTAAACGCCCGACCGCACCCATACTTCCGGGCCATCATCCCATTAAGCAAATGCTCCGCACTATGCATCGGAGGATACTCCTCCTTATTATGCACATTCAGCACCACTCTCTCATTCAATTCCGTTTTCTCTTCCATACTCAAAAATTAAAATCAAAAAAATACTCCCAACCCATCCGATCACCATACAATCCATTCATCTAAACCCATCCATCCAAACTATATCAGAATGAAGCCGCCGCATATTCTTTGGCAAGAGAATGTATCCCATCAAGTATTACCCTCTCCCTCTCTTTTGATGGTTTCTTAAAACCATTTATATAATTACGCAACAATGATGCATCAATACCAATCTTTCGAGCAAATTCCGAAATCTTAATCTCCTTATGCATCAAAAAGAATCTCTGGAAAGAGGTAGGTTCAGCATCTTCATAGAAAAAACTTTCAAAACTCACATCCACATCCAGATTTCTCCAATGAAACCCGTCAAGACCAACAGTGTAATCATTACGCTGCTCACTTGTTGCATCCATCAATTCCGGATACCAAAGAAGAGACTGACTCCATTCCTTCCCATTCTCATCAATACCATAGATATGGCTCTTGTCAAAATAAATATTCTTAATATCCATAATTCTCATTATTTCCACCCTAAAAAATTCATTTGACAAAATATAGATTTTTTTGAGAAAACTAACATCTTGAATATTGAAATTTCTTATTACCTTTGTAACATAAGAATAGCCATATTAATTTTTAATCTTCAAATGATGACTCAAGCAGAATTTAATTCATATCGATTCAACAGTCAGAATGACCCATCTGATGAACAGTTAGGACAACTCATGGAAAATGCCGCAAAGAAAGTACGCGAAACAAATCGTGAGTCAGATGTAAAATTTTATCAGGAGCTTCGACGCGCAAGCGACGAAGCAAAAAGCCGCACCTCTAAATCTAAGAATCCATGAGAAAAAAAGGTCATGCACAAAATATATTGCCGAAACCATGAAATTAGAATTTCCACATATAGATTCAGCATATAGATTCAAAAGATTAGAAAGATTTTTATTCAAATGATATAATCTTTAAAAGTCTTTTAAATCTATATGTATAAAATTCAGCACATAGATTCGAAAGATTTTATTCAAAAACAATAATCTTTTAAATCTTTTAAATCTTTTAAATCTTTTAAATCTTTTAAATCTTTTAAATCTTTTAAATCTTTTAAATCTTTTAAATCTTTTAAATCTTTTAAATCTTTTAAATCTTTTAAATCTATATGCAAAATTACGATTTAGGATACAATAAGGATGTTCTACCTTTTTCCAAAAAAGTGAGACAGTGTCTCACTTTTTTGACATGGAGCCATTATTTTGAACTTCTGAAGTGCGAGGATTCAACCTTTATAAATAAATTTAGACAACTTCGATAACCACAATTCATTAAGTTCTCAAAATTTCTTATTACCTTTGTAACTAAGAATAGTAACGTCCATCTGAAAACGACCAACAAAATTTAAACCAAGAAACAAGGCGCGAGCCTAAAGATATTGGAAACTCCCAAGCAGTAGTTACAGGCTATGGTCAGCCCTCAGATCCTGCAAGGGAGTTTTCACTTTTTAATTTTATGAGCACCAAGTTCTTCAATAACAAATCACCTAATACCCTTTTTGAGAAATTAAAGGGCATCGCTTCTGAAATGGCTGGTTTTGACCGTTTTTTAGCTGTTGTAGGCTATTTTAGGTCTTCCGGCTACTTTAAACTACGTAAGGAACTTGGCGACATATCCGACATTCGCATCCTTATCGGCATTAATGTAGACAATATTTTCCGAAAACACAACTTAGGATGGGAAATGCTTGAGGCTCCTGAAAAAGCAAAGGAACTCTACAACGCACAATTCAAACAAGATATTATTGATGCCGAATACTCTAAAGAGGTTGAAGATGGCATTATACAACTTTGTCAAGATTTGGCAGATGGTCGGCTTCAGTTAAGGCTACATCCATCTAAAAATCTTCATGCAAAGTTTTACCTTTGCCTTCCACAAAACCACACAACCAATTCAGACGGGTGGGTAATAATGGGGTCTTCAAATATCTCTGATTCCGGGTTGGGTACGACTTCAACACCGAGATATGAACTGAATGTAGCCATGAAGGATTATGACGATGTTCACTTCTGCCACGAAGAATTTGAATCACTTTGGGAAGAGTCAGTACCACTTACTCTCAACGAAGTTGAAAAATATAAATCAGATACCTATATTGGTCAGCAGCCTACCCCATACGAGCTATATATTAAAGTGCTCATAGAAGTATTCGGTGATCAGGTTGAAGATGACTTCACACTTCAACTACCGGATGGCGTTAAGGAACTAAAATATCAGAAAGATGCAGTCATACAAGGGTTCCAGATGCTTATGCAGCATAATGGATTATTCCTTTCTGATGTGGTTGGTCTTGGCAAAACAATGATTGCCACAATGATTGCAAAACGATTCATTGAAGCCAATGGGAAAAACACCAAAATATTAGTGGTATATCCCCCAGCTCTTGAAGACAACTGGAAGAGCACTTTCAAACTGTTTGGCATCACTCGCAAAACTCAGTTTATCACAAATGGCAGCCTGTCAAAAGTATTGGAAGGTCGTGACCAATACCATGATAAGGAAGAGTTTGACTTAATCATTGTAGATGAAGCTCATCAATTTCGTTCCGACACTGCCGGACGTTATGATGAATTGCAAAAAATATGTAAGTCGCCATGTATGAATATGGGACTCCTTAAATCCATTCGTAAAAAAGTCATGCTTTTGTCGGCAACTCCTTTGAATAATCGCCCGGAGGATTTGTTGAATCAATTATTGCTCTTTCAGGACGCACAACGAGCTACAATTGATGGCATTACGAATCTAAAGCAATTTTTCACTCCTCTTATAGCTGACTATAAGAAATTGATGCGTGAACGAGACTCACGCGATGTGACAAGTGATGTTGACCGTATCTATGCTTCTATACGCGATAAAGTGATTGATAAAGTCACTATCCGTCGAACCCGTACAAATATTACAAATGACCCAGATTACAAAAAGGATTTGAACGCGCAAGGTATAATATTTCCACATATCTTACCGCCAAAAGAACTCTCCTATAATCTGAATGAATCGTTGAGCAACAGTTTCTACTCAACTCTTACCGCACTAACCGATGAATCGGCTCCGGAACATATAACTTATGCCCGCTACCGTGCAGTTGAATTTTTGAAACCGGAGTTCAGAGAAAGATATAAAAATGCAACGCAGATAGGTCAAAGCCTTGCGGGCATTTATCGTGTACACATGGTAAAACGTCTTGAAAGTAGTTTCTATGCTTTCAAGAAATCACTATACACTCTGTTGCGCATCACTTCTGACATGATAAAAATGTTTGAAGAAGACAAGATTATTATCGCTCCGGAATTAAATATCAAAGACCTACAATTCAAAGGACTTTCTCTCGATGAGATAATGAATTATATCCTTGATAAAGGATACTCCAAAGATGACGTACTATATCATGCCGAGGATTTTGACCCCAAGTTCTTGGAGATGCTTTACAATGATCGCAATGTATTGCAAATCCTCAATAATAAATGGGCAAACGTGGAGGAAGATCCTAAACTTGACCTTTTTATTGACAAGTTATCAGAACTGACTTCTGATAATATCAACCCCACGGGAAAACTTGTTATATTCTCTGAAAGCGTTGATACTGTTAATTATTTAGCAGACAAACTTGCAGCCATAGGCAGAACTGATGTCTTGAAAATCGCGGCTTCTAACCGTCGCCGATTATTTGACACTGTAAAGGTTAATTTTGATGCAAATGTTCCTGAATCCGAACAAAGGAATGACTATTCAATCATTATTACATCAGATGTCTTGGCTGAAGGTGTCAATCTACACCGTTCTAATGTGATTGTCAACTATGATTCTCCATGGAATGCCTCGCGATTAATGCAACGTATAGGTCGCGTAAACCGAATCGGTTCGGTCGCTGAGAACATTTACAACTATATGTTTTATCCCTCACAACAAGGAGATAAGGAAATTAAACTTTATAAAAATGCCCTGATAAAATTGCAAGGGTTCCATTCTGCACTCGGTGAGGATGCACAGATTTATTCACGGGAAGAAATTGTAAAAGAATTTCAACTTTTTGATTCCAACATAAAGGATATTGTTGACCAAAAGATTGCTCTGCTTAGAGAGTTGAGAAACTTATACAATGATAATCGTGAATGGTATCATCACATCAAGGCATTACCGCTCAAAAGCCGGGTTATGCGTGAAATAGGCAAACACGTCGGAACAACCATTGCATACGTTTCAACTAATCTAAAATCCGAATTTTATAAGATAGTTGACCAACGACAACCTCAGGTGATAGACTTCCTTACAGCTATTAAAATTCTTAAAGCAAAACCGGAAGAGAATGCCGCGCCTATGTCAAATGACGAACTTCATTTCATTCATGTAAATAGTGCCGTTAATGAATTCAAGTCTTCGCTTCAAATCCAGACTGACACTGATTCTATAAAAAATACAAACCTTGACAAGACAGCACAGACTGCCGATAAATTCTTAAGAACAATCTGTCAGGTATTAAACGATGATGAAGCCTTGAAACGCGACTGCGGAATACTTCGCAACTATATCAAAGAGGGTCTTTACAATCAACTGCCGAGAACTCTAAAGACTATTTCACAAGAATACAAGAATGATCGACTTAAAATCCGCAAGAACGCACGTGTAATCACCGGACAAATTTCCGATTTAATAGAAGAATATCATAACGATTCTTCCTCTGAGAACAATATCGAGATATCTTCTCCGTCTATAATTATATCTGAAACTTTTATCTGACATGACTCAATATACAAAAGAACAACTCCGTTCAATATTTCAAAATCCATTCAACCGTGACTCTTGGTCAGCTATAGTACGCGATATTTTCCGCGCAACAAAACTCCGCACTACTCCGGAACGCTTCACTACATCGGAGGATGCGGAACAGGGCTGGTACTACGGCAGTATAGAAACATCAGATTCTTACAACATCGGCGTGTTCTACTATAAGATTGAGCATGGATCAGTAGCGCATAAGAAAGTGGGACTACGTAATCTCGTCAAAAAATTCATCAACCAAAACTGGGGTGAGTTTGATGCAGCCATAGTTGTATTTAATGATGGCAAGGAATGGAGATTGTCTTTGGTATGTGATATAAAAGATGTTGCCACAACTCCTAAACGCTTCACTTTCGTCTTTGGCGAGCATGACAACCTTTACCGCACAGCCATAGAACGATTCAATTTATTGCAATCCAATGATGCGACATTCGAGAATATCAGGAAGGCATTCTCGGTCGAAGCTCTCAGCGATGATTTCTTCAATCAATATCGGGAGCTTTATGCCGACTTTGTTCAGTATATAACTGGCAAACGCTATATCAATAGTTCGTTAAAAAATTATTCATAGGCTAAGCGGCATCTACCGCCAAGCCAAGGAGTTCTTTGACAAGTTTAGCATTTAAAGTCTTGTTCGGGTCAATTCCGCTCAGGTCAAAAAATCTTTTTATGAAATGAGCGTTGACCATCAGAGACTTAATTTGACCAATAGAAAAGGGCATCTTCGTCTGCTTCCTGAGCACCTTAGTGATGTTGACGGCGGCAAGCGAAGCGTTGTAGGCAAAATCCAAAGCCTTTTCATTGCGAGCCTGACAGTCGAGCAATCCCGTGAACTGGTGACCGTCACGGAAACAGAACTCGATCTGAAACCGTGTCCGGTATATGTCATAGACATCTTTGCCACAGACAGAGGTGTCTGTTGAGAAATACAGTCGGTGTACACCTCCGGGCAGATAATGGATTACCAGCCGTATTTTCTGCTTCAGTGACTTGCACCATGCCACAAGTTCAAAGGCTTCGCCCTCCTCGGGCGCGATGTCAAGCCGGGTCATCCTGCTTTTGTCGGGATTGGAGAAGTCAATCTTGCCATCCTTGGTCTTGGGGCGTCCTCTTTTGCCGGTTCGCGGGCCTTCGTAAATGTAATACAGCACGGCATTGGAACGCAGACGGCTTATCAGTGAGAAGCCGATTTCTTTCAGACCCTCGACAAACGGCAGTACGGAGAAAGCGGCATCGGCAACGAGCAATGAAGTGATTTTCAATAAATCAGTACGATACTTCTCCAATACTGACAGATACCACTGGCTCAACGTCATATCCTTGGCTTTAAGTTCTGTCGCGTTAAGAGTCTGCACGGCACGAAGCATCATCGCGTCCTTGATGTCTGCATCGACCACAGCGATACCAAGTATCTCAAGTCCATGCTTCACAGCCGAAGCACATCCAGACCAGAACCGACCGACATGGTCTGTCTTTTTGCCCGCTTTGGAGACATAGCTGGGATCGATGGCGATAGCCAGTCGTTTCATGCCATACTGGAAACGGTCGGCAGCGAGATTCATGTTGAAGCACAGCCAGTCGAAATCCTTACGGAATGTCTGGCGGTATCGCTGTTCCTTACGTCTCCCGTAGCGTCCAAGTTGAAGAAAGTTTATCTTTCGCGGTATGCACATGATTAAAATCAGTATCTCGATGATGTTTGCTTTGAAAGTTTTGTTTAACTTTCCTCTAAAACGTATTCTGTGATTTCTCCAACAAGCTGACCGAAAATAGGCGATATTGACCATATATTATAACCTATTGACGTGACAATGCAGCCTATGGTGGTATCACCGCAGGTTTAGATATAAGATTGTTACTTTCCTCTACAAGCTTGGTAAGCTTATGCCGGTGTCCAACTCCTTCCGATGCGTCTGCAAATTTGTAGACCGGGCTGCTATGCACCACAAAGTTAATTACATTGCACCGGAAGGTATGTCGAATGGCCGTCAGGCCATTTTCGATTCAAGTTGTTTGATTTTTTCTTCCATCAGTCTCTGTTCTTCGAGTCTCTTGAGATAGATGTCGATGAAGTCCTCATGCTTTGAAAGCATATGCCAGACTGCTACCAGTATCTTTCGAGCTATCGCAACCTGGATTTTCATTTTACTCTTGTGCTTCTGAGTGACTTGAATGTAACTGAAATTGGAAAAGAAACAGACTCGCTTTCTTGACGCAGTCCATGCAATTTCTATAAGTATCTGGCGCAGATACTTGTTGCCATGTGTGATTCTACGGCTTTTATAGCGTCCGTTGCTTACATCGTTTCTCGGCTTTAGTCCGCACCATCCCACCAGAGCGGCGGCTGTGGCAAACATCTTCATATCCACTCCGGTTTCCGCAATTATGGCTGTGGCGGCGCGTTCCTTGACACCGGGGATGGTCTGAAGTCGTCTGTATTCTGTAGGGAAATGAGTTTCGCATAATACGGTAAGCATAGACTGGCATTCTTCGGTCTGTCTGATATATATTGCCAACAGTTCCCAATACTGTCTGATGACTGTGATATCCGTTGTGGAGAACGAACCTGTCATGGCGGCAAGTAATGTTTCCTTACCATGCTTATTGATAATGCGTCCGTGAACGCATTTGATAAGTTCATTGGGATCCGTGACACCGGAGGCGATTAACTCCACCGCCTTCCTGTAGCTCTTTCCTGTAATTTTGGCGACGTAGTTGCTCAGGCGAAAGCCACAACGATGCAGGGCAGCATCAAGTTTATTGGAATAGTAAGTAACGTCCTCCTGAAGGTCGAAAATTCGACGATTGAGCTTGCGCATGTCCTGAACGGTTGGCTCTGGCACAAAGCTCCCTTTGATGAGATTCTTCAACAGGCACTCCGCTATCCACTGCGCATCCTTGACATCGCTCTTGCGACCGGGCAGCTGTTTGATGAAGTACGGATTCACCAATTTGAGTTCCATTGACTCGCAAAGTTCATTCCATACCGGCACCCAATAGGTTGCAGTGCTTTCCATAGCTGCCTCGGTCACTCCGCGTTCAACCATATCGGTACACATCTGTCTGAGTTCAGGAGTAAGCACTCCATAGGTCTTTTCAAAAATAATGGCCTCGTCATGACCCATTATACATAGATAGATGCTATCTTTGTGGACATCAAGGCCGGCGACTGTTCGATTCCTGTTCATATTTTTTGAATTTAAGTATTCCTCCAAATATAGTAAAATTGTGACTTAGAGCACGTAGGAGGGAACGGGAATCAAGGCGTCAGCCTTGATTTTTTATTCTGCCGGTGTAAAAATCTCAGGATTTTTATCTAAATTTGTAGCGCAACCGAAGAAAGCTCTCCGGCAGATGCCCTCATATTGGTCAAGTAGTTCGAAAATCAGCATGTCTTTAAGTGTCGTGGAATAACCTTAAAGTTACTGAAAATCAACGACTTGACCAAATTTTTAGTGTTAAATTTTCATGCTAAACATCAGATTTTTAACGGATTAAACACTTGGCTCCTCGGAGCCGTTAACAAATTCTCAAAAAATAACCGAAGTATTGCTATATAAAAGAGAACAACAAATGGGTTGAGCGTGTTTTGGCACAGCCAAATTCTCAGTATGAGAGTACGTTTGGCAAGGACGACAAATTGGTGCGCGATTATATCAAAAAGATGTTTGGACGTATTGTGTTCCTTTACTTCCTTCAGCGTAAAGGTTGGCTTGGAGGAAACCGTCACTATATGCACAACCTTTTTGCAAACTCCACCCAAAAGGATAACTTCCTTGACGGCGTTCTTGAGACCCTGTTTTTTGAGGTACTGAATACCGATAAGCCATACCGCACAACCGCCGCTAAGTCTCTTCCGAACAGTGATGAAATCCCATACCTTAATGGAGGGTTGTTCGCTCGTGACGAAATTGACGAGCGCACATGCGTATTCCCGGAAAATCTCTTCGCACAACTTTTTAACTTCCTTGATAGCTATAACTTCACCATTGACGAAAACGATAATGATGATGCGGAGATAGGTATCGACCCGGAAATGCTTGGTCGTATCTTTGAGAACTTGCTTGAAGATAACAAGGACAAGGGTGCATTCTATACCCCAAAGGAAATTGTTGACTATATGTGCCGTGAATCCATCATCGCATATCTTAACAATGGACTGCCTGAACGTTCTCATGAACTGATCCGTAACTTTGTGCAAAACTTGGATGCGTCTTCACTCTCCGAAGAACAGAATCGCTATCTTCGTAAGAAATTGCAATCTGTAAAAATTTGCGACCCTGCTATCGGTTCAGGCGCATTCCCTATGGGTTTGGTAAACCTTCTCTCAAAGCTCTATGTAGCTATGAAGGCTGACACCGACACTGCCAAAATGAAACGTCACATCATGGAGCAGAACATATATGGCGTTGATATTGAGAAAGGAGCTGTTGATATTGCGCGACTCCGCTTCTGGCTCGCAATGATTGTTGAGGAGAAAGAGCCGATGCCTCTCCCTAACCTCCACTTCAAAATCATGCAGGGTAACTCTCTACTTGAAAGCTATGAAGGTGTCGATCTCAGCGACCTTACCAAATTCTTCCAGAAAGATATTCTTGCAGTCATTGACTTTGGCGATAATTTCGAACGTGAAAGCCTCGTGAAATCATTGGATAAGTATTATAATACTTCTAATCATGAGGAACGTGATCATCTTTTTGATGATATTATAAAGAATGTTCGTCGTCAACTTTTCGAAAAAAATATAATACTACCGGAAGGAACGGATCCTTCTGCAAACGACAAATTTTTCCTTTGGCATACGTGGTTCTCGGATGTATTCGCCAATGGAGGATTCGATATCGTTATTGGAAACCCGCCTTATATACAACTCCAGAAAGCCATTGGTATCAAAGGTGTTGACAAGAAAGGTAAAGAATACGATGTCAAACTGGGGGATCTGTATGTCAATTCAAAATATAATACTTTTGAAAAAACTGGGGACATCTATTGCCTATTCTATGAGATTGGCAATAGAATGCTCAAAAAAGGTGGACACCTTTGCTATATAACTTCTAATAAATGGATGAGAGCCGGTTATGGAAAGTCATTGAGAAGTTACATGTCAAAGAATACCAATCCTAAAATTCTCATAGATTTTGGCGGCATTCAGATTTTCGACAACGCTACTGTTGACACGAATATCCTTTTGTTTGAAAAGAATGAGAATCGTCACTCTACAATGGCAGTAACTGCAAGTAAGCATGATAAAAGTATCCTCAATAATTTGAGCGATTTTGTGCAACAAAACGGCTCTTTATCTGATTTCAATACTTCCGAATCATGGGTTATTTTAACACCAATAGAGCAAAGTATCAAGAGAAAAATTGAGGCAGTTGGCACTCCCTTGAAAGATTGGGATATTCAAATCAACTACGGTATTAAGACGGGATTCAACGATGCGTTTATAATCAGTACGGAAAAGAGAGAGGAAATACTTGCGAATTGCGCTGATGAGGAAGAGCGTACGAGAACAGATGAACTTATACGACCCATTCTCCGTGGCCGCGACATCAAACGCTATGGCTACGACTGGGCTGGACTATGGTTAATCAATACCCATAATGGCATAAAAGGGAAACTTGAAAGAATTCATATAGAGGATTATCCTGCTGTAAAAGCTCATCTAGACCAATATTGGGACAAAATCTCAGTACGAGCAGACAAGGGTGATACCCCTTATAACCTTCGCAACTGCGCTTATTTGGACGTATTAATTCGGCTGTTCTTTCTCGTTCTTCATCTGACTGACAATTGCCGAGAATCTCATTACGTTTCTCTGTCGATATAATGAATGCCTCGTTATATCCTGTAAGCACACCTCGATAGATGCTAATATCCCAATCTTTGAGAGGGACACCGACTGACTCTATTTTCTTTTTAATGCTCAACTCTATTGAAGATAAGATTACCCAACTTTCCGCGGTGTCAAAATCAAGACTAACTCCGTTTTGCTGCACAAAATCGCTCAATTTATCTCCATAATTTTCAAGTAACGATCGAGTGTATTTCGATCCACTTTGCATATTTTAGCAATCTTACGCTTTGAAACATCGGCAGCAAGTAACTCCCGAATCAATCTATCTTTGCCACTTAGTTTATATTTTTCAGGCGAGTTTCTGCGACCTTTAGGCCTTCCGAGCGTTACGCCTTCTGCTTTTTTACGCGCTAACGCTTCTTTAGTTCGTTGAGAAATGAGATTGCGCTCTATCTCGGCAGAGAGACCGAAAGCAAACGCCAAGACCTTGCTTTGTATATCATCACCAAGTCGGTAATTGTCCTTGATAGTCCATACCTTTGCCTCCTTTGTCATACAGATATTCAATATCTCCATAATCATAAACAAGTTACGACCGAGACGCGATAACTCGGCACAGATAATCAAGTCATCTTTCTTTATTCTCTTCAATAGTGTGCCAAGCTGACGCTTGTTGTAGGCTTTGGTGCCGGAGATTGTCTCTTCAATCCAACCGTCAATAGTCAATTTTTCTCGCTCGCAGAACTTGTTTATCTCAAAACGTTGGTTCTCGACAGTTTGCTTGTCAGAACTCACTCTAATATATCCGTATATCATATTAGTTTTTTCAATTATTTTTGTTAATTTTGTGAATATAATATACTGATAATCGTGGCACAACAAAACAAACTTGATAAACTTTACCAGACTGTCGCAAATTGCGAGGATCTCGGACTGGAATTGCCCCATGGAGTTATGGAGCAAATTACGGATATGGAGGAACAGCTTATTAAAGTTGAAGTCCTACCATTGATACATGATAATATTGAGCCGACGCTTAAAAGAGTAAAGCGTCCGCTCGTTCTTGTCGTGGAATATGACCCCAACGGAGCCTTGAAAGTAAATCTCTCGCGTAAGGTTAACATTGCAGCTTCAATTTCGGATGCAAAAGAGATTACACCAGATCCGGTTGTGGAACATACGGAGAAAAAGAAGGGAGGAAAAAAGGTAGTGACAAATCCTCGCACCCGACTCCGAATCACTATGCCCGATGGTTCAATAATAGAAGAAAACACTGCATGGGAATCTTTCCATAAATTTGTGCTTTCAGTCGGTGTTGATAAAGTACGCGCTGTCGGACTTATCGCCAACAAAATTCCTCTCGTCAGCAATACTGTTGATAAAAAGTACATGACAGCCCAAAAAACACTCGGCAACGGCTGGCTCCTGATGACATGCTCCGACACCGCTACCAAGCGCAAACAAATCCTCACCATCGCCAAACATTATAATCTTACTGTCAAGGTTGAAATAATCTAAAATCCAAGCAATTATTACGACTATGAACAGCAAAGATAATATCGATATATTGGCGAGTATGCCGGCAGCGGATTACGAGACGCTGGTTGGACGGATTGATAACCTATGGAGTACGGCGAGAAACCGTGCTGTGGAGGCGGTCAATACTGAATTGCTTGATGCCAATTGGCAGACAGGGCAGTATATTGTTGAGTTTGAACAGCAGGGTAAAATTCGTGCCGAGTATGGCACACAACTCCTTGTAAAGCTATCGAAGGATTTAACCACTCGTCGTGGGAAGGGATTTAGTCGCTCTAACCTCTCGTATATGAGGAAGTTTTACTTAGCTTTCCCAAAATGTGAGACAGTGTCTCACATTTTGACATGGAGCCACTATTTTGAACTTCTGAAGTGTGAGGATAAGATGGAGATGCAATTCTATTTTCAGGAAGCTATTAATCAACGATGGAAAGTTAGGGAACTGAAACGTCAGATTAAGTCTTCGCTTTTTCACCGTCTTGCGCTGAGTACTGATAAAGCCGGAGTGTTAGCTCTTGCTCGACAGGGACATCCGATATTGACTGCGGATGATATTATCCATGACCCGTATGTATTGGAATTTACAGGTCTGCCGCAGAAGAAACGCTATAAGGAGAATGATTTGGAGAAGGCTCTCAAAGACAACATGGAGAAGTTTCTGCTGGAACTTGAGCGCGGATTCGCTTTCATCGGTCGCCAATACGTGATGCCTATCGGTGGACGGCAATTCAAGGTAGATTTGGTGTTTTACCACGCCATATTAAAATGTTACGTTTTGATTGACCTCAAACGGAATGAAATATCACATGGTGACATCGGGCAGATGAATCTATATTTGAATTACTTTAAGAATGAGGTATGTATGCCAGACGACAACCCTCCAATCGGAATTGTACTTGGAGCCAAACGTGATGAAGTGTTGATGGAATATGCTCTTGAAGGAATCACCAACCAACTTTTTGTTGCCCGTTATCAGCTCTACCTGCCAAGGAAAGAGGAGCTGCAAGCCCAATTAGACAAGGTTCTAAATGATAATGCATAATTCTTTCGCTTATTCATTGCTTTTGCAAATTTTTGACTAACTTTGCATTGTCATGATAAAACTGCCCTTTCTACATATATCCCTGTTGGCTATGGCGGCTATCCCTCTGGCGTGCGGCTCCAACAAAGCTGCGTCCGGCGAAACGGATGGCAACGTGCCCGACACACTGCACGCTGCCACTCTCTATGGACCTACTTCATATTTCTCCTATCGTGGTCAGACAATGGGCTTCGACTATGAGAACGTGAAACGCTTTGCTGAGGATGAGAACCTTGTGCTTGACCTTAAAGTGGCTCCTTCACTAAATGCCCTACTGAAGATGCTTGAAAATGGGGAAATCGAACTCGCGGCATATCCAATACCAATAATCGAGGAATATAACAAGGTGGTCAGACATTGCGGTTACAAGGAAATCACATGGCAAGTGCTTGTGCAGCCCCACAACAAGGAGAGGATATCCGACGTAACCGGTCTTGTGGGGAAGGACGTATATGTGGAAAGCGACTCAAAGTATTATTACAGACTGAAAAATCTTGATCAGGAACTTGGAGGCGGAATAAACATCGTCACCATTACAAAGGATTCCCTCATCACCGAAGACCTGATCCGGATGGTGGATCGCGGAGAGATTCCATTGACAGTAGTTGATTCCGACATAGCTGAACTCAACAAGTCATACTATCCACGTCTTGACATTGGCATGAAGATAAGTCTCGACCAATTCTCCTCATGGGCAGTAAGAAATGATCTTGATTCACTCGCATCCAAAATCAATAATTGGGAGAAGAGACACGATAATTCCCAAATGCTTAGGGAGATCTATAAGAAATACTTCGAGATAAGTAAGTCTTCCGCCCCATACGAAAATCCTGTTGAAGCTCTCGGCGTAAAGATCAAGAAAGGAAAACGCATATCAAATTACGATGCAACCTTTCGTCGACACGCAAAGATCCCGGGCTACGACTGGCGTCTTTTGGCTTCGATTGGCTTCAACGAATCAAGTTTCAACAACGACACTGTGTCTTGGGCGGGTGCTAAAGGATTGATGCAGCTGATGCCAGCCACAGCAAAGACCGTCGGCGTTGAGCCGGAGGAGCTTGTAAATCCCGAACGCTGCATCTTCGCCGCCGCTTCTCTCCTTAAGAAGCTTGATCTCGCTCTGGCAGAAAAAGTGCCTGATCCCGACGAGCGTCTGCGTTTCGTTGTGGCTGCATACAATTGTGGACTCGGACATATCTATGATGCCATTGCTCTCGCCGAGAAATATGGACTCGACAGCAAGCGATGGATCGGCAACGTAAGTGAAGCCGCACTAATGAAGTCAAGGCCAAAATATTATAACGACAAGGTTGTGAAAAACGGTTACTTCCGCGGACGCGAGACAGTAGACTTCGTTGACAAAGTGTTCAGCGTGTACGACTTTTTTATCAAGCATACACAATGAACTTCCACCCACCTTTTGTTGTTACACTTTAAACCATAAACTATAAACATTAAACCATAAACCAACATTCTGCATAAATGAAAAAGAACTATGTCTATGTCGGCGCAATCCTGATGCTCGCTGCCACTCTCCCACTCCAATCATGTATCGGCAGCTTCTCTCTGACAAATAAGGTGCTTTCCTGGAATAATCAGGTAGGTTCAAAATTTGTGAACGAACTCGTGTTCTTTGCGTTCTGGATTCTTCCCGTATATGAAGTGACCTCTGTGGCAGATCTGCTAATTCTCAACTCAATAGAGTTCTGGAGCGGCAATAATCCGGTGGAAGCATCTACAAAGGTGATCGATACAGACCAAGGCAGATATTACATAGCATGTGATGGCAAAGGATATGACATCACAGCTCCTAACGGCGACAAGGTGCGTCTGGATTTCGAGACAGATTCCCAGACATGGTCAGTAGGAATCAATGATGAGGAAACAATCCCGTTCATGACCATGATTGATGATTCCCACGTCAAGATGATCACTCCGCAAGGTGATTTCCGCGCCATACCGCTCTCCGAGCAGGGTGTCATGGCTTACTCCTCTATGACACAAGGCACCACACTCTGCATGAAATAATATCGGAAAAACAGTCGCCTGCGCAATATCATAAAAGTGCGGCACGTTTCTTAACTAAAAATAATTTGAAAATTTTTAATCTCCGGTTAATCCATTTTCAAGTTTAATTGTTAGATAAAGAGAGGCAACATTATTCTTCCGCTTGCTTCTTTACCGAATTAACTAAATAACAAAAATATAAATCAAACAAGCATTATTAAAAATGAAAGCACTCCACTTAATAAGCGCAGTTATCGGCGGAGCAATCGCCGGCGCGGCTGTAGGTCTCCTCGTAGCTCCTGAAAAAGGTGACGACACTCGTAAGAAAATCCTCAACCTTCTGAAAGAGAAGGGCATCAATCTCAAGAAATCAAAACTTGAGGAACTTGCTGATGAGATTGAAGATCAGATTGAACAGGCCCTCTGATTTAATAATCCCAAATAATCTTTCTTATCTGTAATCAACGAATCTTTGTAAGTATGAAATCTCTTAATATCCTTTATGCTTTCCTTGGAGGCGCAATCGTAGGATGCGGTGCAGCTCTCCTTCTTGCTCCTGAGAAAGGTGCTGATGTTCGCTCAAAAATATGCGATATTCTGAAAAGAAAAGGCATCAAGATCAGCGATGATGAGGTTGACGCTCTCGTTGCGGAGCTTGCTAAAACTGAAGAGTAACATTTCTTTTAAACAATATAGAGAAAGGAGGGAGTGGTTCCACTCCCTCCTTTTTTAAGATTACTAAGAGCACACCTAACCTTTTTCTGATGAAAACAAAAATTACTGATGAAATAAAGGAGCTTTTATCTCAAAGCGTAAATTGGGCTAAACTTGAAGTGGAGTATTTCAAACTGACGGCTGCTGAAAAAATCATAATACTTCTCAGCACCCTTATAGTCGGTGGAATATGCATGGTGCTTCTTCTCCCGCTTTTCATGATGCTCCTTATGGCGTTGGCAGGCGTCTTCAAGCTTTTCCTGTCGCCACCTCTCGCCTACCTTGCTGTCAGCGGAATCGTTGCCATAATGATTCTCCTGATATTTATCTTCAGGAAACAACTTGTCATCACTCCTGTAGCAAAGTTTATAACCCGTCTCTTTCTTGAGAAGGATCACCAGAAAAAATCTTAATTATTGCTGATATGAATGAGATTGCGAAAAACCAGCCTACTGCAAAAGAGATCACGCAGCCTAAATCATCCTTCAAGGGTTATTCTCTTGAAGAAATAAGATACCAGCGTGCTTTGGTGGCTCTTCAGAAAGAGTTCTGCAAGACTAAGATCACCCGCAGCCTATCAAATCTGCAAAAGAATAATCCTTTGTCGCCAAATGCTTCGCCCGCAGCAGGATTGCCGGGTAAATTCGGAGCCATTACAGGAAAGTTCCTGAAAGGATTGAATTATCTTGACTATGCAATGATCGGATTCTCCGTATTCGGATCAGTAAGAAAAGTGATGTCTTTCTTCCGCCGTAAAAAGAAGAAATAGTTAAAATCTGTTAATTAAGGATTGTCTGTTAAACTATTTCGTCTTTCAAGCGTCTATTAAGTATATAAGGTAATTGTCGCCGACATTGCCAAGAAAAATAATAAAACAATGCTATCGCGACAAAACGGAGCTGGGTCGAGGCCTTCGCTCCGTTTTTCTTTAAATTCTCCCGCCGTCTCAATGGAATACGAAATTGTCAATAATTTTTTTGATAAAGTTCTTGCATATTACAACCATTCCTATTAACTTTGCGTTATGAAAATAGAGAGGGCAAGAGAGCTCTCATTCCCATACCACATCAAAGTAATATTTGGGAAACTCATCAAACTATTATGAAATACCGAGACAAGCTGTCGTATCAATGGCGGGCCCCCCGCTTTCGGGCGGTGCTCTTCTGAGCGCAGGCGGATTACAAAGATACGATGGCACTCAAATCCTGTCAATCGGAGTTTCATCACAAATCCTTTGATGTGGCTTCATAAAAGTCGATGATTGGGCAAAATGCCTTTTCATCGACTTTCTTTAAATAGGCAGAATATATATCCCCACTCTCCGGCTCTCGGATAAGCACGAAAATCCGACTCTCCTGATTTTCTGAAATCTTTTTGTTAAATCTAATATTTTTTATCTCTATGAAATCTGTAGAAGAATCACTTCTTAAGCGCACAAGCGTCAGACGCTACGAACGCGAGGCAATTCCCGAAGAGACGATGCAATTCATCTTCGATGCCATCCGCAATACACCCACGAGCTACAATGGACAACAGTTCTCCGTCATCGACATCGATGACCAGGCTCTTAAAGAGGAACTGTATGCACTCACGAATCAGAAACAGCTGAAGACCTGCAACCGTCTGTTGATATTCTGTTCCGACTACAATAAGATCACCCGTCTTGCAGAGAAGAAAGGATTTGACGTTCCTCCGTTCACCAATACCATGGACGGAACCATCATCGGCATAATCGATGCCTCGCTCGCCATGATGAGCGCGGTGGTGGCTGCACAGGCAGCCGGGCTCGGAAGCAACTGCGTAGGCTACCTGCGTACTGTTGACCCCGCCAAAGTGGCAGAGCTGCTCCATCTCCCCAAGGGTGTGTTTGTAGTCTGCGGTCTTGCCCTTGGTGTGCCCCGTGAGCAACCCGACCTGAAACCGAAGCAACCCAACGAGACTGTATTCTTCAAAAACAGATACTGTGCCGATGAGAATCAACTCGTGGATGACCTTGAAAAATATGACGAGCTTATCAAGCACTATAATGCTACACGTGCCGGAGGCACATCCGATAACGACTGGTGTGACCACATCCTCGGCTACTATCGTCATGCCATGAACTACAAGATTCTTGAATATCTCAAGAATCAAGGCTACGACATTTCCAAGTGATCAAAAAAATTGACACTTCTATAAGAATATCCAAACAAAAAAAGAGGGGTCTGAAAAATTTTTCAGACTCCTCTTTTTGTTTGCTTGAGATAATCTTATTTCACCTTGTCAACGATTGCCTTGAAAGCCTCAGGATTATTCATTGCGAGGTCAGCGAGCACCTTACGGTTGATCTCGATACCTGCCTTGTGGATAAGACCCATCAACTTGCTGTAGGAAAGATCCTCCAGACGAGCGGCAGCGTTGATACGCTGGATCCAGAGAGCGCGGAAGTTGCGTTTTTTCTGCTTACGGTCACGATAAGCGTAAGTAAGACCTTTCTCCCAGGTGTTCTTGGCAACTGTCCACACGTTACGACGGCTTCCGTAGTAACCACGGGTGAGTTTCAGTATTTTCTTTCTTTTAGCTCTTGAAGCTACATGATTGACTGATCTTGGCATTTTTGTTCAGTTTTTGAATGTCAGCGGCATTATACATTGCTCTTGCAGTGCTGCGCATTCGGTTAATATAATAAAATGATAAAAATGAAACAAGAAGGCGGAGCAGACCGGATTCTTGTATGGTAATTTTACACGACCGATCAACGGATGTTAAGAAGCTCTCTAATCTGACGCTCGTTTGCACCTGCTACAAGTGCAGTGTGGTCAAGATTTCTTTTACGCTTTTTCGACTTCTTTGTCAAGATGTGGCTGTGGTAAGCGTGTTTTCTTTTGAGTTTCCCTGTCCCGGTGAGCGCGAAGCGCTTCTTGGTCGCGGAATTGGTCTTTACCTTTGGCATTTTGTAAAAATTTAGTTGTTGAAAATTCACCTCGGCACGAAGTGCCTACGGTCTCTATTATTTTATTATTCCTTTGATTCTACTTCTTCTGTAGAAGCAGCGGCTCCATTGGATTCCGGCTGACGGGCAGCCTTATTCTCCTTCCCCTCTTTCTTAGGTGCTACCTTTAGGGGCGAAACCATGATGATCATACGTTTTCCTTCAAGCACGGGCATCATCTCGACCTTGCCATATTCCTCCAGATCGTTGGCGAATCGGAGCAGAAGCACCTCTCCCTGTTCTTTAAACAGGATTGAACGTCCTCGGAAAAATACATAAGCCTTCACTTTTGAGCCCTCCTTCAGGAAGGATATCGCATGCTTCAGCTTGAAGTTGTAGTCATGGTCGTCCGTCTGCGGACCGAAACGGATCTCCTTAACCACCACCTTCGCAGCTTTCTGCTTCTGCTCTTTCTGGCGTTTTTTCTGCTGATAGAGGAATTTCTGATAATCCAGAATTCGGCATACAGGCGGCTCCGCATTAGGCGATATTTCTATCAGGTCGAGCTCCATTTTCTCCGCAAGACGAAGTGCCTTATCTATCGGATAGATACCTTGCTCAACATTATCGCCAACCAGACGCACTTCTCGTGCCCGGATGTGTTCGTTGATTACGTAAGGGTCCTTGCTGTTGCGCTCAGCACCACCACGACGTGGTTTCTGACCTGCGGGCGATGCCCCGGCGGGACGTGGAGGACGCGGTGCGCCTCCGGCGGACCTGCGAGGACCGGTAAATTGCGTTTTTTTCTCCATTCAGTTGTTGCTTTTTCTTTAGAGCAGCTTAATTTTTTTGTTTATTTTATCATGGATGCGATCTCTGCATTCAATTCGGCTGCAAAGTTAACGATTTTCATCGAACCTTTATCACCTTCGCCCTGTTTTCTTACAGAAATTTCATCATTTTGTGCCTCTTTTTCTCCTACGATAAGCAGATAGGGCACTTTTTTCAATTCATTGTCGCGGATTTTCTTCTCGATCTTCTCATTGCGGTCGTCGACAAATGCACGCACTCCCTCCTCATCAAGCATCTCAACTACCTTGCGGGCGTAGTCGTTGAATTTCTCACTGATGGGAAGCACCACTGCCTGCTCCGGTATCAGCCAGAGAGGAAGTTTGCCTGCCGTGTGCTCAAGAAGCACAGCCACGAAACGCTCCATTGATCCGAATGGCGCACGGTGAATCATCACAGGGCGATGTTTCTGGTTGTCGCTGCCTGTATATTCCAGACCAAAACGCTCCGGAAGGTTATAATCCACCTGAATTGTGCCGAGCTGCCAACGGCGTCCGATAGCATCCTTCACCATGAAGTCAAGTTTCGGACCGTAGAACGCTGCCTCACCCTCAACCTGCTTTGCCTTCAGACCCTTCTCGGCACAAGCCTCAATAATGGCGTTCTCAGCAAGGTGCCAGTTCTCATCGGAGCCTATATATTTCTCCTTATTATTAGGATCACGCAATGAGATCTGTGCCTCATAATTCTTGAAGTCGAGTGCCTTGAAGATATAGAGGATGATATCCATCACTTTCAGGAACTCACCCTTTATCTGGTCTGCCGCACAGAAGATATGAGCGTCATCCTGAGTAAAGCCTCTCACCCTGGTCAAGCCGTGGAGCTCGCCGCTCTGCTCATAACGATATACTGTGCCAAACTCCGCAAGACGCATCGGGAGATCGCGGTAGCTGCGCGGGCTTGACTTGTATATCTCGCAGTGATGAGGGCAGTTCATCGGCTTCAGCATATATTCCTCACCCTCTTCCGGAGTGTGGATAGGCTGGAATGAATCCTTACCATATTTTGCCCAATGTCCGGAAGTGACATACAATGCCTTATTTCCGATATGCGGGGTGATTACCTGAAGATAACCATACTTCTTCTGTATCTTTCTAAGGAACTGCTCAAGCCTGTCGCGGAGCGCGGCACCCTTGGGAAGCCACAAAGGCAGACCCTGTCCCACTGTCGGCGAGAATGTGAAAAGCTCCATCTCCTTGCCGAGCTTACGGTGGTCACGTTTCTTAGCCTCCTCAAGAAGGGTCAGATACTCATCAAGCATCTTCTTCTTAGGGAATGTGATACCATATACGCGCACAAGCTGATTGCGTTTCTCATCACCACGCCAGTATGCTCCGGCAAGAGATAATATCTTGGCAGCCTTAATCGGCGATGTGTTGGCGATATGCGGACCACGGCAAAGGTCGGTGAATGCACCCTGAGTATAGGTGGTGATATGTCCGTCCTCAAGCTCGCTGATAAGCTCGCACTTGTAGGTCTCGCCCCTGTCGCCAAACATTTTGAGGGCATCCTCCTTAGAGATGTCGGCTCTCACGATGTCCTCCTTACGGGCAACAAGCTCCATCATCTTGTCTTCGATCTTCTTGAAGTCGTCTGACGTGATCTTATGCTCTCCCGGATCGATATCGTAATAGAAACCGTTCTCAATAGCCGGACCAATGCCGAACTTCACACCGGGATAAAGCTCCTGCAGTGCCTCTGCAAGAAGATGGGCAGACGAATGCCAAAACGCATGCTTACCCTCTTCGGAATCCCACTTGAAAAGCTCTATGCTTGCATCCTCAGCAATCGGACGGGATATATCCCAATCCTGCCCGTTGACTTTCGCAGCAAGTACATCTGCTGCAAAACGGGGACTTATGCTTTCTGCTACCTGAAAAGGAGTCACCCCCGATTCATATCCCCTTACGCTTCCATCGGGGAAAGTGATGTTGATCATATTATGATGTATGTTGTTGTTTCTTTATTTTTAACAGACCTTAATGCCGACCTGTTTTATTCGCGCAAAATTACTAAAATTTTCCAATATTTCCATCAATTCATCTTAATATTTTTAACGCTACTCATTATTTTAAACATTTTATAGCATGTTTAAGGGAGTTTTAATACCCTTTTTCATCTTCTTCTGCTATTTCTTCTCTTTTTTTGTTAATTTTGCATCTTGTTATGAAGATTCCCGCATTCAAAATATTCCGCTTACGGCGCCGAGCCCTCATCGGGCTCGGGCTGGCAGCATCTTTTTCTCCGCTATTCGCCCAGGTAAATGCCGAGCAGGTGCTGACTATCGGACGAAACGTATTGTCGATGGAAGACTATATGCTCTCCATACAATATTTCAATCAGGCAATAAAAGCCAAACCCTATCTTCCCGACCCTTACTTTTTCAGAGCTATCGCCAAGCTCAGTCTTGACGACTATCAGGGGGCGGAGGAGGATTGCAATAAGGCCATCGAGCTCAACAAATTCAAGACAGAGGCATATAAAGTGAGAGGATTCGCTCGCCAATGCCTGGGAAAGGAGGAAGCGGCCATCGACGATTACGACATCGGATTGTCGCACAACCCTGTCGACCGGAATTTTCTTTTCTACAAGGCTGTCGCACAGACTGAGCTGAAACGATATGAGGGTGCCGACTCAACATTCTCCACTCTCCTACGTCTTTTTCCGAAATTTGAGGAGGGATGGGCAGCACGTGGCAGGCTAAATCTTGAAAAGGGCGACACCATCGCCGCGCTCAATGACCTTGACGCTGCGCTCAATCTCTCTAAAAGTCTTATAAATCCCTACCTGATAAGGGCATCCATAGAATGGAAGCGAAAGGAATGGGACAAGGCTGCGGAAGACATGGACGCGGCAATAAGATTGCGTCCTGAGGTTGCCGACCTATATGTAAACAGGGCATTCATCAGATATAACTCGGATGATTTCTTCGGAGCCATGAGCGACTACAACTACGCAATCGAGCTTGACCCGAAAAACACCTCCGCGCTCTTCAACCGTGCGCTGCTGCGATATGAAGTGAAAGACCTTGCACGTTCGGAAGCTGACATGACGGCGGTGCTTGAGATTGAGCCTGCTAATTTCCACGCATTATACAACCGTGGTCTTGTACGGCTCGAACAGGACAAAAACCGTGAGGCTCTTGCCGATTTCGAGGCTATCTCAAAAAAATATCCACGCTTCTACCCCGTCTATTATGCCATGGCTGAAGCCCACAGGAATCTCGGCGACATGCGTTCCGCCATGCAGCTTGCATTCCATGCCGATGACCTCGTGAAAAACTACGTGAAGAATCCGGAGAAGAATCCACTTGACCGTCCGGCAATTGCTGCTGCCGAGAGCAACGACCGAAACGATCATGCCGACCATGAAGAATCGGAAATCGAGGTAATGGATAAGTTCAACCGCCTCGTCACTGTGTCGGATGCAGTAGAGACCCAACTCTCCTACAACGAGAAAATTAAGGGACGCGTACAAGATAGGAACGTACAGGTGGAATTGGAGCCTATCTACGCACTCACGCTTTCAGAGACCCCACTCACCCTTAAATCCGTGTCAAACTATTTCCGCGACCTCGACGATCTCAATCAGCAGCACTATATCGCAAAGATGTTTTATCTGAATCCGGGCACTCCGGCTGCCTTCGATGAGAATGACGCCGAACGTCTTTTCAAATATTCCGACGAACTGAAGCAACTCATCGCCTCAGGGAAAGGACGCCCCATCGACAGGCTCGCGCTTGCCGTCACCCTTACAATGCTGAAAAACTATCCTGAGGCAATCGAGAATCTTGATAAGGTTATTGAGATTGACGATAAATTCACCGTTGCTTACATGGCTCGTGCATTTGCAAAGTTGGCTGATGCTCAGGCAAAATCCAAATCCCGGCAAGAGGGTGCAGATGAAAAGAACGACTATCTGCAACGCCGTGCGCTTGCCGCCGCATTGCAAGACGTAATCTCCGACTATGATCGTGCAATAACGCTCAACCCCCGATTGATATTCGCATGGTTCAACAAAGGCAATATCTATTATTCCGCTGGTGATTTCACGTCGGCACTGCAATGTTTCAGCGAGGCGATAAAGACTGACCCGAACTTCGGTGAGGCATATTTCAACCGAGGACTCACCTATCTGCAATCCGGCAACAAGAAACAGGCTTTCGCCGATCTGTCAAAGGCTGGTGAGCTTGGTGTGCTCCCGTCATACAATATCCTCAAGCGCATGCAATAATCTGACTTGCATCCTCAAAAAGGATTCTGTCAACCATACGCATAAAAATACACATAAAAAAAGTCCGCATCATTAATGATACGGACTTTTTTATGCTTGCTGATGCTATGATTACTCGCCAGCCTTTGCTGCTGCACCACGAGCTGCACGAGTCAGCTGTACGGCACATACCACTGCATTCTTAGCATTGATAAGCTCAAGACCCTCATAGTGAAGATCGCCTACTGCCAAGCTCTTGCCAAGACCAAGTGAATCCACGTTTACTACGAGACGCTCAGGAATCTGGTCATAGATAGCTTTCACTTTGAGTTTGCGGAGTGAAAGTGTCAGCTTACCACCGGCTTTAACACCCTCAGCGTGACCTTCGATCTGAACAGGAACCTCCATTACGATAGGTTTCTCAGGACCAACCTCAAGGAAGTCGATGTGAAGAACTGTATCCTTCACCGGTTGGAACTGAATCTCTTTCATCACTGCGATACGCTTGTCGCCATTGATGTCAAGGTCGATTTCGAAAATATCGGGTGAATAGATGAGCTTACGCACATCCTCTGCTTTCACTACGATGTCGGTAGTGATGAGACCACGGTTGTCAGCGATCTCTACAACCTTCTCACCAGCTTTAAGCTCACCTGCATAAGGAAGCTCTACAATTTTACCACCGTTAAGAACTGCGGGGATTTTACCCTCTGCACGCAAAGCCTTTACCGACTTCTTGCCAAGCTCAGTACGAGGCTGAGCGCTCAATTGAAATTTTTTCATTGTTGTTTGTTGTGTTACTCAAAATAAGTTTTTCGCTCCGGACATATCGTCGTTCGGGGAGCCGCCACGGGAGCTTTCGCACCGGGCAACAGATTTCCCATCACACGTTTTTGCTCAAAAGCTGGCGCAAAATTACAATTTTTTTTCCATTCCCGCAATACCGGGACAGTCCTACCAACGTTTATAAGCCGAAATTTACATCATTTATTATAATGATTCATTGCAAACGCGGCTCCACTAAGGCAAAATGCCTTAACTGCATCCGCTGCCGTCTTAAGCTTCGCCGGAAGCTCCTTCTTCTCCTCCGGAGGAAATTGTCCGAGCACAAAATCTATCTGACCTCCCTTGGGAAAATTGTTACCCACACCGAATTTCAATCTCGCATAATTCTGTGTACCGAGTTGTTCCGCTATGTTTTTAAGTCCGTTATGTCCGGCATCCGACCCACGTTCCCTGATTCTTATGGCTCCAAACGGAAGCGAAAGGTCATCCACTATCACCAGCAGATTCTCAAGCGGGAGTTTCTCCTTATTCATCCAGAAACGCACAGCCACGCCGCTTAGATTCATAAAAGTGGAGGGTTTCAGCAAAAGCAGCTCACAGTTTTTCACCTTCACCTCTGCCATATCGCCATATCTGCACGACTTGAATCCGATCCCGGCATCATCTGCTATGGTATCGCCTACCATAAAACCCACATTATGGCGTGTGCCCTCATATTCCGGTCCTATGTTTCCAAGACACACTATCAAATATCTCTTCACTACCTCTTTGTTTATTTCCGTCTGCCCGGCATGGGTGTCCCGCCGGAACAGACGTCTTAGTAATTTAATCATCATCTTCGTCATCATCTTCCCAATCAAGGAAAAATGAATCTGCATAACTCTCCTCCTTAAAGCGCGACAACTCGCGGCTATCTCGCTTGGTAGGTCTACCGAGACCTTTCTGACGGTCAACAAAACCCGAGATCTTGGTCATTTCAAGAAGTTCATATTGAGACGGAGAGGTCAGATTCTCCAGATATTCCGGCACAAGTTTCGCCCCCAATCTATTTGGGGGAATCTGAAGCACACGAAACGTATACGTCACCGGCGGTTTCTTCACGTCGACCACATCGCCCGGCTTTATCATCCTTGAAGGCTTGAGCGACACGCCATTTATCGTGACCCTCCCCTTCTTACATGCGTCTGTGGCTATAGTGCGCGTCTTAAACACACGCATACACCATAGCCACTTGTCAATTCGTTCTTCTGCTTTAGGCATATCAATCAATGTATCATTTAAGTTTCGCAAGTTTTCCAACTTGCTTCACTTAAATGGTTTAAGGTTTAATGTTTATGGTTTATGATCATTAAATTTTGTATAATGAAAAGATTCGTGGATTTTCGTGAATCTTAAACCTTAAACTATAAACTTTAAACCACTGAAGTGCAGCTTGCGAAACTTCAGTATATCATTTATCCGACGTGCGCTCAAGAAGCAGCACAGTCTTGTTGTCGCTATTCAGCAACGCAGCCTTATTCCCCTGGAGCTGTTTTGCCTTTGTAGCCTCCTCGATCGCCACGATGAGCTGGGTCTCATAATTCGGATCTGGACAAGCCATTCTCGTCATCGCTATCCCTTGGAACGATATGGAGTTGGCGGCATCCATGTCTGTCTCAAGGGTGCCGTTGATTATGTTGCAACCGGTGTTGCCATGCAACTTACCCTCATCCACGTCAATCACCAGCTTCATGTCAGGCACGTCGACAGGCTGACCGGAAATCTCCTTCACAGCCCACGTGCCGTTGAGAAACTGGAAGTTCTGATGCATCAGCTCCATCACAGGCTTGCGCTCCGAATCATACAGAGTGAGATAGAAATCATCTCCACTCAAATTGCACGTGTAATAACGCACCTCTCCGAGTGCCTGATTGATTTCGTAATCCGTGATACCCTCCATTCCGCATGCCATCATTGTCGACGCCATGGTCCCGAACGTAAGTGTGGAATCCGCAGGATTATACTGATAGGAGCCGTTGATTATATTGCATCCATTGTTGCCATACACACGTTTCTCCTCCGGCACAAACTTCAGGAAGGGGGATTTCTCACCTACGGCATCCTTCCCGTTCACCTTCTCTATAGCCCAATCACCCTTGACCACTCCGTTTGCCAACTCCGCCGAGGTATATACCGCCGACACGGGTTGAACAATCTTCTCCCTATCTGTCGGGAGCACTGCCTCTTTCTTCACTTCCTGATTCTTATCTGTCTTCTTATTTGCGACGCTGCATGCCCCGAGCGGAAGAATCGCTATTGCGAGCATTGGCATCACGCATTCCTTTAGTAACTTCATATCCTTATATTTTTTATGCACAGGCATCACGTATACCGACGGACACTCATGCTTCGATTAAACTTACAGAATCTGCCATTCAAAGGAATTGCATCCTCATTTAGCCTTGGTAGACCCATACTTTATGACAGCTTCTATATTATATAATCAAGAATTGAAATAATTCTTGCAAATTTAACACTTATTTAACTCATTTACAAAAAAGGCTCACCGGTTTCCCCGCCACAAACGGCATTTCCGCCCCATTCCGTCAGTCTCCCCAATGTCTGCGCAACGGATATTTGGCAGGAAGGAGCCGGAGTCTCAACGTGGTTGAGTTTGTAAAATAGTTCCATACCCAATTCAGAAGCACCGTGACCTTATTTCTCATCCCGAGCAACGACAGAAGATGGATCGCCATCCAGATGAACCATGCTGGAAAACCGCCTAACGAGACCGTTGTCAGGTCAGCCACCGCACGATTCTTCCCGACAGTAGCCATCGAACCCTTGTCTTTATATCTGAACGGATAACGGAATTCCCCACAATTTAGATTCCTTGCAAGATTTTTTGCCTGTTGTATGGCAGGCTGCGCCATCTGAGGATGCCCCTTAGGGTAGTCATCAGTATACATGACGGGTATGTCGCCTATCGCCATAACCTCCGGATGACCCGGAAGCCTGTTGAACTCATCTACGGCAATACGCCCGCCATGCCCCATGCAATCTGCCGGCAATCCCGGTATCGGCTCACCTTTGACACCTGCTGTCCATATTACCGTCTCCCAATATTCTGTAGAGCCGTCACGAAAGGTCACTCTCTTATCCTCATAATCTTTCAGAAGCGTGTTGAGTCTCACGTCTACGTGCAGATCGCGGAGATATTGTTCAGCCCGTTCCGACGATTTCCCCTCATCGCGCCCAAAAGTTTGCCCGTGCCCTCCACAAGAGTGATTCTCACCTCTTCCGGATCTATATCAGGATATTCTTTCGGCAAGACGTATTTCTTCATCTCCCCGAGTGCTCCGGCAATCTCCACTCCTGCCGGACCTCCTCCCACAACCAGGAAACTGAGCAGTTCCCTTCGCCTGGCAGCATCCTTGCATATCGCGCCACGTTCAAGACGATCTATTATCTCATCCCGCGTATGCGCCGCCTGCGCGACTGTCTTTATTCCAAAAGTGCTTTCCGAAAGCTTATCCATGCCGAAGTAATTATTTGCCGAACCTGCCGCTATGACAAGGCGGTCATACTCCAGAGTCTCATAACTGGTCACAACCCTCTTCGACTCCAAATCTATATCCTTGACATGACCCATGTGGTAAGCCACATTCTTATACTTCTTGAATTCCCTTCTGAATGGGAAACAGATGTTGGCAGACGCAAGACTTGAAGACGCTATCTGATAAAACAACGGGGGGAAGCAATGGAAATTATCACGGTCTATGAGTTTAACCTGAAACTTATCCTTATCAAGATATTTCACCAGATTAAGACCTGCAAAACCGCCCCTATCACTATTATTTTCTCCATTCCTTACAATTTTAGACAACTTCTTTGCCGGATACCACTAATCCATTTCTGGCGTCAGTCTATCTACCGGCATCCTTCTTGTTAACATTTACGTCACCCGTTGGTTCACTCCGGAAGGCATCATCTGCGGCACAACATCGCAAGGCTGCATTTGCTACACATCCCCTCATCTTTTGCAGGCAGGAAGGAATCCGACTCAAATATGCTTTCCAGCATATTGTCTATACCTTCGGCAAACTCCCCGGAATATTCGTCAAAGCTCTTCACAGGCTCTCCACCGATCATGGGTAAGTTCTCTTCATTCAAGAAAATCTTCGGCACGTCATAAATCTCCATACGCACCTTATCCGTCACCCCATGACTGCTCTTCCCCAGAAGCCACGCATAAGTGAACAACTGGAACACCTGTTCCGACTTATAATCTCCATCCAGAACCTCCCCTATATCTTCTGCCTCCAATTTGATGCGCCCCGTCTTATAATCGACTATGCGGAGACACTTCTCCCCGTCCACATCTATCTCATCAAGCCGGTCAATCGCAAATTTGAAATTCACCGTCCTGCCCGACGACAGTCGCAACTTCAATCTCTCCTTTATCTCACAACCATATATCTTGAACGGTGCTATACGCAAGTCTCGCTTCAGCACCCGCTTCACCTGATTAATTATCTGGTCACCCACTATCTCCGCCGCTCCGGTCAACGGAGTGTCGAGTTCATCCTCTGATGCATGGAAATGAAGCGAGTTGACAAGGCGTGTCGTGAGCTTACGAAGAGAATCCGTATCTGCCAAAAGTCCGGCTATAGTCTCTTTCTGCATCATAACAGGCTCCTTTAGAAATCTCTTGCGCTTATCCTTGGGAAGATACAGATGCTCCATTATGGCATGAAGGATATTGCCCACTCCTATGGCATCTATATATTCTGAGGGGGCAGGGTCAGTATTTATACCCATCACGTTCTGATAAAAGAACTTCACCTGACACTCCCTATAGGTATTTAGAGCCGATGCAGAGAAATTTTTGGCATTCTCCCCATCCTCCATATAGCTTGTCAGACGTGCCTTTATCTCCTCCGTCTTTCTCACAATCGGATCATATTCCTCCTTGCCCGACAGACGGAACTTCCAATTCTGCTCCTCCAAAACACCCTTTGCAAACAGATGCCGCAACTGCAATACATATCTTGACACATCGCCGCTTCCCGAACCTCCACCGGTGCGTGCATCGTAAGTCATCGTCACCTCCTTTGCCCGGCTTATCATGCGGTAGAAGTAATAGGCGAATATCGACTCGGCATAATTCGACGGCGGCATCCCGTATGCATGGCGCAGGCTGTCAGGGATGAAGCTCCTGGTGCGTGCCCTCATAGGCATTATCCTCTCATTCATCGAAAGAATAAAGAGATGATCAAAGTCAATCGAACGTGTCTCCAGCGTACCCATTACCTGAAGACCCGCCAACGGTTCCCCCTCGAAACCTACTGTGGTTGAAGCAAGCAACCGGTCGGCAAGACGGAATATTGTGGATGGTGTCGGCGAAGCATTATATTCCTGAAGCAATTCGCCAAGACGACGCAACGCATCCCGATATATCTCTATATGGTCAATCTCAAGCTTAGTCTTCATCATTCCCGTTTCATTGGAAGGCAGCGAATCCTTTGTCTTCACAAGTATCCGGTCAAGAGTAGGAATAGTGTTCTCGGAATTAATGTCAAGTTCAGAGAAATCAAGGACCGCAGCAGCCTCAGGCGAGTATTCCCTTATCTCCTCCAGCGTCACGGTAGCCTTATGGTGCTTGTCGATATAGCCTATCAGAAACCCCACCGGTCCAGTCCCAAACATCGAGAGCGAGAATGGATGCGACAGAAACAGACGCAAGTCTCGATGATAGAACGAAGCCTGACGCCCCTTGCCTCTCCTGTTCTGATAGAGGAGCCTTAGTTGTCTTACAAACGGCACCACCGACGTGAGCCTTAGCGGATAACCCATTGTCAGGTTGACGTTGCCCATCCCCTTTGGCAAAGAATATAGCATCGGCAGAAGCAATCCCTCATCCGGAAGGATCACCGCCACCTTCGCTTCAGATATCTCTTTTGACGTCAGCCTATGGCTTAGTTCCGACAGAAGAGTACCGGCAATCTTCACCTGTGCCGAGTTTGAAGGGGAAGCCACTACCCTCAACCGTGGCAACGATTCACAGCTGCTCTGAGCAAGCGACGGCATCGCCCATTTCGGCATCGGGAAATGCTCCATATTTGTCTTCACAAAACGTGAGGCAGAATTTAATCCCGCCGACAACACCGGTCCCGTGCAATCCCAGAAGAAATCACAAAAGGCATCATATCCCTCATACCCGTCGAAATCGCGCATCTCTGAAAACATCACCATCTCCGACGTGCTGAGGGCATTGAAACCTACTGCCACTACCTTCTTATATGGCAACGCCCCCCTGCCATCGCTCTTCAGTCGCTCAACCGCGCTCTTATACATGCCACCCGTAGTCGACAAGCCTCTTGCCGACAGTTTCTCCTTCATTGAGTCATAAAGGGCGACAACCGCCTCCACAGATGAATGAATTTACGCTTTATCTCAGAATTTTCATCATCCTCCTGTTCAAAATTGCTCCAGAATTTTCCGGAATCCCCTTGTCCGGACGACCGAAATACTCTGCCATGACTTTCCTCTGTTCTTCGGTCAGGAAGTTGGAGGAGATTTCACGGTAATCCTTCACATTCTTAAATACCGCATCGGCGTCCGCAAGATAGAGATCTATCTCATTAAAATCAGACAATACTGTCTCTCCCCAGCCGATGAATGATTCAAAATCCTTTGCCTGTTCATCATCCGAAAAACCCGACGACTTCCCTTGCAACGCCTGATATGACTCAAACAGCATGAATATCATATCAAGACGCGATGCGACGACCTTACCGGAAAGATCGCCCACAAAGTCAGTAATGGTCTTAACCTCCGGAGCCACAATCACATGACGTCCGAACTCCTCTTTCAGATATTTCAAAAAGAAAGTGCAACTTCTCTTATTCGGAAAAAGAAAACATATCTCCGACAAATCGGAATAACGCGAGGCATATCCCCTCGCTATGGATTTCAAAAACGGTATCATATCCCAAAATTACATCTTTTTGAACCTACATCCAAATTCTATCCCCTTTATTTTTCAAATTGCCAAATACACAAAAATAATCTCCCAAAATTTTAAGAGATTATCAAGCGATGAAATTTAAGAGACATTAAACACTCCTTTACAGTAGAAATATCCATCTTTCAAATTCTGTTGCTCCACATTGGCACAGAGGGAAAGACGACCGTTTCCGCCAAGGTCAAAATACCTTTTCATAATTATAAGCCAAACCTGATTTTACTAAATTTTCAAGTTTTGTCATCAAGTTTCTGACGATGAAAATTCATATACTATCAAAAAGTTTAAACCACTTCATTTGCATGTTTGAAAGTTTATAGGTATTTTTGCAATTCAATTTAAAATCATGAAATTTTCCGAAATAGCCGGACATAACGAAACGATAAGAGCATTGAGAAGCATTGTTGACGCGGGTAAGATACCCCATGCAATAATGCTTTCCGGCATTTCAGGTATAGGCAAATTCCGACTCGCCCGTGCTCTCGCACAATACATCCACTGCCAAAACCACGTAAATGGTGACTCTTGTGGAGTATGTCCGTCATGCAAGCAGCACCAGAATCTGAACAACCCCGACATCCATTTCATATACCCGGTAATTAAACGCGACGGTATCCTCATATCAAAAGACCTCGCTGATTGCTGGAAAGAGATGATGACCGAATGGAGCTACATGCCCCCTGAAAAATGGAACGAGATTATTCAGGCAGGTAATTCACGCCCGGCAATCTACGTAACAGAAAGCGAAGATATAATCGCACGCGCCTCGCTATCCGCATATCAGGAAAATTTCAAGATATTTCTTATGTGGCTCCCCGAAAAAATGCGTCCGGAAGCGGCAAACAAACTCTTGAAGATAATTGAGGAACCTTACGACGACACTATTTTCATACTCGTAAGCAACGACGATTCAAAAGTATTGCCAACCATTTTTTCCAGGACCCAACGGTTTCATCTCCTCCCTCTCTCCTCCGACGACATATCCCGACATCTTGCCGAAAATCGCGGTATTCCCGGCACCATAGCATCCGCGGCATCAAGAATAGCGGAAGGCAGCATGGGGCGAGCCGAAGAAATCACTTGTCATCCCGAAGAACTAATGCAATTCTCCGAACTCTTCAAGGAGACCATGAGAATGGCATACGGGCTGAAAGCAAAACGGCTGAAGGAGCTTTCCGAGACAATGGCTGCGATGGGAAGGGAAAAGCTGTTGAGATTCATTGCATATTGCGGTAGAATGGTGAGAGAGAATTTCATCTACAACCTGAAAATGCCACAAATCGTAATGATGACCCCGGATGAAGAGAACTTCAGCACTCGATTCTCTCCATTCATACATGAGGGCAACGTGGAAAAATTGAGCGACGACATCTCAAAGGCAGCATACGACATTGAGCGTAATGCCAACGCGAAAATCGTGATGTTCGACCTCATGCTTCTCATATCGCAAAGCGTTCGCACCCCAAAACCATCACGATTACCAATCTAAACATTCCTATATTATAACCTAAACTAAATTCCAATCAAAATGAAACCTACGCTTTTTATCCTTGCTGCCGGCATGGGCAGCCGATACGGTGGTCTGAAACAGCTTGACGGACTTGGACCGAGCGGCGAAACCATCATGGATTATTCTGTCTATGACGCTCTACGTGCCGGATTCGGTAAGATCGTTTTCGTGATCCGCCACGATTTCAAACAAGAATTCCGCGATAAAGTAATCTCAAAATACGAAGGACACGTCCCCGTTGAGGTTGTGTTCCAGGATATAAATAATCTTCCCGGCGACTACAAACCCAATCCTGAGCGTTCAAAACCTTGGGGCACAAATCATGCCGTGCTTATGGGTAAGGACGTAATCAAGGAGCCTTTTGCAGTAATCAATGCCGATGACTACTATGGTGCCGACAGTTTCCGTATCCTCGGTGATTTCCTCCGCTCTGTAGAAGGGAAAAAGAACTGCTACTGCATGATCGGCTTCAACGTGGAGAACACACTCAGTGAGAATGGCGGCGTTTCACGCGGTCTATGCGAGGTTAGTCCCGAAGGCAACCTTACAGGCGTGACCGAATGTCATGGAATCGAGAGAAAGGATGGCAAGCTAATCCAGGTGGTGGATGGCAAGGAAGTCAGCTTCCCCGAAGGTGCTCCCGTGTCAATGAACATGTGGGGCTTCACTCCCGACTACTTCGACTATTCTGTGGAATCATTCCTCCACTTCCTCGAGAAGAACCACGATGAACTGAAAGCTGAATTCTACATCCCGACTGTAGTCAACGAGCTTATCGAAGCCGGAAAAATCGACCTTAAAGTGCTCCCGACTCCTTCCAAATGGTTTGGAGTGACTTACGCAGCCGACCGTCCTGCAACCGTCGCACAGTTCCAGAAACTTGTTGACGAAGGCGTATATCCCGCAAAACTTTTCTAATATCCTATTTACTATGAAAGAGAAAATTCTTGTCACTGGCGGCACCGGTTATATCGGCTCTCACACTACTGTTGAGCTTCAGAATGCCGGTTACGAAGTGGTGATAATCGACAACCTGTCAAACAGCAACGAATCTGTAATCGATGGAATAGAGGCTATTTCCGGAATCCGCCCTGTATTCGTAAAAGGTGACTGCACCGATATAAACACTCTCCGCAAGCTCTTTGAGGATAACCCCGGAATCAAAGGAATCATCAACTTTGCCGCTTCAAAAGCTGTAGGCGAGAGCGTTCAGAAGCCTCTCCTTTATTACAGAAATAATCTCAACACTCTCATCAATCTGCTTGAGCTTATGCCCGAGTTCGGCGTGAAAGGTATCGTATTTTCATCCTCTTGTACAGTATACGGAGAGCCCGACCAGAATCCTATCGATGAGACTGCCCCCATCAAACCTGCAACCTCCCCTTACGGCAACACCAAGCAGATCTCTGAGGAGATAATTGAGGACTACGTGAAGAGCGGTGCCCCGATAAAGAGCATCCTTCTCCGCTACTTCAACCCCATCGGTGCACATCCGTCGGCTCTTATCGGCGAGCTTCCTCTTGGCGTGCCTCAGAACCTTGTGCCTTATCTCACTCAGACTGCTGCAGGCATCCGCAAGGAGCTGACCGTATTCGGCGATGACTACAACACTCCCGACGGCAGCTGCATCCGCGACTATATTGATGTGGTAGATCTTGCAAAGGCTCACGTCATTGCAATGAAGCGTATGCTTGAGAACAACGACACTGATTCTGTCGAGATCTTCAATCTCGGCACAGGCAACGGTCTCTCTGTGCTTCAGCTCATCAATGCTTTCGAGGAGGCAACAGGCGTGCCTGTGCCCCACAAGATCGGTGAGCGTCGTGCCGGCGACATTGAGAAGATTTGGGCTGACCCGAAGAAAGCAAACGAAGTGCTCGGATGGAAGGCTCAGGCCGACATCAAAGACACTATGGCAAACGCTTGGAAATGGCAGTGCCACGTGACTGAAAAGAAATAATACCGGTTCATCACAAACCAATAAAATAATAGAGATGCAACAAAATTGCATCTCTATTATTTTATTAAGACTTTTAAGAAATCCGTCAGAACCTGCGCTGAGAACGCGCCTGCTTCAATTGATTCATCATCTTCATCGGATTCTTCATATTGGATGCAGCACGCATCATCTTGCGCGTGTCTTCAAACTGCTTCACAAATTTATTGACAGCCTGAATTGATGTGCCTGAACCCTTGGCGATACGCTGACGACGGCTCTGGTTAAGCACCTCCGGATTATGTCGCTCATACGGAGTCATCGAATTGATCATAGCCTCAATCGAGGTGAAAGCCGAATCATCAATGTCAATATCCTTGATCACCTTCCCGACTCCCGGAATCATTGAGGCAAGCTCCTTGATATTACCCATCTTCTTGATCTGATGGATCTGATTAAGGAAATCATCAAAATCAAACTTATTCTTCTTGATTTTCTCCTGAAGACGTTCTGCCTCCTTCTGGTCATAAAGCTCCTGCGCACGCTTGGCAAGTTCGACAATATCTCCCATGCCAAGGATACGGCTCGCCATACCTTCCGGATTAAACTCCTGTATATCCTCCAGTTTCTCGCCCGTACCGATATACTTTATAGGCTTCTCCACCACCGAGCGGATTGAAAGAGCCGCACCACCACGGGTGTCGCCGTCAAGCTTCGTGAGCACTACGCCATTGAAATCAAGACGCTCGTTAAATTCCCTGGCAGTATTGACAGCATCCTGACCCGTCATTGAGTCAACGACAAACAGCGTCTCCTGCGGCTTCACGGCATTCTTTATCGCCTCAATCTCACGCATCATCTCCTCATCAACGGCAAGACGACCCGCCGTGTCTATGATTACGAGATCCTGATGATTACGCTTTGCCTCGGCAATACCATTCAACGCAATCTGCACAGCGTCCTTATTGCCATCCTCCGTATATACGGGCACGCCGATACTCTCACCGAGCACTTTCAGCTGCTCGATAGCGGCAGGACGATACACGTCGGCTGCCACAAGCAACGGACGTTTACCCTTAGACGATTTCAGCTTCTTCGCAAGTTTACCTGAGAACGTAGTTTTACCCGAACCCTGAAGACCCGACATAAGTATCACTGTAGGGTTGCCGGAAAGATTAAGCGGAGCCTCCTGTCCTCCCATAAGGGAGGTCAGTTCATCATGCACTATCTTAATCATCAATTCCTTAGGTTTCAGGGCATTGATTACGTTCTGTCCCAATGCTTTTTGCTTAACGGTGTCGGTAAAGCTCTTGGCGACTTTGTAATTGACGTCGGCGTCAAGAAGCGCTCTGCGCACATCTTTAAGGGTTTCGGCAATATTTATCTCCGTGATACGTCCTTCACCCTTCAATATCTTGAACGATCGTTCAAGACGATCGGATAAATTCTTAAACATATTTTATTCTATTTCTGATTTAGATCTGCGTCTTTCACAGCCTGTTGGTGGCAGTATCCGGAAAGATCACCGTCGGTTTGAATTCTCTTGCTTCTTCAGGCGTCATCTGTGCGTATGCTATGATTATCACCACATCGCCGGGCTGCACCTTACGTGCTGCCGCGCCATTGAGGCAGATTACACCACTCCCCTCTTCTCCACCTATCGTGTACGTGTCGAAGCGTTCGCCGTTATTATTGTCTACAATCCACACTCTTTCCCCCTCCAGTATGTTAGCGGCACGGAGAAGAGCACGGTCTATCGTTATGCTTCCGATATAATTCAGATTCGCCTCAGTAACGGTCACCCGGTGAATCTTTGATTTCATCATCTCTATAAGCATCTCTTTATTCTTTTGGCAAACGGTATGCTATATTATCGATTAATCTGACCTTTCCGCAATAGACAGTAATGCAGCCTACCACCCACGGGATTCCTCCCACTCATCTATTGCAGCCAACGTGCGGGCATCAACTATCTCGAAATACTCCACCTCCATGTGTGGCACTGCATTTATGCGTTCCACAACGCTGTCATGAGTTGCCCTTACGGAATGTGTCTTACTATATTCGACACTGTTGCGGAGTGCGGCATGTATCTCCGGAGCCACTTCACGCTGCTCGGGAGTCAGAAGCGCGTTGCGGCTCGACAATGCAAGACCGTCGTCAGCTCGCTTTATCGGACACGCCACGATATCCACTTTAATACCCTCGCTCTTTATCATATTCCGGATAACTGCGATCTGCTGGAAGTCTTTCTCTCCGAAATAAGCCCTGTCAGGAGTGACCATACGGAATAATTTGCTCACAATCTGAGCCACTCCCTGAAAATGACCGGGACGATATTTCCCTTCCATCACCTCTGCTGCCATGCCCAACTCAAAATGATGTTCCGGCTGGGCATCTATGCCCCCCGGGTAAATCTCTTCCACTCCGGGAGCAAATACGGCAGAAGCCCCCGCTGCGGAAAGAAGACGGAAATCATCATCCTCCTTCCGGGATAGCTGGCGAGATCCGCCGGATTATTGAATTGTGTCGGATTGACAAAAACACTGACTATCGTCACATCATTTTCCGACACACATTTCTCCACAAGGGAAATATGGCCGGCATGAAGTGCGCCCATTGTCGGCACAAGTCCTATCGATGCACCTCGTTGCCGCTGTTCAGCGACATAGCGCGACACTTCGTCTATTGTTCTTAATATTATCATTGCCCTTCTTTTTGCGTTTTTGAAATGCCTTTAGGGGAAGTTTTATTTTACGACTGCAAAATTAGCAATTTTATTCAGTATCTTGCCAACCTATCGCCCAAAAATACGCCTTTTATATTAAAGTTATTTAAAATTAATCCCTTTCAGAACCGTTTTTTGACCTTTATAATTGTTTTTTTATTAACTTTGCATATTGAAAATGCCGGGAATCCGGATTGAATGGTTTTTCTTTCTATATCCCGGATATTAATCCGGCGACTCAAACCGGCGGAATTCATATAGCATGGCAAAAAATCGAATACTTTTTATCAATCAGGAAATCGCTCCTTATCTCACCTCCTCTCCTAACGCGGCTCTCGGTAAAAACATTATCCAGGCTATGCCTCAACATGGGTTTGAGGTCAGGACATTCATGCCAAAATTCGGTTCTGTCAACGAACGCAGGAACCAGCTGCATGAAGTGATCCGTCTTTCCGGCGTAAATATCGTCATCGATGATAATGATCATCCTCTGATTATCAAGGTGGCATCTCTACAGCCCTCCAGAATTCAAGTATATTTCATTGACAACGACGATTATTTCCAGAAACTTGATGACGACAGCGATGCTGTCGGGAGCAATCGTACAGACAATGATGAAAGAGCTATTTTCTTTGCAAGAGGCACAATGGAGACAGCGAAAAAACTATCCTGGGATCCCAAGATCTTGCAATGTTCCGGTTGGATTTCTGCACTTGTGCCCATATATCTGAAAAGAATGTATGGCGATGAGCTCTCTTTCAAAGGCACCAAGGTGGTATATTCCGTACTCCCCGGGAAATTGGAGGCTCCGGTCGATGAAAGGCTCTTCACAAAGCTGAAAAGCGACGGGATATCTTCCCGCGACCTCAAGAAATTTGCCGGACTCCCATTCGATACAAATCTGCTCCACCGTATGGCGATTGATTTCTCTCATGCGGTTGTCGTCGACGATCCCGATGTTGATCCGGAGCTCCTTGAGTATATAAAGTCTACCGGCAAACCTTTCATCACTCATGAGCAGCTTGAGAATGGTCCGGAGGCATACGCCGAGTTTTATAAGTCGCTCTGATCCCTAACAATCCTTATCTTATTCTTATGAATATCTTTTCAACCAAAGATATAAATTGCTTCAGATTCGCGATTCCCGCAACAGTGTTTGCTTTCGCGGCGCTCACTTCCTCTTGTGAAGATGAGACAAGCAAGATCGGATCCTCTCTTACCGAAGGCGAAATCTCCATATCGATCGACACAATGATGTTTAACCTCAATGCCGTCCCTCTGGAGAACACCAACTTCGACTCTCGCACCGGCAACCTTTTGCTCGGTAACATCAACGTGCCGGAATATGGTAAACTTGACTGCTCGTTTGTCACCAGATTGTTGTGCGCAACCAACCTTAACCTCGCCGATTCTCTATTGACTCCGGAAAGGGTTGACTCTTGCGACATAATGATGTATATCAAGCGCGGCGACCTCGTGGGAGACTCCCTTGCTCCGCAAAAAGTATCGGTGTTCGGACTCGACAAGCAATTGCCTTCCGACATTTCCAACACGTTCAATCCTGAAGGTTACTACAACAAGAGTAATCCTCTCGGGTCGGCAAGCTATACCCCAACGTGGATCGGTGAGAATGACTCTATATTCTCCGCCGCCACCAACACACAGAAATATTACTACACCTCTATCCAGGTGCCGCTCTCTCCCGAAATAGGCAAACAGATTTTCTCCGACTACAAGGATAATCCATCTATTTTCGCATGGCCTGAGACTTTCGCGCAGAAATATCCCGGCTATTTCATCGACCAGACTTTCGGAAACGGATGCGTGGCAAATATCTTTGAAATAAGGCTCAGGATATTCTATTGGTACATGAAAAAAGTGTCGTATACCGAAGACAAGGAGACAAAATATAAATGGGAAAAGACAGCCGCTTATGCAATTCCGTTCATATCTTCTCCTGAAGTGTTGAGCAGCAACAATATCAGCTACACAGTCTCCGACGACATCATCGGCATGATCAATGACGGGAAGACCATCATAACTACGCCCGGTGGATATAACACATCTTTCCGTTTCCCCGCTCAAGACATCATCAACCATTATAAGAAGGATGAGCACAACCTGTCGCTCATAAGCGAACTCTTGCTGACAATTCCGGCTGAACCTATTGAAAACAGCTTCAATATAGGCACTGCGCCTACGCTGCTTCTCATAAAATCATCGGAAGTTGAAGACTTCTTCAACAATAACAAGATTCCTGACAACGTGTCGTCCTTCACTGCCTCTTATGATGCCACCAACAAGCAGTATAAGTTCTCTTCAATGAGATCCTACATCATGCAATTGCTTGATAAGTCAGAAATAACCGATGAGGATGTGGAGTTCACAATTATCCCTGTTGAACTTCAGAGTGAGACTGCCGGCAATTATGGAAGTTCCACCTCCTACGTCACGAAATGCTCCCCCTATATCGTGAAACCGACCATGACGCACCTGTTCACGGAAAAGGCTTCCATAGTATTCACCTTCTCATCGCAGATCATAAAGTGATAATACTCCCTCTCTGAAAATATATTTTTCATGACACTACTGATTACCCTATTCAGCCTCATCTCCTTTATAACAGGGGCAGACAGTATAGGCTCCGCCCCAAAGGCGGAGTTGCTGTTTGTAGGCGATGCCATGCAGCATCAGGCTCAACTTGACCGTGCAAAGCAACTCGGGTCTAATGGCACATACGATTATTCCGACTGTTTCTCTCTGATTGCCCCGACTGTGATTGCCGCAGATTATGCAGTATGTAATCTGGAGGTGCCTCTCGGTGGCGGACCGGATTATTCCGGATATCCCTGTTTCAGCGCGCCTGACTCCTATGCAGAGGCTCTCCGTGATGCCGGATTCGACATGATGCTGACCGCCAACAACCACTGTCTTGACCGTCGCGACAAAGCTGCCCGTCGCACTCTTAAAGCTCTCGACAGAATGGGCATTGACCATATCGGCACATATCATGATGCAGCACAACGCGACTCACTTGTCCCTTTTATAAAGGATATCAACGGATTCAAGATCGGATTTCTTAACTACACCTACGGCACAAACGGCATTCAACCCAACGATGGTATTGAGGTGTCGCTGATTGACCGTGACAGAATGGCTAAAGAGATAGCCGCCACAAGAGAGAATGGCGCGGAAATAATTGTGGTGACAATGCACTGGGGCATTGAATACGTTCTCCTTGAGAATAAGCCTCAACGTGACCTCGCCGATTTCCTTGTAGAACAAGGTGTAGACCTGATTATCGGTGGTCATCCCCACGTTATTCAGCCGATGAAAGTGGTCAGGAATGAGAAGCTCGACAAAGACGTGCTTGTGGTCTATTCCCTCGGCAACTTCATATCCAACATGAAAACCGCCGACACAAGGGGCGGCGCGCTCGTGAAAGCCACCGTAATACGCGACAAGGACGGGAAAGCGAAATTCAGCCATGCTTTCTACGACACACTCTTCGCTGCAAAACCCGACGGCAAATCAAACTATAAGGTGATCCCATCTTGGATGCCGGAAAAAATACCGGCTCTGCAAATGAACCACTTCCTGATTTTCGAGAGAGGGGCATCAAAAATTTTTGACAAGCACAACGTCAACGTACCGAGGCTACACGGGAAAAAGTAGCACGATAACTGAAATAATTACCGACGACATGCATTTCTTATTGAACCTGCATGTCGTTTTTTTTGTTATCAATACAAGTTCAAACCTCCTAACCTTAGGAGCCGCATGAACTTCAATCTATGACACGAGCCAACGGATTACTGAATGCCGGCTCATTCTGAAATGAATTACACACCACGCAAAGATTCATTAGTAATTTGAGAGACGCACGCTCCGGCTGCGTCTCTCTTTTTTGAATCATATTTTCCCACCACTTTCAGCACCACGCTCAACTTCCTCAAACAGATTTCCATAATCAACTTATACGGTAGGCATTTGCCAATTTCCTTAAAAATTAGTAACTTTGCACCCGCATTCATGCGATGTTCAGTAGAGATTATTTTTTCAGAAATGATACAGGTAAACAACTTAGGAATACAGTTCGGGAAACGCACGCTTTTCTCTGACGTTAATCTGACCTTCACTCATGGCAACTGCTATGGCATAATCGGTGCCAACGGCGCAGGCAAATCCACTCTCATGAGAATCCTTTCGGGACAACTGTCCCCGACTCATGGCACTGTGACTTTCGGTCCCGGTGAACGACTCTCAGTATTGAGTCAGGATCACTTCGAATTTGACGAATGCACCGTCATCGAGACAGTATTGCGCGGGCATACTGTTCTTTGGGACATTATGCAGGAGAAGGACGCAATATACGCAAAAGAGGATTTCTCTGATGAAGATGGCATCAAAGCCGCAGAACTTGAGGAGAAATTCGCTGAGCTTGAAGGATGGAACGCCGAAAGCGATGCCGCTGCCCTTCTTAGTGGTCTCGGCATTAAGGAAGACCGCCACTATATGCTCATGAAAGACATGAGTGCTAACGAAAAGGTGCGCGTGCTCCTTGCTAAGGCTCTGTTCGGAAATCCCGACAACCTCCTGCTCGACGAGCCCACCAATGACCTTGACCTTGAGACTGTCTCTTGGCTTGAAAACTACCTCGCCAATTTTGAGAACACCGTCCTCGTGGTCAGCCATGACCGTCACTTCCTCGATGCCGTCAGCACCCACACTCTCGACATCGACTACAATAAGATATCCCTCTTTGCCGGAAACTACAGCTTCTGGTATCAGTCTTCTCAGCTCGCACTTCGTCAGCAACAGGCTGCTAACAAGAAAGCCGAGGAGAAGAGAAAGGAACTTCTTGAATTCATCCAGAGGTTCAGCGCAAACGTCGCAAAGAGCAAGCAGACCACAAGCCGTAAGAAGATGCTTGAGAAACTCAACATTGAGGAGATCAAACCATCTTCACGCAGATATCCGGGCATAATATTCACCCCCAACCGTGAGGTGGGCAATAAGATTCTTGAAGTAAAGGGTCTGAAGGCCTCTGTCGATGGCGAGGTGCTTTTCAACGATGTCAACTTCCAGATTGAGAAAGGCGACAAAGTGGCATTCCTCAGTCGCGACCCTCGTGCAATGACTGCGCTTTTCGAGATTATCACCGGCAACAGAAAGCCGGATGCCGGAGAATATGACTGGGGGCAGACAATCACTTCCGCTTATCTCCCGCTCGACAACAGTAGCTTCTTCGAGACTGATCTCAATCTCGTAGACTGGCTATGCCAATATAGCAAGGATTCCTCGGAAATTTATCTGAAAGGATTCCTCGGGAAGATGTTGTTCAGCGGTGAAGAGGTGCTGAAAAAAGCAAGCGTGCTTTCAGGTGGTGAGAAAATACGATGCATGATTGCACGCATGATGCTCACTGACGCCAACACCCTCATTCTCGACTCTCCGACAAACCACCTCGATCTCGAATCCATCCAGGCTTTCAACAACACGCTCCAGGCTTTCAAAGGGGTGATCCTTATGGCAAGCCACGACCACGAATTCATTCAGACCGTCTGCAACAGAATCATCGAACTGACCCCCAACGGCATCATTGACAAGATTATGGATTATGACGACTACATCACTGATGACAAGGTGGCTGCCGCTCGCGAACGTCTTTACCCAAAATCATAAAATCATGGTAAAACATATCGTAACTTTCAAATTCAAAGGGTCGGATGAGGTGCGTAAGGAGATTGCAAGAAAGTTTGCTGACGCACTCATGGCTCTCCCCGCTCAGATAGCTGAGCTGAAAAGCATCGAGGTAGGCATTAATGAGAACCCGAAGGAATCTTGGGACCTCGTGCTTACCGCTACCGCTGATTCTCTGGAAGACGTGGCAATATATTCCGCACACCCCGCACACGTGGCTGCAGTGCAGATTATTGCCCCCTACAAGGAGGATCGGGCGTGCGTTGATTTCTCGTTCTGAAAAATCATTACGGACTATCATAGAAAAGGCATGGACTTCAAGTTCCTTGCCTTTTCTTATTGGTTGATAGTTGATAGTTTATAGTTTATAGGTAATCGGTGATAGGTCACGGAAATCCTTAAATAATTTCATTATACAAAATTTAACAACCCTAAACCATAAACCCTAAACCATAAACCTTAAACCTTAAACCCTCTGCCACTGATTTACGTTACTATTTACAGAAATAACTTTGAAGTTATCCATACTTCTATAATTTGATTATCCACTATGAAGCACATACCATTTTACCTCCTCTCAGTATCCCTTCTCACCTTAGCGGGATGCAGCGACAATGATTCGACTCCGATAGCTCCCATCAAGGAAAAGACCTATTCCGGAGTATCAGAACTTGAAGTCTTCTACAATGATAAACCGATGGTGGGGAAAACAGCAGTCTTTGCTCAGGAAGACAACAAAGCGTTGGTGAAAGTATTCTCTGAATTTGATCTGAGTCAACTATCTGAATTTGGTCTATCCGGCAAATTACCCTCCCCCGGAATAATACCCGGCTCACCCCTCTTCAACATTAATACCGACGTAAAAGACAACGGTTCCTCTTGGGAATTTTCCGGATCGGGCGAGAATGATTTCTGCACCTATAAGTACACCGGATACGCCACTCCCGACAATTTCAAGCTATATATATCTGATGCAGCTCTGAAAAACGGAGGCATGTCGCCGGCTATATGGAAACCGGCTCCAATCAAAAAAGGGGATGACGGTTCCATATCCTCCACTCCTTTCTACATTGATTGGGAATATCGCCCGATTAAGGAGATAGACATCAACCTCTCCCCAATAATCGAGGCTCTTACCGTAATCCCTGTGATTCCGGTCTACGATAATACTGCATATATGTCGGTGAGCCAAGCCATTTTCGAAATCGTAAAGGGCGTTGCTTTCCTATCCGATGGCAATATACTGATAAGCTACATATCATCTGTAGGTGGCGCGGCACATCTGGACCAAACCGCCCCAAACGGATTCCAATATGTGATGCCGACATCCGACATGCTAAAATTCTACGTGAATCCGCTCTCGTTCTTCAGCTTTATTCTTGAAAACACTTCCGGATCCACACCGGAATCAGAAATTGACCTGAATGCTACAGGTCTATGGCCTGCAAAGGATTCTCAGACCAAGCCGGATGCAAACTCCCCGACAATGGAGAACATTAAGAAATTTCTGGCATCCCCTACAGTGCAGAAGATTCTGAAGAGTATCATGCCTCAGTTGCTTCCTATGGTGGCTGAAGGGATCCCAATGGCTTACAATCTATCCGACAATAGTCTGAAAATATTCATAGATACAGAAATGGCTGTCGGCATCATGACGCCGATTGTAAAGACTCTGATTGAAGATAACACCACAATCGAATTGATTAAAAAATATATCGCATCCGATCCCCGATTGGCAGCACTCTTGCCTGACGTGGAGAAGGCTATCGCCCTTCTTCCGAAAGCAATCGAGCAGACCACCACATTCAATATCGGATTCAATCTTATCCCGTATGAATGACCCAAACACAATCCATAAAACCACAACACAGATTACCCAATCAAAAAAAACAGGCGGCATGCACACTCAGCATACCGCCTGTTTTTTTATGAGATAAAACCCTACCCCAAATCCCAAATTTTAAATTCTAAATTCTAAATTTCACTCCGAAAGATAAGCGGAAGTAATACTGATGCTCTTGTTAAAAGCAGTCGGCTGCCCCTCCACCGTGATAAAGAGATGCACAGCTCCGGGGAATGTGATATGTTCCGCATCATTACCCTTACCCTTCAAACGCGCGGCAAACTCTTTACCCTGATCATAGAGAATATCCCTCTCCGCACCGACTATCAATATCGGCGGCAACTTACTTATCTGTTCATCAGATGCCTCTGCCGGCGACACCATAGCCTCCTTCGCATCCGATTTCACAGAAGGCCCACCATCTGCCGGAGCGTTAAGATACGCCTCGATAAAAGACTCCATCAATCGCGAATCAAGTCCGTATCCTCGTGAATACCTCTTCCATGACGCCGATTTATCCGGATAACTCTTCAACACTGGATAAAACAATACTAAAGACCGGATCTTATCCTTCAATTCGGAATCCTCCATATACATAGCCGTAGCCAAAGCAAGATTTCCTCCCGAACTGTCGCCGCCGATACTTATCCGCTGCGGCGAACATCCCCATTCCTCCGCATGTGCAAACGCATACTCCACTGCCGAGACACAATCCATCAGACCTGACGGATACGGATTCTCCGGAGCGAGACGATAATCCACTGCCAAGACATTCACATCACCCGTCTCTGCCAAACGCATACAGAACGAACCGCATGAATTGATGCTGCCGAAAGTCCAGCCGCCGCCATGAAGATATATGAGCAACGGCAATTTCTCACTATCCTTACCCTTATTCCTATAAAGACGCATCTTGATACCGCGTGCCGCACCAGTGCCCAAGAGATCCTCAGTCTCCACCTTATCCGACGACAACGATGCCGCATTTCTCGACATCCTTACATTCTGCAACTCTGCCGTCTGACCACGCAACGCATGAAGCACGGCATCACCCTGCCTGTCCTGATAGCCATCGGGCAATGCATCAAGAAAATCATCAGCCTCGTCAAGAAATGCTGTCTTCTCCTTCTCCGTCGGCAACAGATTCTCCGGCACCTTTCCATGCACACTCCCCGACAACAGGGCAGCGCCGATTACAAATAAAGATACTATTCCTCTCATAATTTACGCCTCATCTTTCTCCATAAGTTCCAACAGACGGAATTCAGATTCATCTATCTCCCCTATAATCTCCTCCATACGCTTACCTGCCGACATGATGGCTTCATGATCCATATTGCCTGACGACATCTCCGCTTCAAGCCGACGTTTCTCATCCTCAAGCTCAGCCACTCTCTCCGTAAGCGATTCAAGCTCCTTACGCTCCTTAAACGTCAGCTTCTGCTTCGCGTTCTGACGAGGCTTGGCATTCTCACGCACCACCTCCACGCTCTTCTGTGCCGCGTTTGCCTTAATCTCCTTCTGCTCCTCCTGCACACAATGGCGGTAAGTGGAATAATCTCCCGGGAAATCCTTGATAACCCCATCCCCTTTGAATACAAAAAGATGATCCACTATCCTGTCGAGGAAGAAACGGTCGTGGCTCACAACAATGACGCAACCCTTGAAATTTGCCAGATAATCCTCAAGCACCGTAAGGGTAAGAATATCAAGATCATTGGTAGGCTCGTCGAGTATAAGGAAATTAGGGCTCTTCATAAGCACCGTAGCAAGATAAAGTCTGCGACGCTCTCCGCCACTCAACTTATAGATATACTTCTGCTGTGTGTCGGGGGTAAACAGGAACCGTGTCAGAAACTGCGATGCACTGAGGCGCGTCTTGTCGTCAATCCTCACCTCCTCCGCTATCTCCCTCACAGCGTCTATCACTTTCTTCCGCTCGTCAAAGCCGGTCATACCCTCCTGGCTATAATAACCCCATTTCACGGTCTCCCCTATATCAAACGATCCGCTGTCGGGAGCAAGTTCTCCGAGCAACAACTTTATGAACGTGGATTTCCCGGCTCCGTTGTCGCCGACAATACCCACCTTCTCATAGCGTGCGAACGTATAGTTCCATTTATCAAGTATGACCTTGTCGCCAAACGACTTCGAGACATCCTTCGCCTCAAATATCTTCGAACCGATATATGATGATCCGTTGCCGAGGGCAAGCTCCCGCGTCTGGAGATTGACGCGGCTCTTCGCCTCAAGCTGATGAAAATTATCAATCCTATATTTAGCCTTCGAGCCACGCGCCTGCGGCTGACGGCGCATCCAGTCAAGCTCAGTGCGCAAGAGATTCTTCACCTTCGCAAGTTCCGAATTGAGGGCATCATATCGCTCCTGACGCTTCTCCAGATAATAATCATAATTACCATCGTAGGCATACACCTCCTCACGGTCAATCTCTATTATCTTATTGCACACCTTATCAAGGAAATAACGGTCATGAGTCACCATCAGCAGCGTTATTCTCTGGCGCGTAAGATAATTCTCCAGCCATTCCACCATCTCTATGTCAAGGTGGTTGGTTGGCTCGTCAAGTATGAGGAGATCCGGCTCCGAAAGAAGCACCTTTGCCAATGCCACACGCTTCACCTGACCGCCCGACATGGTGCCAAGCGTCTGGTCTACATCCGTTATACGGAACTGATACAACATCTGGCGCGCACGATCCACACACGTGAAATCATCCGCACGCTGCGGCTCCGGAGTGGCATACGCAAGCGCACTCTCCTCCGGATCAAATGGAGGGAGCTGCGAAAGATAACCCACGCGAAGATCATTGCGGAACACTACATTCCCACTGTCGTAATCCTCCTTGCCGGCGATGATGTTTAGAAATGTGGTCTTACCGACACCATTAGCGGCAATCAGACCGATTTTGTCCCCCTGATATATTCCCAACGTGACATCGGCAAACAACACACGATCGCCAAATGATTTTGTCAGTTTCTCAATTTGCAGATAACTTACCATGATATTTGGAAAGATTACGTTTTCACATACACTATGCAACCGGGGACATATTTAGAGATGCCCCCGGTAATCATTTTTCAATGTCTCACCCATTATAGGGCAGCCACAACCTCTATCTCAACAAGAGCCTGTTTCGGCAGTTCCTTGACAGCGAATGCCGCACGTGCCGGATATACAGCCTTAAAATACTCAGCATACACCTCATTCATTGCACCAAAAAGACTCATGTCGGCAAGATACACCGTCGTCTTAAGCACATTGTCAAGCGTTGCACCTGCCTCTGCAAGTATTGCCTGGATATTTTCAATGCTCTGGGCTGTCTGAGCCTTGATGTCGGAGGGCATCTCCCCGGTAGATGCATTGATCGGCAACTGCCCGGATACAAAAATAAGATTTCCCGACATGACTGCCTGGCTGTAGGGTCCGATAGCCCCGGAGCTTTCGGGGAGTTCAGTTCTTTCTTCATAATGCTTATACTTTATAATAAGGAGTAATTATATAACCACGAATTGATCTCATTTCATATAACTCATACAATGGGTTCAGACATCTTCATTATATAATATGAGGCATACGTGATAAATCAACATGCAAAGATAATTATAATTTCCGAGAAGCTACCTATGAATCTTTATGAAATACTGCCTAAGACCCCGTCTAAATCACTCCATTTGCCGTAGATAAAAAAATTAAATTTATTTTTGTAAAAAAATCATTGAAAACTTTGGTTATTTAAAAATAAGATTGTACTTTTGCAACGTAAACAGGCGTTCAACCCCAATGTGAAGGCATAAACAGCTTACACTATGATTCCTTATGGGTAGAATCAGCCGTCTGTAGACAAGAAAACAAATAATCTAACCATAAATCTAATTCAAAAGCGCATGAACATCTCTGAAATCATGGCTGCCCTTGAGGCAAAGCACCCTGGTGAGAAGGAATATCTCCAGGCAGTAAAAGAAGTTCTCCTCTCCGTAGAAGATGTTTACAATCAGCATCCTGAATTTGAAAAAGCTCGCATCATCGAACGCATGGTAGAGCCGGATCGTATCTTCACTTTTCGCGTGACATGGATTGATGACAAAGGCGAAGTGCAGAACAACATCGGTTATCGCGTGCAATTTAACAATGCCATCGGTCCCTACAAGGGCGGCATCCGTTTCCACGCATCAGTCAACCTCTCAATCCTCAAATTCTTAGGTTTTGAACAGACTTTCAAAAACGCATTGACTACACTCCCCATGGGTGGCGGTAAAGGCGGTTCAGACTTCAGCCCAAGAGGTAAAAGCGACGCAGAAATCATGCGTTTCTGCCAGGCTTTCATCCTTGAGCTATGGCGCAACCTCGGTCCCGACCGCGACGTGCCCGCAGGTGATATCGGCGTAGGTGGTCGTGAGGTAGGCTACATGTACGGCATGTACAAGAAACTCGCACGCGAGAACACCGGCACATTCACAGGCAAGGGTCTCAGCTTCGGCGGTAGCCGCATTCGTCCCGAGGCTACAGGTTTCGGTGCTATATACTTCGTACAGGACGTTCTCAAGAAAAACTGGAACGAGACTCTGGCAGGCAAGACTGTCGCTATCTCCGGTTTCGGCAACGTGGCTTGGGGCGCTGCAACAAAGGCTACCGAACTCGGTGCTAAAGTGATCACAATCTCCGGTCCTGACGGCTACATCCTCGACCCCGCCGGTCTTGACAAAGAGAAAATCGAATATATGCTCGAGCTTCGTGCTTCCGGCAACGACGTTGTGGCACCTTATGCCGACAGATTCCCCGGCTCAACATTCTTCGCAGGCAAGAAACCCTGGGAGCAGAAAGTTGACATCGCACTCCCCTGCGCTACTCAGAACGAGCTTAACGGCGAAGACGCAAAACAGCTCATCGCCAATGGCGTTCAGCTATGTGCCGAGGTCAGCAACATGGGTTGCACACCCGAAGCTATCGATGCATTCATCGAGAATCACACTGTTTACTGCCCCGGTAAGGCTGTCAACGCAGGTGGCGTAGGCGTTTCAGGTCTTGAAATGAGCCAGAATGCCGAGCACCTCCAGTGGAGCGCAGAAGAAGTTGACCGCAAACTTCACGAGATGATGAGCTCAATCCACGCCGCATGCGTAGAATACGGCACACAGGAAGATGGCTACATCAACTACATGAAGGGTGCCAACATCGCCGGATTCCTCAAAGTGGCAGATGCCATGATGGGACAAGGCGTGATCTAAAAACAGATTTCTCTATCATACAAGATACAACCGGTTGTTTTCAACCGGCACGCGAGAAAAGAGTAATTGAAAATAAGAGTAATTGAAATGTTTCATCAGCAAAGACCGGTCGCCCGCGAGGGTAACCGGTCTTTCTCTTATCCCCAAAAACACAATCCAACCCACCTACGCTTTCAAGCAATTAATAGGCACTACATATATTCCATCCTGTCGTCTGTATGCAGGACCCGTAGCCGTGAGTATCATCATGAATGACGGTTGATTTTTCTCGGCTATATCCGATTTGAGTCTCATTAGATTTCTTGCTCCCTCCTCAATCAGATTGTCACCACCCAACTTGATCTCTATCGGTGCCCATCTTCCATCTTTCAAATGCACTATTGTGTCACATTCCAATCCACGGCTATCACGGTAATGCAAGACATTCCCATTGATTGTCTGCGCATAAACCCTCAGATCCCGGACTGCCATATCCTCAAACAAAAGACCGAACGTATTAAGATCCGACATTAAATCAGCCGGGGAAGCTCCAAGTGCCTGCGCCGCTATAGAGGAATCCACAAAATGATGTGTGGGAGTGGAACGCACAACAGTCTTAGACCGCAGATTAGGATTCCACGCCTCCATATCCTCTATAATGAAGAGATCCGTAAGAATATCGGCATACTCTTCAAATGTTTTACTACTTATTGTTCGGCTATCGCGGGCTGAAATATCAGCCAATATCTTAGTCGTGGATGTTTGTGAAGATATATGTCGGGCATACGCCCTCATTACCAATTTCAATATTTCCGGGTTCTTATTCCGGAATTTTGGATTCTCACTATTTCCCAAATTGAACAGGCTTTCATAATAATTGGCAGTGACATCAAGAGCCACCTCCCTTTCCGGTTGTATAGACAGCGGCCATCCCCCGCGACACAGAAGGAAAGCAGTATCACTTAATCCATACCCCTCATTCATATCGAAAACCACAGGATTTTCATTATTAAAAAGAGACGACAGAGAAACAGATCCTTTGGAATCCTGAGATTCAAACAGACTCATCGGACGCATCATAACTCGCGTGATACGACCTGCACCTGAATGAAAAATATCAGAATTATCTACCGGAGTTGAACTACCCGTAAATATGAACTGTCCAAATCCGGGATTCTCATCAATCCAAGCCTTAGCCTGATTCCAAAGATCAGGGACAGTCTGCCATTCATCAATAAGTCGAGGACGCTCGCCAAGAAGCACATTAAACGGCTCAATACGAGCGATCTGTATGGCAGTCTTAGTATTAAGCCGTATTTCACTTTTAGCAAACAATGCACTTGTAGTGGTTTTTCCACAAAATTTTGGACCCTCCACCAATACAACACCACTTGATTTCATTTTCTTTGAAATTGTGGATTCAATATATCTTACCAAATAATTATCCATAATCATAATACACTAATATTGAGCACAAAAATAATAAAAAATCTCTTCACTTCCAAACTTATGACCATTTCACTTCCAAATTTATGACCATTTTACTTCCAAATTTGTTACCATTTCACTTCCCAACTTATGACCTTTTCACTTCCCAACTTATGACCATTTCACTTCCAAATTTGTGACCATTTTACTTCCAAATTTGTTACCATTTCACTTCCCAACTTATGACCTTTTCACTTCCCAACTTATGACCTTTTCACTTCCTAACTTATGACCTTTTCACTTCCTATCTTGTACCAGCCTTAAAAAGTAGACACTAAAAAAATTATTGTTTGATATTAATTTTTAAAAGTGTACAAAATCGATTTTTTATTTGATTTTCAATTTTCAAAAGTAGACAAAATCAATCTTTTTTACAAATTTTCATTTCTAAAAAATAGACATTGGCTACTAATATTCTCTATACGAAGGCGGATTATCTCACGCTTGTACGATTCCTCCGTTCGGTCAATACCATCCGGATGCACTTCCCGGATTTCTACGTCCGCTCTCGCAAACCCCTCCAGACCAGCCTCCTCATACTAACGCAGCCATTTCTTAAAAGCTGTGTCAGAAACGGAATTGGCTATACAGAAGTCCTTGATCTTCATGGTCGGATTGCTCTTGAACTTACGAATCAAGAACTCTTTCTCCAATGGATTTAAATGTTTTCCCATATAAGTAGCTTCTTTCCGGCAGAATTGATAAGGCGTTCAGTGCCGTAAGAGGATTGCCCCCGAATAGAGGGGCTAGCCCCTCTATTCGGGGGCAATCCTCAATTGTTGCAAAGTTACAACTTATTTGGCATCATGTGTTATCCTAATCTTTTTTCTGCCTTCAGTGTCTACTTTTCGTGTAGCAACAACTTATTTGACTCATAAGATATATCAACTCTGTGCAGATACCAAATACGGATCAGAACTTGACAGTCTAAGCCTCGATCCGAAAACTTAATTTTCCAAACATCCTAGCTTCTCAACTACCAATATCAAACATGCAAAACAATTATATAAATTTAATTCTCAAAAAGAATACAATTCATTAACAAGTTTTTAACGAATTTGAAACACCTTTAGAGCTTTTGGTCAAATTTCATAATATTATCGTGCATATTCAAAATTACAAGACTTTATCAAGCATTATTGCTTCTGCTAGGAGAATAATGCTGTCAACTTCCATAATGGCAGTTAGTATAACTAAAATTGTCAGCTTTTCTTTTGTTGTATAGTTAATCATTTGAAATCCTTGTTTTGAAAAAGTTATGATACGATTCATTTCCTAAATTGAAAATGAATAAATTTTCTCGCGCACGTGTTATTCCAGTATACAATAAGGCATTGATATTACTATGAGACTGAAGAACATAACCATCCTCATCTATGTTTTTTATGTCCTCAACTTCTTTTTGAATCAATAAAACAACTGTCTTTGATTCCCAACCTTTAAAACTGGAGATTGTCGATAGTTTAATGGAATTTATATCAATAGTAAAATGAACCTTTGATACTCTACGAACTGCTTTCAGATCCATCATTGTCCTTTCATCACTTTGATTCCTTGCCTTAATTTGACGATAGTCTTCCATTGATTCAAACGTTGTCATAGTAGCAATACCATATCGTGTACGAAGGAAGTAATCGATATCCCTCAAAAGGTTGATAGATTGTCCTAAAACTACAATTTCTTTCATAGAAATTTCGAATTTCTTAGACAGCCATATAAGGTATTGGGCTAGTAAATCGGCTTTTGTATTTGAAGCGATAGGCCAATATCCCAATTTATAGTCAAACAGGTTAAGTGTATCTTGCATTTTTATAGGTTCAGAAGACACACAATATTCTCTTGCAAAATCAGATGCAATTCTAGTAATATCTGGGTTTAGAGTTCGCATTGTTATACGATCACTCATTACTCTCCATCTGCTTTCCCCGAAACCATTTACTCTAGGCATCCTACTATCCGATTCCATCTCTCGATTATAGATATTTTGCTCTCCATCTCCAAATAGGATAAATCGTCCGTCGTGTTTTAAAAAATATTTACGCAGACAGTCAAGCCATTGGGTCATATAATCTTGTGTTTCATCAACAATTATGGTTGAATATTGATCATCGTTATTTATAATTTCAGTTTTAAAATCTTCAAAGAAATTAGGGTTGTCATAATCCGTTAATGAAACACGTAATGTAGAATATTTTTTAGCTTTTGAATTAAAAAATTGGTGATAATTGATAATTTCAAAAGCATTAGTGGAGAAATCAGCAGGAACCTGATTTATCCTCATTTTAATATATTCTATCAATGAAATATTATAAGTAACAATAAGTACCTTATCTCCTGTTCTAATATGCTCTCTCACGGCCTTATGTGCCAAAACTTGTGTTTTACCACATCCGGCCACGCCTTTTACCCTCAACCTTGTTAAATCACTTTCTACAAAACTTTGTTGCCGATCTGTCAATATAAGACTTTTGTCACCTTGTGAATAACGGTGCCAATCTCCTGACATTAGGCTGCATAATTCTTGATAATAATCAAAACGAAAACTACGTGTTGAAATATTAGATAACTTTTCTTCCACATCTTCGTCACAAAGTTTTATCAGAAACATTGTAGGATCTTGGGGAAGGGATTGTTTCATATTTGTACTATTCTCGGTTCTGTTATCCCCTTTAAATTTTCGACATAACGAACCATAATAATCGCAGCATAATGTATCTATTTCTGCAGATGTTAACCCCGGAAAATATAAACCGGTTTTAATACAATTATATGCGGAATGGTTAATAATTGTGTCAATTTTTAACCGTTTAATATATATATCAATGAAAGCCTGTTTAATAGCTTCCACTCGGTTTAAATCCCTTTCAAAAGATTCCGTGTCAGCACATACATTCAATATCAGTACCCCCTTACTGATATTGACAAGAATAAAGTCTGGTCGCTCAACTCCAATCGACGGTTTAAGAAATATTTTGAAATCTACAGACAATCTGTTAATTGCTTTATAGACATGCAGCAATGAATCTGGAATCACACCACGCAAGCACTCCTCTCCCACAACATATTCATCGATCCATTTCTGCTCAGATTGTTCCATATATGAGCTATTTATTTGTTGCTTATTGGTTGATTTGAAGCATTTAGCTTCAATACCAAATGGTTTTCTTGTTCGGGATGTGTAGCCACAAGGCATTTGGGCTAGATTTGTGAAGCATTCAGGTTCATTAAGATAATTATAGAAATCATGAATACGGGAAATACGCTTCCCAAATAAAGGACCTACGCAAATGAATATACTTTCCGGACACACTGATATACATGTTTGTGACAGCCATTTAAGACCGACTTCTCGAATATCTAAAATATTTGAACATATATGAATCGCCTTACGTGTCGAACAATCAATGTCATTCCAAAATGAAGAATCATTAGATGGTATAAATCTATTGAAAACACGTATTTCCGTACGAACATTGACTGATTGACTTACCCATGATTTTGCACGATTAATGGCATAATTCGATGGCTCGATAAGATTAATACGTTTTACACGATACAACAATTCTCGCTCCGCCAAGAATTGAAGCAAAGTCAATGTGCCAAGTCCTTGACCACACCCCCAATCAAAGATTTCAAAATCTTGTGACTCCAAATCGTCAAATGGGATATTATTCATGGCTAAACGACATTTCATTATGTGCATCTCTCCATAGGAAGCAATATATGCGTTTAGTTTATCATCTGAGTCAAGAATAGCCTTTCCATGATCAAGATATGACCATGGATTGTTTTTCCATGATGGTGGAAGCGCATTATAACACTGCTCTACAAGTCTATCTATATTCATCCTGTTATTTTTTCTCCAATGGGATTTTGTTTGTGGCTTTTCCAATTGACCATGGCAGACTCTTTGCTGGTGTTGGCGTAACAATACTCACACTGATGAGGGCATGTATTGTACTGACCTATATCCTTACTAATCATGCAACCACAGAATTGCCGTTGCCCTTTATCGCGATTATTAGTTTTCTTAATGGCATAATGACTGTCGTCAAGAATAATTGCTCCTGAAGGAACACTCTGGTCCTCATCAAACAGACTCGCTTGAAATACTATTGGCCTAATTTCTACGCCCAGGAAATCCATCAGTGTTTTATTACGCCATCCAAAACGGATCATCAAGTTGTCATCTACACAATGATTATGCTCCACTCCAAGTTGTTCCAAGTCAATCTTCTCCCCACATGTAGCTAACGTATAGCCCCAACGCTGATTGAGTTTCCACAGTTGGCGTACAAATGAAAGGATCTGTTCTTCAGTCCACTCAGAATAGTTTATATGATTGGCTTCAAGATTGTTTTTAACTTTTTTATACGCAAGAATGTCGGCGAAACTAAACACCAATTTTTCAGTATAACCTTTTAGTTGTTCTCCGATTTTAGAAACTTTTTCTAAAAGTCGATTCTCATCTATTTTATCTGTGAGAATCAACGGATCAAAACGCCAGATTACTCTGCCAATTCCGCCAAAGTCAACTAATCGTTTGAATGTATCAATGCGCTCTTGGAGCGGTGGTACACCTGGTTCCAATCGCTCATCAACGTAATCGTTGAGCGTGAATTGGATATAATACTCTATACCTAGTTCTTGTAGATATGGCAGATGAGGTAAGAGTGGTTTGGGATTCTTCGACCAAAAGACTATAAAAGCTACATTGCTGTATGATATATAACTATCTACTCCGTTGAATGGATTTCGCCAAACAGAATATCCCATCTTTAGCCTATGGAAAAACCAATCAGCATAAAAAGCTGGAATATCCGTACTTCTGCTTGCTGATACTATACATGGAGCAGGAGCAGTCACAATGCGACCGTCCTCTAGCTTAAGATTACTATCTTTTTCCCATTTTTTTGCCATATTTTGTTGTTTTTATGTTGCAGTGATACATATCCTCGCTTAACCGTTCCTTCAAATAACCACACACAGTCTTTTACAAATCCTCAATATAGAATTTGAGGGAGAAGTTAGTGAAACACTTATCAAGTGCTTCATATCTGAATCTTGTGTTCTTATTCATTGCCATGAAATAATGAATAGATTCCTTTATTGAGTTTCTTAAGCGGTAGATTCGTTAATGAAATCCTTTAAGGTTTAATTTATTTTATTCTGTTATTGTTCTCATCTCTTTAAAAAGAGAATTTGATGCAAAATTACTGAATATTTTTTTATTACCATAATCATTGGTTAAAATTCATTACCCTTACATCTGTCAAGAGTTGCATCTACTTTTGCATCAAACGAATCACGTTCTGGCGAACCAACCTTACCCATAAGTTCATCAGTTATTTCATCCAAACTGAAGTTACTTGGCGGTTCTTCTGTCCATAGTAACTTTGCACAGAAAAACGTTGCCCGAAGAAATCAATCTTCAGAATGGGATTATAGTATTTTTATCATCAAATAATTTAGTAAACCAATAATCTTGTAATATAGTAATAGAATCATCAAGCAATTTCAAAGACATAAGAATTCTTTTATATCTGAAGTGTTTAGGTGGCTCAAAGGAAAGACAGCCAACATCCTTGAATGCAGTTCCGCCTTTAGGTTCTGTCCGTGGCTTCACATTCAGTGGTCTGAGCGATTTGTGAAGTTGCTTGCAACGAACAATTCGCAGACCATCGAACGTGAAGAGCCACGCGACAGAAGGTATGACGTAAATCTCGGCACGAGTTTAACGTCATACCCGGACAAATTCAAATGATGCCGCCTGTCTTCCGTAAAACCACCTCCGGAGTATTCCAGACAACAATCGGTACGGCTGAATTGTGAATTAGGCGGTTTGGAGGAAGGATAGGTGGTGTCCTTGAATGCAGTTCCGCCTTCAGGTTCTGTCCGTGGCTTCACATTCAGTGGTCTAAGCGATTTGTGAAGTTGCTTGCAACGAACAATTCGCAGACCACCGAACGTGAAGAGCCACGCGACAGAAGGTATGACGTAAATCTCGGTACGAGTTTAACGTCATACCCGGACAAATTCAAATGATGTCGCCTATCTTCCGTAAAACCGGCTTCGGAGTTTTCCAAGCAACATGGTCAGATTACTTTAATTTTTGAAGACAACTACTTGTTAATGATTAAATTATATTATTAAATGTTTGTATATGTGAAAATTATTTACTATCTTTGTATAAGTAAAACAGTTAAACTCATTTGATTATGGAGACACAGACAATCGTATTGATACTTATAGGAGTGGTGATACTTTCAATCATCGTTAAGATATGCAGAAACATAATACTTACCCTGATGCCGTTAATTGCATTAATTGTATCATTGGTAAAAGCCATATTGGATTTCGCATGGAAAGTGATAAGAGGAGTTTCTATATGGATCTATAAGGCAATCCAATATATTTACATAAAGTGCCAGCATCATGTTGAAAACAATAGGGAAACAGAAGTTATAGGATGACCAATAATTTTCTCCGGATACCCACCCGACAAGAGTCGGATGGGCATATCCAGATTGATTTGTTCCCTACAGTTAGATTTAACTACCTTTTAATTTGTCAAATCCTGCGGCAACTTCAGTTTGAAGTACTTTTGCATATATCATAGTTGTCGTAATATCCGTATGTGCCAACATTTTTGACACAACAGCAAGTGGGACTCCCATTTTTAATGCCCAAGTTGCAAAACTGTGTCTTCCTACGTGCATGGTCAGTTTTGTCTTAATTCCGGCTATTGTCTGAATCGCTTTCAGATATATATTGCATTTCTGATTTGACATCCTATCGAGGTCAAAGTCATATTTACTCAATATTTCCATTGCTTTAGGTAATATTTTCAACTTATATCTGACAGAGGTCTTAAGTCGTGAGCCATCTATTACCATTTCTCCATCTTCTTCAACAAGACAATCCTTGACACGAATAAGGTCACAGTATGCCAGTCCGGTATAACATGAAAAAATAAACATATCTCTGACAATTTCCATACTGCCGGATAGTTGAAGGTTCTCAACTCGGGTACGTTCTTCAACGGTGATATATTTTATTTCATCACTTTTGCCTCTTGGAACTTTGACAAATCTATATGGACTTTCCTTAAGCAATCCCAGATGCATAGCGCGAGAAATATAAACCTTTAGTCGTTTGTGGTAGCCATGCACAGCTGACTGTTTGTTCAGCTTCCGTTTTAGCCATTGATCCCAAAGAGTGACATTCCGCTCTGTCAGATCCATAAAACGTTTTATATAGCCGGATTCCCTTAGATATTCAACAGTACGTCTGTGTGCTCGAAGAGTACTTGGGACAATATCAGTCCTCTCTTCTATCTGTTGTTCCATCCAATCACAAAAAGATTTATGAAACATTAAGGATACATTGGAATCTAAGGATTGATATTCCTTCAGAGCCTTCTCATATAGATTATGGATTTTAATATTATAATCCTGGGCATCTATATGATTTACTACAAAACCATCCTTCCATTGATCTAAATATACCCGAACATCTGTTGCAATCCATTTCCGTTTTCGTCCTTGGGAAATTTGGATTTCTACGGATCCTCGTGAAGGATTTTTTACAATTCGCTCAGTTGCATTTTTTCTACGATTAAAAACAATTGTTACTTTAGTATCCATACGGTCTTTATTTATTTATTTAAAAATTGTGTGATACAATTTGGCTTTGAATTGGGTAAAAATTGTATCACAATTGTATCCCCAAGACCTATATTTAATGGAAAGTAATGGAAAGTAATGATACGAAAATGGGTAAGTTCAAGTCCCTATCGGAATTTATAACTATTTGAATTACAATATAATCTATTGAATATCAGCAATAAAAAAGCAGAGATTGTATCTCTGCTCCGGAGCCGCGAATGGGACTCGAACCCATGACCTTTTCGTTACGAATGAAATGCTCTACCAACTGAGCTATTGCGGCTTGATTGTATCGTGAGTAGGGGAATGTTCCCTTTTCACGATGCAAAGTTAGCAATTTATTCTGATTTACCCAATTTTTTTAATCTTTATTTTGTGTGTTAATTAATATTTCTACGTTTTTTATTTTGTTATCCACTTTTATTCGAAGGAACGGTCGCAATCCATTCACAATTCCATTGACTTAAGCATAGCATCCACACTTGATGTATCAATAGGCCCTTTTGTATTGCCACGTTTGGCATCTTCGTATGATTGTTGAGTCAATTCATTAGGTTCATCGACAGCATCAATCAATCCAAGCAATTCCTTTTTAATCGTCATACCTTCTAATTTATCTATAAGTGTTTATGATGTCTCGCATCTCCTGTTCTGACGGAAGCATCTTGGAAATCTTCTCCATATCATTACGCAGTTGGTATTCGGCTACACCGAGAGGCTGATTCATACCACGGAATGACCATTCCACCACAGTATCATCTTTTGACTTGCAGATCAACAATCCAATAGTCGGATTGTCATCATCTTGCTTCATCAGTTCATCAACGGCTGAAACATAAAAATTCAATTTGCCGGCAAACTCTGGAATGTATTCAACAACCTTGATTTCCAAAACTATATAAGCCTTTAATCTTGTATGGTAAAAGATCATATCGGGAATGAAAGTCTGACCTCCGGGCATATTAAGCTCCATTTGTCTACCCACATAAGCGAACCCTTGTCCAAGTTCAAGAAGAAAACGGGTGATGTTTATAGCCAAAGCATCCTCCAAATCCTTTTCATGAATGATTTTATCAGATATAAAACTTAGATTATATGGACTTTTCAATATCTCTTTAGCAAGCCCACCGTATGGCGCAGGCAGTTTATCATCAAAATTAGTAACCAGTGCTCCACGCTTTTCATACAATCCATCCTCCATTTCAGCTATAAGTTCAGCCCGACTCCAACCATTCCTAACAGTTTCATCGATATAGAACAATGCCTCTTTTACAGATTTACTCTTCGTGAATATCTGAACATGATGTTTCCAAGGGACTTCACCAAATTCCAATGGTATCTCAAATTCTTCACCAAGTTGGTGAAGAATTTCATATTGCTGATTATAAAACTTATACCACCTGAATGCATAGCGAATATTTGCCGAAGAAAAACCGGTCTGCCCCGGAAATTCAGTTTTCAAATCAAGGCTGAGACTATCAAAGAAGGCTGACCCATATTTAGCATCTGCACGAAGGCGGGATATCTCACGTCCCATATCCCAATAAAACTCCAACAGTGTAGAGTTGACCTTAACGGCAGCCTTCACTTGCGAACGGCGAAAACGTTCCTTAAGCCCCTTCAGCAAGTTGACATATTCCTCACCAACCACCAACGGACTACGCTTCACAAACCTCGGCTTATTATCCTGTCCTTCCTTCATCATATTCTAAATTTTAAATTTTATACGGGCATTTCAAATTCTTCAACGGGTCGTTGAAGAATTTCGTCACCAACTTGGTGACGAATTATATTTACCTGAAAATAAAGCTGCAACCAAGTAAGATTTTGCACACGCGTCTGCAAAATCTCCCATTCGGTGTTTCGCTTGTTTCATCCGTTTCGCTTGTTTCATCCGTTTCACTTGTTTCAGTGAAACACCCGAAACAGATGAAACGCAACGCTTCACAAACCTCGGCTTATTATCTTCTCCTTCCTTCATCATATTCTAAATTCTAGATTTTATACCTTCCGAAAAAGTAGGGTTTTCGGAGTCATGAGATTTATATACTTCTCCTTCGTGATCAGTCCGGCGGAGATGAGGAAACGGAGCCGACGGAGATAATCCTGTAATGTTGCCGATGACTGTGACAGCATATAGTCCATCGCTGTCAGATCCCCTTTCGACCGGTTGCACTGCCGGCATGAGCATGTAAGATTATTCCATTCCGAAGACCCTCCGAGTGCCTGCGGTATGATATGCTCTATATCAGATTCATTACCATTGATAAAGTCATCCACCAATATACTTTTCCCACAATATATGCACATCCCTTGAGTCTCCTCCCATAACTTGTATTTCTTTCGACAGAAACCGCTTCTACGTATCATTTCCGTCCATGGAGAGGATTCGCAAACAGTATCCTCCTCTTGGATGCAAACCACCTCACTATCCTTTGCAGACGAAATCTTGCATTCCCGAAAAAAGGAACGGTATTGTTGATCAAATTGAAAGAAACCCATTTATCAGATCCGTTTCTTTTGAAGTTTTAGACAACATATATCACCATTTGCCGAGGACATCTGTGGTCCATTCATAATGGTTGGAATCAAAAAATACTCTCTTCAAATTACTCGCGATAGCAATTACCTTAATTACCCCCGCCTCATCCTCATTCATATTCTCTACCATGACCTCATCCCCTATCTTGAAATGCTTTGACGTAGGTTTTGTCTTTCCTATAAATTTTGTAAGCATTATAATCTCACCTTTATCGACAATAGGATGCACACCCTCAGCCTTCATCAAACTCTCCTTCCGATTCAACTCCTGTATTACAGAATCCTCTTCCGACAAACTTTCCTCTTCCGATGCAGTCTCCTTGTCCTGCGTATTCTCTACCTCCCGACATTTATCATCCTTACGTCCGGCGTCATTATATGCTTCCATAAAGGCATCCGTAGCCCTCATTATATCCGTCATACAATCCTTATATGATTTATCCGAATCAAAAAGTCTTCCGGAAGATATATAAGCATTCAATATATTGTTTGCCACATAAAACCTACGGTTATCCTTCACATCGCCATCCACGATTTTCATCATATCCGTCGCTCCCTCATTCACATTTGATTCCTTACTTTCATTTGACTCACGATTCAACAGAATCGAATATATATCCCCATATTGATTCTTAAAACGCTTTATAGCATTCACCACTTTTGCCGAGACATTCATCCATTTAGAATAATCCTCTTCCATAACATCTCTAAATGTGGCACATCCACACATTCTAAGCCTATTCTTCAGCCTGTCCGGCATCTCAAGACCATCAATAGGGGTAGACAATTCCATTTCTGCCATATCAAACATCAATATTAGAAATTTTTCATTAAAATTAAGAATAATCTCTGAATTTACAAAATAAATTCAAGACAGCCAATCTCCCTGTCTGCGAATACCGGAATATCCGAAATTATTATTAATTTTGCGGAAATACTCATAAGTCGTGAACAAATATTAAATAAACCTATATCATGAACCCAAAAATCAAACGACACGAACGTGTGGATGTAGCCGACGTGCTGCGCGGATTCGCCGTGCTGGCAATAATATTGCTACACTCCATCGAGCATTTCAACTTCTATTCTTTCCCCGACACCACTTATCAGAGTGCGTGGCTGAATTTTCTCGACAAGGTTATATGGGACGGTCTTTTCTTCATGTTCGGAGGTAAGGCCTACGCAATCTTCGCTCTCCTTTTCGGTTTCAGCTTCTTCATTCAGCATGACAATCAACGTATGCGCGGAAACGATTTCCGGCTACGTTTCTGCTGGCGACTCGTGCTGCTATTCCTTATCGGACAACTTAACGCCGCTTTCTTTACCGGAGAAATTCTCGTGATGTACTCGCTGATAGGCTTCATTCTTGTCCTCACCTGCAAACTGTCGACAAGGACCATCGTGATCATCGCCTCCATATTCCTCATCCAGCCATACGCCATCTACCAGCTTATACGTTCTGTCGCAGACCCCGCTTTCCAACCTGTCACCATCAATACTGGTGCTTTCTGGGCGGCTACCTTTGAGATGCAGAGCAACGGGAATTTCATCGACACTGTAAGCGTAAACCTTTGGGAAGGACAACTCGCATCGCTCGCTTGGGCTTGGGATCATGGCAGAATCTTCCAGACTGCCGCCCTGTTCATGTTTGGTATGCTGATAGGCAGGGAGGAATGGTTCCTGCGCAAGAATCTTCATAAATGGGGAATCGTGCTTGCCGTAGCCCTGATATCATTCTTCCCGCTTTATGGACTCAACAATATGGTTGGCAATTTCATTGACGATGCCAGAATCCTCTCTCAACTGAAGCTCATCGTGTCGTCGCTGTCAAACGTAGCCTTCATGCTTATTCTCCTATGCGGAGTGATGTTCGGATATTACTCTACAAAGACCATCAGCCGTCTCCTTTCAAAACTTATACCTTACGGACGCATGAGCATGACAAACTACGTGACACAAGGAATCGTAGGCGCCACACTCTTCTATAACTGGGGACTACATCTTCAGCTCGGCATCACTGCAAGTGAGCTTGTAGGTATCGGAATATTTATCGTGCAATACGCATTCTGCCGTGTATGGGTGAATCATCATAGCCATGGACCTCTCGAATATCTATGGAAGAAAGCCACATGGATTGAATTCCCCTGGGCAAAGTGATAATCCTTAGAAAAGACAGATATCCAAGATACAATTCTGTGACCACTGATAAAACGAATAAAACGGGGAGCCGCAATTGCTGCTCCCCGTTTTATTCGTTTTTATAATTCTAAAGATTTATTCTGTAGTGTGTCGCATCAGATTATTCCTGTGAGAAGATTACGATACGGTTCCAGTCATTGGTGTTGTAAGGCTGAACATTTGATCCATCATACTTCACGATCAGACGGCTGGGTGCGATACCATATTTCTTGATAAGCTGGTCAGCCACAGCGTCGGCACGCTTCTTTGAAAGAGCCATGTTGTAGTCGCTTGTACCGGTGTCCTTATCAGCATAACCTACGATGACAACCTTCTGGTCGGGATTAGCCTTGAGCCACTGTGCCATGTTGTAGACGTTGACCTCCTCGGTAGGCATAATCTTGTCGGAATCGATGTTGAAGCGTACAGTAGTCATGAGAGGTGCGCTTTCGATAACCTGCTCTACCACCTCTGCCTCAGGACAAGGAAGCTGGCTTTCAAGAGCCGAGATAGTCTGTGCTGCGGCAAGGTTCTCCGCACGGAGGGTATTCACCTGGTTGTTGAGATCTGCAAGCTGCGTCATAGATGCGCAATCATTGTAGCTGCTCCATGTGCGACCGCCGATATTGAAGTTGAAACCACCGACTGCTGCCACATTTGCCTCGATAGGACGTCCGTAGCTGCAACCATTCCAGTTGTCGCCGTAGAACGATGCACGAGCCTCAGCAAAGAAGTCAACGTATTTGCAAAGACGGAAACGGAGTTGAAAACCTGCTGTCACAGGAAGTGTCCAGCTTGTGTTGCGGATCTTGCCACTGTTGCCGCGAACGATATTTGAAGCGACCTCATCCTTCAGACCCCATGTGTAGTCGCCGCCAAGACCGATAAACGGAATCACACTTACAACACGATCGGGATTTACACCTGCGAGACTGTTGCACATATCCCACATGAACTCAAGATTCAGGTTGACATGCTTTGCACCTGCTCTGCCTGAGGCTGCACGTTTGTCACCATCGGGGTTATTCCAGTGGAGTGATCCGGCAAGACCATTGAGACGAAGACCCATATAAGGAGAGAACCAATGTCCTACGCCCACATTATATGTAGTGGTCATGTATTTTCTGTTCACAATCGGACCGGATGCCTTTGCTCCATTGACGCCCCTCTCCATGAACGGCTGATTGATTCCGGCTCCCAACTGGATAAACCAATTGTCGCGCCAACTCTGGAAATATCTGTTGGTATTGTCACACGAATATTCTGTCACTGATACCACGTCTTCTACAACCGCATCCTGTGCGTTTGCTTTCGGAGCCATCACGAAACTCCCGGCACAAAGTGCCATCAAATAGTAAAGATTCTTAGCTTTCATAATTAAACTTTATTAGAGTTTTTAAATAGTTTGATGTTTACTTAAATAACATTTACTGTTTTTTTTGGTTCATTAATTTCAATATATTTATACCCCTCTCCCCTATAGCTCGCTTCAGTATAAAATCATATCTTACTATAAATCAACCGCATTTATATCTAATAATTTTATTCTAATTTTTTCAATCGCCTCAATCGTCCCATAAATCCGACAACATACGCCCCATCGAGGCATTCTCTATCCGTTAAGATTTATTATACGCTATATCTAAATTTTGAAGTCTCCATCTTTTTGATTAATTTCGCAGTTGATTCGTGCATTCCACGAGACATTTAAGTCATTTATGAAAGTCAGGAAAAGATATACCTTCACTCTGGAAGATGAATCCCGCCTTGAAAAGCTGTTGCAGATAAGTGCTTCCCGAGGGAAATATATAATATGCGGCGTGGCGGTCTTAATAATTTTCATGACTCTTGGCGCGCTGACGGTAGGACTGTCGCCGGCAAGAAGACTGCTTCCGGGCTATCTAAAGGATTCGGAAAGAGCCGCCACGCAGGAACACCACATGCGGCTCGATTCACTTCAGCAGGCATACGAAGCCAACAATGCCTATCTCTCCAACATAATCGCCGTCATGAACCCCACTACCAGACCCACCCGGACATTGCCGGACTCGGCAGTATCACAGATTGACACCCCGTTCTCTCCCGATTCCCTCTTCCCGACCTCCGTGGAGGAACGCAATTTCCTATCCATGATGCGCGAGCAGGAGAAGTACAACATATCCGTAATAGCTCCGTTGGCTGCCGAAAGCATGCTGTTTGCTCCGGTGAATGATGAAAGCATAATTTCAGAAAAATCCAAGAAGTCAAAAAAAGCGGAAGTGATTCTTGCAAAAGGCTCTCAAGTGGCGGCAATTGCCGACGGAAGGGTGATCGCCGTGTCGCAATCCGTCAGGGAGGGGGGCGGCGCAGCTGTAATCATACAGCACGCAAAAGGTTTTCTGAGCAGATGCAGCCGGCTTGGCACAATACTTGTCGAACCCGGCGACTTTGTATCCGGTGGACAGATAATCGCCATAACGACTTCCGGAAATTCACGCAACAACCAACGGATCAACATCGAGATGTGGCATAACGGCAACGAGCTGGTGCCTTACGACTATCTCGGCGATAAGAATACAAAATCCCCACGCTATCCTATAATTGACGAAGAGGTAGGATGCGGACGGCTTTAAACGATTTTAATATTACTTTATATTGTGGACAACAAAGTTAAAAATATCGCAATTCTGGGAAGCACCGGTAGTATCGGGACCCAGACGCTCGACATTATCGAGGAATATCCCGAAAGATTCCATGCTTCTGTCCTGACAGCCCGCAGGCAGTGGGAGCTGCTTGCACGACAGGCGCGTAAGTTCATGCCCAAGAGAGTGGTGATTGCCGACCATTCGCTCTATGCTCCGCTGAAAGAGGCTCTATCTGACCTCCCTATCGACGTGGCGGCAGGCGAAAAGGCGATTGCAGAGGCTGCCACCTTGAATCAGGTGGATATTGTGGTCACTGCAATGGTGGGATACAGCGGTCTGATTCCGACTATCGAAGCCATAAAGGCAGGTAAGACCATAGCTCTCGCAAATAAGGAGACCCTTGTGGTGGCTGGAGAGATTATCACTCGCATGATTAAGGAATCCCCATCCGAGATAATACCGGTTGACAGCGAACATTCTGCGATTTTCCAATGTCTCGTCGGCGAGAAGACCTCTCAGGCAAGAAAAATAATACTGACGGCAAGCGGCGGTCCATTCCGAAATATGTCGCGTGAGCAGCTGGAGAACGTCACCGTGGCTGACGCTCTGAAACACCCCAATTGGGACATGGGGGCAAAAGTGACAATAGATTCCGCCTCAATGATGAACAAAGGTTTTGAAATGATTGAGGCTCGATGGCTGTTCGGATGCCCGCCCGACAAGATTGAGGTGGTGGTGCATCCCCAGAGCATAGTGCATTCCATGGTGGAGTTTAACGACGGTTCCATCAAGGCACAGCTCGGAGTGCCCGACATGCATCTCCCGATACGCTATGCTCTCGGCTATCCGGAAAGGCTCTCCACCGATGCTCCAGGACTGACGCTCTCCCAATATAGCAATCTTACCTTCCAGGCTCCCGACTATGGTAAATTCCCACTCCTTGCCTACGCATTCGATGCCATAAAAGCAGGCGGCAACATGCCTTGCCTGATGAATGCCGCTAATGAGAAAGGCGTGGCGGCTTTCCTTGCCGGGAGAATAAGATTCACGGATATGCCACGTATTGTGAGCCACGTGATGGAGAACGCCCCCTTCATCTCCACTCCATCGCTTGACGACCTGATTAAATCCAATTCCGTAGCCCTCTCAATGGCTGATGAATGGCTGGCAGGTCACTCCTCATGACAATTCCGACACTTAATTCAATAACATAACAATATTAATTTATTCCGCGGCACAACCGCATTATGATGGATACATTTCTTATTAAAGCCACCCAGCTGATTATGGCTTTCGCCTTGCTGGTGATAATTCATGAGTTCGGTCATTTCCTCTTTGCCCGTATATTTGGAGTGAAGGTGGAGAAATTCTATATCTTTTTCGACCCTTGGACCGAACTGTTCAAGTGGAAACCGAAAAAATATATCGGAGGATTCGGCAAACAGAGGGATTTGAAGACGGCTGCCTCACAGGCTCCTGCCGACAGCAACGATTCCGGTAAAGATAACGATGGTAAAAAAGATGGTAAAGGCTCCTTCTGGGGCGATACGGAATACGGCATCGGATGGCTTCCCCTCGGAGGATATTGCAAGATAGCCGGTATGATCGACGAGTCAATGGATAAGGAGCAGATGAAACTACCGCCAAAGGAATGGGAGTTCCGCTCCAAACCGGCATGGCAACGCCTGCTGATAATGGTGGCGGGAGTGCTCTTCAATTTCCTCCTCGCAATTGTCATATACGCCGGGATCGTCTACGCATCCGGTGAGCGATACGTGGCATTCAAAGATGCCACCATGGGTATGGCTTATTCTGAAGCCGCTCATGAAATCGGATTTAAGGACGGTGATATCCCACTCCTTGCCGATGGCGAGGAACTCGATAATCCTGCCGATGCAAGGATGAAGATGATTCAGGCAAATGTCGTGACAGTGCTGCGCGACGGCAAGGATTCAGTCAATATTAAGATTCCGCAGAATTTCATATTCCAACTTGACAAGGAATCCAAAGATGAGAATACTCTCATCAACTTCATGACATACCGTATCCCCACGCTCATCACACAGGTAGCACCCGGCGAGGGTGCCGACAAAGCCGGAATAAAGACGGGCGACCGCATAATCGCAATCGACAGTATCCCTACCGAGTCTCTCGACGTGTTTCTGCCGACTCTTGCCGGACATGAGAACAGCACCGTGATGCTGACCGTGCTCCGACAGAACGATGTAGCCACCGACACACTCAAGATGCCCGTCAATCTTAACGATGCATCCAAAATGGGCGTGGGTCTTGAACTCGACCCCTCGAAATTCTTCAAGACAAACGAAATCCGCTACTCATTGCTCCAATCAGTGCCGAGAGGTATCGAGATGGGCACCGACAAACTGGTGTCGTATGCAAGTTCTATGAAACTGGTGTTCACCAAAGAGGGTGCAAAAAGTGTCGGCGGATTCGGGGCGATAGGCTCAATATTCCCTGAGAAATGGAACTGGATAGCTTTCTGGAATATCGCGGCATTCCTATCTGTGGCACTCGCATTCATGAACATTCTCCCTATCCCCGCGCTTGACGGCGGACACGTGCTATTCCTTCTCTACGAGGTAATCACCCGACGTAAGCCCTCCGAGAAATTCCTTGAATACGCACAGATGTTCGGAATGGGACTCCTTATCCTTCTTCTGCTCTATGCAAACGGAATGGATATAATCCGGCTTTTTAAATAATCATCACTCTCTCAGATAATACGAAAAATGGAAACCATCACACTCAAGCCTCGCAAAGAGGAATCCATACTTCGCCATCACCCCTGGGTGTTTTCGGGCGCAATCGCATCCATTCCGGACAGTGTCGAGGAGGGCAACCTCGTAAAAGTAGTGTCGGCTGACGGAAAGACTCTCGGATACGGACATTATCAGATAGGGAGCATTGCTGTAAGGCTCCTCACGTTCGGCGACAATCCTCTCGCGGACGATTTCTTCCGCACCCGTCTTGAGTCTGCCTGTCGGCTAAGGAAGACTCTCGGACTGATGCGTCAGGACAACAATTGTTTCCGTCTCGTGCATGGAGAGGGTGATTTCCTCCCCGGTCTCGTTATAGATGTCTACGGCGACACTGCCGTGGTGCAGGCACACTCTCCGGGTATGCACTTTGAACGCATGAAGATTGCGGAGGCATTGACCGAACTCCCTGACCTCCCGATAAGAAACGTGTACTACAAAAGCGAGACCACTCTCCCCTACAAGGCCCAGCTTGATCCGCAGAACGATTATCTCATCGGACGCTTCGACGGTAATATCGCTATTGAAAACGGTCTGAGATTCAACATCGACTGGCTGCGCGGACAGAAGACCGGATTCTTCGTTGACCAAAGGGAGAACCGTTCTCTTCTTGAGAAATATGCTCATGGCAGAAACGTGCTGAACATGTTCTGCTATACCGGCGGATTCTCTGTGTATGCCATGAGAGGGGGTGCCCTCAAGGTTGACTCGGTTGACTCCTCTGCAAAGGCAGCCGCCCTTACTGATGCTAATATCGAGCTTAATTTTCCCGGCAACCCTCGCCACAAGACACATGCTCTCGATGCCTTCAAATATCTGGCGGAGATGGAGAAGGATGCCTACGATCTCATAATACTTGACCCACCCGCTTTTGCAAAACACAGATCTGCTCTGAAAAATGGGCTGATCGGCTATCGCAAACTCAATGCAAAGGCGTTTGAGAAAATCAAACCCGGTGGCATACTCTTCACGTTCTCCTGCTCTCAGGTGGTGACACGTGAGATGTTCCGTCTGGCGGTATTCACTGCTGCCGCACAGTCGGGACGGAAGGTGCGTATTCTCCATCAGCTGACGCAACCCGCCGATCATCCCGTAGACATATCTCATCCGGAGGGTGAATATCTGAAGGGACTCGTGCTTTACGTAGAATAATCCTGTGTGGTGGAATGGCGGTTTTGAAGCCATTCCACCATCACATTAATAAATTCAATAAAATGACAAAACAACTTTCATCTTTAATCCTCGCTTCCATGCTTTCTTTCCAGGCAAGTGCTGTGGTTGATAAGAATTTCGACTACCATGTCGACCGATTTGCCGACATAGAGGTGCTTCGTTATGAGGTGCCTGAATTTGACCGACTCTCTCTTAACCAGAAAAAGATGGTCTACTATCTGTCGCAGGCTGCACAATACGGACGTGACATAATCTGGGACCAGAACGGAAGATACAACCTTCAGATCCGCAAACTTCTTGAAAACATCTACACCAATTATAAAGGCGACAGAAATTCCAAGGAGTTCAAGGCTTTTGAGAAATATCTGAAGCAGATATGGTTTGGCAACGGCATACACCACCACTACTCCACCGATAAGTTCACACCCGATTTCTCTCAGGCATTCTTCACCGAGCAGGTGAACGCTCTCCCCGACTCTCTCCTTCCGCTGAATCCGGGCGAGACTCGCGCACAGCTTCTCTCCACACTCACCCCGGTAATTTTCGACCCTACTGTTATGCCGAAGCGCGTAAATCAGGATGGTTCCGGCGACGTAGTGGCTAATTCCGCCAACAACCTTTATGGCGATGGCGTCACTCAGGCGGAAGTGGAGGCATACTATGCCTCTATCAAGAAGCCTAATGACAATCAGCCCATCTCTTACGGTCTGAATGCACGTGTGGTGAAGGAGGATGGAAAAATCAAGGAGCAGCACTACCATCTGAACGGACTCTACGGTCCGGCAATTGCCAAGATAATCTATTGGCTTGACATGGCTAAGAGCGTAGCTGAAAGTCCCGAACAGAAAGCCTATATCACAAAACTTATCGATTACTACATCACAGGCGATCTCCGTCTGTTTGATGAATATTCAATCCTATGGGCAGAGGACACCGCTTGCGATGTCGATTTCGTCAACGGTTTCATCGAGAGCTACGGCGACCCTCTCGGCATGACCGGATCTTGGGAAGCATACGTCAACTTCAAGAACAAGGAGGCTTCATCCCGCACAGAGACTATCTCCGGAAATGCACAATGGTTTGAAGACCACGCCCCGATCGACCCGAAATTCCGCAAGCCGTCGGTGAAAGGAGTGTCGGCAAAGGTGATCAACGCTGCCATGTTGGGGGGTGACGCATTCCCCTCAACAGCAATAGGCATCAACCTTCCGAATGCCGACTGGATTCGCGCTGAGCATGGCTCGAAATCCGTGACTATCGAGAATATCACCGAGGCATACGACATGGCTTCTCATGGCAACGGATTTAATGAGGAGTTCGTGATAGACGCGCCTACAAGAAAACTTCTTGAGGATTATCTCTACATCACCGACATGCTCCACACTGACCTTCACGAGTGTCTCGGTCACGCTTCCGGTCAGTTGCTCCCCAGTGTTGACTCTGAAGCCCTGAAGGAGAACGGCTCCGCATTGGAGGAGGCTCGTGCCGACCTTTTCGCTCTCTACTATCTCGCCGATCCGAAACTCATTGAGCTTGGCATCCTCGACAATCCGGAGGCTTACAAGGCGGAATATTACAAATTCATGCTAAACGGACTTATGACCCAGCTCAACCGTATAGAACCGGGTAAGGACGTTGAGGAGGCACACATGCGCAACCGTCAGCTGATTGCCGCTTGGGTGCTTGAGAAAGGTAAAAAAGGGAAAGTTGTAGAACTCGTGAAGAAGAACGGCAAGACTTTCGTGAAGATCAACGACTATCGGAAACTTCGCGATCTGTTCGGTCAATTGCTTGGCGAGATTCAGGAGATAAAGAGCACAGGCAACTATCAGGCAGGTGCCGATCTGATCAACCGCTATGCCGTGAAAGTTGATCCCAAACTTCACAAGGAGGTGCTTGACCGTTTCTCAAAACTCAACATACCCCCCTATCGCGGATTCATCAACCCCATCTACGAGCCGGTGTATGACGAGAAGGGTGAGATCAAAGACGTAAAACTCAAATACGGCGAAGACTTCAAAGACCAAATGCTCCGTCTGAGCCAGGACTACACCACCCTCGGCTACTGATCACCCAATTGCATCGACTGCAATATATAAAACTAAGGATTATGCGTACCAGCCAACGGACCGCATAATCCTTAGTTTTTTATAGACTGTCTGGATTAATTTTTAACTTGATCTATAAAGCACGAGTTGGGATTGTCGATATCTTATTCTTATCCATATAGGATTCGAATTGCGAATAATCACCCATGAATATATCGAGGTCAACAGGAGTGGTGATCCCTCCGGCTCGTCCCTTCTCCGTATACTGCCATATCTCAAGATGTGGCACACGTGGATAATCCTCATGATAACGCGCTATGAAGAAATCATAATCATCAAAGCCTTTACCCTTCAGATAATTATTATAATACGAATCGTAGGTATAAAGTATCGGTTTCACTCCATAATGACGCTCTATGGCATCAAGCCATTTATGGGCATACTCACATGCCAGATCCTTATATCGCGCCATCTCTCGCTTATCAAGCTCCATGTCAAGCACCGGAGGAAGATCGCCCGGTTCAAGAGGCGTGTTCTCTATAAAATTCTTTATCTGTCCATCAATATCACTCAACCGCAGGAAATGATACGCACCCCTGACTATGCCACATCTCTTTGCCTCAGCAAAATTCCGTTTGAAGGTATCCGCCTGCCAATCCGCACCCTCCGTAGACTTGATTATGGCAAACAACACAGGTTGCAGATAGCGAGAACTATCAACCGAAGGCTTCACCACTCCGGCACTATCGGCATAGAGAGCAAGTCTCTCCCAATCGATCACATACTGATGATTCGACACGTCAATGCCATATACCCTTTCACCCGTGGAATACGTCTGACCCTCAGCCGGAGGCAAATCCCCGTCAGTCCATACCCCGAAAGCCACATCTCCCTTCGCAGTAGTCAGTTTTCCGAGTCCCTCCTTCCGTCCGGCACTCCAGAAACCATGATAACGTGTGCCATCCTTATAATGACACGCGCCATAGCCATCCGGCAGATAATCCTTCAATCCGCCGGTATACGTAAATTCCTTCGCCACCACCACTCCGGAATTAAGTTTCCCGTTATCATCCCAGACACCCTCGAAGAGCTCACCTTTTGACGTGACAAGCACACCCTCTCCGAATGGCTCACCCATCCTCCAATAGCCGGAGAATATCGACCCGTCACTAAATTCCCGGGTCACGTGGATATGTCCCGTCTGATACAAGGCGAAATACACAAACGCAGCCACAACTGCTCCCAATGCCACCAGCAGAAAGACAACGGCAAAAGGTCTACGTCCACGTGGCTGTACAAACGGACGGACAAATCCATTATCATCCGGTTGACCCATACCTACGTTCCCATCAATATCATTATTTTTTCTCCCGGTGTTTTCCATAATAAAATCAATTTCTTATACCACAATCATAACTCCCTGAATACAGACATCCAATCATCCCCTCCTCAGAAAAATTACACAAATTTATAATGTTTTCAATCCCTTATCTGTTGTATTATTTAATTTTTATTGAAGATGTTTATACTTATTTCAAGGATTTATCGGTAATCCCACAAAAAAAGTCCGGGACTCAACTAAATCCCGGACCGATTTATGAAATATCTTGCTTAGATCTATTGAAATTGTCTAAACTTCATTGCAATCAATACTCTTTCCACGGAGTGATCGAGAGGTCTTTCTCCTTCTTGTTGATGAAAGCCTTCACAAACGCACTTGCAAGACGCGCATTGGTCAGCAACGGTATGTTGTGGTCGATAGCCCAACGACGTATGCGGTAACCATTAGTAAGCTCACGCTTGGTATGGTTCTTCGGGATGTTGATGACAAGATCCACCTTATGATTTGAAATCAGGTCAAGCACATTCTCACCCTCTTCATCAGGCCAGCATACTGCCTGAGCCTCTACGCCATTCTGATTGAGGAAATTGGCAGTTCCAGCCGTAGCGTAGATCTTATAGCCATCCTCGCTGAGCAGACGGCATGCCTCAAGCATATCCACCTTGCCGCGTACATCGCCCGAACTTACGAGCACTGCACCCTTCGGGATGTGATGACCCACAGAAAGCATGGCATTGAGCAATGCCTCATCAAAATCCTTGCCAAGACATCCAACCTCACCGGTTGACGACATATCCACACCAAGCACAGGGTCTGCCTTATGCAGACGTGCGAATGAGAACTGCGATGCCTTCACGCCGATATAGTCAATATCGAATGTGGAGGTATCCACCTTCTCAACCTTCTCACCAAGCATGATGCGTGTGGCAGTCTCAATGAAATTCTTCTTAAGTACCTTGCTGACAAACGGGAAGCTGCGGGATGCACGCAAGTTGCACTCGATCACCTTCACATAATTGTCTTTTGCAAGGAACTGGATGTTGAACGGACCGGAGATGTTAAGTTCCTTAGCAATCTGCGCACTGATTCTCTTGATGCGGCGTGCCGTGGCAAGATAGATCTTCTGAGCCGGGAATACGAGAGTAGCGTCGCCTGAGTGAACGCCTGCAAACTCGATATGCTCCGATATGGCATATTCCACGATCTCGCCGTTGCGTGCCACTGCGTCAAACTCGATCTCCTTGGCATTCTGCATGAACGCTGATACCACTACCGGATATTCCTTCGACACTTTTGCTGCCTCATTGAGGAATCGGTGCATCTGCTCATAATCGTAGCAGACGTTCATTGCAGCACCCGAAAGCACGTAGCTCGGACGGATAAGAACCGGGAAACCAACCTCCTTCACGAATGAGTCGATCTCATCTCTTGTGGTAAGCTCCTTCCAACGCGGCTGGTCGATGCCGAGCTGGTCAAGCATTGCCGAGAATTTATGACGGTTCTCCGCACGGTCGATAGAGATCGGGGAAGTACCGAGGATAGGCACGTGGCGACGATAAAGCTTCATTGCAAGGTTATTCGGAATCTGACCGCCAACGCTCACAATCACACCACGCGGGCTTTCAAGATCAAGGATATCCATTACCCTCTCGAAACTCAACTCATCGAAATAGAGACGGTCACACATATCATAGTCCGTGGAGACTGTCTCAGGGTTATAGTTGATCATGATCGCCTTGTACCCATGCTTGCGGCAGGTCTCCGCTGCATTGACTGAACACCAGTCGAACTCTACAGAGCTACCGATGCGGTATGCACCCGAACCAAGCACCACGATGCTGTTTCCGGCATTCATGTCGTAAGGTATCGCATTCTCATCAGCTCCGTATGTGACGTAAAGATAGTTCGTAAGATCAGGATACTCAGACGCTACCGTATTGATGCGACGCACGTGAGGAACAATGTCGAGCGACTTACGGTGAGCACGCACCTTAAGCACCTCCTGCTCCATGTTGCCTGTAGGCTCCTCTACGAAACGAGCGATCTGGAAGTCGGAGAATCCGAGACGTTTTGCCTCTTTAAGCACATCCTTCGGCAAGCTCTCGATATTATCGTAGGATGAAAGCACCTTCTTATATTTGACGATATTGTCAAGACGCTCAAGGAACCATTTGTCGATCTTTGTCAACTCCTCGATACGTTCGATAGTATAACCCTCCTCAAGAGCTTGAGCGATGGCAAACACGCGGAGATCGGTAGGATGGGAAAGCACCTTATCAAGATCATCAAACTTAATATCGTTGTTGCCTACAAAGCCGTGCATACCCTGACCGATCATACGCAGACCCTTCTGGATAATCTCCTCAAAGCTCTTGCCAATCGACATGATTTCACCTACTGATTTCATCGAAGAACCGATCTCACGGTCAACGCCGACGAACTTCGAAAGGTCCCAACGCGGAATCTTGACAATCATATAGTCAACCGACGGCGCAACGTAAGCAGAGTTGGCAGTGCCCATCTCTCCGATCTGGTCAAGAGTATATCCGAGTGCGAGTTTTGCAGCCACGAATGCGAGAGGATAACCGGAAGCCTTGGAAGCAAGTGCTGAAGAACGGCTCAGACGGGCATTGATCTCAATGATTCTGTAGTCATTGGTCTCAGCATTGAATGCATACTGGATGTTACATTCACCGACGATACCGATATGGCGCACCACCTTAGTGGCGATATCCTCAAGCATCTTTATCTGCTCTTTCGTAAGAGATACAATCGGAGCCACAACGATTGACTCACCCGTATGGATACCCAGCGGGTCAAAGTTCTCCATCGGCACAACCGTGAAGCAATGGTCGTTGGCATCGCGGATCACCTCAAACTCAATCTCCTTCCAGCCCTTTAGAGATTCCTCCACGAGAATCTGACGGGAATAAGCGAGTGCACTCTCACAATGACGACGGAACTCCTCATCATTAGTGCAGATACCGCTACCAAGACCGCCCAACGCATAACCGGAACGCACCATCACCGGGAAACCGATGCGATGAGCCACCTCTACTGCGTCCTCAATCGACTCAACAGCCTGCGAAACCGGAGTCTTGATATCGATCTCATTAAGTTTCTTTACGAATAGGTCACGGTCTTCAGTAATCATGATAGCCTCAACAGACGTACCCAACACTTTGACACCATATTTGTCAAGCGTACCATTCTGGTAAAGTTCCGTACCGCAATTAAGTGCAGTCTGACCACCGAACGCAAGCAAAATGCCATCCGGACGTTCCTTCTTGATCACCTCCTCTACAAAATAAGGAGTGACGGGCAGGAAATAGACCTGATCCGCAACTCCTTCAGATGTCTGAATTGTAGCGATGTTAGGATTAATAAGCACTGTAGAGATTCCCTCTTCACGAAGCGCCTTGAGCGCCTGGGAACCTGAATAGTCAAATTCACCCGCTTGTCCGATCTTAAGGGCACCGGAGCCGAGCAGCAAAACCTTCTTCATAACTTCTTATCGATGAAATGTTCAAAATTTTGCCCACAAAATTACAACAATTCTCCCGCATTTACAAGAAATCAAGTCAGAATATTATTTTTTATCATATTCTGGCAAAGTATCTCCCCAACCAATCTAAAGGGTGAGGCGGGAGAGGTTGCGGAGTATCTTCTTGCACCAGGCAGAATCTTCGGCGTTGTATTCGTTTTTGTAGCGGCGGATGTCGTCAAGCTGTTTCGGGGTCAGTTTGTAGAGGTTGTGCTTGCCGGGCACCTCCTTTTTCTTCAGAAGCTTGCGCAACTCGTATTCCGCCTTGTAACGGTCGGCAACCTCCACTTCAAACAGCAATGTGCGTTCTTCGGAATCTGACGACTTGCCGAAATATACCTTATGATATTCCTTGTACTTGCCGACCTTCACGTAGCCGCGTGCGCTATCCTGCACAAAGAGGGCACGTGCATCGTTTATATCATTGATGAACGCGTCTACATCCTCTTCCGCTGCATCCGACTTACCTTTACCCTCGATGTAGGAATTGAGAAGAAGATTGAAGCATTTCAGCGTAGCCTCCGTGTCGGCACTCGCAGAATGTGCCGTTGCCTCCGAGAAGTCAAGTCCGAGCGCATTCGCACACACTATCAGCGAGGGCACGGCAAACGGACTCATCTCTTCCGCTCTCCCCTTCTGATACCAATACATATCCTTGACATCTATCACCCGCTTATCATCAAGACCGGAGATGCCCGAACGAGTCAGAACCCGCAGGTCATTGTCAACGGCAAATCCGGTCAGCGCGTATGCCTCATCAAGCAAACGCTGCACCTCCCCCTTTACCTCCGAGAACGGCTGCTTGTCAGCCACCATCTCCGGAGTGATGTGATGGATATCTGTGCGCCAGTCATCTATCATCTCCGGGCGATAATAACAATGGTATATCTCTTTCCCATCAAGTCCGAAAAGAGAAAGTTCGAGCAGCTCCTCATTGTCTGCAAATTCCGCATCAAGACATATTATATTCATAAGAGTAATTTCAAAAGACTATTTTCCATTTACGCTACAAATTTATAAAATATTTTGAACATCCACCAACTATAACTATTTTTGCATCTTCAACGCATATATTTTTTGCATAATCCACACATCTGAAAACATAATAAATGACTACATCTGAGAATATCAAGGAAATCAAACATTCCTTTCTGGCGTTCAGAAACGGAATCGTATCCGACACCCTCCGTAAAGCGGGTATGCCCTACGGCATAATCTTTGGTCTTCAGCTCCCCCAGCTTGCTGAGATTGCACGCAGATATGACAAATCTGTCGGGCTTGCTGACACTCTCTGGAATGACACAAACGTAAGGGAATCGCGTCTGCTGGCATGCTATCTATATCCTGCGGAAGAGATAGATTATGAAAAAGCCCACTCCCTTGCCACATCCGTACTGACCGTGGAGGAGGCGGACATACTCTCCTTCCGCCTGCTACGCTATCTCCCGTTTGCGACCCGTCTGGCGGACGACCTGCTCGGCAACGACAATAACCTTTACAACTACTGCGGAAAGGCATTGCACAGGAATCTCGCATAAACCGAACTCCAAAGGCAAAGACTACATTACTACAAAGATCACCAACTACAGAGATCGCCTAAAATAAAATAGCGGCTCACTGACGGGAATCTTCCGCGTGAGCCGCTCTTATTATCCAATCCGCTGCCTTCTCAGCAGATTATATCATTTCAGCCTAAGCACAGTAAAGGAATATGGAGCCAAAGGCATGGTGAAGAATGGAGATGCCAGCGTCACGCGGTCGGTCTTTACAGATGCCTTCTCATCCGCAGGCTTACCGCTCATCACTGTACGCACAGAATTTATCTCCTTCTGTCCCTCTGGATAGAACTTCTTCAGGTCAACCACCATTGTAGTCTCTACCGGAAGCATGTTGACCAGCTTGACGATTATGTCGCCGCTTGCATCATCCTTCACAACTGACGCACCGATTCTTGCCTTTGCCTTATCGTTATCTGTCTCTACATTAAGTTTTGTGTCGAGATATTTATTACCGGCATTCTCACCATACAGGCGCATTGTCTCGTAATCAGTAGTCGGACGAATCTCACTATTATTGAAATAGATGAGGTCAGGTTTCCATTGGGTATGGTTATCCTTCGCAAGGAGCGGAGCGTATGAACTCATTGTCACCACATCACCGTTGCGCTCCACCGACGTCAGATAAAGAGCCTCAGCCAAGGCTGTCTCCATATTCGAAGGACGTCCGGGGAGATGAGCCGCCCACTCGCCGAGATACACCTTCGTGCCGTTGCGGTCGTAGTCATCATAATAATCCTGATTATATATCAGCCATGCGGGATCCACGTAATAATGCTCGTCTACCATATCCACCTTCTGTTCGCGGGCAAGACGCCAACCCTCCTCATAGTCGGCACCCTCATAGAACGGACCGACAGTGCCGATGACCGTGATCTCCGGATGAGCCTTCTTCACGGCAGCATTTATCTTGTTGAAACGCTCCTTGAATACTGACGTGATCATATCCTCGTTGCCGATACCGATATATTTAAGATTGAAAGGCTCCGGATGACCCGCTGCGGCACGTTTCGCACCCCATTCCGATGAAGCCGGACCGTTGGCATACTCTATAAGGTCGAGTATATCCTGAATGTAACCGTCGAGCATATCCATCGGCAGACCACCCTGCTGACCATGTTCCGTGATGGCATCATGGCTGTATTGCGATTTGTTCCATGAATTTTGGCAAGGCACCGCGGCTGCCACCACCGGCAACGGCTCTGCGCCTATATCCTCGCAGAACTGGAAATATTCATGATAGCCAAGACCACGGGTCTGATGATAACCCCAGAGGTTTGACAACGGTTTCCTCTCCTCCAGTTTACCGATCGAGCCTTTCCAGTCGTACATATTGTCAAGACCATTGCCATGCGCAACGCATCCGCCTGGGAACCTCACGAAACGCGGTTTCAGGTCGGCAAGCGTCTGCGCAAGATCCGCACGCAGTCCATTCTCACGCCCCTTAAACGTATTCATCGGGAAAAGGCTGACCATATCGAGGTCAAGCACCCCCGTATTCTTAGGCACGATTCTCAACGTGGCGTTAGCACAATGTTCATCCGGATTTATAATAAGCTCATAATCCTGCCAATCCTTTGACTGCTTAACCGTAAGTTTGCCGGAAGCAATCTTCCTGCCATGATCCGACACAAGCGCGATCTCCATCGGCATCTTCTTGCTGCTGCGTGCCTTCATGCGGAAACGATACGGCTCACCCCTCTTCACAGTTATCCCGTCAAAACCGGAATTGACAAAAGCATTGCCGCCATTATTAATCATCGTGGCGATACCACCTTTCACGTCAAGACGTGCGTAATGCGGATTATTGGGATGCAGCGGTTCATCAGTGGATATGGAGAAATCAATCTTATCCCCCTCCACATTCCATGCATACTTCGGTCCCCAATTCTTCTCATGCCCGTTCTCACCCGGTGCATACTCAAAATCGCGGTTCTGCACCAGTTCGGCATACAAACCACCGTCAGCAGCATAATTTATATCCTCAAAGAAGATACCCATCAGCAGCGGACTGATCTCCTTAGAGTCTCCGGAAGCTGTCACACTCGCCTTCAGCGGTTGCAGTCCGGCAAAACGTTCCCCATCCTTATCGCAATGTTCGGAATAAAGGGCAGCAAGTCTACCTCTCTCCGCCGCATGGTCTTCAAGCGACTTAACAGTCTTCTCATCAGTCTTCATTGAGAAACCAGACACCTTCTTCCCATCGAGATCTATCACCGACGGCACGAAACCCACATTCGAGCGGAAAGTGAGTTTAGCGGTATCGGCAGCAAGCATATACTCCTGAGGTTTCCAGTTGATAAGATCAGGTGACTGCGCCCAACCTATTGCAGTACCCTCCGGATTCACACGGAAGAGACACGACCAACCGGAAGATGTGGGGAACAATTGCGGCGACCACATCTTCTTGCCGCTCCCCCAAGATCCGAAATCAGACCTCACGAAGTCAAAGCCATTACCGATGCTGCGCCAATTCTTACCGTCATCACTGACAGCGAAACGTAATCCCCCGTTGCCATTTTCGGGAGAATAGAAAAAGAGATCAGTAGCTCCGGCACAAAGAGCCGCCAGACCAAATATACCGGCAAACAAAGATTTTTTCATGATGAAGATATTAAATAAAACCGGACCAGACAACAGTCCGCATACAAAGTTACGAAAAATCCGACATCCCAACAAATTTCTTTCGTCTCATCCTCAAATTCATCCATAACCGCTAAAAACGCACCGACAAAACCCAGCCAAAGTATTTTTGTGTTATAACCGCTAAAAACGCACCGACAAAACCTCAGCCAAAGTTTTTTTGTGTCAAGTTAAGTGATCGGACCAAAGGTTCGATAAGCCGCCATCCCTCAAAATCCCATAGACCAAAGCCCATAATCTCAAAAGAAACAAGAGAAACAACCCACCAACGAAAGATACAACAGCAGAACCTCAACGACGGCAACCTCAACAACTGGTTTCAATTCACGCACCCACACAAGGTGCGACGTTTGCATGATGTTGAGCCTGATGTGCATAATGTATCCAATTCACACACCCCCATGGAGTACGACTCGTAGGCGCATTCAACGTATTTTTCAAAATGCAGTTTCAATTCACGTACCAATGTGGGGTATGACTGACACACCGCCCAAAATCTCCGACTCAATGGTGTTTCAATTCACACACCCACGTGGGGTGCGACTGATGATGTTAGGGCGTCGAGGAATGGATGTTATGTTTCAATTCACGCATCCACGTGGGGTGCGACCGACGACATAATGAGATTCCAGCAGGTTTCCGACGTTTCAATTCACGCACCCACGCGGGGTGCGACTTGACTGACTCGCAGATTACAAGCAACAATCTTGTTTCAATTCACGCACCCACGCGGGGTGCGACTAAGCACCATGACAGACCGGAAATATTTCGAGCTGTTTCAATTCACGCACCCACGCGGGGTGCGACCGCTTACCCTCATTAGTCACCAATGGCAATCTCCGGTTTCAATTCACGCACCCACGCGGGGTGCGACATATTAAAAAAGGGTCAATAGGCATAACTATATGTTTCAATTCACGCACCCACGCGGGGTGCGACCCAATGCCTTCAAAAACGGTCAAAATTGGAGCGGTTTCAATTCACGCACCCACGCGGGGTGCGACTTCGTCATCCGGAGGTAGATTAAAAAAGAACTGATGTTTCAATTCACGCACCCACGCGGGTGCGACTATCGTAAGATTTATAATGATTGGTATCGTGACGAGTTTCAATTCACGCACCCACGCGGGGTGCGACGTAGGTAGGGAACGATTTAGCATACCTGTCAAGGGTTTCAATTCACGCACCCACGCGGGGTGCGACATATACGACCCTCGGTAACAGGGTCAACTTTTACGTTTCAATTCACGCACCCACGCGGGGTGCGACCAAATAGATTGCTAAGGTTGTGAGCATCCTGTCAGGTTTCAATTCACGCACCCACGCGGGGTGCGACCTCTGCTCGAGGCATAACACTCATGATGCCAATAACGTTTCAATTCACGCACCCACGCGGGGTGCGACTTCGGTGGCAAAAAATCCAATGATGCCAATGTTGTTTCAATTCACGCACCCACGCGGGGTGCGACGCACAACTTTTGCTAATGGTTCTTACCCTCTTGATGTTTCAATTCACGCACCCACGCGGGGTGCGACAGCCATCTGTCCTATAGAGCGTTTGACATCTCCAGTTTCAATTCACGCACCCACGCGGGGTGCGACTCATAGGCTACGTCTCGTTGCTCTTTCAAAGGATGTTTCAATTCACGCACCCACGCGGGGTGCGACTCATAGGCTACGTCTCGTTGCTCTTTCAAAGGATGTTTCAATTCACGCACCCACGCGGGGTGCGACTTACCCCCGATCTCTACAAACGGTAAAAAAATGGTTTCAATTCACGCACCCACGCGGGGTGCGACAAATTAGGATTTTTCAATATGTAATATTTTTGCAAGTTTCAATTCACGCACCCACGCGGGGTGCGACCTTACATATTGTTAACGTGTATCTCTCTAACGAGTTTCAATTCACGCACCCACGCGGGGTGCGACTTTCCTTGGTGAAGTGTTCAAAGACCTTACCAACGGTTTCAATTCACGCACCCACGCGGGGTGCGACCGGGGGTAACACTATTGTTTCCCGTTTGCGAGTGGTTTCAATTCACGCACCCACGCGGGGTGCGACCATGATATGGATATACAGATAATATGATACTATGGTTTCAATTCACGCACCCACGCGGGGTGCGACTTAAATTCTTAGTCGCTCACCAGCCACCGGATGTGTTTCAATTCACGCACCCACGCGGGGTGCGACATGAGACGAGGCTCCCAATGCCTCTAAAGCGGTCGTTTCAATTCACGCACCCACGCGGGGTGCGACTAATTAGTTAGTGCGGTTCCTATTCGCGACTAATGTTTCAATTCACGCACCCACGCGGGGTGCGACTCTATACGGGCAATAGGATTATATATTTCAACAAGTTTCAATTCACGCACCCACGCGGGGTGCGACTCATTTATTCAATTCATTTCGGTTCACCATTCCTAGTTTCAATTCACGCACCCACGCGGGGTGCGACCTTAGACTCTGTCCGCTGATATTTTTTGACTAATGTTTCAATTCACGCACCCACGCGGGGTGCGACATTTGTTAGATTAATTGGGTAAATATCTTAATCCGTTTCAATTCACGCACCCACGCGGGGTGCGACTTAATAATATAACTAAACACTCAAGTATCCCGACTGTTTCAATTCACGCACCCACGCGGGGTGCGACAAACTAATTATTTAGTAAAAATCCTGTCTATTTGTTTCAATTCACGCACCCACGCGGGGTGCGACTTAGACTCTGTCCGCTGATATTTTTTGACTAATGTTTCAATTCACGCACCCACGCGGGGTGCGACAACTATAAACGGCCAAAAAATGGGAAAGGAAATGTTTCAATTCACGCACCCACGCGGGGTGCGACATCGTGTTTGGCTGGGACTTGACAAGACTAACAATAGTTTCAATTCACGCACCCACGCGGGGTGCGACTACTCTTTTTTTTTGTGCGTGTTCGACAGCTGACTGTTTCAATTCACGCACCCACGCGGGGTGCGACCAAAAAAAATGGGAAAGGAAATGAAACTGACTAAAGTTTCAATTCACGCACCCACGCGGGGTGCGACTACATTGACATAGGGACGGATAAGACAATAACGAGTTTCAATTCACGCACCCACGCGGGGTGCGACGGAGGTGGAGTTATCCACTTCCGGTTTCCAATTATGTTTCAATTCACGCACCCACGCGGGGTGCGACTGCCTAACTTTGTGCCATGGTTAAGCAATTAACCGCAGTTTCAATTCACGCACCCACGCGGGGTGCGACAACAATAGTGTTATCCCAAAATCCTATAAACGGTGTTTCAATTCACGCACCCACGCGGGGTGCGACTATGTTGCGCATTGTAAGACGGGCAAAAAATACAGTTTCAATTCACGCACCCACGCGGGGTGCGACACCGTGCTGAGTGCGGTCTATTTCTTTGCAAGGTGGTTTCAATTCACGCACCCACGCGGGGTGCGACGGGAAACAATAGTGTTACCCCCGACCTATAAACGGTTTCAATTCACGCACCCACGCGGGGTGCGACGTGTATTACAAGACAATTACGCGTATCCCATGCCGCAGTTTCAATTCACGCACCCACGCGGGGTGCGACCTCTATACGGGCAATAGGATTATATATTTCAACAAGTTTCAATTCACGCACCCACGCGGGGTGCGACCATTTTTTTCCGTTTATAGGTCGGGGGGTAACACTGTTTCAATTCACGCACCCACGCGGGGTGCGACTTCGAGATAGGATTCTACTTGTTGGATTGGGAAGTTTCAATTCACGCACCCACGCGGGGTGCGACTTTTGCATCACACATTCTTCACTCCGCGCGACAAAGTTTCAATTCACGCACCCACGCGGGGTGCGACAAACAATAGTGTTACCCGTTTGCGACCTATAAACGTTTCAATTCACGCACCCACGCGGGGTGCGACTCGCTAAGGAGCTTAAGAGCGGGCGTAAGACGATCGTTTCAATTCACGCACCCACGCGGGGTGCGACTACATTGACATAGGGACGGATAAGATAATAACGCAGTTTCAATTCACGCACCCACGCGGGTGCGACTGCCTTAAAACGCGTTATAGGGATATATTTGCGGTTTCAATTCACGCACCCACGCGGGGTGCGACTTTTGCATCACACATTCTTCACTCCGCGCGACAAAGTTTCAATTCACGCACCCACGCGGGGTGCGACCTTGCATTTGGCTAATTTGCCCGGATAACGGGCGTTTCAATTCACGCACCCACGCGGGGTGCGACAGTTTTTACAGCCATAACCGAGTATGCCCTGTATGGTTTCAATTCACGCACCCACGCGGGGTGCGACACGGTTGTGAGAATGGCACGCGCAATGAGACTTGAGTTTCAATTCACGCACCCACGCGGGGTGCGACAGGTCGAGCGTAGAAGTGAGCTGCACACTTCGATGTTTCAATTCACGCACCCACGCGGGGTGCGACATCTGCACCCGGATTGTAACTTGCGTGTCCTACCTCGTTTCAATTCACGCACCCACGCGGGGTGCGACTTTCGTCGGTTATACCCTTGACGTTCTCGACGAATGTTTCAATTCACGCACCCACGCGGGGTGCGACTTACTGTCTGGACTCCGGCACGTGTGTTCGTCGAGTTTCAATTCACGCACCCACGCGGGGTGCGACAACGCAACATTGGGAAAGAAAGCAATACAGAGTTGTTTCAATTCACGCACCCACGCGGGGTGCGACATCAAGCTGGGCAAGATTGTGGACGATGCAGTATTGTTTCAATTCACGCACCCACGCGGGGTGCGACGGATATTGGGGGCGCATTTCCTTATACCGCCTGAGTTTCAATTCACGCACCCACGCGGGTGCGACGCGATGCAGGACAAAATCGAGGAGGCCAACAAGGTTTCAATTCACGCACCCACGCGGGGTGCGACGCGATGCAGGACAAAATCGAGGAGGCCAACAAGGTTTCAATTCACGCACCACGCGGGGTGCGACGACGCACGAGTGGAACAGCTTTGCCGGTTGGTCTGTTTCAATTCACGCACCCACGCGGGGTGCGACCCGAGCTTGACGGCTACCGCGTCATGGAGGACGAGTTTCAATTCACGCACCCACGCGGGGTGCGACAGACAGCGACAGTTTCGGAGCCAACGCCAACTCCGGTTTCAATTCACGCACCCACGCGGGGTGCGACGTCATGCCGCAGGGTCAGGTGCAGATGGTCACGCGGGTTTCAATTCACGCACCCACGCGGGGTGCGACTCGAGATACTCCTGTCCTCCTGTTTTCTTCTGACGGTTTCAATTCACGCACCCACGCGGGGTGCGACGCAAATAAAAAGCAATGTTAATATCAGCATGATAATGTTTCAATTCACGCACCCACGCGGGGTGCGACACCGCGAGCTGAAAACAACTCAGATCTATGCAAGTTTCAATTCACGCACCCACGCGGGGTGCGACATCCCCGGCGAGGTGCAGCAACGCTTCGACGAGCTGTTTCAATTCACGCACCCACGCGGGGTGCGACTGGAGTCTGCCGCATCGAGCAGTTCGAGAGCAAGGTTTCAATTCACGCACCCACGCGGGGTGCGACACGTCCCACATTGCATCTACTACATACCCCGGCGTGTTTCAATTCACGCACCCACGCGGGGTGCGACGCTGTCAGGGCAATTCCTCCATGGCATTTGCCAAGTTTCAATTCACGCACCCACGCGGGGTGCGACCAACTCCACTTCTGGGTGTAGGCGTAAACATTCAGGTTTCAATTCACGCACCCACGCGGGGTGCGACACCTCCGCCATGACGATGAGGTGTTAGGGTTTATAGTTTCAATTCACGCACCCACGCGGGGTGCGACCAATTCTACGGCAATCTTTTCCAAATCTTGTGCCTGTTTCAATTCACGCACCCACGCGGGGTGCGACTGACAGTGAGTGCGATTGCATCAGCCACCGGAGGTTTCAATTCACGCACCCACGCGGGGTGCGACGTTTGTGCGGATTATTCCGTCCTCATAGGCTTGCCGTTTCAATTCACGCACCCACGCGGGGTGCGACCTTTTAACTTGATAATAATTATGTATAAGATTTTTGTTTCAATTCACGCACCCACGCGGGGTGCGACTTGCCGATGCGGTCCCTTGGAGCGGCGTGACAGGTTTCAATTCACGCACCCACGCGGGGTGCGACCAAGGAGCGCGGCGTGATAGTGCCGGCTACCATGTTTCAATTCACGCACCCACGCGGGGTGCGACTCGCCCAACGCACCGCCCATCCTCTGTGAAAATATGTTTCAATTCACGCACCCACGCGGGGTGCGACCCAAGGATGGGGCATAAGTGTCCCCGTCCTACCGTTTCAATTCACGCACCCACGCGGGGTGCGACTTCAGCTTCCGGCAGCTTTCCATGCTGCAAAATGTTTCAATTCACGCACCCACGCGGGGTGCGACCACTCACGCGGATGCGGATGGCCTCACAATTGTGGTTTCAATTCACGCACCCACGCGGGGTGCGACTGAGGGTGGTTTTACAGGAGGTAATCGCTACCGGTTTCAATTCACGCACCCACGCGGGGTGCGACATCCATTATCTTCTCTGTATATCTCCATAGGTATGTTTCAATTCACGCACCCACGCGGGTGCGACTAGTATTAGTCCCGTGTCCGGTCTCGCTCCGAACGTTTCAATTCACGCACCCACGCGGGGTGCGACCGATACGAGGCAAGATGCTGTTCGCGGTATGATGGTTTCAATTCACGCACCCACGCGGGGTGCGACACACCTTTTTTTGAACTGGAATCTGTCGCAGTCCGGTTTCAATTCACGCACCCACGCGGGGTGCGACCTATGAGAGATGGCAATATCATCCACATTGGAGGGATGTTTCAATTCACGCACCCACGCGGGGTGCGACTCAACACCGCGAGGAGTATCGGGCGAAGGAGACGATGTTTCAATTCACGCACCCACGCGGGGTGCGACCTACACCTTTTTTTGAACTGGAATCTGTCGCAGTCCGGTTTCAATTCACGCACCCACGCGGGGTGCGACGATTGAGGAGTTCGGCGGTAATATGAATCCGCTGGTTTCAATTCACGCACCCACGCGGGGTGCGACGGGCGAACAAACATGGTATAACTTTAAGCTGACTGTTTCAATTCACGCACCCACGCGGGGTGCGACCTGCCCAGATGGTTAAGCCGAGCACAGGGCGAGCCGTTTCAATTCACGCACCCACGCGGGGTGCGACTTACTTAGACTCTGTCGCTGATATTTTTTGACTAATGTTTCAATTCACGCACCCACGCGGGGTGCGACACCCTATTGCGAACGAAAGGAATAAATGAGTTTTAGGTTTCAATTCACGCACCCACGCGGGGTGCGACACCCTATTGCGAACGAAAGGAATAAATGAGTTTTAGGTTTCAATTCACGCACCCACGCGGGGTGCGACACCCTATTGCGAACGAAAGGAATAAATGAGTTTTAGGTTTCAATTCACGCACCCACGCGGGGTGCGACCTGACCGACAAACGAGGCAGGGGCTAATAGCATAGTTTCAATTCACGCACCCACGCGGGGTGCGACAAACAATTGTTACCCCGACAAAAAAAATGATGTGTTTCAATTCACGCACCCACGCGGGGTGCGACTCCCGTAAGGATTCATTTGAGTCTGTGATAGCTGTTTCAATTCACGCACCCACGCGGGGTGCGACGGGCGAACAAACATGGTATAACTTTAAGCTGACTGTTTCAATTCACGCACCCACGCGGGGTGCGACTTATACTTGCGCCAACTTGCAATCCGTTGGCAAATGGTTTCAATTCACGCACCCACGCGGGGTGCGACAAAAAACTATAAACGGTTTTTAAAAATGAAAAAGGTTTCAATTCACGCACCCACGCGGGGTGCGACTGTAACGAGGCTCCCAATGCCTCCAAAGCGGCAAGTTTCAATTCACGCACCCACGCGGGGTGCGACATTTCCTATTCTCTGCATGTGGGTGCAATCCCTTGTTTCAATTCACGCACCCACGCGGGGTGCGACCGACTACTACAACCAATAAAATATGGAAATTATGTTTCAATTCACGCACCCACGCGGGGTGCGACAAATTGCAAGCTAAGCCGTTATCCGGCGCTTGTAAGTTTCAATTCACGCACCCACGCGGGGTGCGACTTTGCATCGCAAACGGGAAACAATAGTGTTGCCCGGTTTCAATTCACGCACCCACGCGGGGTGCGACGTGGCAAGGGTGGCAATTAATACGCGCGCTAAGTTGGTTTCAATTCACGCACCCACGCGGGGTGCGACCTAACAATCCGTTGCTACCTCCTTGGGCAGGCTATTGTTTCAATTCACGCACCCACGCGGGGTGCGACACAAGGCTGCATGTGTGGCAGCTATCACAGAGCGGTTTCAATTCACGCACCCACGCGGGGTGCGACTCAAAGTGACCTTTAACGAGACCCGAACCCGCCGTGTTTCAATTCACGCACCCACGCGGGGTGCGACTGGCGCAAGTATAACTTATAAACAGACTCAGAAATGTTTCAATTCACGCACCCACGCGGGGTGCGACTTTTGCACGTCTCCGATACAAAAGAGGGATGTGTGTTTCAATTCACGCACCCACGCGGGGTGCGACGGAGTACTCTTTCACCTCGTGGATGTAGTACTTTGTTTCAATTCACGCACCCACGCGGGGTGCGACCTTTTAACTTGATAATAATTATGTATAAGATTTTTGTTTCAATTCACGCACCCACGCGGGGTGCGACCGTTATTCTGCATTTTGCTCGTCTTACAATTCCGCGTTTCAATTCACGCACCCACGCGGGGTGCGACTCATGGGAGGTCTATGAAGGGCACAAATTATCAGTTTCAATTCACGCACCCACGCGGGGTGCGACTTCAGCTTCCGGCAGCTTTCCATGCTGCAAAATGTTTCAATTCACGCACCCACGCGGGGTGCGACTTCTGTCAGTTCGGTATATTCCACCTTGCAAAGTTTCAATTCACGCACCCACGCGGGGTGCGACACAATCCGTTGCTACCTCCTTGGGCAGGCTATTGTTTCAATTCACGCACCCACGCGGGGTGCGACATGTAACGAGGCTCCCAATGCCTCCAAAGCAGTTAGTTTCAATTCACGCACCCACGCGGGGTGCGACCATCGTGAACGGGAGCAATAGTGTTGCCCCCGAAGTTTCAATTCACGCACCCACGCGGGGTGCGACTCGGCGTTGATCCCAGCGACAAGTGTATACACACGTTTCAATTCACGCACCCACGCGGGGTGCGACTTATACTTGCGCCAACTTGCAATCCGTTGGCAATTGGTTTCAATTCACGCACCCACGCGGGGTGCGACATTATCTCTTTCAACGAGCAATACATCTATTTTCCCGTTTCAATTCACGCACCCACGCGGGGTGCGACGTTCAGCTTCCGGCAGCTTTCCATGCTGCAAAATGTTTCAATTCACGCACCCACGCGGGGTGCGACATCAGGTCGTGACATTCCTGACCGAGTTCTTCACTGTTTCAATTCACGCACCCACGCGGGGTGCGACGTGATAGCTGCCACACATGCAGCCCTGTACTCCGCAGTTTCAATTCACGCACCCACGCGGGGTGCGACAATTCCACCTTTCTCTACTTAGATACATTTCAACAAGTTTCAATTCACGCACCCACGCGGGGTGCGACGTTTTTTTGTCAGTTTCATTTTTTTTACCGTTTATGTTTCAATTCACGCACCCACGCGGGGTGCGACCACCTTTTTTTTGAACTGGAATCTGTCTCAGCCCGGTTTCAATTCACGCACCCACGCGGGGTGCGACAAAAGGGGAACAATAGTGTTACCCCGGGATTTGTGTTTCAATTCACGCACCCACGCGGGGTGCGACCGCGAATAGGAACCGCAAGAACCATAAACCATAAACCGTTTCAATTCACGCACCCACGCGGGGTGCGACCTAACAATAAGCGTACACGTAATCTTGCACTTGAGTTTCAATTCACGCACCCACGCGGGGTGCGACCTTTGATTTTATAACCTTTGCGGTCTTTGCCCTTGGTTTCAATTCACGCACCCACGCGGGGTGCGACGGCTGGCAACCAGCCAGACAAGCGGCAAAGAGTGGTTTCAATTCACGCACCCACGCGGGGTGCGACTTTATGGAAGTATATAGTGTTCAAGTTGAATATGTTTCAATTCACGCACCCACGCGGGGTGCGACTCCGCCGGCGTAAGGTGGTGCTGGGTCGTATCGGTTTCAATTCACGCACCCACGCGGGGTGCGACCTCATAAGTTTCGAGGTCAACGATGATTTCACACTCGTTTCAATTCACGCACCCACGCGGGGTGCGACTTACGACAGTGCATCTCCACAAAAGATGCATACTGCGGTTTCAATTCACGCACCCACGCGGGGTGCGACTCGGTGTCGGTTGTGCCGTCGCCGCTTCTTTCGTGTTTCAATTCACGCACCCACGCGGGGTGCGACACCCTCTTCGTCCTTGTACTTCGCCGGCACGTTCTTGTTTCAATTCACGCACCCACGCGGGGTGCGACTCCCGACACGTTGTGGAGTCCTACAATCTCTGCAAGTTTCAATTCACGCACCCACGCGGGGTGCGACCTATATATAAAAAGGTTTCACTTTTGAAAAATAGTGTTTCAATTCACGCACCCACGCGGGGTGCGACACAACAATCCAATAAATTCCAACAAAATGATTAGTTTCAATTCACGCACCCACGCGGGGTGCGACTCACAGCCACACGAGGGCGACCGCAGATGAAATGTTTCAATTCACGCACCCACGCGGGGTGCGACTATCCATACACTCTAATTTTAATAATTGATTTTGGTTTCAATTCACGCACCCACGCGGGGTGCGACTCCTGGAGCCTCATGATCCTGACGAGGTGTTGAGTTTCAATTCACGCACCCACGCGGGGTGCGACGGACTCACAGGGTGGAGTTGCCGATTAGCCGAGAGTTTCAATTCACGCACCCACGCGGGGTGCGACTAAGGATTATTGGGAGAATATCATCATCGAGGAGTTTCAATTCACGCACCCACGCGGGGTGCGACAGAATGACCGCAAACTTGTCGGCTCTCTGGTACTGTTTCAATTCACGCACCCACGCGGGGTGCGACGAGGCTTAAGCAAAGGGATGGAGTTGAATAAATTGTTTCAATTCACGCACCCACGCGGGGTGCGACCTCTCAATGATTATATTCAAGGTGGTCAAGCTACAGTTTCAATTCACGCACCCACGCGGGGTGCGACTGGGGGCGCAGAGTAGTAGGACCGTATTCACTAACCGTTTCAATTCACGCACCCACGCGGGGTGCGACCTTTACTTTTCTCCTACCTCTAATAATAATGATGGTTTCAATTCACGCACCCACGCGGGGTGCGACTTTTGAACGTCTGAAAACCTAAGTAATCAGCAAGAGTTTCAATTCACGCACCCACGCGGGGTGCGACTGAGAACCTTATGCAACTTCGCCGTCGTTGTTGGTTTCAATTCACGCACCCACGCGGGGTGCGACACTCTTGCACGTGATTTTGATGCCCCTCAGGCTTTGTTTCAATTCACGCACCCACGCGGGGTGCGACTTCATCTTTTCAGCCATTTCTCCCACGCTTGGTTAGTTTCAATTCACGCACCCACGCGGGGTGCGACGACCACATTCTCCGGTGTGGAGGTCGGAGGGTGTGTGTTTCAATTCACGCACCCACGCGGGGTGCGACGACGTATGTCCGCGAGCCTATACCACCAGCAGTCGCAGTTTCAATTCACGCACCCACGCGGGGTGCGACTTTCCGTCGTGCGCGCGATGTCGTCACGATCTTAGGTTTCAATTCACGCACCCACGCGGGGTGCGACGACGGACCTTATTGGGATTTTTGATAATTAATGAGTTAAGCAATATAATATGCGAAGTTAATAATTTTATTCCAAATTTTAAATATATTTTTCAATATTATTGATTATTGGCTGATTTTCAATAAGTGCGAAAACATTGAGTTTTTTGAAATGCTATTGGTTCGCAACTTATCTTATTGCTAAAAGTAATTAAAGTTACTCCGATATATTATATGATCAAACTATATTATATGATCAAACGTCTTTATCTTTATATGATCAAACGTCTTTATATGATTAGAGTTCCTTCAATATCAAATGACGTTTCTTTTCCAATCTGTTCTATTTTAGTCTTGTAATAGTTCCCCAAACGATATATTCTTATGGAATCCGTCTCCTTATTTATTATAGATGATAGTGACGAACGAAGGGTTATTAAATCTTTTTCAGTAAGCAAACATTCAAAAACGGAATTCTGAACACGCTGTCCATAGTTCTTACAACATTTTGCTACTTTTGTGAGTCTACGTTGTCCTTCAGTGGTCGTAGTCTCAACATCATACGTGATTAATATATACATAATGCTTATTTTATTAAGAATACCGGATAGTTATCAAGATCTCCACGCAAGTATCTGGCAAGAAGAAGTGCCTGAATATGAGGGAGCATACCTATCGGCACTTTTTCGTTTAGAAAAGGATGTGTGATTTCAGTCTTTTTTCTGGTTTGCCATGCTGTCAGGTATTTCTTTTTTCCATTATCCGTAAAACTAACAGACAATGGTATATCTGATTCCGCATTTGTATGAATGATGAAATCTGATGGAGTAATTTGGCGATTATTTATCATTGTCAGTACAAACCTATCCACTATGTATGAACGAAATTCTTCCATTATATCAAGTGCCAGAGAATTTCGTCCGGGTCTGAATGAATGCATAAATCCGGCAGCCGGATCAAGCCCGACACCTTCTAATGCACTACTACAATCGTTGGCAAGCAAGGAATAACCAAAGGAAAGCATTGCGTTGACTATATCTGTCGGAGGTCGTCTGTTACGAGTACTGAAAATAAATTGAGGATTTTTATTTATGATTAAGTGTGGAAATGCCTTGAAATAGACTGCTGCTGCGTCACCTTCAATACCTCTTAATACATCTAATGTTGATGCTTGACGAGCCAACCGATATTTTTGCTTTAATATATCAGAGTTATGAGACACCGTCTCAATACCTGGTTTACCCGGATAATCCCTTACAAATCTTCGCAAACATGCTCTTGAGTTATATATCTTCGCAGCTATTATCAACGAAGCTATATTCAAAGAAAATTCTTGATCATCTATAAGTCGGTATTGTTTTCTACGTAATAGTACATTCCCATTCACGGATCCACATATTCTGGCAATGAATCTTCCATTTGGTGCATAAAATGATAAGTTTACATGATTATCTACACATAATTTCATTAATCCCGGACTCGCTCCCTGATAGCCAAATGTAATGATTGACTCTATGTTTTGAATCGGAATTCTAAATATCTCTTTACCATCTGCTGAAACAACCACATTTGTTCCATCTTTTGAAAGATATGATGATGGAGTGGTGATATATAATGTATTAAGTAACTTCTTCATCAAAATTGGAGTCTAAATATTTTGTTACATTTTTATTTAACAATGAAGGTGCGCATATATCTAACAACGAGCAAGATCTGCATCTTGATTGCCGGATTGCTTTAGGCGTAACACTCTGTTCAAAACATTTATGCATCAATTGAGACATAGCTATTACTGTCTCTCTTAATTCCATAGATATATTTACGTATTCTCGATGCCTCATTTCCCAATAGAATATGGCTCCGCAATCAATTTTTTTATCAAAAATTTCTTCAAGTATCATTGCTTGAGCTGCCAACTGTATCCTATCGCAATCTTCCACCTTGATTTTCCCTCTCTTATACTCAACAGGAAAAATATCAAACTGTCTACTATCCAATAAAGATTGTTTGCTACTTGGCGCATCCGGATAAGGGTGTAGTTCCACTGCATCTGCTACACCTGATAATCCAATTTTTTTTGATGCAAGACGCACTCCTCTTAATGTTATCACAGCAGATCCATTCCTCTCTCTTATATTAGGGTTATCAACATTTTCATGGAGAAGATGTCCTTCTATGGTCAAGGCATTATCTTCCCATTGCTGCTCCAAATGGATAAGAGCCCATTGTCTAGGACAAAACACGAAGTGTTGTATCCCAGACAATGGTAATAATTCTTCCTCTGAATACATGCTTTACAATAATTCAGTATGAGTTTGTGTCAGATGCGCTCATACACCTTTACACCCTCCGGCAGGGCGGAACGGTCAATCGTCACATCGTAGTCAAGGAAACTTCTCGGAATTGTCACTTCATTTTTTTTGCTGACCGTCACCGTGTCAAACAATTTATCAGCAGGTGCATTTCCAAGTTCGGTTTCATGCTCAAATATTATAAGTTTGCGTGCAGCCATTAGTCCCCTTGCCGCAGAACGGTCAAGATCAAACATATTTTCAAGGGCATTCCAGAACAATTCCAAATCCTCTTCAGAGAATCCTGTCTGCTTGGCAAGATTTGCAGATACGAAGCCATGTGCTACGTATAGTCCGTATGGAACGGTAGCCTTACGACCCATTGTACGCTCTTTATCCTTATCTGCTTCCTTTGTCACAGCAAGACGAGTGATGGAATGGCTATGGCTTACAATAGGATCTACGGAGCGGGCAAATGTGAGTTGAATCGGACCTCTTACCTGCCCTTGTTTATCCTTTGTAGCAATCACAGCTCCAAACGTGCGGATATCATAATATTTTTCACACAACGCATTTTTTGCAGACGCTTTCTTCTGATTCTTATCTGCATTTTTTACGGTAGGTGTTTCATAAATACTTTCAACCCTGTTGTCAAGTACGGCTGCTTCCTGTATGAAAATATCATATCCCTCAACACCGTTTTTTGCCGCATCCACATAGTTACGTACCTTTCTTTTAAGGCATACGTCGGTCACAAGTCCTTCACCTGTCTCGGCATCCACACGAGGGAGATTGCCAGCATCGGGATCACCATTAGGATTTCCATCCTGTACGTCAAACATGTAGATGAAATCAATTCTGTTTTTTATAGACTCCATTTTTTATTCTATTTTTACTGTTTATTTTCCTTTTTTGTGAATAGATCATTTCTTTGATGGTAATATCCGACAAAGAATCTGCCCTGATCATTAAGATCAAGATGAGTTGGGAATTCCGCTGAAGGGAATTGACAGATGATTTCCTGCTTCAGCTGCTCATAGAATATTCGGCTGCCATCCGATAGCTTTTCGCTATGGTGGATTGTCAGATTAAGCATGGCAGGGAACACCGTAGAGGGAGTGGTGGAGGCAGCACCAAGATAGCGAGTGCGGATTGAGTCTCCGCCTTTTACGTCTTCCTGTACTTTTTCCAAGACAGCCACAAGACGTCCGCACAAATAGCCTGCATTGTTATTGGACTTATCAAGCATAATGTTAAGTTGTTTTATGTGTTGATTATTTCTATATTTTCTATTAAGATATGCTTTCAATATTGCAGCACGCACCGGATAAAGACTATGCTCCGGGAGTTCTGCCCGTATTCTTTCTAATGCTCCGGTATAGAGTTGGAAAGGATACGGTTTACCATTGATAATGGAATCAAATACAGCGTCTGACAGATTTGGCAACGCATCAGAAATTTTACCGCCAAGCGTGACTGTTGACAATATGGAGTATATCCCGACGTATGGCTTATCTGACTCAAATTTTCTGACAATCTCCATATCATTGAAATGCTCCAATATTTTACCGGCAAACTCCTTTAAAGTCTGATCACTCCAGTTGGTCACTGCTATTCGCCCTATATTTGGTGCAAGCGATAATATATAAAAGCGATCGGTCAAGGTAGTCGTTATCTTTCCAGACCATATACTTTTAAATAATTTTGTCACCTTGTCTACCTTTTCCTTCGGATCATCTTTTTTGTCAATTGAAAGATTTAAGAAATCGTAGAAATCGGTTTCTACCTGTGAAGACAAATCTGATTCAGATTTACCCCAAAATAGATATGTACGGCTACCGATTTTCAGCTTATTTTTAGATTCCTTATCAAGAAATTTCTTAAGGGCGGAGGTATATGCAAACTCAGCATTAACAGATATCGGAGAATTGTATGCCTGTTCCTTGCCATACGAGTCATATCCGGATTTTTGTTGCATGCCAACAAGAGATGCAGTAGCTGTATTCCCGGCTATTGCTGTCGATGTTGTGAGACGCACAAGCGGTCCCTTCTCTCCCGTTATAAGGCAAACACCTGTCGGAGCTGTATCGTCAGAAATCTCCACAAGAGTGGTAAATAGATACCTCTTCTCTGCAATCAGCTCATCATCCCCCTCCAACTGGAAGGCGAAATTCGCACCTAAATTCTCTTTTATTTCTGCAAAGAGAGGATCCTTTTCAAATGCCGCCACCCTACTTTCCTTTGACCTATCGTAGAATGAGATCATGGCATTTATCGATATGTCGTCAGGGTTATGAACCGCAACCTCCTTTATTTTCTCTATAAACAGATTATTACACTCCGCATGACCATCTTCAAGTCCAAGCACATATTTACCGTTGTCCCATAATATATTGCTTTTAGCCCCACTTGTGCGACCTACAGCTTTAGCAACAATGAATTGGGCACAACGTTTCTTATCTATCCGCTTGGATTCAAAACGCTTGAACTCACCTTTCTCATCAATCACTATGACATATTCGATCTCCTTAAATTCAGAGCCGAATGACGGAAGTGATTCCGATTGACTTTGATAATAATCGTATAATGCTTTCAGAATCATCTCAAAATCTCATTACTTGTGATTGGTGGCACTTCAATGACACCATTATTCATTTTTGCACGATAAAACATCGGAATGATGTTGGATGGATTGGAGAAATCAAGGTCATACAGCATTATGCCGAAGTCGATTGATTCCTGAAGTAAATCCTCCCCATTTTTACTATTGTCAGGGAGAAGGCTAAAATACGCAGAACATTCCCTCGTGCCGAGATACGGCATATTGAAGCATTGTCCCTTTGACGCTCTCCGTTCAAACATGGATTGATATTTGGCAGGATTTTCGTTTGCATCCGGAGCATGCTTCTGCTCACCTTTACGATCCCTTACCGGGACGTACTCCATTACGGAATAGATCCTGTAACGGACATCACGCAGCATCAGACTGTTCTTTTGCTGACGTTTTTCAGTTGCGATTATTGGTGGGGCATCAGCCTTTCCACCACCGATAGCACCGACTTCATTCCGTCTGATTGAGAAATGCTTTATCGGATTAAGCACTTCAATACGCGTGATTCTCCATTGTATTGCCGGTTTCCAAAATATTGATTGGAAAATGTTGCGTGCCGCAGAGGGGGTTATTACGTCATAACTCACCCTCTCAACTTTCAACTCGGGGCGAGTGAAGCACGCAAGATCGCCCCACACCTCAAGTCCATATTCCTTATCTATATATATCATTATATTATAATATTTTAGATTGTAAAAATTTGTTCAAGATATTCATTATCCACTTTCAATCCAGTCTCTTCATCATATTGATCTTTCAATGGAATATAGTAAAATCCTTTGACAGGCTCTGTGATAAGACCTTCCTTAAGCATACGATCAAATAAATATTTTCCTATATTTACACTATACTGACCGAGTTGCCGGTTAAGCATTCGAGAGGGTCCAAATCGTTTTAACTTATCAATCAACTTTGGAGATTCTCCATAATTTATAATAACTGGAATTCCATCGTTATCTATAAGATGAAAATTTTGGGATATTCCCTCGTATGAAATATCATCACGTATCGACATTCCGGTAATATCGTTTTTATCAAAAGTATTTGTCTTGGAATACAATATCTTATAATATTGATACATTGTCTCTGGAGCAAACCAATCCGAATCCGGATAACATGAAATCATTTGGCGCATAGAATCAATACCTATTCCAATTAATCCGGGAGTTCTTTCACCTTCCAATTGGAATACAAAAGTTTTACCTGATTCCAGATTCCCTTCACGATTGCATCTTCCGGCAGCCTGAAGTATTGAATCCAATCCGGATAGCTGTCGGAACACCACCGGGAAATCAATGTCAACTCCCGCCTCAATCAATTGTGTGGACACCACTCTCAATCCGCAGTGAGGGGTATCTTTCAAGATGCGTTTCATCTCATTGATCTTGGTTCTGAGATGAAGCGGACACATCATCTTTGAAAGATGTATTTTCTCACAGTCGTCCGGCAGATTACGGAATATGAGGTTTGCAATTCTTCTTGTGTTGACAATACAGAGAGCTTTCTTTTCAGAAGAAATCCGACGGGATATATCCTCTATCGTTTCATTATCTTTCGACATCTCAATCTCTACCCTACGCAGCTTATCATGCAACGATAAATCAGATGGAATCAAAGAACGTATCTGGTCATCTGATAAACCTTTAAAGGATGCGGTGCCCAATCCCTTGTTATTACCGTCGAGAATAGGCTGACTTGCGGTGCAGAACAGGAAAGATACACCAAACATTTTCGCATACGAGCGCATGGAATCCACAATCGGTTGCAGGAAAGTCTGCGGTAAGGATTGAACCTCATCCAAAATCACAACGCTATCGCAGACAGAATGTAGCTTCCTGCAATCTGACGGACGATTTGAGAATACGGATTCAAACAGCTGCACATTTGTAGTGACGATTATCGGGGCATCCCAATTTTCGGTAGCCAATTTATTCTCCCTTGAGATATTCTGTTCGGCAATTGCACTATGATGCTCTATTACGTTCTTCTCACCAAAAATTTCCCGGAATGTCTGGGCAGTCTGAGTAATGATACTCGTAAACGGTATGCCTAAGATTATACGTCTTTTTCCATGTTTCAGGGCATGATTGATAGCCCATATCATGGATGCGATAGTCTTGCCGCCACCGGTAGGCACCGCCAAATTGAAGAAGCCGGGAGATTGGGATGATGCGGACAGACAGTGTTCCTGAATTTTACGGCGCAACTCATTCAAGGGAGATGATGGAGCCTCCTTAAATTTCTCAATATATTTTTCAAGCCTTGATTTAAGAGTTGCAAGATCATCGAAATCTCCTCTTTCATTAAAAGTGGAAGGATCCATGAAACGCTCCGTGTCAAGATAATCGGCATCAACCAATGAAGAGAAAAGCATACGGGTCAGGTGAGGTATATCCAACTTTACCATGGAAAATCTCGGACGCTCTATATTTACAGATGGAAGCGAGTTATTCAACCCATTAGGATAAGGAGTTTCCATCTTTAATTCCAATTCATTAAGGTCATAAAGTCCACGATGATGACCCGCAATGCAATTTGCAAGAATCGTTCCGAGTCCTCTATATTTATCCCACAAAAGTTTTGCCCCCAAATGGCTATGACTTTTATCCTTCCATATCCCGGCATGAGTATCATATCCGGATTTTACACGGATATATCTTTGGAAATCCACACTCTCCTTCCCCCTGTCGTGCATGAGACCCAAAAGACGACCCCAATTTGAGAATCCGAAGCAACTGCAAAAGTCGGCAGCCAAATCAGCCACACCCTCTGCATGATTATCATTCGACTGAATAACCCAATCAGCATTATCCGTTTTTTGGAATAGATGCGATATGACAATATTTTCATCAGATGTCTTCATGATATTAGGTTTGAAAGATTTTTAAAGAAATTATAAATAATTTCTTTAAAAAAGTAAATTTTATTTTAGTAGATGACAAAAATTAAATTTATGCTGTTAAACACTTAATTTTTAGTCGATTAAATTTGCAAAAGTCCCTGAAAATTAGTAATTTAAAGGAAAAGTTTGGACGCTTTTTCTCATGAAAACTACTAATTTCAAGGACTCGGTCAAAGTTAACCAAATCCTCCCGATTATGCAAGAGCACTTTGGTCAAAGTATGAATTTGGCACGCATAAAACTCATGGCGTTGCTGCTCCATGCACTCTGTGTGGTGCAGACTGTCAGCCTCCACAAACTGGCTGATGCGATGCCTACGGCTGTAGACAAGGATTCCAACCTCAGACGGCTCCAAAGATTCTTTGCCAAGTATGTACTTGACCTTGACATCATAGCCCGTATGATTTTCTCGCTGCTTCCTGTCAAGACCGGTCTTGTGCTGAGCATGGACCGGACCAACTGGAAGTTCGGGGAGTTCAATATAAACATCCTTATGTTGGGCATAACCTATAAAGGGATTGCCTTCCCTTTGATATTCAGCCTTCTTCCGAAACGTGGCAACTCCAACTGGGAAGAACGCAAGAAAATTATGGAACGTTTTATCCGTCTTTTCGGAGCGGAATGCATCGACTGCCTTGTGGCAGACCGCGAGTTCATCGGAAAGGAATGGACAGGATGGCTCAACAGCCGTCGCATACGGTATTACATCCGAATACGTCAGAACTTCTGGATTGTCAAGCCTTCCACCGGTGAGAGAATCCGAGCCTGGTGGCTGTTCAATGATTTGAAGGTCGGTCAGGAGAAATTCTTCCATACGCTCTTTCTTCACAAAGGTGAGTATGTCTATCTTGCCGGCAGCCGGATCAAAAACTCCGATGGTGTTCCGGAATTGCAGATTCTCATATGCTTCAATCGGCCCGAGGAGGCGATTTTGACATACAAAAAACGATGGGAGATAGAAACGGCCTTTAGAGCCATGAAATCTTCCGGCTTCAACATCGAGGATACCCATATGCGTGATATGGACCGCATCGCAAGACTTGTCGCGATGGTCTGCATGGCTCTTGTATGGGCGTATCTCGTTGGTGAACATAAAGATATAAATATTAAACCGATAAGGATTCTGAAACATGGAAGAAAGGCAAAGTCGCTTGTCAAATATGGATTGGAAGAGATTTCGACCATACTTATGCGTCCGACTTATACCCCAAAATTCGATGTTTTCAAATTTTTGTCATGTACTTAAAAATTTTATATAAAAAATTTCTGGTTTTATATCATTTTTTAAGTTGATTAAAAAATTTTTCACAAAAATAATCAATATGGCTGCCTAAATTAGGCAGTACACTGTTAATAAAAATTAAATGGTCCATATTTTACATTACATAATTTAAACTATGGTATTTTATCTTCTAAAAGTATGTTTAAATCACACTAATACTTAATCCCCCACCGCTAAGCCTAATCCACAAGGAATCCGACAATAATGCATTGTGGCCTTACGTTAAAGGATATGATGTCGCAACCTATATGGTTGCGTGAATTGAAATATACTTCAAAGTTATAATGTTAAATTAAACATGTAACTAATTAACGGCAATCGGATTTATATTCGGTTGCCGTTTTTCGCAAGAGCTTCTGTTAGACACTGCTTGGCAATCGTTAATTATTTATTACCTCCCAATGTCCACCCTTATCCGGACCGACACGACGAAGCAAACCTAATTTTTGAAGGACCTTAAGATTATATTTTACTCCCGGTAATCATCCCGATCCGTTTCAGGTGTTTCATGCGTTTCTCTTGAAACAGATGAAACAGATGAAACAGATGAAACGCATGAAACACCTGAAACGTTATTCCGGACAAGATAATTACCTTCTCATTATCTTTGTTGATTTTGCACCCTCTTTTCTTATCAATATCTGACCTTTTGCATCTTCTTCATCTATTTTCATACCCTGAAGATTGTAGTATTCCACATCTTCATCTGACGGTAAGTATTTGACTTCATTTACTGAGCTCATGTCTGCAAAATTGATTGCAATGGCATTGTAACCGGTGTATTCATAATATCCGCATGGTATAAGTAGCCATCCCAACACCTCGTTGAAGACAATGCGGTCAAAGTCAATATTGAACCAATATTGCTGAACTAAACTGTTTATAGAAGAGAAATGGTTGGCAAGGGTATATACCTGATTCTCTGTGAACATTCGGATACCCTCTGACTTAGAGAAGGTAAGGCATAGGAATTTGTTGTTTTTTACAAAACTAAGACATACTTCTGTTGGTGCCACAACCGAAGAGTGTGAATAACGGGGTGCTGGATTGACCGACACGTCTACTTTATTTCCGTTCTCAATGAGCCAGTTGAATGTCCACTCATCATCCCATACACGCCACATGACATCAAGGTCTGAGGGTTCATAAAACTCTTGTGCGCGAACTGCTGTCGAAAGAAATACGCATAATAACAGTAATAACTTTTTCATTTCTGATAGTTTATTGGTTGTTTTGCATTATTGCCGAATTTTCTCTTTGGAAAATGCAGGCGGATCAAGTCAACGTTCCACCTCGTCGGGCTTCCTTTCGGAGCATGACGCACATAATGAATCAACTATCCACACAAGCCTTTCGCTCCTCACGGAGTGTCAGGCATGTTAAACCAAAAATTGATCATTATGAAAGAGAAAGACTTTTTTAGAGTCTTCTTGTAGGCGGATCGAATCAACGCTCCACCTTGCCTTGCGTCCTCACGGATTGCCAGGCATCAAAACCAATTAAACTTTGCTGTTCATGAATACGTCACATTACTTTGGTATGTGGATTGTTTTGGAGCAAATCCACTTTCTATTATATATTGCCATTTGTTGTATCACGATGCAAATTTAATATTTTTTTTAATTAAATCCTATTTTTAGACATTTTTTCTTTTCTGTTGGATTGTTTTTCATCTTTGAGAGTTTTCATAAAAATAGCCGATGACTACGCTTAGCGCAATCATCGGCTTGGTCTGAGCCAATATTTTGACTTTGAACGGAGAGGCTGTATCCCGTCAGTTCTGGTTAAGCACCTCTATCTGCTGGCGCACTGACTCCTCGTGGATTGCCTGAAGGATGGTCTTCATGAAGTCTGCCGACATACCCATCTCCACCGCTGCTGCCACGCGACTCTTGATCAGGTCGTTGTAACGGGTCTCCTGCACTACCGGCATTGAGTGTTCCTTCTTATATTTACCGATCTCACGTGCGATGTCCATTCTCTTCTTGTACATCTCAACAAGTTCGGTATCGATACGGTCGATCTTATCACGTAGATTCTGAAGGCTTTCGGTCTCCTGCACGGTATTGCGGTGTACCAACGAGCCGAGTATCACTTTGAGCACTTCGGGAGTGACCTGCTGATTCTTGTCGCTCCACGCATCATCGGGTGAACAATGGCTCTCTATCATAAGTCCGGCAAACTTCATGTCGAGAGCCTGCTGCGACAGAGAAGAGATCAATTCACGCTTACCACCCATGTGGCTGGGGTCAATGACGATTGGGAGATGCGGAATGCGGCGGTGAAGCTCGATAGGTATGTGCCACTGCGGCGGGTTGCGGTAGATGCTCTTGCCGTAGAAAGAGAAACCGCGATGTATGGCACCGAGACGACGTATGCCGGCATTGTAGAGACGTTCAAGGGCACCGATCCAAAGTTCAAGGTCGGGGTTCACCGGATTCTTCACCAGCACAGCCACGTCGGTTGCACCTGCCTCCTTGAGAGTGTCGGCAATCTCCTGCACGGCAAACGGGTTGGCGGAAGTGCGCGCACCCACCCACAGAATATCCACACCTGCCTCAAGAGCGTCAAGCACATGAGCACGCATAGCCACCTCTGTAGCGACAAGCATACCTGTCTCCTCCCTCACTCTCTGGAGCCACGCAAGACCCTCCTTGCCTATACCCTCGAAACCACCCGGTTTGGTGCGTGGTTTCCAGATTCCGGCACGGAAAATCTTTATGCCGCCCATAGCAAGCTGGCGTGCAGTAGAGAGAGTCTGCTCCTCTGTCTCCGCACTGCAAGGACCTGCCATCACAAGCGGCTTTGAGGGATCCAGACCCTCCACAATCGGTTTTAAATCTTCAAAATTCATAATTATATAGTTTTTTTCATTTCATTCATTTCAATTCCTTCACACGCCTGAGAGCCTCCTCCATCTTCTCTTCAGTGGCACAGAGCGATATGCGGATATAGCCTTCGCCATTCTTTCCGAAGATAAAACCGGGCACGATGAACACCCTTGCCTCATGAAGCACACGGTCGGTGAATGTGGCACTGTCGGGCGCACCCTCCGGCAATTTTCCCCATAGGAACAGTCCGCGCTGTGCGGGATCAAACGTGCATCCGAGTGCAGTCATGATCTTCTCCGCCACCTTGCGACGTCCGGCATATACTTGATTAAGCTCCTTATACCAGCTGTCGTCAATATCGAGAGCCTTGATAGCCGCCTCCATGACGGGTTTGAACTGACCGGAATCGATATTGGATTTCATTTTCCTAACCCAACCTACAAATTCCGCATTCGACGCCACCATACCCATACGCCAACCCGACATATTATGGCTCTTGCTCAAAGAATTAAGTTCTATGGCAATATCTTTCGCACCCTCCACCGAGAGAAGGCTCTGTGGATTATCGTTTAGCACAAAGCTGTAGGGGTTGTCATGCACGATGACAATGCCATGACGCCGCCCGAAATCCACCAGTTTCTCGAAAAGCTCCATGCTTGCGCAAGCACCCGTAGGCATATTGGGATAATTCACCCACATGAGTTTCACGCCACCCTCGGAAGCGATCCTCTCCAGCTGCTCGAAATCGGGCATCCACCCCTCGTCAGCCTTAAGATCGTAGCTTATCACCTGCGCGCCAAGCATACGGCTCACACCGCGATAGGTCATGTAGCCGGGATCGGGCACGAGCACCTTGTCGCCCGGATTCACGAAGGCAAGGCTCACGTGGAGCACACCCTCCTTTGATCCTATCAACGGGAGCACTTCTGAATCGGGGTCAAGATCCACGTTGTAATGACGCTTATACCACCGGCTCATTGCCTGACGCAATTCCGGGAGTCCGGATGCTATCTGATAGGTGTGGTTGGCGGGATTGGAGGCAGACTCGCAAAGGGTCTGCACCACCTCCATTGCAGGCATACGGTCAGGACCACCCACGCCGAGCGAAACGACGTCGAGCCCTTCGGCATTCATGCGTGCCACTTCGCGCATCTTGCCTGCAAACCAATATTCCTTTATCTCGTTCACCCTTGCTGCGGGTGATATTTTATTTTCCATTTTTACCTGTGTTATTGTTGATTTATCGGAATCAATTGATGCCTACGCGCTCCTCATATTCCCCGAGGATGCGGAACTCGTTGGTGAGCGGACGCACCGCCTGCAATGCCTGGCGATAGCGGAAGTAGGATGAGAAGGTGAGATCCACGTAGAAACGATATTCCCATTCACGACCGACTACCGGGAGCGACTGTATCTTCGTCAGGTTGACGTCGTAGAAAGAGAGGATTGTCAGCACTTTCGAGAGTGCGCCGTGGGAATGAGGGAGCGTGAACACCACGCTCGACTTGTTGAGCTGCTCCTCACGAGGTTTCAGCTCGCCGGCAAGGAGTGGGTCGGCAAGGATAAGGAAACGGGTGAAGTTGCGCTTGTTGGTCTCTATACCCTTCTCCAGGATATTAAGTCCATAAAGATTGGCGGCAAACTCTCCACACACTGCGGCATGTCCGGCAAGTTTCTCTCGCGCTATCTCCTCTGCGCTTCCGGCGGTGTCAAATTTCTCCACCATCCTCATGTGGGGATGACGGCGTAGATATTGCTCACACTGCATAAGTGCCATCGGATGCGAATTTACCTCGCTTATCGATTCGATTGTCTCTCCGGGAAGGGCACAGAGCACATGGCTTATCCTTACGGAATGTTCCCCTATGATGGTATGGTTGCTCTTGCGCAGCAATTCATGATTGGCGAGAAGGCTTCCGGCAATGGTGTTCTCTATCGCCACGATGCCGAGCATCGACGCATCCGTCTCCAATTTCTCGAAAAGATCGGGGAAAGAGTCGCATGGTATCGTCTCCACCTCCTGACCGTCGAAAAACTGACGTGCCGCCGCATCATGGAAGCAACCGGCAACGCCCTGTATGGCGATCTTCTTTATCTGTCTGTCTTTTGTCTGCATATATCGTTCCTTTATTTTCATTCCGTTGGGGATCAAATCCTTAATATCTCCCTCACCCTTTCATAATCCATACCGCGGCGGCGTGCGTAGTCTGCAAGCTGATCCTCTCCCGGTTCTCCCACAATGAAATAACGTGAAGATGGATGGGAAATATATATTCCGCTCACGGTAGCTGACGGAATCATTGCCCCGTTCTCGGTGAGATGCACTCCCACGCTATCCATCGGAAGCAGGCTTGCCAAGGAATGATTCAGCAGTTGGTCAGGAAGCATCGGATAACCCATGGCGGGACGAATCCCCACGTAATCCCCGTGCAGCATCTCCGCGGGGGAGCATTTCTCGTCGGGGGAATATCCCCATAGCTCACGTCTCACCTTGCAATGCAGCCATTCGCTCGTAGCCTCCGCTATCCTGTCGGCAAGCGACTGACGGAGCAGACTGCCGTAGGAGTCGCCCTCATCTTTCAAGCGGGATGCCTCTTCTGCCAGCATATTGCCGGCTGTGGCTACAAACACTCCCGCTATATCTTCTGCCACACCGCGCGGCGCAATGAAATCTGACAATGAAAGATAGTCTGATCCCTTGCGCTGCTGACGCAGCACGGGGAATCTCACGCCACCGATCTCCACGTCGTCACCTTCAGCAAATGCGGGATAGAATGTCACTGCCGCCTTGCCATCGAATCTCTTATCCTCAATCAAGGAATTGAGCAATTCGCGGGCATCGCGAAGCAGACGCTGCGCCTCATCGCTATCGGGGGAGATGCGCCAGCTATGGAAAAACATCTTCCAGTTGATGAACTCCGCCACCTCCCTGAGATCCGTATCCAGAACCACCGCATTGCCCAACCCTACTGTAGGCTGAGGCGCACGATAACCTTCCCAATCAATCTTCATGCCATTACGGCGTGCCTCGGCAAGCGGAACTATCTCCACTCTCTTATTGCCATACCCTTCTCTCAACTCCTCATATTCCCTCTCAAGCGTGGTCACGAAATCCCCCTTCTGTTCAGGATTCAGCAACTTAGAGGCTACGATAGGATTCTGGGCTGCATCCGTGACGTGCACCACCGGGGCATGATAGACCGGAGAAATCTTCAATGCCGTATGCAGGCGCGACGTGGTGGCACCACCGACGAGCAGCGGTATGTCAAGACCCGCCTCCTCCATTGCCCGCGCCACATTCACCATCTCGGAAAGCGATGGGGTAATCAGTCCGGAGAGGCAAACAAGGTCGGGACGTTCGCGCAAGGCTGTCTCAACAATTTTCTCTGCCGGAACCATCACTCCAAGGTCGATCACTTCATAATTATTGCAGGCAAGCACAATCGAGACGATATTCTTCCCTATGTCGTGGACGTCGCCCTTCACGGTGGCAAACACCACCTTCCCCGCCTTCGTGGAGGAGGCATCTGCTGCGGCAGCCTCCATGAGTGGTTTCAGATGGTCGACCGCCATCTTCATTGTGCGGGCAGTCTTCACTACCTGCGGAAGAAACATCTTACCTTCGCCGAAAAGCTGACCCACACGGTTCATACCATCCATCAGCGGACCCTCTATTATCTCTACGGCAGAACATCCGGAGGCAACAGCCTCGTCAAGATCCTCCATCAGATACTCAGGATTCCCCTTCACTATGGCATTCTCCAGCCGCACGGCTACCGGACGGGACATGTCGCGCTCATGTGAGTCTCCCGCCACTGCCGCACCCCCATTCTCATGGGCGGCATAATCGGCAAGCTCTGCCGGAGCCTCCTTGCGTCGGGCGAGTATCACGTCCTCTATCAATGACCTCAACCCCGGCTCCACATCCTCGAATGTGACGGAAGACGCCGGATTGACGATTCCCATGTCGAGACCAGCCTCAATTGCATGATACAGGAAAACGGCGTGCATCGCCTCACGCAACGCATTCTTGCCACGGAATGAGAATGAAAGATTGCTCACCCCGCCGCTCGTGCGCGCCCCGGGGAGATTCTGCTTTATCCATCTGACCGCCTCGATGAAGTCGATGCCGTAGCGGTCATGAGCCTCGATTCCGGTAGCTACCGCCATTATGTTGACGTCAAAGATAATGTCGTCAGGCGCGAAGCCGCATATCTCCGTCAGAAGGGCGTAGGCACGTCGGCATATCTCTATCTTCCGCTCGTATGTATCTGCCTGACCCTGCTCGTCAAAAGCCATGACAATCACGGCTGCACCGAGCTGACGGATGCGACGCCCTTTCTTAACGAACGACTCCTCACCCTCTTTGAGCGATATAGAATTGACGATGCTTTTACCCTGAAGATTCTTCAGGGCGGATTCCACCACATCCCAGTCGGAGGAATCGACCATCACCGGCACTTTCGAAATATCCGGATCGGATGCTATGTAGCGCAGGAAATGCACCATCTCCTCGCGTGCATCGAGCATGGCGTCGTCCATATTGACGTCAATCACCATCGCACCATCCTCCACCTGACGCAGGGCTATCGACATCGCCTCCTCATATTTCTTCTCCTTAATAAGGCGCAGGAACTTACGCGACCCCGCCACGTTGCAGCGTTCCCCCACGTTGAGGAAATTGTTCTGCGGCAACACCTCCACCCTCTCCAATCCGGAGATGCGGAGTGCCGGCATTATCTGAGTCTGCCTGTGGGGGACAGCGACGGAGAGTTTCTCCACGAGTGCCGCTATATGCGCAGGCGTAGTGCCGCAACATCCTCCGGCTATGTTGAGCATACCGGCTGAGAGCATACGCTCCATGCTGGCGGCAAACTTTTCGGGGGTCTCGTCATACTCACCCATGGCATTCGGCAACCCGGCATTGGGATGCGAGCTTATGAAATGCGACGTGAGCGATGCGAGTTCCTTCACATACGGTATAATATCCGACGGACCGAAGCTACAGTTCAGACCCATGCTGACCACGTGGGGATAATCCGCCACGGAAGTGACGAATGCGGCGAGAGTCTGACCTGACAGAGTTCTTCCCGACCTGTCGGAGACGGTAGCGGAAATCATTATCGGCAGATCGCGTCCCATGCTCTCCATCATCCTCCCGGCAGCATCAAGACCGGCTTTCAGGTTGAGAGTGTCGAACACTGTCTCAAAGAGAAGCAGATCCGCGCCACCCTCTATCAACCCCGCCACCTGACGGGAATAAGCATCGAAAAGCTCATCATAGCTTACATTCCGATATGCAGGGTCATCCACCTCCGGACTCATCGACGCCGTGCGGTTAGTCGGTCCTATCGAACCCGCCACAAGGGCACGTCCTCCCCAGCTACGCAAGGGGGACTCCGAAGCCGCCTCCACAGCCAACTCGGCAGCCCTACGGTTGATCTCACGTATCAGCCCATCATACGACTGAAGACCGTAGTCAGCCATCGACACGTCGTTTGCATTGAAAGAGTTTGTGGATATTATGTCTGCGCCAGCATCAAGATATGCCTTGTGAATATCCTTTATCCTGTCGCCTTGAGTCAGGCAAAGTATATCATTGCATCCGGAGAGTTTACATCCGTGAGCGGCGAAACGCTTGCCACGGAAATCCTCCTCCGAGAATCCGCAACGCTGTATCATGGTGCCCATGGCTCCGTCAAGCACGAGCACCCGTTCCTTGAGTAATTGTATGAATTGGTCCTGTTTCAATATCTTATCTGATTAAGTCCCCATTTTTAATCATGGGGAGCAACAACCTTGGAAACGGTTGATTAATATACGTTCTCAACTATCTTCGACACGCTGTCAGACACGCTCATCGTGTAGTAATGCAATCCGGGCGCACCCTTCTCAAGCAGTTCCCGGCTCTGACGTATGCCCCATTCTATACCCACCTGCTTCACCTCGGTGTCGGTCTTACATTCACGGATACGCGATGCCAACTCCTCCGGTATGTCTATGCGGAACACCTTCGGAAGCATCGTGAGATGCGACATCTTGGAGATAGGCTTCAAACCCGGAATGATCGGCACGTTGATTCCCGCAGCCCGACAACGCTCCACGAAACTGAAATATTTCTCATTGTCGAAAAACATCTGGGTGACGAAATAATCCGCGCCATTCTCCATCTTCTTCTTCATGTAGTATATGTCGGATTCCATGTTGGGAGCCTCCTCATGTTTCTCCGGATAGCACGCCATGCCATACGAAAACGGAGTCTCAATGCCCTGAATCCTCATATCCTCCAACCCGATACCCTCATTGAAGAGATTTATCTGCTTCTGGAGGTCGGTGGCGTGTTCGTGTGAGATATTCGGCTGCCCCATCGTGGAGTCCTGCCCTTTCTCATCCCCTCTCAACACGAGAAGATTGTTGATGCCGAGGAAATTCAGGTCGAGCAACGCATACTCCGTCTCCTCCTTGGTGAAGCCCTTGCAGATGATGTGCGGCACCGGTATCAGTCCATACCTGTTCTGTATGGCGGCGGCGATTGCCACCGTGCCCGGACGCTTCACGATGCTCACCCGGCGGTGGGTGCCGTCAGGTAGTGGCTTGTAGATATACTCGCTATGATGCGACGTGATATTGACAAACTTGGGATCGAATCTTTTCAGCTTCTCCACAATGTCAAACACCTTATATATGCTGTTGCCCTTCAGCGGCGGCAATATCTCGAAGGAGAACACCGGATTGGGACTGTCGTTGATTATATCAATTATTCTCATAAGCTGTCGTTATTCCCACATACCGCATCCTTTATACGGTCAAGAATCTGAAGTATCACACTGCGCGGGGCAGCCACGTTCAAACGCATGAAGCCGGTGCCCTCCTCGCCAAACATCGCGCCGTCGTTGAGAGCCACACGTGCCTTGTTGACAAACAGGTCGACCAGGCTGTCATGATCCAACCCCAGTCCCCGGCAATCAAGCCACATAAGGAAGGATGCCTCCGGAATCTGTGCATGTATGCCGGGCAGATTCCTCTCGCAGAAGTCAGCCACTGTCCGCATATTCTCCACCACGTATTCGAGCATCTCACGCCGCCACTCCTTTCCATGACGGTAGGCGGCGATAGTGGCGATATACGACATCATCGGAGCCGCTTCCAGTTCGCTTGCCTGAAGCCAGCCGTAGAAACGATTGCGTATCTCATCGTCGGGCACCACAGAGAAGGAGCTGACGATTCCGGGGATGTTGAAGGTCTTGGAAGGTGCACAGAATGTTATGCTGTTGTGTAGGGCATCATCCGACACGGTGGCAAACGGAGTGTGTGTCGCGCCGTTGAGTGCCATATCGGCATGAATCTCGTCAGACACCACCAACAGGTTCTTCCTGCGGCATATCTCGGCAAGACGGCGCAACTCTTCGGGGCTCCATATACGTCCTGCCGGGTTGTGAGGATTAGCCAGCAGCAGTATGCCCCCCTTCGTATCGAGACGTTCAAGGGCATCGTAGTCAATATAATAACGCCCGGCATCATCCGTCAGCATCGCTATCTTCACCACGTTTCTCCCGTTGCTTTCCGGTATGATACGGAATGGATGGTAGACCGGCGGCATGATCACGACATCATCACCCGGCTTTGTAAACACGTTGATCACCAAGCCAATCCCCTTCACAATTCCTGGTATATAGCTCAGCCATTCCGGACGTATCTCCCAGCCGTGGAGCTCGCGCTCCCAATCCATGATTGACTGACGATAGTCTGCCGGCTCTCTGGTATATCCCAAGACAGGATGGTTCAATCTCTCCCTCAACGCATCGATTATGAAATCCGGTGTCGCGAAATCCATATCTGCCACCCATGCAGCCAGCAGGTCAGACCGCCCGAAGAAATCGGTCAGTCCGTCTGTCTTGACGGCATCCGTGCCACGTCTGTCAATGACTGTATTGAAATCGTATCTGTTCATTTCTAAAAATTTGGCGGTCTACGGTATATTTTTGCATTCTGTGCTTGAAATAAGTTCAAATTACTTCATTATGTGTTGCCGTAGTGGAAATAATTCGCAAAGTTAACGTTTTCACTTGAAAAATCATTGCGGATATGATAAAAAATGGAATAAAAAAAAGCCGGAGCATACTTTTTGCATAAAGCACACTCCGGATATTGCATATTTATACAGATTTTATTTCATATCGGATTTATTTTATGTGGCGCGGAAGAGGACCGGTCACGTATGGCGCGATCTTATCCTTATAGTATTTTCTCACGTCTTTCCATTTATAATATGGTCCGTGCCCCCTGTCGATGGGAAGGGTTGTCTCCCTTTCATTGAGCAATACTTTCACCAGCACATCGTCAGGATCGGTGGAACCGGGACGACGGTAGAACACCATCTGTATGTTGGCAGCCATCGGCACCACCAGATAGTCATGCCACCCCATATCGGCAAGCGCGTCAAGGTCGTTGATCTCGTCGCCGAAATTGTCGAGTTCCATCAGCGCGGTCAGCGGCATGACAATCGTGTCGTGACCATAGCGCAGGTTGGCACTCGGAGTGGCTGACGTCATCGCCGTGTCGGCACTCTCTATGATGTTGTTGAGAAGGTTTGCCTGAGTGAACGGCATACGGTTGTTGGTATATTTAGAGTTGCCCCCCTGCATGAGCCATGACGTGTTCTTCTGAAGCCATCTGTTTTTCACCTCCTCCGGAGTGAATATCTCATCTACGAGCCACGGCTGGTCGGAATGGCTCTGGCAGTTGAGAAGAGCCGTCAGCAACGAATGATACAGACGGCTTCCTATGCTATCCTTGGCATATTTCTCATCATTTATGATGCGCTTAAGATAGTCACCTTTATCCTTGTAGCGGCGGCTGAACTCCTTGACCACTGTGGAGTCGGCATGGTTGCGCAACTTGCGTGCCACGGTGTCCTGATAGTTGAGATACCACATGTCGGCATAGCTTGCATCCGTCTTTATCTTAATGTCGGGCACCATTGACTGGATTCCGTTAAGTCCGTTGAACATCGACAGTATTGAACGTATCACGACCGTAGAACGGGCATCCACATTAGTCTTGGAATTGAATATCTGCGGATAGTTCTCCACCATTCTCTTCCCAATGCCCTGATGCTGCCACGCCCCCTTGTCGGAAAGCTCGCCGTCGCGTCCCTGTGCATCCTCGCGTATCTTCTTTATAGCCTGATAAGTCTTCTCTCCGAGTGGGGTGAGTTTGCCTGCCTCACGCGCCTTATCAAGAATTTCATACGAACGGTCAAACAGCTTGTAGCCGATATGCCATCGGCTTCCATGACGCCCGTAATGCTCGAGATGAAACGGCTCATAGCCTGCCGGAGCCGGAGTCTGTGCCGGGGGAGCCTCGTCAAGCCAAGGATAACAATAGTAGTTGCCACCCGCCTGATGAGTGGTGACGTCGGCATATTTGGGAGTCTTTGCCCCCACGGGAATCGACATTACAGAGGCGATTCCTAACGTCAGTATAATTTTCCTAATATCCATAAGATTCATTAGATTTATAGGTTAGATTCTCAAAATTATGCCAAAATTACTTAAAAATTTTATTCATGACAACCCCGTATGCGAATATTCATAATTTATGCATTTCATATTTATAAATAATCACTAATTTTGCAGACTTCTAATCAAACAGTATATTTTTACAATATGAATCATAACGACATCAATGAGAGAGCAGTGTTTGCCACAAGGTTCGGGGCAATAGCCACGACGGTAGGGTCAGCCGTAGGACTCGGCAATATCTGGAGATTCCCATACGAGGCTGGAGTGCACGGAGGAGGTGCATTCATGATCTGTTATCTGATATTTGTGTTTCTGATAGGCGTGCCGCTGCTTTGTGCAGAGTTCTGCATGGGACGCGGCACACGGAGCAACATATTCGGGGCATACCGAAAACTTGGAGGGGGAAGGATTGCCCGCGTGGCTGGTCCGCTCGGCATCGTGGCGTCGCTACTCATACTGAGTTTCTATTCCGTCGTGGCGGGATGGACTGTGGAGTATTGCATCTCATCCGCCACGGGGTCGCTTGATTTCTCCAACACTACGGCGGGACACGGACAATTTGTTGACCTTACGACGGGGTGGCGTCCTATGATATGGACCATCATATTTCTCTTCATTAATTTTATGATTCTGATATGCGGAGTGACCAAGGGGATCGAACGAGCTTCCAACATACTGATGCCGCTTCTGTTTCTGCTGCTGGTGGCATTCTGCATCAATTCATTCTTCATGCCGGGTTTCGCGGATGGCATCAACTTCCTTTTCACCCCTGATTTCAGTAAGATTTCATCAAGCGTGCTGCTTGGTGCCATGGGACAGGCATTCTTCTCGCTGAGTCTTGGACTTGGTTGCATGATGACCTACGGATCATATTTCAACGACCGTAACCGTCTGGGGAGGACGGCAGCCACCACTGCAATACTTGATTCTATGGTGGCTATACTCGCGGGAGTGATTATCTTTCCGGCTGTGTTCTCATTCGACCTGTCGCCGGAGGCGGGTCCGACTCTCGTGTTTGAGGTGCTTCCCTACATCTTCAACCAATTGCCGGGTGGTATGATATGGTCTACCCTCTTCTTCCTGCTGCTGTTTCTCGCATCGCTGACCTCCACAGTCTCCATGAGCGAGATCTCCATCACGTATTTCTGTGAGGAGAAACACATGACGCGTCGGAATGCGACGATACTTTCATCAGTCATCGCCCTTGTGGGAGGTGTGCTATGCGCCATGAGTTTCGGACCTCTAAGCGACTTCACCATATTCGGGATGACGATATTCAGCTTGTTTGACTACCTCTCCTCCAACATCTGCCTACCCATTGGCGGCTTCATCTGTTCACTCTTCGTCGGCTGGTGGGTCGATAAGAAATTCCTTCGCGACCAGCTCACCGACTTCGGCAAATTCCGTTTCCCCCTCTACCGTCCGCTCCTCCTCTGCCTCCGCTGGCTCTGCCCCGCCGCCATATTCCTCATCTTCCTCAACTCCATCGGTCTCCTCTGACCCACCACAAAACTCACACACAAAAATGAGGCTGTCTAACAAGTTTAGGCAGTCTCTTTTCGTATGTGATTGCAAAAAGACAGTATAAAAAAATAAGGCTTTCTTGTTGAGATTCAGCAGGAAAGCCTTTGTCATGTCAGATAATTTTTGTAAATTTGTGTTGCATATAAATAACTTGTTATCAAAACATAACATGGCAAAATTAGCAATAAAATCCGACAATAGAAAACAAAATCTTCTTCTTCCGCCGTCATTGGATGAGCTTGTGCCGGAGAATCACATGGTGAGGGTGGTCGATTCAGTGATCGACAGCCTGGACATAAGCGATATTCTCTCGACCTACCGTGGAGGAGGCAACAGTGCCTTCAATCCCCGGATGATGTTGAAGGTGCTTGTGTTCGCATACCTGAGCAATGTCTACTCATCCCGGCGAATCGAGGAACTTCTCCGACGGGATGTCTATTTCATGTGGCTTGCCGGAATGAAGCGCCCCGACTTTCGGACAATCAACTATTACCGCGGCAAACGTTTGAAAGAGGGTTTTGACGCTGTCTTCACTCAAGTCATCCAACTGCTTCATGACGAAGGTTTTGTATCGTTGAAAGTGCAATACATCGACGGAACGAAAGTAGAGTCTGTGGCGAACAAATACACTTTTGTCTGGCGCGGGTCGGTTGAAAAATATGATGCGAAGCTCAAGGCCAAGACAGAGGCGCTCCTTCAGCAGATAGAACAGAACCATGCTCTGGAAAGCGGTGAGAATCCCGTTGCGGAGAATCTTACCGCGGAAGAGGTTGCCCGAAGAGTTGAGCGGATAAAGGAGAAAGTGGATGCCACCGCATTGAGCAAGGATGAATCAAAGGCAATCAGGCAGATAGAGAAGGACTCCATACCGAGAATGAACAGGTACCGTGAGCAACTGGCGACCATGGGAGAGCGCAACTCCTTTTCCAAGACTGACCCTGACGCCACGTTCATGCGCATGAAGGAGGACGCGATGCTCAACGGTCAGCTCAAGCCCGGATATAACGTGCAGATATCCACAGAAAACCAATTCATTACAAATTTTGGAATATATCAGCGTCCCACCGATACCCTTACGATGATAGACTATCTGGAGTCGTTCAGGAACCGATACGGCATGCGGAGCGATGAAATTGTGGCCGACAGCGGGTATGGCTCCGAAGAGAACTATGAGTACATGCTTCGCAACGGCATGACCCCCTATGTCAAGTACAATATGTTCCATGTCGAGCAACGGCGGAAATATCGCAACGATCCGTTCCGAGTGTCAAACCTGTTCTACAATCAGCAGGAAGACTTTTATGTATGTCCGATGGGGCAGAGAATGAGGTTCATGCGTCAGGAAAAACGCCATACCGCCAGCGGTTATGAGCAGACCGTAAGCATATACAGAGCGACACGCTGCGAGGGCTGCCCGTTGCGCGGCCAATGCCATAAGTCAAAAGGCAACAGGCAGATAGAGGTCAATCACACTCTCAATGAATATAAAGCCATTGCAAGAGATCTTCTGACAAGCGAACAAGGCCTGAGGCATAGGAGCAACCGCCCGATAGAACCGGAGGCAGTGTTCGGACAAATCAAGGAATGCGGCAAGTTCAGACGGCTTCGCCTGCGTGGACTGAGCGGGGCTAAAATAGAGTTCGGCCTGAAAGCCCTCGCCCATAATCTGAGGAAACTTGCCCTCGCAAGGGCCAAATCTTCGTCTGGACGTCCGTTGTCGCCTCAAAACACGCCTCAAACAAACCTCTCAAAGCTCAATATTGGATTTTGGTGCAGATTTAACAGCAATCGCCCCATCGCTGCCTGATTTTTAGTAATACGTCACAAAAAAAGAGACCATCTAACTTTTGATTGTTAGACAGTCTCATTTTTGTCAACCATCGTTGCATTTATTTGTATTTTGCCGAAATAATTGCTAATTTTGGGGGTATATAAATATTGTCTATGCTTCAAGAACTTAAAATCAGGAATTTCAAGTCGTTTCGCGATGAGGTGGAGTTGAGTTTCGAACCCACGGGCAATGACCGTTACAACAGTGTTGTCACAATGCCTGACGGGGTTAATCTGCTTCGCTTTGCCGTTGTCCTCGGTGCAAATGCAAGTGGCAAGTCCAATCTGCTGGATGCCATTGAATTTCTCCATGTATTCTGGAATAAAATTCCCATGACTAATGATGACGGCACAGACGTGCAGCCTTTCTTGATGCGATCGGATGCATTGTCGCATGACACTGAGTTCGAAGTGAAACTGTATATTGACGGCATACGTTATTGGTATCAGCTTGTAATAAATCCGGAAAAGGTGTGTCATGAGAATCTATACGTGTATCTTTCCGACAGCCCTACCAAAGTTTTCTCCCGCGAGGATGTCAACGGTATATCTAAATTAAATTTCAATCCGGATTTGGTGAAACTCTCTTCTGCCGAGGTTGAGGTCATGACAATGAACTGCTTGCGCAACATGTCGGTTCTTGCAGTGCTGAAGAAGGTAAACGTATCAGTGCCATATCTTGACAATATGCGGAAATGGATTGACAATAGGATGCTTCCATTACAGTCCGGATCATTCACATCATTATCTCATGATGTGAAGAGATTGCTTGCTGACAGTCCGGAATTCCGGGAATATCTGATGCAGTTTGCGAAAGAAGCAGATTTCAATATATCTGATATTAAAATTCAAAAGATGGTTGCCCTCTTCGGACATACGGTAGAAAATGAATCCGGTGTTGAGAACCATTTCCTGCCGGAATCCTGCCAAAGTGCCGGCACAAAACGTATGGTTGAGTTGGAATCCTTGATTTATACCCAGCTGAAGCGACAGGCATTTATGTGCATCGATGAAATTGAGGCATCGATGCATCCCAATCTGATGGAATATATCCTGACAAAATTTGTAAACAGCAGGGATAATCACTCACAGCTTCTTGTCTCAACGCATTACGACCCCATACTGAAAGATATTGAAGACATATTCGGCAAAGATTCCGTATGGTTCACAGAAAAAGGGAAAGATGGCAACACCACTCTTTTCTCACTTGCCGATTTCAAAGGTCTGAATAAATTATCGTCAATCCACCGGGCATATATGAACGGTCAGTTCGGCGCATTACCCAACGTACTATAATTTCTAAGTTATGGCACGAAAGATAAAGGAGCGTAAAATAAAAAATCCCACTATTACCATTATTGGAGAGGGTGCTACCGAACGGTATTATTTCACCCATCTAAAACGTATTAATGGGTATAACTACACATGTAAACCTCGTAATTTCACCGAACAGACTTTTGACGAGATGCAGAAACAAATAGACCGGGTACTTGACGACAATGGTATTGCAGTCTGTGTGTTTGATGCTGACGTCACCCGTACACGTTTAGCAGAAAAGAGAAAGTTAGAGGATATTCGTCGTAGATATGCCAATAATTCGTCTGTCATACTCTGCGACAGTATGCCTTCTATTGAATTTTGGTTTTTACTTCATTATCTGAAAACAAACCGTTATTTCGCAACATCAGAAGATGTAATTGACATATTACGCAGATATATACCCAATTTCAGTAAACATCAAGCATTCCTTTCAAACGAGAAATGGGTAAAAGAATTGTCGGCAGACAATCGTTTGAATAAAGCGATCGACAATGCACAAAAAATCGATTCAGATAGTGAATCATACAGCAATCTTCACAAATTGTTTATACAACTTGCAAATGATTGAAAACTAAGTTTTCAATCATTTATCCACTTTACAATGTTTTAAGGAGAAGGAAAATGGATAACGTTAAAAAAGAAGCAATAATGAAGGCTCGGACTTTCGACGAACTTCTCAATGCCGAATATGGTACACCCGGAACTCCTGAGCGTGACCGATTTAATGCGGATGCTGCAGCGTTTTGCCTTGCTGAAACGCTTAAAGAGGAACACCTTCGCATTGGTCTTACTTAAGAATAGCTTGCTGAACGAATTGGCATAAAAAGACATATATCTCTCGATTGGAGAACGGAAATTCTGATGAAAATAGTATGGATTTAAAATACTTCATTTGAATTTATTGTCAGTGATTATCTGTTTTCTACTCCCCTTAACAACCTCAGTATATATTTCAAATATCGTATTGAAAAGTTGATTACACTTTTCTACGGAATATAAATCTATACTCTTTTCATGAATAATGTCATCGTATTTCTCTGTTTCATACGTTGAACATATTATATCTACAATCTTTATCAATTCGTGAGCAGCTAATTGAGGCTGATTATGTATGATTAAATCAGAATAGCATGTAATTACATGATTCAGAAATTGACAGACTCCTTGCTCTTCTTCATTCTTATTTATAAAGTAAAGAAAAGATTTGCAAAGAGGTGTCACTTTCATATCTTTAGCTCTTTTTAGAATTGGGTTTTGCGCAGCATTATTTATAATCCTTAGATTGAAGTTGTCTAAACTTATTTTGAGATGTTAAAAATTCGGTAAAATAAATAAAATACAGCGCATCCTGAAAATGAAGCACTATATTATAGTCGCCAAACTTCAATAAGTTGCACCTATGCCAGAATACGCTGTACTTGACAAAGATACAATAAAAAATCGAATTATGCCCTATCTTTCGGTCGCAAAACGAGGATTCGAGACAAAATTTGACTTGGTAGAGATTGTTAACGCCATTCTCTTCAAGTTGAAAAGCGGATGTCAGTGGCGAATGCTTCCCACAGGTCATCTGTTCAGTGGTGTTGCACCAAGCTGGAAAACGGTTTTCCACCATTATCGCAAATGGTGCAAGGCCGGAGAATGGAAACGCGTCTTTACCGAACTTCTCAAGGCAAACAAGGATAAGGTGGATTTGTCCCTTTCCCATATAGATGGCTCCCATACCACCGCATATCGCGGAGGTGAAATGGTTGAATATCAAGGTCGGAAGAAGAGGAATACTACTAATGCCCTCTATCTTAGTGACAGAAACGGACTTCCTCTGGCAATGTCCGAACCGCAGAGCGGCAACCATGCTGACCTTTATGAGATTGAAAAGAGGATAGACGAACTCATGCAGCAGCTCAGGGAAGCGAGCATCCGTACTTACGGTCTTTTCTGCAATCTTGATGCCGGCTTTGACGGGAAGAGTCTCCGTACTGCACTTGACAGTCACAATGTCATTTCCAACGTATGCCCTAACCGAAGAAATGGAGGAGAGACTGAAGACGAATATCTGTTCGATGAGCAGATGTACAGTGAACGCTGGATTGTGGAAAGAACGAACGCCTGGATGGATGGCTTCAAGTCCATCCTCACACGATTCGACACAACCGTTTCCAGTTGGAAAGGTTGGAATTATCTGGCCTTCATCGTTATTTTCCTTAAAAAAATTCACAAATCAAAATAGTTTAGACAACTTCAATAAAAAGAATCCTTATTGCAATTGTAAGTCGATTCCTTTTTTGAGATAGATGGCACGTTGGGCATCGGTGAGTTTATGATGTCCACCGGGCACTATGATAGGCTTTTTATCGGTAAACTCATATTCAAGATGATCCGGTATCAGTTCGTCGGCATCGGATATTACGGGAAGGACATCGGCAATATGGTTCCCGTCGTAAAGCGAGTCTCTCATCCCCTCCTGCATTCGCAGCATTTCCATGTCTGCATCCGAAAGATCAGCTATCTGAGGTAACGTGCGGCCAGGATAGAGACATGGATTGACCCATACTGCCGGCTGATCTTGAAAGAATGAGGCGAGAAAACAACCATACGAATTTGCCACAATCAGTGGATTTTGCTCATTTAATTTCTTTTCCATTTCCTTCCGCATCTCGGTAAGATCAATCGTACCACCCGGAGCAATACAATCGATATTGCAGTCAGGGTATGCAGTTTCAAGCCATCGGAATGTCCCGGAATTTCTGCCGGCACCGAGCCAGCCTGATATATATAGTATATTTTTCATATTCTTATATATAGATTGTTATGTATTGATTACAAAGGTACATAAAAAAATCGATTTTTATGCACCTACAGGACACTTTAAAGGACACCCTCCTATTTATCACTTTATCTGTGTAAAGAATAACCCCAATAAGGCACAAAAAAAGTGATGACCGGGTGGCCACCACAGCGATGTTGCATTTAGCTTTTGGCTACGTGCTTTAGAAATTTCTTGCCGGAGTGCAATCTCCTGTCATGCGGAGACCCTGGCTCCTACCTACTGCTTTGAATAATTTGCGCACGTCTGTCTTGAAAGTTTTGATCATTCTGGTCATAATTAAAATCATTTATGAACCTTCCGGCGTTTACCTGTAATTGAAATGTTAATACTTATCAATGCCGGCTTGATTCTGGTGAAACAATCTTTTTTTTACCATTGACGACTGACTCTTCAGCTCGTCGCTTTCATTATTATAACGTTTCAAAAACAAAAATTATGATTCAAATATGCTGTAAAATTATGTTATAAAACATATTTTCTTTGTATTTCTCTATTTATTAGCAATATAACAATAGTTAATTAAATTTGTTAAATTATCATTTTTTAAGTCATGACTACAGTATTATAGCAGATTTCTAAAAAAACGGGAGCATAGAAGACTACTGCCTTTTATGCTCCCGAAAATGTGTGTGACAACCTTTACGGATGATTTCTTTACTTGTGATGCTCCTCGATAGCCTTGTGCACTTTATGCACTTCCTTAACGATGCAGAACGCTGCTGCCACTGCTGCCGCCTTCAATGCTATCTTTACGATAGAAAGACCGAGATGCAATCCGAAATTTTCTTCATTCTTGTGTTCCATAATAATAATTATTTTGATTAAGTATAATTAAGATTTATCAGTCAAAACGTAGAAAGTTGCCATCCTGATCAAAGAGAAGGTCAACCCCACTCACCAGCTCAACCTCATAGCCAGCTGCCACCTTGGTGATGTCGTTGACGCCATAGCCACTGTAGTTCTGCTCCAAATACTGCTCAATCGTGACAGGCACGATACCTGACGGTATTGACTGTCCGTCGGGAGCATCCACCTCAAGCCACTCTCCGTTGGAATCAAACGTCACTTCATGACCATTCTTGAAATCCACGTCATAGAGCACAACACCTTTGTCTGTCTCCTTCTCGACTCTCCATACCTCCACTCCGGGATAATATGTCTCTACAAAAGTCTTTGCTGCTGTCGGGAGTTTGTCGTAGCTTATGACAACTTCCGGTATATCATTGTCGTCATTATCCGAACATGCCGTGAAACCCATCGACGTAAACAATGCGACAGCCATCACAATAACTGAAAAGAACTTCTTCATGTCAAATTTAATTTAATTATTAAAATTTAGAAGTTGTCTGACTCATGCCTAAAACAGGATTCCAACAACTTCTATAAGAACGCCCGAAATTCATACACTGTTCATTCCGGGGAGTATAATAAATGTTAATGCCTTACCAACATTCCGTCTCGGATTCTATCTCCGGAATCTGAGACGCATGATATTCCGGGTCTTTCCCCTCACGACGCTGACGGCAATAATCCTTCAGCAATATCACAGCATATTTCCCAAGCAACGCTATCGCCGCAAGGTTGCAGAGCGTCATCAGAGCCATAGTGATATCAGCAAATCCCCATACCAGGTCAAGCGAACATACCGCACCGGCGTATACCATTCCGCCTACCAGCAGACGATACACCCGTATAAGCATGTCGTTGTTCTTTATGAAGCGGATATTGGTCTCGCCATAATAATAATTTGCCACTATACTCGTGAAGGCAAAAAACAGTATCGCTATGCTGACAAACATGGAGCCATAGTTATGACCGCCGCCCAACTCTGCGTCAATCGCACGCTGTGTCAGCACTATTCCGTCATGTCCCTCAAGAAATAGCCCACTGCATAGGATGATGAAGGCGGTGGCTGTGCAGATAATCAAGGTGTCAGTATATACGCCAAGCGTCTGTATCAGCCCCTGCTTCACGGGATGCGACACGGCTGCCGTGGCAGCGGCGTTAGGGGCAGAACCCTCGCCTGCCTCATTACTGAACAATCCTCTTTTTATACCCATAGTCATCGCCGCTCCGAGAGTGCCGCCGGCTGCCTGACCGAATCCGAAAGCATTCTCCACTATCATCGCAAGTACCGACGGTATACGGTCAATGTTAAGGATTATGATCACTACTGCCAACAGGATATATGCCACTGCCATTATCGGCACAACCACCTCGCTGAATTTCGATATGCTTTTGATTCCTCCGAAGATGATAGCCAACGTAGCAGCCGTCAGGATCCAAGCCATCCACTCCTTTGGGAAGGAATAACATTCCTGAAATGCGGAGGCGATGGTGTTTGACTGCACGGAATTAAATGCGAAGCCAAACGTCAGCGTGATGAGCACGGCAAACGTCACCGCCCACCAACGTTTGTGAAGACCTTTCCATATATAGTATGCCGGACCACCCATGAAGGAATCCTTACCCCTCACCTTGAAGAGCTGGGCAAGCGTTGACTCCACGAATGCACTTGATGCGCCAAGCAAAGCGATGACCCACATCCAGAATACTGCACCCGGTCCGCCTACGGCTATAGCCGTGGCAACGCCGGCAAGATTCCCGGTGCCTACGCGTGATGCGATTGATATCGCGAATGCCTGAAACGAACTCACCGCTCCTGAATGATGATGCCGCGAGGAGGAGGAGCCTTTGCTCCCCGACTTCACGAGAAGGCGACACATCTCACCTATCATACGGAACTGCACGCCACGCGTGGCGATTGAAAAATACAGGGCCATCAGAAGTAGCGTGATGACCATGACATAATCAGTGAGCACTCCACTGACTGATGCCACAATATTCTCTAACGTCATAGTATGTCTAATTAATTAAGATTTCGGATAACATTATAACGCCTCAGATCTACGGATTCCCTTTAAGGGATCCGGCAATTCGAGCCATTATCATCTGAATAACGACTCAAGTTTCTGGGGATCAAGGAGGCAATACACCGGATTCCCGTTGGGAGTATATGCCGGATCCGGTAGAGAGAAGAGTTCACCCACGATATGCTCCATCTCATCGGGCGAAAGACGCTGACCACGCTTTATAGCCGTGGAGCGTGCCATGGCAAGAGCCATGCGCTCCGACAACTGGTCAGCCACTTTACTCTCGCTGCCATAGTTGACACCATCCTCCGTCACCGACTCAAGAATACGCAGCACCACATCCTTCGGGTCGGAATCCTTCAGCATAGCCGGCACTCCCGCTATGCGCCATCTGTTCTCCTCCTCATATTCTATCTGGAATCCAAGACGAGAAAGTTCCTCCTCCACTTCTGACAACGCCACGCGGAACTCCGGATCAAGAGTCAGTGTGTCGGGAAACATTATCGCCTGCGACACCTGTTCCGACCTCTCAATCTGCGACATATATTTCTCAAACAGAATCCTCACGTGGGCACGATGCTGGTCAATTATGATAAGTCCCTCACGCGAGGAGGTTATGATGTAGCTCTGTGCATGCTGGAAGCATATCGCTCCGATGGTGGCAGCCTTCTCCATATCGGGCAAAACACCGTTGCTGCCGGCAGCACCCGACAATCCTGCCGATTCAAGACGCAATGTGGTCACTTCCCCTCTGCACCTTCCACCACCTTAGATGCGAATGATCCTTTCCCCGACATGAATCCGGCATAAAGGGAATCCCAATTTCTGGGCACGCTATCCCTGTGTCTGTCACCGGAGGAGAATCCCCTGCCGGATGTTTCCCTCCCCTCATTCGGGAAGAAACCGCCGGAAAATCCCGAATCCGACCCTTCGGCTCCGAAAGAGTTGCGCTGCTCCACAAATGGATTATAGTTTTCGGGAATGTCGAGCGACGGACGCTCGGGCGATTCACCGTCCGGCAACGGATCCACCGGAAGCACGTCGCTCGTGAAATCTATCGAGGGGACCGCCCCAAACTTCCCGAGCGAAGCTTTCACCGATGCCTGGAGAATAGGCCATATCTCCTGCTCATATTCAAATTTTATCTCGCTCTTGGTAGGATGTATGTTGACGTCGATACTTGCCGGATCCACCTCAAATTTCAGGAAATAGCATGGCTGCGTCTCGCTGGCAATGAGCGATTCGTAGCAATTCATTATAGCCTTATGGAAGTAGGGATGACGCATGTTGCGCCCGTTGACAATAAGATATTGCAACGGATTCCTTCTGCGTGCATTTTCCGGACGGGAGATATAACCGTTAATCTTTATCAGCGTGGTGTCAACATTTATCGGGAGGAGATGCGGGTCGAGATTATTCTTCCATATATCCACGATGCGCTGCTTGAACGAACCCGCACGCAGATCCATCTTGCGGGTGCCGAGATCGATACTCATGCGGATATTGTTGTTGACCAATGCCAGACGCTCAAACTCCCGCATTATATTAGAGATCTCCACATTATCCGACTTCAGGAACTTCCGACGCGCCGGCACATTGAAGAATATGTTCTTCACCATGATGTTGACCCCACGGTCGCAGGCACATGGTTCCTGAGTCTCCACGACAGAGGCATTTATGAGCACGCGGGTGCCCAGCTGCATCTCATCGGTGCGCGTCTTTATCTCCACCTGGGATATTGCGCATATCGAGGGCAATGCCTCTCCGCGAAACCCCATCGTACGCAGGGTGAAGAGATCATCTGCCGCGCTTATCTTGGAAGTGGCATGACGCTCGAAAGCCATCCTGGCATCCGTCTCGCTCATACCCTTGCCATTGTCAACCACTTGTATCAGCGTGCGTCCGGCATCCTTTATGAATATCTTTATATCAGTGGCACCGGCATCCACAGCATTCTCCACAAGCTCCTTGATGACAGACGCGGGACGCTGGATCACCTCTCCTGCCGCTATCTGGTTGGCAACTGAATCGGGCAACAATCTGATCACATCGCTCATTCTTCCTCCTCCTTTGATACTGCATTCATACTTCCATGATTACTCTCTCCCTTACTTCCGTCATCTCTGCCGTCATCGTTTCCGGACGAAGCATCCCTCTTCATCTCACTGTCGGTCTTGATGATCTCAGAAGCCTTCTCCTCAAGTTCCTCGTCAGCCTTCTCCAATCCCTCGAGGGATTCCGACCCCGGCAACATTCCAGCCACCGAATCCGGAGCCTCTATAGCCGGGATATCATCGGCGATGGGAAGAGATGACGCAGGAAGCACGTAGCGCGTGCCGGAGAATGACTTTGGCTCACCAAAATCGGATGGAGCAAGGAAATACTGCTCCAGTTCATCCGGCACCTCTCCGAGATTGTCCGACCAATGCACTCTTCCTCCATACCATTCCCTCACCGGACGGAGCGACGTCCACCATCTGAACTGCGGCAGATATTGCTGGGTCTTCTTCACGAGGAATAACGGGGTGACGGTGCCTGTCACTTCAGGCCACATCTTCAGACGATCCATCTTATTGCTGTCAAGCTCGATGGTGAGGAATGAGCTTTCGGCAGCAACCAGACGGTTGAAGGTGGAATCCGCCTCCTGCGGCAGGAATATCGCCTCCACATTGCCCGACACCTCAAGACGCTTCAAGGTCTGGTCCTTAAACGTAGCGAGCATCTTCTTGCCGGCAAGCTGGTTGTAGAAATCCTCCCCGACATGCTCCGACATAAGTCCGGATTCCGGAAGGAGAGCCCAGTCGGCAGTTGAGTCGTTGAAGTGAACGTCGATGCGGTTGCCCGTCACCTGACGCTCGCCACTCCATACAATCGGCTTCCGATACATATACATCATCGAATCACTCTCGACAAACACCATCGAGTCTGCCACACCCTGCAGGTCTTGCTTAAAGAACCGCGCACGGTGATATGCCAACGCAATATGGAAATCCTTCGGATACTTAGGTACAGAATCTTTCTGAACGGAGTCGTTGGAAACAGACTCACCCATAGCCATAGCCGATTCTTTCCGCATAGCGTCTTTAAGCGACATCTCTTTGATCGGGGCAACCGGTACAAGAGGTGGAGTCGGACCATCAACTGAATCCGCCGCTACATCCGTGTCGGCTACCATCACTGAATCCATTGCTAAATCCGTATCGGCTACCGCCGCCGAATCAGTTGCCACCACAGGATCCGACGGTTTCTCAGGCTGCTTCGGAGCCGCTGCTGTCAGCATTTTCAACGGAGTCTCCACCAATGGCGCAAGTAGCCGGAAGAATACATTGTCAAGCCACATAGAGGAAGAGTCGCATTTGATTATCGGCTGTCCATCCTTCTCCGGATAGCCTGATGCCGTCCATCTTCTTGATGCAGACACCATCTGCGTGATTATATAGGTGCGGATCGTGTCGGCTCGCAAGAAGAGAGTGTCGCTCTGCGAATATTCCATCAGCAAGGGATAACCCGTGGCAAGAGCCTCACGGGTAGAGTCGTTGTAGATGCCGAATCCTCCGATGAGCGTTGTCTTATGGGCAGTGTCGGTCAGCACCATCGGCATACTGTGCTTCAAAGGATCGCGGAACATATATGCCTTACTGATTCTTGTCAGTTTGTCGTAGATTATCGAGTCCCCCTCAAGAGTGGTTATGTTGTTGTTGGAATCTCTATGTATAATTATCGAGCGCGACAACAACTCGGCATTTCCAAGCCGGGTGTCGTAGACGCCGCGCGTAGTGACAATCGTATCATTCTGTCCCTGAATTTCAGTGGCACTCTCGATACGCGCAAGATGAGTGCCGGTATTATAATGCAGCGTGTCGGTCAGCATGGTGAAATTGTTCTCATTGTTGACCAGCACCACGTCATGATAGAAATCGGCATTCTTGGTGCCCGGAGAATATTCACCGTAGAGCGACGTGAGGGTGTTCACCTTATCGTCGATGGTGCCCCATTTCTCATACCATCCCAGCTCCATGGCAAGGCTATAGTCAAGGCTGTCGGTAGTGAGTGTCACATCGCGGTTTATCAGATTTACCTTAGCCCTCGACGGACCATTCTTCAACCGCGCCATTCTCTCGTTGCCCTCATAATAGAGCTTATCGGCATATACGAACAGCGTATCTCCCTGCTCCATCTTTACATTGCCGAAGGCATCCAGAGAGTTAAGTTCCGGATAATAGTATGCCGAATCGCAATACATCCACATTCCAGCCTGACGGAACTTAACGTTACCTTTCAGAATCTGGCGTTCCACCGTATCGCGCCACGATTCCACCTTATATAGAGAGTCGGCATATTCAAGGAAGATCTTATCCTGCTGATAGCGGTTGACGCCCGGTATCTGCGGCCTTATGGGGCGGGTAGGTTTCGGACGTGTGTATGTCTCCTCCTTCTGCTTCGCCTCCTTTCTCTTGACATCCTGAGCATACGCCTTCATGCCGACATTGACGGCAAAACATGCAGCCACCACACCGACACAGATACTGACGATGCGCCTGTCATAATATGGATTCTTCGGTTTCAACATTTAAAATTTCAGAACATTATTTCCTGACATCTGCATGTCAGCCGATTTCGGTTCTGTCCGGAGCGGGAGTGCGCCCCGGACAGAGCCGTCAGTTAGCATCCTTCACCCATCCCTTGTAGCGGAAGTCGCAACCGTCCCAACCATCCTCGATGCGCACGTAAGTGTCTTTTATCTTCTTCTCAAGCCACTCGGTGAGAATCTGCTGACGCTTATGGCTCTCATACATCTTCTTTATAAGGTTGAAATCGTCAGAAAGGTTTGCCCTGTGTCCCGGGATTCTGTTGGTCAGCTTCACAATCGCGCCGACTTCCTTGTTCTTATCATTGACCATCACGAATGCCTCACTGACATCGCCGGGCGACATCTTCTCGATTCTGCGTGCCACCTCTGCCGGAAGATCCTGCATCTCGAAGCGGCTGCTGCGGTCATTCTGGTTAATCATGATGCCCTGGTTGTTGCGGGTGTCCTTATCCTGAGAGATGACTGCCGCCGCATCGCCAAATTTAAACGCACCGCCCACAATCTCCTTGCGGATGGAGTCAAGACGGTTTGTGGCATCGGTCAGATCCTGTGGACTAACCTTAGGCTGCAGCAGAATATGGCGCACGTTGACCTGCTCACCCCTCTTCTCTATCAGCTGGATGATATGATAGCCAAACTCAGTCTCCACAATTCTCGACACCTTTTTCGGATCGCTCAGATTAAACGCAACGTTGGCAAACTCAGGCACGAGCGTGCTTCTCGACATGAAGCCAAGCTCGCCACCCTGCATCGAGCTGGCACGGTCCTGACTATACATGATCGCCAATGTGGAAAAATCGGCATCGCCACGGTTGACCCTATCAGCATAATCGCGAAGACGCGCCTTAACGTCGTCAATCTCCTGACGCGGTATGTTGGGATTGATGGTGATGATCTGCACCTCCACCTTCATCGGCACGTAAGGCACACTATCCTTGGGAAGTGCATCGAAATATTTTCTCACCTCATTCGGAGTAGTCGTCACGTCTTTCGTCAGATTCTTCTGCACCTCATTTATGATAGCTCCATTGCGCATGTGCTCCATATACTGCTCCTTGATCGCAGGGAGTGATTTGCGGAAATATTCCTCTACCTTCTCCTTAGAGCCAAGCTGATTTATCATGAAGTTGATCTGCTGATCCACCTGCGACCTCACCATTGATTCCTGCACCTCGATGGTGTCGATCTTCGCCTGATGCAGATACAGTTTCTCCACGGCGATCTGCTCGGGAATTACACAATACGGGTCGCCGCTGATGACGGCACCCTGATTGCGCATATCCTGATACATCTCCTCCACGTCGGAGCGGAATATAGCCTCATCGCCTACCACCCACACCACTTCATCAATAATATTTTTACCCGGCTTGCTGGCAAAACCATAAAAAGCCGTCAGGCAAAGCCCCGCCGCCATAGCCGGCAGTATAAGTCTGTTTTTCTTCATTATTTAGTTTCGTTATTTTTCGTAAGAGTCTTCCGGCGCACCAACGTGTGACGCAGGGGATCATACGCCCCGGGCACGAGACGTCCGTCCTTAACCGCCTTTTTCACGAGCGACGACACCAACGCCTTCTCGTAGGTGCTGATCTTCGATTGTTCAAGCACCTCGGTAATGGCTGCGGCGGCAAACTCGTAGGGCTGCACGCTTCCGGAAGGGAGATATTCGCTGATATGGAATATATAGGTTGAGCCATTGTTAGTGGTCTCGAAATTGCGTGAGGATTCAAGGAATGAATCCGGTGAATGGAAACGATATGGAATCTGGTCGGCAAGCACCTGCCAGTCGATCCATTTATTGCCGAAATAATCATACTGGAGCGCAGCCTCCATCCAATCATTTTCCAGCCGGTCAATATCCTCTTCCGTGCCGCTGAAGACAAGCTGACGGATCTCATCGATACCCTTAATCGACGACGGCACCTTTATATATATCCCCTTCACGAGGGGAGATTCTGTGAGTAATTCATTCCGATGGATGTCATAATATTCCCGTATTGAGTCCTGGCTGATCTTAGGCTGGCGGCTCTCCTTCATACGCCGGAGATACTCCGTCACGATAAGACGGTTACGATAATCCTCCACCCTACGGTCTATCTCCTCCATATCGGGAAGTTTGCTCTCGGCAAATTCAGAGATCACAGCGGTAGTCACCCAGTTGCCTATTATCTCGCGGAAAAGCGCGACGCTGTCAGCAGGATCAATACCCACAGGAATCTTATCCTCCACCTCATGCAGCGTCAAGATCTTGCTCCCCATCGAGAGCAACACATCTCCGCTATCATCGGCAGGCTTCTCTCCTCCGCAGGAACAGGTCAGGAAGATGGCACACGACATTACGAATCGCCACCCGTCAGCCACCGACAAGCGCGGCAGGCGGATTATCCACCTGTCGCGCTCCGGTTGTCTGTTTGCCGCTGCTGAATTTCCCATCAGACTTATTTAACTTTTTTAAGTACTCCCTTATTAAGTTTGACAGGATACTTTTTCTTCAGCTCCTCAATCCATTCATTCTCGAGTTGAGTCTGATAGTCGGCAGTGACCTGTCCCTTCACATCCGTCATCTCCTCCGGGCTGTCAATCAATCGTGACTGATAGACAAAACTTATTGGATAACGCGAATCCTGAGGTTTTGCCTCCGGTGCGCCAAACATAAGATGGTCTACCGTAGCGTTGACGCCCTTCGGGACAAGCATACGCTCTATCTTGGCAGATCCGGCAAATTCCTTCCTGACTACCGGGATAACCGAATCCGGAGCCAGTCCGTCAAGTCGTTTTTTCAGGTGTGCCGCCACCGAATCAGATGAAGCCAGCACAAGATAACCCTTTGCTCTTGGGGCATCCCATTTATAATCGTTGCGATGCTCCTTGAAATATCTTTCAAGTCCTTCAGTATCTTTCGAAGCCTTGTCCCACACTTTTCTCAGACTGACCTCGTAAAGAAGCGACCCATCGTGATATTCGTTAAGCAGGTTGCGGTAGTCCGTCTCATTCTCATATAGCCAATCCTCCTCTGCGTTGACGAGAGCGTCAGCGAAGAATGAGTCGGCTGCGGCAGAGATATCCACTCCTGCGGCATTATTATCCGACAGCTTCAATCCTGCGATAAACTCAGATGCAGGAATCCTCTTGCCGTCGATTTCCGCTATCCAGAAGGAATCGCCCGAATATCTTTCAGCGAGTCCGTCTCCCCCATCCTTATAGACCGTCTCACTCAATTCCTCCACAAAGGGTAGATTCAATGAGGCATTATGCTTTGCTGCAAGACGCTCCGTCCGGTTTCTCTTCATGAGTGTATAGCGGTCGTCTCTTGGGTTGGATATTGCTTTCAGCACATCTTTTCTTATAGCATCGGCATCCGGACCCGCCACATCCTCATATTTCTTGACTATGTGCCAGCCATACATGCTTCTGAAGGGATGGCTCGTCTCTCCGGGCTTCAACTGATAGGACACCGCCTCAAACTCAGGCACCATCTCGCCGGGTCCGAACACCGGCAACATGCCCCCCTGACGTGCCGAACCCTTGTCGTCAGACAATTCTGAAGCCAACGTCTGGAACTTGTCAGGATCTGCCGTCACCACATCATATATACTGTCTATTTCTGATTTGTAACGCGCATCGTCGGTAGCATCCCGCGGCACCATCTTCATGATATGCGCCACCTTCACTTTCCCTCTCGCCGGACGATGCTTTCCACCGAGCAGCACATGGTAGCCCACGGGAGATTCAACTATCTCCGACACCTCCCCTTCCGGAAGGTTATAAGCCGCCGTCTCAAACATGTAGGGATATCTGCCGTAAGGGATATAGCCCAAATTTCCTCTGTTGGTCTTAGCCGACCCATCGGCTGAATACTTCACTGCCAGATTACCGAAATCCGCGCCTCCGGCAATCGCTCCACGTATGCTGTCAAGAAGCTGTATGTTTCTTCTGTTCTTGACGCCATCCTTGGTTTTGAGAAGCATTATATGGCTTGTCTCCACCTCCTCGGAACTATGTAGCAAAGCCTCCTGCACAAGCGCATCGATAAACGTCGAATCCACGAGATAAGGCGCGGCGAGCTCACGACGGTATTGCCGCATCTCATCGCGAAATGTCGCAGTAGTGTCGATTCCACACGCCTTTGCATCCGCCACCTTACGTTTATAGAGCTTAAACATCTCCACATAATCGTCGATCGTCTGCGGTTCAAGCTGCTGACGACTGTTCTTATGGTAAAGGTATTCAAATTCCGATTTCAGGACATCCTTCCCGTCCACGGTCATCACAACCGGATCTTTGGCTATGGAACAGAGAGAAGCCACGGCAAAACCCGCGACAAAAAATAATCTCATAATATCTGACGTTTGTTTTCTTTTATTTGAGATTGTCCGGGTCTATTTTTAAATGATAAGCCCAAACAATCTCATATATTCTAACGGACAGATTATAATAAAATTATAATCCTGCATCTCCGATGTCAATATTTTTGCCGGATGAAGCCTTTCCGTCAGTTACCCATTTCAGAGAGGAATTTTACTCTCACCAGTCTTATCTCCTCTTCAGTGTATTCATCACCGAGTTCCTGGAAAACCGCCTCTATGTCATCTTCCTGTCCCTCCTTGAAGAAGTCTATAAGATCAAGAAGGCGATCCTCATCCATGATTTCATTAAGGAAATAATCGATGTTGATCTTGGTGCCGGCATCCACAATAGCCTCAAGTTCATCAATAAGCTCGTCAAACTCCAGTCCCTTGCTTTCCGCCAATTCCTCAAGATCGATTTTCCTGTCAATGCCATGTATGATGGAGATTTTCAGTTTGCTCTTGTTTGCCACAGATCTCACCCGGATATCCTCCGGACGCTCTATCTCATTCTCATCCACATGGAGCTTTATCAGCTTCACAAACTCCTCACCATATCTTTTTGCCTTTCCGGCACCCACTCCGGCGATGTTTGCAAGCTCTTCAAGCGTAATAGGATAGGTGGTTGCCATTGCCTCAAGCGACGGCTCCTGGAAAATCACGTAAGGGGGAAGATTCAGCTTCTTCGCCATTTTCTTACGAAGATCCTTAAGCATCGAATATAATGCCGGATCCGTCACGCATGCAGCACCACCCTTTATCTGAGGCTCCATCTCCATATCCGAGAAATCGTTGTCTTCCACCACTTTGAAAGATTCCGGTTTCTTCAAATACTTCTTTCCTTTTGAGGTGACCTTCACCGTATCAAGATTATCCATATCCTTTTCAAGATATCCGGCTATCACAGCCTGCCGGATTATGGTTGCCAACATTTTTTCATCAGCATTTGACAAGCAACCAAATTCGTCAAGATTATCATGACCATGCGATCTCACTTCGTCAGTGGGTCGTCCGATAAGGATATTGACGATGTAATCCGAATTAAATTTCTCTTTCAGAGCAATCACCGTGTCAATGACGGCACAAAGTTCTTCTTTAGCTTCCACTTGAGTCTTAGGATTTAAACAATTATCGCAATTGCCGCAGTTATCTGCTTCATATTGCTCTCCAAAATAATGCAACAAAATCTTTCTACGACACACCGATGACTCGGCATAGCTTGCCGTCTCGGCAAGGAGATGACGTCCTATCTCCTGCTCCGCCGGCGTCTTGCTTTGCATCAATTTGTCAAGTTTCTGTAAATCTTTATTAGTATAGAAAGTCAGACAGACACCCTCGCCACCGTCTCTTCCGGCGCGTCCGGTCTCCTGATAGTAACCTTCCAGACTTTTAGGTATGTCGTAATGAATCACAAACCTCACGTCAGGCTTATCTATTCCCATTCCGAATGCTATCGTAGCCACTATGACGTCTACCTTCTCATGAAGGAAGGCATCCTGATTTTCGGAGCGGGTGGCAGAATCCATTCCTGCATGATATGGCAAGACGGGGATATCATTAAGCCTCAGAGTCTCGGCAAGTTCCTCCACTCTCTTGCGGCTCAGACAATATATTATGCCTGATTTCCCGGCGTTCGACTTTATGAAGCGGATTATATCGCGGTCAACATTCTGAGTCTTGGCGCGCACTTCATAATACAGGTTGGCACGATTGAAACTCGACTTGAACACCTTGGCGTCAAGCATTCCGAGATTCTTCTGTATGTCATACTGCACCTTCGGAGTAGCCGTAGCCGTCAGCGCAATCAGGGGGCGGTTCCCCACCTCATTCACTATCGACCGGATACGCCTGTATTCCGGACGGAAATCATGCCCCCATTCAGATATGCAATGCGCCTCATCGACGGCATAGAATGAAATCTTTATCGATTTCATAAACGCCATATTCTCCTCCTTTGTGAAGGATTCGGGAGCCACATAGAGCAATTTGGTACGCCCAGAAAGCACGTCTGACTTCACCTTGTCAATCATAGCCTTGTTGAGCGATGAATTGAGGAAATGAGCTATCCCGTCATCCTCTCCATAGTGGCGCATAGCATCCACCTGATTCTTCATCAAAGCTATAAGGGGGGATATCACTATAGCCGTTCCCTCCGACATTAGTGCCGGAAGCTGATAGCACAACGATTTTCCACCGCCCGTGGGCATCAGCACAAACACATCTTCTCCGTCAAGTAGGCTGCCGATGATTTCGAGCTGGTTTCCTTTAAAGTTGTCGAAGCCGAAATTATATTTGAGGGCTTCGTGAATCGCTTTGATGTCTGCCATGTTTTTGAGGTTCGATAAATATTCTTGATATACAAAGTTAAAAAATTTTTCCTGAATATCTTATATCAATGCAAAAAATTTTTCAACCTAAAACATAATTGCGTGCATAATTACGGGGACATGGCTTGCTGCCATATCCCCGTATATTTCGCAAACAACTGTATATCAGAATTATTTTTCCTCTATCTTCGTCTTCTCGAAATGAGCCTTCTCAAGCTTTTCCTGAACGTAATTCGCGTCTACCGTAAATTTCTTCACGGGCATGGAGGGCACCTCAAACATGGCATCCACCATTATTGTCTCCACAATCGACCGCAATCCGCGTGCCCCGAGCTTATATTCTATGGCTTTCGACACTATCAGGTCGAGAGCTTCTTCCGTAAACTCAAGTTCGACACCATCGAGCAGGAACATCTTCTTGTACTGACGCACGATGGCATTCTTCGGCTCGGTGAGGATGCGGCGCAGTGCCTCCTTGTCGAGAGGTTCAAGGCTCGTCAGCACCGGCAGACGCCCGATGATCTCAGGAATGAGACCGAACGACTTCAGGTCCTGTGGCATCACGTAGCGCATCAGGTTCTCACGCTGACGCTTCCTGCCGGTCTCGTCATGTCCGTAGCCCACGACGTGGGTATTGAGACGTGATGCGATCTTACGCTCTATCCCGTCGAATGCGCCGCCGCAGATGAAGAGTATATTCTTTGTGTCGACGGCAATCATCTTCTGTTCGGGATGCTTTCTGCCTCCGTTGGGCGGCACAAGCACTGTAGAGCCTTCAAGGAGCTTCAACAGACCCTGCTGCACACCCTCGCCACTGACATCGCGCGTAATCGACGGATTGTCGCTCTTTCTGGCTATCTTATCAATCTCATCGATAAACACGATCCCCTTCTGAGCCCTCTCCACGTCATAGTCGCAGTTCTGGAGCAGACGGGTGAGCAGGGACTCAATATCCTCACCCACATAACCCGCCTCGGTAAGCACTGTGGCATCGACGATTGCAAACGGCACGTCAAGCAGGCGTGCAATGGTCTTCGCAAGCAAAGTCTTGCCGGTGCCGGTCGGTCCGACAAGGATGATGTTTGATTTCTCAATGTCGACATCATCGTCACCGACAGTCTGGTTGATGCGCTTGTAATGATTGTAGACTGCCACGGAAAGATACCTCTTCGCCTCATCCTGACCGATGATGTATTGGTCGAGATATTCCTTTATCTCCATTGGCTTCGGGATAGAGGCATCCTTGGAGTCAGCTTTCCCGGCATCCTTCTTCGTAGTGCGGGTCTTCAATTGCATGTCGCGGGCATCATCTATGTATTTGATGCAGTCGGTGCAGAGATTGAGTCCGTCGAGGATATTCACCACCGGATTCGCGCTGCTGTCGGTCGCGCCACACATCGAACATACTAATCCGTTTCGCTTAGTTGCCATTCTGAAAAAACAAACAATGATTAGTTCTTATCCTTCTTCTGATTGACAAGCACCTTGTCGATCATGCCATATTCCTTTGCCTCGGCAGCGATCATCCAGTAGTCGCGGTCGGAGTCTGCCTCCACCTTCTCAAACGGCTGACCGGAATGGTCGGAAATTATGCGGTAGAGCTCCTCTTTGAGTTTGAGGATCTCGCGTGCCGTGATCTCTATGTCGGAAGCCTGTCCCTGTATACCGCCCATCGGCTGATGAATCATCACGCGGGAATGAGGGAGGGCATAGCGTTTCCCCTTCTCTCCTGCCACGAGCAACACAGCCGCCATAGAGGCTGCCATGCCTGTGCAGATTGTAGAGACATCGCTGGAGATATACTGCATGGTGTCGTATATTCCGAGTCCGGCATATACCGACCCGCCGGGAGAGTTGATATATATTGAAATATCCTTATCCGGATCGATTGAGTCAAGATAAAGGAGCTGCGCCTGTATGATATTGGCGGAAGTGTCGCTCACCTGAGTGCCGAGGAAAATGATACGGTCCATCATAAGACGTGAGAACACGTCCATCTGGGTCACGTTGAGCTGACGCTCTTCGAGGATATACGGGTTCATATAGTCGGCAGAGGGAGTCGTAGAAGTGAAAATGGCGCCTTGCTTTTCAATGTGGCGGGTATACCCGTCGAGAGTATTTGAGTTGATGCCAAGATGATTGACAGCAAATTTTCTAAAGTCGTTGTTCATATCGCTTTTATTTCTAATGTATTGCATGATATATGCGGAACTATGCTGCAAATATCATGCCAAATTCATCTGCATGTGAATCATAAGACCCGGTGCGAGTGCGGATAAGCACTCACTCCGGGTCTTTTTCTATTATATTGCCGGATTCACCGGATTATGCCTCAGCCGGAACAAAGAGTTTCTGGAATTCCTCTACAGAAACCTCCTTGTTGTCAAGGGAAACGTTCTCCTTGATAGCTTCAAACACCTTGCGGTTCAGTGCGTTCTGGAAGAGCATCTCGCGGTTCTTTGACTCTTTCAGCACTTCCTGAGCATACTTGTCGATGATCTGGTCGGTGAGTGCGTTCGGACCGAACTGTGCGAGCTGACGGGCAACCACACCACGAGCCTCATTGAGGACATCCTCCTCCTCAACATTCACCTCACACTGAGCGGCTACTTTGTCGCGGATAAGATCCCATTCAAGCTGCGGCCGCATCTTCACAAACTCCTCATCTACATTCTCGGCAGTGATACCGTCGCCCTGACGGATGAGGAAGTCCTTAAGAATCTCTACGGGAAGTTCAAGCTCGCCTACTGCTTTTGTCACTACATCCTTAGCGTCGATTGTGAAGCGGTAGTTTGAGTCATTCTCAAGGTTGAGAGCGATAAGCTCTTTGAGAGCTGCGCGGAACTCCTCCTCATTGTGAGCCTTATCTTTGCCGACAGCGTTGTCGAAGAACTCCTGGTCAAGCTCAGCCGGCTTGAGCACGATGATCTCCTTGATATCGAAACGGAAGTCACCCTTATGGTTCTCCACGTCCTCCTTATCAATGTTGAGCATTGAAGAAAGCTCCACCTCGCTTGAGTCGCAAGCTACAGCAGGGTTGAACACCACGCTATCGCCGGGATGCTTAGCCTCGAAAAGCTTCTTCTGGTCGTCGTTCTTGAAGTGGATGGGTGCAAGGATGCCGTTCTCCACAAACACACCCTCCTCTTTCACTGAACCATCTTCGTTAAGCTCGGTGAGAGAGCCTTTGATCACGGCGTTGGGTTCTGTCTCCTCGCCGGGCACCTGACGTCCGAAACGCTGACGGAGACCCTCCATCTGCTCGTTGACCATCTCCTCGCTCACTTCGATAGTGTAGTAAGGCACGTGCATATCCTTGTTGACATGAGTGTCGATCTCAGGAGCGATGCCCACCTTAAACTTGAAGGTGAAATCGGCGTTTGCAATGTCGAATTTATTGTCGCTTTCAGGCACAGGCTGACCGAGCACCTGAATGTTATTCTCTTTTATATAATTGAAGACGGCGTCTGCCACCTCTTTGTTAACGACATCATATTTCACGGCTGTGCCATATTTCTTGGCGATAAGGCCTGCGGGCACATGTCCGGGACGGAAACCCGGCTCGGCATGTTTCTTGCCGATCTCTTTAAGCTGCTTCTTTACTTTGTCTGCGTAATCCTTCTCTTCGAGAGTCACAGTGATTTCACCGCTGACATTTCCGAGCTTTTCGAAATTTACGTTCATTTTAACTTTATCTTGATTTAGTTATTTTAGTTTATTACCATTGCATTTCCGGCAAATCCGGGGCAGGCTTAACGCCCGTCGGCATATACTGCCTCAAGGCGGCTTGACCGCCGTTCCGCCAAATCCGACTGCAAAGGTATTAAATTTTCTCCGCCTCAGCAAATCTGACCATGCCAAGAACGGAGAAAATGTGGATTTATCCTATATTTGTGGGTGGTTATTTAGAAATTTTAACTGAAAAAAGTAGTGAACACCTTCACCGTGTCAAGATGGTCAGACACTCCCGCGGTCTCTCTTGCAGAATGCATCGCCCATATTGCAGCCCCCATGTCGACGCCTCTTATATCGAGCTGCACGGTCAGTTTGTTGCCGAGTGTGGAACCGCCCTCCACGTCGCCGTGGTTGACAAACATCTGATAGTTCACTCCCGCCTCACGGCAAAGATTCTTGAATACCGCCGAGCCCTGCGCGTCGGTCATGTATTTGCAGTTGGCATTTATCTTGATGACCGGACCGCCGCCGATAACGGGATGGTTGGTCGGGTCATATTTCTCATTATAATTAGGATGCCATGCATGTGCATCGTCGGCAGAAATCATAAACGAGCGTGCTATGCTGCGGAAGAATCCCTCTCTCGACGCACCCATGCCTGTAGAGATTCTCTCCATGAGGTCGCGGATGAGTGGAGCCATCGCCCCCTGCTTGGTGCCGGAGCCGGTCTCCTCGTTATCGAATACGGCAAGAATTCTCGTGTCTGCACACGGCTCGTTGGCAGTTGCCAGAAGTGCCTCAAGCCCGGCAAACGCCATCGAGAGATCGTCAATACGTGCCGACTGGAAATACTCGTAGCGTATACCGCAAAGCTCAGCCGGCTCCAATGGATATAGATTGATCTCATATTCCAAGATATCCTCAGGAAGTATGCCGAGATATTCTGATACGATTTTTTTCACGACCCCGCCCTTTGACTTAGCCTCGGCAATCTCTTCCGGCGAGAAGTAACCCATCACCGGCTTCATATCCTTCTGCACGGAAAGAGGGTTGCCATTGTTGACGCCACGGTTGAAGTGTATGGCGAGATGAGGGATAGTCGCCACAGGGCGTTTGAGGTCAAACACGATAGTCTCCGGATTCAGCAGGTCGCCGCAATCCACCATCACGCGTCCCGACATTGAGAGCGGACGGTCAAACCATGTATAGAGTATACCACCTCCATATTTCTCCACGTTGAGGCTCACCACTCCCCCTTCGCCATAGATCTCCGCGTTAGGCTTGATCTTAAAGCAAGGGCTGTCGGAATGGGCAGTTATGATGCGGAATGCCGACTCTTCGGGATCTCCCGTGCCCGTGATAAACGGGAAGATTGCGCTGTCGTTCTTCACGACATAGTAGCGCGAACCCGGCTTGATATCCCAGGCGTCTTCCTGACGGAGCTCGGTGAAACCGGCATTCTCCAACTCATCTTTAATTGTCTCTACTGCGAGAAAGTTGCATGTGGCGTTGTCGAGCCATTTGAGAAGTTTTTCAATCATGTCAGATTTTTTTATTTTTTGTTTAATTCATTCCCCTTGTGAAGAATATTTTATATGGTTTATTGCCCGGAGGACATTGCACAAAGTCTGGCTCCAGTAAGATTCAAAATCCTCCTTGCAGTGCATGTATGCCTCTGTCATCCTCTCCCCTTCCGAATCCTTGACCACGGATATGAAATCATAAAGCGGCTGGAATATGTCGGCAAGAGATTCTGCGATTGAGGCGGCGATTGGGGTCTCGCTGTATTTCATATCCTCCTCAAACGTCTCAAGAAACATATCCTCCTCACCCATCACAGCCTCTATATGACGGCGTATGCTCTCATAATAATCCTCATCCACGTATGACGAGAAATAGTCGAAATCATCAATCGACACAATGTCTGCCGAGAGATCGAAGAATTCCCAGTAGATCCGTGGCAGGAGATTCAGTATCCTGTCGACAAACTCATCCCGCTCCATCTCGTGGGCATGTTCGCACACGGAGCAATAATCGGCGGCCAGGGATGTTATGGCCAGAAGTCTGCTTTTCATATCGTAATTATAAAAGGTTTGTATAAAGTCGGTTTTGCCGGATGTAGTCAGCCACCTCACGCGGCACGAAATAATTCAGATTCTTGCCGTCGGCAACGGCCTTCCTGATGAACGTGGATGATATCAATGCCTGAGGCGCTTTGGCGGGCACCTCCACCCCGGCAGGAAGCTCTACAGGCAGATCGTAGCCGGGACGCGGATAGACAATCAGTCCAAACTCCCGGAGTATACTCTCCGAATCGCGCCAGCGGTTGAAGTTATGCCAGTTGTCGCTGCCGATAATCAGCACAAACTTATGCTGTGGGAAACGTTCGCGCAGGCGGCACAGCGTGACGTAGGTGTAGGAGGGCACGGGAAGCGAGAATTCAAAGTCGGACGCTACCACTCGGCTGCATCCTTCCGCCACAAACTTCACCATCGCAAGACGATGCGGCTCTGACGCCGGATCCCGTCCTACCTTAAGCGGATTATGTCGGCTTACCATCAGCCACACCTCATCCAGACCGCCATATTGCGCCAGATAATTTGCGACCATGGCATGACCCGTGTGAATAGGATCGAAACTTCCACAGTATACGCCTATCCTCATCTTCTACATACAGCTTCTATTCCACAGGTGGCAAACGCTCTTATCTTATCGGCGACCTCCGCAACTGCTCTCGGAAGAGAGTCGTTGACCACAACAGTATCAAACTGCGGGGCAAATCCCATCTCAAACTCAGCCTTGGCAAGACGACGCTCTATTGTCTCGGCAGAATCCGTGCCTCGCGAACGGAGACGATGTTCGAGAGTGGCTATATCGGGAGGCATGACGAAAATCGCCACGGCATCGTTGCCGAAACGCTTCTTGATATTTAGCGCGCCCTTCACGTCGACGTCCATTATGAGATGAGAACCGGAGCCGGTCACTCTCTCCACCTCACTCTGGAGAGTGCCGTAGCGGGTGCCGGCATACACCTCCTCCCATTCCACAAACTCTCCGCCGTCGATCTTCTTCTGGAATTCCTCCTCCGAGAGGAAGAAATAGTCTTTACCATTCACTTCCGCGCCACGTGGCTTACGGCTCGTGGCTGATATGGAGAAACCGAGATGAAGATCCGGCTCCTGCATCAGAGAGGTGATTATGGTGGATTTCCCCGTGCCTGACGGAGCAGACAATATTATAATCTTTCCTTTCATAATACGTTTAGCACCTGTTCCTTTATCTGTTCCAGTTCATCCTTCATCTTCACCACTATCTGCTGCATATCGGCATGATTCGATTTCGAGCCGAGAGTATTGATCTCCCTACCCATCTCCTGGGCTATGAAACCGAGTTTCTTGCCTGACCCTTCAGAGGGGAGAGAATCAACCGGTCCGAGAGTATCCATGAAATAGTTGAGATGCGCCGTCAATCTGACCTTCTCTTCAGTGACGTCGAGCTTCTCTATATAGAATATGAGTTCCTGTTCAAGTCTTCCGCGATCATACTCAATCGACGACAGCCGGGAAAGCTGGTCCTCCAGTCTCTCGCGGATCTTGGGCACCCTCTCCTCCTCATACTTGTCGACCTCCGCAAGCAGACGTCGGATATTATCTATTTTCTCCACAAAGAATCCGTACAGTTTCTCCCCTTCCAGACGTCGGAACTCCACAAGAGCGTCGATAGCCTCGTTGCAGGCATCGACAAACGCCTGAGCATCCTCCGGAGCAAGAGCCGCAGTCTCGGTCTTCATTGCATCGGGCATACGGAGCAACAGCTGATACCAATCATTAGGCTCAGGCAATCCAAGCGTCTCGCCCATCTGCTGCAATTGAGCCTTATATGCTGCCAGCAATTCAATATTGACAGTGGTAGTGGATTCCGCCACGATATTCTCCACGATCGCCGACACCTCAACCTTACCGCGTTGCAGACGTTCGGCTATCGGATTACGCATCGCCACCTCCATCTCCCGGAAACAGGCAGGCACTCTCAATGAGAGGTCAAGTTGCTTGCTATTGAGCGACTTTATCTCCACCTTCACTCTTTTAGTAGGAGTTTGGGCTCCGCCACGACCGAAGCCCGTCATTGATGAAATCATAGAAAAAAAGTTTTGAATCGCAAAAATACATAAAAAAAGTGATTATCGGTGTCTTCTCAATAACTTTTTCATCATTTTCCTCCCGACATTCCTGCGTCCACCCGACAATCGGAACCAATAAAAGCTACCTCTGTTTTATATTTCATGATGTTGCATCAACGTGTAAAAAGATATAAAATTCGACAAAAATTATTGCTTTTTCTTATTTACTATTTGTTTTATCGTCTTTTTTCATTAGTTTTGCAATGACATTAGACAATGACGTCAGAAAAACTGTATCTTCCATACTTGCCAGGTGGCGTCACGGAAGAATCAGCAAGTTCAACCTGATAATATTAACCCAATAATCAACATACAAGACATGAACAACGAAGAATTGTTGAAAAGTGTAAAAGAAAAAGCCGAGAAATGGCTTGGACCCCAATATGACGAAGAGACACGCGCTGCCGTACAGGCGATGCTCGATTCAGAAGACACCACTCCCCTTATCGACGCCTTCTACAAAGATCTGGAATTCGGCACAGGCGGTTTGCGCGGTATCATGGGCGCAGGCTCCAACCGTATGAACATCTACACCGTAGGCGCAGCTACACAGGGTCTCGCCAACTATCTGAAGGAATGTTTCAAAGATGAGCCGCAGATCACGGTTGCCGTAGGTCATGACGTCCGCAACAACTCCCGTAAATTCGCGGAACTCGCTGCCAACATCTTCTCTGCAAACGGCATTAAGGTATACCTCTTCGAAGACTGCCGTCCCGTGCCGGAGGTATCCTACACTATCCGTAAGCTCGGATGCAACAGCGGTGTGATGGTAACTGCAAGCCACAATCCGAAGGAATACAACGGCTACAAGGCATATTGGAGCGACGGCGCACAGATGATCGCACCCCACGACGTGGAGACTATCGCATACGTGAATGCCATCACATCCGTCGACCAGATCAAGTTCACCCCCAATAAAGACCTCATACAGATCATCGGCAAGGATATCGACGAGCAGTATCTTGACGACATCAAGACCCTCTCACTCTCTCCCGAGGCAATCAAGAAACATGCCGACATGAAGATCGTCTACAGCCCTATCCACGGCACAGGCGGTATGCTCATATTCGACTCCCTCAAGAAATGGGGCTTTGAAAATGTAATCCACGTGCCCGAGCAGGACGTAAGGAGCGGCGACTTCCCCACAGTAGTATCCCCCAACCCGGAGAATGCAGAGGCTATGTCAATGGCTATCGCCAAGGCTAAGGAGACAGGCGCAAGCATCGTGGTGGCTTCCGACCCCGATTCTGACCGTATCGGTCTTGTGGTGCGCGACGGCAACGGCGAATACCAGCTCGTCAACGGCAACCAGATCGTGATGATATTCCTATATTATCTCATCACCCGCAACCGCGAGCTCAATATGCTCACCGGCAAGGAATATTGCGTGAAGACCATAGTAACCACAGAGACAATCAAACGTATTGCCGAGGCTAACGGAGTAACCTGCTACGACTGCTTCACCGGCTTCAAATGGATTGCCGACGTGATGCGCAACCTTGAAGGGAAGGAGAGATACCTCGGTGGCGGAGAGGAGAGCTACGGATTCCTCCCCGAGACTTTCGTGCGCGATAAGGATGCCGTTTCCTCAATCACTCTCATGTGTGAGATCGCTGCTTGGGCTGCAGAGAAGAACATGACACTCTACGAGATGCTGATCGACATCTATAAGGAGTATGGTTTCTCTCGCGAGCGTGGAGTGAGCGTAGTGCGTCCGGGCAAATCCGGTGCTGACGAGATCGTAGCCATGATGAAGAACTTCCGTGAGAATCCCCCGAAAGAACTCGCAGGCTCACCAATCGTCATGATTAAGGATTACGCCGACCTCAACTGCCGCAATCTGAAGACCGGCGAAGTTGAGAAGATGAACTTCCCGACCACATCCAACGTGCTCCAGTTCTTCACTGAGGCAGGCGACAAGGTATCGGTAAGACCTTCCGGCACAGAACCCAAGATCAAGTTCTACGTGGAAGTCCGTGAAGATCTCCCCTCAAAAGAGATGTATGAGGAGACTGTAAAGAAAGCTGAGGCAAAGATCGACCGTGTGATCGCCGACCTTGGTGCAAAATAATCCTACACGTCAATAAAACCCGACCCGATTCATAAAAAATTTAGGGTCTGACAATGTCAACAAACCCGACTATGTGCAACCATAGTCGGGTTTTATTTGTTGAATGAGATAAGAATTATATTATGAAACCACTTGTATGTTCCACACTAAACGAAATATCCATCGAATTCTTGTTATTGTCGCATTCATCAGCCTGCGACTATTGTGCAACGCACAGATACCCATTGAATTCCACACGACCGAACTAATTCCGCCCGACTCCACCGACGTGGCAAGAATGAGCAAACGGCATTTCTGGCGGACAGCCGGAGAAGTGGTGGGATTCAACATCGGTCTTTGGGCATTTGACAGATACGTGCAGAGAGGGGATTTTGCCTACATCTCGTTCAACACCATAAAGGAGAATTTCAAGCACGGATTCAAATGGGACAATGACAAACTCGGCACCAACACATTCCTCCACCCCTACAACGGAAACCTATACTTTAATGCGGCACGTGCCAACGGATTTAATTTCTGGCAATCCGAGTTGTTTGCTATCGGAGGCAGTGCGATGTGGGAAATGTTTATGGAAAGGGAATACCCTTCCACAAACGACATCATCGCCACCCCCATAGGTGGCGCAGCAATAGGCGAGGTACTCTTCCGTGCATCTGACGCGCTGATAGATGACCGGCTGTCGGGCAGCGAACGATTCAGCCGTGAAGCAGCCGTGTTTCTTCTGTCGCCGCTTAGGGGACTCAACAGAATCATCACCGGCGAGGCATGGAAAGTGAGACCCACGAGAGGCAGGATGTTCGGTACGCCGAATTTTGCGATACGCGTATCCACTGGCTACAAGATGCTGTTATACAACAGCCATTTCAAAGAGCTACATCAAGGTGCTGCAGTGCAGATTGATGCCGAATATGGCGATCGGTTTGAGGTTAAATCCACCAAACCGTATGACTACTTCACAATAAAGGCGCAATTGCAGATGCTGAAGACGCAACCCCTCTTATCGCAGATAGAGATCAAAGGGCGACTCCTCGCACGCGAGATTTTCGATAGTTACCGTTCGAAAGGCAGCATAGGTCTTTATCAGCATTTCGATTTCTACGACAGCGATACCATTGACCATATTGAAAAAGTGCCCTTCAAGCTCGGTATACCCGCCAGTGTGGGAGTTGGATTCATGTTCCGCGATGTGGAACGCCACCGCTGGACCTACGACCTATTTGCTCACGTAAATGGTATTGCCCTCGGCTCCATACTCTCCGACCATTATCAGACTGATGAACGCAACTACAACTGGGCATCCGGATTCTCCATAAAGGGGGGATTCAACCTCGTGTTTGGCAAAGATAAACTGGCATTTTCGCTGACACACAATTTCTACCGCATGTTCACCTGGATTGGCTATAAATTCGGCACAGACCTGCGGATGGTTGACTACCGCATACTAAATGTGCAGGGCGATGCATCCGTCGCATCCCTCAACATGACCGAGTTTCGCGCGGACTTCAAGATATGGAAAAAACTGTTCGGTACGGTGCTCTTCACCAACTACCTCCGGTCGTCGCACTATAAATTCTTCCCGGACGTCAAATCCTCCTCCAACTCCCTCGAACTCATGCTCTCCTACAAATTCTGACTCCCTACATACCACCAAGCACACGGTTTTATACCACAAAGGGCACTCGTTTTAAACCACAAAGGGCACGGAGAACGCGGAGAAATTAAAAAATCTCCGTGTTCTCCGTGTTTTCCGTGGTGGTTTTGCATGTTTTCTGCATGTCCGCCGCGGTAGTTTATACGTGACCTCTGGGGGGATATTCTACAAACTGTCTCTACTTATTCAACAACGACTTTACCAAATCGATCTGGAAAAATGGATGGCCGCTAGAGACTATCTCCCCATCCTTATTAATGACTATTCCGAATGGTATTCCCGTAATATTGAAGTCCGCACTCAAATGCGCATACGCATCTTGAGTAAGATAGACATGCTCCCCCGCTATCTCATTCTCCTCGATCCAACGTTCACACGGTTCCTTATATCTCTCTTCCGCTACGTATATCACCTGTAATGGCGAATCAGCATATTCCTTTATAAACCCCTTTTGATCCAACATCCCCGACAGACAAGGCCCGCATCCGGTATTCCATACATCAACAAGAATAACCTTCCCCTTATAAGGCGAGATAATTTCAGCAAGCACATCCGACACATCAGATATTGTGCGTGATTCCGAATCGGCCTTCTGTCTTGCTTCTTTCAACGCCAAACCGACAGCTATATCCGACACACCGTCAATGACACTTGCCGCCAAACCTTTATAGGAGATCTCAGACAAGATGACAGACGCTCCCATTTTACAATAATCAAGCATTTCCTTTGAAAACTCCGGAATATTTTTAAAACCCGGCACTACTCCATACGTCATGGCAAGCTGCGACATAAAGCAATTCCCTATGCCAAAATTCCTCTCACATCTTTCATCCAATTCCATAAGCTTCTGCAATCGGCTTTCCCCATCTTTCAATATTGTTTCCGACTTCAATCTAAATTCTCCATTGACAATTTCTAACACATTTCCACCGGCTGCGATTGCCCTATGCAGATAAAACATGGACCCATTAACAATCCTGCTGATAATCAAATTATCACCGCATAATATAAGTGGATTGTCATAGATATATGCAAGATAATCCTTCCTGTCATTAAAATACTTGGAATAATCAAGGGGTCGGTATTCTGGATTTGGAATCCGAATCGTCATTCCATCACGATCCTCAAAATTATATTTTAGCTCACGGTAATAATAATCCATATCTACAATAGGCAGATACACGTCAGCAGCACATCTGCTAAACGTCACATCCTTTGCCCATTGCGACATATCAAACGTGGGTATTGTACGGTTCAGATAGTCCACAGCATCATGAAATCCTGCCTTAACTTTCGCATTTATCTCCAACATTTTGTCAGGATCATTGACTACTGCATAACCCTCCTTATATCGGTTGAGACTGTCACACATAAATTCGCAGGCAATATTCACATCAGCCGCATCCCCTCCCTCAAATTTGGAATAGATTGCCCGAGAATAATCATTCGGATCCCGAAGCGTAGTGGATGTAGTATATTTTAATGTGTCTTCCGGCATCAGAAAAACTTTTCTGTAATGTCTGCCAAAAATAAGCGTTACGGTCTGAGGATGTGGGAGCGGTAGATCCACGACAAAATTCCCCGCTGAATCAAGTTCGGCAACTTCAACATTCCTCTTTTCATTAAGGTGATCATAACTATAAATTTCCACAACAGAATATTCCAATAACGGGTCATAACCGTCAAGTTTACCAATCAGATGCGTCTTTGCACCGGGTTTCACAAAATCCATTTCCCGATAACATTCCACATCAAAACCATCCCAAGAAGGAGTGTTGAGCATACGTGGTGTCTGATTTTCAGAAATCGGAGCTACCGCGAAAGCAGCGAGTGTGCACCCCACACCTACCAAAATTGAAAATATCCTTTTCATAAAGATACTAATTAAATTGAAGATGTCTAAGTTTAAGTTATACGATATAATTTTATGCAAAAGTAACAAAAATATTAATATTTTCCACAAAAACATCAACATTCAATACATTATTCTGCCAAAACAATACCATTTCAACCATAAGTAACATGAAGAGCACAGAAAAAAACTCCGAGTTCTCCGTGCCCTCCGTGGTGGGTTACAATCTCCCTCCGTGGTGGGTTATTCGTCTCCATGGTGGTTTATGAGGATTTCATACTTTTTATTATCTTTGCATTCACATAAACAATAACCATAATTAAACATTAAACGTATTATGTCAAAGATCTCATGGCGCCCGGGTACGCAGATATACCCTCTACCCGCAGTATTGGTGACTTGTGGCGACAAACCGGAGAATTGGAACATGCTCACCGTGGCATGGACCGGCACAATCTGTTCCGATCCGGCAATGTGCTACGTATCAGTACGACCGGAACGCGCATCCTACCCTCTTATCAAAGAGAATATGGAATTTACCATCAACCTCACCACCGTGGAAATGGCACGCGCTACCGATTGGGCAGGCGTAAGATCCGGACGTGACTACAACAAATGGAAAGAGACCGGACTGACACCTCTTCCCGGTGAGAAAGTCGCCTCCCCCACCATCGAAGAATCACCCATCAGCATCGAATGTCGCGTGAAGACCATAATGAATCTTGGATCACATGACATGTTTATCGCCGATGTAGTCAACGTGCGTGCCGACTCTCGCTACATCGACCCTGAGACAGGACGATTCGCCCTTGAAAAAGCCAACCTGCTCGCCTACTCCCACGGATTCTACCATTCCCTCGGCGATATTATCGGTAAATTCGGATTCTCAGTGCAGAAAAAACAAGACTAAATCACTACATATTGCTATAACGACAGCTATATTTACCTATTGATAGTTATTGCCCGACTAAATATAAATGTCTAACTTTGCAACCGTAAAGACAGTGAAAAAGCGAAGCAATCCAAACTTCACAAAAAGAAGCTGTAGTTATTAGTTATTTAGAGTTAGATAAGTATTGAGTTATGCGCCGGAAAATCCGGTATCTCCCGGAAATCCGCGCTATGTATCAAAGTGAGTTGCCACCGTTGATGGTGGCACCACTTGTATATAGCCCAACCCATGACGACATTCCACCTCAATACATAACCCACCCAAATCACAGACAACACACTATGCCGATACAGACAAAATATAACCCCGCCGATAAGATGGTGTCACTGATTGCCGACAATTACCAACTCATTCAGGTGATGAGTCGCTTTGGCATACCGATGGGATTCGGCGACAAGACCGTTGAGAAAGTTTGTTCAGACCATGGCGTAGACTGCGCCACATTCCTTGCGGTAGTAAACTTTATCGTGGATGGCTTCTCAAACTACGACACCGATAATAACGTATCCGTGGAATCACTGCTTCTATACCTCAAACGGAGCCATTCGTATTTCCTTGACTATTGCCTGCCGGCAATACGCCGCAAACTCCTTGAAGGCATATCGCTACGCACCACCGACGTATCGTTTCTCATACTGAAATTTTTCGACGAATACATGCACGAGGTGCGCATACACATGGAATATGAGGAGAAGACCGTGTTCAAATATGTCAACAATCTGCTAAGTGGCAAATCTTCGGAAGACTACAAGATCACCACCTACAGCGAGCATCACGATCTTGTCAGTCTGAAACTGAAGGAACTGAAAAACATAATCCTGAAATATTGTCCGGAAGACGCCAACACCAATCTTCTCAATGATGCGCTCTACGACATCTACAGATGCGAGGAGGAATTGTCAAGCCACTGTCACATTGAGGACTGCCTGCTCGTGCCGGCAATCCTGCGTCTGGAACGCAACCGCAACTAACCGAAACACTCACCCCATCCGATTCCATCATAAAATGCGAAGAGAAGGAAACCTACATATCATCATAGCCGAGATCTCCCCGGTGCTTTCCGCCGGATTTTCCCATTGCCTGCGCAGATTGCCCGGAATGCAGGTAAATATCATGGAAGTGAAATCTCCGTCAGCTCTTGCCGACTGTGTACGTTCAAATACCCCGGACATAATTCTGGTGAATCCCACTTTTGGCGGTATCTTCAACCCCGAGCATTTCCGTGCTGATACGGGATGTCAGAATTGCAAGATAATCGCCATAGAAGTAGGAAAACTTTCGCATCAGGCTGCCGACCTTTACGACGGTCTTATCTCCGTAATCGATGATATGGAAACAATCACAAGGAAGATCAAAAGCCTCAGCACCCATCAATCAGAATCCACAGAAGAGAAAGAGAGCCTGTCCCAACGGGAGAAGGAGATCATATCTCTTGTGGTGAAAGGCATGACGAATCAAGAGATCGCCGACAAATTATTCCTGTCGATCCACACTGTCATCACGCATCGACGCAACATAGCCCGAAAACTTGAGATACATTCCGCCACAGGACTGACCATCTATGCCATCGTCAATAAAATCGTTGACATAGATGAAATCAGTCTGAATGTTTAATCTTATTTCTCCGGGCGAGCTATGCCATCCTGCTCGCAGCGTTTCTTCATGTGGTCGATACGCTTCTGAGTTTCGGGATGTGAAGAAAACATCTTCTGGATATAGCTCTGGCTCGCTCCGGCATCCCCCTCGAGACCCTGAAGCTTCTCAAACGACATAACGATGCCCCACGGGTTCTTACCTTTCGACACGAGGAAATCATAGCCGCAGTCATCCGCCTCATTCTCCTGCTTCTGTGAGAACTTTGCGCTTTGCAACGACGTCGCAAGAGTGCCGAGCTGCGATTCTGTCAGTGCAGCAGCCTTGCCGCCGGTAGATGCCACGGCATCCTTCAATGCTCCGGTAAGCAACTCATTCTTGAATGCATTCTTTGAATGATGCTTCAGCACATGTCCGATCTCATGCCCGATCACTCCGAGAAGTTCATCATCATCCATGAGATCCATCAATGCGGCAAACACTCTCACGCTTCCGTCAGGGCAAGCGAAAGCATTCACGTCAACCACATTATACACCTTGAAGTTCAACGGTATGCCGTCAGCTTCCGTGATACCTTCTGTCAGGCGGCGAAGACGTTTCGTATATTCATCATCTTCCGGAAGCACAGGATTATTCTTATCCATCCAATCTACCGATTCCTTCACGTAGGCAGCCATCTGCGCATCAGTGAGAGTAAACGCCTGCACAGCCTTTGCTGTCGCGCCAATCGCCTTCTTAAGATTAAACTGTCCGTAAGCGGGAGCCACCGGAGCAGCGAGTGCGACCAATGCAATAACTTTTAATGCAATATGCTTCATAGAATAAAAAAAATTTAATTTTGTAAAGTTATTTTAAACTTCCATACAACTCCACAAAATTAAATCATTTTAAAATAATTTCAAAATCATATTCAACCCAATATCATTATCCGGGCAAATAATATCTAAAATTAAAAATCATCCGGTCTTATCTTGTCCTTCTGTCTTTTTTTGTCAATATGTCATTTATGCTCAATGTATCCACGGTATAGCGTTGGTTTCGATTATTTTTTGTAATTTTGCATTTGATACAGACTTTTATCCCGCAACGGCGGTGTTCGTCGTTGGAAAAGCTTTTATTGTTATAACGATATGACTGATATCCGTAAAAAAAGTAATAACAAACAAGACGACACCTTCAACGGCAAGAAAAAGTCCGGCAAAGTGTCAAGAAACGCTATTCTTGTCAGATGGATGTGGATCATGTTCTTAGGATTGGGCACCGTGATAGCCCTCTTCCTGCTCCTGATCTATAACGGTGTAATCGGCTACATGCCTCCTATCGAGGAACTGGAAGACCCTCATGATAAACTGGCATCTGTAGTCATAGCATCCGACGGCACAACCGAACTCGGGCGATACTTCGCCGGCGCGGGAAACCGCGTAAACTCCGACTACAAGACTGTGTCGCCTCACGTGATCGATGCCCTCATAGCCACCGAAGATGAACGATTCTTCGACCATTCCGGAATCGACTTCATCGCCCTCGGCCGTGCCGGAGTAAAGACTCTCATGCTCGGCGATAAGTCGTCAGGCGGCGGATCCACAATCACACAGCAGCTCGCAAAGCAACTATACTCCCGCCCATCATCCAACATGCTCAAACGCGCCCTACAGAAGCCTATCGAATGGATGATCGCAATAAAGCTCGAACGATTCTATACGAAACAGGAGATAATCAACATGTATCTCAACCGATTCGACTTCCTCAACAACGCCGTCGGCATAAAGACTGCCGCCAACGTTTACTTCAACAAGGAACCCGCCGACCTCAACGTGCAGGAATCTGCCATGCTCGTCGGCATGCTGAAGAATCCGAGCTATTTCAACCCACTACGCCATCCCGAACGAACGAAGGAACGCCGCAACGTGGTGCTGGAGCAGATGGTGAAGGCGGGCAAACTGCCTCGCGACGAGGCGGAGGCATACAAGCAACTCCCCTTGGGACTTGACTATCACCGCGTGGATCATCGCGACGGCGGTGTGCCTTATCTGCGTGAGGAGATAAGGATGCTCATGAGCGCAAAGAAACCGGTGCGTCCATCCCGCGACAAATATAAGAGCAACCTCGCCTACATCCTCGCAATGGGGCAATACAACACCGACTCCACTCAATGGGAGGAGAATCCCCTCTACGGTTGGATTCTTAAAAATCCCAAGCCGGACGGAAGCCTCTACAATATATATACGGATGGTCTTAAGATCTACACCACCATCGACATCAAAATGCAGCAATATGCCGAGGAAGCCGTATACGAGCATCTCGGCGGGACTCTCCAGCCTGCATTCTTCAAGGAGAAACAGGGGCAGGTGACCGGTCCGTACACCACCAACAGCGACGAGCTAAGCCGCAGCGGCGTGATGAACCTCATCAAGAATGCCATGAAGCAGACCGAGAGATGGAGAGTGCAGAAAAATGCCGGCATATCAGAGGCGGAGATTGAGAAGACTTTCCACAAGCCTTACGAGATGGACATATTCACCTACGTGAAGGAGAACGGCAAATATCATCCGGGTTCAAAATCCGTGACAATGACCCCCTACGACTCGCTTCTCTACATGAAGTCGATCCTTCGCACGGGCATGATGAGCATGGATCCGACCAACGGATACGTGAAGGCATACGTCGGAGGTCCTGATTTCAACTATTTCCAATACGACATGGTGTCGAGAGGACGCCGCCAGATCGGATCTACCGCAAAGCCATTCCTCTACACCCTCGCCATGGAGCAGGACTACACCCCTTGCTCACAATTCCTCAACACTCAGCCTACGTTTGGCAACTGGTCGCCACGTAACTCCGGAAGCGCACGCATCGGCGACATGGTTGACCTGCGTTGGGCACTGACCAACTCCAACAACTGGATTTCCGCCCGACTCGTCTATGAACTGGGTGCGAAGAACCTTGCCAACAAGATGAGAATGTTCGGCGTAACCGGACATATCGACGCCACTCTCCCACTCGCACTCGGCACGGTTGACGTCCCCGTCAAGGAGATGGTGGCAGCCTACACCGCATTCGCCAACAAGGGTATGAGGGTTGACCCCGTATTCGTGACCCGCATAGAGGATAACCAAGGCAACCTCATATACTCCACCACACCCCACCGCAGTGAGGTGACGAGCGAGGATGCCTACTATAAGATACTCTCCATACTGCTCAACGTGGTTGACAGCGGTACGGCGGCAAGCCTTAGAGGACGTTACGGCATATCCGCACAGATGGGCGGCAAGACCGGTACGACCAACTCCAACTCCGACTCATGGTTCATGGGATTCACGCCCGAGCTCGTCACCGGAGTATGGGTAGGCGGTGAGGAACGATATATCCACTTCAACACCATGGCTCTCGGTCAGGGCGCACGCGCCGCACTCCCGATCTATGGATTCTACATGAAGAAGATATATGCCGATAAGAAACTCCCCTATTCTCAGGATACCAAATTCACTTTCCCTGCCGACTTCAACGCATGCAGCGGCGAGATGTTCACGTCATCGGGAGAGAGTGAGGTAGAAGAAGTTTCCGAAGGAATTTTTGACTAAGAATTAACAGATAACTCTAAAAACTTGCGGACCATATCCGCAGAAAAATATGATCCTACCAATATATCTATACGGGCAACCCGTGCTTCATAATGAGACGGAAGACATCGAGCCCGACTATCCCGAAGTAAAGAAACTGATTGCCGACATGTTTGAGACGATGTATCATTCCGAGGGCGTCGGTTTGGCAGCTCCTCAGATCGGTCTTCCGATAAGCGTGATCGTAATCGACGGCACAGCGCTCGCCAATGATTTTCCGGAATGTAAGGACCTTAAGTTCGCGCTCATAAATCCGGTGCTCGACGTTCTTGACGACGTAGCACCCGTAAGCCGCGAAGAGGGTTGTCTCTCACTGCCCGGTCTGTCAGAGCCAGTGAAACGCCACGAGCATGTAAGGCTCAACTGGCTCGATGAGGATTTCGTGGAGCATGAGAAAGAATTCCACGGATTCGCAGCGAGAATCATCCAGCATGAATACGACCACCTTCTCGGCAAGGTCTACACCGACCGCGTGTCACCCATCCGTAAGCAGATGATACGCACCAAGCTCAACAACATCGTCAAGGGGAAAGTGAAGTGTGCATACCGCACTAAGGCAGTGCAGAAATAATGCCACAAAACAGCTTCAATCTTGATTAACCAACCGAACAAAAAAACAACCGCAAAACAGAAATGGCAGACGATAAGAAAATTATATTCTCAATGGTGGGAGTGAGCAAGATCATCCCCCCTCAGCGACAGATTCTGAAAAACATCTACCTCTCGTTCTTCTACGGTGCTAAGATCGGCATAATCGGTCTGAACGGATCAGGCAAGTCTACCTTGATGAAAATCATTGCCGGAATCGACAAGAGCTATCAGGGCAACGTGGTATTCTCCCCCGGCTATACAGTAGGCTATCTTGAGCAGGACCCGAAACTTGATCCGGAGAAGACGGTGAAGGAAGTGGTGCAGGAGGGTGTGCAACCGGTGCTTGACCTTCTGAAAGAGTATGATGATGTCAACAACGCATTCGCCGACCCCGAGGTGCTTGAGAACCCCGACAAGATGGATGCCCTCATCAACCGTCAGGCAGAACTTCAGGACAAGCTCGACGCTTGCGACGCATGGAACATCGACAACAAGCTCGAACGCGCCATGGACGCACTGCGTTGCCCCGACGACGACAAGAAGATAGCCGTGCTCTCCGGTGGCGAACGCCGCCGTGTGGCTCTCTGCCGTCTGCTCCTCCAGCAGCCCGACGTGCTTCTCCTCGACGAGCCCACCAACCACCTTGATGCAGAATCAATCGACTGGCTCGAACAGCACCTTCAGCAATATCCCGGCACTGTCATCGCCGTTACCCACGACCGCTACTTCCTCGACCACGTGGCAGGCTGGATTCTTGAGCTCGACCGTGGCGAAGGGATACCCTGGAAGGGCAACTACAGCTCCTGGCTCGACCAGAAGACAAAACGTATGGCTCAGGAGGAGAAACAGGCAAGCAAACGACGCAAGACTCTCGAAAGAGAGCTTGAATGGGTGCGTATGGCTCCCAAGGCTCGTCAGGCAAAGGGGAAGGCACGTCTGTCAAGCTACGACCGACTCCTCAACGAGGACCAGAAGGAGAGGGAGGAGAAACTGGAGATCTTCATCCCCAATGGTCCGCGTCTCGGCAACAAGGTGATCGAAGCGCATGACCTTGCCAAGGCATACGACGACCGCGTACTCTTCAACGACCTCAACTTCATGCTGCCTCCCAACGGCATCGTAGGCGTGATCGGTCCCAACGGTGCGGGCAAGACCACTCTCTTCCGCCTCATCATGGGATTGGAGAAGCAGGATAAAGGTGAGTTTGAAGTCGGAGAGACAGTTAAGATCGCCTACGTCGACCAGAACCACAAGGATCTCTCCCCCGACAAGACCGTATATGAGGTGATATCTCAGGGTGTGGAGTCATTCCGCATGGGTGGACGCGACATGAACGCACGCGCATATCTCTCTAAATTCAACTTCACCGGTGCCGACCAGGAGAAAAAGATCGGTGTGCTGTCGGGCGGCGAGCGCAACCGACTGCATCTCGCCATGGCACTGAAAGAGGAAGGGAATGTGCTTCTTCTCGACGAGCCTACCAACGACATTGACGTCAACACTCTCCGTGCACTCGAGGAGGGTCTGGAGAACTTCGCCGGATGTGCCGTGGTAGTGAGCCACGACCGTTGGTTCCTCGACCGTATCGCCACCCATATCCTCGCTTTCGAGGGCGACAGCAAAGTGACCTTCTACGAAGGCTCCTACTCCGACTATGAGGAGTTTAAGAAGAAACGTGACGGCAACGACACTCCCCACCGTATCCGTTACCGCAAGCTGATGTGATTCCATCCACAATCATAACACACCCCCTCCTCCATAACGGCAGCACCCACGTTCAGGACTTATCCTGACGTGGGTGCCGCTATTTTACGCCGGTAGCGTTTCCTCGTTAGCATTTTCTGTCAGCTGAAAGCGTATCAGATGTCAAGCTGGCTTGATAGCGTCAGCTTCTTTGTGGGATTCACGCCTCTGATTTTCGACAAAAGGGGCATCAGATCGGTATAGACATGCGCAAGAACCACGAAATTCAGCTCCGTGACGTTCTTGTCGTAGTCATACTCCACAAAAAACGTGGAGAGATGCACATCCGCCTCATTAAACACTCTCTTATAGTCGTCGATATTCTCAAGGACGCCCTCCACTGTCAGGCCGATCACTTTCGACTCCTGACCCATCTTCTTCCTCTTCTCATACTGCTCGAAGGAGACAAGCGTCATAAGAATCAGCAACGTTGCGCCGATCGAGCACATATACATGCCTATGCCGACTGCCATGCCGATGATGGCGGTCATCCATATCCCGGCTGCCGTGGTCAAACCCTTCACAGCTCCCTTCATGTGGATCATCGCACCGCCACCGATAAAACCGATACCCGTGATCACCTGTGCGGCGATTCGTCCCGGGTCTCCGTTCTTCAGACCGAGATACACCTGCGGAACGTAGATCGACAGCAACATCGCCAGGCAGGCACCCATAGAGATGAGTGCAAACGTGCGGATACCCGCCACCTGACCCTTGCGTTTACGCTCCGCACCGACAACCATACCGAGAATCATACTCAGCAACAGACGAAACATGCTGCTGACCATATTCACCTCGAGCGAATTGATGTCGGCATATACCTCGGTAAGAAAATTTATGACACACTCCACCATTTTCAAGCCTCCATTTATAAGCTACCGTATTTTTACGCTACAGTTTCCAAGCCTCCTTATTTATCTGACAGGATTTATCAGACAAGCTTTATCCATTCATCACGGTCGCCGGGGAGAAGGTCCACCACCGGAATCTCGATCATAGTGTAGCAACCGGGCTGAAGACGCATTGACGCTCTCGCAACGCACACGAGCACCTGACCCGTAAGCGCAGGATTATTGATCTTCATGTCAAACTCAAAGAGCTGGTTCTGCGTCTTGCCGCTTACGCCCTTGCGCACGAGATTCACACCATGACCCATATCCTTAAGGGCATCCACGCTCTCCACCTGCATCACATGGGTTTCGTCCGATGCGAAATAGGGGTCGGTCTTGATGGCGTGTGCCACCTTCTCAAACTCATAGCCCGGCATCAGTTCGATGTAGACCATACGGCGATGTATGCCTGTGCCGACGGGGATAGTCATCGATAGAGCAGCCTTCACTCCCTCCACAGCCTTGACAGCCACGGTGTGTCCCATGCTCATGCCCGGACCGAAGTTGGTGTAGGTGATACCCTTGGGAGCCACTGCCTCAAGAAGCGCACGCACAACAGAGTCGCTTCCCGGATCCCAGCCTGCCGAAATGACGCTCACCTTGCCATGCTCACGCGCCACCTCACCGAGACTCTTGCGGAGAGCCGGTATCTGACCATGAATGTCGAAGCTGTCGACAGTGTTGATACCCTTGGCAAGGATCTCCTTGGCAAATTCCTCCACCTTTCTTGTCGGGGTGGCAAGGATAGCCACGTCTACGTCGGTCAGCTCATCGATTGAGCCTACCACCGGTATCTCTGCCGGAATATCCTCACGCTTCGATGCGTCGCGACGCACCACGCCTGCAATCTCAAAATCTGGAGCCACCTCAAGCGCCTCGATAGTAAATCTCCCGATATTGCCGTATCCTACCACGGCTGCACGAATTTTCTTCATACTGAATCTAAAAAGAGTAATTATTATGTTTTTATTTAAACGCGCATCGTCTCTGCCACAACGCAATGCCACAACGCGACGCGTCGGAATCACGGGCAAAAAATATTTAAGACGTATGCACGCATAATTAATACCGCAAATTTACAAAGATTATCACAAAAATTCACTAATTTTGCAGACGATTTTTCATCCCCAGCTAATGGGGCACTTCAAACTATAATTAAATTTCGGATTTTTAACATTATGGATTGGTTTATCGAACTGCTTCGGCCGGGAAACATGTCGCTCGCCAGCACGGTTCTGCTCTACTCCTTCGTGATATTCGCCGGAATTTTCCTTGGAAAAGTGAAGATTCTCGGGGTGTCGCTTGGAGTGACGTTCGTGCTCTTTGTCGGCATTCTGCTCGGCCACTTCGGTTATGCCGTGGAGGGGAACACTCTCCACTTCCTGAGAGAATTCGGTCTTATCCTGTTTATCTTCTCGATAGGTATGCAGGTGGGTCCCGGCTTTTTCTCTTCGTTTAAAGAGGGTGGCATACGCATGAACATGCTTGCCGTGACCGGCATCGCTCTCAACGTCGTCATCATGCTCTCCATCTACTATCTTCAGGGTGGAGCCGACGGTGCAACATCAATCACCGACATGATCGGCGTGATGTGTGGCGCAATCACCAACACCCCTGCGCTCGGTGCCGCCCAGCAGACCGTGCTCCAGGTCAACTCCTCCGCCTACGACGTCAGCCAGCAGATGTCAATGGGATATGCCGCAGCATATCCGCTTGGCGTAGTCGGTATCATCCTGACCATGATTCTTATCAAGGTGATATTCAAGGTGAATATCGACGATGAGATCAAAGAGGTAGACGATGAGAAGAAAGATTCAACTCAGGCTCCCGCAATCCTCACCTACAAAGTGACCAACGAACTCGTGTCGGGTCTCTCCATGGTGAAACTCCACACCCTCATCACTTGCGACTACACCTGCTCCCGTATCCTCAAACCGGACGGCAAGGTGGTGATACCTACTGCACAGGACACCATTGAGATCGGCGATCTCTGCCTGATAGTCTGTGCAAAGCAGGATGAGGAGATCTTCTCCCGCTTCATCGGTCAGAAAGTGGAGATGACTTGGCCCATGGACAAGGGTCCGGTAGTTTCGCGCAGGATCGTAGTCACACAGCCCAACTACAACGGTGTGAAACTCGGTGCGCTCCATCTTCATGAGACATACGAGCTCAACGTGACCCGCGTGAACCGTGCCGGAATGGATCTTCTCGCAAGCCCCAACCTCCGCCTTCAGATCGGCGACCGCGTGACTGTAGTGGGTAAACTCGACGATATCGAGCACCTCGCACGTAAGCTCGGCAACTCCATGAAACGTCTCAACGAGCCGAACCTCATCACAATGTTCATAGGCATATTCCTCGGTATCATCCTCGGAAGCCTCCCCATCCAGTTCCCCGGCATGTCAGTGCCGATGAAACTCGGTCTTGCCGGCGGTCCGCTCGTAGTGGCTATCCTCATCGGTGCCTACGGACATAAGTTCCACCTCGTCACCTATACCAACTCCGCCGCCAATCTCCTCCTCCGCGAGATAGGCATCTGCCTCTTCCTCGCCTCGGTGGGTATCGCCGCCGGAAAAGACTTCGCGGCAACGGTGTTCAACTTCAAGGGCGCAATGTGGGTGGCATACGGATTCCTCATCACTGTGATTCCATTGATAGTGGTTGGCTGCATCGCACGTGGCAAGTTCAAGATGAACTACCTATCCATACTCGGTATGATGAGTGGCAGCTACACCGATCCCCCGGCACTCGCCTACGCCAACAAGGTTGCCAACAACGACGCTCCCGCCGTGGCTTACTCCACGGTCTATCCGCTCACGATGTTCATGCGTGTGATTGTGGCGCAAGTGATAGTGCTCTGCTTCCTGTAGCAGCATTGCTCTGAAGAAATAAAGAGATAATAAAGGCGCGGTTCTCTCCCAGGCCGCGCCTTAATTTTGGAATAGAAATGGAAGAGACAGTTTCTTTTATTCTCGAAGTGATCGGCACGGTAGCATGCGCGATAAGCGGCATCCGACTGGCTGCCACAAAGAAATTTGACTGGTTCGGCGCATACACCGTCGGACTCGTCACAGCTATCGGAGGCGGCACGCTCCGCGACCTCCTGCTCGACATACCGGTGTTCTGGATGCAGACATGGTGGTATCTCGGCGTCACTGCCCTCTCGCTCGCCACAGTGATCATTTTCCGGAGCATACTCGTAAGCAAAGACAAGATCCTATTCATATTTGACAGCATCGGACTCGCCCTCTTCTGCGTCATCGGCATCACCAAGACGCTTGCAATCGACTATCCCATGTGGGTGGCGGTAATAATGGGCATAATCACCGGTGCATTCGGAGGCGTCATCCGCGACATACTCATCAACGAGGAGCCACTCGTATTCCGTAAGGATATCTATGCCACGGCGTGCCTTGCCGGATCGCTCGTCTACTGGCTACTCCGCAACACGGGCTGTTCCGTAATGGTGCAACAGCTCGCATGCGCCGCCGTCATAATCGTGATACGCGTGCTCACCCTCCGCTACAACCTCTCCCTACCCGTACTCACAGGCGCAGACCGCACCAAGAAATGACTTCAATCTGAAGTTTCGACCCCGATGTTTGCACGTGTGAAAGATTTTTTGTAATTTTGCACGCCAATTTGACGGGATCGCGACCTGTCAAGCCAATTAAAACAATACTTAAACTGCAGAAAAATTAGTATGAAAACTAAAATTCATCCCGAAAACTACCGTGAGGTTGTTTTCAAAGACATGTCGAACGAAGAGACATTCATCACTCGTTCTACAGTAGCCACTCGTGAGACCATCGAAATCGATGGCAAGGAGTATCCTCTCGTAAAACTTGAGATCACCTCCGCATCTCACCCCTTCTTCACCGGCAAACAGAAACTCGTCGACACCGCTGGTCGCGTAGACAAGTTCCGCAGCCGCTACGGCAACCGCATGAAGAAATAATTTCGGCACTACACAACACCACGAAGCTGCGCCCCATGACGATGGAGCGCAGCTTCTCTTTTACCCCTCCCCCCTTCCCGCAGTACATTCAACCGCAAAGCACACAGAGACCGCAGAGAAAAATTAATCCAATGATTTTGTTTTATAGATACAAAGCGTTATCTTTGCTCAATAAAAGGTCAATAACTATGGATCAGAAAATAATATCAAAATTACGGGATTATTTCTCCAATCAACCTGTACAGAAAGCATGGGTGTTCGGATCGTTTTCTCGCGAAGAGGCAACACCGGAAAGCGATATCGATATTCTTGTGAGCTTTGACGATACCGTAGGTCTTTTTAAATACGCCTCTATGGTGTCTGATCTTGAGGAGCTATTGCATAAGGCAGTAGATCTCGTCTCTGACACATCCTTACTCCCTTGGGTTGCCCCGACTGTCAATAACGATAAAATCCTTATCTATGAGAGAGAAACCGCGTGACAAAGGACGTCTATTGCACCCGATATTAAGAAAACAGATTAAAGAATATCTCAACAACTTTCAATAATTTCTCCATGTTTAAGCAGCTGATTCACAAATTATAATTGAATTTCGGAATAAAAAAAAGCACGAGTTCAAACCTCAAACCGCATTTTTTAGCCTTCTGAGGTTTGAACGCGTGCTTTTTTCACTTACATTTAATCGACTCATTTCAATACAAATCACTATATTGCAATACCTTATAGCATAAAACTTAATCCAAACCACTTTCCATAGCCCTTTCTTTTATTTTTTTGAAATAAATTTCTCGTTCCCCACGGTACATTCAACCGCCAAGCACACAAAGACCACAGAGATAATTCAAAAAGCTCCACATTCCCTGCCCTCTCCGTAGTGTATTCAACCACCAAGCACACAGAGGGCACAGAGAAAAATAAATCCGCCATTATAAATTTATATTTTTTAACAAATCGTGAACCAGGTTGAACCAAATTATATAAATATTTATAAAAAATCTTTATATAAATTTGCGGATAGTTTAAGACAACAAGCTTACGCTATATTGTTTTCAACGTATTTTAATTATTAACCAACATCAATAAATAATTTTTTGATATGGCAAAAGATGAATTTGATAAACTTGATAAATTTATTAAGGATCAATGCGGTAATAATCTCGCAAAAGATATTGCTAAAACCACGGGAAAAATACTCTTAGGAACTATCATGACTGTACTTGGAAGTAAAATGTTGAAATAATAACAAAATATTTAAGATTATGAATTGTCCTGAATGTAGAAGTTCTGATATAGAACGTATCGGTCTATATGATTACAAGTGTAATTCATGTGGAGACGTATTTGATGCTTCTGAAGCATCTGGATACGATGATAATGATTACCCTGAAGATTGGGGAAACGATGACTAAAAGAGAGTATTCCATGTTTAACTCCAAAACATCTTAAAAATACATATTATTATGGCTAAAAATAAAATTGAAAAATTTGTAGAGAATCAATGTCGAACTAATACAGCAAAAGAGGCTACTAAAATATTTGCCAAAGCATTTCTCGGCACAACATTGACCGTAATTGGAGGTCTTCTAATGAAGGATAACAAATAATTTATTAGGATCTCTACGATATTATTTTATTTCAAAAGAGTAATGAGAAATACTTGTCTCCACTCTTTTGAAATAAAATAATAGATAGGAATCTAATATCGCTCAGGGAATAAAACCATTACACAACATCAGATTTAATGGATATATACATTTGAAACAACAAAGTACTAATTCTAAAATTAAAATGGTTATGGAATATTTTATTGATCCTCAAAAGAAATATGTTATTCCTGATGACCTTTCCATTGTTAGGTTTGAAAATAAGTTATTGGTCATTTCTCCCAACACGGCTAATTGGATGGTCTTTCCTTCTGAATTACATATTGATATCCTTAAAGCATTCCAGCAAGAGAAATCAATAGAGGAAACATTATCACATTACATCGGAGATGAAGATGCCGTACAAGAGGTTGTTACTCAATTAGAAGCCAAAAGATTTTGTACAAAACACGTAATAAGTGCAACCGAAGGAATCCGTACATTACATCTATACTTGACCAATAAGTGTAATTTGACTTGTCCTCATTGCTATATGTTCGCGGGAAAGGCAATGGATAATGAATTATCCACTCAGGAAATTTTTAAACTTATAGAAGATTATGCATCAATTGGCGGTAACCAGATAACTCTCTCCGGAGGAGAACCTTGTATGCATAAAGATATAAACGATATAATCAAATTTGCGTATGACCATAATTTAAAAGTACGCATACTTTCTAATGGCACTTTAATGACGGATAAATGGATTGAAGATTATTCAAAATACATTGATTCCATACAAATTAGCGTTGATGGATTCTCTGAAGAAACGAATTCTGCAATAAGAGGACGTGGCAACTTTGAAAAATCGCTACATGCTATTGATCAATTTGTATTACATGGTGTAAATACATCTGTAGCAGTTACGCCATCATTTAACTTATTGAAAAATAACATTAATCAATATGCCAATTTTGCGATAAGTTTAAAATCAAAGTATACTGGCAAAACAAATTTCTTAGTAAAATTCTCTGAAGGACTTCTTGAGGGAAGAGATGTTTGCCCCTCTAAATCACTGAATGATGAATATTACAATTTGATGATGCTCTTAAATAAAAAACTGCATGGAGACCATTATGAATTGTTATCATTTATCCGAGCATATAGCAATGATGTAATTATGGACAATTGTATGTTTGGTGTTTTCTCTGTAACATCTAATGGGGATGTATATTTTTGCGCAAGAATTACCGGATTACAAGCATGTGGCAATATAAAGACAACTCCCTTTGATGAAATCGTGCAATTATCAAAAGAAGCAGAAAAAGCTACATGTATTGACAATTTGAAGCCATGTAAGGAATGTAACCTTAAATATATTTGCGGAGGAGGATGTCGCATAGATGAATGGCCCTCTTTAGTCAATCGAACTTCATTCGCAGACATTAATTATGATACAATAGAACCAAGGAGTTGCAATCAGAACTATAAAAATAAATTTTATAAATTAATGATTGATAAGTAAATGTTTAGTTTGAATTTAAACTATAGGTTTGTTTTTGAGTCTATATATGTGAAATCTAAACACACATATACAGACTATGAGACACGCAGATATAATAAAACTTTCAGACACAGAGAAGATTGCATTGGAACAGGGTCAGAAGTTTGGGAAGTTACCCAGATTCAGGCGTCGTTGCCATGGAATTTTGTTGAAATCGGCTGGCAAGACAAACAAGGAAATAGCAGAAATCCTCGGTTGTTCCCATGTCTCCGTATACCTGTGGCAACAGGCATACAAGGATGGGGGCATCAAGGCCCTGGAAGTAAAAAGCGTCCAGAGACACAAACCGATTCTCAACAAAGAGGAACACGAGAAGGCAGTTCGCAAGGCAGTTTCGGAAAACCGGGAAAGCCTGAAATCTGCCAAGGCGGCTTTCGAAAAGGAAACCGGCATTTCGGTATCCCGATCCACGCTGAGACGTTTTTTAGAACTCTTGGCGCAGGATATAAGCGTATAAGACTTACGCCCAAGGGAGAACCCTCGCCGCAGATCCTCGAATCGGCAGTAGAGAGACTGCAAGAACTTGACAGACTTGAAATTAGTGGACATATAGACCTCGTCTTCGGAGATGAGTCTCATGTCTGCACGAGTGGTTATGTACCTTATGGATGGCAATTTCCAGATGAGAAAGTATCCATAAGGGTCGAGAAATGCGGAAGGCTCAACATCTTCGGTATGATAAGCCGTAACAACAAGTATCATGGATTTACCAGCACCGAGAGCATCAACAGCGACAGATTCATAGAATATATGGATGAATACACTCTGACTCTCAAGAAACTTACTGTGCTTGTACTTGACAACGCATCCATTCATAAGAGCAAAAAAGTCAAAGAACGCGTGGAAGACTGGAAGAAGAGAGGACTCTACATTTTCTATCTCCCGCCATATTCCCCACATCTGAATTTGGCCGAAACCCTTTGGCGTATTCTCAAAGGGAAATGGATTAAGCCCGAACACTATATCTCCAAAGATACACTGTTTAATGCCGTCCAAAATATTTTGGGAGGTATTGGAAGTGAGTACAAGGTTAGATATTCTCATGCGGCTTGAATTAATTTAAATTTAATCTGAAAGCTTACTTAGTAATCCATATTTCTATTGTCCATTATAGCATATTCAGATTAAATGGAGTCGTCTGAATTTTAGTTAAATCAGGCTCCAATTATTACTAAAAATAGGATTATATGAAAATTGACTTTGAAATTCCAATATTGGAAGACCTTGACTCTGTATTTAGCGCAGGATGTTGGGCTCACTGCTGTGCCGTACATGTTGGTTGGGGGCAAGATGAGTTCTAAATCAATAACCCATGGATTTAGATCCCCGATTATTACATATTCAGATTAAATGGAGTCGTCTGAATTTTAGTTAAATTAGGCTCCTATTTCTAATAAAATCCATAAAATATGAAAATTAAATTTGAAATTCCTGTTTTGAGAGATCTAGATGCAGCATTTAGTCAAGGATGTTGGAATCATTGCTGCGTAGTCCATATTGGTTATGGACAAGATGAGTACTAAATCTATAACCAAGGATTTAGATTCTCAGTATATTATCTTAATATTGAGTCTATCATAAAATTTAGATTATGGAGAAAAAATTATACCACTGGTTAACTCTTCAAACCAACGGTGTTTTTGATGGTCTTAAAGTAAAAACTGCTGCTGCCGAAGAAAAAAATATGATAGGAAGCATTCGTTTTGAAGCAGAAAATATAGCGGAAGCTAAACATCTTATGTATCTCTTACAAGCCTGCATTAAGGCAAACTATCCTAAGGCAGTTACTGAGAACTGGTATCCAGATTTACCAAAAAAATACCAAAACATGATTGAAGATCTGAAATACAGTAAGCATTAACTTGAAGTACAGACTGAAGATACAACATACAATAACATCGACTACAACCATAATAAGTTATTGTCGATGTTATTGTATGTGGCAACTGCAAGATCTACTTCAGTTAATGCTTACCACCTACTGGGAGCTCAAAGGGAAAATATAAATTTCTGTGCGCTCCGTATGCTCCGCGGTTAAATCACACCGTTGTCTATGAGGGATATAGATTTCTGTGTCGTCAATGGTTGAATCATCTCAGGGTAAGATGGTATTTTATGGGAAGTTATGCGTGGTAAAATGTTGCATACCTCACGAATAAACGTTAACTTTGGGCAATATATAAATATCATAACGAATCAATAGACTTGAAACCGACTAAGAATCATATATTTTGTCCAGATTGCAATCGAGCCAAGATGAGTTTTCCATCAAAAGAGAAAGCTCTCGCTTTTATACGCTATAATGGTCAAGATGTGGTGAAAAGCGGGGGTAAGAAGCTGACCCGAACATATTACTGCGCTGCATGTGCTGCATGGCATCTGACAAGTTCCCACAAAAAGGCTTATACCAGTAAATTCCAAAAGTCGCTCTATCAGAATACAAATCAAGGTAATAATCAAGTCAAGGCATCAAACGACGGTATTGACAAAAAAACTGTCACGGAAAAGAACTGGACTCGCGATGATTACATGAGATGTTTCAAATCGGGACTCCGTAGAATCAAACTTACATATTTCCCTTCACGGGAGGAAGCTTTCAATGCTTTCACCGAAGCATTCAATCGTTATAAGAAAGCTTCTGAAAAGGGATTGTTCGAACCGAACTATATGAGTAATGTATTACGGAGATTCAAGACGATTGCACGGGATTATGGGTTTTATAACGAGATAGAAAAATGGGAGAAAAATATCTCACAAGAGAATAGTAATTTTGACGGTTAAGTTACGTTAGAATTATAAATATAAATTTGATTGATATGAAAATAGCGATTTCTTATCCGGAAGTGGAGCAGCAGATTTTGAAGGCTGCGAAGGCTCCTGTGAAACTGTCTTTCGTCGACAGGGACTCTGTCAATGTCGCGTATGGCAAGAAGATTCTTCTGATGACTATCTCCGTGAAACTCACTGTGGTGAGGATTCAGGGGAATGACATCTTTTTCAAATATGATGGTGGTGCACCCCTTGATATGGTGATTTCCGGCATTACTCAGTATCTGACGAAATCCAAACTGGGTGAGATTATCGAACCGAAGGAGAACCACACGATATTGGTGCATCTTCAGAATATCCCACAATTGAAGAAGGCTCTTGAAATTCTCTCCCCCAAGGCAATCAATTTCACCAATGATGGCATAGCCCTCACCCTTGCCTTCAACGATTGACCCACCCTCCCTGGTCTACAATCACTTCTTATGTATCTCATCAACCTGCAGCGGGATATAGAAGTCAGAAGATCAGGAGGCACCATGCTCCCCATGCTCCATTTAAACCATCAATCTCACGGAGAACGCAGAGTTTTCTTTCTTTTCTTTGATTACTTAATGATCCTTTATCCTTTCTTCGGGAATAAAAAATAAAACCGGTGCCTAAATTTGCATGTGTTGAGTTTTTAAACTACCTTTGCAGACGAAGCAGGGGTGCCCCTTCAGGAGCTGAGATCATACCCTGTGAACCTGATGCGGATAATGCCGATGAAGGGAGCTTCCCATGGAATTAGAATCCTCTATCATTCGGTGCGGTCCACAGATCGGACCGTTTTTTATTTATACGTGTCACTGTAACACTCATACTCCGACAATTAAATAACAATCAACATAATGAACATAGAAAATATCAATGTCTCGGTCTATCCTAACTCAACCAAGATATACGTGAATGGGAAACTGTTTCCAATAAAAGTGGCGATGAGAGAGATACACCAATATCCCACGGTCACTATTGAAAACGGCAAACGAGTGGAATATCCTAACGAGCCGGTGACAGTGTACGACACAAGTGGTCCGTATACCGACCCTGACATCAAGATTGACATCAATAAGGGTCTTCCCCGCAAGCGAGAGAGTTGGATTGCTGACAGAGACGACACAGAGGTGCAGCCCGACATATCAAGCGAATACGGCAAGGCACGACGTGACGACAAGTCTCTCGATGCCATACGTTTCCCGATGACCCACAAACCCCGCAAGGCAAAGGAGGGTCGGCGTGTCACCCAGATGCACTATGCCCGCAAGGGGATGATCACCCCGGAGATGGAATACGTGGCGATCCGCGAGAATCTCGATAATGAGAAGAGAGGCATAAAGACCTACATCACTCCCGAGTTCGTGCGCGACGAGGTGGCTGCCGGGCGCGCCATCATTGCCGCCAATATCAACCATCCGGAAGCTGAGCCTATGATCATCGGACCGGCTTTCTCAGTAAAACTCAACACCAATATCGGCAACTCAGCACTCTCCTCGGGCATTGAGGAGGAGGTGGCAAAGGCGGTATGGAGCTGCTATTGGGGTGGCGACACGCTGATGGATCTGTCTACGGGCAACAACATACACGAGACCCGCGAATGGATCATCCGCAACTGTCCGGTACCGGTTGGCACGGTGCCTATATATCAGGCTCTTGAGAAAGTCAACGGAAAAGTGAGCGACCTCACATGGGAGATCTACCGCGACACACTCATCGAACAATGTGAGCAGGGTGTGGACTATTTCACTATCCATGCCGGTGTGCTCCGCGAGCATGCCCTACTCGTGGGCAAACGTCTGACAGGATGTGTGTCGCGTGGAGGCTCCATCATGACGCAATGGTGTGTGGAGCATGATCAGGAAAGCTTCCTCTACACTCATTTTGATGAGATATGCGAGATTCTCAACAAATATGATGTGGCTGTCTCGCTCGGCGACGGGATGCGTCCCGGCTCGACACACGATGCCAACGACCGCGCGCAATTTCTTGAACTTGAAGTGCTCGGCGAGCTTACACGCAAGGCGTGGCAACACGATGTGCAGGTAATTATCGAGGGTCCGGGACACGTGCCCATGAACAAGATACGCGAGAATATGGATAAGCAGGTCAAGACATGCGACGGCGCGCCGTTCTATACTCTCGGTCCGCTCACCACCGATATAGCACCCGCCTACGACCATATCACGTCGGCAATCGGAGCGGCAATAATCTCAAGTCTCGGAACCGCCATGATATGCTACGTCACCCCTAAGGAACATCTCTCCCTACCCGACCTGAACGATGTGCGCGATGGGGTAATAGCCTATAAGATTGCCGCCCATGCCGCGGACCTCTGCAAGGGATTTCCGGGTGCCAACGTAAGGGACGACGCCCTCAGCAAGGCGCGCTATGAATTCAGATGGAAAGACCAGTTCAATCTGTCACTTGACCCTGAAAAAGCCAAACGCTACTATCTTGAGTCAAGACGCAACGCCCCTGATGCTGACGACAGGTTCTGCACGATGTGCGGACCGAATTTCTGCGCCATGAGGATTTCCCAAGATATCGCCGGTTCATGCTCAGAATCCTGACGAGATATGAATTCCCCGTTCCACTACTCTCCGAGTCCGGATCTACTCCGTGCCTATAGCGAGATGCTTCAATGGGACATCATGCGCCATCCCACCTTCCGCGATGAAATCGAGAAGGGGAAGATGTTTGGTATTTTATTGGTGAAGGATGCTGACGGAGTGGTATCCTCCCTTGCGGCATTCTCCGGACAGATTGCCGATTCTTTCCATTGGCAGGGATTTGTGCCGCCTATATTCGATTATCTTGATGAGGATGGTTATTTCAAGGTGCATGAAAGGGAGATTTCTGCTCTCAATCGCGTCATATCCGAAATAGAGAACCATGAATATGCATCTCTCCTACGCGAATATGAGACTCTGAAAGCGGAGACCGATAATGCTATTGAGGTTGCACGCCGACGTATGGCGGAGGCTAAGACCATACGCGATGCACGCCGCAAGGAGGGCGTATCTCAGGAGGAAGAGACTCTGCTGATACGTGAGAGCCAGTATCTTAAAGCTGAACTGCATCGTTGCAAACTCGCAGCACGTCAGCAACTTGCCCCCATACTGGAGCGTATTGACGAATGTAAGGCGCGTATCTCCGGATTGAAAGAGAAACGACGACGAATGTCGGAGAATCTGCAGCGCTGGCTATTCTCCAATTTCCGTATGCTTAACGCAGAGGGTGAATCAAAAGATCTCAACACTATCTTTGAGGAGTATAACGGCATAGTGCCACCCTCCGGAAGCGGTGAATGCTGCGCACCGAAATTGCTGCAATACGCCTATCTTCATGATCTGCACCCTCTGGAAATCGCTGAGTTCTGGCATGGGGAATCTCCAAGGGAGAAGTGCGCTATCATGGAGCGCACTATCCGGCTTGCCATAGCAAGTGCCTGCCGATACTCGGTTGGATGATGCGCGGTCTTGATGTGGAGCAATCACCCTCCACCACACTCCCCGGCGAACTGATGCCGGAAATTATATATGAGAACGAGAGATTTTGCGTGGTCAACAAACCTTCCGGACTCCTCTCCGTACCCGGTAAAAGCGACGCGCCATCTGTGGTAAGCCTATTGCGTAAGCATTATGGGCGCGACGTATTTCCGGCACACCGACTCGACCGCGACACTTCCGGACTGTTGCTACTCGCTTTTGACGTGAGGACGCAGAGCCGGTTTCATCGTATGTTTGAAATGCGGTTGGTGAAGAAGACGTATATAGCTGTGCTTGACGGCGATATATCCGTCACCTCTCACCCACTTGAAGGAAGAATCTCACTACCGTTGGCTCCCGACCTTAACGACCGCCCCCGACAGATGGTGGACATATACATGACCAATGGCGGCAAGGATGCGCTGACGGATTATCGCGTGGTGCAGGTCAAGGACGGACTTACCCATATTGAATTTCATCCTCTTACAGGACGCACTCATCAGTTGCGACTGCACGCTGCCTCCCCTCTCGGACTCGGTATGCCGATAGTTGGCGACAAACTATACTATCGTAATAACCGCACCCCCTGCTCCCGTATGCTGCTGCACGCATCGGCTATAAGTTTCTCCTTCAATGGCACACCCTACTCCTTCACGTCTAATCCCGATTTTCCTAAGAAATAAGAATGGAACTAATTGCAATATCTATCCTTATCCTATTCATCACTATAGCCTGCATACGCCTGTGGAGATATATTGACGACAGGCGGCTGCTCCGTAGTGTAACGTCCCCAAAACGTGGGGAATGGTCGGAAAGGAAGACTGTCCTCACGTTGCTTAGAATGGGAATCAACCCAAAAGCTATCTTTCATGACTGCTATATCCGGCGGAGATCCGGCACATATACGCAGGTTGACTTGGTGGTGGCTACGAAATGCGGACTGATAGCCTTTGAGATAAAGGATTACAGCGGCTGGATTTTCGGTGATGTCTGGCAGAGATACTGGACAAAGGTGCTCGCTCACGGACATGAGAAATACCGTTTCTATAATCCGCTGATGCAGAACAAGGGGCATATCATGGCTTTGAGAGAGAATCTGCCGCATAATCCTCATATACCGATTTATTCGGTGGTGGTGTTCTATGGTGATTGCAAACTGAAGAATATCAAAACAGATTCGGACTATGAGTTTGTGATATATCCTAACAGAATCAAACGCACCGTATCACGCATACTCTCCCGACAAGAGGCTAATTTCGGCGACAAGCATGAGATAATGTCTGTGCTTCGTCAGTCCGTAAAGAATGGTACAGATAAGGATATTGTAGCCGCACAAGTTGAAACAGCCGAGCGTGCCGCGCGCCGCGATTCTCGTCGGTCACTTCTCCGTTTCCTCAATCCTTTCAATCTTTTCCGTTGCTTCAGAAGATGGTGATAAACAAGTCACATGTCAGATTTATGAAATTAATTATCTGCTGCAAATGCTTGAATTAAAATATTTATGACTATCTTTGCAAGAAAGTAGTCGCACAGACCGCTTTAATAAAACTAAAAAGATCAGAGAAATGTCACGGCAATTATATCCAATCGGTCTGCAATCCTTCTCGAAGATACGCGAGGGAGGTTACGTATATGTCGATAAGACAGAATACATCCATAGTCTGATCTCAACCGGACAGTACATCTTCCTCAGCCGTCCGCGACGTTTCGGAAAATCATTGCTGATCTCCACGATAGAAGCCTATTTCAATGGGCGGAAGGAACTTTTCGACGGTTTGGCTATCGCGGATTATACTTCTGATTGGGAACCACATCCCATATTTCATCTGGACTTTTCCGGAAACAATTTTGAATCGCCGGATAGTCTGAAAAAACATTTTAACACCATACTTTCCGGTTGGGAAAAGAAATACAATATATCAATCATTGAGAAGGATTTATACGGTCTTCGATTCGGACAAATTATAGAAGAGGCTCATCGTCAGACAGGACAGCCTGTAGTGATATTGATTGATGAATATGATAAACCTCTCCTTGAAACTGTTGGAAATAAATCTTTACAAGAGGAATATCGTAATGATCTTCGTTCCATATATAGTAACTTAAAAAAACAGGATACACATATCCGGTTTGCCATGCTGACCGGGGTCACAAAATTCGGGCATCTCAGTATATTCAGCGACCTGAATAATCTCGTAGATATATCAATGGATGAGGAATATAGCGGCATCTGTGGTATAACTGAGGACGAGTTACACAAATATTTTCATGAAGGGGTTGCATCTCTTGCTGATAAAAGAAGCCTTACAGTGGATGAGGCGTTCGCGAAACTACGTGAGAATTATGACGGCTATAATTTCTCACCTGAAGATGCACTTGACGTCTACAATCCTTTCAGTCTGCTGAATGCCCTTCAGAAAAGAAAGATCAGCGACTATTGGTTTCAGACCGGAACCCCTACATTTCTTGTGAAGATGATCAAGACACATCAAATCTCACCGCAACTTCTTGAGGATTACAGCATCTTCCAGTCTGATGTCATGAACGTGTCGTTCGACATGAAATCAAGTCTGCTTCCCGTGCTCTATCAAGCCGGCTACCTCACAATAAAATCATCAGAACCAGAAATCGGACTGCTTCAACTCGGATTCCCCAATAAAGAGGTAGAAAGAGGTTTTCTCAACCAATTATGGAATGTATATATACCTGATGATGGATATGATTCAGAATTTAGCATACAGAAATTTTATAATGATGTAATCTCCGGTGATGCTGAAGGATTCATGAAGCGGCTGCAAAGTCTGTTTGCCGACTTCAATCTGGATGGCTTCAATATGCTCAGACTTGAACAGCATTATCAGGACATCACATTTACAATCATGAAACTGCTCGGTTTCATGACACAAGTGGAATATAAGACCTCTTCCGGCCGTATCGACATGATTGTAAAGACTTCAAAGTATATCTACATTTTTGAATTTAAGATTGATAAATCGGCATCAGAAGCTATCCGTCAAATTAATTCGCGCGATTATATGATACCATTCCAAGCTGATGACAATCGGGCAATCATAAAAATCGGAGCCAATTTTTCAAGCAAAATCCGATCTCTTGACTCCTGGCTAATAGAAACAGACAAATAATGTGATTAAGCTATTTTATAGGGTGTTCAGTTTGACGTTCCGAAAAACGGCATCCAGAACACCGGATTTTACATAAAAATCACGTGCTGGAAATTCTTGTTTTCAGAGACGAAATAGTACATTGAAAATTTGGATAATTCATTAATTTTTAGTATCTTTACAGTCTAAAAAACAACTATTTAAGATGCGAAAAATGATGAGAAAATCAGACTCAAAGCATAGTCAGGAGACCCCGGAAGAGGAGCTGAAGCGCCTTCGCAAGGAGGTTGCCAGACTTGAAGGCAAACTTGAGGCTCAAAAGCAGGCTGCCAACGCTAAAATCGTGGCCGCCAAAGCCAAGATGGACGAGATGCGCAAGGAACTCAAAAAAAAAGAAGAGCCGAAGCCAGTGTTCAGCAAAGAACAATGGTCGCGCATTTTGACCCGGTTGAAGGACATCGATACTCAATCCAAATAGTACTGCTCTGTGTCTTCATATATGTCAAGACTTCATGCGGCCTGCGCACTGTGGTCGAGATACTGAAGACCTTTGAAGATGTTCTCGGTGGCACTTGCGGGAAGGCGCCGTCCTATACCACTGTGCGTAACTGGATGCTCAAGCTCGGCCTGTCTGTCTATGACGATGACAAGAGCCGCGATGAGGCCTATGCCATAATTCAGGACGAAAGCCTCACGGTCAACCGACAGAAACTTCTGCTGACTCTCGGCATCCCGTCGAAGCATCCTGGAAGAGCTTTGAGACATTCTGACGCGACAGTGTTGGATATGCGTGTTGCGGACTCCAACACCAAGGATGATGTGAAGGATGCCATTGAGCGCGCAGCCGCAAAAGCAGGGCACAGCCCTGAGTATGGAGTCTCCGACGGAGGTCACAATTTGAAAGGCGGAATGGCATTGGCAGGAGTTCCACAGCATCTTGACGTAAGTCATACGCTTGCTAACTGCATGAAGACCGTCTATGCTGAGGATGAAGAGTTTAAGAGCCTTACTCAAAAGCTTGGGAAGATACGCCTTCAATATCATTTGACGGACATTGCATGGCTTCTTCCTCCAAACATGAGGGCGATTGCAAGGTTCATGAACCTCTCCGACTGGGTGGAATGGGGTAATCGCATGCTGACCAATATGGACTCTTTGGAGCAAAAGGCGAAGGACGCTTTCTGTTTCCTTGAGAATTATCGTGGACTGCTTGAGGAACTCTCCGTGGATGTCGACGCGATCAGACATGTGGAAACCATATGCAAGACCCGTGGATTTTGCTTGAAGACCTATCGTGAATGCTCACAATACATCATCTTGCATGTAATTGGAAACGCTAACAACCGCAGGGCTACTCTGGGATTACGTATGCTTGACTATCTGAAAAAGGAAGCCAAACTACTACATCTGACCAACAATGCACAGAACATGTCGTCTGACATAATCGAGTCTGATTTCGGCATTCTAAAATCAAAGATGTCGCCAAACAAACTGTATGGTTTCACATCCATGATTCTGATGTTACCGCTTTATCCAAAGACAATCGACTATTCAGTCGCTGATGAACAAGATTTCAAAGTACGCTTGGCCAATGTTAAACTTAAGGAGATAGATGACTGGGCCAAGGCCAATCTATCCCGCAATTGGGTGAAAGATAGAACCGAAACACTTAAAAAAGTGAGCTGAATACGGAACAACTAACTGAACACCCTAGCTATTTTAGTTTCTATCACAGAAACATTTTTGCGTTTTTGTTTCTATCACAGAAACATTTTTGAGTTTTTGTTTCTGCGACAGAAACATTTTTGAGTTTTTGTTTCTGCGACAGAAACATTTTTGAGTTTTTGTTTCTGCGACAGAAACATTTTTGAGTTTTTGTTTCTGCGACAGAAACATTTTTGCGATTTTGTTTCTGCGACAGAAATAATTTCACGATTTTGTTTCTGCGACAGAAATAATTTTGCGATTTTGTTTCTGCGACAGAAACATTTTTACGATTTCATAGCTTATCCGTCTATACCGCAAACCGAGAATACCTTTCCTAAATTATTTCGTAGATATCGGTACGACCTTCTATTCTCAGGCGGACCGCTGGGACGGATAACGGCAATGTAGTATAGGGAGTTTCCAATTTATGACGGGATAACTCCTTACCATTCTTATCAAATTGCACCACGCTTACCTCTCCTGTCGGCTCTCCCGTAAGTATGGTCACTACCGAAGCACCCTCCTTACGGTCAAACTCAAGAGCATCCTCCAAATGATAGACCGTTTCCGGCGTACCGTCAAAAGCAAACTGATAAGCCGGAATAGTATCAATACTGTCTGACGCACTATATTGCTTCGGATAAACGCCCGATACCTTCTTATAGAACTCTGCCATCATACCATACATGGCATCCTCATAGAATGGCTGCAACTTCATCGTGCCTGACCTATGGGCATCATACGCCTTGCGCTCATCATCACTCATAAGGTTTGCAACGTATGCCTTCCAGAATGTGCGGTCATCACCCTTCTCATATATCTTGATAAGATCCAGCGTGCGGTTGCCGCGTTTACCCAGTTTGCCAAATTCCTCAAGCCAGGGAGCCAACTCCTCAAGCAGTCCCTTGTTGGGAATCGACTGCATCTTCTGCGGAACCACCTCTATCCTACTGAACTCATCGCGCAACGCCTCAAACTGCTCCGGCGTATAATTGTCAAATGCAAAGGTAGTGGTCTCCCACGATTCATCACGACGATACCCCTTCTGTGTGTCAGTGGAATGTATTGCGAAAAGACGATAGGCTTCCGGTGCCTCCGGAGCAATATTCACGATACCCCTCTCCCAATTATCAATCGGATTATATCCGGCTACATTCCACGTGTAGTCAGCCACTCCATACAGTGCAAGTTTGCTTGCCTCGCCGTGCTCCATCGGATTGCTTACGATACCAGCCACGTCATCTTGCGTCAACGTCTGGTCAAGTCCATACGCCGGACCCTGCATCACGATATGACGGCAATAGTCTGTCACCGGGAAATTCCACCAGAAAAGAGCCGGACGCTTTATCCTTGAATTTACAAATTCCAACGTCTGCGGGGTCAAGTCGCTGCATACCACCTTACCCGTCCAGAACACCTCCACCTGCGGATTCAGCTCCTCACCATATATCGCCAACTGCCCGGTAGGTTTCGGATTCGCCCAAAGCTCTGTATAATCCGTGGGACATATCCTCAGGTTAGACACATCACCCTTCTTACGCACAAAATCGCGGGTAAGGTCGTTGATGAGTTGCGTCTGCTTATGCGAATCGGCACCCTCACCCTCAATGTCGTCAAAGAATAGAGCAAACGAACGCACCCCAAGGTCGTACATCATATTAAACTTAGAGAGAAGTCGTTCGTAATCATCCTTATCCCACTTTATATCCTGACCGGGATGTATCGCCCACACAAAATTGATATGATTCCGCTTGCAGGCATCCACCAATTCCCTTATATTATTCGCCTGATCCTCCGGATAAGGCACGCGCCAGTTGGGAGAACTGTGATATGGATCATCCTTCGGACCGTAGATATAATCCGTCATCTTGTTCTTTCCGTAGAAATCAATAAGAGAGAGACGCACCTTGTGGCTCCATGGATTACCATAGAAACCCTCCACCACACCTCGGTATTTCAGATCGGGATAATCGTTTATATCCACGTATGGAAGATTCTTATCCCTCCCCACGGGGCTATCGATAAGCTGGCGCAATGTCTGCAACGCATAAAACACTCCCCTCTTATCGTATGCTGTCACCTCTACCCCTTTCTTGTTGATCGTCAGAGAATGTGCACCGCTTACCTGTCGCACACCTTTTTTACGGGCATTCTTATCGCCATAACTTATCCTGACGCGGACGCCATCATCTGCCGTCGGTATGCCGACCGTTGAAAGATCACCGGAAAACTCGGAGAGAGTCTTGGAATCGAATTTAAAACCGTTGCCGATATAAAGGCTACTTGCAGAATCCACGGTAATTGCATGTGGAACCGGATTTATTATCACCCCTTTATGGTCTACTTTATGTCCGGGCACTGACATAAACGCCTTCACCTCCTTACGCTGGGAAGCAAGATCCACCTGCGCCCCCATCGGCAGAAACATCATGCAAGAGAGTCCACCGGCAAATAATATTCTTGCAACGTCCATTTCCTTTATTTTTCAATGAAGCATTCTAATTTTTCAAAATCTCGATTCCAGATAACCGGTAAGGATCAACACAGCCGCCATCTCATCGGCACGCCCCTTCTCCTGACGTTGTTTCTTGGAAAATCCTCCCGCAAGCATCTCACGGTGGGCAATCGTCGAGGTGAAACGTTCGTCAAACATCTCTACCGGAATATCCGGCAATTCCTTTTTCAACCTTGCAAGGAATGGAGTGATGTAGCGCATACTCTCGCTCGGATTACCCTGCATGTCACGAGGTTCGCCTACGATTATCTTGTCAACCGTCTCTCTGCCGCAATATTCCTTCACGAATTGCAACAAGTCGCATGCACGCACCGTCGGCAACCCGTTGGCACTTATCTGTAATATATCGGTGACGGCGACACCGCAACGCTTCCTGCCGTAGTCTATCGCAAGGATTCTTCCCATTCTGAATGATTTTCAATTACAAAAGTACATAAAAAAACTTGGATTTACATATTCTCCATATCAAGACCCCTAATCTCCACGCTAAAACCTTTCAGAGTCGGAACCTGAGGGAGCATGACCTTGACTTTTTCATCAAGTTGAGCTATGTTTATATTCTTACGCCGACGCTTTATCTCATATATTTCAGCAGTCCTGTCAATCTCATTGGCGGCAATCATATCAATTTCGTTTTCCCCTTTACGATCCCACCAACTATCAATAATCGTATATTTACCGGATTCAGCAGCCTTGGCATGAAAATATCTTTCAAGCATCTTTCCGGAAAATGTAGGATAATCTCGTTTGATTAAGTCACCCATCTGCTTGTATGCACCAATCTCCAGGATATGACCATACTTAAAGATGAATCTGAACCAAAATGTGAAGAAATTATCCTGTATCTCATATACGGTATTCTTTGAAAGAGGTTTTGCACCAAGCGGAATAGCCTTCTTTATTATACCGTAATCATCTTCAAGACGAGTCAGATACCCTCCGATCTCCTTACCTATTATCGACTCTATCTCATTACGCCTTGTATTCCCTGATGCAATAGCTGAAAGAATTGAAAAATAAGTGTCATAATCTTTTCCGAACTCCTCCACAAGAATAGACCTCCCTTCATTGATGAAGACGGAATCCGAACTAATGATGCTGTCAATCATAGAGTCAACGGAAAAAGCATGGTCTTCAATCAGAAGCTGCACATATTTTGCCACACCTCCTGTAAAAGAGTAAAGAGCCAACAAGTCATCATTGGAATAACCGGGCGCACTATCCATCATTATCTCTTTCAGCACAGACGGCTTGAAAGCCTTGACATGCATGAAACGATTCTGACGATTATACAGAGGCTCTTTGGAATCCCTAAAAATCTTGGTCATCATCGAATATACAGATCCACAGACAATCAGATTTATCTTGGAATCGAAATGATTTAAATCCCAGATCTTCTGCATATCGCTGAAGATGGATGGATTAACTCTTGCAAAATTTTGGAATTCATCAATAAACAGCGTAAAATTTCGTTCCTTTGAGAGCGTCATCAGAAAATCAAACAACTCGGCAAAATTAGCCGGTGAGCCTCCGGTCTTTATTGAAAGTTTAGTTTCAACCTCTTGCCTAAATTCCTCACAAAGCAAATTTTCAGACTTACGACTGACAAAGAAATACAGAATTGGTATATCTTCGTATGCTTTAAGCACAAGCGATGTCTTGCCAATCCGCCGGCGTCCAGTAATGACGGTGAACTGGGCATTTTCATTGGAGTTCTTACGAATCCTTTGTAGCGTCGCTATCTCTTCTGTTCTATCGTAGAATTTCATACTTTATCAGATTCAAATAGAAACGGTGGTTTCCGCAACTGTCGTTTCTATTCGCAAAGATACACCATTAAACCGAATATTACAAATGAATTTATCTACACTTCAATAAATTTCTCAATATATCGTTTGGTAAATATGGCTTCCTTGCCCATTGAGAATCACAACATCTTGGGAGATAAGTCTATTTTTACGAATTTGGAATGTTAGATTTGTTTATGATCGTCAGAACCGGATGAGACTAATGAAATTTTTTATCAATATACTTGTATTGTGTCTGTTGCTTGCCGGATGTAGACACAATAATGAAATAGATCGGCAACTTACAGAAGCTGAATCTCTTTTGCATACCTTCCCCGATTCTGTGGAGATGATGTTGGCTCCGATTTCCCTTGATGACAATCTTTCTGATGAGCAAATGTCAAAGGGATGCCGTATACTTTCTGTTGCCAAGGTCAAGCAAGGAAAAACTTTCATTACAGACAATTATTTTCAAAAAGCAATCCGATTTTACGAATCGGAGAAAGACACAACAGCATTGCTCGACATGTATCAACTTGCTGCTGTCAAGATGCGATGGCTTGGCAATCAAGACTCTGCTTCAATATTTCTAAATAAAGCGATAGATATTGCATCCAACGTCACAAACCCTACAAAATCGGAACTTCTCATAGAGTTATCCAACATGTATGCAATGCCTTCGTTAAAGAAAAATTATGTAAAGGCAATATCTCATGCTATGGAGGCTCTTAACGTTTCCCAAACAAAAGAGGAAAGAGCCAGAGCATTGCATGACGTTGGACTATTCTATTCTTTCATCGGCGATAATGACTCAACTGCCATTTACATGGAAAAAGCATTATCTCAAACAGACGTGAATGATCCTCTGTTTACAACATACGCGCTCAATTATGCCAATAATCCTTCATCAGATTTCAGAAGAAGCGTAGAGTATCTTAACCGGATAAAGACGCAAAGCCTCGGGAAACGGATTACACTAGGATTTATTTATCTGAATAATTCCCAAGTTGATTCAGCCCGTTACTATTCGGAGGTGTCAAGAAGTATGTATAACGAGAATCCGACACGATATTCAATAAACACATACAACAACCTGAGACTGTTAGACCAAAGTATCGGGCTACTTAATAAGGGAATAGTTGTACCTTACGAAGGCACTGTCACAAATGATTCAATAAGTGAGGTCACATCCATTCAGAAAAAAATATCCGAGGAACAACGTGACTACAACACCCGGCTTCAAATTCAATTGCTCCAATCAAAAGCTCACAGACAACTGCTATTAAATATCGGACTGGGAATACTTTTGGTTATAGTCATTGGAGTTGGCATCTATGTCTGGCAGTCAAAAAGAAAATATCTCAAACTGAAGAAACGTCTCGACAACATAAAAGTTGAACAAATCATTGCCGAGGCAAACGATGATGAGTCGGATAAATCACTTGATTTGGTTCGTAGTAGAATGGATATATGCATCGAGCAGTTCAGAGAGTCTAAGTTGCAGGCTTATCTCGACAAGATGGCAATACAATATCGCAATTCCGGAAATTACCCATCAGTTAAGGAACGCGAGACAGCTCAGAAAATACTTATCAGTTGCTTCGCCGATTTCATCGTTGATTTGAAGATGACCGGCGTCAAATTGAATACCGAGGATATCGTGACGTGCATCATGTCTTGTCTAAAAGAATTTAGTAGATGACAAAAATTAAATTTATGCTGTTAAACACTTAATTTTTAGTCGATTAAATTTGCAAAAGTCCCTGAAAATTAGTAATTTAAAGGAAAAGTTTGGACGCTTTTTCTCATGAAAACTACTAATTTCAAGGACTCGGTCAAAGTTAACCAAATCCTCCCGATTATGCAAGAGCACTTTGGTCAAAGTATGAATTTGGCACGCATAAAACTCATGGCGTTGCTGCTCCATGCACTCTGTGTGGTGCAGACTGTCAGCCTCCACAAACTGGCTGATGCGATGCCTACGGCTGTAGACAAGGATTCCAACCTCAGACGGCTCCAAAGATTCTTTGCCAAGTATGTACTTGACCTTGACATCATAGCCCGTATGATTTTCTCGCTGCTTCCTGTCAAGACCGGTCTTGTGCTGAGCATGGACCGGACCAACTGGAAGTTCGGGGAGTTCAATATAAACATCCTTATGTTGGGCATAACCTATAAAGGGATTGCCTTCCCTTTGATATTCAGCCTTCTTCCGAAACGTGGCAACTCCAACTGGGAAGAACGCAAGAAAATTATGGAACGTTTTATCCGTCTTTTCGGAGCGGAATGCATCGACTGCCTTGTGGCAGACCGCGAGTTCATCGGAAAGGAATGGACAGGATGGCTCAACAGCCGTCGCATACGGTATTACATCCGAATACGTCAGAACTTCTGGATTGTCAAGCCTTCCACCGGTGAGAGAATCCGAGCCTGGTGGCTGTTCAATGATTTGAAGGTCGGTCAGGAGAAATTCTTCCATACGCTCTTTCTTCACAAAGGTGAGTATGTCTATCTTGCCGGCAGCCGGATCAAAAACTCCGATGGTGTTCCGGAATTGCAGATTCTCATATGCTTCAATCGGCCCGAGGAGGCGATTTTGACATACAAAAAACGATGGGAGATAGAAACGGCCTTTAGAGCCATGAAATCTTCCGGCTTCAACATCGAGGATACCCATATGCGTGATATGGACCGCATCGCAAGACTTGTCGCGATGGTCTGCATGGCTCTTGTATGGGCGTATCTCGTTGGTGAACATAAAGATATAAATATTAAACCGATAAGGATTCTGAAACATGGAAGAAAGGCAAAGTCGCTTGTCAAATATGGATTGGAAGAGATTTCGACCATACTTATGCGTCCGACTTATACCCCAAAATTCGATGTTTTCAAATTTTTGTCATGTACTTAACTAAAAGAATCAAATGCAACTATCGCAGCTTGCCTTGGAGCAACCGGCACTGCAATAAGAACACGGAAATCCCGACTTAGAACAAAGCTCCCTGCTGAAATTCTGAATCTGCTTGAGTTGTAATACAAATCACTGAGCTATGGCATATTGAGTCGACAAGCGCAACATTTCTGAAATGCTATCAAGAAGGTGAAACGATTGTGAAACGCCATTTTCTTGGTCTCCTGAGCATTGCATCATACCTTTGCGTCAAAAAACAACAAAAGGTATGAAATATTTAATTTTAGCACTCATGTTTTCGAATGTGATCCTCACACATGCACAGGTCCAGAGTAACAAAAATGTCGCTAAAAATGATTCCACCTTTACCATAGAGCTTGGTGATGTGGTGGTGACAGGCACGCGCAACGTGCAACGTCTAAGCAAGGGTGGACTGATAACGGATGTCAAAGGCACACCCCTGCGCAATCTCGGTACATGTACAGACGTTATCTCTCAACTTCCGGGAGTAATCTCCAATGAGGGCAATCTTGAGGTGCTTGGACGTGGCACGCCGCAGATTTATATCAACGGACGCAAACTCATCGACAAATCTGAATTGGATCGATTGTCATCAAAAGAGATCCAAAACGTGGAGGTTGTCTTCAATCCCGGTGCAAAATATGGTGCAGAAACAAAAGCCGTGATTCTTGTAAAGACAATAAAGAAGCAGGGTGACGGATTGAGCGGGTCTATGGCAGTTACGGGGCGGCAAGCTTATTATTTCTCCCAATCAGACAATCTTTTCCTTAATTACAGATCCGGGGGGATGGATATCTTCGGTACATTCAATTATGATTTTGCACGACGTTATCAGAAACAGCATAACCAAACTACCATCAATTCTACTCCGGACCACTATCTCTTAGATTCAGATATACGCATATATCCTAAATCAAACACCTATCTTGCAAACATTGGAGCAAACTGGCAGATAAACAGCCGTCATTACGTTGGCGTAAAGTGCGAATACACCGCAGTGCCTGATTCCAAATCAAGATGGCTTACGGATGAAACGGTCATGGTAAATAATGCAACGGAAGACAAAATTAATTATGAAACGAATTGGATAAGAAACTCAGTACCGGTTCATCTTGTGAACCTATATTATCAAGGAAAGGTGAATGCCTTCAACATTACAATCAATAATGACTATTACTCCTGCCGAAACAGTAACAGGCAGACAATAGTTGAAAACAGTCTGCTCGGAGGAGAAAGTATCATCGGGAGTGATAACCGTATCAGGAGTTCAATGTTTGCATCCAAGGGAGTGGCGGAATATTTGTTCAATGGCTACTCGCTTGAGTTTGGATATGAAGTGACGGCTACCGACCGCAAGGATATCTTCATCAATGACGGCGACAATCTGCCAGATGCCAATGACAGGATAAAGGAAACCACCGGAGCCGGTTTTATTGCGGTGAATATACCCATCAGGAATGTAGAGCTTTACGCCGGACTCAGGTACGAGCATACATCATCAGACTATTACCAGAACGACATGCTTGTCAAGGGTCAAAGCCGAAGATACGGCAGATTTTTCCCCAATGTGGACTTCACATTCCCAATAGGGAAAACAAAATTTACACTGTCATACGAGGCTAAGACCAAACGCCCATTATATAGCCAGTTGAGCAGCAGCATTCAATATGACGACCGCTTTACCTACGAGACAGGCAATCCGTCACTTACGTCGGAACATATTCACAATGTATCTCTTGCTGGAATATACAAATGGGTATTCTTCAGCGCGACATATACTTACGACAAAGATGCCATCATCAGTGTGATTCGTCCGTATAAGCCGGATACCCCTCAAAATATAATGACCTACGACAACTTCAATCATCTGTCAAAATATGATATTGTAGTCTCATTTTCTCCGAGAATTTCACGGTGGTCTCCACGTCTCAGACTGAACTTATCAGGACAACACTTCTCAATGAAAACTACGGATGGCATAAAGAAACTGAACACGCCGATACTGTTTTTCAGCTTCTTCAACAATGTGACATTGGGAAAGGGATTCAACATGACCGGTGAGATTTCCGGACGCACGCGTGGAGAGATGGATGTTGTCACGTTAAAACCCTCCTGGCAGTTAAACATCGGTGCTGCCAAAAGTATAAAGAATTGGTTTCTCCAACTTCAAGCTACCGACATATTCAAGACAGCGAGAAGTTCGATGATAACTCATGGCACACAAATGACGCTTGACAAATGGAATTACAGCGATACGCAAGCTCTCCGTCTAATTATACGATACTCGTTTAACACCGCAATGAGTAAATATAAAGGTAAAGGGGCAGGCATAAGCGAAAGAAACAGGCTTTAAAAACCATACTCACCGCGAAGTGAGCCAAATTCAGCAGATTATGACAATCTTAAATCAACTGCTCTATTGTGAATGTCAGGATTTTGAATTAATTTTGCTATATGAATCAAGAGAATCAGAATATAGAGCACAAGCGTATTTGGAAAGACGAGTATCTGAAATGGGTATCCGGCTTTGCCAATGCTCATGGCGGTAAGATATAGTATAGTCCACAAACAGCAAACCGGCACATGGAATCAGATGAGCATATATGATGATCATATCCGTTTGTGGAACGAAGGTGTCTTACCAGAAGATTACACGGTCGAGATCCTTATGAGCAAACATACTTCCAAGCCACGTAATCCCAAAATGGCTCAAGTGTTCTACCGTGCCGGATTTATTGAGGCTTGGGGGCGTGGATACGAGAAAATAATGAGGGAATTTGACAAATTAAATCTTTTCCATCCTTCATTCACCGTGGAACAGGGTGGTGTAACAGCCATTATCCCACGAGAAATTTTCATGTCAATAAGAGGCGACCGAAAACCGATACAAATCGATTCGTACCGAACCAAAACCGAACCAAAACCGAACCAAAACCGAACAGAAAAATCAGATTATTGATTTGATTAGAACAAATGTACTGATTACAAGAATTGAATTGGCAAAGCAATTAGGACTGCATGAAAGTAGCGTACAACGAAGGTTAGACGCTCTTGTAAGGGAAGGTCGATTACACCATATTGGACCAACTAATGGCGGCTCATGGGAAGTGATTGAGTAATTGTTTTTTATTGCATTCTTTTAACGTCAAAGTTACATTTTTGTTAAATATACAAGTAATCGATTGTTTATTTTAAAATGTATCAAATATTTAATATTATTCAGCAAACCCTACTTAAACATTTTCTAATTAGAATTATGGCAATCGCAATACATACATCACCTGAACTCACGGGGCGCACTGCTGAGCTGTTCATTCAAGAAGCCAAAAGTCGTCCGGTTACCCGCAAACCACTTTCTCAGCAATAGGAGGACTTATTACAGCGAATTGTAAACAAAGGTCGTGAATTTAGAGAAACGCTTCTCAAAAAGCATGGCTGATAATTTTAATTTATATTTTATGTCAACTCAGATAGGACAGGTGCAGCTCTAAATGAGCTACACAAGCAAGACCCAACGCCCGAATTATGGGGATCTGGACGGCACAATAGACTACATCAACCGTTTTACTCTACAAGGCGACAATCCATATCTTAAACCTGAGAAAACCCACACTATTGAACTCACAGGGGCATGGAGAAGAATTTTCGCACAATTTTCATACACTCTCAAAAAAGATCCTATTATATCCACTACCAAACCATACGGAGATACCGGGGAAGTCAAGCTTATGACTCTTGACAACTTTCCCGAGATACATCCAATCCGTGCCTTTATCGGCACAAGTTTCAACGTAGGGGTCTGGGAGCCGCGAATAAATCTTGGCCTTACAAAGCAATGGTTCTCCATTGACACATGGCAAGGCAGGAAGCACCTAAACAATCCACAAGGAATGATTCAGTGGCAGAACGCAATCCACCTGCCTTACGATATATGGCTGAACGTGGATATGGCGTGGGAAAGCGCGGGCAATGACAGGAATATGTATCGCAAATCATGCTCATACATGAATGCAAAACTTTACAAGGCTTTCTTCAACAACAGTTTCAGTGTCACCATAGAGGCTAACGACATCTTCGACAAACGCAATTATGGAGTGACAACATTCAGTCATGATATAACACGCTATGTTTGCGTTACCAATCTTAGCCGTTCATTTTACCTGACATTGCAATACACATTTAACTCCAGCCGTGACCGATACAAAGGGCGTGGAGCAGGTTCAAACGAAAAGAATCGATTCTAAAAATAAAATATTCGACTATGAGAAAATTTGTTGTCGCAATAGTTTTAGCTATTGCATGTTTGGCTGTGGACGCCGCGCCTTATTGTTGCTACTTCAACAATGATGAAAATAAGGTAACCATTGTCTTTACCGATAACGACGCAAGTGGCGAGTACATCGTATCTGGTGTAACGCTTTTCCCGGTTGAGGGTGAAAAAGGGTACGAAGCCAATTCGGTTAACACTAATGTCACTGATGGCGTGGCAAAGGTAATTCTTACATTCCAACACCTTACTAAGTTTTCCAATCCTGTTGTTGAATTAACCATCAATGGCAAAAAGGCAAATTTCAAAGTTGCTAAGTTAAAGGGTACTTGGCAATGATACCCTATATCTCAATAACTAATATTTCATGCAAGAATCATCATAGATGAACGATACCTCTGTCAGTACGATGCTGGCAGGGGTATTGTTTTTAGGGATGTAAACACAAGCCGTATGATGAACGACGGCATAAGGACAACAGCGTCGGTGAGCGTAAGCTCATCTGGGACGAGGAGAACCGCCTGCTTTCAGTGGACAACAACGGCTTGGCTTCGCCCATTTTCGGCTGCGTTCGCCAAAGACTAAACAAGTTTTGCTCTTTGCTCTCACTGGCACGAAAAGTCGTGTCCAACTACTGGTATGACGCTGACGGTGAGCGCACTGTCAAGACTTCCGCACGGGCTAACATTACTTGAATGGAATCTTTTTAAAAACAGTTGTATCAGAAAACCCCATAACAAATAAATTATACTCATCCGGATAGTAGAGATAATCGTCATATACAATATATGGCTCAGGGGTATTGGGATGTAATTTTATTGAATTCATATTTTTTGTATTCAAAACTCGCTTTGAATAAGTCCAGGGGCCAATTTCTGATATTTTAAGTAGACAGTTTCCTGAAAAATCAATGAGAGAATTAGGCAGATATCCTTCGTTTAGCACCTTTTGATTAATACTCATCAAAGTATCTTGAATATCTTGATTCAGTTTACTGAAAAGAATACATTCCGGTTCTTTGGTTGTACAACTTCCAAATACAAAAGAAAATATAATAAACAACAAGTTTTTCATAAAGAAGTCATTTAAACTAATTTTGTAACACTATCTATACTCATAACGTTAAAATACAGCGTAATCGCATGGAAAATCTCTTGAATATGGGCACACGACTCTCATGATATCACTTCCGTATGTCGTCGAGTATGCCACAGTTGTCCTTTCCCGTAAGGATTACTTTGTCGCATGTGCAGGTAGTAAGGAATCAGATGCTTGCACAAAAGTTTCGGCTATTGTTTTATTCTTCGCTTTCTATACCGCTTTTGGGCGTATATAGCGACTTTGCTTTAATATCGGCAATGACATTAAAATTTTACATCCTTTGCACAACAAACTGAAATATTCATCCGTTTTATACTTAAATATTTTATAATTAGAATTATGGCAATAGCAATACATACATCTCCTGAACTTACGGGGCGCACTGCTGAGCTGTTCATTCAAGAAGCCGAAAGTCGTCCGGTTACCCGCAAACCTCTTTCTAAGCAAGAGGAAGACTTATTACAGCGAATTGTGAACAAAGGTCGTGAATTTAGAGAAACACTTCTCAAAAAGCATGGCTGATAATTTTGATTTATACGAAGAATGCTCGTTTACCGAGTGGGATGAAGAAGTAAAATCACTCCTTTCTCCAATCGATTGTGGGGAGTGTGATTTGAATGATTTCTTTGCCAACGATGCCATCCTATATGCTCGTCAATTGTTAGGTAAAACATACGTATGGGTGACCAGTCATGAACCTAAGCGTGTGGTTGCAGCATTTACTGTGTCTAATGATAGCATAAAATCCAAGTTGCTTACTAAAGCCACACTCAACAAAATTAATAGACCGATTGACAATCATAAGAGAGGACGTACATATCCGGCTGTTTTAATCGGTAGGTTTGGCGTTGACAAAGCCTTTCAAGGAGGACAACGACACATAGGTATGCAAGTTATGGATTTTATTAAACTTTGGTTTACAAGTAAAGACAATAAAACCGGCTGCCGTTTTCTCTTAGTTGATGCCTATAATAGTGATGCCGTTCTTAATTTCTACAAACGTTGCGGGTTTAAATTCCTTTATCATACAGAGATAGAGGAAAAAGATTTCTACGGTATTCACAAAGAAGAAACCTTACGCACCCGAATGATGTACTTCGATTTGAAATAACGATAGAGCCTAATTTTATAAAAAAATACGGTCGCTGTAGTCGCGTGCTTGAGTCACTTTTAAAACTATGGCTCAGCTAATTATCCAATTATACTTTCACTCTCATCGTTATGTTTCTCAGCATTTCTGATGACACATTCTTTACTTGTATTAGCATAGCAGTAGACACAGAAATGACGACAAGTATTATACATGCCAATATCCTTGCTGACCATACATCCACAGACCTTACGTTGTCCTTTATCCTTTACATTACGTACTTTCTCTGGTATTGGTGGCAAATTACCAAACAAGTCTCTTTCTGGTAATTTCAATGTTTGAAGATAATAGACAAGTTCTTCGTCCTCCGCAAATAATTGTTTCATCAATTCGCCATCGATACAACGATTATGTTCTATGCCGTATGCTTCAAGGTCGATGTCCTCAGCACAAGTGGCGATTTCAACATTCCAACCATCTTTGTGCCAAGCTTCACGAATCTTTTGAAGACCTTCTACTATCTCTATGCGTTGAGCAAGGTTGACTTCGGCATTTCCCACATTCTCTTTTGTAAAAAACATAGTTTCCTTAATAAGGTTGCTTTGAACCTTGCGATAATCTTTTACATCAACGAAGCTGAATACAAGCTTATTTGTATAACCTTTCAGTTTATTTCCAATATGCCAAATACGGGTCAACAAGTCACGAGGAGTAATGTTTGGCGTAATAATTAAAGGATCAAAACGCCAGATTACTTTCTCCTTACCAATCATATCAGAAAGTTTCTTGAATGTCTCAACTCTGTCTTCAACAGACGAAACATTAGGCTCTAAACCTTCTTTTACATAATCGTTGAGTGTAACCTGAAAGTAATAGTATATTCCTCTTTCGTCAAGTTCATGAAGGTATGGGAGAATCGGCTTTGGATTCTTTGTCCAGAAAACTACAATCTTACATTTCTTGAAAGAAATATACATTTTCTGCTGATTGAAAGGATTATACTGTGCTTTACTGTCCTGCCACTGCATACCAGTCTCTTCCCAAATGTTTTTTGCCATTTTGGTAATTTCTGTTGCAATATTAAGAGCTTGTTTAAAAACAAATGTGAATAAAAAAGAGCACCAAATCAAATAATCAGGCACTTATGCTTTTAAGATTGTTTTAATAAGTGAAAAAGAACAAACAAACTCAAAGAATCATGTATCTGACCGATTTGACTGATGCTCAAAAGGAGTATATAAAAGGAACAATTCTCATGGATAATTGGCGTAGCAAATATGACTTTTTTCTCATACTTGACGCAATCATCTTCATTGATGTCAGTGGAGTTCAATGGAGAAATCTCCCACACGAATACCCCAAATGGCAGACAGTGTACTACTATTTCAGGCGTTGGGGAGCAATGGATGCCTTTTCTGAATTGGAGGATGTCCTGGTTCAGGAAGTAAGGCTCAAGAGAGGGGAATCCCCAACTCCGACAATCGGGGCGATAGACAGCCAAAGCTCCCATTCCGCTCTTCCTCGCTCTGAAAAAGGTATTGACGGCAACAAGAAGGTCAAAGGTGTAAAACGCAATATAATAACCGATAAGGATGGTGATATCCTGGAAGGTTCCACGACTCCAGCCAATATGCACGACTCCAAGACTGCCTATGCGCTTGTCGCCTTGCTTGTGGCGACTTTCCCCTGGATCAAACGCATTTATGCAGATAGGGGGTATCGTGGCAACTTCATTGAAACAGCCAAGCATGACTTCGGAATTGATATTGAGATTACACATTCTAACTACAGCGGTAAATTTGTCCCTGCCAAGAAGAGATGGGTTGTGGAGCGGACTTTCGCGTGGTTGGATAACTTCAGACGGCTATGCCGCAACTATGAGGAAACCACTGCATCCGCCAATGAAATGCTCATGGTGGCAGCTGTGGTGTTGACGCTCCGAAAACTCACCTCTGTTAACAATAATTTTTAAACAACCTCTAAATCGTTCGGTTCTTAGTGTTTCAGGTGTCGGACATTGGTCTCTCCACAAAATTCGGTCAATAAATTTATTGAATAGTGTTGTATTCTCATCTTCCTTTGCAAGCATACATGTTTCATATGATGGGGCAAGATCAAAGGTCAATTTGATTGAATCGGTAAACTTGTCAAGTAGTTTCTTTCTATCAGAGTTTACTATTGATGTTGTATATGTGGTTAGTGCATTCCGATATCCTTCTAAATTATAGAAGCCATACTGCATTAATGACACACTCGGTACAAAGCCATTTTTTCTCATAAAAGAAGTCTTAATACCATCGTTCTCATCAAAATCTTTTAGAACAGTTTCCATAGATTCAAACGGAATATGCAAATTTTCAAGGTATTTATTCCATTTCTCTTTACATTGCCTCATTGTAGGGTCGTTTCTTTTATACTCCGCATCAAGTTGTGACAACTCTTCAATTGAAGCAGAGCTATTGTAACCACCATCGTTTTTTATGGCTGCAATTATATCATAAATACGCTTTTGAATTTTCAAAAGTTTCGCACTATTTGTAGAGAGGGACTTGGCAACACCAAGGTAATAGCCAAATATAAAGCCTTTGACTTTATTAAGCCTATTATCTTGAAGCACTTTCTCATTATATCCAGTACAAAAATCGTCAATTTTGACCCTACAAATAAATGACACTAAGTCAAATTCTGGATGACAGAGATTAAAGCTATATCTATCTCCTAGTTTATTTGTTAGGCTATCAGAACAACTTAATTTAGCCGTATTTAGAGCTGTTGGATTATAGAATAGTACTCTAGTGTTATAAGGCGTAAGGCGCACAATATCATCGGTCTGATACACTTTGACACCATCAATGTCTTTAATTTGTTTAAATTGGCCATTATTATCAGATATTGTCACTTCTAATACCAAAGGGAAACTATGGTGTTCGATATCATTTATTTCAAAATGCGGAACTTTTGAAAAACACAATTGAACATTTGAATATGGCATACAATCAATCTTATAAAATTGGTTATATCCATACTCTCGCCCCTTGTAAAAAGCCAATGGAGCAATACACTCTGTAGAGAGTATATTGTCAATGTTCAAGGTTGTTGTTGGTATAAATAATTTCATCTTTAGATAACTTCTATATCGTCATTATTATTGTAAACAGAATCTGTTTGTGATGGGAACAAAGAAGATAAGCTGGAAGTATACCCCAAATATAATCTTTCGCTACATCTTGTCATAGCCACATATAATGCCGCTCTCTTATCTGTTCTTTTTTCACAACCAGGAATGAAAACATCCTTAAATTGCAATCCTTTCGCACACCACCAAGTCATTATCTTGGGGTTTGAAGAATGGAAGTCAAGATCCATCTCTGTATCCTGATTAGCGTTATACTTAAACTCACAGGTTACACCTTTACGTTTTAGATAATCTTTAACATACTCTACAGACTATTCTCCTTTATCTTCTGTATTGAAGGGGAGAAGTATGCCGACATTAGTTAACGACCTATTCTTTATAATCTCAGCTATCTTATCAAGCTGTTCATCATAACTGCTGGCAGCTATTAGATTTGGCTTCTCACCCTTACGTTTGCATTTGATAACAAGGTCTTCAACGTTTCCGACTCTTTCTCCTAACGCAGCAATTTCCTCTGTTAATCTATAATTAAAATACAATGGGTCTGGAGCTATACCCATATCTGATGCAGTTTTCTCAATTGTTTGAGTTTCAGAACGATTTCCAAAACCCATTATTGATTGTGCAGAATCTCCGAAGAATAAACAATGCTCGCCATATTGCTTCATCTCTTCAATTTCTTCTTTGGTGAAATCTTGGCATTCATCTACAATCAGATATTTAACCTTGTGTTGGTTATGACGCCACTGATGATAATGGAATACATTCTTCAACCCCAGTTTGCGCAATCCATCTTCAAAGTATTTTCGCAGGGATTTTGTGTATACAATTATTGTATAGCTTTCACCTAACGCCGCAATTTGTTTTGCTTTGTGAAGAGCTATCAACGATTTTCCACTTCCTGCACTTCCAGAAACGACCATTGACTTGTTGTTTTTTCTATCAATAAGTTGTCTATGAAAATCATCGAGACTAGAGTAGTCTATGAAAAATTCAGAATCAAAATCTGCCATATTTATTGTGATTTAATTTATTTTACACTGTATGTTGTTTGCTACGTTTATTGTTCTCAAATATATTGAGTAATTGTCTATGTGATATAAAGCGAAAAACGATTTTGCTAATATCATTGTTTTTTCTGGAATGATTCACTTTTATCTCTTCTTTAAAGAAACAACCTTTTAAACATTTGTTGCCATTTCTCTGACAAGACGTAGGTAGCAAAGTGACAAATTCCGGATTTTCTTTTATAAACTCGTTTAATTCTTTATTTAATGTCACAGGGATAAACTCATTATTATTTTTAATGGTTACATCCTCAATAAGCATTATTCCATTAGTCGATAACTTTTTGGATAACATTAATACTGTGTTTTTGTACGGCTTACTTACTAACCTCTTCTTGGATGCAAGTTCACAAATCGCCTTGCAAGACAAAATAATATCGTATTTGTCAGAAACTACTTCGGAAATTAAATTTAGATCCTCTTCGCTTTCAATAAAAGCGGGACCTATTGTATATTTAATGTTTAAATGTGTTCTCAACTTATACGCCTTAAGGATTTTTTCCAATACTCGAAGTGCATAATGATTACCATCTATTGCTAAAATCTGAACAACTTTTATATTTGTTAGATAATCTTCAATATAGTTCAGAAGCCCCAATATCTCTCCCCCTGTACCACAACCCAAATCAAGAATATTCAACGTATTCTTCTCACCCATGAATGTTTTTTGTTCTTTTGCAAAAAGCAATTTACTAAAAAGGTGGTATACTTCAGCATAGCTTCTTGGAAAATAAGTTCCAAGATAAGTGAGTACTTCTTTACTGTCCAAATTCAGATTGTATTCAAACCTTATATGATCTGGTGCATATTCTGCCTTTAATTCATCAAAGATTAAATCATCAACCCATTGAGGTAATGAATATACTATAGGGAAATCTAAAGGAGTTATCTGAACCTGTTGAACAGGGGTAACTGTCGCCATTGCATTTTTTGTGCTTCCTTTGTATTCGCCCATTTGCCAACCAAACATCTTTTCGGAGATAATAAAAACCTCCTTCTTAAGAAAACGTTGTAAATGTAGTCGTTCTTCCTCTGTATAATCTCCTTCTACTATAACCAAATGTTCTTGATTGATTTTAGGAGCCAATAGAGGGAATGCTAAGCAAAAATTATCATAACACATAATATTTACCTTCATTTCATTATTTCCCCAAACAGCATTAATGATTTGTTCTGAATATCCCTTTAATGGCATTATCTTTTCGTTAGTTTCAAATGCCAATTGTGCGGATTTATTAGGAAAATTATTATTATCAGTTGTCCCTTCAATAGAATTTGTTCCAAAAGGTTCTTTTCCCTCTTCTAAAATAGTGAAATTATTCTGTTGCTCCTCATAAGTTTTAATATCCTCAAATAACTGAAAATTATCAAGAGGTGTCGTAGTTTTATCATAAGTAGCATTGCTGAATTCCGTCAGGTAGAAAGGACTTAAGTTGAGAGTTTCCGCAAGATTAACGATTCCGAATGGATCAAAGTCGGTATGAGGACAAGTGATGTCATCCAACTTTTCAATGAAATGTTCGTTATCTGTAATGTGAAGCCAAGACTTGTTGATGGCACTTAAATTGTTCACCAACTCTATCGGTTGATGAAAAATAATAAGGTGTGGTACGTCCTTAATTTGATTTTTTTCAACGCCTAAGGCTTTAAGTTCTTTTTTTTACTGTAGAATGATTTATCCTAGATTGTTGAAGGACAGTCTTTCTCGAACCATCCTTAATAATTTTACCATCGCATGTCCATTCTCCATTTTCATTGGCAATTACATTACCTCCATAATTTTTGAATCCTATAGAAATAATAGCATCCTTCTTTATAAAGATCGCATCTAACTCGCATCCAATATTATAATTGCCTGCGAACACACAGAACTCATTCGAGTCCTCATACTGAGCTTTGAGTTGCTCACAGAGAAACCGAAACTGCTCACGTTCTGCTGTCGTATTAAAGTTTTCGACTCTGAATGCTAAAAGTCCTCCCATTGCAAAAAATCAATACTATTTATGTAAATTGAACGGTCTCCATTTCTGTACTGACTTTTTCATTAAAAAAATTGTCAGTTTTGGCTACAAAGATACATAAAATATTGTAAACGCTTGCATGTATAGATAAGAATCTACGATAAATGATTTGAGGAGAGTCTTAATCTATTTTAACATTTGGAGGGTCGAAGCGACTTTCACCGACGTTTTATCACTTTCTATACCGCTTTTGGGCGTATGTAGCGACTTTGCTTTAATGTTGACAATGTGGTTTATAATTTTGCATCCGGATAACTTCAAATGTCAAGGCTTAAAGAAGTTTTCCGGATTTATATATATCTGAAACCTACACAATTTTATGAAAGTAACTTCCACATACCCTCTTCTGATATTCCCAGCGTTGCTTTCGCCGTTTATCGGCAATGCGCAGGAGAGCAAGCCGACAGAATTGTCGGCGGAAATGGTGGTGGCAGCTCCCACAATGCAGATGCCCTCTGTATGGACATTCGACGACTGCATTAATTGGGCTACTGCCAACACCACCGACATACGACGCACGCTGCTCAACATCCTACAGGCGGACCAGGATATCGCTTCGGCTAAGGATGCATGGCTACCTACCGTGGGATTCTCAACAAACCAGTCATTCACCAACTATCCCTCTCCCGAAAAAGGGATGAACGCCAACACCTACGGAAGCAGCTACGGCATAAATGCCAACTGGACCGTATGGGAAGGCAACGTGAGAAAATATCGTCTTGAATCCTCAAAGATATTGCAACGCCAGCAGGCACTCGCAGGCGAAGACGTTGTGAAAACACTCAAACTCGGCATCCTTCAGGCCTACCTCAACATAATGTATGCCAAGGAGGCGGTCACAATCGCAGAACAGACTCTTGAGGTGAGTACTTCCCAGACCAAACGCGCAAAACGGCTGATGGAATCGGGACGCACCTCAAAAGTGGATTATGCCAGATAGAGAGCCAGATGGCACAGGATTCCTACAATCTCGTGCAGGCCCGGAGCAATCTCAAGAATGCCAAGATGAATCTGAAGAAGATTCTTGAACTTGGTCTTGACTACGACATGGAGATAGCCGACGTAAGTTTCCCCGATTCCGAGATAACACAACCTGTTCCCTCAAAATCGGAGACATTCTCCATCGCATCCGCCTGGCTTCCCGGTATAAGGAGCAATGAGCTGAACAAGGAGATATATGCCAACGACGTGAAGATTGCCAAGGCCGGCAATAAGCCTACTATATCCCTTTCAGGAGGAATAGGTTCCGATTATAATTCCGGTGGGAGCGCGTGGGGCACCCAGATGGGACATAACTTCAATGAGAATATCGGAGTCAACATAAGCATACCTATCTTTGACGGTAATTCCACAAAAAGAGCCGTTGCGAAAGCGAAACTTGCAGAGATGGAGTACGACCTGACTAAGAAAACGCTCCTCGACGACCTTTCTCAGACTATAGAGAGCCTTTACATCGACGCGACTAATGCCAAGGCGAAATATGACTCCGGACTTATCCAGCTTGAATCCACCCGTCTGACGGATGATCTCGTCAACCGGCAGTTTGAGCTCGGTCTCGTCAATCCCCAGGAATTGCTCTCCGCACACAATAATCTACTTAATGCCAAGCTGGAACTTCTGCAAAGCAAGTATATGGCTATATTGGCGAATAAGACAATCAATTATTATGCCACGAAAGAGGTGGTGATGTAAATAATTTATATGAGATATATCAACTTTATGCCGGCAGCCGCAATAGTGATGGCTGTCACCTCATGTTCCGAGAAGCCACGGATGGAACTTGAGACTTATACAGTGGAGCCGACATCCATGTCGGAAATAGTCACTGCCACCGGCACTATGGAGTCGGTGACATCGGTCGACGTAGGCACCCAGGTCACAGGTATCATAGATAAGCTATACGTGGATTATAACGATACCGTGACGAAAGGACAACTCCTTGCAGAGATTGAGAAGACGCTTCTTGACAGCGAGTTGAAAAGTGCCGACGCTTCAATGGCATCCGCTAAGGCTAATTATGAATATGCCAAGAAGAATTATGAGCGGGATAAGGCTCTCCATGATGAGCAACTTATATCGGATTATGAATTCCAGACCTCAAAGAAGGATTTCGATGTGGCGCGTCTGAGCTACGAAAAGACTCAGGCAGACCGGGTGAGAGCCGCCAAAAACCTTAACTATGCAGAGATCTACTCCCCTATTGACGGTATTGTCGTATCGCGAGAAGTGGAAGTCGGTCAGACTGTCGTGTCAAGCATGAACGTTGCGAATCTATACGTAATCGCCGATCTTGACAATATGCAGGTGGTAGGTGCTGTCGATGAAGCAGACATAGGTCAGGTAAAAGTAGGTCAACACGTTACATTTACCGTAGACTCCTACCCCGATGATACGTTTGACGGAACCGTGACGCAAGTGCGCATCAACCCTACCACCACCAACAACGTCGTGACCTACGAAGTGATCGTAGGTGCGGCAAATCCCGAACACAAGCTCATACCGGGCATGACCGCCAATCTGACGATCTACACCCTTGAGCTTAACGACGTGACCGCCGTGCCCCTCAAAGCCTTGAAATTCCAACCGACGCCTGCCGGCGAGGATGACAAACTGCCGCAACCGAAACCGTTGTCCGAACCGGGCAAACACACCCTGTGGGTGGTGCGCGGAAATGACCTCGTGCAGACAGACGTGGAACTTGGCGTGTCAAACAGCGTATATCAGCAGATAAAAACAGGGCTTAAACCCGGCGACAAGGTGGCACTACAATACCATCTACAGATGATGCAGCCCCAGAAAGAGGGGCAAGGTGAAGAGAATCCGTTCATGCCCAAACCTCCGGGTGCCAACAGAAAGAGATAAGACCATGCCCAAAGAGATTATACGATTAGATAATATCAAACGATATTTCAAAGTGGGTGATGAGACGGTCAAAGCCCTCCGAGGAGTGTCATTCACGATCTACGAAGGTGAGTTCGTCACAATAATGGGTACTTCCGGATCCGGCAAATCCACCCTCCTCAACACTTTGGGATGTCTTGACACACCGACCTCCGGAGAATACTATCTCGACGGTATTCCCGTAAGAGGTATGGGGAAAAACGAGCGTGCCAAGATACGCAACCGCAAGATAGGGTTCATATTCCAGAACTATAACCTCCTGCCCAAGACCACATCCCTTGAAAACGTTGAGCTGCCTCTGCTCTACAACTCATCGGTCAGCGCGAAGGAACGTGCGCAACGTGCGGAGCGTTGTCTCCGCGAAGTGGGACTGGGCGAGAGATTGTATCACAAGAGCAATCAGATGTCGGGAGGTCAACAGCAACGTGTGGCGATAGCCCGTGCATTGGTCAACAATCCCGTCATCCTGCTTGCCGACGAGGCAACCGGAAACCTCGACACCCGAACATCCTTCTCCATACTGACCCTTTTCCAGCGTCTCTACAAGGAGGGGAAGACCATCATCTTCGTGACCCATAACCCGGAAATCGCACTCTACTCATCGCGCAACATAACGCTGCGCGACGGGCATATAGTGAGCGACGAATATAACAACGACATTCAGTCGGCAGAGGAAGTCTACCGAAACCTTCCGGCGGAAAACGACTGACAACAGCATGCAACCATGAACGTTCAGAATCTTTTCAAGATTGCCATAAAGGCTCTTGGCAACAACAAGATGCGCTGTTTCCTCACCATGCTCGGAGTGATCATCGGAGTGGGCGCGGTCATAGCCATGCTCGCTATCGGACAGGGATCGAAAAACTCTATAAAGGCGCAGATCTCCGAGATGGGCAGCAACATGATAATGATAATGCCCGGTGCGGAACGTCGCGGCGGAGTGCGACAGAGCAGCGACGACATGCAGACGCTGAAGCCTGCCGACTATGATGCCATCGTGAACCAAGCCTCCGGCATAGCCAACATCACACCTACCGTATCCTCCTCCGGACAATGGGTGAACGGCAACAACAACTATCCTTCACAGGCGCAAGGGGTCAACACACAATATCTTGACATACGTCAACGTAAGGTAAATAAAGGAGAGATGTTTACCGAGCAGGATGTGAAGACGGCTGCAAAGGTATGCGTGTTGGGAAAGACCCTTGTCGACAACCTTTTCCCCGACGGCAGTGACCCTATCGGGAAAGTGGTGAGATTCGGCTCAATCCCACTCACCGTAATCGGCATACTCGACGAGAAGGGCTACAACACAATGGGTCAGGATCAGGACGACCTTGCGCTCGTGCCCTACACCACCGTCATGAAGCGTATGCTCGCCATCGACTATCTGCAAGGCATTCAGGCATCTGCCGTGGATGAGAACCGCACGGATGAGACCATAGCGGAAATCACCGACATACTGCGCACCCAACACAAGCTGCGCGACGATCAGGAGGACAACTTCACGATACGCTCCATGCAGGAGCTCGCACAGATGATCTCCTCCACGTCTTCGATGATGACCGTGCTGCTGGCTTGCGTGGCTGGCATATCACTCCTCGTCGGAGGCATCGGCATCATGAACATCATGATAGTCAGCGTCACGGAACGCACCCGTGAGATCGGTCTGCGAATGAGTATCGGGGCGACAGGACGCGACATCATGACACAGTTTCTCATCGAGGCGGTCATAATATCCGTGACGGGTGGCATACTCGGCATAATCACCGGAGCAATAGCCACATGGATGATCAAACTGCTTGCCCACTGGCCCGTGCAGATCGATCCCGGCTCAGTGATACTCTCCTTCGCAGTCTGCACCGTGATAGGCATAATCTTCGGATTCTATCCCGCTGCAAAAGCATCAAATCTTGATCCAATAGAAGCAATCAGATATGAATAACGAGAAAGTCAGGTCTAATTTCGCAGGGACGGCGACAGCAATACTGTTGTCGTTCCTGCTTTTCTATTTCCCATCAGTGCTGGCGATATACGGGCATGATGACGAGCCTGGAATATGGACAATATTCAGCATTGTCATGGCTACGCTCTACACGCTGATATTCTGCGTCAACTATTTCTGGATAGTGCCCTATTCATTCTTCCGGTCGAATAAGAAAGTGATGTTCTTCATCCTCAATGCAGTGATTGTGACGGCAGCGTGCGGATTGGTGCCGTTATGGTTTGAGACCCACGGCGGACTCCCCCGCCCGCGTCATCTCGAAAACCTCAGTCTCTCTATAGGTCAATACCTTATGGGGTATCTGCGATTCGTGGTGAGAGACGGAATAATGATGGTGCTTTCCATCGCCCTCGCCTACGCCTTGCGCCTTGCACAAGACCGCGAGAACATGCGCCGTAAAAGATTGGAACTTGAAGCCGAACAACGCCGCATTGAATTGAAAAGCCTTAAGGCACAGCTCAATCCCCATTTCCTCTTCAACTCTCTCAACAACATATATGCCCTCATCGCAATCTCTCCAGAACGTGCGCAGAAAGCACTACATGACCTGAGCGGGATGCTACGCTTCATGATATACGATGCCGCCAACTCATTCGTGCCATTACAGAAAGAGATGCAGTTCATCTCCGATTATGTCGAGCTTATGAAACTTCGTCTCAGCAGTGGCATCAGACTTGACTGCGCCATAACCACTTCGGGAAGTGAAGGGCTGACGATAGCCCCCCTGTTATTCCTGACCTTGGTGGAGAACGCATTCAAGCATGTAGCCGACAACGGAAATGGAGCCTTCATATCCATTGCCATATCCACGGATGAAGACAGCGTGATATGCCGGGTGGAAAACTCCTGTGGCGATACCGCCACACGCCCATCGATGAGCAATGGGGAATCCGGCGTAGGCTTGACAAACGTGGAGCGACAGTTAAGGCTGATATATCCCGGCGTACACTCCCTTACACTTAAAAAGGAAGGTGGTATTTTCCATGCACGTATAACTATCGCAAAAACAGCAATGACCGTCTCCGCAAGAGGCACTCAGAAACCAAACCAATAATCCAATCATAGTCAGTAATATTTATTGAGAAATATCATGAACAGGAAACTAAAATGCGCAATCATAGATGACGAGCCATTGGCACGCGAACTCATAAAATGTTACGTGGAGAAAACACCGGCTCTCTCTCTGGAAGGGAGTTTCGAATCGGCAGCCGAAGCTGTCAAGAGCGTAATGGAGGATAATCTCGACATCATATTCCTCGACATCAACATGCCGATGCTCAACGGCATAGAGTTCGCAAGTCTTATCCCTACACATACGCGCATCATCTACGTCACAGCCTACGAGCAATATGCCCTCGACGGCTTCAAGGTTAACGCCCTCGACTATCTGCTGAAACCCGTGAGTTATGCCGACTTCATGAAATCCGTCGGCAAGGCCATCGAATGGCAGACGATGCGTGATGCCATGGCAAGCCAGACAAAAAGCGTGCCCGACATGCTGACCGTAAAAGCCGACTATCGGCTCATACAGATGAGAATGGATTCAATCCGATACATCGAAGTGCAGAAAGACCGCGTAATCTTCTATCGCACCGATGGCGAACCGGTCAGCAGCCTTATGAGTATGCGGGAATTGGAAGAGACACTCCCCTCCGACATATTCATGCGCGTGCACCGTTCCTTCATCGTCAACCTCCGCCGCATAGAGATCGTGGAACGCAACCGCATAGTATTCGGCAAGACCTACATCCCCATCTCCGAATCAAAACGCGACGAATTTCTCGACCGCCTACGTAACTAACCAGATACATCATGCACACAATATGCACACAATAACAATATATCATGCACATAAATATACTGTGCATAATGTCAAAACATAATGTGCTTGATGTATAATTAATGCACATAATAAAAAAACATCATGCACAGTATATTTTGTGCATGATGTTTAATTCTAATGTGCTTGATATATCAAGACTGATGTGCTTGATGTATTTACTTGCCGAAATAGCGGTTGTAAAGACCGGCAAAGCCCTGACCGTGGCGAGCCTCATCCTTAGCCATCTCATGAACTGTGTCGTGGATAGCGTCAAGGTTCTGAGCCTTAGCGTTCTTAGCGATACGCATCTTGTCAGCATTTGCACCAGCCTCTGCGTGCATACGCTTCTCAAGGTTAGTCTTGGTATCCCATACCATGTCGCCGAGGAGCTCAGCAAACTTAGCAGCATGCTCAGCCTCTTCCCAAGCATAACGCTTGAAAGCCTCAGCCACCTCAGGATAACCCTCGCGATCAGCCTGACGAGACATTGCAAGATACATACCTACCTCTGTGCACTCACCGGTGAAGTGGTTGTTGAGATCCTTGATCATCTCCTCGTCGCAGCCTTTTGCCACGCCGATCTCATGCTCTGTCACGAACTGAAGAAGAGCCTTCTGATCGAGTTCTTTGAACTTAGAAGCCGGTGCGCCACACTGTGGGCATTTTGCAGGTGCCTCTTCGCCTTCTGCTACATATCCGCATATTGTGCAGATCCATTCTTTTGCCATAATAATAGTTATTTAGTTTTTGAGTTATATGTTATTCTTTCTTCGTTATACAAAATTACAAATTTTTTCTTAAATTCGCACCATGAGTGCAACAAAAGAAAAGTTAAATAATATTGAAAAATATTTCCGGAAGGAAATTCGTGAGAAAAATTTCTCAAAACTACTCGTGACCGTGAGCGGCGGAGCCGACAGCGTGGCTCTCCTCTCAGCTCTATCCTCTACTGGAGCCATAATAATTGCCGCACACTGCAATTTCCACCTCCGGGGTGAAGAAAGCATGCGCGACCAACGGCACGTAGAGAATATCTGTCATATATTAAACGCTCAACTCCTTATAAAAGATTTCGACATTCCGAATTTTTTGAAAAAAAATCCGGGATATTCAGTTGAGATGGCATGTCGGGAAGTGAGATATGGATGGTTTGAAGAGATTCGGGCAGCAGAAAAATGCGACAGGATAGTGACCGGACACAACGCCGACGACAATATCGAGACACTTCTCCTAAACCTGCTCAGAGGCTCCGGCACCTCCGGACTGAAAGGTATGATTCCCGACACCGGATCAATCTGGCGTCCGCTCCTTTCATTCCACCGCCCACAGATAGAGGCATATCTAAAGGAGAAAGGGATAGAATATATCACCGACTCCTCCAATCTCAGCTGCGACTATCGTAGAAACTACCTCCGCAACCGCATCATACCCCTTCTGCGTGAGGAATGGAAAGGGTTCGACAAGTCGCTCGACCGGAGTATTGCACTTATCCGCAGCGAGAATGCCGTGGTGAACGAAGCCACTGAATCATTGCTTCCTCCCCCAGGCGAACCGCTCTCTGCAGAGACCGTGATGTCGTTCCCCGCCCCCAACTCCTCGTCAGACGATATATCGAGCCTCTGCTGCCATTCACCACCACCGCAGCTGAAGTGGTGAGCGCAATCATCGCCGACAAACCCGACAAACGATGCTGGAAACTGCGTGGTGGCACACTTACACTGCGTAACCGCAAACTTTATTCCAACTTTTTTGAGTAAATATTGTTTTAAATTTGTGACTTTTGGATTTTTTATCTAAATTTGCAAAACAATTAACGGTTCCAGACATTTCCGGACACCACAACGGACGTTGTCAACTCACTTAATCACTTTTATCTGATTACCATTATCTACCCATTGATAATGGACAGGATAACAGATCAAGACAACGACCTTGACACTTCTCATCAAAAAAAATAAATTCCTCATCAACTTTCCGACTTTCTCCTTATGAAGTAGTATTAACTATGAAGTAGTATTAACTTCTTTAAGTGGCATTATAATATTAAAATGCTTATGTTATATAGGGTGATTCCCCCTGTATTTCGGAAAGTTTCTGATGACTATCCTATAACATAATCCCTTTTTATGTTCCACATCAATGACTTAGATGCCATGGACGAGGCTCAGATTAAAGAAACGGCTGAAGCCATGGGTATAAAAAAGGCGGCATCCGCATCTCGCGACGAAATTATCGAAGCGATTCTTGACCAGCAGGCTGTCTCTTCTGCAAAAGACATTGTATCTAAAAGCAGCGAAAAGAAGAAGACTACTAAAGTCAAAGAGCCCCGTCAGAAAAAGACGAAGAAAGTTGCCGACCCATCATCCGATGGAAAAGCAGCTAAAAGCTCGCCAAAACAGGCTGACAAACATGATACAAATGCCTTAGATTCTGAATCAGAAGAATACGTTTCATTCGTTCCCGCCGAACTGCCCACTCCTAAACGGAAAGGCAGAAAGCCAAAGAGTGCTCCGGCATCTGCGGATATGATGTCCCAGAATCCCGACACTATGCCGACAACGCCTCAGACAAAAAAACGCGCAAAGAAAACCTCTGTCAAGGAAGAGGCTACTGTAGAGGAGGTTAAGCAGAATCTTCCCGAAATGGATAATGAGCCGGCAGGGAAATCTTCATCCGACAATTTGGTCCCTATGGTGATCAACGACGATGCCATACCCGCAGTAGTGACTGATGATGCAAATGCAGATCAGATACCAATATCTCGTGAGGCTGCACAAGACGATAAAGCCAATGCTCCTGCTGAAGAGAACTCTGGGGTTGATAATGCAGTTAAGACCGATGGAAACTCCGATGCCAACAATGCGACTCAGGAAGAGAAACCGAAATTGAAAATATTCACCCCCCGCAATCAGAAACCGGGGCAGACTGAAAGTCTTTCTCTGACATCGTTCTTCAGCCCCACTAAGGGCAAGACCTTCACGCCACGCGGACACCGCGACAACCAGAAGGATAACCGCAATCCTCAGACACAAGTCCAACAGCCTATACCTCAGCAAGCTCCCCTCCCGGAAGAGGCAGCTCTCCCCACTCCGCAAGCGCAGCCCATACAGATGCGCGAACCCGGTGCCACTTCACAGCAGCCGCTCACAAAGCAGCAGAAAAATCAGATGAAGAAAATGCAGCGGATGCAGCAGCGACAGGGCTACAACAATATCCCCGCGCCGCAACCCGCCACTCCATACGATATGTCGGGCATCCTCGATGCTTACGGTGTGCTGGAGATTATGCCGGAAGGCTTCGGGTTCCTGCGCTCGGGCGACTTCAACTATCTCAGCAGCCCGGATGACGTGTACGTGTCTCAAAACCAGATAAAGGAATACGCACTAAAGACCGGAGACGTGGTAGAAGCATCAATTCGTCCACCCCTTGAAGGCGACAAATACTATCCTCTGGTGAAGGTGAAATCCATCAACGGTCTGGAGCCGGAACTTGTCCGCGACAGAGTGCCCTTCGAGCACCTCGTGCCTCTATTCCCTGATGAGAAATTTGAAATCACCAAAGGGCGATATGCCAATATATCTACTCGCGTTGTCGATATGTTCTCGCCTATCGGTAAAGGTCAGCGTGCTCTTATCGTTGCGCCTCCAAAGACCGGTAAGACAATCCTGCTCAAAGATATAGCAAACGCAATATCCGAGAATCATCCGGAGACGTATATCATCATGCTCCTCATTGACGAACGCCCGGAGGAAGTGACCGACATGGCACGCAGCGTTAATGCGGAAGTGATCGCCTCCACATTCGACGAGCCTGCCGAACGCCACGTGAAGATTGCCGGAATCGTGCTTGAAAAGGCGAAACGTCTTGTGGAATGCGGACACGACGTAGTGATCATGCTCGACTCCATCACTCGCCTTGCACGCGCCTTCAACACCGTATCTCCGGCATCCGGCAAGATTCTGTCAGGCGGTGTGGATGCCAACGCTCTCCAACGCCCGAAACGCTTCTTCGGTGCTGCCCGCAACATCGAGAACGGCGGATCGCTGACAATCATAGCCACTGCACTCACCGAGACATCCTCAAAGATGGACGAAGTGATCTTCGAAGAGTTCAAGGGCACGGGCAACATGGAGCTTCAGCTTGACCGCAAGTTATCCAACAAGCGCATATTCCCTGCCGTTGACATCACCGCATCATCCACCCGTCGCGATGATCTTCTCCTTCCTCAGGAGACTCTCAACAGAATGTGGGTGCTCCGCAACTATCTTGCCGACATGAACTCTCTTGAGGCTATGGAGTTCATCAAGAAACGCATGGAGATGACCCGCAACAACGAGGAGTTGCTCGTCACTATGGATAAATAACGATAGATTATGAGCGAGAAGACAAATGCAGCCCGCATTCTCGACAGGCTGAAGATTAAATATGAGTTGGTGGAATATACCGTCGACCCGGATAATCTTGCTGCCGATCATGTGGCTGAAGAACTCGGCGAACATATCGAACAGGTATACAAGACACTCGTGCTGCGCGGCGACAAGACAGGCATAATCGTCTGTGTTGTCGCCGGCAACAGGGAGGTCGACCTCAAGAAGGCAGCAAAGGCATCCGGCAATAAGAAAGTGGAGATGATTGCCATGAAGGAGCTTCTCCCTCTCACCGGATATATACGTGGAGGCTGCACTGCCATAGGGATGAAGAAGCACTACCCCACCTATATCAGCGAGGAGGCACAGCATTTCCCCTTCATATACGTGAGTGCCGGAAAACGAGGACTGCAGCTGAAGCTCTCACCCCTTGATCTGGCAAAGGCAGCACAGGCATCTTTTGCTGAGGTAGCCACTATTGAATGACCCCACCTCCCCAAAGGGTTCCGGTGCAACATAGGCGGCAAGAATTTTTCAACTGAAGTTGTATAAACTTCACTAAATAATTACGTCAAGTGAATACTTTCGGAAAGAATCTCACCCTCACCACATTCGGAGAAAGCCACGGACCCGCAATGGGCGGCGTCATCGATGGTTTTCCCGCCGGTTTTAAAATAGATTTCGATGCTCTTTACGCAGAAGTGGCGAAACGACGCCCCGGCTCATCATTCCTTGTGACAGCCCGCAACGAGAGCGACCGACCGGAATTTCTGTCAGGTATTTCACCCGACGGAATAACACTGGGCACCCCCATCGGATTCATCGTCAGAAATGCCGACCATCGTTCCGGAGATTATGACGAGATGGCAAAGGTGTATCGTCCCAACCATGCCGACTACACCTATATAAAGCGTTACGGCATACGCGACGCACGCGGTGGCGGACGCTCAAGCGCACGCGAGACGGTCAACTGGGTAGTGGCAGGCGCACTTGCATCCCAATGGCTTGAATCAAAAGGGATAAAGATTGAGACCGCACTCACTCAGGTAGGTCCGGTCACTGCCGGCGACATCTTTGACGGGCTCATGACCAATCCGGAAAAACCCTTCAAACTTGAGGTGAATCCCGACATCAAGCTCGCCATGGAAGAGTTTGTGAAGGAGACCAAGATAGCAGGCGACAGCGTAGGCGGGCGAGTAAGCTGCCTGATTACCGGCATGCCCCCGGGCATAGGGAATCCGGTAGCCGATAAGCTGCATGCCGCACTTGCCGGAGCGATGATGAGCATCAATGCCACCAAAGGTTTCGAATATGGCATAGGCTTCCGTGCGCCATCGGCAAAAGGGAGCCAGATAGCCGACACGTTCCTACCCTCTGATGATAAGGACGCACCTCTGCGCACAGCCACAAACTACAGTGGCGGGATACAGGGGGGCATATCCAACGGTATGCCGATATTCTTCTCAGTGGCATTCAAGCCTACCCCCACTCTCATGAAGCCGCTGAATACAGTCAACACCTCCGGAGAAGCCACCGTGCTTAATCCCGCCGGGCGTCATGACCCTTGCGTGGCAGTGAGAGCTGTGCATGTGGTGAAGGCAATGACGGCACTTGTCTTAGCTGACTATCTCGTCTGAATCATGGTGACATACTCGGATTATCTCAATGGAATATTTCCCGGCGTAAAAGTGCAGAAAATCTCTGTCAACGCCGGGTTTTCTTGTCCTAACCGCGACGGCACCATCGGCACCGGAGGATGCTCCTATTGCCGCAACGATTCCTTCTCCCCAGCATACTGCATGCAGCACGAATCCGTGGCTATGCAATTGGAGAAAGGGAAAGCATTCTTCAGCCGGAAATATCCGGAGATGAAGTATCTCGCCTATTTCCAATCATATACCAACACCCACGGCAAAGACATCGACTCGCTCCGTGCTCTATATCTTGAGGCTATCGGCGTTGAGGACATAGTGGGGCTCGTGATAGGCACACGCCCTGACACGCTCCCCGACCAGGTGCTCGACCTTCTTGAAGAGTTGAATCGTAAGACTCCCGTATTTCTTGAAATCGGTGCCGAGACATCTTCCGATGCCACATTGCAGCTCATCAACCGCCGGCATACCTGGCAAGATGTGGAGAATGCCGTGAACGGTGCCGCACAAAGAGGGATCAGATGCGGACTACATCTGATTGCCGGTTTGCCCGGAGAAGACCGTGAACAAGTCCTGATAAACGTGAGGAAAGCCTGCTCTCTACCCATCGACACCATCAAGCTGCATCAGCTCCAGATATTGAAAGACACCATTCTCCATCGTCAATGGATTGCTGGAGAGATCGACGTGAAACCGTACACCCTCGACGAATATCTTGATCTCTGTGCGGAAGTGGCATCAATCGTGCCGGATAATATCATCATAGAGCGTTTCCTCTCCCAAAGTCCTTCCGAAATGGTGGTGGAACCTAAATGGGGACTGAAAAACTATCAGTTTATGAACCTCCTTAACCAAATAATCTCGCGGCAGAAACGTTAAGATAAAAGATAGTTTCAGTATACGGCATCCGGAAATTCAACCTATGAAGTTGTAATTTTTTGACCATAAAATAAAATAATAATATATGAAGAAATTATTGGCAGCAGGGCTTCTCGCCCTCACAATGTCGCCGCTGACAGCAATGGCAGACATCACAGTTAATATCCCTAAAGGAGTCAACCTCGATTCCCTCACCTACGACTACACCACGATCCAGAATCTCGCTACGGCTAAAAGCCGCGCCGAAAGAGGCACAGTAGTGACTAAGGCTCCTGTGAAAGATGGTAAGGTAATCCTTCCGATCGCTTCCGACAAGAGCGGATACAACTACAATCTACATCTCGGCGAAAGGTCATACGCAAGCCTATATGCACTCCCCGGTGAGAACATCATCGTCGACATCACCTCTACTGACCCTCTCGACTATAAATTGTCAGGCTCACCTCTCATCGACCAGATCAATGAGGTGAAGGCTATTGAAAAACCATTCATCGACCGTATGAACGAGCTTTCAAAGGCTGCGACTCCCGACAGAGAGAAGATGCAGGCGGTATATGGCGACTATATTGAGGCTATAAAGGATTTCGTTGAGGAGAATCCTACCTCGCCCACCGCTGTTGTGGCACTCATGAACATCTCCGGCGACGATTTCGTCAATGCCTACAATCATCTTGGCGAAAGAGCAAAGACGTCACCCCTCTTCCCGCTTCTACAGCGTCAGTTCAACCGCGAGCAGGAAAGAATGGAGAAAGACCGCAAGCTGGCGGAACTGTCATCCGGCAATGTCGTGGCTCCCGACTTCACTCTCGAAGACCAGAACGGCAAGAAAGTAAGTCTTTCCGATTTCAAGGGGAAATGGGTAATCATCGACTTCTGGGGCACATGGTGCCCATGGTGCATAAAGGGATTCCCCGAACTGAAAGAAGCATATACAAACTACAAGGGTGAACTCGAGATTATCGGCGTAGACTGCGGCGACAGCGTTGAGGCTTGGAAAAACGGACTCGTAAAATACGAATTGCCTTGGGTCAACGTCTACAACCCTGAGACATCTACACTCCTTGAGCAATATGCCGTGCAGGGATTCCCGACAAAAGCCATCATCAACCCGGAGGGCAAGATTGCAAACATGACCGTAGGTCATGACCCCGCCTTCTTCGAGAAGCTCAAAGAGCTGATGGGCAAATAATCCCTCAAGAAAATTTAGAAAAATAGAATAGAAAGAAGGCTTGCGCCAAGCGCAAGCCTTCTTTCTATTTCCGCTTCATCATGATCTCCCATGCCTTACCATGCCAAAAATGTTACAACATGCTTCAACATGCTAAATCATGATACAACAAAAAAATCCTCCAAAAAAGCCCAAAAAAAATCCATCAATTCTGCAAGACAAAACCCGACGACGGATTAAGCGTCACGCTCACCTTCTCCGGATTCTTCACCGTGACAACCGTCTTCACAGGCTCACCTTTCTTATCGTCATTGATCAGCGTCAACTTAGTACCTTTCTCAAACATCGGAAGCGACAGATCCAGCTTCACCGGTTTATCGAGATTGCTGACGCCAGCCACATACCACGTGTCGCCATGACGGCGTGCCACAACCGCATACTTACCGGGATAACCGTCGATAAACTTGGTGTCATCCCAAGTGGTCGGCACACTCTTCATGAAATCAATAGCCACAGCCGGAGCATCCGTCAGGTTATTTGGAGCCAACGCAAAATTCTGCACCGGATTCTGGAAAAGAACCGCTACTGCAAGCTGGAAGGCATCAGTGGTGCGGCGTATATTGCCCCCGTCATTACCCTTATTCATCCGCTTGTTGAGGAACGAACCACCATACTCCATGATAGCCGCTGCGTTACGGATAAAGGGATGAAGAGTGGCATGAAGAGCCTCCTTATCGCAGAAATCCTGTGAGAAAATCATGTTTTCAGATGCAAGAACTGCCTCCGAACCTACAAAATTAGGATACATCCTCTCCCAACCGCGTGGCAGCGTGCATCCGTGGAACACCACGTCAATGCCATAATCTGCGGCATCACTTAGAATATCCTCATAAAGACGCATTGTCTCCTGTTTATCGCCACCGAAGAAATCCACCTTTATTGCATCCACTCCATTATCGTGCATCCATTTCATCCATTTCTTACGCTCAATCGGGCGATCCATCCTGTTGATCGGACCCTGCTCGATGTCGTTCCAATGACCTGATGAGGAATACCATAGAATCGGGTTCACTTTCTTTGAATGGGCATACTTGATAAGCTCCTCCATTCTCTTCTCTCCGATATTATTGTCCCACCAGTTGTCGATCAGCACATTGTCATAACCCATCTCGGCAGCGAAATCGATATAACGCTTCTGGTCCTCAAAATTAATACTGTTATCTTGCCAGAGAATCCAGCTCCATGTCCCCTTTGCCGGACGTGCCGGACGAGCCGTCTTATACTTCGGATCCACGAGATCCCACGGAAGCGTAGTCTCCACAATCGGTGCGAGATTATCACCGATAGCCATCACTCGCCAAGGTGTCGCACCGGGCAATGCCACGCCGGGAGAAGATGAACCGTTGCCATTATTCTCCCCCGGCATCGGGAACTCCACCGAATAGAGACCATCCTTAAAGTCGCTCAGACGTGATGCGCAATAATATCCGTCTACCCCTGTCTCCGTCACCAATGTCCATACATTGTCGGGAGTCCTGAACAAAGCCGGGAATGTATAGCCGTGACCATATTCCGATTTCTGATTCATCGGGGCATCCACAGTATAAAACTCTTCATAACTCGGTTTCGTCCGCTTCCATCCGATCATCGGGTCTGATTGCGGAGTGAGGAATGCTGTGGTGCCGTCAGGGAAACGGAACGAACTCACCTCCTCCTTCACGATCATCGAACCACGCTCCTTCTGGCGCGGCACCTTATATCGGTAGGCTACACCATCATCCGCAACGTGCCACTCCATATCGAGGCGTTTCCCCTCATCCCCCTCATACTTCACCACCGCATTCGTGGCGTTGACGGAGATATGGCTCCTCTTGATCTTATCCTGAGTATATTCCTTAGTAAACGGGGTGATCTTTGCATCACCCTCACGCAGACCCTTCGAAAGATCCACAAAATCAGTGATCATACCTACCGGAGCCTTATCTATGACAGTTTTCCCGTCAAGATATACGGAATAGACAGGCTTACCACCCTGATCTATCGAAGTTACCACTTTCAGCTTCCCCGAAGGGCTCTCTATGACCGCACCATGCGCACAGAGTGCCGACAATAAAAATGAAGATAAAATTATTCTGTTGAGTTTCATGATTAGTACAAATTTCCTACAAATTTAGTAAAATTATTCCAAAGATAACCAAATAATCTTTGAAGTTGTCTAAAATAATCTCATCATTGAAGTTTCGCAAGCTGCACTTTAGTGGTTTATAGTTTATGGTTTATAGTTTATAGTTTAAGGTTTAAGATTCACGAAAATCCACGAATCTTTTCATTATACAAAATTTAATGATCATAAACCATAAACATTAAACCTTAAACCATAAACATTAAACCATAAACCATAAACATTAAACCTTAAACCATTTAGCACATCACGTCAACACGGTCTGAGGGCGATATCTCACGAATCGGACGACACGGATTCCCAACAGCCAATGTCGCAGCAGGGATTGACTTCGACACCACACTCCCCGCTCCGATGATGGCACCATCACCTATCTCTACACCCGGAAGTACCACCACATTAGCTGCGATCCAGACATTATCCCCGATTTTTATCGGTGACGCCTTCATCACGCCCTTATTCCTCTGCTCCACATCAAAAGCATGAGTTATCGTTATCAGACTGCAATTCGGTCCGATCATGACATTATCACCGATAGTCACCTTAGCCTCATCAAGGATACTCAGATTAAAATTACCTATAAAATTCTCACCGATATGGATATTAAAACCGAAGTCACACCGGAAGCCGTCATTTATCACAAATCGTTCACCCACAGACCCCAACAGACCACGTAACAGACCATTACGCTTCTCCGTATCCGAAAGTCGCAACGAATTAATCTCAAAACAAGCATCCGCGCACCTCCTCAAAGCGGCAGACACCTCCGGTCGGTCCCCCGCTCCGCCATACAGCCAACATCCCGTCTGCAACCTCCCGAAAATACCCTCTTCCGATATGTTTTTAAGTGCATTTGTCATAATACATAATTTTTAATATGAAAAATATACTGATACAAAATTAGCATTTTCAAATTAAATTTGCATAAGAAATTGTCTAAACTTCACAGCATAATCTTAAAAAATATCACTCCTATGCCGAACAATTGAGGTCATTTTTATTTTATAAGATAGATGAGGTCATTTAAAATCGGGTTAAGTCATAATATTATATTTCAATGAATAATAACTCCCCGCAGCATGACAAATCATCTCGTGCATAATCGATTTCAATAATTTCACTTATAATATGAAAAGATTCAACGATAAGATAGCATTCATATCCGGCGCAACAAGAGGCATCGGATATGCCGCCGCCCACCGTATGGCATCGGAAGGAGCCACCGTGATAATATCCGCACACGTAGAAGAGGAAATTAATGACGCTGTAGCCAAATTAACCGATGAAGGACTGAAAGCTGATGGGATATTCTACGACGGACGAGACATCAGCTCAATCGAAAAGGCAATTGAATACGTCGTCAAGAAATACGGAAGAATTGATGTGCTCGTGAATAATGTCGGGGCACCGACCTGAGACTCGACACGACAGTTGGAGATCTTGATCTGAACTATTTCGAGTCAGCAATGACAATAAATCTCAAAGGCACACTCGCCGCAACCCGTGCTGCATTACCCTACATGCCCGCAGGGGCTGCAATTGTAAACGTGGCGTCAATAGGTGGAATTACCGGAGACCTGCGCGGCACACTCTACGGCATAGCCAAAGCCGGAGTGATTGACCTGACGAAATACACAGCCACACAATACGGTCATCGCGGAATACGGTGCAATGCCGTGGCTCCCGGACTCATCCTCACCAAGGCAGCCACCGACAACCTACCGCAATCCGTAAGAGAAATCTTCGCTGCACAGACCCCACTACCCTATCTCGGACAACCTGAAGATATAGGAGCGACAATAGCATTCCTTGCATCCGATGATGCCCGCTACATCACAGGTCAGACAATAGTAGTCGACGGCGGTATGACCTGCCATAACCCCACCGCCCTAACCCTAATGCAAGCCCCCAAAAAATAACAGAATCGAGAATATAACAAAAACAAAGCGGAAGTCTTTTTTCATGACTTCCGCTTTTTTTATTAATTTTGTAGCATATCTATTTAATACCCTATCAAACTATGTCTGTAGAAACATACGACTATGTGGAACACACCGCAATTGTACAGTCGACCGACCCTGTCCGCAACATCGTCAACGTCCGGATAACCGACCTTGAGGAATGTGGCGACTGCCCTGCCGCGCAACTATGCAACGCCGCCGGATCCGAATCTAACATCATCGCCATCATTACCCCTCACGCCTCCGGATTCCGGAAAGGCGACATCCTCGAGATACGCGGCACCGAACAGATGCACCGCAAGGCGATAATGTATGCCACCGTCCTGCCATGTATCGCCCTTGTAGCCGTGATGGTGGCGGTATATCTCCTGACACTCAACCAGCTGGCAGCAGCCCTGAGCGGCATCGGAGTGATGATCCTCTTCTTCTTCATCCTTTGGTGCTCACGCAATAAGATTGCCCATGAGTTCTGCTTTACAATCGTGGGCAAACCGGAACGCCAACACGTAAAATAAATCCACTCACTCATAAAAATCATCATGATCATTGGAATTTCAATTATCGTACTGGGTGCAATCGGCATAATAGCCGCCATACTCCTATTCATTGCGGCAAAGAAGTTTTACGTCTACGAAGATCCCAAGATCGGAGAGATCGAAGAGCTCCTACCCGGTGCCAACTGCGGAGGCTGTGGTTTCTCCGGATGCCACGCCTTTGCCGTGGAATGTGCCTCTGCCTCCACCATGGATGGATTAAACTGCACGGGTGTTGACGCGGAAGGCATGAAAAAGATTGCCGACATCGTAGGTCTGACCCCGGTCGCCGCTCAACGTAAAGTGGCAATCATCAGATGCAGCGCATCTTGCGAGAACCGCGACCCGAGAAACCATTACGACGGTGTGCGTTCCTGTGCAATCGAGGCCTCACTCTACCAGGGGGAGAGCGATTGCATCTACGGATGCCTCGGATGTGGTGACTGCGTGAAAGCCTGTCCCTTCGGAGCCATGCAGCTAAACGAAGGAGAACAGCTGCCCCACGTCGACCTGGATAAATGCACCGGATGCGGAAAATGCGTCGAGGCTTGCCCGCGCAACCTCTGCGAGCTAACGCCGTTGTCGGCAGACCGTCCTATCGTTTGGGTAGCATGTGCCAACCGCGACCGCGGACCGATCGCCATGAAGGAATGTGGCGTCGCCTGTATCGGATGCACAAAATGCCGCAAGGTCTGTCCAAATGAGGCTCCCGTGATTGCATCTTTCCTTGCCCACATCGACCAGGAGAAATGCACGTCGTGCGGAGAATGCATAAAGGCATGTCCGCGCCATACCATACAATCAACTCACCCAATCACCCCCAACATTTGATTACTGATGAAGACTTTCAGACGAGGAGGGATACACCCTCCCGAAAATAAACTCACAAACGATTGTCAAATAACGGAGTTACCCCTCCCAGGCGAACTGCGCGTGATGCTTGCCCAATGCATCGGAGCGCCTCCACGCCCCACCGTAAAACCGGGCGACCGCGTGGCTTGTGGCGATCGCATAGTCGAGGTTACAGCCTTTGTCAGCGCACCGGTGCATTCTCCGGTCAACGGCATTGTGAAAAAATTGGAGCCTACGCGCACCCCGCAAGGCATCTGGCAGGATTCCATAGTGATCGAGCCGGATAAGGAGAATCCCATCTCCTACCCGGAGCCACGCACTAAGGAGGAGACCGATGCCCTCTCGCCGAAAGAGATTGTAGAGATCATCGGGGATATGGGTGTGGTCGGACTCGGTGGTGCCACATTCCCCACCCGCGTGAAGCTCAGCGTGCCGGAAGGAAAGAGCGTGGATTATCTTCTCATAAACGGGGCGGAATGTGAGCCATGCCTTACCTGCGACAACGCGCTGATGAAGGAGCATCCCGAAGAGATAGTGGAGGGCACACTGCTGCTCATGCGTGCCGCCGGAGCCGAGAAAGGGATATTCGGCATAGAGGAGAACAAGCCTGATGCCATAAAGGCAATGAAAGCCGCCGTAGCCGGAAAGCCTCAGCTAAGGGTGGTGACTCTCAAAAAGAAATACCCACAAGGGGGTGAGAAACAGCTCATATTCGCCACCACGGGGCGCATCGTCCCCGCCGGCGGACTGCCGATAGCCACGGGATGCATCGTCGATAATGTGGCGACGGCATACGCCGTATATCAGGCGGTGAGACTACGACGTCCGCTGACGGATAGAGTCGTGACCGTCACCGGACCCGGACTCTCAAATCCGGGTAATTTCCTTGTGAAGAACGGCACATCGCTCAACGACATACTCACATTCGCCGGAGGGCTCCCCGACGACACGGGCAAGATTATTGCCGGAGGTCCGATGATGGGACGAGCCATATCCGCTACCGATTCATCCGCCACAAAGGGTCTGTCCGGACTCGTCGTCCTTCCTCATGATGAAGCCCTAAGAAAACCGGAGGGACCATGCATCAGATGCGCACGATGCGTCGGAGTATGCCCGATGGGGCTGGAGCCTTACCTGCTGATGCTTCAGGCCGACGTCAAGAGATGGGATGATATGGCGCAACGTGGGGTAATGAACTGCCTTGAATGTGGAAGCTGCACATATATATGCCCGTCAAACCGTCCACTCCTCGACATGATTAAACTCGGCAAACAGGAACTACGCAAGAAAAAATGATTATGAACAAACTGACCATATCGCTCTCTCCACATATCCATTCCTCGGGCAGCATCGACCGCTGCATGTGGAACGTAGTAATAGCCATGATGCCGGCTCTCGCCGTGGCTATCTGGACTTTCGGACTCCCCGCACTCTGGGTGACGCTCGTCAGCGTGACGGCATGCCTCCTGACGGAATGGCTGATCACCAGATATATGCTCCACCGCCCGTCAACGCTGACAAACGGTTCGGCTCTGATCACCGGCATACTGCTCGCCTTCAACCTCCCATCGATTCTACCGCTCTGGATGGTAGTGATCGGCGCGATCATCGCCATCGGTATAGGAAAGATGAGTTTCGGCGGACTCGGATGCAACATCTGGAACCCTGCCCTCGTGGGGCGCGTCTTTCTCCTGCTCTCCTTCCCGGCAGCCATGACTACATGGCCCTCCGGTGTAGAATCCGGATTCGATGCCACGACCGGCGCCTCCCAACAGGCTGACGCATCATCGGGCGCGACCTTGCTCACCCACCTCAATGCCGGCGACACCTCCCTCGCCGACTACAATCTCCTCGACATGGCGACAGGCAACATCAACGGTTCGCTCGGCGAAGTGGGCGGCATAGCCATACTCATAGGTCTCGCCTACCTGCTCCTGACAAAGACCATCACCTGGCATATCCCGACGGCAGTCATAGCCTCAGCCGCCCTCTTCTCTTGGGCATTCGGCGGCAACCCGCTCCTCGACATCTTCGCCGGAGGTCTGCTCCTCGGAGCCGTATTCATGGCTACGGATTACGTCACCTCACCCATGACCCACAAAGGACAGCTCATATTCGGAGCCATGATCGGACTCATCACTATCATCATACGCCGCTATGGCGCATATCCGGAGGGTATGTCGTTTGCAATACTTCTGATGAACAGCTTCGTGCCGCTCATCAACAGATATTGCCGTCCGACGATATTCGGAGAAAAGGAAAGGAGGGCACAGGCATGAAGAAACTGGCATCAACACTCCCCAACATGATTCTCTCCCTCGGAATCATCACCATAGCATCCGGCGCACTACTCGGCTGGGTATATTCCATCACAAAGGAGCCTATCGCGCTTCAGGCAGCCGCACAGCAACAGGCGGCAATAGCGGAAGTGGCACCCGCTTTCGACAACAATCCGGAGGCTGACAAATGGGAGACTGAAATCAACGGAGTCCCATTCACAGTCTATCCCGCCTACGACGACGGTAAACTCGTCGGTGCTGCTGTAAAGGGCAGCTCAATGAACGGATTTGCCGGAGAGATCACCGTAATGTGCGGATTCGAGGCTGACGGCACCGTGAAAGACTACCGCGTGCTCCAGCAGGCGGAGACCCCCGGATTAGGCACAAAGATGGAGCCATGGTTCCGCGACCCTGCCGGAGCACGCTCAGTGATCGGGAAGAATCCGGCATCCACATCCTTCTTCGTCACCAAAGACAGCGGCGGAGAGATCGATGGAATCACGGCGGCGACCATCTCGTCACGCGCATTCCTCGAGACCATGCGCAACGCCTACGAAGCTTACCGCAATTATGAAAAGAATAAATCCAATTGATTGTGATAGATATAAAATGAAGATATAAAATATGAAAAGATATTGGAATATATTCTATAACGGCATCATACCGTCGAATCCGGTATTCGTGCTCCTGCTGGGTATGTGTGCCACCCTCGGCACCACCTCCTCTGCCTACAACGGATTGATGATGGGGATTGCCACCGCCGCAGTGCTGATCTGCTCCAACGTGGTGATCTCGCTGATAAAATCCCTTGTGCCCGACAAAGTGAGGATCCCTGCCTTCATCGTGATCATAGCGTCATTCGTGACCATTCTGCAGCTTGCCGTCAACGCTTGGCTACCGGCACTCAATGCCTCGCTCGGCATATTCATCCCGCTCATTGTAGTGAACTGTATCCTTCTCGGGCGTGCCGAGGCATTCGCAAGCAAGAACTCCCTTTTCGCCTCATTTCTTGATGGCGCGGGATGCGGAATCGGCTTCACATTCGCGCTCGTCCTGCTCGGAGGCACCCGTGAGATTCTCGGCACCGGAAAAATCTTCGGACTCACCATCTTCCCCGAAGACTACGGCATGCTACTCTTCGTGCTCGCCCCCGGCGCATTCCTCGCTTTGGGCTATCTCATCGCAATCGTCAACAAAATACGTAAAACCTGCTGACCATCATGCTGACATACATCTCAATAATAATCACCGCGATATTCATCAACAATATCGTATTCTCGCAGTTTCTCGGCATCTGTCCATTCCTGGGCGTATCCAAGAAGACAAGCTCTGCGCTCGGTATGGGTGCGGCAGTCACGTTTGTCATCACCATAGCCACCGTGGTGGCGTGGCTGCTTCAGACCTACGTGCTCAATCCTCTGGGGCTACAGTTCCTTCAGACCATAGTGTTCATCCTCGTCATAGCCTTCCTCGTGCAGCTTCTCGAGATAGTCATGAAGAAGACAGTGCCGTCGCTCTATCAGGCATTGGGAGTGTTCCTTCCGCTCATCACCACCAACTGCGCCGTGCTTGGCGTGGCAATCCTCGTGATTCAGAAAGGCTATAACCTCATGGAAGCACTGACCTACGGCATATCCACATCAATCGGCTTCACCCTCGCCCTCTGGATCTTCGCAGGCATACGCGAGCAGCTCGAACTCATGCCGCTCCCACGCGCCATGAAAGGGGTGCCCATCGCGCTTATATGCGCAGGCATACTCGCAATGGCATTCATGGGATTCTCCGGAATAAAAATAGGATGATACAGCAGACAGAAATCTCCTCTGTTTTTCAATATATTAGACAATCAGCTTAATATTTAGATAAAAAAACAGACAGATAAATTTGCAAGTTTCACAAAAAGTGGCTAACTTTGCAACGCTTTTCGGGAAGAGACCTTGCGAAGCCTTTAGTGGAATCTTCTCGATAAAGCAACATGGTGGATGTAGCTCAGTTGGTTAGAGCGACGGATTGTGGTTCCGTAGGTCGTGGGTTCGAGCCCCATCTTCCACCCCATTAAGCTGAATCATCACGAGAAAGCTGTATGGTGGATGTAGCTCAGTTGGTTAGAGCGACGGATTGTGGTTCCGTAGGTCGTGGGTTCGAGCCCCATCTTCCACCCCACAAAAAAAGCCGGATTTTATCCGGCTTTTTTCATACCCCTATCTCTGCTCCACCTTATCCAACGCTTGCGCAAGATCCGCGATAATATCATCGATATGCTCCGTGCCGATACTCAATCTCACCGTGGAAGGCGTTATATGCTGCGCGGCAAGCTCCTCTTCCGAGAGCTGAGAATGAGTGGTAGTGGCAGGATGTATCACCAGGCTCTTCACGTCAGCCACATTTGCAAGCAATGAGAATATCTCCAGAGAATCTATAAACTTCCAAGCCTCGTCCTTTCCACCCTTCAGCTCTATCGTGAAGATACTTGCGCCACCATTAGGATACAGACGCTTATAGAGCTCATGATCCGGATGCGACGGCAAAGAGGGATGATTCACCTTCGCCACCTTCGGATGCTTCGACAGGAACTCAACCACTTTCAACGCATTCTCCACGTGCCTCTCTATACGGAGAGAAAGTGTCTCCACACCCTGCAAAAGGATAAACGCGTTGAAGGGGGATATGCACGCACCCGTGTCGCGGAGCAAAACCGCACGTATCCTCGTGACGAAGGCAGCCTTACCGGCTACGTCGGCAAATATTGCGCCATGATAGCTGCTGTCTGGCTTTGCCAAGGTCGGGAATTTATCCGCCTCCGCTTTCCAGTCAAACGTGCCGCCGTCGACTATCACGCCGCCGAGACTCGACCCGTGACCACCGAGGAATTTTGTGGCTGAATGCACCACCACGTCTGCCCCATGCTCGATCGGACGGATGAGATAAGGGGTGCCGAACGTATTGTCTACGATCAACGGAATGCCGTGGCGATGGGCTATCTCAGCCAGACGGTCGATATCTGACACATCGGAATTAGGATTGCCGAACGTCTCGATGAAAAGCACTTTCGTATTCTCACGTATCCCCCTTTCAACCGCATCGAAATCACGCACATCGACAAACGTCGATTCTATGCCACGCGACGCAAACGTATGGGCGATGAGATTATATGAGCCGCCGTAGAGATTATCGGCTGCCAGGATATGGTCGCCGTTACCGACGATATTCTCCAGAGAATAGCTGATGGCAGCCGCGCCGCTTGCCACTGCAAGACCTGCCACACCACCCTCAAGGGCTGCCACCCTATCCTCAAGCACACCTTGCGTGGTGTTGGTAAGGCGTCCGTAGATATTGCCGGCATCACGGAGTCCGAAACGGTCTGCCGCATGATTCGAATTACGGAATACGTAGGAGGTGGTCTGATAGATAGGCACTGCGCGTGCATCTGTTGCGCTGTCAGGTTGCTCTTGACCTACGTGAAGTTGAAGTGTCTCAAAGTGTAATTTCTTATTTTCCATATCTGTCATATTTTTGTTATTTTCTGACGCAAAGTTAGAATCATAAAAATTAAATTCCAACAACAATCAATAATTTAGATATTTTTTCTAATTTTGCATCATATTATAATAAAAATATTCCTGTATGACACCCGACGAACTTCAAAACGCAGAATTTTTATCCTCCACTCCACACGACAATCCACGCCCATCCTCCACAATATCCCTCGACAATACCGACTACCGTATCCTGCAGATGCTCCAGAAGGACTCACGCATCACCAACAAACAGCTTGCAGCTGCAGTCCACCTATCCCCCACGCCTACCTTCGAACGCGTCAAGAAGCTCGAGCGCGAAGGGTTCATAAAGAGATACACCGCCGTGCTCGACGCCGAGCGGCTTGCATGCGGATTCATTGTGTTCTGCTTTCTAAGGATGAAACAACATTCCTATGAAAACGGCATCAAGATTATGGAGGCGGTGCAGAATATTCCGGAAATTGTGGAATGCTTCAATATCTCCGGCGATTATGACTTCCTCCTGAAGATACATACTTCCGACATGAAATCCTATCAGAAATTCATACTCCGCATTCTCGGTGACCTCAACTGCATCGGATCTATAAGCAGTTCTTTCGTGCTCGGGGAAGTGAAATCGGGCGGTGAGATACCACTTCCTATCCAAGATTAAATATATATATGCAAGAGACGACCGATTTCGCAATCGGTCGTCCCCAATTCCTTATTCAATAATACTTTTAAATCTAACCAAACATCATGAAACGATTTTCTGATATTATTACAATCCGGGATACAAAATGGTTCACAAGATTCCTATATTTTCATCAAAAAAGATATTCCACTAAAATCACGGATTGAAACCATATATTACATTATTTAAGGTTTAATGTTTATGGTTTATGATCATTAAATTTTGTATAATGAAAAGATTCGTGGATTTTCGTGAATCTTAAACCTTAAACTATAAACTTTAAACCACTGAAGTGCAGCTTGCGAAACTTCAGTTACATTATTCCAGAATTTCGTTCACCCTTGCCTGTACAGCGGCATAATCCTTACCAAGTTTAGCCTGACGCACCGGATTATCACCATAATCACCATGGATCACCTCCATAGCCTCACGCTCGATACGGGCCTGATCTGACTCCGACACTTTTGCTGAAGCCTTCTCCTTTACAGGCTGCACCAGACCGCTACCGCTTAATTCCTTATTCGCGCTCATCATTCCGGCTCCATTGACATCATCATCCGACGTGACAATCTCAACATACTCATAGACCGTACCGCCGGAACCCTTCTTCTGTCCATTGTCTGCCAAGGCATACGCCTGACGGGTATCACTCCTTACCGACAGTGGAGAATCATGCTTCCCAACAAACATAGCTATCAGCACAGCCACCGCAAACACTCCGACAATACCGAGCAGCCATGCGCCACCCTTAACGGCATTGTTCGACATCCTCTCATCCGGAGACGACGGGCCATTATCAAACATCTCAGCCTCTTCCATCTCCGAGATATCCCTACGGTATTCATCCTTCGTGCTATCGCACCCACATCCTATATTTTTCTTAGGATCCTCAAATGTTTTCATAATCTAATTATTTTTAAGGTGGAACAATATTGGAATTTATGTGATAAAAACAATCGGCACACCCCTTTGGTTACACCCGCCCTCACAAAAAAAGTTAATAATCACTCCATTTACATACTCCACCCTCCATCCACCACAAAAAAACACCACAAAAAAGGCGCACAGAATCAATCCATGCGCCAATTATTATATATTACTTGTTACTTGTCACTTGTTACCTGTTAAATGTTACTTGTCACATACGTGCGTCGCACGTCACTCGCCGTGCCGATAACCCACTTCCCTCCGGGCAGATAAGAAATCAGTAGGCAAGAAGCCCAGCAGCTCAAGAACGTGCAGACAGCGATAGCCGGGATCGCCGTCATCGACGGCAATTCCATATCACCCTTAAGGAAAGACGTCCACATACCCAACCAGAATATATGAATCAGATACATGCCATAACTGAGATTCGAGATCTGAAATATGATACGCGGAGTCTCCGCCTTCTGTATGCAGGTGAAGAGAAGAAAAGCGCCGGAAGTGAGCATAAGACAATTGATTGTGCAAAACGACCATCCGATCTCAAGCACGGGAGTCTCATGAATCACACCAGGCACCGCCTGTATATAGAACGAAAGAATAGTCCAAACAGCACCCACTACAGTCAGCACACTACCGATCACCATACGTTTACGAATGCTCCAATCAAGATGCACACGTATATAATGGGCAAGCACAAGATAACCCAAATAACCGGAGAAATACCAAAGAGTGTGAAACTCATTCCAGAAACACTGTCCCCACACTTCGCCACACCAACGGTTAAGATAAGGCATACAGGTAGAGATGGCAAAAAGCAAGATAAAGAAACGCTCCTCCTTCGCTGTAGCCTTTGCAAGCCACGGAGAGATCATCGGGATAAACAGATAAAGACCGATAAGCGGATACATAAACCAGAGATGACCTGCCAGCGTCGGGAAATTAAGCAACGCACGAGAGAGATCATGAGCAGAAGTGGCACCATCAATCTGATTCCACAGCATCGGAACAGTGCTATAAAGAATAATAAAAATAAAGAACGGAGGGAGAATCCTCACCGCACGCCGGCGATAAAACTCCATAGCCGACTGCCCCTCCCTCATCGGCACAAGAAGAAAAGCCGACACAATCATAAACAACGGCACCGACATACGAGAAAAACCGTCATACAACGACACCCAAAGACGGTCCGACTCCGTAAGAAGCAACGACTGTGGACCCGCCATATCGGTAGATCCGGGTGCCCCATAAAAATTCTCCGCCGCATGCACCAGCATCACGAGGAAACACGCGAACACCCTGATGTAATCAAGAAACACGATACGTTTCATAATAGAAATTAGATTTTAGTTAGATAATTTTCCACAAAGATAATACATTTCCCCAAACAACCATCCACACACCCCAAAAATCGGCAAACACCATCACACCTTTGTCCACATCACACACAATCCTAACAAAAGCGATGGCGTCCGGTTTCACAACCGGGCGCCATCTGTTTTCCATAATACTTTTCTAACTAACCTAACATCATGAAACGATTTTCACTATTATAGACAATCCAGTACCCCATTTGGTTCACACCCGCCCCAATTTTTTCAAAAAAATTTTCCACAAATAAAAAAACATCCTGTGCATGATGTATTTTAAACCTTTTCTCCATCTCTTGGTCTTTATTTTGTATTTAAATTGAACTTAAACCCTTGGTGAGTGGTATGCCGTCATTACGCGTTACCCGGATTCCGACACACCAACTAAATTCTGCTATGATATGAAGACAATACGGCTCCTGCCGTGTGTGTGCATTCCTCTGATCGGGGCATCCGCCTGGGCTGCCGATATCAAAGGACGCATCACCGATGCTGACGGAGAGCCTCTCCCCGGAACCGCCATACAGCTCGTCGCTCTCCCCGACACCGTGAGAAAGGGATACCAAATGGCTGGCGACAACGGGAGTTTCTCTTTGAAAGACATAAAACCGGGCAAGTATCTCCTACTCGCAACCATGACCGGAATGGAGGATGTAAGCCGCAACATCGAGATAAAGGATCCCGACCAGAAGATCGACCTCGGCAACATCACACTGCATGAAAGTGCCATCACGCTAAACGAAGCCGTAGTGACTGCGGTGAAGGCGGCTGTCGTGGCAAAACAGGACACAATCGAATTTAACGCAGGATCATTCAAGACCGCCCAGAACTCCACCGTCAACGACCTCCTCAAAAAGCTACCCGGCGTCGAGGTGGATGCCGACGGAGGTATCAAATCAAATGGCAAGAGCATTACGAAGATACTTATCGACGGCAAGGAATTTATGGGCGACGACCCGCAGATGGCTACAAAAAACCTTCCATCCAATATGGTCGATAAGGTGCAGGTGGTCGACAGGAAGAGTGACCTCGCCCGACTCACCGGAGTCGACGACGGAGAGGAGGAGACCGTAATCAACCTTACCGTCAAGAAGGAGATGAACAACGGCTGGTTTGGCAACGTATCCGGCGGATACGGCACCGACGAACGCTATCAGGGCAGTTTCACCGTAAACCATTTCAACCAAGGGAATCAGATAATGATCTTCGGCGGACTGAACAATATCAACGACAACGGTTTTGCCGACGGCGGACGTGGTCGGTTCAGCTCTTTCGGTGGCAATGGCGGAATAAGCACTGCCCAGCGTCTCGGCATTCAGTTCAATGTCGGCAAGGATGAGATATTCCGCGTGGGCGGCAACATCAACTATTCCCACACCGACCGCATATCGCGCAGCAAGACCTCAACACAGAACATCTTCGCCGATTCCACAAGCTATCAGGATGCCGGATCAAGAGTGCAGGACAAGGGACACAACATCAACACCGACCTACGTATGCAATGGAAAATCGATGAGAACAACACAATCGATTTCCGTCCGCGCTTCAGCATGAACTTCCGCGAATCGGAGAGCCAGGATTCCGCCCTGCTACGTGCCGGCGACCCCAATCTCACGAAGGTGAACCGCAGCATCAACGCCCGCACAAACAAAGGGAAGAATGTGCAGGCGAGCGGCAACCTCATCTATAACCACAACTTCGCAAGCCGTCCCGGACGCTCCTTCAGCGTGCAGGCTCAATATTCATTCTCCAACAACCGTCAGAAATCCACCACTTGGAGCGACATCATCTACTACCTACTAAAAGAGGAGGACGGCAACGATGACAACGAGCTGCTCTACCGCTTTATCGACAACCATTCATGGTCGAACAACGTGCAGGGACGCATCTCATGGTCTGAGCCACTCGGTGACGTCAAGAAAGGCAATTTCCTCAATTTCGTCTACCGCATCAACTACAGATGGAACAATGCCGACAAACTCACGTATGATCTCGGCGACCCGGATAACCCCGACAATTTCTTCCCGCCGATGCTGACGGAGGTGCCGGCTGATGCCATCCTCGACAACACACTGAGCAACAGTTTCCGTAATGATTTCTTCACCCAGGAGATTCAGGCGGGATATAAGAAGGTGTCGAAGACGTTCAATCTCGACGCCGGAATCCTCTTCTCCCCGGCAAGCTCGAAGAGCGAGGATCTCATCAACTCCGCCCGCAACATTCCGGAACGTTGGGTATGGAACGTATCCCCCTTCGCCAATATGCGTTATAAATTCGGCGAACGCTCCTCGATACGCGCCACCTACCGTGCACGCACGTCACAACCATCGATGAATCAGCTGCAACCCGTCGCCGACGTCTCCAACCCGCTCAACATCGTCATAGGTAATCCCGACCTGAAGCCCACCTTCACCCAGAACGTCGGATTTCACTTCAACGATTTCCGGATGGAGTCGCAGCAGTCGCTATTCGCAATGGTCAACGCATCTTTCGCATTAAATACGGTAGTGTCGAAAACCGTCACAGACCGCGAGACCGGCGGAAGAACCACGACATATACCAACGAAAACGGTAATTTCAACATATTCGGCATGGGTATGATCTCGCGCCCGTTCACCAACAGGAAATGGCGTTTCAACACCCGCATGCAGGCCCGCTACGCGGCATCTCCCGGCTACATCAACGGCGAATTCAACCGTTCCGGCAACCTCTTCCTATCCCCCGCCGCCGGAATAACCTTCTCCAGCGACATCTTCCAGATGACCGTAAACCCCAACTATTCATACAACCGGGTCAGCAACACGCTCCCCAAGCAGGCGAACCGCAACACCCATTCCTACGGATTCTCATCTGATGCAGCCCTATACCTCCCCTTCGGACTCGAACTGACCACCGACCTCTACTTTGCCAACACATCCGGCTATTCATCCGGATTCGACTCAAAGCAGTGGTTATGGAATGCGCAGATCTCCTATTCCTTCCTCTCCGACAGGTCGCTCACCCTCTCGGCAAGAGCCTACGACATACTCGGACAGAAGAAGAATATCAGCAGGTCAAACACTGCCATGGCAATCGTCGACAGCGAATACAACGACTTGACGCGCTACGTAATGTTCAGTCTGACATGGAATTTCAACACACTCCGCAAGAAAGGGAAAGGTCCTAACGGTGAAGATATGTTCGGACCCGGCATGCCTCCGCCGGGTGAGCGTGGCGGTCACGGCGGACGTGGCGGACATGGCGGTCCACCCCCAAGAAGGTTCTGACCCAAACCATAAACTTAAATGGTTTAAGGTTTAATGTTTATGGTTTATGATCATTAAATTTTGTATAATGAAAAGATTCGTGGATTTTCGTGAATCTTAAACCTTAAACTATGAACCTTAAACTATAAACCATAAACCATAAACCATAAACTATAAACCCCAAAAAATTGTTAAACAGGTGTCGTCCCTCTTCCGTGAAGGCGACACCTGTTTCTTTATCCACTATACCTATCCCCTCCTCCTTATAATAATATGAGAAGACTCCCGATAACAGCACTCCTTGCCGTCGCGCTCTCCGTATCGGCTTGGAACGTGAAAGAGAAATACGACGGTCCGAAGACCCCCACCACCGACATCGCATGGCATCCCGACATACTTCCCGGCTACGAAGCCCGCTACGTCAACCAGGGAGAGGCATTCGATGGTCCGTGCCGTTCCACCATCATCCGGAAGATGTGTAAGGACAATTCCTCGAAAGCATTCCTCTACATCCACGGATTTAACGACTACTTCTTCCAGTCGGAAATGGGTGAACGGTTCGTCGACTCCGGCTACAACTTCTATGCCGTTGACCTGCGCCGCTACGGCAGGAGCCGTGAGCCATGGCAATACCCTTTCAACATACGCGACCAGAAAGAATACTTCGCCGACATCGACTCAGCTCTCAGCCAGATACGCCGCGACGGTAACACCGACATAACCCTCGGCGGACACTCCACAGGTGGTCTCACAGTAGCCTACTTCGGAGCCGAGAGAGGCAAGGATGTAGGCGTAGACAGGATTGTGACCGATAGCCCGTTTCTTGAATGGAACTTCTCATCATTCATGCGCAACATCGCCATACCTACCGTAGGCTTCTTCGGCAAGATATTCAAGAACGTGAAGATCAATCAGGGGCATTGCGACGGCTACGCCTACAGTCTGCTGAAAGAATATTACGGAGAATGGACCTACGACACCGACTGGAAGATGGTCTACTCTCCTCCGGTGACCGCATCATGGTTAGGAGCCATCAACACGGCACAGAGCCGACTGATGAAAAAGAGCAAGGAGATTGCCGTGCCCATCCTCGTGATGCACAGTAGCCGCAAGATTGAAGGTTGCAACTACACCCCCGACTTCCAGACCGGCGATGCCGTGCTCGACCCAGCCATGATCCAGAAACGCGGCGAACGACTCGGCACCAACCCCACCGTCTGCGCCATCGACAGCGGACTGCACGACCTCATCCTCAGCAGTCCCAAAGCACGCGAAGCCGCCTACGACACCCTCTTCACCTTCATCCGCACCCACTGACCCCTCCCCCACCCACTAAACAATAAAAATTTCTTTTATTTCTTTCATTTCTTCGTGCGCCCATCCGAGTGCTTGTTTCACCCGTTTCACTTGTTTCACTGTTTCACCCCGAAACAGGTGAAACAGATGAAACGCCATGAATCACTACAATCCGACATAGACTCACAACCATGATTTACAATATGGCTGGTTACTTACGAACATATTTCTGGTTTGGCGCAGTAGGTGACTCTGGGAAAAGCGGTTTCAACAAGCCGGCATCCACCAACGAATTGATATAGCGAATACGATTGGCTGACTGGTTTGAAACTCCGACTCTATCAAGAATCTCTTTTGTGGTACGAGGCACGGAACAGAAGTTAATGATGTCTTGTTGTTTTTTAGTTACTTTTGTGCGTACTTGGTTACTTCCTTTGTCTACTTCGTTACTTTTTACCCCTACTTCGTTACTTCCTTTGTCTACTTCGTTACTTTTTACCCCTACTTCGTTACTTCCATTGTCTACTTCGTTACTTTTGAATGTAACATCACGAGGAATTATGATGACAAACTCATGTAGATTCTCATCATTATAGAAGCGAATATCAGTATCCTCGCCGATAGCTCGAGGGATGCCGGTGCCTATACCTGAGTAAGGAAGGAGACAGATTGCATTGTTGAATAGAAGTCGATTCCTCGGTATTGATGTACCACGCTCTATATCGTCAACCATAAGCCCTCTTGGCAATGTGCCCGGACTGTGAATCTCCACTCTATCATCAAAAATGAAGATGCGTATCGGTGCTTCCCAAGTCAGCGAGCGATGGATAAGTGCGTTCACAGTCAACTCTGAGAGTGCGACCAACGAAATCTCATACTCACCCTGCTGATTAAATTCTTCACCACACTGCACAATCCTTAGATTACGTGTAAAGAAATTCATGATAGTGTTGTATTGATGCAGAAGATTACCCTCCATATCAGAATCCTTGACCCTATCTCTGAATATCTTGGAGCCTAACGTGTTGCCAACGAAAGAAACACACTTAGTAGTGAAAGCTGGTAGAAAACGTTGGGGATATATTCCAAACAGCAACATAGCCGCCACCGTAAGTTTCCCGTTAGGGCGTATTAGGTGTAGATTGGCTAAAAGCCTCCGCAAACTAAAATTTACCGCGATTGCTTTTACAATCGTGTCAATACTTTTTGATCGAATATTGTCTGCTGAGATTCCTTTTTTCTCCAAAGGAGTTGCAAACCTGTCGAGGAAGAAAAGTTTTAATGTGCCCTCATCAAGATCTTCAATAGTGGCATCAGCTACAGCAGCTTCATCGGGAAAAAACGACCCACATTCTGCCATCATGTAAGCAATTTCGCTATTGTCGATAATACGGCGCTTGTCAGAACCTTGTTTTGCCCATATTATACCCTTGTTGTCTTTGTAAGGCTTATTTATGCCTTCAGCAATCGTAACCACAACGATATTACCGCCTTCTACAGCCACCGTGTCTATCTCTATACCAATGTGTGGATCTACATTTTGTGTAGCGATATCTCCAAGCCTCTCACAAGTGTCCTGTGTCTCTCGATATGACAATGGATTCATTTCCCCAGTCTTGTCTTTGATACCAATAAAGAGGCGACCACCTTTACTATTGCTAAATGCGACTAACTCGGTGCCAATTTTATAGTTATCATCTATGCGTTCCTTGAACTGCACTGTCGACACTTCTGAATGGCGGATTATATCCTGTAGTTCGTTTTGAGTCATATTGCTAAATATTAATTGGTGCCACATCGAGTTTGCCCCTTCCCCTCGTCCGAAGATGTACTTGAATCCGAAATTGGATATCGGATTAATATCGGCAGACATGACAATATCGTTTTGATTTCCACAAAAATAGATATTAAAATCCAATTCCGCAAACTTTTACCACCATTTTGTCATTTTTCGTCACAATTAAAAGCACTCTGCCCCTATCCATCGCCACATCTCCTAATCCCACGTATTATTCTTTCATTTCTTCGTGCGCCCATCCGAGCGTTTGTTTCACTTGTTTCACCTGTTTCACTTGTTTCACCCCGAAACAGGTGAAACAACCGATACAAGCGATACAGGCGAAACATTTTCTTCGCGTGCCCTGATGATTCAGGGTGGATCACATAAAATGTCAGATTAGTTTCAAAATAACAAAGCGGGCAGTCGGTTCATATATAACTTTGCGGCATCAAACAAATATCAACCTAAAAACAAGGTACAATAAACGATATGCTCGCTTGCATTTCCTCCATCCCCGATACAAGAGGATGGAGAGGGGGATCATATTCCCAAAGGAATCGCTTCTATCTAACAAGCAACGAATGGATTGATGACGCCCTGATGCGTCCGGACCCGGTACCATTGTGAAAATCCCTGCAATATTGCCAACGAAATATCAAAGACAAGACCGGCGCTTTACTGTGACTTCAAGCTTACCGAAAATTAGCGTTGCCAATATGCTCCGAACTCTGGCGAATGTCGATATCTGTAAATAACTGAAGTTTCGCAAGCTACACTTCAGTGGTTGATAGTTTATAGTTTAAGGTTAAGTACATGACAAAAATTTGAAAACATCGAATTTTGGGGTATAAGTCGGACGCATAAGTATGGTCGAAATCTCTTCCAATCCATATTTGACAAGCGACTTTGCCTTTCTTCCATGTTTCAGAATCCTTATCGGTTTAATATTTATATCTTTATGTTCACCAACGAGATACGCCCATACAAGAGCCATGCAGACCATCGCGACAAGTCTTGCGATGCGGTCCATATCACGCATATGGGTATCCTCGATGTTGAAGCCGGAAGATTTCATGGCTCTAAAGGCCGTTTCTATCTCCCATCGTTTTTTGTATGTCAAAATCGCCTCCTCGGGCCGATTGAAGCATATGAGAATCTGCAATTCCGGAACACCATCGGAGTTTTTGATCCGGCTGCCGGCAAGATAGACATACTCACCTTTGTGAAGAAAGAGCGTATGGAAGAATTTCTCCTGACCGACCTTCAAATCATTGAACAGCCACCAGGCTCGGATTCTCTCACCGGTGGAAGGCTTGACAATCCAGAAGTTCTGACGTATTCGGATGTAATACCGTATGCGACGGCTGTTGAGCCATCCTGTCCATTCCTTTCCGATGAACTCGCGGTCTGCCACAAGGCAGTCGATGCATTCCGCTCCGAAAAGACGGATAAAACGTTCCATAATTTTCTTGCGTTCTTCCCAGTTGGAGTTGCCACGTTTCGGAAGAAGGCTGAATATCAAAGGGAAGGCAATCCCTTTATAGGTTATGCCCAACATAAGGATGTTTATATTGAACTCCCCGAACTTCCAGTTGGTCCGGTCCATGCTCAGCACAAGACCGGTCTTGACAGGAAGCAGCGAGAAAATCATACGGGCTATGATGTCAAGGTCAAGTACATACTTGGCAAAGAATCTTTGGAGCCGTCTGAGGTTGGAATCCTTGTCTACAGCCGTAGGCATCGCATCAGCCAGTTTGTGGAGGCTGACAGTCTGCACCACACAGAGTGCATGGAGCAGCAACGCCATGAGTTTTATGCGTGCCAAATTCATACTTTGACCAAAGTGCTCTTGCATAATCGGGAGGATTTGGTTAACTTTGACCGAGTCCTTGAAATTAGTAGTTTTCATGAGAAAAAGCGTCCAAACTTTTCCTTTAAATTACTAATTTTCAGGGACTTTTGCAAATTTAATCGACTAAAAATTAAGTGTTTAACAGCATAAATTTAATTTTTGTCATCTACTAAAAGTTTAAGGTTTAAGATTCACGGAAATCCTCGAATCTTTTCATTATACAAAATTTAATGATCATAAACCATAAACTTTAAACATTAAACCATTTAAGTGAAGCAAGTAGGCAAACTTGCGAAACTTAAATAAATAACAGCTTGATAGCTATTCCAACCGTTTCGCTTGTTTCAACCGTTTCGCTGTTTCACTTGTTTCACCCGAAACAGATGAAACAGGTGAAACAGATGAAACAGGTGAAACAGATGAAACAGATAAAAAACGGATTAGGGACATAGAGAGCAGACGAGACAAGAGTCTAATTAATTCAGCAAAAAACAGCAGCAAAAGTTTGCTGAATCAAACTAAAACACCTACTTTTGTGCAAACCAACCAATTCCGTCACTTACTGTTCCCTATCGAAACAGTAAAAAGACACGATGGAATCAATGAAGTTGTCCAAACTTCAATCATTAGAAAACAAGCCAAAACCCAGCAAGTTGAAAATATGAAAAAGAAAAATTCACAGAAAAACAGCAACATTGACGATCTCCTAAAAGGCAAAACACCCGAAGAGCAAATAGCAATATTAAAAGAAGCCCTTCAAACAGAAGAGCTTCGTCTCGACCTCTACAAAGAGATCATAAACGTAGCCGAATCCAAATTCAAAATAAAAATCAACCCCGATACGCACTGACCCACCAATCACAAGAGAGCACAAAGGAACAAAAGAAGTTCCACAACTCTTATCACACACACCACAAACCAGCACAAATACCCTACAACATCCTTTAACACTCTACTGCCTAATTATGGCACCCGATACAAATAACTTTGCACCCACAATCCAACAAAAAACAACAGACATGACACAAAACCAAAACTGCAAATCGGTAAAATCAGAAAAATATATTACCTTTGCATCTAAATCCTCCAAACTATATCATTATGAACATTCACTCTTTTCAAGACTATCTCCACTCGGCTTATCCGTCAAGAAACAGCAGAGCTGCTCAGTCTTATATAAAAGCGATCAGTATATTGGATGAATTATTCAGGAAGAGAGATGTATTTGATCTAAATAATCAATCCTTATCTGAGATACGAGATCCGCTACTCCTATCTAAAATCATTGATTATATAGCGGAGGAAGAGGATAAATTCAGAAGAGAGGAAGAATCCATATTTGATTTAGGGAAATCCACGCAGACAAGCTATCCTAAAAAACGATTTTGCACAGCAGCAATCGCAGGTTAGGAGAATACGTGGACTATCTATGTGGGGAAGAAGCAACAGAAATAATGAGAGATTCAGCACTGAGTGGGGAGAGGCTCTCATCAGAATTATTAGCTAAATTCCATATCAACAAACAAGGAACAGAGAAAGAGATTTTGGCTAAACACCGTATCGGACAAAATCTTTTTCGCGCCATGCTTCTCAAACTTTATCATAAACGATGCTGCCTCACAGATATTGATATTCCGGAAGTGTTACGCGCAAGTCATATAATTCCATGGTCAGAGCGTAAGGCAACCCGCTTAAATCCGGAGAATGGATTATGTCTTAGTGCCACGTATGACGCAGCTTTTGATCAGCATCTGATCTCATTTGATGAGGATTTTCGAATGATTCTCAGTCCGATGTTAAAAGAGAGGTACACATCAGAAGCATTCAAAACACATTTTCGAAAATTCGAAGGGAAAGCCATCACCCTGCCCTCGATTTATGCTCCTTCACAAGAATTTTTGGAAACTCATCGTTCAAAATTAGTAGTTTAAATTTATGATTGGGATATTTTCATTTTTCGCCGGTGCTGGATTCCTCGACTTAGGTTTTGAAAAGACAGGCCATTTCAAAACGCTATATGTCAATGAATTTAAGCCATCATTTAATTATATATATCGATATGCTCGAGAAAAAATGGGAATTGAGCCACCTATTTTTGGGCATCATGTTGGTGATATTTTCGAATGGTTATCTGGTGATAAAAACAAAGAACTACATACGTATCTTAATAAATCAAAATTCGATTCGAATATTGATTTAGTGGGTTTTATAGGTGGTCCACCCTGTCCTGATTTCTCTGTTGCAGGTAAAAATCGAGGAAAAGAAGGGGATAATGGTAAACTATCACAGACATATATCGACCTAATTTGTGATTTAAAGCCTGACTTTTTCGTTTTCGAAAACGTAAAGGGATTATATCGAACCTCAAAACATCGAGAATTTTTCGAAACTCTTAAAAAACAGCTAATTAAAGCAGGATATAGTCTTACGGAACAACTTATAAATTCAATAGAATTTGGAGCACCGCAAGATCGAGATCGAATTATTCTTATTGGTTTCATTAATAAAGTTGTACGTTCATTAAAAATCAAAACGGAGGAACATATAATCCAAGATTTCGATTGGGGTAAAAACAAAACATATTCACGTAATGTCTTTAACCTACAATGGCCACAAACTTCTCCTTATCAAGAAAATACATCGACACCTCAACCTGATGGGATTGTTGAACCTTTAACAATCTTGCATTGGTGGAAGCAAAATGATGTTGATCATCATCCAAATGCGAATATGTTCTTCCAACCCCGTGCAGGACTTTATCGATTTCAAACAAAAGATGAAGGTGACGATATAAAAAAGTGCTACAAGAGATTGCATCGTTGGCGTTATTCCCCAACAGCCGCTTACGGGAATAATGAAGTTCACATACACCCATTCAAACCCCGTCGAATCTCTGTGGCAGAGGCACTTGCGATTCAATCCTTACCTAAGGAATATGAATTACCTTTAGACGTTACTCTTTCAGATGCTTTTAAAACAATAGGGAATGGTGTACCCTATTTAGCTGCAAAAGGAATAGCCTTAAATATTTTCGATTTCTTAACCGAACACTCTAAGTAAATATGGAACTACAACATCTCATTGACCTAATTCAGGAACTACCAAACAATTCCGATTTACAATATATACGTGAAAGCGGCTCTTGTGTCTATAATTATATTGAGCCTAACGAACCGCGTATATATGCTAAGACACAAAAAGGGAAAGATTTTGCTATTACCGGTTCATACATTAGGCTTATGGCTTCTCGAATCGAGGAAAATGTACCGTTCAACATCAGTCAATTAATGAACAATAGCGGTTCGAATCGACCCGTTATTGAAACCATTATTGCCCATACTAAAGAATTTTACCGATACAGGAGAGATAATAATACTTATGTCGTATGGATTCCATCGAAACCACATTCTATTGGAGAGATAAATGACTGGAACGATGATTCCATCATTAAAGAAGCAAATATTAACATCGGAATGTCGAAAACAATATCTCAGTTTTTATATTCCGCTGATAATAAATCTTATTCAGAAGACGAACTTGCAGATATTCTCAGAAAAGTTGCATCTGATACAGTCGGGACACTTCAATCAAGACTTGTAGTCTTTGGATTAAGATATGGTTCTTATATTCAAAATATACAAAGACTTTGTGACAAGGCAGGAATAAAATCCACTTCTCCCATGCCGGGTAATGTTAAGGCAGTAGAGCTTATTAAGCAAGGTTATTTAGGTTTAACTTTTTATAATCCCTCAATTAAATATGATAATCTAAATAAAAAATTGAATGCCATTAGAAATATAAAATCTATCAAATCCAATGACTATTTGAAATATATAGCAGCAATACGGACGAAGCCATTCCTTTTGCTTGCCGGCATAAGCGGATCGGGAAAGAGCCGTATCGTCAGGGAATTGGCTCGAGCTTGCTGGCCCCTTGACTCGGATGAACGTAAGGCTAAGAAACCTAAGAATTATGAACTCATTCAGGTTAAGCCAAACTGGCACGACAGCTCTGAACTTATTGGTTATGTCTCCCGTATCAAAGAGGATGGCGAAGAGTATGTTTATGGAAAATTCCTTCCTTTCGTCGCACAGGCATGGAAGAATCTTGATACACCATATTTCCTTTGTCTTGATGAAATGAATCTTGCTCCTGTTGAACAATATTTCGCTGAATATCTTAGCGTAATCGAGACACGAAAACTTGTTGACGGAGAAATAAAGACAGACCCTATCATTGAATCTCCATACTCAAATTTAACTAAAAACAATGACGCGGATTTATTTAACCTACCAATTGAATCCGGATTAAATGGAGGTTGGTATGAGAATTTAATTCATAAATTAAGTTTCGACAACCAAGTGATTTATGATCAATTCAAAGAGGATGGTATCGCTATTCCTCCGAATCTGATTGTTGTGGGTACTGTCAATATGGATGAAACCACTTTCACGTTCTCTCGTAAGGTTCTTGACCGTGCCATGACTATTGAGATGAATGAAGTGGACTTGGAGGGTGGTCTGGAGGACTCGCCGGAAGATGAACTTCTGATTGAGGCTTCTCAGTTGATTGGGGATGCTGCTGAAGGGAAGGATGTGTATGCCGAGAATAAAGAGGTATGCGACATGGTGATCGCTTTCCTTAAGAAAATAAATGCTGTGCTTGAAGGAACTCCCTTCAAGATAGGTTATCGTGCTCGTAATGAATTTCTGATGTATGCCGTTAACCGTCTGATGCTTACAGATGACGAGGATAAGGATGCTGTCCTTAACATAGCTCTTGATGAGATGACATCAATGAAGATTCTCAGCCGTATTGAGGGTGATGATCAGAGAATTAAAGAAGGTTTGTTAACCGGTCTGGAAAAGATTCTTAAAGAGCAATTCAATCCGGATTCAAACGATGAAAACAGCACATCTTCTATATCTCTTAATAAGATAAAGGAGATGAAGGATAGGCTTAAACTTACTGGATTCACTTCATTCTGGAGCTAAGTATCAGCAAAATACGATTAAGGGTAAAAGATGGAACTTCTATTGGTGGAACATCCGGATTTCACACTGACAATTGATAGTGACAATTTCAATAAGGTGTGGGGTAAGGCGTTAAAGAATATGGCGTCGGCGGATAATCTTGTGTCGCTTTATGAATGGAAAGATGACGCAAAAGTGACTCTTCTGACTTCTGAAGAGAGAAACATTGAAAACGGTGAGTCATCGCCTGCCATATTCTTTGATAATGCCGACTATCCGATATGGGTGGAGTTTAATCGGAGCTTGCCGGTGGTGGATGCCCATTTATCTCTTCCCGGAAAGATAAGTAAGGATGCCGACAGTAATGCCAAAGAAACGTTCGCATTCCGGAAATCGGCAAAGATGCTGACCGGATTCATCAACTATGGCAACGAAATAGGGAAAAGTTATCTACGTGTAGACTATACTCTATCCACCGGTGAGAAGCGCACTTGGCAACTGAATTATGAAGTGCTGAGTACGAAACTGAATTATCATGAACATTGGCGCACCATCATCACCGACATTGAATCAGAATACAGGATGCTTTCGCTTGATTTCATGCGAAGGACTTTCCATAGCTTCAAACCGGAATCAACCGGTGAATCGATTGATATAATCTGGTGGAACGTATTCCAATCGATACAGAACAAGTTTGTTGCTGCCGTAAAATCTATTCTGAACAAACCGCGTCACCGGTTGCGTGACATGGCAGAGTATATGCGTGCGGAAAGAATCAAACGTTTCACGCCGACGTTGGAGGAGGAGTATGCACGGAATAAGAAGAACGACAGCCATCTGTATCGCACGATGCAACCTACCAATAGTAATGATACTATGGAAAACCGTTTTCTACGGCATGCCCTGACCGGCATTTCCAATCGTTATCATAAATTACTGGAACGTATAGAATCGTCCACTCCACTCTCATCTGAAGTATTGAAAGAGATGAAATCTTCAGATCAGAAATTGCAACGACTATGCCGGCATCCATTTTTCCGCACTGTCGGGCGATTCTCCGGTTTTACACAAGAGTCGCAGGTTCTGCAAAAAGCATCAGGATATTCGCAGGTGTATCAGACGTGGGTGATACTCAACAAGTCATATTCCTTGGAAGAGGGATTGCATAATCTTGAAACGAAGGATATTGCCACGCTTTATGAGATATGGTGCTTTATACAGGTCAAACGAATCATTGAGGAGCAGTTTGATGATGACATTACAATCGACAACCAAAGCAGATTGGAGATGAATTCGGCATTCACTTATAATCTTAGCAAAGGTCAGTCGTCATCGGTATTGTTCAGACGTGATGATGTGGAACTTGCCGAACTCATCTATAATCCGCAGGAGAGCCATAAGGATAACCGGGATTCAGGTATTGAAGGGGTGATCAGTCCTACCGTGCCGCAACGTCCGGATATTGTGCTTCAGCTTACAAAAAATGATATTGAGACCGGAATGAAGATGACTTATCTCTTTGATGCCAAATATAGGATTGACAAGAGGGTGAATGGTGTTGATTCTCCCCCGGATGATGCCATCAATCAGATGCACCGCTATCGTGATGCCATATATTTTAGGAATGGGTTATCCGACCCAAAGCTCAAGAAGGAGGTTATCGGTGGCTACATCCTGTTTCCCGGCACGGGTGAAAGCGAAGTTGTTGCAAAGGCACGGTTTATGCAGAGTGTGGATGAGGTCAACATAGGGGCGTTCCCATTGAGACCGGGAGAGACTTCAAACCGTCAGTTCTTATCCGACTTCATCAGCGGTCTGATAAACAGTAATGCCCGACATCTTCTTACGGACAGTAATATTATCCCGCAGAAAGGTTTGAAATATGGCTATCAAGATAAGACGGATGGGGACTATGTTCTTATCGGGTATTATGATAAGGAGGATTGGGAAGTGATTCAACGCAATTCAATCTATTATGTCCGTACCGGTCTTCGCAACGGCTCTCTTCATCTTGCAGCCGGTTATGAGGATGTGAAGTATCTGCTTCTTCATTCAGGAGGGGAACGTAAGTTGCTACGTCTTAAAGGGGATGGTCCACGACTTGCAACCGGTGAGGAGCTTCGGGAAAAGGGATTCAAATCGACCGGCAGACATTATCTTGTCTATACCATCGATGGATTTCAACCGGTAGAAATTGACGGACTTGACATAAACTCAGTGACAATACGTGGCATTGGCAACAGGTCAGCCGAACCCTACATCCTCCCGATCGACCGATTAATCGAATCCATAAATAAATAATATTTTAAATTAGCTTAGGAGTCAATCCGGTTTGGCACGGGAGAAGAGGTCGGCAATCAGGGCATCGTCTTCGCAGGCGGACTTGAATCTCTGAATGAATTGTCGTAAGGCTTCCTTGTCTTCTGAATATGCGCAGAACATGCTCCCTTCTGAATCGAAGTCAATCACTTCTTTTAGCTCCGGTGCCTGCTCTGTTAGAAATACTTGTGCCAATGAATCCCAATCATAACCATTCCCTTCAAAACCTTCATCTTCACGCGTTTGGAACAGTTCGTCTTTATATTCCCCTACATATAGGCATACGGATGCGGAATCTTCATTATCGACCCAGAAAAATGGTGTTATCAGTTCGTCAATACCGTTCTTGGGGTCTTCCTGTTTTGTATCCGATTCTTGTCTGGTATGGCTTGTGCCTTTTGTATACGATTCTTGTTTGGTATCCGATTCATTCGTGACATTTCCGGATTCACTCTCTGTTTTCTTTAGACCGTGCAGCGCAATGAGCTTCACCACTATGAAAAGAACCAACAGCACAGCTATCAAAACTCCTCCGATAAGGATACCGGTATACCATGGTGCGGATTGAATTTCATATTTGACGGGATTATCCCTATACTCCATATATTTCAAGACAGACGAACCGATGAGCAATCCCACAGAACCTCCCACGGCTATCATAATCACGTTGGCGAAAGCATTCAGCCTATTATATATCCTATATTTAGCGTTTTCCTTCATTTTGATTCTTCTATTTGTATTTAAGTAATTTAAGGTTTAATGTTTATGGTTTATGGTTTATGGTCATTAAATTTTGTATAATGAAAAGATTCGTGGATTTTCGTGAATCTTAAACCTTAAACTATAAACGTTAAACCACTGAAGTGCAGCTTGCGAAACTTCAGTAAGTAATATTGAAATTTCCTCTGCCGACAAAGATTTGTGTAACTAATGACTGACTAAAATCAGTGACTACAGGTCACAAATATAATAAAAAAATCACACACCTCGCCAAAATATCTGATTTTTCAATAAATGTTCGGTATTCCGCACGGTTTACCGAACATTTTTATAATCGGGAGAGCGGGGATCGGATAACGGAATGTGAAGAAGTTGGCGACTGTATAGGCATTTTATGGATGAGGACTTGGAAGTATGAGCCTTTTTTAATACTTTTGTAAATTCAAATGTCAATTTTCCAAAATGAAGTTGTATAAACTTCAAAATACATGAATTTATGGAAAATAAAACCACCGACAGACTTTCCACCGCTGAGAAACGTGAGTTCGTCACGCTTCTAAGGGATGTGAGTGCCTATATCAATCCGACAAGGTTCACGGATAATGAGAAGAATGCTTTCCTGAAGATGGTGTACCACTCCATGCATGAAGATTCTCCGGCACACGATCCGAAGGGTCTGCCCATAGCAATAATGACTCTCCGATGGGCTCTCCTTTTTGCGGAGGCAATCGAGCCTGACCATAACATACTTCTTGCCATCGGACTGTATCCCCTGCTCACATACGGGCATACCGACATAATGCAGATACGCAAGAGATGGGGCGAGGACGTGGCAGGATTACTGACCGGTCTTTCATCAGTAGAGAAATTCTCAAGCAAGAACAATGCCGTGCATCAGGACAACTTCCGTGGACTGATGCTCTCCCTTGCCGACGACATCCGGGTCATCATCATCATGATAGTGAGAAACCTGGTGCTCATGCGTGCCATCAACCATCATCCCGACGACGAATGGGTTAGAAACGTGGCATTCGAGGCAAACTGCCTTTATGCACAGCTCGCACATCGTCTCGGTCTATACAAGATAAAGGGTGAACTGGAAGACCTGTCGCTGAAATATACCAACCGTGAGATATTCACGCAGATCGCGCATAAACTGAATGAGACTAAGCGCAGCCGCGACGCATATATAAAATCATTTATCGACCCGGTGAAGGCGCGTCTGGAAGCAGCCGGTCTTAAATTCGAGATAAAGGGGCGCACCAAATCAATCTCCTCCATCTGGAACAAGATGAAGAAGCAGAAGGTGGATCTCCAGGGCATCTACGACCTCTTCGCCATCCGCGTCATCATCGACACACCGAAGGAGCGCGAGAAGAGCGACTGCTGGCTGGCTTATTCCATCGTGGCGGATATGTATACTGCCAATCCCGCACGTATGAAGGACTGGATCTCGATACCGAAAAGCAACGGCTACGAGAGTCTGCACGCCACCGTGATGGGTCCCGGATCGAAATGGGTGGAGGTGCAGTTCCGCACCCGCCGCATGGACCTCGTGGCAGAGAAGGGTCTCGCAGCCCACTGGCGATATAAGGGGGTGAAGAGCGACAACACAGACCAATGGATGACCAACATCCGCGATATCCTCGAGACTGCCGAGAGTGGACCTATGCAGCTGATGAAAGACATGAAGATGGACATCTACGGCAAGGAGGTGTTTGCCTTCACGCCTAAGGGTGATCTCTTCCGTCTTGCTTCCGGAGCCACGGTGCTTGATTTCGCATTCCAGATCCACACCAACGTCGGCGCACACTGCACGGGCGCGGTGGTCAACGGACAGCACCGCAAGATAACATACCGCATCAACAACGGCGATACCATCGAGATTCTCACCTCGTCAAACCAGGCCCCGAAGCCCGACTGGCTCAATATCGTGGTCAGCACGAAGGCGCGCAACAAGATCAAGCAGAGCCTCAACGAGGAGCTGCAGCGCCGGGCAGAATTGGGCAAGGAGATTCTCGAGCGACGTGCCAAGAACCGCAAGGTGGAGATTGAGGAATCCGTGCTCATGAAGCTTATCGGAAAGAACGGCTACAAATATGCCAACGAGTTCTTCGCCGATATGGCTGACGAGAAGATTGATCCGGGTAAGTTTCTCAATACCTACGTGGAGGAGACAAGCGTTAAGACCGACGGACCGAAGATCTCCGCCGGCGAATACCAGCTCCAACGCAACGAGGAGAGCGACAGCAAGAACGATGTGCTGCGTATCGGGGAGAAAACCATCAACGGACTCAGCTACAAATTCGCGAAATGCTGTTCCCCCATCTATGGCGACGACGTATTCGGATTCATAAGTGCCGACGGCACCGTCAAGATCCACCGGTGTGACTGCCCCAATGCCTCCAACATTCGCGAACGCTACCCCTACCGCATAATCAAGGCTGACTGGAGCGGAAAGGAGGGGGACCTTCTCCCTGCATCGCTACGCATAATCGGCAATGACGACATCGGCATCGTTGCCAACATCACGTCGATAATCTCAAAGGAGTCGGGAGTGATGCTTCGCAACATCTCCGTCGACAGCCACGACGGCATCTTCCAGGGAGTGTTGGTGGTGGCTGTGTCCGACCAGCGCCAGCTCAGTTCATTGCTTAAGAAACTAAAGACAGTAAAAGGAGTAAAAGAGATTCAACGGTTATGAAGACCCACCATATAATCCTCTCGCTGATTGCCGCCGCCACCCTTTCCACCGGCTGCGTCCGCGTCAAGAAACCGGCAGCCGCCGAGGAACGCGAGCAATGGATTCTCAGCCTCAACGACTCAATCGCCGACTACCAACGCCAGATTGAGGACGCCAACAACGAGCTTGCCTCACTTAATACGGAGGTGAGCGGACTGATTTCCAATTTCGAACATGTCTCGAATCCCCGTCTTGTGGAGGGATACTACATCTACCGCAGCTGGGCATCGCGCTATCCGCTGACATCTACAGGGATAGTGGCACGCATCACCCAGGATGAAGGGTTCGAGATTATCGCGGCATTGACGGGAGGGCATTTCAATCAGATAAGCGTCACGTCGGAAGGAATGGAGGCAACCAGCGACATCGTACCCCATGACCAGGCACTCAACTATCGGGCTGGAAACCTCAACACGGTCTGCTTCTATGGAGAGAAAGCCGACTCCATCGGCAGTCTGATACACCGCGACCCATCGGCAGCCGCCACGCTGGTATATCTCAACGGTGGCAAGACCGGAAGCCATACCCTCTCGGATGCAGAGAAAGAGATGATCTCCGCCACGTGGCAGCTATTCTCCTCCCAGCGTAGCGTGCACAGTCTGGAGAGAAAGATACCTATGCTGTCGCGCAGGATAAATGTCTGTCGCCAAATGATAGAGGCTAACGACTCAACGAGTGAATGACTTTCAGAGGTTGAATAAAGCTATTTTTTACAAACCAATATAATTCTAAAGAAAAACTATGGATTTAAACGCTAAGGATCTCGAGATTTTGGAATCAAAAGGGATCTCGGAAGAAAAACTCGCGGAAGAACTCCGGATGCTTGCCGATGGGTTCCCCTACCTGAAAATAGAAGCACCCGCCACACCGGGTCACGGCATATCCGTGCTCTCTCCCGACATGGAGGAGAAGGCTGTTGGTCTCTGGAATGAGTATCTCGCAGCAGGAGGTAAGGTGCTGAAGATGGTGCCGGCGAGCGGCGCTGCATCCCGCATGTTCAAAGACCTCTTTGCATTTGCCAACGGCAAGGATGAGAAACCGAAGTCTGATTTCATGAAGAAATTCTTCAACGAGATCGAGAACTTCGCCTTCTTCGCTCAGCTCAATTTCGTATGCCTCTCCCTCTACGGACTCAGCATCGACTCTCTCGTGAAAGCAGGACGATATAAAGACGTGGTTAAGGCACTCATCAATAAGGAGGGTCTCAACTACGGTCAGTTGCCGAAAGCTCTTCTCAACTTCCATAAGGTGGCAGGGGCAGCCCGCACAGCCCTTGAGGAGCATCTCGCCGAGGGTGCGCAGTATGCATCCGGCAAGAATGGCAAAGTAAGTGTCCACTTCACGGTCAGTGAGGATCATCTACCGCTCGTGAAGATGAAATTCGAGGAGGCTAAAGGGAAGATGGAGCATGAGTATGGCGTCACCTACGAGCTGTCGACCAGTCTTCAGAAACCCTCCACCGACACGGTAGCCGCAAACATGGACGGCACACCGTATCGTGAGAACGGCGGTCTCTTCTTCCGTCCCGGTGGTCACGGTGCTCTCATCGAGAACCTCAACGACCTTGATGCGGACGTCATCTTCATCAAGAATATCGATAATGTTGTGCCCGACGCCCGTCGCGAGGACACTCTTAAATACAAACGTATAATCGGCGGCGTTCTGGTAGGCATCAAGCAGAAGGCAAACGAGTATTGCAAGACTCTCTCGAAGGGCACACCCTCCGACGAGGAGCTTGACGAGATGCTTACGTTCCTCCACAACGTTCTCTGCATCAGCCATGACAATACGGAGAATATGACAGCCGACGAGAAGGCAGCCTTCATCTATGGGAAGCTTAACCGTCCGTTCCGCGTGTGCGGTATGGTGAAGAACGAGGGCGAGCCCGGCGGCGGTCCGTTCCTCGCCTACAATCCCGACGGCACGGTCAGCCCACAGATCCTTGAGTCTACACAGATCGACCCCGACAACAAGGAGGCGATGAAGATGCTGAAGGAGGCTACCCACTTCAATCCGGTAGACCTCGTGGTCAGCACGAAAGACTGGAAGGGGAACAAGTTCAACCTTCCGGAGTTTGTGGATAAGGCGACAGGCTTCATCTCCATCAAGAGCCGTGAGGGCGTGGAGATAAAGGCACTCGAACTTCCCGGACTCTGGAACGGAGCGATGAGCGACTGGAACACGGTGCTCGTAGAGGTGCCGGTCAGTACGTTCAATCCCGTCAAGACCGTCAACGACCTTCTTCGTCCAGCCCATCAGTAATTTATAGCTTATAGTTTATAGTTGATGGTTGATGGTTTATAGTTTAAGGGTAGGGTTATAGACTATATTCCATAAATAATAGACCATAAATAATACAAAAGAATGCCTCCGAATGATTTCGGGGGCATTCTTTTTCTATTTCTTTTCTAACTTTTTACTTTTTTTGATTTTTAGATCCAATACCTTCTCACTCCTTCATGATCGTATACCTTAGCGGCAGACTCACAATACCATTTCACAAATTTTGATAATGCATGTTTCATAATAATTACATTTTTATGAGCGTCAGACAAAATCCAATCTCTTTCCCCTCCATCATCCCACGATCCTTACGGATTCTGGAATCAACAAATAATGAGGGTTTGCAGTTATTATATCAGGAATGTGGGATTCCGTATAAATGCAATTTGTATTTTATCATCTACTCAAATTCTACAAATTATGTTATTAAATTATGTTTTACAACATATAAACGCACATTATCCCGATTTTGTTTCATCAAAACGCATTTTTCTTTCTAAAAATATAAAAATACCTGCAATATCGTGGGTATTTCTCCGTTAAAGAGATACGATTATTGTATTTGCACTGTGTTTTATTCATGGTATTAGAATTTAATGCTACAGGAGAGCGTGATTGTGAAACCCCGCTCTTTTATTTTACCCTTTTATTTAGTAATTTCGCGTCATGTTTGTAAAACGTGCACTTATCATCAGCATCGCGCTGCTCCCCCTTGCCGGGGTCTGGGCACAGAGCCAACAGCTCTCCAGAGGCGGCGCCCGGGGACGAGGATCTGAAAAAAACGAGATTTCCGCTCCCAAAAACGACACAATCCGTCCCGGTAGTGCCTGGACCCTGACGTTCCCACTCGGCAACCATGTGGAATCGACCATCGACACCCTCACATATAACTACCAACGGACGGCAATCCCGTCACTCGTGACCGACGCTTACGCCACCACCGGCAACCTCGGCGCGGAGGGTATCGACCTGATTTATTTCAACAGGCCGCGGAGAGCCACTTTCTTTTTCAAGGATGCCCTCGATGCCTGGATACCCTCTTTCCGGAAACAGAAGTTCTACAACGTGTATATCCCCACCACGATAATGTCGTATGGATGGGGTGGCAACAAGATGAGCCATCAGGACCGTCTCAAAGTGGATTTCGCCGGCAACGTCAACCGACGCATCGGAGTGGGCGGCACCCTCGACTATATCTATTCAAAGGGTGCATACGAGGCGCAGGCTACGAAGGATTTCTCCTACAGCCTGTCGACATACTATCTTGGCGACCGATATGAACTACAGGCCTTCTATAATCACTACAACTTCCTTAATAAGGAGAACGGCGGCATCACCGACGACCTCTACATCACCGACCCGGCCCAGCTTCAGGGTGGCGTCAACAAGATTGAACCTAAGAGCATACCGACGCGGCTGAATGCAGCCCACTCGAGAGTGAACGGAGATGAGCTTTTCATGACCCACGCCTATAAGCTCGGTTTCTGGAGGTCGGAGCAGGTAAACGACACTCTGACGCGTGAGGTATACGTGCCCATGACCCGGTTCATATATTCATTCGACCTCCAGCACACGCGCCATTTCTTCATCAACACCAACCAGTCGCAGGCAAAGGATTTCTGGACCAATTTCTATCTTGACCCGCTCGAGACGCAAGACAACACATATCTCACACAGATGACCAACTCCTTCGGCATCGAACTTATCGAGGGTTTCCAGAAATGGGCAAAGTTCGGTCTTTCCGCCTACATCTCCTATCAGACCCAGAAATATAAGCAGACACCCTATTTCTATAATCCGGAACTGACCGAGGAAGAGATCGATCAACTCACTCCGTTGCCCGCCAACTTCAAGATACCCAACACGTCTACACGCAATTTCCTATGGGTGGGTGGACGTCTGCATAAGGATAAAGGTTCGATATTGCGATATGCGGCAAGTGCGCGCTTCGGACTTGTGGGGGATGCCGTCGGCGATCTTGAACTTGACGGAGAGATCAACACGCGGTTCAAGTTATTCGGCGACTCCGTGAAGATCTCCGCCAATGCCGAGTTCCGCAACGTGGCGCAGCCCTATCTGCTCCAGAACTATATCTCCAACCATTTCGCTTGGCAGAACGACTTCGGAAAGACCCGCACCTACAAGGTAGGCGGCGAATTGCTTATACCCTGGACCCGCACCACACTCAGCGCAGGCGTGGAGAACATTCAGAACTACGTGTATTTCGATGCAAATTCACTCCCACGTCAGTATGGCGGTAACATTCAGATCTTCTCCGCACGTCTCGACCAGCAATTCAAGGTGGGCATACTTCATTGGAACAATTCGCTCTACTATCAGAAAAGCTCCAACGACAATGTGCTGCCACTCCCCCAGTTCACCATCTACAGCAATCTCTTCCTCAAGTTCATCGCCTTCAAGGTGCTGAAACTTCAGATAGGCGTGGATTGCGACTACTATACGAAATACAACGGACTGAACTACCAGCCGGCAACGATGAGTTTCCACGTGCAGGGTGACGATAAGGTGAAGGTGGGCAACTATCCCTACTGCAACGCCTATATCTCGGCACGCCTCTACAAGACGCGTTTCTACGTGCTCTGGAGCCACGTCAACCAGGGATGGTTCTCGAAGGAGAGCTTCCTGCTCCCCCACTATCCGATGAACCCGCGCCGTCTTGAGATGGGTCTGTCGGTAGATTTCTCCAACTGACAAACAACGCCCCAAGGATATGAAGCGAATGCCTCACAAATACGGACAGACAGCCCTCTACGTCGTGCTGCTCATAATTATCGTAGCCGGAATGACAATGACGCGCCGCTGCTCACATCAGTCGTCGCTCCCCACCTTGATAAAGGGGGGATCCGGCGGCGACACCATCGACGTCGCCATCCTCTACGGACCGTCGAGCTATTATCTCTATTCCGACACACTCGGCGGCATAAACTACGATATGCTGCGTCTCTTCGCGTCGCAGACCTCCACGCCCGTGAAGATATGGCCCGTGGTGAACCTGCATGACGCACTCAGCCGTCTGGAGAACGGAAGCTACACTATCCTCGCGTCGCTCCCGTCAGATAATTCCGTGAAGGAGCGGTTTCTGACCACGCAAAACGTCTTCCTCGACAAGATGGTGCTCGTGCAGACCATCGACTCCACCGGACAACGCCGCATCAACTCTATCCTTGACCTTGCCGGCGACACGGTGCACATCCAGCGTGACTCCCCGGCAATAATGCGCCTACGCCGACTCTCAAAAGAGATAGGCAGCGACATCAACCTGGCATTGGAGGAGGGAATGTCGGAAGAATATCTCTGCATGGCGGTGGCAACCGGGAAGATGAAACAGGCAGTGGTCAACGAGCGTATAGCCCGACGCATGCAGAAGCAATATCCTAATCTCAATTTTGAGAAACCGGTCAGCTTCACCCAGTTTCAGGTGTGGCTCTTCTCGCCGGAAGACTCCGTACTCTTCAACAAGACGGAGCAATGGCTGACCGATTTCAAGTCAACTCCGGATTATCGCCGGCTTATCGGCAAGTACTGACCCGGCATACGTCGGCAGCAATCGATTGTAAAATAATTCATGTCTAATATTATGAAATTTCCGAAAATCAACCTTCTTGTAAAAATCATCATCGCGATTATCCTCGGCATAATCGCGGGACAATTCTTCCCGATATGGCTCGGAAGATTCTTCGCCACGTTTAATGCCATCTTCAGCCAATTCCTGGGTTTCCTGATACCGCTCATCATACTTGGTTTCGTGGCTCCGGCAATCGCCGACATCGGCAACAAGGCGGGAAAGATGCTTCTCGCCACTGCGGCTCTCGCCTATCTCTCCACCACACTGTCGGGCTTCATGAGCTACTGGGTGGGCGACACGTTCTTCCCGCGTCTCATCTCCCCGGCGGCACTTCGTAATCTGGAGGAGGGTCACGACCTGTCGGCATACTTCACAGTGGAGATGCCCCCATTGTTCGGAGTGATGAGTGCCCTTGTGCTCGCCTTCACTCTCGGTCTCGCCCTCGCCTATATAAAGGGCGACACTCTGAAATCCGCGTTAAATGAATTCCGGGATGTGGTGTCAATGACCATCGCGAAAGTCATCATCCCGTTGCTTCCTTTGTATATATTCGGCATATTCCTCAACATGACGGTATCCGGACAAGTGGCAACCGTGCTGTCGGCATTCGTGAAGATAATACTCATAATCTTCGCCATGCACATCTTCCTGCTGCTGGTGCAATATCTGATTGCAGGATTAGTGGCAAGGAAGAATCCCCTCAAACTGCTCTACACGATGCTCCCTGCGTATTTCACGGCATTGGGTACGCAATCCTCCGCCGCAACCATTCCCGTGACGCTCCGTCAGGCAATCAAGATGGGGGTAGATGAGGACACAGTCGGTTTTGTGATACCGCTATGCGCCACCATCCACATGTCGGGTAGCGCGATGAAGATAGTGGCATGTGCGGTTGCACTCATGATCATGCAGGGACTCCCCTACGACACGCCTATGTTTGCCGGCTTCATCTTCATGATAGGCATCTCGATAATCGCGGCACCCGGAGTACCCGGTGGAGCCATCATGGCATCGCTCGGACTACTTGCCAACATGCTCGGCTTCTCCGAAGCTGACCAGGCACTCATGATTGCACTCTACATCGCCATGGACAGCTTCGGCACTGCCTGCAACGTGACCGGCGACGGCTTCATCGCCATCGTCATCAACCGCTGCTTCCCCTCCACGGCACACCGGATGAATGAATCGCTCTGAGCGACAAGCGCCTTTCTGTGGCAGAGAATCTGCCACATATACAGACGGGGACGCAAACTTTCAGCTTGCGCGTAACTGAAGGTTTACGCATAACTGAAAACTTGCGTCCCCATTGTCAATTCTTAAGGATGCCGGACGTTGCGGAATCGCCACCCCCGGATTCCCTGTCGGCTTTCACTTTCTTGCCATATCCGAACGTGAAGGTGGCTGAGACTGTGAAACGGGCATGGTAATCACCTGTCGACACTACATCGGAATTATCGTAATAGCGGCTTTTGAACCAGGCTTTATGAGATATCCAGTTCCAACGCGCGAAATTGGAAGCCGTCACCCTTAGATTCCATTTCGCATTTGCCCATCCCGCACTGATCTGATAATTATCCTTATACTCCATCCATGTGCCCACCATGTAGCCGTTGCTATAGTGATTTCGGGAGGAATAATAGGTATTGAAGTAGAAATCCTTGAGATAATAGTTTACATTCAATACGAAGGAGATCGGGAAACGTGTATAGTTATATGGTGCGCCATTATGTGCGAAATGCTGACTGATATTCCCATTTATCTGTAGAGCCCTGCCAAAAAACGATGCCCTCGCAGAGACTCCCACATTACCTATCATATAGCTGCCCAAAGGCTGCTTTATCGTGCGGAGTAAGCCATCGGCAGATGCCTCATAATCGTAGACATAACGGTCTTTTACTGTCCATGTACTACCGAACAGAGATAAACTGAAACGATTGGAGGGGATCCAGCTATAGTTGATATTGACGCTATAAGTCTTGCTTGGCACAAGATTCGGATTTCCCGTGTAGCTCATCAGATGGTTAGACTGTATCACATTCTCGCTCATGAACGATGGATTGGGCGACCATGTAGAATATCTGAAATTGCCATATACCTGATGCTGTCGGGTTACGAGATATTGCAGGAAGAGAGACATACTGGGAGAGGAAACTTTCGATTTCACCTCATTCATTTTGATGTTGTCCCAACTCCAACCGAAACTTGCACCGCCATACAGATTGCCTATTGACACCTCATAATCGGCGACTGTGGAAATACGCGTATTTTTCGTGCGGTCGTATGCATCGGACGTTCCGGAATAACGTGTGCGATAATAATCATGTTCTCCATTCCCATATAAGGTTATCGTGCCGAATTTTCCCAACCGACGCTGCCAAGAAATTTTTCCATATAACTGGTTGGTATTGTCAGTGGCGAAATTGATCTTGGGAGAGAATCCTTTTTCTGCATAATTTGAACCATCTTCCGTATGAAAGAATGAATATTTTGGAGAGAATATCAGCATATCCTTATCCGACAACTTGAAATAATAGTTACCATTGAATTGTATGAATCTTGATCTGGAGTCGCGACTCATACTATACGTTGAATTCGGGAAATCAGAAGGGGAATATGCCACCGTGCCACCCATATCACTGTTGGGACCATTGTCGATGGTGCCATAGACACGGCTGCTCGCGGTTATATTATCGGACTCATACGTGGCTTTAAATGAAGCTCTGTATTGCCTGATTTTCCTCTTTGATGATAACGTGTTGGAATAACGGTTGAATTCCTTCATAGTCCCATCAGGCTGAGGAAGCCGGAACGTTTCAGTGGTCTGATTCCCATTATGACCGGCATTTGAAAAGAATCCGAGTCCCGTAAGGTCGTATGTCATTCTTTTATATTGGAAACGAGCGTACTCATTGACTTGCGTAGTGTTCAGTATGAAATTTTTATTTAGATACGTCTTGAAGTAGCCTCCATATTCATATCTTGTCATTATGAAATTCACGACGAAAGGTTTACCGCCAAAACGTGAGTCTGCCGGAAATTCAAGATATTCCACCCTCTTTACGTTCTGAAGATTCATTCCTGACAACTCCTCGTCGGAAGCCGGAAGATAGTCTATGAAAAAGGCTATCGGTTGACCGGAGTTTGTCGTGGGGGCTGCATTAATCGACCTGAACAGGAGCTGAGGAATACCCATCCTTTGCAACAGTTCAATGGCAGACATGGATGAATTCTTATGTCGCTGCTGCGGCACATACACCGTCCGGTCGGAATAAAGATGAGCATCATCCGCATTCACGTCAATATTCTTCAGATTTATGGCAAGAGTATTCAGAGTTATGTCGCCGAGAGATTGGGAGCCACATTTCATATATTTCTTCCTGTAGCCTATGCTGCTGATCTTTGCGATCACATCCTTACGATCGCAAGGTATCAGGAACTTGCCATTAGACTTGGTTATGCCGTAAGTCACCACAGTGGAATCCTTTGGAGAGAGCAGCAGCACAGTGGCATAAGGCACCGGTTCGCTAAACTCATTGACGATCCTACCATGATAGTGATATTTTCCACGGTGTATCACCTCTATGTAGATCTGTCCATCCTTTTCCGTGACAGATATGGGATTCAGACCGGTAATGCCACGTACAGCCTCCATTACGTCATCGGTGTCCACATTGACAGACGTGGTGTAATCATCAAGGTCATTATATATGAACGTTATTTTTGCTGAGGGATGCTCCTTTATCAGTTTTGTCAAGGCTTCAGATACGGGCGTGGCATTGAATCTGTAGGAAAAGGTGTAGGGATATGCAGATAAGGATGAGAGAAGGGATAGGGAAATGAGAAGCGGAATGGCAAAGATTGCCATCACTATTTTATTAAATCGTAGCATGTCGGTAAAAGTTATGTCAGTTTACGTTTAGGGTGTCGCCATCACGATGCAGACGTATTCTTTCGAATGTGTTGAGCTGCCCAATCAAGCTGTCAAGAGATATTGATGAATCCCATTTGTAGAAAAGCCTTATGGATTTTGCCGCATCGGTCATATAGTTCACCTTCACCCCATAGTGTGGAGCAAGACGGTCAAGGATTACGTCCAGGGACTCATTTTCAAACACAAGGTCCCTCTTCATGACTGATGTTGAGTCAAGATATATGTCCGACAGTTCGGATGTTGTCAGTATAGGTTTTACTACATCTGACGGTTTCTCTATTTTCGGACTATCCGCATGATTCATTTTCATGCTCATTGAAACACCTATTGCCAACATTGAAACTGAGACAACGCCTATCACAGCGCAGGCTACTATGTGCCGACGACTGGAAAGGTATGCCGGGAATTTCCATTTCTTAGGTCTTTTTGAAAGGGTCTTGGAGAATTTTTCCCATTCCTTCTCAACGTCATCCTCTTCAAGCATATTGCCGGAGAAAGCCGAACTACGTGCAGCGCAGAGAGCACGGTAAATTTCCGATGTCTCCGGATCGGAAGCCATACGCTCGAGTTCGTCCGGTGTGTAGTTCTCCGGATGTTCTATTGCATTCAGCAACGATTCAAACTTATCCATTCTGATTCAGTTTTAAACGTAATATATCCAACGCATGGCGAAGATGCTTGAATACCATTCTCTCACCCATTCCGAGTTCGGAGGCAATCTCATCCGTCTTCATCTCCTCACGAAATCTCATACAGAAAACCCTTGAACATTTTGGAGGCAGCCAATCCTCACAATGAGCCAGTACCTCAAGCAGATTTTCGTCAGGCCAGTCATCACATTCGTCAGCCTCATTATTGCAGAGAATGTACAATCTTTTGAAACGTTCCCTCACGTCAATGTCACGCAAGCGATTCAGGCACCGGTTCCTGACGCTTGACAAAAGATATGGAGCATCCACACTCCCCGACGTATCCTTATCCATCAGGGAAGTGAAGACATCATGCACAATGTCGTGAGCAGACTCCCCGTCATGAAGCAGCATGGAAGCGAGTCGGTGCATCACTGCATAATTGCTCTTGAAGAGAGTCTCTATTTCAATATTCGTCGCCATAATTAATAAATACACGCAACTCCCCAAATACTGAACCTCACCAACACAAAAATATTACAAAAAAAATAAGGGGTTGTCAATGCGCGTTGACAACCCCGATTCTGTATTTCCTGTTGGATTATTTGAGAACGCCGAGCTTTTTGCCTACTTTGATGAAGGCTGCTATCGCACGGTCAAGCTGCTCGCGTGTGTGTCCGGCTGAAAGCTGCACGCGGATTCTTGCCTGTCCTTTCGGAACGACGGGATAGTAGAAACCGGTCACGAAGATTCCCTCTTTCTGCATCTCTGCCGCGAAGTCCTGCGAGAGTTTGGCATCGTAGAGCATCACCGCACAGATCGCACTCTGTGTGGGCTTGATGTCGAATCCGGCTGCCAGCATCTTGTCGCGGAAATAATTCACGTTCTCGACAAGTTTATCATGAAGCTCATTGCTCTCGCCGAGCATCTTCAGCATCTCCAGACTTGCGCCCACGATGGAGGGTGCCACAGAGTTGGAGAAGAGATACGGACGCGAACGCTGACGGAGCATGTCGATGATCTCCTTCTTGCCGGTGGTGAATCCACCCATGGCACCGCCGAACGCCTTGCCGAGTGTGCCGGTGAAGATATCGATCTTGCCGTAGCAATCAAACTGTTCAGCCACGCCATGACCCGTCTTGCCTACCACACCTGCCGAATGGCTTTCGTCGACCATCACGAGAGCGTCATACTTCTCCGCAAGCTCGCAGATCTTATCCATCGGAGCAACGTTGCCATCCATAGAGAACACGCCGTCGGTGGCGATGATTCTGAAACGGCAATCCTGAGCCTCTTTCAGGCAACGCTCCAAATCCTCCATATCCGCATTCTTATAGCGGAAACGTTTAGCCTTGCAGAGACGCACGCCGTCGATGATGGACGCATGATTGAGCGAGTCGCTGATTATGGCATCCTCCTCGGTGAAAAGTGGCTCAAACAGACCGCCGTTGGCGTCAAAGCAAGCAGCATATAATATGGTGTCTTCTGTCTTGAAATAATCACTGATAGCCTTCTCCAACTCCTTATGGAGATCCTGTGTGCCGCAGATGAAACGCACGGACGACATTCCGTAGCCTCTCTTATCCATCGCCTTCTTGGCAGCCTCGATAAGACGTCTGTTGTCGGCAAGACCGAGATAGTTGTTTGCGCAGAAATTAAGCACCTCCCCCTCGTTGTTCTCGACTTCGATTCCCGCACTCTGCGGAGTGGTGATTATACGCTCGTTTTTGTAGAGCCCGGCATCCTTGATGTCTTGCAGCTCTTTTGTCAGATGAGACTGAAATTTACCGTACATGATAGTAAATATTTAGGTTTAGACAGTTTTCCGCATCCCATACTGACATTTTTCCATAAAAATGGGAGGTCAATACGGGTTGCCTTAAAAAAATTTAGTCAAAGTTAATGATTTTTTACCTTATGAGTATTATCTTTGCAAAAAAATTTAAACAAATCTCTTCTCAATTTCAAAAAAAACAGGATTCACCTTAATCATGACGAGGAAATGAAGAATATCCTAATCATTGGAGCCACGGGACAGATCGGATCTGAACTGACCATGAAACTCAGATCGCTCTATCCGGAGGGGAACGTTGTGGCAGGCTACATACCGGGAGCCGAACCCAAAGGTGCGCTTCTTGAAAGCGGACCGTCGCACATTGTCGACATCACCAACCCTGCGCAGATAGCCGAGGCGGTCGACAAATACAAAGTCGACACCATCTATAATCTGGCAGCCCTCCTGAGCGCAGTTGCAGAAGCAAAGCCCCAGCTCGCCTGGAAAATCGGCGTAGGCGGACTTTACAACACACTGGAAGTGGCTCGCGAGAAAGGGTGTGCGGTATTCACGCCAAGCTCCATAGGCTCATTTGGACCCAGCACTCCCCACGTAAAGACCCCTCAGGACACTGTGCAGCGTCCGGAGACAATCTATGGAGTCACCAAAGTATCGGGAGAACTATTGTCTGACTATTATTGGCGTCGTTTCGGGGTAGACACCCGTTCGGTACGCTTCCCGGGACTGATATCCTACGTGGCACCTCCGGGCGGCGGCACCACCGACTATGCCGTCGACATCTACTATTCGGCAGTAAAGGGTGAGGAATTCAAATGTCCGCTAAAGCCGGGCACTTTCATGGACATGATGTATATGCCCGACGCGCTCCGTGCAGCAGTGGAGATCATGGAAGCAGACCCCTCACGTCTCAAGCACCGCAACTCCTTCAACATCGCGTCAATGAGCTTCGATCCGGAGATCATCGCCGCAAAGATAAAGGAACACGTGCCCGATTTCAAGATGAGCTACGAGCTTGACCCGCTACGCCAGAGCATCGCCGACTCATGGCCCGACAGCCTTGACGACACCTGCGCGCGCGAGGAATGGGATTGGAAGCCGGAATATGATCTTGAGGCCATGACAAAAGACATGCTCGCCAACCTTCGTATTAAATTCGGAATCCAATAACACCAACTTTATACGTCTATTTTCCCTTTTTTGTAGTCAACTTGGCGTATTGGGATACCAAAACAACCAAAAATGACGTAATCACGATAAAAAACTGAAAACTCTAATATGGTTTTCAGTTTTTTTGTTATACCTTTGCCATACCAAAATTTATTGTTATTATTCTGTTATGAAACAAGAAGAGACTCTTGCAACGAGTCACAAGTCATTAATTGACTCGATACTTGAAATCATGATAAAGAATGGCATAGGTCGTACTACAATGGATCACATCTCCTCTACCCTAAAAATCTCAAAACGCACGCTATATGAGATTTTTTCAAGCAAAGACTCTCTAATTGCAGAGGTGATCAAAGCCTACAACACTAACCTTGCGGATAAACATCTCGAGATTGCACAGACTTCCAACAACGAGATAGAAGCCCTTCTTAAGATTTTCCTCTACAGCCGCGACATCATCAACCACATGGATATCGGCTTCTACCATGATATGGATGCCTTCTACATGAGAAACCACGAAAATTCCAGGGAAACACAATTCATTTATCTGAAGAATATGCTCGCATTAGTGGAAAACGGCGTGAAGAATGGACTATTCCGGGAAGACATAAATTATCTGGTGCATTTCAGAATGCTTGTTCTGCAGATGGAATCGCTGAAAAGATTCGAGCAGACATTCCCATCCGATATAACGCTACTCGACGTGTATGACACGGTATGCGTCAGCTTCGTCAGGGGCATAGCATCGGAAAAGGGTATGAAGGTGATCGACAAGTTCCTTAGCAAGCATCCGGAGCTCGTCAGAAAAATCCCACTCAATCAGGTATCCCCACGCATTGAGGGTCAGCGATGACTCGCGCTTCCGGCTCTCTGCCGACATTCTGACGAATTTATATCCGAATTACACCAACATATTTATCAGGCCTATCTTAAACTATAATAAGATAGGTCTGTCTTATTATCTATGGGTAAGTATACACGCGCCCATCGTACTGACATCGTAATCTAAAATTAACCCCATCATAAACACATGAAAATATTTCTAAAGTATTCGGCAGCGATCATACTAATGATCGGAGGCTCCCACAAAGCCATAGCCGCCGATCCTCTTGTTCTCTCGAGAGAACAGTGTGTGGAAATAGCCTTACGCGACAATCCCACGGTGAGGATTGCCGACATGGAAGTAAAAAAATACGACTACTCCAAGAAAGAAGTGCTCGCCTCGCTGTTCCCTTCAATCGATTTCTCTGCAGCCTATCAGCGTTCGATAGAGCTGCAGACCATACGCATGAACATGGGGGGCGAGAGCCAGAACCTGAAAATGGGTTCGGACAACACATGGAACATGGGCTTCACCGCATCAATGCCGCTCATAGCCCCATCGCTATGGAAATCCATAAGCATATCCGACGAGCAGATAGTAGCCTCGCTTGAAAGCGCAAGAGCATCGAAACTTGATCTCGTCAACAACATCAACAAAGCCTACTATTCCCTACTGCTCGCAATTGACTCGAAGGACGTGGTGAAGCAGAACTACGACATCGCCGTGCTCAATGCAGATGTATATGCCAAACGCCTGGCTACCGGGACCGCCTCGGAATACGATGTGCTGAGATCATCGGTGCAGGTGAAAAACATTGAGCCGGAATTATTGCAGGCCGACATAGCCGTAAGGCAATGCCAGTTGCAGCTGAAAGTGCTGATGGGGATATCTACGGATGTGGAGATACGCCCCAACGTCACGCTCTCCGACATGCAGCGCAACATGTATTCCTATCCGGCATCTGCCGACAGGTCAATATCCGACAACTCCTCTCTGCGTTCGCTCGACATACAGAAGAGAATACTCTCAAAGAACGTCGATCTGAAGAAAATGGCGTGGATCCCCACGCTCGGCGCATCGTTCAACCTATCGTGGCTATCACTGAGCAACGGCTCACCCTTCAAGAACCAGATGTTTAACCCCTACAGCACCGTCGGGCTCCAGCTCTCCGTGCCCATCTTTTCAGGCGGCTCAAAATATTACGGGCTTAAACAAGCTCAGGTGCAACTGAAGGAGATCGACCTGCAGCGTCAGAATCTCGTGGAATCGCTCAACATGCAGGTGGAGCTTGCCATAGACAATATCAACAAGGAGGCGCGCCAGATAGAGTCGAGTGCCGAGGGGATGCGTCAGGCGGAGAAAGCCCACGACATAATGCAGAAGAGCTTCGACATTGGTGCAGCCACTTATCTCGACCTCCGCGACAGCGAACTCGCCAACACCACTGCAAAGCTATCCTATCTTCAGGCAATATATAATTATCTCGTGTCGATGTCTGAACTCGACCTGCTTCTCGGAAAGGGAGTGAAGTGACTGATCTCAATTCCTGAGCAATAGATTGCCTACATCTAAAAACCGACAACACAACAACCTCATTCATGATGAAATCGAAATTAATATCATTCTCCATCTTATCTCTACTCCTCGCCACATCGTGTGGCGGCAAGACCGAAACCAAAGAGGATACTGCCGACGAGAAGAAACCGCTCGTGAAAGTCGAGACCGTTGACTTCCGCCCCGTGGTGCAGGAAGGACACTACACAGCCACCGTCGAGCCGGAGCTCATCAACAACATCAGCGCCGCCTCTCCTAACCGAATCAAGCAGATTCTCGTTGACGAGGGGATACGCGTATCGAAGGGTCAGAAGCTGGTGGTGATGGACGATGTCAACACCACATCCTACGAATTGCAGGTGGCGAATGCCAAGGCAAATCTTGAGAACGTTCAGCTCAATTATGACCGCGCCGTAGAGCTTCTGAAAATCGGTGGCGGCACCCAGCAGAACGTCGACCAGATGCAGCTCCAGCTCACGAATGCCAAGAATGCCCTCGCATCGGCGGAACGCAGCCTCAGAAACGTGCAGGAGAACACCGTGCTCGTCTCCCCTATCGACGGCATCGTGACCGCACGCAATTATGATCCGGGCGACATGACCGGCGCCCTACCTATAGTGACCGTGGCACAGGTGCAGCCTGTGAAGATAGTGATCAACGTCTCGGAGAGCGAACTTTCAAAAGTGAAGAAGGGGATGCCCGCCGACGTGACTTTCGACACCTACGGCGACGAGCTGTTCAACGGCACCATCACAATGGTCGCACCTACCGTAGATGCCGACAGCCGCACATTCGGAGTGGAGATCACCATGAAGAACCCCGAGGGGAGAATCCTCCCCGGCATGTTCGGACGCGTGCAGCTCAATCTCGGTGAGGCTGAACACGTGGTGGTGGCTGACCGCGCAGTCGTGAAGCAGCCCGGCTCCGGCAACCATTACGTCTACGTTCTCAACAGCGATGGCACAGTAAGCTACAACAAAGTGGAACTCGGTCAGCGTCTCGGCAACACTTACGAGCTGCTGTCGGGCGTGGAACCAGGTTCAAAGGTTGTCGTGTCAGGACAGAGCAAGCTCGCCAACGGCATGGCGGTGGACGTAGCCAAATAGACTACATCCGCGTCAACACATAACCAGTGAGTTTTACAGATTAATCAACCAACAGATAAAGACCCTATGGCATCATTATATGCATCTGCGGTGAAACGTCCGATCATGACCACACTATGCTTCGTCACGGTGATCATCCTCGGTATCTTCTCACTCGCCAAGCTTCCGATCGACCTTTATCCCGATATCGACACCAACACTCTCATGGTCATAACCATGTATCCGGGTGCGAGTGCGGAAGATATCGAGCAGAACGTCACCAAGCCGCTTGAGAATGCGCTCAACTCCGTGGAGCATCTCAAGCACATCACCTCCGACTCCCGCGAGAACACGTCGGTAATCACCCTTGAGTTTGAGTACGGCTACGACATCGACGTGCTCACCAACGACGTGCGCGACAAGCTCGACATGGTGAAATCATCCCTTCCGGATGATTCGGAAAACCCTATAATCTTCAAATTCTCCACCGACATGATCCCGATCTGCCTTCTGTCGGTAGAGGCAAAAGAGAGTATGGCAGGTCTTTACAAGATTCTTGACGATCAGGTTGCCAATCCGTTGGCACGTGTGGACGGTGTCGGAACCGTGTCGATCTCCGGCGCACCGAAACGCGAGATACACGTGTATTGCGACCCCAACCGTCTTGAGGCATACCATATCTCCGTGGAGAGCATCGCCGCAATCCTCGGTGCGGAGAACCGTAACGTGCCCGGCGGCTCGTTCGACATCGGCTCCAACACCTACGCTCTCCGCGTGCAGGGCGAGTTTGACGATGCCGCGCAGATGGAGAACGTCCCTGTCGGCACGTATCAGGGGAAAGTGGTCTATCTGAAAGATGTGGCGCGTGTGGACGACTCCCTTGAGGAACGCACACAACAGACCTATATCGGAGGCAAGGAGGGTGCGATGATCATCATCCAGAAGCAATCGGGTGCAAACTCCGTGGCTATCTCGGAGAAAGTGATGAAGATGCTCCCGCGCCTTCAGAAGAACCTCCCCTCCGACGTGAAGTTGGGAGTGATTGTCGACACGTCAGACAATATCCGCAACACCATCGCATCGCTTGAGGAGACAGTGCTCTACGCCCTTCTCTTCGTCATGATAGTGGTGTTTGTGTTCCTCGGAAGATGGCGTGCCACGATGATTATCATCATCACGATCCCGGTGTCGCTCATAGCCTCGTTCATCTATCTTTTCGCTACGGGCAATACCCTCAACATCGTCTCCCTCTCCGCCCTCTCCATATCTATCGGTATGGTCGTGGACGATGCTATCGTTGTGCTTGAGAACGTGACCACCCACATCGAACGCGGAGCCGACCCGAAACAGGCGGCTGTACACGGCACGAATGAGGTGGCAGTGTCGGTAATAGCCTCCACGCTCACTCTTATCGCCGTATTCTTCCCGCTGACCATGGTGACCGGCATGACAGGCGTCCTTTTCCGTCAGCTGGGATGGATGGTGACAATCATGATGATAATCTCCACCACTTGCGCACTCTCGCTCACCCCGATGCTCTGCTCGCAGTGGCTTCGTCTCAACAACAAGCATTCACGCCTCTACACAATCTTCTTCACCCCGATAGAGAAAGCCCTCGACAGTTTCGACAATGGCTATGCACGCCTGTTGAACGTGGTGGTGGCACACCGCACGGTGACAATCGTGATCTGTCTCGCCACATTCGTAGGCTCCATCTTCCTCATGAAGCAGGTGGGCACAGAGTTCTTCCCGACAGCCGACGACGGACGTCTTGGCGTTGAGCTGGAGACACCCATCGGCACAAGAGTGGAGATCTCACAGGAGGCTGTGCAACGTCTCGACTCACTCTGGCGCAAGAAATATCCGGAGATTCTCGTGTCGAGCTACACTGTCGGTCCGGCAAGTTCCGACAATACGTTTGCCTCTCTCTCCGACAACGGTTCTCACATCATCTCGATGAACATACGTCTTTCCGACCCGAGCGACCGTGAACGCGGCATCAAGGAGATAGCCGACGGCATGCGTAAAGACCTTGAGAGTGGATTCCCGGAGTTTAAGAAGGCACAGGTCAACATCGGCGGCGGACGCGGCAGCGGTATGGGCGGACAGTCTACCGTTGACTTCGAGATCTACGGCTACGACTTCAATGAGACCGACTCCGTGGCCCGTCAACTGAAGACCATATTGGAAGGGATAAACGGCACAGCCGACGTGACTATCTCCCGCTCCGACTATCAGCCGGAATATCAGGTGGATTTCAATCGTGAGAAACTCGCGCTATACGGGCTGAACCTCCAGACAGCGGCAGGCTATCTCCGCAACCGTATCAACGGCGCAACGGCATCACGTTTCCGTGAGGATGGCGAGGAATATGATATCAAGGTGATGTATGACAAGGAGAACCGTACATCGCTCTCTGACATAGAGAATATCGTGGTCTACACACCCACCGGTGCCGGTGTCAGGATTAAGGAGCTGGGTAAGGTGGTGGAGCGTTTCACTCCCCCTACCATCGAGCGAAAGGACCGCGAACGTATCATCACGGTGTCGGCAGTGGTAGACGGTGTGCCTATGAGTGAGGTAGTGACGGAAGCGGAATTAAAGATTGACGAGATGCACATCCCCTCCGGCATCAACATCAGCCTTTCCGGATCGTATGAGGATCAGCAGGATTCATTCTCCGACCTTATGATGCTCGGATTGCTCATCATCATCCTTGTCTACGTGGTCATGGCAGCCCAGTTTGAGAGTCTGACCTACCCCGGCATCATCATGACCTCCCTTCTGTTCGCCTTCTCGGGCGTATTCCTGATATTGTGGATCACCGGGCATACACTCAACGTCATGAGTATGATCGGCGCCATAATGCTTATCGGTATCGTGGTGAAGAACGGTATCGTGCTCATCGACTATATCTCACTCAACCGAGAGAGAGGCATGGGCATCCGCAATGCGGTGATTCTCGGCGGCAAGTCGAGGCTCCGCCCTGTGGTCATGACCACACTGACCACCATCCTCGGCATGGTGCCTATGGCAGTGGGCAGCGGACAGGGCGCAGAGATGTGGCGACCTATGGGCACAGCTGTGATCGGCGGTCTCACCTTCTCCACAATCCTTACGCTGCTCTTCGTGCCGGTGCTATACTGCGTGTTTGCAGGCAATGGTGTCAAGAATCAGCGCAGGAAACTTCGTAAACTCAACAAATAATCCAACCCGAAAATATGCAAGCAATATTCATAGCCTACGACCAGGCTCATCATGAGGCAATCTTAGACCTCCTTGAGAAGAACTCCTGCCGTGGTTTCACCTCATTCGGCGAGACGCAAGGAAGAGGGAGCGTGAAGGGGGATCCTCATTATGGCAGCCATGCATGGCCCTCATTGGGAGGGGCCATACTGACCATAGTCGAAGACCATCGTCTACAGCCGGTGCTCGACAAACTGAAGGCACTCGACGAGTCCAAGCCTCTTCTCGGACTAAGGGCATTCGTATGGCCCGTGACGCACACAATATGACACCACGACCTCATGTCTTTCCCGGCTTGCATCGGATTATAATCTTCAAAGAAGTCATTCAAAAAGCAAGCCCTAAGATGGAGCCATTCCCATTTTTTAATGGAGGATGGCTCCATTTTTATGTTTGTATGAAGTTTTTTTTGTAATTTTGCAGCATCATTCTTAAATAAAATAGTTTCTATGGGAGGTTTTTTCGGAGCAGCATCAAAGCATGCCTGCCGAAACGAACTGTTTTACGGAGTTGACTACAACTCACATCTTGGGACGCGCCGTGCAGGTATGGCGACTTACGATGCAGAAAGTCATCGTTTCTGCCGCAGCATCCACAGTATCGAAAACACTTATTTCCGCACAAAGTTCGAGGATGAGCTTGAGAAGTTTGCTGGCAACTACGGCATCGGGGTGATCAGCGACAATGATCCCCAGCCAATCGTCATCAACTCTCATCTCGGGAAATTTGCCATTGTCACGGTAGCAAAGATCTACAACATTGAGCAGCTCGAGAAAGAGCTTCTGGAAGAGGGTGCTCATTTCGGGGAATTAAGTTCGGGGCGTACTAACCCCACTGAACTTGTGGCACTCCTCATCAACAAGTATGGCACGTTTGCGGAGGGTATCGCCCACATGTTTGAGCGCATAGAGGGTTCCTGCTCACTTCTGATACTTACAGAAAATTCCATCATCGCCGCACGCGACCAGCTCGGACGTACCCCTATCATTCTCGGCAAGAAAATCAACGGCACGGGATTTGCCGCCGCTTCCGAGTCAACATCATTCCCGAATCTCGGATATGAACACTATCGCGACCTTGGTCCGGGAGAGGTGGTGGAGATCACTGCCGACGACGTGAAGGTAATCACTCCGGCAGGCGACGACATGCAGATATGCTCATTCCTATGGGTATACTACGGCTTCCCCACGTCCACCTACGAAGGCACCAACGTGGAGGATATGCGCTTCAAGTCGGGTTTCGAGATGGGACAGACAGATGAGAGCGAAGTGGACTGCGCAGCCGGCATACCGGATTCCGGTGTAGGCATGGCTTTGGGCTACGCAGCCGGCAAAGGGATACCCTACCGTCGCTGCATCTCTAAATATACCCCCACATGGCCACGCAGCTTCACACCATCCGACCAATCACGACGCAATCTTGTGGCTAAGATGAAACTCGTGCCTAACGGTGCGATGCTTTATGACCAGCGTGCCCTTCTCTGCGACGACTCCATCGTGCGCGGCACACAGCTGACCGACAACGTGAAGGATCTCTATGATCTTGGAGCAAAGGAGGTGCATATCCGCATCGCGTGTCCTCCACTGATCTACAGCTGCCCCTTCATCGGTTTCACCTCATCGAAGAGCGACATGGAACTGCTGACTCGCCGCATCATCGGCGACCTGGAGGGGAATCCCAACAAGAATCTCGATAAGTACGCAACAACCGGTTCGCCGGAATACAACACTCTCGTAGAGAAGATACGTGAGCGGTTCGGGCTCACCTCTCTGAAGTTTAATCCGATAGAGATTCTTGTAAAATCCATCGGACTCCCCAAGAACCGTCTCTGCACCCACTGCTTCGATGGCAGCAGCCGTTTCCATCCCTGCAAGTCATGCGGCTGCCACAAGGAGAAAAAGTAACCAAACTATAGAAAATACAAATATAAAAGGCAGACTTGTTTAAACGATCTGCCTTTTATATTTTATTCTTGCGTATCTACTTTTATCCAAAACCCTTCATATTAAAATTATCTTTTTTAGATATCAATTATTATGACTAAACAGATAACGATCAGTATTTTCAAGAATAACAAGTGGAGACTGGTGCTTCAAGTCTTGGCGATCTCTTCTCTGATTTCTTGCGGAGGTAATAAAACCGTTTCTTCCGAGCAAGAGGATAAGGCGCAGGAATTGCAGCAACTTGTAGACAGCCTGGTGCGCGATGTGCCGGGGACGGTGGGCGTGGCAGTCATCACTTCGGAGGGGGATACTGTAGCTGTTAATAATGATGTGCGCTACCCTCTCATGAGCGTGTTTAAATTGCATGAGGCTCTTGCTGTTGCTCATGAACTTGACAGCCGTAATCAATCGCTTGACAGTATCATGACCTTGCAGCGGAGCCAATTGTCAGAAACCACATGGAGCCCAATGCTGAAGGATTATCCTAAAGGCGACCTGAAAATATCTGTCGGTGAACTTATGCGATACATCCTTACCGTCAGCGACAACAATGCCAGCAACGTACTGTTTGACAGTATCGTATCTGTAAGCCACACAGATTCCTTTATCCGCAATCTTGGTATACCGGATTCATTCAGACTGCAATACACCGAGAGTCAGATGCAACGCGACCATGCCATAAGCTACGACAATTACAGCTCACCCCTCTCCTGTGCCGCACTGGTCAAGAGAGTGTTTACGGATAGTATCGTATCGCAGGAGAAACAGGATTCCATACGTCAATGGATGGGTAAGTGCGTCAGTGCCACCGACCGCATGATGGAGGGAGTCGCTACTGTGGACGGTGCCCGCCTGTATCATCGCACAGGGAGCGGCTACACCAATGAACGGGGTGAAATCATAGCCATTAACGATGTCGGCTACATCATAATGCCCGACGGAAGGGAAACGGCACTGGCTATTCTCGTGAAAGACTATCCCGGTGAACAATCACAGGCAGATTCACTGATAGCATCCATCACCACATCCATACTCCAATTCATCCGATAATACCACCCGATAATATCATGCGATAATATTCATCCGATAATATTTATTCGGACAGATAACGCAACCTGTTATAAACAGATAACGCAAGCTCATTCGGGAGTTTGCGTTATCTGTTTTAGTGGTATCTGTCTATGTTTTATCTGTACTTATTTCCTCTTGACGGGCGACTCTTCATTGTGGAGATAGCCGGGCTTATTGCCGCCGGCATAATCCACCACTATCTTCTCAAATACCACTCCCGGATCAAGCGGACGCAGATAGAGGGTATAACTGCCGTCGGTAGTTGCAGGCACCGGGAGTTTCACCTTATTCTCGATAACACGACGCGCCACGGTGGGGTATAATCTTGTGTAGGCGTTACCATTCTCTTCGTTAAGGTCATGGTTGAAGTTAACCTCCGCTTCGCCTCCACCCTCTATGCCCACGACGAAACGATGACCGGACTTGCGGCTGAATGCCAACGTGGATTTCACCACCACCAGCACATCAACGGAATCGGGTCGCTCATCAAGTTGCATCTTGTAGCGCAGACATGCATTATCTGTAGATGACTTACGTGGCATAAGCGTCACGCCGCCAAGCGTGCGTCCCATGTCAGGGATTACCGTCCATCCGGCATTCGCAGCGTTCTCAGCATCCCAATAATGCGGTGCCTCCATGCTGACCACTCCATCCTTGCCGCTATATACGTAGCCTCCCTGAGCCTTACTATCATCAATACGGAATACCTCCGGCATCACATCCTCCGGGAAATCATCACTCCAAGAGGTATAGCCAATATGCTTCTGCGTCATCATACCGTTCCATTTCCCTCCCGACATGGTATGGTTATAGTCGTCGGAAAGAGCCTTATCCCTGGCAAAGGTCTTCGCCACACGGTCTGCCCAAAGGTTGCAGTCAGGATTACCCTCGGAATACAATTTATGATTCATCGCCTGAGAATAATACATATCATACAAGTTTGCCATAGCCGATACGGGATACAATATTATCTGCTTGTAGGCATCACGATACTGCGGGGAAAGGGAGTCATACTGACGTTGCGCCTCTGCTTCAAGAATCAGGAAATCGGCACGCACATTGCGCCATTCACCGCTTTCAAGATTATATGTGGTGCGGTCGAGCATTTCGGGAGTGACACGTCCGGCATATTTGCTATACAGATTCAATATGCGTGCAGCCTCGGCAGACTGATCCTCGCCAAACTGCTGCGCACAGAATTTTTCGGTATGGTCAAGGATGTTTGAGGCATCGTATGCGGTAGGATTCCAAGCCATATCCATAAAGAGGGAGATGGGATACTCCATCGGTTTAAGATCGCCTACGTTGAGTATCCAAAGTTTATCCACACCATATTCGGTAGCCAGACTAAGTTGCTCCCACATATTCTGGATAGGCGTCACGTTAAGCCATTTTGAATTGCGTGGAGCACCCACGTAATCCACGTGATAATACAGACCGAATCCACCAGGATGCTTGCTCTCCTGATCCGTGGGCACACGGCGCACGTTACCCCAGTTGTCGTCAGAAAGAAGGATTATCACATCATCCGGCACTTTCAGCCCCATGTCGTAATACTTCTGCACCTCCTTATAAAGAGCCCATAACTGCGGATGCTTATCGGGCGACTTACCCGTCTCCTCCTTTATGATCTTACGCTGGTTGCTGATAATCCTCTCCAGCAGGCGCAGATTCTCCCGGTCTCTTGAAACATACTCATGGTCATGCCCCTCTTCTCCACCCATCGGAGCATCGCCGTCGCCACGCATTCCGATAGTGACTATATCCTCCTTATCCTTCACCCGGCGTATCCCCTCACGGAAAAACTTGTCAATGGTGTCTTTATTGGTGGCATAATCCCATGCGCCATACTGACTGCGTTTCCTTGCCCACTCCTGATGGTTGCGTGCCATCGGCTCGTGGTGCGATGTGCCCATGATTACGCCCATCTCATCGGCAAGGTCGCTATTTGCCGGATCATCGGCATAGAACGCCCACCCCCACATGGCAGGCCACATATAGTTGCCACGCAGACGCAATATGAGTTCGAAAACCTTACCATAGAATTCATGACCGCCATAATTAGTACCGAAATAATTCTTCACCCATCCCGTCAGGCATGGAGCCTCATCATTAAGAAACAGACCGCGGTATCTCACGGCAGGTTCGCCATTGGTGTAGTCCCCTTTACGGAGAATCAGATTATCCTTATGCTCCACCGGCACGTCAGCCCACCAATACCAGGGGGAGACACCGATCTGTTCCGACATCTCATAGACGCCATAGATTGTGCCACGGCGATCGCTTCCGACAATCACGACAGCCTCCTCCACCCCCGGCATCGGGTTATCTACGAAAGTGATAAGATACTGCTCAGTCTTACCTTTGAGACCGGACACGTCGATCTTTTTCTCCTTGGCAAGCTGACGTATGAATTTGCTGTCGAGAGTGCCTACAATTATCGCCTTCGGACCCTTCACCTCGGAAGAGACCACAGGCATCTTGCCCGACACGTTCCTAAGGTCGGCTGCAAAATTATTCACTGCTATCCCCACACCCTTCTGATCATCCGGATCAAGGATTATGCAGGGCAAACCATTCTCAGAAATCATCGTAAAACACGCAACGGAGTCGCCGGAAGATGATGTGCCGACCGACATGTCATGATCCTTTGCCACCACGGAAAAGGAGATCATCAGTGCTACGGAAGAGGTAATCAGATTTTTAATCATTCACGTATTTTTGTTAGAACGTTTATAGAAATTGTTTTAGTAGATGACAAAAATTAAATTTATGCTGTTAAACACTTAATTTTTAGTCGATTAAATTTGCAAAAGTCCCTGAAAATTAGTAATTTAAAGGAAAAGTTTGGACGCTTTTTCTCATGAAAACTACTAATTTCAAGGACTCGGTCAAAGTTAACCAAATCCTCCCGATTATGCAAGAGCACTTTGGTCAAAGTATGAATTTGGCACGCATAAAACTCATGGCGTTGCTGCTCCATGCACTCTGTGTGGTGCAGACTGTCAGCCTCCACAAACTGGCTGATGCGATGCCTACGGCTGTAGACAAGGATTCCAACCTCAGACGGCTCCAAAGATTCTTTGCCAAGTATGTACTTGACCTTGACATCATAGCCCGTATGATTTTCTCGCTGCTTCCTGTCAAGACCGGTCTTGTGCTGAGCATGGACCGGACCAACTGGAAGTTCGGGGAGTTCAATATAAACATCCTTATGTTGGGCATAACCTATAAAGGGATTGCCTTCCCTTTGATATTCAGCCTTCTTCCGAAACGTGGCAACTCCAACTGGGAAGAACGCAAGAAAATTATGGAACGTTTTATCCGTCTTTTCGGAGCGGAATGCATCGACTGCCTTGTGGCAGACCGCGAGTTCATCGGAAAGGAATGGACAGGATGGCTCAACAGCCGTCGCATACGGTATTACATCCGAATACGTCAGAACTTCTGGATTGTCAAGCCTTCCACCGGTGAGAGAATCCGAGCCTGGTGGCTGTTCAATGATTTGAAGGTCGGTCAGGAGAAATTCTTCCATACGCTCTTTCTTCACAAAGGTGAGTATGTCTATCTTGCCGGCAGCCGGATCAAAAACTCCGATGGTGTTCCGGAATTGCAGATTCTCATATGCTTCAATCGGCCCGAGGAGGCGATTTTGACATACAAAAAACGATGGGAGATAGAAACGGCCTTTAGAGCCATGAAATCTTCCGGCTTCAACATCGAGGATACCCATATGCGTGATATGGACCGCATCGCAAGACTTGTCGCGATGGTCTGCATGGCTCTTGTATGGGCGTATCTCGTTGGTGAACATAAAGATATAAATATTAAACCGATAAGGATTCTGAAACATGGAAGAAAGGCAAAGTCGCTTGTCAAATATGGATTGGAAGAGATTTCGACCATACTTATGCGTCCGACTTATACCCCAAAATTCGATGTTTTCAAATTTTTGTCATGTACTTAAAGAAATTGTTTATAAATTTTTCGGAATCTCTCTATTGCGAAATTAACATTATTATTCCAATCAATGTGACATTCAGTATTCAGAATATGTATCAAAACATTCAATCACGTCAAAGACGTTACATCTCAACTATTTACTGCTTAATTTTATTTAATATTAAAACTCTCCACTCTTTCGTTATTATACGAATAGAAAATAAAATGTTACAATTTCCAAACTGCCGATTATCGATAAGTAAAATCTACTTCTTATCTTTGCAATCTCATAAACATCAGTCTTAACATGAAATTATCTCACATACTGAATACTCTTATAATAGCCGGGGCTCTCTTAACTCCGACATTCACGGCGGATGCCACGAATCCCTATTCGCCGTTAGAGGCACCCACACCGGGAAGGATTACAATCCTTGCGAAGACCCCTTTCAATTCCGGCAAGACGTCGGAGATCACAGAAGCCCGATTCAAGGAGGCGGCAGAGTGCGGCTTCAATGCCGTATCGATAGCCGATTCCGATGATTGCATAGCAAGAGGATTCCGGGCTGCCGCCGGCTCCGGTCTGAAGATAGTGATCTGCCAAGGTTCGAAGGGGATGCAGGAGATGAGCCAACTCGTAAATATGTATAAGGATAATCCCCTCTTAGCGGGTTATGAGATGAGGGATGAGCCGAAGTTCAGCTATCTCCCGGAGCTGAAGGATATCTATGAGAAAGTGCGTGAGCTTGACCCCAAGCACATGGCTTATATAAATCTTGCAGTGGATTTCGGCACAAATGAAGAATTGAAGAAGAAATATATCGGAGAGACAGGATCGCATAATAAATATCTCAAACTAATACAGAAGATATTTCATCCTGTGGTATGGTCGTATGATTTCTATCCCATCGCCTCTCGGCAGGGTAAGACGATAGTCAACGTCACAGATTTCTTCAAATATATGCAACTCTTCCATGATGAGGCGAAGACTACGGGACGACCGTTCTGGACCTATAGCATGTGCATGCCATACGCATATAATTGCGGTGATATCACTCCGGCTGCACTTACAGACGGGACGGCTAACGGGCGTCTGGTACCTACGGAGGGGGAACTGCGGTTTGAGGCATTCTCCTCGTTGGCTTACGGTGCGCAGGGGATTGTGTATTGGGCATACACACAGCGACCGCCGCAGGGACCACTAACCGGCACTACCGCAAAGTATTCAGAATATTATCTGTCGGCACCTATTGATATAGATGGCAACAAGACAGAGATATGGTACAGTGTGCGTAACGTCAACAATGAGATACGAGCATTCAACGACGTGTTCTACGGATGCAAAGTAATTGACGTGGTTCATACCAGCAAGACGTATCCAGGCACCAAGGCATATACTCCGGAGTTCGGATATTTCAAGACACTCGAGACCGGAACGGAGGGCGTGCTGGTATCTCATCTCCACAACAAAGGGAAGGATTACATCATGATCGTTAACCATGATCCTCTACATCCGCAGACAATACAAATAGAATTCCAAAATCCTCGAAAAATAACAGAGATGCTACCGACAGGAAAGCGTAAGCCAGTAACCTCCAAAACGCGCACCCTTTCCCCCGGCGGCTACATCCTCTATCGCCTCAAATAACCCATTATTACACCACAAAGCACACAGAGAACGGAGTGTTTTTTATTTAATCTCCGTGTTCTGCGGTGGTTGATTCAACACAGATTTTTTCACAAGTTATTTTTTTGAAGATTACTTTATAACATTCCATATCTGTTTTTTGTAATTTTGCGTATTAGACAGACCGTGAAATTTTATGAGACGGAGCCTTAGTTCTTTGGGATTATGAGACGGGGTCTTAATCCGGATATAGCCATTCGTATTGCCTAAGTCCTAACATACTGTTTTCCTCCATGGTCACACCTCTTGAATATGACCAGCCAAAGTTTATTTCAGTTGTATTTTCAAGAAGTGTCTCAAGGTTATCGACCAGATATTTAAGGTTTTCAAAATATGGAGCTATAACCTCATCTGCTCTCCACGCTTCCAGCAACCTGTCGTAGTTTGCCTTATCTTTCAGCAACGGGAGCATCAATGCTTTCATGAATGCCTTTGCCAATTTCTGATCAGCAAAACTCATTTTGAATTTAGTCGGCTTGCCATACTCGTCATCAGGTCCGCCAAATTCATAATTCATCAAAATGCCATCCACATTTGCAGGAGACACAGCACTTATCAAATTATATACAAACGTTTTCATCATCAAAGTATCAGTTGGATAACATGTCAGTTCACTGAACCCATCAGAAGAGTTAACCGTAAGCGTCTTTGGCACGTTGATCGTGAACAATCCCTGAGGATCTATAAAAATTTTGAAAGTAGTATTCTTAATATCATAAACACGCATTTGGGAATCAAATGATCCATAACCAATATAGACACCATCCGAACTTTTGAAAAAATTAGAATACCATGATATTGTCGGATTAATTTGAAGAGGAGAATTGTGCAAGTCATAGAATAACAGACCAGAGCATAATCTTCCGGCTAAAGTGGAAATTGACAACAGTATATCGCCGGATTCATTAAAACCATAATCGTCACCCCTTAAAAACGGCGTATCGAGAATAGCATGCAGAATATCGACAGGAGCAATCTTACTTCTGATATCATCCGGATAAGTCGCGCTATCCCAACTTATGATGAATGGGAAGGAGGCATAATGAAGACCTTCATCCCGCATAGGAATATCCATGAAATTATAACTTTCACTGTTTGGTTCATCATACATCGTCCAATTAATATTGGAATAAAAATAATCACTCTCGGATGACTTAGAGTACTGATAATATTTTCCTCTGACCTTCCCTTCGATAAAATATAATGATAACGAAATATGCATCCCCAAAGTGTCAAGTTCACAATCGCAAGAGAAGGAATTGTCTGAACATGGGACAAAGGTAGCAGGGATAGAGACATCTTTCCCAAATTTCAGAAAAGACAATCTCGGGAGTTTGCCTGTCTTGGGAATGCCGGTGACATCGCTTAAATCAAAATCGTCGGAAGTAAATGTAATATATCCCTCATTGTTTTCATTGGCAGTCACCACAAGTTTGTCTTGCGGGCGCATTTTAACCTGATCAATCACGGAACCATGTGAATAATAAGACGTTTCAAGATAAACATCTTCAGAAGAGTAAGTCCTGTTCTCAATCCTCAAGACAGGATCAGAATCCTTGTTGACCATATCTTCCTTCCCACATCCGGCAAGCAATATGGAAGCAAGCAGGCAAAGACAACTAATTGTTTTCATAATTCATACGTTTTTGTAAATCAACCGCAAAAATACATATTAAAAATATGTATCCACATTCATCTTTATTTTTTTTTAATGTATTTAAACAAATTTTAAATAAACTTGTCGATACATTTTTACATGTGCGCAAGAATCATCAATATGATCATGTCGCCGAACTCATGTCGGTGATTGCCTTTGCCAATCCTGCGGAAATCCGGTATGAAGAAGGCAAAACCGACAAGTCTTTCATTATGCTGCCTCTGGTGATGGTGAAGCGAGATTTCCTTTGTAAGTTTGCCGGTGTATTGGCACCCATATCATATTGGTTCCAACCGAATTTTTTTTGGTCAAGTAGGATTCTTTTATGTCCATGCGACAAATTTTAAATGAAAGAGCCGAGAATCTCTATTGATATTTCTATATAAATTTAAACCAATTCAATACACTCTTTGTTATACAATCTATTATCAACCCAATTAACTCTTATCTCACATGATTATTTCAACAAGTTCCTACCCATCTCCTGTCGCGCCTCCCACCCCCGGAGCAATAACGATTCTCGCCAAATCACCGGTCACACCTTATAATCGTGATTATCCAACAGATAAATATGAAGCACAATTCACTTCCGCGAGATTCAAAGAGATTTTTCAATGTGGTTTTAATGCAATTTCCATTGCTGCTGAAAAGGAACGAGATCTTGACATTGCAAAAACTTTTGAACGTGCTGAAGATTCCGGCCTAAAGATTATAATTTGTCAACAAGACAAGGATGAGATGCAGATGAGCAATCTTGTAAATAAATACAAAGACAATCCTTTGCTCGGAGGTTATGAAATGATGGATGAACCTTTGTTTGAAAAACTTTCATGGTTAAAAGCAATTCATGATAAAATCAGGGAACTTGACCCCAAACATCTCGTCTATACCAATCTTGCCGTCGATATGACTCCGTCTTCATCAGAATGGAAAGATCACTTGGGAGACATCGGGACTCTCGAAGAATATCTGGATTACTTTCAAAACATGTTTCATCCAGTACTATGGTCTTATGATTTCTATCCAGTTAGATACTATAATGGGAGAACAATTGTAAGAACCTCAGACTTCTACAAATTTCTACAGATGTTTCATGACAAAGCGAAAAAGGCCAATAGACCTTTCTGGACTTATTCCTTGTGTATGCCTTATGTAGAAAAATGCTATCCTGCTTCGGCATGCGTACTTGGTCCTGATAAAAACGGACGACCTATTCCAACTGAAGGAGAACTTCGTTGGGAAGCCTTCTCCGCATTGGCATACGGTGCACAGGGAATTGCTTACTGGTCATATTCCCAACGCTATTCAGTCAAGAACAGCAATGGAGTTTACGGAGAATACTATACATCAGCTCCGATTGACCTGCAAGGGAATAAGACAGAGATTTGGTATCGGGTGCAGACCGTGAATAGTGAAATCAAAATGTTTAATCATGTTTTCTATGGTTGTGAAGTCATCGATGTCAGACATGCAGGCACGACTTATCCCGGGACAAAGCCTTTCTCCTCCACATTCGGCTACATAAAGACTTTGGAAACAGAAGCACAAGGGGTGATGGTGTCACATCTAAAGAATGGTGATAATGACTTCATTGTCATCGTTAATCACGATCCTTTTAATTTCCAGAAAATCAAACTCGAATTTTCAGATCCTAATTCTATAATAGGCATCTCCCCGGTGAGTCCCAAACCGAATCCGGATGAGGACGATTCTGAAACTACCGGATACACGTATCTCCAACCGGGCGGCTATTTAATTTTCAAAGTGATGTAACAGGCACCTTATAAGCGTGTTTCACAGAAGTTTTGATTTGTATTACTTTATGAAAAATCACTCTGCATTTTCTGCGATTGTTTCACCACGAGGAGCGCGGAGATTACAGAGATTTTTTTGTTTTTGTGATAATAAAAAAACTTCGCGCTCTCTGTGTGCTCAGTGGTTGTTTCACCACGGGGAGCACAGAGAACAGGGAGGGTCATTATTTATTAAGGGTCATTATTTATTATTTGGGTATAGGTAGTGGTATTGTTGCATTCCAAGAGACTTTAGCTCTTCGGTTGTCGCACCTTTGGAATATGACCAACCAAGTTTGATATCTGTCGTGTTATCAAGCATCTCTTCAAGATTATCCACCAGATATTTCAAATCGTCGAAATACGGGTTGGTGGCCTCATCCATCTTCCATGCATCCATCAGTCTGTTGTAATTACCATCATCCTTCAATAGGGGCAACAACAGTGCTTTCAGGAATGATTTTGACAACTCCGCATCCGCGAAAGTCATTCTGAACTTTGTAGCTTTATTTCTCTTATCCACCGGACCAAAGAATTCATAGTTCATAAGGATTCCATTCACATTTGCCGGTGAAACAGCCTTTATGAGATTATATACCAGCATCTTCATCGCAGGAGTGTCAGCAGCATAATAAGAAGGCACTCTGATACCATCAGAATTAGGTGACATTTTCTTCGGAATCCTTATTTTGAAGAGACCCTGTGGATCAATGAATAGCCTAAACGTCGAGTTCTTTATATCGCAGACATTCATATTCGTCTTAAACGATTCAGGTGCTACCACAAAAGGATAACTGCCATCCCATAGATTCTCCGAAACCGCATACCATGATATTTCGGGATGAAAAGACGAACTACTTGAATCGTAAAAATACAATCCTGAACATAATCTGCAAATCAACATCGAGATAGAGATTAGACTTTCACCTGAAGATTCAAAACCATAGATTGATTCCGACAGAAACGGAGTGTTTAGCAGAGTCTGAATGAAATCCTCAGCACTTATCTCTTCCTTTATATTATCTGGATATAGAGAACTGTTCCAACTTAGAATAAAAGGTGACGATTCATAATGAAGACCCTTGTCTCTGACAGGTATATCTGCGATATTGTGACTTACGGCAGTGTTATCATATACCCAATGCCAATCAATACTATTGTATATATTATTATCAAATGGGTAGGTGTATTGATAGAAAGTACCTTTCACTTTTCCATCAATAAATCTTAAAGACAAGGAGATCCTCATACCTAATGTGTCAAGTTTACATTCGCAGGAATATCTACTTGTTTTTTCTTCAACAGCCTGTCCGTTCTCATCATATTTGAATACTTTTTTGTAATTGGGAATGAAGGTGACCGGGATGGAAACCTCTTTACCAAATTTCAGGAATGACAATCTCGGAAGCTTACCATTAGCAGAGATTCCGGCACTATCTCCAAATCAAAATCATCAGTTGCAAAAGTAATGTATCCTTCGTTATTTTCATTTGCCGTCACCACAAGTTTATCTTGCGGACGCATTGCCACCGGTACTTCCCATGAACCATGTATATATTCAGTGGTTTCAAGATACACCTCTTCTGAAGAATATGACCGGTTTTCAATTCTCAAAACCGGTTCCGGCTCCGTTTTCACGACATCATCCTTCCCACATCCGGCAAGTAAAGTGGAAGCGATTAAGCAAAAATAACTTAATTTCCTCATAATCTCTAAGTTTTTATATTTCAATCGCAAAAATACTTCTTTTTATTATTCTCACAAAAAAAATAATCTAATTTTTAATCCGAAAACTCCGTAATCTCTGCGGTTGTTTCACCACGGGGCAATTATTTATCCAGTGCTTCTTTGAGGAGCGGTTCACCTTGGTATATGATGCGATAGTTGGGATTTATGACTTTCCCATCTTTCCCTACCAATACACCATGCGGTGTACCGGTGATATTGAATAATCCAAAAAGACGTGTCCAATCATCACCTGTCACAAATATATGTTCGCCTTTAATCTCCTCATTTCTGAGCCATTTCTTGCAAGCTTCCATCTCATCAATTTTGGCGACATACAACGCCTTGAATGGCTTGTCTGCCAATTCCGCCAACAATGGTTTCTGTGAAATCATCCCCGCCCGACATGGACCACAGCCGATACCCCAGAAATCAATGAACAATACATTCCCTTTATATGGGGATATAATCTTCTGAAAGACATCATTATCTGCACTCGCGTCAATCAATCGGGAAGAGTCGGTCTCTGAATCCAGAGAATTTTCTGCAATCAACACGTTTTTTACAAACTTAGTATATTCCGGCATAAGGATATCGTTTAATGCAACCAAGTCATTATGCCGGATCAGAAGACCCAGAAGTCTTCCATACATTTCAAGATTCTTATTAGAGGGGATTGCGTCAGTATTCATACCATTGATAAAGTCAGAAGTACGCACCATCTGAGCCACAAAACAGTTGCCAACCCCAATAGAATCCAAACGGCTGTCGGCAAGCCGGTATGTCTCCCCAAAGTCATAATCCTGAGAATATGCACACGTGCCCGGAATTATCCTTAATCCCCGGGATGCCATTGCTGCCTGATGGAAAAGGGTATTGAAATCCCATCGGTTGGGCAGGACAATACCGTCCACCATAAGAAGCGGATTATCATATATCAATCCTTTGTGCTTCAGACGTGGGGAAACAAGCTTTCGAAGATCCAGACTTTCCCCCTCTTGATAAGAGAACGTGCCGTCATCATTCTTCTTGAAACCGGGACCTTTTACAAGTTGGAAATCAAGTTCAAGGTCTTCCATTCTCCCGCATATCTTACTTATGGCAATAGCACTAAGGGCATCTTTTGCGAAACTGCTTATCGGCATGTCTCTCAGCAAACCGGGGAGATCTGCCACGACAGAATCAAGAAGCCCGCAAAGACGTTCATTAGTTTTATAAATCTCCGATTCCATTGAATCTGATGTAGCTACATAATATCCACCATACAGGTTATCCAATGAATACCGCTTAGATATAAGACTATCTGTCAAAACGTTAATTACAACTCCATCATCAATATTGCCATCATATCCGAAATAATCGGCAACTTTCCCCATCTGCGGGTCAATGTGAGTGAGCATAGTTGAAACTATCGACAGTGTGTCACCGGGTATTAAAAACAGGTTTTGATGAATATTGCCAAGCTCAAAATAATCAAATTGAGGATAAGCCACAGGCACGTCCAATTCAAAACTGCCGTCAGAGTTTATATTGCCGACATTTACTCTTTCCCTTCTGATGAAATCATTGCCGGTACGTATTGAGAATGTCTGAACCCCACTGCTTGGTGAATAATTCATAATCTTTCCCTTCAGATGAGCTATACCATCTTTTTTGTAGAAATTCAGATCGGCATACTTTCCGGGATCAAGACCCGACCAGCTCTCTAATGAATCGGTCTCCTCTCCCAATATATCCGACATGGTTATCAATCGTGGAATCTCGGTAATATTCTGCTCATCAAGATGATTACCGGTTTCTATTTTCGGCACCATTGCATAAGCCGACAATACAAATGGCAATGTCATAGCCATGTAAGTAGATCTTTTCATTGTAAGAAATCTTTTCATTTTTATAATCAGAAATAATAGTAGAATCAATATTAAAAAATGTCTCCGTGCTCTCCATCCGCTCTGTGGTTGTTTTACCACGCGGAACACGGGAAGCACGGAGATTTTATTGGCTATTTATGCGGAATCAGTATTTGGATAGATCGACGTTGCGCATGTCACCGCTCTGGAGGAATTCCGTGTGGAATGCAAGCGATGCACGAAGTGTGTGCGGGGTCTGTCCACCTGTCGGACCGCCCATGTTGAGATAGTCGGTCAGCAATTCGCGATACATCGGATGGGCACAATGGTTGATGACCTCTTTAGCTCGCTGGATAGGATCCTTGCCACGAAGATCGGCAATACCCTGGTCAGTGACGATTATGTCTACAGAGTGCTCAGAATGATCCATGTGGGAAACCATCGGCACGATATTCGAGATTTTACCCTCCTTGGTGATTGACGGGCAAGAGAAGATAGATACGTAGGCATTACGTGCGAAGTCGCCCGAACCACCGATACCGTTCATCATACGGGTGCCTGTCACGTGTGTAGAATTGACATTACCAAAGATGTCAACTTCAAGCGCAGTGTTCATGGCGATTACACCGAGACGACGGATTACCTCCGGATTGTTGGAGATTTCCACCGGACGGATCACCACCTTCTCCTTGAAGAACTCAATATTGTCGATGACGTCCTGCTCCACCTCGTTGGATACGGTCAGTGAGCTTGTGCTGCCGAATTTGCAACGACCTTTCTTCATGAGATCGATGACTGCATCCTGAATTACCTCAGTATACATTGCGAAGGGAGGAATCTCCTTGGCATCGGCAAGACCATAAAGCACAGCATTTGCCACGTTACCCACACCACTCTGTATGGGGAGAAATGACGACGGTATTCTTCCTGCCCTCATCTCTCCGATAAGGAAATCGCAGACGTTTGCACCAATCTTGTTTGTCACCTCATCGGGATTGGAGAATGCCTTCACTCCGTCGAAAGAGTCGCTCATCACGACGCCTACAATCTTCTCCGGATCAAGCTTGAGCACCGGAGAACCGATACGGTCATTGGGATGGAAGATAGGAATCACGTCGCGGTTAGGGGGATCAAGCGGCAGATAGATGTCGTGCAATCCGAAAAGAGCATGATGCAGTTTCTCGTTAAGCTCTATGATGATTTTCTTTGCATACTTGGCATAAGTCGGCACGTTGCCCACACCCATACCAACCACCACTGTACCGTCATCCTTGATGTCGCTCACCTCTATGATGGCAAAGTCAAGCTCGCCATAGAATCCATAGCGGAATTTCTGTGCAAGTTCCGAAAGATGAAGGTCGAAATAGTGGCAATCGTGAGCATTGATACGCTTACGAAGGTCAGGAAGATTCTGATAGGGAGTACGCATGCCTATAGCATTCGCACGCGCAAGCACACCGTCGCAACGGTCGCTTGTAGATGCGCCGGAGAAAATGTTGATCTTAAATTCTTTTCCTTCAGCGTGAAGACGTTCAGCCATTTCTGCTATCGCAGTCGGAACCACTTTTGGAGCTCCCGGGGCTGTGAAACCGGAAAGACCAACGTTGTCGCCATTATGAAACAACGATGCGGCCTCCTGGGGTGATAAGACAGGAAATCTCATTTTGTATATTTTTAGTTGTTTCCACATGCGGAAAAATGACCGGCTCTCTCAATGTTGTGCAACACCATAAACATTCTTCCGCATTTTATTCGCAAAATTAGCGAATTAATTCCATTCAACCAACCGTATTGGCATAAAAAGCACAGAGCGACAGGATAAAAAAGCGAGTATTCAGCAACAAGTTGACGTGCCTGTATTGTTATAAGTAGTAGGTCTTATCAAGTAAGTACCTACACCAATAAATCATCTCATTGAAGTCATTTACGAAATATGAATACAAACGACACTTCGTCTCACATCTCCACATCCCCCGGAGCTATTCCCGATGTCTCCACAAATACCTCCTCCCTCATTCCCTCTACCACATCCGTCTCCGATTCCGGACATTCCTACAAGAATGCGGTCAGGGAATACTTGGGGAAAGGACTGCGCTATGTCGTTCCACTCGTCATATCGGTATGCCTTCTTATATGGCTGTTTCATAAAGTCAATTTCCATGACGTAGTGACTACGGTCAAGGATGGATGCAATTTCTGCTGGATTGCAGTGATGATGCTTCTGACCATGCTGTCGCGCATGATCCGTGGAGTGAGATGGGGTCTTCAGCTTCGTGCTGCCGGCGTGAAGAGAATGCCGGTGGTGTGTGAATGGGTCACGATATGGGGAGCGTATGCCCTCAACATCGTCTTTCCGCAGCTCGGCGAGGCGTGGCGGTGCGTGTTTGTTAGCCGCAGGGAGAAGACGCAACTCTCCACCGTAATCGGCACGGATGTGGGCGACCGGGGTTCAGACCTCGTGGTCATCCTTGTGCTGCTGGGCGTGTCGCTCGTGGTGGCACACCCTTTCATCTCTGATTTCATCAACAGATACTCCCTCGGAAGAGATATGCGCGACATTACTGACGACCCTGTGGTATGGATAGGTCTCGGCATCGTCGTCGGCGGCTTATGGGCGATACTGCATTTCTGCAAGACTATGATATGGGTGAAACGTCTCGACACCAATCTCGACAGGATATGGGATGGCTTCAAAGTGATATTCACCATGAAGAAATGGTGGCTCTATCTCCTGCTGACCATTGCAATATGGGTATGCTATTTCCTTCAGACGTATGTAGTGTTCTTCGCATTCCCGTTCACACACAAACTCATCACCGACCCCCACATGGCGTATGGGCTAATTCCGGGGCTGGTGGTGTTTGTATTCGGATCGATGTCAATGGCGATACCCTCCAACGGCGGTCTTGGTCCCTGGAACCTTGCCATCATGTTCGCTCTCTCGCTTTTTGGCATATCCAACACTGAAGGGACAGCATTCAGCATCGTGATGTGGAGCTGCCAGGCTATTATGATCATTGCGCTTGGAGTATTCTCCGCAATATACGTTTCCACCACGTCCGGCAAAGGTGGAGATACCACACAAAATACATCGACATCAGCCGCAAAGGCATAATAAAACTCCCGGCATAGTTTCGACCATGCCGGGAGTTTCATATTTTCAAGCAGTAAGAAGGAACTTACTTCTTAGCGATTTTCTTGTAGCCGTACTGAGCATCCTTGCCAAGTTCCTCCTGGATGCGGAGAAGCTGGTTGTATTTAGCCATACGGTCAGAGCGGCTTGCAGAACCGGTCTTGATCTGACCAGCGTTTGTAGCCACAGCGATGTCAGCGATAGTAGCGTCCTCAGTCTCGCCTGAACGGTGAGAGATGACAGCTGTGCAGCCGTTGCGCTGAGCCATCTCAACTGCACGGAGAGTCTCAGTGAGTGAACCGATCTGGTTAACCTTCACGAGGATTGAGTTAGCGCAACCCTCAGCGATGCCACGCTCGAGATATTTAACGTTAGTAACGAAGAGGTCGTCACCTACGAGCTGGCAACGGTCACCGATACGGTCGGTAAGCATCTTCCAGCCTTCCCAGTCGTTCTCAGCCATACCGTCCTCGATAGAGTCGATAGGATATTCGTTAACGAGTTCCTCCATATAGTCTACCTGCTGCTCGCGAGTACGCTTGGGAGCGTCTGCACCCTGCTTCCAAGTATAATCGTAGATACCATCTTTGTAGAACTCAGAAGAAGCAACGTCAAGACCGATAGTCACGTCCTTACCGGGCTCGTAACCTGCTTTCTTGATAGCCTCCATGATTACGTTGAGAGCGTCCTCAGTACCGTCAAGGTTGGGAGCGAAACCACCCTCGTCACCTACAGCTGTGGAAAGACCACGAGCCTTAAGCACTGACTTGAGGTTGTGGAATACCTCTGTACCCATACGGATAGCCTCTTTGAAGCAGCATGCGCCTACAGGACGGATCATGAACTCCTGGAAGCAGATGGGAGCGTCAGAGTGAGCACCACCGTTGATGATGTTCATCATAGGCACGGGGAGCACGTAGCTATTTGCACCACCGATATATTTGTAAAGGGGAAGACCGAGATAGTCAGCGGCTGCCTTAGCAACTGCGAGAGAAACGCCGAGGATAGCGTTTGCACCGAGGTTAGATTTTGTCGGAGTGCCGTCGAGAGCGATCATAGCCTCGTCTACTGCAATCTGATCAAGTGCGCTCATACCTTTGAGAGCCTCAGCGATAGGACCGTTCACGTTAGCTACGGCTTTCTGTACGCCTTTGCCCATGTAGCGGCTCTTGTCGCCGTCACGAAGCTCAAGAGCCTCGTTTACGCCTGTAGATGCTCCGGAGGGAACAGCTGCACGACCGAATGCACCGCTTTCGAGATATACGTCAACTTCTACTGTAGGATTGCCACGGGAATCAAGCACCTCGCGACCGATAATCTTTTCAATTTTCATGTCTTGAATATGATTTAAAACATTAGTTCTCAATATTTATTTTAAGCGACGACCCGCAACGTTCTATTTTCTTTCCTACTGCCGCCGCTCTTCTAAAAGGATGGCATACCCTTTTCGTCTGCAAATTTAGAAATAATTTCTCATATTATCCATATTCCACGAAATTTTTTAACCAATTTTACATCCTTTTATATCAACTTACCTCCGGAAAGGGATGGTCTATGACTTATTTTTTGTAATTTAGCGTAATTTTTGAGTCAAAACACAAGCTGACCATAAACCAATGACCACACAGCAACTCACCGACCTGACCCTCTCGATGCTCGCGTTCGTGCCAAATGACCGGCAGCTCGCGCTTATCCATGCCCTATCCTCGTTTATCATCAACAGGGGACCTCGCGACGTATTCGTACTTAACGGATATGCCGGTACGGGAAAGACCTCCGTGATGGGTGCCACGGTGAAGGCATTGCGCATGTCAAACGTCAAGACATTCCTTCTCGCCCCGACGGGAAGAGCTGCGAAAGTGGCGGCGGCAATGTCAGGCGACAAGGCTTCGACCATACACAAACGTATCTTCCGCGGCGACTCCACAAACCCAAGCAACACCACATTCTTCCTCGCCGAGAATAAGGATGCCTACTCCTTATTTATAGTGGATGAGGCTTCACTCGTCACCGACGGTCAATCCTTCTCCTCATCGCTGCTTCAGCAAATGTGTCGCCACGTCTATGGTGCTCCCGGATGTGCCATGATTTTAGTGGGGGATCTCGCACAGCTTCCCCCGGTGGGACAGTCGGACAGCCCCGCGATGAATCCGGAACGATTAAGGCAGATTGGACTGAACCCGATATTCTTCACCCTCGACCTCCCCGTGAGGCAGTCGGCAGGGAGTGGGATACTCCACAACGCCACCATCATCCGGAAGTTTCTTTTCGGCAACCAAGACAGCAGCCAGTTCAGTCTCTACACACGCAACTTTCCCGACGTGACGGTCATATCATCACAGGAACTTGCCGACTCGCTATCCGACTCATGGGGCAGCGTCGGACAGGATGAGACGCTAATAGTCACACGTTCGAACCGACGCGCCAATAATTTCAACCGCGCAATACGCAACATGGTAATGTATGCCGACGCGCCACTCCAGCAAGGCGACCGCATCGTGATTGCCAAGAATGATTATTATTGGAGCAAGATCAACAAGCTGAAGAATTTCATAGCCAACGGAGAGACAGCGGAAGTGACATGGGTAGGTAAGAATGAGAAGGCTTACGGCAGATGGTTTGCGGAAGTGGAGCTGAAACTGCCCGACACCCCTACTCCGGTGGCAGCCAAAATCATGCTCCGCAGCCTTATCGCCGACGGTCCGACAGTGCCGCGTGAAGAGATGGAACGTTTTTACAACCGCGTCATGGCGGAGTATGACGGAGAACTCTCTCATAAGATAAAGGGTGCTCTTGAAGACCCGTTCTATAATGCCCTGCATGCCAAATATGCTTACTGCGTCACCTGCCACAAGGCTCAGGGAGGACAATGGCGACACGTCTACGTCGACATGGGTGCCATAGATCCCGAGGCGATCGGGAGCGATTTCTACCGCTGGCTCTACACTGCCGTGACACGCGCCACGGAACGCCTTTTCATCATAAATCCCAGTATACCCTGCGTCTGACCCGGAGTGAGATTTCTCATGACAAGATTTCTTGTATTATATCATGCCAAAATGACGGTATAAACCGCATTATGACCTCTTATTGAAGAAATATTTCTCTAATACAGATATTTTTCGTAACTTTGTCGCCAAAAGTTTCGAACATTTTATCCCAAAGGTAAAAAACAACAACAGATTAAGAATGAAAGCATACGTTTTCCCGGGCCAGGGTGCTCAGTTCGTAGGCATGGGTAAAGACCTCTACGAGACAAATGCAGAAGCTCGCAAACTCTTTGACGAGGCAAACGAGATTCTCGGTTTCCGTATCACAGACCTCATGTTTGAAGGCACAGAGGACGACCTCAAGCAGACAAAGGTGACACAGCCCGCCATCTTCCTCCACAGCGTGATTCTCGCCAAAAGTCTTGGCGACGAGTTCAAGCCAGACATGGTAGCCGGTCACAGCCTCGGAGAGTTCTCAGCACTCGTGGCAGCCGGTGCTCTCTCATTTGAGGAGGGACTCAAACTTGTGTCAGCCCGTGCACACGCCATGCAGAAGGCATGTGAGGCACGCCCCTCAACAATGGCAGCAGTGCTTGCGCTTCCCGATGCCAAGGTAGAGGAGCTTTGCGCTGAAGTAGACGACGTTGTTGCTCCCGCCAACTACAACTGCCCCGGTCAGGTGGTAATCTCCGGCACAGTGGAAGGTATTGATGCCGCATGCGAGAAGATGCTTGCTGCCGGTGCAAAACGTGCAATGAAGCTTAAAGTGGGCGGTGCGTTCCATAGCCCTCTCATGCAGCCTGCACAGGAGGAGCTCGCAGAGGCTATCGCAGCAGCGAAATTCCAGACTCCCGTATGCCCCGTATATCAGAATGTAGACGCCAAGCCTCACACAGATCCTGAAGAGATCAAGGCTAACCTCATCAAGCAGCTCACCGCTCCGGTGCGTTGGACTCAGGACGTAGAGGCTATGATCGCTGACGGTGCCGATGAATTTATCGAGCTTGGTCCCGGCTCTGTGCTTCAGGGTCTGGTGAAGAAAATCAACCGCGGAGTTGCCACTTCCGGCAAGCAGTAATCACCACGCAAAAAGGAGACACTCATTATGAACGTAGCAATAGTAGGCGCCAGTGGCGCAGTAGGTCAGGAGCTTCTCAAAGTGCTTGACGAGCAGAATTTTCCCGTAGACAATCTGCGTCTCTTCGGTTCGCCGCGCAGCGCAGGTTCAGAGTATGAGTTCCGCGGCAAGAGAGTGGTTGTAGAGCTTCTGTCGAAAGATTCCGACTTCTCCGGCATAGACATTGCCTTCACTTCAGCCGGTGCGGGCACTTCAAAGGAATATGCCGACGTGATCACTCGCCACGGTGCAGTCATGATCGACAACAGCAGCGCGTTCCGTATGGATGCTGACGTGCCTTTGGTGGTGCCGGAAGTAAACGGAGAGGATGCCCTCGACCGTCCGCGCAATATAATCGGCAACCCTAACTGTACAACGATACAGATGGTGGTGGCTCTGAAGCCTATCCACGACCTCTCCCCCATCCGCCGTGTGCACGTGGCAACTTATCAGGCTGCCAGCGGCGCGGGTGCTGCTGCCATGCAGGAGCTTATCAACCAGTATAAGGAGCTTGCCGACGGCAACGCGCCGACAATCGAGAAGTTTGCTTATCAGCTTGCATTCAACCTCATCCCCCACGTAGACGTGTTTACCGAAAACGGCTATACGAAGGAGGAGATGAAGATGTATAACGAGACGCGTAAGATCATGCATTCCGACGACATCAAGGTCAGCGCAACGTGTGTGCGCGTTCCCGTTCTGCGTGCTCATAGCGAGGCTATCTGGCTTGAGACTGAGCGTCCGCTCTCTACAGAGGAGGTGCTTGCTGCCTTTGAGAAGGCTCCAGGTCTGATCGTCAAGGATAATCCTGCCGAGAAGGAATACCCGATGCCGCTCGACATCACAGGCAAGGATCCCGTATATGTAGGACGTCTGCGCAAAGATCTCTGCGATCCCAACGGGCTCAGCTTCTGGGTAGTAGGCGACCAGATAAAGAAAGGCGCCGCCCTCAACGCCGTCCAGATCGCGCTCTGGCTCCTTGAGCATGACGACCGCCTGAAAAAGTAAGACGAAATATACAATCGGTAATCAAAAAAATCACCCCCGCAGTCATTTCTCATAGACTACGGGGGTGATTTTTATTAACTAATCCATATATGCTTCTGTGGGAATCGGATTAGCGTTCGGCACGCATGGGATTGGAAAGGAAATCCTCGTAGGCGAGTCGCAATCCATCGGGAAGTTCTGTCCTGTAGTTCCATCCGAGAGCCTGCGCCTTGCTCACGTCAAGGAGTTTGCGGGGCGTGCCGTTAGGTTTGGAAGTATCCCATACAATCCTCCCTTCATAACCGACAGTCTTTGCCACAAGTTCGGAAAGCTCCTTTATTGTCAGTTCCTTCCCGGTGCCGGCATTCACAGTCTCGTTGCCACTGTAATTATTCATCAGGAACACACAGAGGTTTGCAAGGTCATCCACGTAAAGGAACTCCCGGAGCGGACTGCCGTCGCCCCAACATACCACTTCCTTCAATCCATTCTCCTTTGCCTCGTGGAAGCGACGGATAAGAGCCGGAAGCACATGGCTATGCGTAGGATGATAGTTATCGTTCGGTCCATATAGGTTTGTAGGCATCACCGATATATAGTCGGTGCCATACTGACGGTTTAGATACTCGCAATATTTCAGACCACTGATCTTCGCCAAGGCGTATGCCTCATTCGTCTGTTCGAGAGAGGAGGTCAACAGACATGATTCGGGCATCGGCTGAGGGGCAAGACGCGGGTAAATACAGGATGAACCGAGAAATTCCAGTTTCTTGCAACCGTTGCGCCACGCAGCGTTTATGACGTTCATCTCAAGCATCATGTTCTGATACATGAAATCTGCCGGATGCGATGCGTTTGCCTCAATTCCGCCCACCTTTGCTGCTGCCAAAAACACGTATTCCGGACGTTCGGCGGCAAAGAAATCATCCACTGCCTTTTGATTCACAAGATCAAGTTCGGCATGAGTACGGGTGATAATATTCTCATATCCTTGACGTTTCAACTCCCGCACAATGGCAGAGCCTACCATTCCGCGATGACCCGCCACGTAAATTTTTGAATTCTTTTCCATAAATTCATCTAATGATTAACAACGTAACCTCCTTAAATTATTTCATACGACCAATCAGAAATAGTGCGTAATTCCGTAGAGAAATTCACGCCCACCTTCACCACAGTCCTGTCCCTTGCCTCCCATGACAAAGAATATCCTTTAGATGATATTTGACGCAATGCCTCGGAAGGATTCCGATCAATCTTAAATTCAAACACATAGACTCGCCACGGAGTCTGCGCCACCATGTCAACCCTTCCGGCTGATCGCGAAACCTCACATTCTGAGTTTGCTCCTAACATCATAAATATCATATACAGGCACAAGTGAAGATGTTTCTCCATAGGTTTGTTATCAATAATCTGATATGGCACACTTGCCAACAACCCTTTAAGAGTACGCATCATTCCATCTACATCGCCATTATTAATAGCCCTGCGTAGTGTCTGCTGTATGTCTTCAATCTCAAATCCGGCATCACCCTCCACAAACTCAGGAATAAGAAGATTGACCAAAGAAGACTGCACTTCCTGATTGGGTATACCAAGGCGATAATAACCGTCGCCATCAAAATCCCGTATGGTCAGATAACCTGTCTGGAAAAACAGAGACAATGGATTATCAACTGAAAACGGAGTAGACAATTTTTCAAACGACACCCACTTTTCTGTCAAGTCTTCTAATCTAAAACGAGATTTCTTTAAGAACTTTGCCAATATCCTTGACGAACCGGTCATTATCCAATACGGATCCAATTGCCTGGAATCTAATGCACTCAATAGACTAAATGGATTGAATACGTATTCCTTTGCACGTGTAAACCGATAGCCGTCATATTTATTTATCAACAATTCTATCGTCTTGTCACATGGATAATTATACGATTCCGCAAGTTCCTTTATTCCTGATGACAAATAACGCAACATCTCCTCCTTTGTAATACCGAGCAACGTGCCGAAACGTGCGTCCATACTTATATCCGACGGATTATTAAATCCGGAAAAGAGCGTTGTGTTGCGAAACCGCGACACCCCGGTGACGAATGCAAATTTTATATAACGGTCTTGCGATTTAAGTACAGAAAAGAATGGGCGTAAAGCCACTGTCGCTTGCTGCAACTTCTCCTCATCCTGAAGAAGATCAAGAATACCCTTGTCGTATTCATCAATCAGCACCACCACATTCCTACCCGTTTTCTTTGCCAATATCCTTATCAATTCAGAGAACAGACTTCCCAACGTGTATTCATCCGGATACCAACCGTCTTTTTCGGGATCAACGCCATATTCCTCCGCAATATTTTTGATCATGAGACGTAAATCCTTCTCAAAATTCAGGATTTCACACTCGTTCATTGTTGCAAAATCAATATGCACTACCGGATATTCAATCCATTCTTTCTCCAGATCGTATATTGTCAAGCCTTCAAACAACTCTTTCTTACCTTTGAAAAAAGCTTCCAAAGTAGATAATAAAAGACTCTTTCCAAATCTGCGCGGACGCGACATGAAATAATATTTCTTACGGAATAATTCCGGAAATATTGAGGTCTTGTCTATATATACGTAGCCACCCTTCCGCAATTCCTCGAAAGACTGCACTCCAATCGGATATTTTATAGAATCATCAGGCATATTAAAATGTAGTGATTTATTTCTGATAAACTTCAATGCAAAAATAAACAAATCACATGACATTTCAAAATCCGGAAATCGTCCAAGAATAAATTGATAACGTCATAAATAAAAAATTACGTGCCCACTTCCGTTTGCAGGTTAAGCTACAAATGGAAGAGGGCACATAGACATTTACCCCACACAATACCAGATGAGGTTTTCTATGGATTATTCCATGTTATTTTGCACGTTTGCTATCCCAGATAAGGTATCCGATGAGAAGCAGGTAAGCCACGCATCCGAGCATCTGCGTCATCTCGTAGCTGCCTGGAGTCTGATATTCAAACCCTACGAAGCGGGTGATTGCAGCAAACACTCCGAACAATGCACCGCCGGCGATAAGACCCGACGAAATCAGAGTGCCACGGTCACGACGGGCATCATTGACAGCCTTATCCTTGGAAGAATTGCTGACGTAGTATGCGATAGCACCGCCGACAAGCATCGGAGTATTGAGCGACAAGGGGATGAACATACCCAGACAGAATGCCAATGCCGGCACACCAAGCCAGTTAAGGATGCAGGCAAGAATAGCACCTACCATATACAGAATCCATGGAGTGTCACCACCCATCATAAGCGGCTCAATCACCTTTGCCATTGCATTTGCCTGCGGAGCCACAAGCGCATCATCTCCGGTGAAACCATACACCTGGTTGAGAAGCATGATGACACCACCGACTGTAGCCGCCGACACGAGAGTGCCGAGGAATTTCCAACTCTCCTGCTTCTTTGGAGTGGAACCGAGCCAATAACCGATCTTGAGGTCGGTCACAAAACCGCCTGCCATCGAGAGTGCCGTGCAGACAACACCGCCTATCACCATCGATGCCACGATACCGGATGTGCCGTTAAGACCTATACCAACAAATATCGCGGAAGCGATGATGAGGGTCATAAGAGTCATCCCTGACACGGGATTCGAGCCTACTATCGCAATTGCATTAGCAGCAACAGTAGTGAAGAGGAATGCTATGACAGTGACTACAAGCCATGCCACGAATGCCTGCCACAACGTGTTGATAACGCCTGCCCAGAAGAAGATGAGAACTGCTACAAGGGCTATTACGATAAAGAATACGATATGCTTCATCGAGATATCCATCTGCCAACGCTGTTCCTTTACAGAGGATGCACCACCTTTAAGCTCTCTGCCGGCGAGTCCGACAGCTTGCTGGATGATGGGCCATGACTTTATGATGCCTATGACACCTGCCATAGCTATACCGCCGATGCCTATCAGTCGCGCATAATCCTTAAACAACGCATCCGATGACATTGACACCAGTTCCGGGCTGCCATACGTGCCCATCAGCGGGATTATGATCCACCATACGAATATCGATCCGGCGAATATTACAAAAGCGTATTTCAGACCCACGATGTAGCCCAATCCGAGAAGAGCCGCACCCGTATTGCAACTGAGCACCAGCTTAGTCTTCTCCGCCAAAACCTGTCCGGCAGTAGATGCCATTGAAGTCACCGTCTCTGCCCACCATCCGAACGTAGCCACAAGATAATCGTAGATACCGCCTATGAGCGACGCCACGACAAGAGTCTTTGCCTGTCCTCCCTCGGCTGAATCCTTCGACTGGCTCGACACGAGCACCTGAGTGGTGGCTGTTGCCTCCGGGAAGGGATACTTGCCGTGCATGTCTTTCACGAAATATTTACGGAACGGGATAAAGAATAATATTCCGAGTATGCCGCCCAATAACGACGACAGGAATATCTGATAGAACTCCACCGTGATGTCGGGATACTTCGCCTGAAGGATGAAGAGAGCGGGGAGGGTGAAGATCGCTCCCGCCACAATCACACCCGAACATGCGCCGATGCTCTGTATAATCACATTCTGTCCCAATGGATTCTTCTTGCCGAGGGCATTGCTCAACCCCACGGCTATTATGGCGATCGGGATAGCCGCCTCAAACACCTGCCCCACTCTCAGACCGAGATATGCGGCAGCCGCCGAGAAGATTATCGCCATTACAATACCGGTGACTACTGAATAAGGAGTCACCTCTTTCTGGTCGTGGGCGGGATGCATCACAGGTGTGTAGCTCTCGTCAGCCCCCAGTTCGCGAAAAGCGTTTTCCGGCAGTCCGGTGCCGGTCATGATGTCGTCTTCGTTCTCTTTCATGTAATGTATATGTTTTATGATTAGATTTGTCAAGCAGCATGACCAAGCCGTCAAGACTTCCACTTGCGCGAATTTAATAAAAAATTAGTTGTTTTAAAAATTTTTTGTAATTTTGTATGTCACTTATCAACTGATATCTGTTACTCATTATTATACACCTATAAATCTCAAACAGCATGATAGACAATATCTCTTTGATGCACCGCGCAAAGGCGCAACTTGCCGACAATTGGATGAATGCGGCAATCGGCACACTGATCTACCTCGTCATCATGGGTGCGGCATCGTGCACCTACATCGGCGAACTCGTTCTCTTCGGATCGCTATCGTTCGGCTACTTCCTATTCATCGGCTGTCTTGTCGACACAAAGGCAATGAACCTCAACCTACTTTTCAAGGGCTTCGACCGTTTCGTAGAGACGCTAATTGCCGGATTGCTTTACTCCGTAGCAGTCAGCATCGGCACCGCCCTACTGATTGTGCCGGGCATTATCATCGGTCTGGGCTTCTCCATGACGTTCTTCATCATGGCAGATGATCCCAATATCTCCGGCATCGACGCCCTAAAGATGAGCTGGAACCTCATGAACGGACAAAAGATGAATCTCTTCTGCCTATACCTCCGCTTTATAGGCTGGATGATTCTCGCAATCATCACCTGCGGCATCGGTTACCTCTGGCTGGCACCCTACATGACCGCCACAACCCTTAACTTCTACCGCCAGCTCCGCTACGGCACCTGCTGACACATCATGCACATCCGTTCACGACATCATGCACATCATGCCGTGACATCATGCACATCATATATTTGTGAGCATTTTGCACAACACAATATATGATGTGCTTGATGTTTTATCATGATGTGCATAATGTTTATGCTTGATGTTTGTGCATGATGTATTTTTTTGGGGATACCGTTTAAACTTTCGCAGGCGACAGATGTCATAAGAAAGATTGAATTACGATGAAACTATGAACTTAAAATTTCTAATGCCCGTATGCATGGGCATTCTCCCTCTGACGGCTCTCGCTGCCGGAGACATTACAGGTAAGGTTATCAACAAGGAAACAGGCGATCCGATGGATTTCGTGACTGTGCAGCTCGTGAATGCAGCTACCGGCAAACCTCTTCCGATCGGCACCAATACCGATGAGAATGGCGTATTCATTCTAAAAGGTGTGAAGGATGGCAAATATATAGTCAAGATTTCAAATGTAGGCAGTATAGACCAGGAGCGTCCGGTAGAAGTGAAGAAGGACGACATTGATCTCGGCACACTCCGTCTTGCAGACGACACTAAACTTCTTCAGGAAGTGGTGGTAGAAGGGATACGCAGCCAGATGCGTTTCGAACTCGACAAAAAAGTGTTTAGCGTAGACGCCAACGTCACAGCCGCCGGGCAATCAGCATCCGAACTTCTCGAATCAATACCATCCGTAGAAGTTGACCAGGATGGTGAAGTGTCGCTCCGAGGCAACTCCTCAGTGACAATATGGATAAATGGCAAGGAATCCGGACTTACCGCCGACAATCGTGCGCAGATTCTCGAACAGATTCCGGCAGAGACCATCGACAAAATCGAGGTCATCACCAACCCTTCGGCGAAATACAGTCCGGAAGGCACTGCGGGCATCATCAATATCGTACTCAAGAAGAACCGTAAGGCGGGATATTACGGAAGTGCCGAAATAAGCGGCAACTCCCGTGGCGGCGGCAATGCAGGTGTCAATGTCAATCTCAACAGCAGTAAGGTCGATGCTTTCGCCGGCGTGGGATTCCGTATGCGCCATGCAAAGGGCGGCTCCTTAATGAACCGTGAGTTTACCAACGGCACATACACAAAATCCGAAGGGGAAAGCCCATCGCATGGCAACGGACTATTCTTCCGTCTCGGAGCTACGGTGCATCTGACTGACAAGGACGACATTGCAGCCAATGGATTCGGAATGTTTGGTCACAACTGGGGACATTCCACTACCAACTACCATTCCAACGTTCCCGGCAACTGGCTATCTAACCTTGATTATTCCCACAACCGTGGCGACCACCGTGGTGCACATGCCGAACTTAGCTACACACATAAATGGCGCGACAATCACGTGCTTGACATCACAGGCTCGTTCAACAATTGGAGCGGACCAAACAACAGGTCGTACCTTCAGGATATCACATACGCTGACCGCGAGGAGACAATCTACCAGGAGCAGAACATGGACATGAGCAACCGTTCGTGGGAAGTGAAAGTGGACTATACTAACCAGTTCAACGAATATCTGAAGCTCGAGGCTGGCTATAATGGCAACTTCGGCAAGGAAAATACCCCTACCGACACCTATACCGGCACCTCTGCCGCCGATATGACCCAAGATCAGGATCTCTACAACCGCTTCATATATAAGAACAATATCTCCGCACTCTATGCGACGCTGGGCGGCAAGGTTAAGAACTTCAGTTTCTCAGCCGGATTGCGTGCCGAGAGCTGGCAGGTACGCACCCGCTCGCTTGGGTTCGGTCAGACGGAGAGTGACGTCGAGGAGTTTAAGAAAAACAATTTCGCGCTCTTCCCCTCGGCTTTCATCTCATGGTCGCTTCCACATGACAACGAGATGCAGATCAACTATACCCGTCGTCTGCGTCGCCCGTGGGGAGGAATGCTCAACTCGTTCCGCGACATATCAGATCCCACCAACATATCATACGGTAATCCGGAGTTGGAACCTATGTATTCAAACGCCTTCGAGTTGAACTACATCAAGAGCTGGACCTACCACATGATAAGCCTCTCAGCATACATGCGCACATCCACCAACATGATGAACCGCATCAGCTATCTTGACAACGACGTCATGTACACCACCTGGGCGAACGTGGCTGATCAAGTAAATTCGGGATGTGAGATTGTGGTGAAGAACTCCCTTTTCAAAAGCCATCTTGACCTCACCACCACCGTCAATCTATACAACAACCATATCAGTGCGTGGAACTACGACTTCAAGTCGGAAAGCGGCAACATCGTACCCATCAGCGGCGACAAGCAGAACAGTTTCGCATGGGATGCCCGAATGATGGCAAACGTTCGTCTCCCCTGGTCGCTCTCGCTTCAGGCTACAGGCAACTACAATTCTAAGATGCTCTCTGCACAAGGTTCTCGTCAGGGAGGCTGGAGCGTCGACCTTGGCGTGAGAAGAGTGTTTGGAGCATGGTCATTCTCCGTCAACTGCCGCGATCTCTTCGATTCGCGACGATTCAAGAGCACAACCACCGGACCTGACTACACGCAATATAACGAAAGATGGAGAAACGGACGCACCGTCCGCCTCACCATCAAATATTCATTCGGCAACATGAAAGCCAAACCGTCGAAAAATGAGGGCGAACCCATGGACGGCAGCGGCTATGGCGACTGCGGCGATATGTAGGTGTCACTTGCGGTCATACGAGCCTACAGATTGAAATAGAACGTGCCTGTTGACAATACTGTGTAGAAATCATAGTAGACGCCACGAAGGTAATAATTGGTGTTGTAAGCCGCCACGTTCAGACCACGGTTCCACATGTCGGTCCAAGGATTGTAGGCAGCCAGCACGGTGACATCGTAATCAACACCATTGTAGACGTAAGCTACCCTCATCGGTATTGTTCGCCACACTCCCGTAGCATCATATCCGCATGCAATGACGTTGGTCTCCCCCTGATTGGTCCACGACGGTGAGGGTATGGGCGCGGAAGGATAGTTAGTCCATCCCGGACCCCAGCCGGGTCCCCAGCCTGCCCCCCAACCGGGACGATAACCCGGCATGCTTGGCGACGGGATCACCGGACCGGGCATTCCACTCCCTATAGGATTAGGTCTGAAACTGCCACCTGTGCCCGGAGCCGGCAGACTGTTCTGGGCATATATGGACATCGCCGACAACACAGCGACAAACAACACAACCAATACACGGAGCAAGCCTCTTGCTCCGTTTCTCTTTTTATATACATCCTCTTTCATAGCATATCCTCACTTTCCTATAATATTTAATATCAATTAATATTTAATATCAATCTGATCTCCATTGTTTGAATAGAGCAAAATTCAATCATTTTCACTTACAACAAATTGAGACAGGTAAAAGGTCGGGGAGTTTTTCATCCGAAATCCCAAAATTTACACTTTTTATGACAATCTCACTGCGTCATTCCCATTTTTTTTGTAAATTTGCAAATTAATAATCACAATAGGCTCCACGGGGCCCCGATAACCTTCAACAAATAATGGCAAAACAGGAAGACGTTTTCAAGACCATTGTAGCCCATGCTAAGGAATATGGGTTTGTGTTTCAATCAAGCGAAATTTACGACGGACTCTCCGCAGTGTATGACTACGGACAGAATGGCGTTGAACTAAAGAATAATATCAAACGCTACTGGTGGGAAGCGATGACAATGCTCCACGACAATATCGTGGGTATCGATTCCGCAATCTTCATGCATCCGACCATCTGGAAGGCATCGGGCCACGTAGATGCGTTTAACGACCCGCTGATCGACAATAAGGACTCCAAGAAACGCTATCGTGCCGACGTCCTCATCGAGGAGGAGATCGCTAAATTCGACGATAAGATCGAGAAAGAGGTGGCAAAGGCTCGCAAACGTTTCGGCGAGAGCTTCGACGAGGCTATGTTCCGTCAGACTAATCCGCGAGTGCTGGAGAACCAGAAGAAGCGCGACGAGCTTCATGAGCGATTCTCCGTGGCAATGAATGCCAATGACCTTGCCAACCTCCGGCAAATCATCCTTGACTATGAGATCGTGGATCCGATTTCAGGCACACGCAACTGGACTGACGTGCGCCAGTTTAACCTCATGTTCAAGACTGAGATGGGTTCCACTGCCGATGGTGCAATGGAGGTATACCTGCGTCCGGAGACAGCACAGGGCATTTTCGTAAACTACCTCAACGTGCAGAAGACAGGTCGCATGCGTATCCCCTTCGGTATCGCTCAGATCGGCAAGGCATTCCGCAACGAGATTGTGGCACGCCAGTTCATCTTCCGTATGCGTGAGTTTGAACAGATGGAGATGCAGTTCTTCGTTCGTCCCGGTGAAGAATTGAAATGGTTCGACAAATGGCGTCAAACCCGTCTGCGCTGGCACAAGGCTCTCGGACTCGGAGATGAGAAATATCGTTTCCACGACCACGAGAAGCTTGCCCACTATGCAAATGCAGCTACCGATATCGAATTTCAGATGCCGTTCGGATTCAAGGAAGTGGAGGGTATCCATTCCCGCACGAACTTCGACCTCTCCCAGCACGAGAAATTCTCAGGCAAGAAAATACAATATTTTGACCCAGAACTAAACGAAAGCTATGTGCCCTACGTTATAGAGACATCTATCGGTGTTGACCGTATGTTCCTTAGCGTATTGTGCAGCTGCTACGAAGATCAGCAGCTGGAGGGTGGCGACCACCGCGTGGTGCTTCATTTCCCGGCTCCGCTTGCTCCGGTGAAATGTGCAGTTCTCCCTCTCGTGAAGAAAGATGGTCTTCCGGAGAAAGCACGCGAGATCCAGCATAAGCTACGCTTCGACTTCACCTGTCAGGTGGATGAGAAAGACTCCATCGGCAAACGCTATCGTCGTCAGGATGCAATCGGCACACCTTATTGCATCACCGTCGATCATCAGACTCTCGAAGACAACACCGTCACCTTGCGCCACCGCGACTCGATGGAGCAAGAGCGCGTCAACGTTGACGACCTTGAGAAGATACTTGCAGAGAAAGTGAGCCTCAACAGCCTTCTCCGCAAACTCCTTTGATAAAACCCCATACCACGCCGCCGGCATACCCGGCTATACCGGAGATACAGGCGGCGTGCATAATGTTTAATTAGAACCCGTAATCTTTAATTAGAATATGAGAAAATTCACGTGTAAACTCCTACTTGCCGTTTCTGCATTTGCGGGAGCAAGTTCTCTCTCTTCTTGCAACTACAACTCCCTCGTGGAGCAACAGCAAGGTGTGGATCAGGCTTGGGCTCAAGTGGAAAACCAATACCAACGTCGTGCTGACCTTATCCCGAATCTGGTCAATACCGTAAAGGGGTATTCCACTCATGAGAGCGAGACCCTGACGAAAGTGACTGAGGCAAGAGCCAAGGCTACCTCAATAACCATAGACGCGGACAACCTCAATGAGGAGACCCTCGCAAAATTCCAGGAAGCGCAAGGCGAGCTGTCGCAGGCGTTGAAATCTCTTCTGGCTGTCACGGAAGCTTATCCCGACCTGAAAGCCAATGAGAATTTTATGAATCTCCAGACCCAGCTCGAAGGCACCGAGAACCGTATTGCCACCGAGCGAATGAGATATACGGAAGCGGTGAAGGAATACAACACCAGCATAAAGAAATTCCCGACGATGATTTATGCCGGATGGTTCGGGTTTAAGGAGAAACCTCAGTTCAAGGCTGAAGCCGGAGCCCAGAAGGCACCGGAAGTGAATTTCTGATACTTCTTCATAACATAATCTATGCGAATTAAAAAATTCGGATTTCTCTTGCTCCCCACCCTTATCTTCGGAATGTCGTCCTGTCTCAGCGACGACAAACAGGAAGACTATTCCGGATGGCGTCAGGAGAATATATCCTACATTGAGAAAGCTGAAGCCGAGACCGAAAATGGCAAAGCCAAGTATGAGAAGATCATCCCTAAGTGGGATAAATCATCTTTCGTGCTCATGGACTGGCACAACGACCGCACGGAGACGGAGCGCAATCTGTCGCCTCTCGACAACTCCACCTGCAACGTCAAATATCTCCTGACAAACATCAAAGGGGATACGCTCGACAGTTCCTATGCCTTGACCGACAGTATTTTCAAATGCAAGCCGAATGAAATGATCACCGGTTTCTGGATTGCGTTGACCAACATGCACATCGGCGACTCAGTAACCACCGTCATACCCTACACAGCCGGCTACGGTGCCTACGGCTCCGGTTCGGTCCCCCCCTTCTCCACCCTTATCTTCCAGATCAAGCTCCTCAGCATCCCCGGTCTGGAAAAATAATCACTAATAGAATAAAAGAAAAAGAAAGAGTAAAAGACTCGCGGGTCTTTTACTCTTCCCTTTTTCCAAGACCCGGCAGTTTCGTCACTCGAAGAGTGATCCAAGTCCGGACAGATTCAATCTGTCCCCCTCTCTACCAAATCCCCATCAAAATCCAAAGACACAAACAAAATCTATGAAGCATACAATCCTATCCATATCCGCAATCGCAATCGTATCAGCCCTCCTTACGAGCTGTTCCGCCTGCTCCGAGACGGAACATACCGAAGCCATAACAGCAGAAATCACCGCAGCCCAAATGGCAGGCAGAACCGCAGCACGCGAATACCTCACAAAAGAATGGAAAGACAACGCCGACCTACGTCAGATGCTCGAACTCACCGAAATGCACAAACCGAACCTAATCGACACTGCCCACAGCGAATGTGTGGCGGCATTCGACTCAACATTCATCTCCACAATACGCGCAGTCAACCCCTCCCTCGCCGGCAGAGTCGCCCACATCAAACAGAAGTAGAAGTCAGCAGGGTGCCTTTGCGACCCTCTACGCCGATGCCGAAGAGGGCATAATCGTAGATCACCGGGTCATCGGGACGGAACGTGCGCAATACTGCCGTCAACTGCTCAACACTCTTCCTGTCGTTTGCCTTTCGGCTGATGAGGCCTAATTCTCGCGATATATTGCCTACATGCACGTCAAGCGGAATATAAAGCTTGCTCTTAGGTATGGATTTCCATACTCCCATATCAACTATACCATCATCGCGCACAAGCCAACGCAACGCCATGTTCACGCGTTTCAATGCCGTCTGCTGAAGATTCACGGGGAGACACTGGCTGCAAGTTGCCCCTCCGTTGACGTCGCTCATCAACCTCTGCATCCCCTCTACAAGATTCCATGCCGGGCTTTCAGTATCCCCGCATCCTATCGCTGCGGAGAAAGCATCCAGACTCCCATATTCCGAATATATCCTGTGCATACCTCTAAGGAAATAGCTGAAATGCTCGCCAAACATTGTGCGATGGATATTAAGACGAGGATCAAGGTCTTCGTAGCCCTCATCCATCACGTAGCGATACGGTTCATAATCCATCAGCGCAAGCATCTTTTCTGCATCACGGCAAATCATCTTCCTATTGCCCCAGGCAATGATAGCAGACAGGAACGACACAATCTCTATATCCTGCAACCGGCTGAAACGACGTGGGAACTGCACAGGATCCTCATCTATAAACGACGGATTATTAATTCTCGCCGCCTCTGCATCCAGCAGCTCCCTTATATCCGATAAATCACCGGCACCATTCTCTTCCTTCAAAATCTTTTCCATATCATTTTACTTTTATTTTTTCGGGATCGGATTCACGATTCATGCGGTCAAGGGCTGTCACGACGAAGGTGGAGCCGGAAAGCTGCGAAAGATCGTCGGAGATGAGCACACTATTATATGGCGTCACCGCAATTATAGCCTGTGGGTCATCAAGATCAATCTCCTCCCCTGCGAAAAATTCATATACTACGTATCTGACAGCATCCGTCTCTTCGGGAGTATGGTCATGATATTTCCGCTTACCAGTCCATGTCAGAAACAACCAATCGCCCCGATTCTCCACCTGAAGATCCTTCACACGCGACGGCTTCAACGACTTGTCGCCATATTCCGGAGGCAATGCAATGGTAGACTGATATTTCATCGCAAGCGAATCCGCCACGCCCTTATAGTTACCCGTCACCCAGTAGACATGCCACCAGACATTCCCCTTCACGTTGGGAAGCCTACGCGACAGTTTCACTTTTGTGTCAAGTTCATTCCTGTCGTTATTCCGAGGGTCAGGCGTATTCATAGTCCGCTGCACATCCTGACCTATATACACATCTACCCCGTTGGCATTATCGTTCCACCATTGGGCGAGATGACGGCTTGGCGCAGCCTTCATGTCGAGAGTCCAGTAAAGCTGCGGCGCAAGATAATCAATCCAACCATTCTTCGCCCAAAGAAGTACATCGGCATAAAGGTCGTCATAATTCTGAAGACCGTTGCTGTTACTCCCCCGGCTATCTGTGCTCTTGTTGCGCCATATACCGAAAGGACTCACCCCGAATCTTACCCACGGCTTCTCCGATTTAATCGTGGTGTGGAGTTGCTCAATAAGAAGATCCACGTTATTACGTCGCCAGTCATTACGGTTCATTCCGTTGCCGAACTTCCTGTAGCTTGCATCGTCAGCCTGAAATTTCTTACCATTGGCAGGATATGGATAGAAATAGTCATCAATATGAATGCCATCGACATCATACCTGTCGATGATATCCTTCACCACTTCACAGATAAAATCACGGTTCTCCTTATATGCAGGATCAAAAAATACTTGCCCGTTAAACTTTACAAACCTATGCGGCTCTCTTTTCGACACATGGTCAGCAGGCAGGATATCCTTTGCATTCGATGTGACGCGATACGGATTGAGCCATGCATGAAACTCCATCCCCCTCTTATGTGCCTCCTCTATTGCAAAAGCCATCGGGTCCCATTCCGGATAAGGAGCCTTACCACGTTTTCCGGTAAGCCATGCACTCCATGGCTCAAGTTCCGACCTATACACGGCATCCGCCGTGGGACGCACCTGAAAAATCACTGCATTGCATCCGGCATCCTGAAGCTTCTGCAACTGCGACACTATATATTTCTGCGCTTCGGCAGTAGACTTACTCTGCCATTGCGTCTGCCCTATGACGTGGAGCCACGCACCACGGAATTCCCTTTTCGGATTATCGGCAGCCGACGGCAATCCTGCCATCAACGCCACCCCTGCCAAGAAACTGATTATTCTCCTCTTCATTATCACTCGGTTAATACCACTACAAAATTACGGAAAAATTTTTATTTGTCTCTCCTTTTGAGAATAGAAAAATTGATTATAAATTTGCACAATGAATGGCGTGGAAGGATGGAATGCCTAACCATTTGCCATCCTACTTTATAATCTATACTCTAACAACCTTAAATCATCCCCACTAATGACCCGACAGAGATACGACACACTTATGTCAGACGTGCGCGACTACACGATGATTGTAGTCGGGCAAATATTGTATGCTATAGGCTTCTGCGTGTTTATACTCCCGCATCAGATTGTGATCGGTGGTATGACCGGCGTCGGCACCCTCGTATATTTCGCCACAGGTGGACTAATTCCCGTAGCCGTGACAATGTATGGATGCAACATCGCGCTCCTTATAGCCGGCTTCAGGATGCTCGGAAAGACATTCCTTATACGCACTATTTTCGGTGCTACCGGAATGTCGATATTCATCGGACTTATCGAGAACTATTTCATGAACCATCCCGCACTGCTGCAACAGACCGAAATGAGCATCATACTCGGCGGAATACTCTGCGGTCTGGGCATCGGCACCATCTACGTACACAACGGCACTTCGGGAGGCTCCGACATCATAGCCGCCATGGTGACAAAGAAATCAAACGTCAGCGTCGGCAGAATCCTCATGATGGTGGATATGACAATCGTGGCTCTCACCTTCTTCCTCCCATTCAATGGCACACTTGAAGAGCGCGTGCAGGAGAGCCTGCCAAGGATAATCTACGGATGGATAACCATATTCGTCTATTCCTATATCACCGACACCCTGCTCAACACCAACCGGCAATCAACCCAATTCGTAATATTCTCCAACAAATGGAAAGAGATAGCCGATTCAATCAACACCGATGCCCACAGAGGCGTGACAGTACTTGACGGGACGGGATGGTATACCAAAAACAATGTGAAGATCCTGCTCGTATGGTGCCGCAAGATAGAATCGGTCACTATATTCAGGATCATAAAAAACATCGACAACAACGCATTCATAGCCCAAAGCAATGCCAACGGCGTCTATGGCAAGGGGTTTGACACTATGAAGGTAAAGGCTATAAAGAAGCATAACGCTTGATATGACACCCATACAGATAAACAGACAGCGTGGCTGACAATCGGGTCAGCCACGCTGTCTGTTTATTCATCATTCAATTACCGTGACGTCATTCATAATAGTTCAATCTGGCGGCGGCAAGCTGATATTCATACATGAGATCAAGATATTCCCGGTTTGCCTGAACGAAATAGTTATATTCATTCATATAGTTGAGCAGGGTGATCTGGCGCGCCACAAGAGCCTTCCGGAGGAGCTCAAGCGGAGCCATGTCAGACACTATCGGTGCATATTCCGCTAACGACTGCTCATAATAATCAAGCTGCACGAGATCCTCCTCAAAATCCGCCTTACGCTGGCGCAACATTATCTCTGCATCAAGGAGAGCCAACTCGGCATCCACCACAGCCGCCTTACTGGCATGTTTCCTGCTCCACGATGGAAGACTTATCCCCACGGAGAATCCGTTGAATCTTTCGCCACCTTCCGACTCATGCTCATAGCCTACCGAGAAGCCGGGAAGCCCCGACATCTTCGCTACCTTCAGATTCTGACGCGCCACTTCCGTCTGAAGACGCGCAGCGGCATATCCGGGATCACGCTCCTCTATAAGAGACAGCGTTCCGGCAAGTTTACCCTTGTCAATGGCAGGATATTCATCCCCGGCAAGCCTCACCACCTCATCAATCGGTGCGCCACCATTGAATGCCTGCAATCTTACCAACAGCGCATCCCTGTCACGCTCAAGCTGGTGTAGTTCCCTATGCACACCTATTCGCTCTATTACTGTCTTATTATAGTCGATACGGGTCTCCAATCCCTCCTCAGCGGCACGCTTATAGTAAGACTCCATGCTGTCGAGCCGCGCTGCATATCGGCTCTGATGGCAGATAAGCTGCTGATTATGTATATAATCGATAAGCAATACCCGTGCGTCTCTGCGTGTGTCAAGCATGGAGGATGCTCTTAGAAACTCCAATGCCGACTCGGCTGTGTCTGCCGCCCGCTTCCTCGCAGCATAAAGTCCGGGCCAATCAAACCCTTGACTTACCGACACACCCAATTTATTACCCGCCTCAGCATTAGTGCCCCAGACACGCGAGAACTCAGCCTCCGGACCGGGAAGCACATTCTCCGCACGCATCGTTTCCACTTCTGACACTCCGCGCTTAATTGCGGCTTTTGATTCAAGGTTATTGCTGACCAATATATTCAATGCGTTCTCAAAATCATTGGCATATACGCCTGTCAACGCTGTCGCCACTAAGGCAACCGTCAATAACATGCTTCTCATTTTTCCTTCTTTATTTCTTTTTTACTGACAATATAACATATTATCGGGACTATAAAGATATTCAACAAGGTTGAAGATAGCAAACCGCCCAATATCACGATAGCCAAAGGCGACTGTATCTCGTTGCCGGGAAGATGTCCGCCGACGGCGAGAGGTATCAATGCAAGAGCCGAACTCAACGCTGTCATAAGTATGGGGGTAAGACGGTCAGCCGAGCCATGGATGATAAGTTCGAGAAGACCTTCTCCGTCGTGACGCAGAGTCTCGTATCTCGACATGAGAAGCATGCCGTTGCGAGTGGCGATACCCATCAGCGATATGAATCCGATTATGGCAGGGATGTTCATCTCTCCCGAGGTGAAACGCAAGATAAACACTCCGCCGATAAGGGCAAGCGGCATATTCAGCATTATGATAGCCGCACTCACCCAACTGTGGTATTGTCCGTAAAGAAGAAGGAATATGATGATGATTGAAATGACCGATACCAACGCAAGAGTGCGCGTTGCAGCCTGTTCGCTCTCAAACTGTCCGCCATAGCTGACGTGATAGCCGGCAGGGAGATCTACATTCTCCTCTATCTCCCTCTGTATATCCTCCACCACGCCACGCAAATCCCTGCCATCCACATTAGCCGACACCACAATCCTGCGGCTGACGTTCTCACGGTTGACCGCATTCGGTCCGGATGTTGACACCACATCCGCCACCGCACTAAGTGGAATCTTACCTTTCTGCGAATCGATCATGAGCGAATTTATGCTCTCTATCGTATTGCGTGCATCCGGCTCCACGCGGAGAGTGAGATTGACAGGGAAACCATCCTCATACACCTGCGACACCACCTCGCCTGCCATCGCCACGCCGATATAATCGGCAAACTCCGACATCGGTATGCCATAGTATGCAAGCATCTCACGGCGCGGACGCACGTCAAGCTGCGGACGTTCCATCTGCTGCTCAATATTGGCATCCACCACGCCATCCACCCCCTTGGTCAGCTCCTTGATCTTGTTACCCATAGAGTTGAGTACCGACAGGTCTGGACCGAAGAGTTTTATTGCAATCTGTGCCTCAGTGCCTGAAAGCATGGCATCGATACGGTGAGATATAGGCTGACCCACCTCTATGTTGGCACCCGGCAGATGCGACAGTTTCTCACGAAGCTCTGCCACCATCTCTCGTCGTGACCTACCCTTGTCGAGCACGTATGGAGCCTCTATCTCGCTGACGTTGACTCCTAAGGAATGTTCATCAAGCTCTGCACGTCCGGTCTTGCGAGCCACGGTGCGTATCTCCGGAATACTGAGTATGATCTTCTCAGCCTCACGCCCCACCTCATCGCTACGGTCGAGCGATATGCCCGGCAATGTGCTGACGTTGATTGTAAGCGACCCTTCGTTAAATGGGGGGAGGAAACTTCTGCCAAGCGTGAAAAACATCCCTACCGCCACAATGAAAAGCAGAGCCGTGCCGCCTATCCATATCCGGGGCTTGCTCAACGCATGGCGTAATCCGCGTTCGTATGCCGAAGAAAGCTTGCGGGCAAGCCACGGCTGACGGTTCAACTGCGACATTGCCTTCTTGCTACCGAGCAGATAACTGCACAGCACCGGGGTAACGGTCAGAGCTACTATCGTGGAAGCCACCAGCGACACGATGAAGGATATGCCCAACGGCTTTAGCATACGTCCCTCCATGCCGTGGAGGAAGAACAGCGGAATGAAAGATGCCATTATTATCAATGAGGAATTGAAGATAGGCATACGCACCTCCTTCGATGCCTCAAACACTATCTTCAGTACACTCTCACCCGATTCCCGGCGTTCCCTAAGCCGCTTATACACATTCTCAACATCGACAATGGCATCATCCACAAGCGAACCGATCGCAATGGCAATGCCTCCGAGACTCATGGTGTTGATGGAGAATCCCAACAGATAGAGTATTATGAGAGTGACGAGCACAGAGAGCGGCAATGCCACGAGCGAGATCAAAGTGGTGCGCAGGTTCTGAAGGAAGAAGAATAGCACCACAATCACGAATATCGCACCCACAAACAGGGATTCCTGAAGATTGGAAATTGAATTCTGTATGAAATCCGCCTGACGGAATATGTCGGTATGCAGCGTCACTCCGGCGGGGAACGTCTTTGAGAGAGCAGCAAGTTCAGCATCTATCTTCTTGGTTAGTTCAATAGTACCGGCACCGGGTTGCTTCGAAACAGTGAGCAACACCGCAGGCTCACTGCGCACGGATGCCACACCGAGACGTGGCTCCTCTCCACCTTCCGCAATCTCTGCCACGTCGGAAAGCAGTATTGGACTGCCACTGTCGCCACCGACCACTGTCGTTGCCAACTCATTGACGTCGGTTGTGCTGAGATCCCCCTTCACGATATACTCATTGCCATGATCATATACCACGCCACCCGCCACGTTACGGTTCATGCCTGACACTGACTCCCTCACCTGATTCAGAGTCACTCCATAACGCTGCATCTTGGCTGGACAGAGGCGTATCTGATACTCCTTGGCATCCCCACCTATCACCGACACCTGCGACACTCCGCCCAGCGAAAGGATACGCGGACGCACCTGTCGTTCGGCAAGCGTGCGTAATTCCCGGAGACTGATCGTAGAGTCTGCCGATGTCATGCCGATAATCATCATCTCCCCAAGTATTGAGGATTGGCTGCCCAACGTTGGGCTACCTGTGCCCGGGGGCAACGTGCCCTCTATCTCCGATAATTTTTCCGCAACTATCTGGCGTGCTAAGTATGGATCAGTATTCCAGTCAAATTCCACCCACACCACGGAGAAACCTGTCGTGGTGGCAGAACGGACACGACGCACACCGGACGCACCGTTGACAGCAGTCTCCACAGGATACGTCACCGTGGTCTCAATCTCTTCAGGCGCCATACCCGGAGCCTCGGTCATGACTGCCACCGTAGGCGCGTTAAGGTCGGGGAATATATCAACCTCCATGCGCATCATGACAATGACACCTGCCACGAGCAACAACCCGGTCAGTACCACAACCGCAAGACGATTATCGAGCGAACTCTTTATTATCTTATTCAGCATATCTCTCTGACTCCTTGATTAATGATTATGGGAATGACCTTCGGGCACTACCGTAGACTGTTCGGCAAGACGCACAAACGAGACACCGCCAACCACTACCTTATCCCCTTCATGAAGACCGGACAGAATCTCAGCATCGGTGCCATTCAAGGCACCCACCTCCACGTGGCGTTTCTCATATTCATTACCGCCTGTCTTCACGTATACAAACTTCTCGCCAAGCTGTTCGGACAATGCAGCCACAGGCACTGAAATCACTCCGGAACGCGACACCCCACGCAGATACACCTCGGCAGCACTCCCTGCCACTACAGGCGCACTATTGTCAAAAGTAAAATAAACGGGTATATATCCGGGCATCTCCGTAGATGAGGATGCCGATGACGAAAGCAGCTTACCGCCATATTCCGACAGATCGACACTCTCGCCGTTGCCACCATGAGGAGTGATCACCACTCCGCTCAACATCGGCAGGAGAGATGCATCACGCACGGGCAACAAGGCACGCAACGTAAGGCGTCCGGATCCGGAAATGAGTGCCACCGGATCGCCGGTATTTACAAACGCACCCTCTCCCGCCACTATTCCGGTAAGCACTCCGGCGCGTGGTGCGGTCACTACGCCTGTGGCAGCCTGTGGGCTATATGACGCCTTAGCAAGTTCGTATGCCGCCAACGCATCATTATATTCCTTTTTCGTTATGAGTCCATCCTTAAGCAACGGGGTGAGACGGTCAAGTTCACGCTTGGCATTATCCAACGCCGCCTTCCCGGAGGCATTGGCATCACCTCCGCTCACGCCCGATGCCTTTATGCGGGCAATCGTCTGCCCCGCCTTCACAGTGCAACCCTGTGTTATGCCGGGAGCGAGAGTCACCATTCCCGACGTGGGGGCACTCGCTGTCGCCACGTCTGACGCCGACGGCAATATTTCAGCTGCCGACTTTACAGCATCCCGAAACTCTCCCGACACAATATCCACAACTGTCACGCCGTAATGCTCGGCATCCTCCGGCTCCATGTGTATTGCGCCGGCATCAGCATGCGTTCCCTTCTTATCCTCCGACTCATGTCCGGATTTAGAGTGCATCTCAGCTTCATTCTCATGGTCATGTCCGTCATGTGAGTCATGTGAGCCACAAGACGACAGAACGGTGGGCATCGCGAGAATCACACCGCAACACACTGCACCATAAATAAATTTTCTCAGGCGAATCTCCCTGTCAAGCATATCTCTTACGTTTTTTGAGTACAATTTTCCACAAAGATAATACTCCGTACCCACATTATAAATTATATAGCAGTCATTTCGACATTACGGTAAATCATTTGCAACTCAATTGCAAATATCATATATTTTATGGGTATAAAACTAACCTATGACCTATAAACCATAACCTATGAGAGAGTCTAATTGGGCAGAGATTTTTTTGAAGTCTTGATTCAGGTCAAGGGTTTTGAACATCAGGATATTGCCATCATTAGTGACGATTTTCTCGTTGGGAAGAGTCTCCTCCTGAGTCTGCGCATAGAGTAACATTCCGTCCACGTTTCCTTCATGGCAAATATCTTCATTCATCACGTATGTGTGAATCTGATAGAGATTGGCAGAATGATATGTAGACCTGTCGAAGTGCGTCGCAAGTGTCCGGGAGTAATACTTCGTGTCGATGATAAGGGTTCTCTCGCCAATATGCAGCAGTATGTCAGATTGCATTATCGGCAGATGCGTGGTGTCGGATAGCTCCATGTTGATGTTCCATCCTATCTGTTTCGCCTCCGCCTTCAGAGAGGGATGATGCCTGCGGTAATAGTTGAGCACAAAATTCTGAAAGAGCAGATTCATGTGCTCGTCGGAAAATGTACGCATACTGTATTTCCCCTCCTCCGTAGTCAGCAACTGTCTGTCAAGTATGAAATAGCAGATACTGTGTAGCATACGGTAAGTCTTGCTGTTACGGTCATAACGCAATACGTTCCAGCGAATCCTGTCGGCAGTTATCTCGTCAACATTCTCAAACGGGAGCATTATCTTCCGTAGCAACGACTTACGCTTACTCTTCACTCCGGATTGCTTCAGCAACACACCCACCGCAGTCTTCAGAATCTGATTAAACAGATTGTTTTCAGTAAGCACATCATACTCACATTGTAGCTTCCGGCGGCAGGCAGCAAAATTACGCATCGTGCCGTTGATGTCAAGTTTTCCGCGCAACGTGGTGAGAGAATCCTGATGCCCGACATAACTCTTATGTAACCCCTGTTTCAACTGACAAGAGATGCCCCTCGCAAGAATTTCCGCAAACAGGTCGTAGATCTCCTCAAAGTCCTCGCCGGCTACCTGCTCATAGTTATTCGCCCTAAGCTGTCGGAAAGCGTAGGTGAGCATATAGTAGACGTTTTTTATCAGAATACCCTTATCAATAGTCACGACAACAGATCTTTAAGTATCCTTATCTCTCCGGCAGCTTTCTTAGGGTCATCAAACCAATATTCCGCCAGCATCGGCTGAATATCATACTCAATGACATTGCGCAGCGTCATCTCATCAAAATCATCCTTAGGGAAACAGAAATAACTGTGACCTATACAGAAGCCCTTCCCAAGAGAATCATCACTCTCAATGACACCATTTAACTCTATAATCCTGTCAATCACCTTATTCAGCCGTTCATTCCCGATACGGTCAAGCATCTCTCTGAATCCCGTGCTTTCAAAACCGGGGACTATCTCAAAGAAGCTAAAACGACGGCGTAGCGCATAGTCAATCATCGCAAGACTACGGTCTGCCGTGTTCATCATGCCGATGATGTAAAGATTCTTTGGCACAGAAAACTCCTCATCGCGATATGCCAATTTGAGTTTGTATCCACGATAATCTTTCTCTATAAGCATAAGCAACTCTCCGAATATCTTACTGAGATTTCCACGGTTGATCTCATCAATTATGAAGAAATACATCCTGTCGGGATCAGGGTCCAGCTCTGCCCTCTTACAAAATTTGTAGAAACGCCCCTCCTCTATCCTGAAGCTGCCGTCCTCCTGCGGTTTGAATCCCATGATGAAATCCTCGTATGAATAATTCTGATGGAATTGCACCATCTCAATCCGGCTATCATCCTTCTCCCCCATGATGGAATATGCAAGCCTACGTGCAGAATACGTCTTACCCACACCGGGAGCACCTTGCAGAATGACATTCTGCTTAGTCCGAAGCAAAGATTCCAAACGGTCGTAGTGTGCCTCCGTCATAAAAACTTCCTGCAAAAAATCCTCCTTCAAATACAACTCCTTGCTATCCTTCTGCTTCAACTCCGGATTTTTGGCACGTATCATTTCAAGCAACGAATCAGCCTCATCATCCGAGAGACCACAAAATGTGACCCCCATAGGGCTTTTGATAAATCTGACTTCAGATAATGCTTCATTATCTTTCATTTCTTGCCATGTGACCGGCTCGAAAAGAGTTTCAATCTTCTCAAATTCTATTTCCTTACCATCACTTGATTTAGAGACTCGCGCAAGGGCAACAATACGTTTTGACGGATTGGAATCATAACATACCACAATATCCCCCTCTTTTGCGGCTTCCATATCCGTAAATACATTACGTTTCCTATTGTTGTCATTATATAAAGTCCACACTTGCTTAGCACCAACCGGCTTATCAGCAAAAGTATAGGTCTTCGGACTGGCTATCAGCAACCAAACTCTTTTATTATGCCCCATATCTGAAATCTTACTCTCTTCATCAAACAAACCCTCCAGACTTTCCACGTAATCAGGATATTTGGAAATATCAGTAAGAGTCTTCTGCACTAATTGTTGAGGAGAATCCCATTCTCCGATATCTGTCCATCTTACCTTACGCGAGCTTAAATATTCATCCACATCATCATTATATTCATATTCACCTTCAACAATACCTCTACCCACAATTTTATAAAGACCCTTTTTGGCGTAGACCGTATCTCCAGGTTTCATCACTTTTGCAAATTCCCATACCGCAAGACTATCATTGCTAAATCTACCTTTTGGATTATCATAGACCTTGCGCATCTCATCTACAATTTCATCCCTATTTGTAAATCGTGAATAATCGCCAAGATCATCCCAACCAAGCAACATTACCCCATCCCTCAAGCAACGCTCCCATTGGGAAGCCCCTTCACCCGGGGCATATAGCCACTCTTTAGCCGGTTTATCCACTTGTATTTTTTTAAGAGTGGCGATCAGCTCGTCATAATATTCGAAAACGTCTTTATCACCACGCCGTTCTATCAGAAACTTCATAAGTTGTGACATACCGGCTTTCTCTGCATTATCCATACCGAAGTTAATGCACAAGTCACGTAGCCATTCCTGCTTATAGATAGGTATCAGCCATTTGTCGGAATATAGGAATGCAATCTTCCATTTATACATCCCGTTGATCACGTCAACACTCTCTATCATATCAAGATCATGATTACGCGCAGCAGTAGCCACGACAGCAATCGCAGTCCTCACTTTCTTAAAAGCCTCCATAGCATCAGATGCACCATATCGGGCATATCGGGTATACCAGGCATATTTGTCATCATATTGGATCTTGGGATTGCTCTTCTCAATATTCTTATATCTGAAAATACCGAATTTAAAGGCATTGCTACCCCATATCGAACCGAGTTCCTCCGTCTTTGATTCCACCCAATTGCAGAACGATTCATTCGGTACAAGGTCAGTATATTCCTGTAAGGTCATTTGCGGCAGCCAATCAATAGGATAACGTTCCAGGAAAGATTCATATAGCTGATGTCGGTCGGTAATCATGATTTTAAATTTGATTTATCGGTCAGTATAAACCGAGGGATTAAAATTCACTAAATAATAGCTTGCAGACCCCCAGTCGTGGATAATTACTTATGAAGTTTAGACAACTTCTATTGCAAAGGTACAAATTTGTTGTGAGATTGCAAATCAAATGAACGTTTCTGACGTAAATTCCGATATAATTTCATGCGTTGAAAAGAGGTTAATAGACTATCGTGCCGAATGTGCATGGTCATATTGCCGATTTTGAATTTATTTTGTAATTTTGCAACTCTAAAACTATCATTCTCATGAGCGAATTAGCCACAAAGTACAACCCCTCCGAGGTTGAAGACAAATGGTATGCATATTGGATGGAACATGGTCTGTTTCATTCCGAACCGGATAACCGCGAACCTTTCTGCATAGTGATACCGCCGCCAAACGTCACGGGCGTGCTTCACATGGGTCACATGCTTAACAATACGATACAGGATATCCTCGTGCGTCGCGCACGTATGCAAGGAAAGAATGCACTATGGGTGCCTGGCACAGACCACGCCGCGATTTCCACAGAGGCAAAGGTGGTGGCAAAACTTGCCGAGCAGGGCATCAAGAAGACCGATCTCTCACGTGAGGAATTTCTTACCCACGCATGGGACTGGACCCACAAATACGGCGGCATAATCCTGAGCCAGCTCCGTAAGCTCGGAGCTTCATGCGATTGGGAACGCACCGCGTTCACCATGGACGAGACACGCTCAAAGAGCGTCATGCACGTTTTCTGCGACCTCTACAACCGCGGTCTGATATATCGCGGCGTGCGCATGGTCAACTGGGACCCGAAAGCCTTCACTGCCCTTTCCGACGAGGAGGTGATATATAAAGAGGAACAAAGCAAACTCTTCTATCTCCGCTATATGGTGGAGGGAGAGGATAACAAATATATCGTGGTAGCCACCACTCGCCCCGAAACGATTCTCGGCGACTCAGCCGTATGCGTCAACCCTAACGACGAACGCTACACATGGCTGAAAGGTAAGAAAGTGATCGTGCCGCTCGTAGGTCGCGCTGTGCCCATCATCATGGACGAATATGTAGAGATGGATTTTGGTACCGGCTGTCTTAAAGTGACACCCGCCCATGACGTCAACGACTATATGCTCGGCGACAAATACGGTCTGGAGACTATCGACATCTTCAACGACAACGGCACAATCTCCGAGGCAGGAGGTATGTACGTCGGCATGGACCGCTTTGACGTGCGCAAGCAGATAATGGTTGACTTGGATAAGGCAGGTCTTGTAGAGAAGGTAGAGGATTACGTCAACAAGGTGGGTCACTCCGAGCGCACAGATGCCGTGATCGAACCGAAGCTCTCGATGCAGTGGTTCGTGAAGATGCAGGATCTCGCAGTGCCCGCACTTGAGGCTGTGGAGACTGACTACATCAAGTTTGTGCCCGCAAAATATAAGAACACCTACCGCTACTGGATGACCAATATAAAGGACTGGTGCATCTCCCGTCAGCTATGGTGGGGTCATCAGATTCCGGCATGGTATCTCCCCGGCGGAGGTTACGTAGTGGCGGAGAACGAGGAGGAGGCACTTCTCAAGGCTATTGAGAAGAGCGGTAATCCGGAGCTTACACTCGCCGACCTGACACGCGATCCGGACTGCCTTGACACTTGGTTCTCTTCATGGCTATGGCCCATATCACTCTTCAACGGTATTCTTGATCCCGACAATGAGGAGTTCAAATACTACTACCCCACCACTGACCTTGTGACCGGTCCGGATATCATCTTCTTCTGGGTAGCCCGTATGATTATCGCCGGATATGCTTTCTGCGGCGACAAACCCTTCAGCAACGTCTACTTCACCGGCATCGTGCGCGATAAGATCGGTCGCAAGATGTCGAAGTCGCTCGGCAACTCGCCGGATCCACTCGAACTGATCGACAAGTTCGGTGCTGACGGGGTGCGTATGGGTATCATGCTTGCAGCTCCCGCCGGACACGACATAATGTATGATGATTCACTCTGCGAACAGGGGCGCAACTTCTGCAACAAGATTTGGAATGCATTCCGTCTTGTGAAGGGTTGGGAGGTAGACTCACAGAAACCACAACCGGAAGCCGCCAAGAGAGGCATTGAATGGTTTGAGGCAGAGATGAACCGCACCCTCATCGAGGTGGAAGACCTTATGGGCAAGTTCCGTATCTCGGAGGCACTCATGGCTATCTACAAACTCTTCTGGGATGAGTTCTCCTCATGGTATCTGGAGGTGATCAAACCGGCTTACGGTTCTCCAATCGATGGCGAGACCTTTGAAAAGACACTCGGTTTCTTCGATACCCTTCTCCGTCTTCTCCACCCCTTCATGCCGTTTATCACGGAGGAACTTTGGCAGCATCTCCGCGATCGCAAGGATGGAGAGAGCATCATGACGGCGCAGCTTCCGACAGCCGGCGGCTTCAATCAGGAGATCATCGACCGTTTCGATCATCTGAAAGAGGTGATTGCAGGCATCAGAACTGTGCGTAAACAGAAACAGATACCGCAACGCGACAGCCTCGAACTGCTTGTAAAAGGACTGCACGACAGTTATCTCGACTCTATCTTGGAGAAGATGGGTAACCTTTCTGACATTCGTAATGTGAATGAGAAACCTGCTGCGGCAGCATCCTTCATCGCAGCATCTACGGAATATTGCATCCCCGTCAGTGCCAACATCAACGTTGAGGAGGAGCTGAAGAAATTGAATGCCGACCTGGAATACCACCAGAAGTTCCTCGCATCAGTGCGCAAGAAACTATCGAATGAGAAATTCGTGGCAAACGCACCGGAGAAGGTCGTAGCCCTCGAAAAGAAGAAAGAGAGCGATGCCCTTGAAAAAATCGCCGCAGTAGAGGCAGCAATCGCCGCACTCTCACAGCAGGCATAACCATACCATCTTTTGGAGTAATACTCCATCTCAAAAAATTCCTGCCGCTGCGGTCATCTGTTTAGTTGTTTTGAGAACTTCAGTTCAATTATTTTTCATTTTAAAATTGTTTAGAACTTCCAAAACAACCAATCAGACGACCACAGCGGCAATTATTTCAACAAGACCAAACTGACTAATTAAACAATAGGAAGGCGTAACAATTATGCGCAACCAATCCCTACAAACTGCCCAAATACCACCACATCACTACCCTACCACCGATACAGTTACCGATACAGTTACCGATACAGTTGCCGATACAGTTAAAGCTTTGTTAGAGGTTATGGGAGATCGAATAATGTCTCGCAGTGAAATAATGCAGGAGTTGGGATTAAAGCATAAAACTCACTTCTTGGAGTCATACCTGAATCCGGCTATACAATTAGGACTTATCGAACCGACCAAGAAACCCAATCACCCACGTCAGAAATATCGTCAAAAGAAATCTAAAATATAACATGACTTATGGACTACTCAAGAAGATACTAATAACTCAAATTTGAAATAAGAATATTCTTCACAACATACAATCAGGCGGTCAACAATGTCCGCCTGATATATTCAATATATTCTTTTTTCTTTTGACCTGCCATTCGTGTCGCTCGGAAAACTTGATAAACTTTTATGAACTGGAGTCCTAGAGATTTAACATATCAAAATACATCGTTCTTGTCGTATCGTTTTCTTGCTCAGATAACATTTCTATAAAACCATTTTTCAAATAAAATGGAATAGCTGAAATATAAGCATCTACCGTAAGAAAACGAAATGCTGAATATTGTGATTTTTCATTCACAGATTGCTTAATAGCATCCATTATTACAGAACCTAAACCTTGTGATGCAAAATCTTTACAAACTGCAAATCTACCAATTTTAATAGCTGGATAATTACTTCTATGTTTGCTATGTGCAAATAGCTTTTTTAATTTGCGCCAAGCTGATTTGCTGACATCTGTACGAGAAACCTTATCGTTCAGCAAACTAAAATAAGCAGCTACTCTATCATTAATAATTACGATATAAGTGGTTGCAATACGTTTCTCTTGAAAAGGAATCGCATCATCTGTCAGAAATTCATTCAAGTCCACATCACCACAATCAAATGATGTCAGATTGTGATTATCTGTTAGTTTTTCAATACGTATCATGGCACGAAAACAAACTTACCCCATTTCTCTTCTGCGGACTTTATTCTTTTTTCAAGAGCAGCACGATTGGCTTGACGCTCTTCCTTAGAAAGGGTCTCAACCTTTTTCATATTTTCAGCAAATCGCTCAGCGTCTTTGCCATATAATGTCGGTGTTTCTGCTATTGGTCTTGCCATGGCTGGATTTTATTTAAATTAAACATTTATTTTCAATATATTCTTTTTTCTCTTAGCCTGCCATTCGTGTCGCTCGGTTATCGACATCTTTTCGCATGCATAGCTGAGCATTATCGAGGGCATCGCTTCTACATTACTCTCAAGGAAATCGCGGAGTTGCATGACATATCCTTTTTTCCATGTCTCTCTGAGCATCCACCCCGCTGCCTTATGCAATAAGTCATGGGGACTTGCAAGCAACATCGCAGCCCGACGGAAACATACATCAGGACGTTCATTACGGATAAGCATCCAACTGCTGACCATAGCTATGCGTTGCTGCCAAAGAGTATGACCCTCCGGCTTAATCCATTCATCCATAAGCCGTAATTCAGGATGACGCACCTCATGATTACCAACAATCTTTATTGCCGACAAATCCACCAGATCCCAATTATTGATATGGGGATGGAGAGATAGATACGTCTCAAAGATTTCTGACATCAATACGTCATCACCCTTTTTCATAGCACGCAGATATTGCTCCACCATAATGAGAAGTCCACAGAGCCTTACCTCATGCAAGGGACTGCGGACCAATCTCGTAGCTTCGGAAATAGGTGTTGACTTCCACGTCTCCTTCACCACCAAGCGAACCTGAGGGTTCTTCAGTCCAATAAACTTGTCGCCCTCACCATATTCACCGGGAGAAGTCTTAAAAAAACGCAACAGTTGCTGAGCCTGCCTTTCATCAGCCATCTCAATCAACGCCTCCTCTATATATATCGCCTCACTCATTTCAATACATTATCTGAAATGTTAACGAGGCTATCCGTCGAAATATTATATATATTACGGACGGATCTTGACAAGCATCAGTTTTGAGTCACGAAGGGGCTTTACTGAATGAAGCACACCTTTAGGAAGGAGCATGGCATCTCCGGGTGACATCCGCTGGATGTGGTCATCTACATGGAAGTCTACTTCACCCTCAATCAGGTAGACCATTACGTCATCGGGAGCCGGATGTTCCGACAGATGCGAATCTGAACTGAGTGCAACAAGATTTACAGAACCGTTGTGAGAAGACATTACCGTCCTAAACTCGACTTCACCTTTTATGTAGTTAAGGGCATCGGCGAAATGAAACGGATTTTTGATTTCAAATTTTGTTTCCATAGCGTATAAATTAATTACCCGCAAAGTTTAGACTTATATATTATTAGTTTACAAGACACGTAAATCAAACTTGCGAGACAGGTTTCTATAATGAGCATGAGGCTTTCCCTCACTCCCATAGTTATTAACACCAATCCTCCATTTGGGTTCATCCCAACGCAGAGTTTAATATAAATTCAAATCCCTACCTCCAACTCATAAAGTAAGGAAAATCAGTTATAGCATTGATAAATTTCTGTCTAAATTCCTACACTCCCAATATCTTGTCTCGACAATGTCAATACAATCCATTACCCCTCTTGATAATGTATTACAGAGTTCTCTTAAATCTGAAGAAATACCTGCTAATGCTGTTAAATCCGAATTAAAAGCCATAATTCCATCATCTTCTACAGAGATATCAGTCAGTAATATGTATATAATTTTACAATCATCAAAAACATCTCCATCATGAGTTATTTCCTTACAAATACACATGCTGTCGGATAATTTCAGAGGTAAATCTGAAGAATACTTAGTAGCCTGCTTTCGTATTCTATATTCTGAAGCTTTATTAGAAATCAAGAGTTCCCAACTTTTCAGTTCGATAAAACATAGAAAGTTTCCTGAAGGCGTGACAGCTAAAGCATCTACAGACTTCCGTGATTCAAGTCCTCTTGTCCGATCAGCATTTGTCTTCACCTCATCAAAATCGATCACCGGAGTTTTTGATCCGGCAAGAGTGCACAAGTACTGTTTTTTCTTATGTGGAGAACATGCGCTATGCAGGTCGCAGATTATTGTGGACACATAACCTGCGTACTTGAGTACTTTGGAATAGATTTCTGATGGAGTCATTTCATACTATTTCTTACTGCATCAACATTCATAATATCTCGCAAAGGGGCGGCAAGAAGTGAGAATACACGATTTAAATCGTTAGTAACCTCTCTGACATTTGAAAGCATTTCATCATCCGATTCCTCAGCCAAATAATATTTCACATCCTTCTCTATCCCCTTAGCAGAAGCAAAATATCTCAAAGCCTGTACAAAATACGGACTATGTGAACTTACTACAATTGGAATACCATTTGCAACAAGCTCGATAATAATCCTGCAAAAGACAATTTGCCATTCTGGATGCAAGTGAATTTCCGGCTCATCCCAAATCAGCATTTTAAATGTAGATATGCTGTCTGTTTCTATCAGACGCTGCAACACTCCAAATGATTTAATCCCCGAAGCCACACTGATGGGAGGGACAACGTGTCCTTTTTGTGTAAAAGAAAGTTGCTTGGTTTTATTATTAAGTATAAATTCACCCCCTATTACAGATTTAATTTCCTCCAGTTGCTTACTGCAACTTACCCCAAAAATCCCTTGACCAAACAGACTTGGGATTTCTTCTGAACCACTTATGATTTTATCTGCCATATCTGCCAAATGATATGGTATGTTATCTTTTTTCAGATAAGATGGCATACCTCTTAAAGAGGCTGTAGGTATCTGACTTGATAATCGTAGAGTATTAAGGATATGAAGATATAAAGGAGATTCAATATAAGTAATATCCTCTAAGGATGACGTACCCGAAAGACGCACTTCATCCACCTTACCTTGATTAATCCTTATTTCAATATCACTACCATCCGCATCTGTGGTATCATCATGGAATAATATTTCCGAATTTTCCGAACCGTATGAATTTAAAGGTTCCATAAATTCACTTCTGGCGATAGCTTGAAATTCTTCACCTACCGCAACTTCGGGATTATCAAGTTTCAGCAATGATTGCTCAATACGGAGAAGGCGTGTACGCATCATAGCAATCATTCGGGAGGAGAACCCGATTTTTTCAGCCTCGGTTTCTAAAATCTTTCGCAAATCCTCCGCGAGTGTTATTCCTTCAATTAGATTAAAGCTCAAAGTCGGAATATCGTCCAGTATATGCACGGGATCAGTTTGATGAAACATCTTTTTTAGAGTCCCCAATTCTGATTTTAATAAGGAAATTGTTTTCATCTTATCTATCTGGCGTGCATTATTAGCCGCCTTAAGAATAGAGAAAAGAATCTTACCTACCGTACTTTTGCCGGAGTCGTTCTCTCCAGTAAGCACAGTAAGACCTCCAATTTCAATATCGGCATTCTTTATTTTAAGGACATTACGCAATTTGAGCCGCATACTCTACCATAATAAATTGTTATAATTTACAAATTTAATATTTTTTGTTGAAAACAGAAAAATAAAAATTCCCTTTATCATTTCCATCTTTCTTACGCCACTATTGACAATTATCAAGATACAGCATTTGGTAATGTAACTGATTCATCTGATTCTGTTGTTTCACTAGTTTCACCTGTTTCACTTGTTTCATCTGTTTCATCTGTTTCACTTGTATCGGGAGCGAAACAACCGATACAAGCGATACAAGCGAAACAGGCGAAACGTTTTTGGGGTTGGAGGCAGATTAGTTTCAAAATAACAAGGTGAGAAGTCTCTCTATATCTAACTTTGCAATAAATGTTAGAAGTTAGAAGTCTTCATCACCGTAAGAAGGAATGAAGAGAGCCGTCGTACACTCTAAATTTCATTTATCGCTTCTTCCGATATATCAAAGTATTAAATCAAATTAGATAATTTTAAGAATCAGCTGCCAAATTATGGCAGTTGACAATAGTAATTTCGCACTTGAAAATTAATTACTCCTCTGTGCTTTCTATTTAAGAAAATATATCAGATGATATAAATTTACATTTTAACTTAAATAAGTGTCTAATAGAGTTAATAACATACAATCTCCACCGCAAAGCGGTGACTTTTTTGTTAACCCCGTATGGGAGCGAAGCGGACATGCGGGGTACGAAATAGCTCACATGGAATGCACCCTAAATGGGGTGCCTCTCAGGGTTAACAAAAGAGACATCCCAATAGTATCTTTTAATCAGCACTGCTAATTAATTAATTTCATATTAAACAACATTCGTAATATTATTAAATTTATGGAAATGACAGAGCATATCTTTATATTCCAAGAATTTATAATATTACAAATATCAATAGCTTTATAACAAATTTTAAAAATACATGAACGAGTTCAATAATCTTGTCAATGCCATCAAAGGCATTATGGAAGCTAACACTACCTTTGATATTTATGCCGCACGAAAAATTGTGCAACTTATCAATAAGTTTCAAAATACCAGATATGGTGGTATTGTTTCAATTGAAGTATTGGAAAAGGAATATGCCAACTTTTCTGACTTTCTAAAATTTTGGCATAATAATTATGAACAAATTATTGGATGTGAAATCAATGATTCTGTTTGCGAAAAAGTGGCAGTGGCACTTCATGATATTTATTCGTTGACTGGCGGAAATGCGTTTAAAAAAGATTGGAATAGAAATGGTCTTTCAAATGAAGACATTTGTAGAATCAAGCTGTTTACCGCAAATCAAGATTTTAGAGATTCTTTGGACTTTAAGGAGATTTCGGATAAATTCATAGATGATCCATCCTCTTTTGATGAAAGGATTATTGCCGATGACCCTGAACAGTTTGTCATGACCCTTGGAATAAGTCAACGTTCTCTGACAGATAAACGCAACCAGTATGCAAAAGGGATTGCTTCCTTTGTAATGGAACATGGATGTTCACCCATAGAATTGATAAAGTGTTTTGATAATGATGTTTCTAAATTAAGAGATGCGTTGATTGAGTGCAATATCGGATATGGAAAGAAAACAGCAGACATGTTTATCCGGGATATGGTTATGCTTGGAGTTTGGAAAGATATCTTTGGCTTTGAAAAAATAGATGTTGCAAGCAATGTCAACACAATAAAGATTGCCTTGCGTACTGGCATTTTAACTACTGCAATACCATTAGAATCAGATTTTTTTGATATTTTCTGCAATCAATATGAATATTTTGATAATCTGAACACTAAAGCATGGCGTAAAGTTTGGGAAAAATAGAGAGCACTTTTTCCTAAAGAAACTTTAGAGAGTCCTTGCCTAATAGATTATTTTACACATGAAGTCATCGGACAACAGTTTTGTGTAGATAATTTAGCAATATTCCAATGTAATGATTTCGGACATGTGTTCAGATGGCATAGTATAATGAATCGAACTTGTCAAATATGTTATAAAGAAGGAAGGTTGAATGTAAAGACACATGTGATTGCAAAAATCCGTCCTTGTGCCGATCCTGAGGGAGAGATAGCAATTCTTGAGTCTAAATTTGTAAAAGATCTTCCTAAGGAGAAAAAACTGAAGAATTGTCCTTTTTATAATATCTGTAGTGAACATTATACTCTTTGATCTCTAATCTTGATATATCAAATAACTGAAGTTTCGCAAGCTGCACTTCAGTGGTCGTACAATTTGTACCGTTTATAGTTTATAATTTAAGATTTAAGATTCACGGAAATCCACGAATCTTTTCATTATACAAAATTTAAGATTATAAACCATAAACTTTAAACCTTAAATTAGATGACTTTTAAAATAAAATGATATGAAGAAGATTTTTCTTGTGACTGTGCTGATTGAAATATCAGATGAGAGTCCTATTGATGGGCACCGTGCGTTTACTGACTATTCTAAGGCTAAGCAAGCCATGTCGGAGGAGATTGAAAATGCTCAAAAGTATTTCGAAGGCTGGGATGGAGAGGTGCTGGTTGACGTTGAGAACTGTCAAGAGTGGCGTAATGAAGATGGATACGGCTATACCATTGGCATTGAAGAGCTGAATATTCAAGATTGAAAGTATAAGTCATAACCTTATTAGTATAATCTTGATTTTTGTTGTATAATGTAACCGTTTCAGAGTGATTCATCTGTTTCGCTTGTTTCGGTGTTTCACTTGTATCGGGGGCGAAACAACCGATACAAGCGAAACAAGTGAAACAGGCGATACGCATGAATCACTATTATTCTATGATTTTCATCTATAGCTTTCTATCTTACTAATTTGCAATTCTACATCATTAGTAGCACAAAATGAGAGTCTGTAATAAATTTGACATATATTTACAGCACGCTCAGGCATAGCTGGACCTACTATAATTTTTGACAGAGAAAATGGGAATTTTTCATTTTCATTTTGCTCTGTAAAAATATTTTTTGAAATAAATGGAGTTAATATTCCATTAGAATCATTAATAAACCATCCTATAGGTTTTCTTGAATTTTCCAAGTATCTATATTCTTCTTCAGTTTCATAATCCTTATGTTTAATAAAATGCTTATATCTAATCAGTTGTTCAAATTTAAAATTAAGGTCTTTTTTTAAACGCTTCAACACTTTTTTTATATTTACCAATGTTTTATCATTCTCATCAACATATTTAATTTTATAAACCTTACCCTTATTAGGCGTAAATTTAAAACCGATGCTCACTCCTCTAGCATTATCTCCATAAAATCGCCACATATCCAAATTATCTTCTTTGGCTGTAAAAGATATTATGAATTTCCTACTTGCAGATATACAAACATCTAATTCCGGAATATCATTAGAACCTTTAACATTATGTAAATAAGGTTTCATAAAATCTGTTTCTGTCTTATCATTCATTGAAACGATTGAATTCATTAAGACACTTTTATTGTCAAGGATTTTTTGTAATGTTTCAAATGACGTGTATTTATACAATACAAAATCAGGTTCTACTCTTTCTGGCAATATTTCCTTCAAAAGACTACGCTCTATTTCCTTTTTTAGAAAATAACATTCATCACACATATCAAATAGAATATCTTCTTCTGATATATTTGCTTTAAAAACCTTATTAATTTGTTTAGCTATCTCAACTTTCTTTTCTTGATCTCCAGATAATAGCACATTATCTAGGTTATTATTGTCATTTAGACGATTTGTCTTATTTTGAAAATATTCATCTAAACAATCAATTTCCAATTTAAATTTATCAGCTTCACAAATATCATCTGAAAAGATAGTTGAATTACCTAATTTTAATGTTAATCTAATGAATGGTTTCTCATTTACATAAAATTCCTTGCGTACTATAAATAAATCCTTTTTACTATCATCATCATTGATAGCATAATCAAGACCATTCTCCTTCAATTTATTCTCTATTTTTTTAGCATATTCCTGAAAACATCTTATTTCTACTTGTAATGATTCTGCAATAGAGCCCAAATTGCCATTAATTATTGAAGTTTTAACAAAATTCCTATTTAGCAAAGTCTCATGAGTAAGTAAAATACGCTGCTGAAGAATTCTACAATACAATGTATTCGGTGCTAGTGGAAAATAATAATCAAATTTATTTACAACAATAGAATCTTTATCATTCACTCTAGTACCTTCAATACAAAGGGCATTATTTCCAAATAATAACTTATCAAAAGGATTAATTTTAAACTCATCCACCAATTCACTCATACCTAATTTTCTCAAATCTGCACCAGTAGGCAAATTTGATGATTCATCAATAAATCGTGTTAAATCTTCTAACTTAGGATAAGGAAGTAATTTTATCTCTTTTATTTCAACATCTGTAAAATCTTCATTAACTTGCAGCCCATACAAAACATCTGGCATGTTTAATAAAAATTTTGATTCTTTTTTCATCACCATATTATTTTAAATATTAATCTACAATAAGATTATTATTGTCATCAAACTTTCCTGCATTAGAGAGAATAGACAATCCAATCTTCTCAACTACTCCTGTTACTAATGCATTACCCATCAAGAATGCTCTACGCATATCACTACTTCCTTCTGTATGATTGTCTGGGAACATATTTAAACGTTCCAATTCAATCGGTGTCAATCTTCGATATTTTCCTGATGGAGTCTTTACCACATGTTTAAATCTTGACGGAGCCTTACCACCTTCGCCTGTAATTATTGTCCGTGAAGCCTTATCTAAAGCATCAGGGAAAGCCATACCTCCTTCAGAATATTTATATTGAAAACCTGCCGCATTAGTTCGCATAAAACTTTTGCTACCTTTTAGGTATTCCCATTTTTCAACCTCTTCTTCTGGGATAAAGAACTCTTCGGGAACTTCATCTTCAGACAGCAATATTTCCCCCAAAGTTAAAAACGGTCCATTATATAAAGGTGAAACCTTTATAGTGTTGACTTTTCTGTTTGACATAAAGCCTGCGTTTTCAAATTCACATTTCTCCCCATTTTTATTAAAATTGGCAGATACTTCGTCAAGGGTTCCTTTTATCTCAAAAGATTTCATTGCAGTTACAGCTTCGGATGAAAATGCTCTCGCAAATATTCCATTCTGACAAATCCAATCCTCTTCTTTGCCAGACTTTCTAATCGCATAATTTCCTCGCTTATACCCAACAATATATGTACGCCTACGCCTTTGCGGCATACCATATTCCGCAGCATTTATGACTCTCCACTCCACATCATAACCAAGATCATTCAACGAAGCAAGAATAATTGCAAAATCTCGTCCTCTCTGAGATGCAGGAGATTTCAACAATCTATCAACATTTTCAAAAAACAGATAAGTAGGTCTATGTTCAGATTCTTCAATTATACGATATATCTGCCACCATAAAACACCTTTTTTCCCCTCAATACCACCAGACCGATTCAATGTGGTTGCAACAGAATAGTCTTGGCAAGGGAAACCCCCAACAAGCATATCACACTCAGGTATGGATGATGTTGGCACTGTATTAATATCCTGATTACTATGACCTTCCAAGCCAAACCTTTCAGAATAAATAATTGATGCGTCTTGTCTTTTTGTTGAAGGTTCCCATTGATTACTCCAAACTGTCTTGAAACAAGCTGATGCTCTTTCCAAGCCAATTCTAAAGCCACCAACACCAGCAAACAACTCAACTACACGTATATCACTTTCAGTTACATCTGAAACAATGTCTTCAAACAAACTGCCCATGCTTTCTCTTGAAACACGGCAATAATCTGCAATCGGTTCACAAATGTTTTGATTATTTTGACTACTATATGTCTGATATTCTTTTGTATTCATTTTAATCTTGCGTTTTAAAGAGTTTATTCCAATCATCGCCATACGCATTCATCAATTCCTTACGAAGATAACGATTATCAAACCAATAGGCCTTCTTTGGCACTGCCATATTGGAAACAGGACTATAAGTCACATCTGCAGAATTCCTTGCTTTTGGACGCACATGGAAAAATTTATGGTCTTTTAAAGTCCAAAATGTATTAGCATGCTTTCCATCTTTTGAATTTAAAAGGGTATCAGCTAAAACATTCTTCCGTATATTATTCCAATATTCTTCCGCAATGCCGTAGTCTGAAGGAGGCATTGTCCAGAAAAACATTTTATCAAGTATATATTTTGATTCATTGTCTGACTCTTCGTCATCAACCTCTCGGAATACAATAAACATATAACGAGTTGTTATTATCTCATACCATCTTGAATCAATCCAATTATCGGTTTCAAATATTTCTTGATAATTAATTCGTTCAAATGACATGTGTTCCTTTACAGATCCATTCTTCTGAAGTCGGATAGTCTTTATCTTAATACCTGATTTTTTTATTTCATCAGCATCATTTTCATTTTTAAGACCTTTCAAAAGTATTTGCTTAACAATATTAGCATATTTACTTTTATCTTCTGATTTTATATTTACTCCCAATTCAGAAGATATCTGTTTATAATCCTTTCCTATAAATGGTTCAAATCGCTTTCTCAGAATATCTTCAAATGAATTATTCATCAACTCCTGTTTAGTAACAAGCTCTATACCCGGCATCTCTTCTTCAGTAATATTTGAAGATACATTCTTCCCTGATTTTTTTACATAATCAAGTACTGTCCTCATATACGAAGCCTTCAATGAGAATGCTCTGGCTTTTGCACGAATTTCACTATTGGGTTGGCGTCTAAGTGAATCTCCTTTTTGTCCTTTTCTACATGCACCCAAATACATAGTATCACCTTCAGAAAGTTCATGTGCCAAACCCCTACGAACCTTATCTTGAATAATCCTAAAATCTTCTTTTATTATTAAAAAATCCTTATCTTTTATCAACCAAAGGATACTATATATAAATTGTAAATCTTTTTTAGGGCAACCACTTACATGCAAATAAAACATTATCAGCATTAACATTGATTTTTTAAAGAACCTTGAATTTTCAAAATCCTCTTCAACCAATGCGCAATAATCTATCATATCGCAAACAAGACGCTCTTTTATTGCAAGTTCATTTTTATGATTTTTCTTAAGTGCCGATACTTTTAATTCAACACCAGCCTCTATAAAATCAGGACGGGGATCACTATTTGGCTCATATCCAAAATAATATTTTTCTACCATCTGAGCCAATCCTCCTTTTCCCGCTTTATTTAATTCATCAATATCTATTGAATTATCTATAATAGGGAGAATCTGAGCTAATGAATTGCCCAACAAATCCCTACTATATGCAAGAATTGACAAAGGTGATGAAGAATCATAATCTCTCATAAACGATAACCTATTTTTAGTGCACAATAATGCACATTTACGCACATTAATACACAAAATTACTAATAAATTCTCGGATTCTTTTAATATTCTCACAATGATTTATTCAAAGAATTTTATTTCTCTGTTTATAAGTTCTAAAAAACATTCATTGTTGAATTATATAGCGTTTCACCTTATGATTCCTCCTGTGTATAGTCGGGATCGGGTTCTGCCGCTATGGGGAGGTCGGAGGGAGAGTCGGGATAGGATGTATGCGGATGGGTGGTGGTGGCTTGTGGAGGAGTAGCGGTGGGGACGGCTGACGTTTGTGGGGAGATTATGTTGCGGTAGAGGGTTTCAAGGGTGGCTTCGCGTTTTGCTTTTGTCTTGATGTCACATTCCCATACTCGTAGCACCCGCCAACCGGCAAGTTCAAGGTCTACGTTGTTGGCAAAATCCCTTGCCATGTTCATCGCTATCTTATGACGCCAGAAATATTCGTTTGTCTTAGGCAACTTGTAGTAGCGACATCCCTCATGTCCATGCCAGAAACAACCATCGATGAAAACCACTGTCTTATATTTCTTTAGCACTATGTCGGGAGTACCGGGCAACTTACGGTTGTTGACACGGTAACGCAGACCCTTGGCAAAGAGGTAACGCCTCACCATCATCTCCGGTTTGGTATCCTTGCCACGGATCGCCGACATACATCGGTGTCTCTGTTCCGGTGTCATTCTATCTGCCATATCAAATCAAGCTTTTGAAGTTGTCTGAACTTCTTTACAAAAATAACAAATATCCTTGAAAATGGTATGATAATTCTTAAGACGGGGTATAAAAATCAAGCGGTGCCGGATTCTTTCGCAGATGCCGGCACCGAAATAATTCATGATGTAAGGTTGTTGATATCTTTTGACGGGAGAATCCCGTTCGTATAATCTTTGCTGTGTATTTTTATTTTCACACCGCTAAGTTAATTGTTTTATTTCTTACATGCAAGAATTTTTATAATTTTTTTTAATAATTTTTTTAAATTGATGCAACTTTTCCTTCTATTCCGTTGTTTTCCAAGTTCAAGGGCTGCATACCGCCATCATCCGAAGAAGAAATAAGCCACAATCACCGCCGCCACGGCACCCGTCAGATCAGCAAGCAATGCATAGCCGGCAGCATAACGCGTTTTCATGACCCCTACACTTCCGAAATATACGGCAAGGATATAGAAAGTGGTGTCGGTAGATCCCCTGACAGCAGCCGCAACACGGCTCACGAAGGCATCCGCCCCATTCTCCTTCATCACGTCGAGCATCATCGCGCACGACCCGCTACCGCTCAGCGGCTTCATGAGCATAGTCGGCAACGCCCCTACCCAACGGGCATCGAAGCCAAGCATCGTGACAAACGATTCGATCCACGACGTGAACATATCCAACGCACCGGACGCACGGAACATCCCGATTGCAACAAGAATAGCCACAAGATAAGGAATTATCATGACGGCTGTCTTAAACCCCTCCTTCGCCCCCTCGATAAACGTGTCATACACGTTGATATGCTTCCGCACTCCGGCTATTATGAATGCTATTATGACGCTGAAAAGTATAACGTTGGCGGCAAACGTGGAGTATGCCTCCATCCTGTCGGCAGGTAACGATGAGAAGAAATAGACCGTCAGAGCCACCACGCCCCCTATTCCGGCAAGCCAGCCGCATATCACGCGATCCATACGTATGCGCTGCTTTATGCATAGTGCGGTAAGACCCACTATTGTGGCAACCGACGTGGCGATGAGGATCGGAATGAAGATATCAGTAGGATTGGACGCCCCACCTTGCGCACGATACATCATTATGCTTATCGGGATCAGGCACAAGCCCGACGAATTGAGCACCAGAAACATGATCATCGCATCCGTGGCAGTATCCTTCCGCTTGTTGAGCGATTGCATCTCCTGCATGGCACGCAGCCCCATTGGAGTGGCGGCATTGTCAAGACCGAGCATGTTGGCGGAGATATTCATGAAGATGGCACCCATAGCCGGATGCCCCTTTGGGATACCGGGAAAGAGCCGGGAGAAGAACGGACTTATCAGCCTGCCGAAAAACTCAATCACTCCGGCACGCTCCCCGATCTTCATTATACCGAGCCACAAGGTCAGCACTCCGGTCAGCCCGAGAGAGATTTCAAATGCAAAAGCGGCCTGGGAGAAGGAACTGTTCATGATGTCGCTCCACACTGCCAGGTCGCCGTAAAAGATTGTCTTTGCCATAGCCACAAGAAATGCTATGGCAAAGAACGATATCCAGATCCAGTTTAATACCACTGTTGATAGAATTTACTGAGGTGGGTCAGACCCGGGAGTCAGACCCGCGCCACATCATATTTTGCGGATGCCCATTATCTCACGCACGTCGCGCAGAGTGTCGGCAGCATACGCCCTCGCACGCTCTGCACCGTTTCTCACCACCTTCGAGAGATACTCGTCGTTGTTGCGGATGTCGAGGATACGCTCCCTGATAGGCAGCGTCACCTTCAGCATATCCTCAGCAAGCTGCTTCTTCATGTCGCCGTAGCGGATGGAACAGTCGGCGTATGCCTGACGGTAATGGTCAGCCACCTCCTTGCCGGATACAAGATCAAGAAGCAGGAAGAGGTTCTCCACCGGCTTGCTCACTACAGAGTTCGGCTCCTTCGGACCCTCATCAGTGACGGCACGCATCACCTTCTTGCGAAGAGTCTTCTCATCATCTATAAGATAGATACAGTTACCCTCGCTCTTACCCATCTTTCCGGATCCGTCAAGACCGGGCACCTTCAGAGCCTCGCCGCCGAAATTGAAATTGACGGGTTCGCCGAAATAGTCCACCTTATAGAAGGAGTTGAAACGACGTGCGAAACGACGGGTCAACTCAAGATGCTGCTCCTGATCCTTACCTACCGGCACGTAATCGGCATGATGAATGAGGATATCGACAGCCATAAGGGTGGGATACGTCAGCAATCCGGCATTCACACGCTGGTTGGTCTGATTACCGATTATCTCCTTCTCGATCTCATCGCTGTCGGAAGTGATGCCGAGAGCCTTACGAGCCTTATCCTTGAAAGAGGCGGTACGCATCAGTTCGCCGATACCCACGTGCATGTTGAGAAGAAGATACATCTCTGAGATCTCCGGCACGTCGCTCTGCACGTAAAGGATATTCTTCTCCGGATCAAGTCCGGCGGCAATATATTCCGCCAATATATCCTTTACGCTCTCATGAAGCATCTTGGGGTCAGGGTTCGTGGTCAAGGCATGGAGGTCGGCAATGAAGAAGCGGCAGTCATAGTCGTCCTGCATTCTCACGAATTTACTCAAAGCTCCATAATAGTTGCCCAGATGAAGATTTCCGGTAGAACGGATTCCACTGAGCACCACTTTCTTATCTTTTTCCATATCGATTAATGATGTATGTCGAATATTAACGTTGTATTAATTAAAAGCCATACCACGGAGCCATTATATAATGGTCAGTACAGCAATAATCTGCAAAATTAAACAAATTTATCGGATTACTCTCCATTACGTATTGTATTTTTTCCAATAGAAGCATCAACAGATGAGCAAGCACGGCATATATTTTTACGATATATCCCGACAAAAAAAAGGACGACCCGGACCGAGGCATTAAGCCTGCGACCCGGGTCTCGAGTTATGTAAGCCGGAAATTTCTTTATATTGTCACGATAATTGCCAAGAAAATTGCCACGTCAGTCCGACCTACGTCAGATTCCATGCCCTACATTATATACCTCCTTCAGCATATCACGTATGGAATCCTTATTATGGAGAGAGACATTCCCATGAGTCATCAGCAGCATCTTCACAGGCTGCTTATCGCCACTATAAGGGGGCTGCATATAGTCAAACTCCTGACGCACACGGAAGCCATTGTTCTCATAGAATTTTATGCGTCGCTCGGCATCAGGAGTTACAGGCGGTTCCACCTCAAGAAGCACGTCCTCACTTACCGTCTTGAAAAGATGACCAAGCATCTTACGCCCTATATTGTTGCCCCTCCTTTCGGGAATCACAGCAAAGTGCTCCACGTATGTATAGCCCTCAAATTCCCAATAAGATAGGAACCCAAGGAACAAGTCGCCATCTTTGACGGCAAAGGCGTGAAACTTTCCGTGTTTCATCTTTATGAATTCGGAAAGATGACGCTCATCCTCATAATCACGCCTCTCTTCGGGAGGGAATGATTCATTATATAGCTGCAGGAACGACGGATAGTCCTCCTCTTTAAGTTCCACAAATTCCATATTCCAATATTTACTTTTGCAAGCCCACCAAACAGCAGACTTTATTTTATAACAATCAAATTAGCCAAATAGATAATCAATTTCTCTGTTTTTTATCTATTTTATTTCCAATAACGTATACATCAGCAAATTAAAACTTGACAATTTATCTATTTTTATCGCTGATTTTTCCTTTGACAATTATTTTATCACTCAATTGCGATTTTATACGGGTATTTTTACTTAATTTTGCAGACCGGGGAGGGAACAACAGGTATCACCTGCTCCACCTCTCACCCGCAAGTCTTACATTCATAATTGAATATAGTATCTATGCACATATCCCGTATACTGACGTCTGTCGCAATGACTTCATTCGCGCTATCCATGTCGGCATCTGATTTCATCAATACCGAGCCGGCGGAAAATCTCTTCAACTTCGGCGTGAGAATAGGAATGAACGCCTCCAACCGCACATTCAACAACAATTACTTTGACAAATGGAACGTCAACAGCTGGGGCACCGGTTTCGATGCCGGCGTGGTGGTCAACATCAACATGCGAGAGTTTTTCTCTCTCCAGCCGGGTTTCTTCTTCCAGTCAAGAAGCGGCAACTATTCCCTGGTGGAGGAATATATCAACAATCGCGACGAGAAAGACAATTTCATTCAGATCGGCGACTACAGAATCTATAATTTCGTCATTCCCGTCATGGCATCGTTCAGATTCAGCATCGCCGACAATCTGAAATGGCTCGTGGAGGCAGGTCCGTATGCCCAGTTCAAGCTTCATGCCACGGATGCCGACAAGATTGAGGTGATAAGCCAAGACTTAGGAGGCTCCATCAACAAGGAATCGGCAAAAAGCAATTTCACCGATTTCGGTGTAAAGATGGGCACCGGCATAATGCTCAACAACAAGTACTCATTCTCCATACATTACATGGCAGGCGCCACCAACGTATGGAAAGCACCCTACGAAGGTGGTAAGAACAAGGCGTGGACCTTCACCTTGGGCTACGATTTCTGACGCAGCTTCCAATCTTCCACCATACCAATTATCCCGGCGGCATTCGCTGAAGTGCCGTTGCTGAAATCCAATCGCGTCATGCCCGGATCGCGCTTATACCACGTAAGCTGCTTCTTGGCATAGACGCGAGTGTTTTTCTGCATACGCGCCACTGCCTCATCCTTCGTGAACGTGCCGTCGAACCATGCGAACATCTCCTTCAATCCCACCGTGTTCAGAGAATTGAGATGACGGAGAGGATACACTCTACGCGCCTCCTCCTCCAAACCGGATTCCATCATATTATCCACCCTTGCGTTGATGCGACTGAAAAGCCGCTCCCTATCCCCTTCAAGACATACCTTTATTATATCAAACGGACGCTTTTTCCTCTCCCCCGTAATCAGCGAGGAGTATGGTGCTCCTGCCGTTACGGAAATCTCCACTGCATGAAACACCCGCTTCATATTGCAGAGATCCACCTTTGCGTAATGCACCGGATCAAGCGCAAGAAGACGCAGACGCAGCCAGTCATCGCCCCTCTCCCGCCATTCCTCCATCAGCGACGCCCGCAGTTCTGCCGGCACGGTCGGGAGATCGTCTATGCCGTGGCACAAGGCATCGACATACATCATCGAGCCGCCACACACCACTGCCGGACGCTCCTCACTGAAAAGCGACTCCGCTACGGTAAGCGCATCCCGCTCAAACTCACTCGCGCTATAGTAGGCATCAAGCGGAAGCATACCCACCAGATGATGCCTCACTCCCCCATCTCCTCCGCAGTAGGGGCAGCCGTCACTATCGGTATGTCGCGGTAAATCTGACGGCTATCGGCAGAAATAACATCGGTATCCAAGCGACGCGCCACCTCAACGGCAAGGGCCGACTTCCCGGAGGCTGTCGGCCCTGTTATGACTATCATCAATGCCCGGCTCACTTCTCTACAGCCAGTCGGCAAATATTTACTATCACATCCGTGGCCTTCTCCATCGACGGGATAGCCACATATTCATAACGTCCGTGGAAGTTCTCTCCTCCGGCAAAAATATTCGGGCATGGGAGACCCTTGAATGATAACTGCGCGCCATCAGTGCCACCACGTATGGGCTGCACCTTCGGCTGCACGCCAGCTTCCCGCATGGCCTTCTCCGCCAGTTCGACCACGTGCATGACCGGTTCAATCTTCTCACGCATATTATAATACTGGTCTCTGATCTCTACCGACGCGCAGCCGGGATATTCCGTATTAGTCTTCCTCACGAGATGCTCGATCTCCTTCTTGCGGCTTTCGAAACGTGCGCGGTCATGATCACGTATTATATATGTAAGCACAGTCTGCTCAACGGAGCCCTCGATTCCCACGAGATGATAGAATCCCTCATACCCCTCGGTGTGCTCCGGAGTCTCCCAACGTGGAAGCATTACGATAAACTGGGTGGCGACACGCATGGAATTGATCATCTTATGCTTCGCACTACCGGGATGCACATTGCGTCCGCGGATAATGACCTTGGCACTGGCGGCATTGAAATTCTCAAATTCCAACTCACCCACGGCACCACCATCCATCGTATATGCGAAATCCGCTCCAAAACGCGCCACATCAAATTTATGTGCGCCCTGCCCTATCTCCTCATCCGGATTAAACGCGATACGTATCTTACCATGTTTTATCTCCGGATGCGCCTGAAGATAAGCCACAGCAGTCACAATCTCAGCAATACCTGCCTTATCATCGGCACCAAGCAGCGTGGTTCCGTCAGTCACGATCAGATCCTGCCCCACATAATTCAACATCTCCGGGAATTCCATCGGAGATAGCACGATCCCCTCCTTTTCATTGAGAGTAATGTCAAGTCCGTCATATCCTTCCACTATACGCGGTTTGACATGCTTGCCGCTCATGTCGGGAGACGTGTCAAGGTGAGCTATAAAACCTATCACCGGGGCATCCGTATCACAGTTGGCAGGCAAAGTTGCCATCAGATATCCATTCGCATCGAGCGAGATATCCTCGAGTCCCATCCCTTCAAGCTGCTCCTTCAGATATTCCGCAAAGATCATCTGTCCGGGCGTGGATGGTGTCATATTGGTTAGTTCGTCGCTTTGTGTGTCAAAAGCCACGTAACTGAGAAATCGGTCTGTTACTGTCATGGTAAAAGTATCTGTTTTTATTAATATTGTCAGATTCGAGTCCCTCATATCCATCCTGCACGAATCTACGTTTTGAAGTTTAGACAACTTCATTTGCAAAATTATAAAAAAATAATTAGTTACGAAAATTAATTTTTCATCCCCGGTTTCATCATATTCTCAATAAAAAAGACGCTGATATACGCTAAAAAAAATTAACTATTTATAGTATTGATTTATTGAAATTTAACTTATCATTCACAAAATAATCGGCAAAAAAAACTCAAAAAAAAGCACATAAAATTTGCACGGTTCAAAAAAAGTTCCTAACTTTGCACCGCAATTGAGAGAGACACCGACACTAAAACAAGTGAAACGGACGCTTTCAAAGCAAAAAGACCTGCTTCAGTAGCTCAGTTGGTTAGAGCACCTGACTGTTAATCAGGGGGTCGTTGGTTCAAGCCCATCCTGAAGCGCAACAAGCTGATAAGAGAATCAGCAATCTCGAACCTCAAATAAAAACCTGCTTCAGTAGCTCAGTTGGTTAGAGCACCTGACTGTTAATCAGGGGGTCGTTGGTTCAAGCCCATCCTGAAGCGCAAGACTTCATGACAGAGCGCACGTCGCCGTCGGAAGCAATGTTGATTCGCTAGCTCAGCTGGTAGAGCACAACACTTTTAATGTTGGGGTCCTGGGTTCGAGCCCCAGGCGGATCACTAAGAAGGTTTTAAATACCAATGAAAACCTCTGAAAATATCAGTTTTCAGAGGTTTTACTTTGAAACCTCCGAAAAGGGACCTGCTTCAGTAGCTCAGTTGGTTAGAGCACCTGACTGTTAATCAGGGGGTCGTTGGTTCAAGCCCATCCTGAAGCGCAAGACTTCATGACAGAGCGCACGTCGCCGTCGGAAGCAACGTTGATTCGCTAGCTCAGCTGGTAGAGCACAACACTTTTAATGTTGGGGTCCTGGGTTCGAGCCCCAGGCGGATCACTAAAGGGTCACTTTTCAGTGGCCCTTTTTTCGTGTCCGTAAGTGACTGATGTGCAAGTGTTAGCAATTTTATAAAATCTTGATTTAGAAAGATTTAGCACAAACCGTATTTCCTGCCGATAGCCAAAGTTAGCATTTGTTAGTTCGGAATTAGCACATTATCTTTGGTACAGATTTCGTGAATGTACCACAAAAAAGTACCACAAATGTACCAGCTTTTCCAACAAATATCAGCCGTTGTCTCCTGCCCCGGTCTTGCCATAGCGACCGGAGCCTGTTTAGAGTGCCAACTCTCTGATATTTGCTATTTTGTGCTAAATGTTTCCAAAAGATTCGGGGCGTGCAACAGCCTCGTTGTTGGATGCGTTGAAATGGTATGTGGTACACGTGTGGTACATTTCCCGGAATTTGTGGTACACGCTTTTTCGTGTACCACATCACGAGAAATTTGAATGTATCATTCTTAAAATCTTTTACTTATGGCAGGAATACCACAGATCAAGATTGTTTTCGACCGCCGCAAGAAGGCATCGGCCGTCAACCCCGGCACCGTTGAGATTGAGGTGTCGTACAACCGTGAGCGCGTCCGTCTCTCCACCGGCGTCGCTGTCCTCAAACAGCAGTGGAGCGGCAAGGAGGTGGTCAACCACCCTCAGGCCGACCATCTGAACGAACAGATACGTCGTGTCTATGACGGTATCCATGAGAAGATGTCGTCCATAGCCTCGACAAAGGGCGAATACGACCTGTCGCTTCTCAAAAAGGTCAAGAAAACGAAGTTGCAGGGTTCATCGGCAAGTTTCCTCGACTGGCTTGAGGAACGTATCGACATGCGCCCTGTCACGGAGTCAACACGCAAGCAGCACAAGGTCATGCTCAACTGCCTGCGCGACTTCGGGCTGATACGCTTTTTCAGCGACCTCACCCCGAAGAATATCAGACTATGGGACGATTTCATACGCAAGCGTGTGACAGCACAGGCCTCGGTTCATGGCTATCACAAACGCCTCAAGCCCTATATCGTGGAGGCGATACAGTTTGAGAAGCTGGAGTCCAACCCCTACGACGGCATGAGGATTTCCCGTGGAAAGTCAGAAGGTATAAAATTCCTTACCGAAGAGGAACGTGACCGAGTGGAAGCCCTCGAACTCTACGGCATGACGGAGAAAGTGCGCGATATGTTCATATTTTCATGCTACACGGGGCTGGCATACTCAGACCTTGTGAAGATAAAGAAGTCGGATGTGTTCAGGCAGGGCGAGGACTACTGCATACGCGACAAGCGTATGAAAACCGGTATGCCCTATACGATTGTACTGTTGCCTAAGGCGATAGCCATACTGAAAAAGTATAATTACGACCTCAATCTGATGAGCAACCAGAAATGCAACGACCAGCTGAAGATAATCGCCAACCTTGCCAAGCTGCACATCAACCTGACAATGCACGTCGGCCGCCACACGTTTGCGACGTGGGCGTTGACAAAGGGCGTGGGTATCGAGACTGTGAGCAAGATGCTCGCCCATTCCAACGTGACAATGACCGAGAAATACGCCCATGTGCTTCAGACGAGCGTTATACAGGGCTTCGGTAAACTGAAATAATATCTGTCGTAACACAGGCACAGCCGTCACTTCTTCCGGGAGGTGGCGGCTCTCTCTTTTGCCGACAGTTCAGAGCGTAGCCGCTCTATCTCCTTCGCCTGTTCATCAATCCGTTTTTCCAGGCGTTCAAGCCGATTATTCATCGGCCCCATGAAGGCAGTCATGTTCTTTATTATTGCTGTCCGATAAAACTTTTTGAGGTCTCAAAAAATTAGGACTGATTCCATTTGCAGGAGTCAGTCCTTTTTGGTTATTTAGCTGTCGCCAAACAAAACTCAATAACCATGCGCAAAAATAGTCATTTTAGCGGACAGCCGCTCTATGGTCAGGTAATAAAATTGCTTGACAAGTCAAAGATTCTTTATTTCAGCCGTGAAAATGGCGGGGAGAGATACACAAAACGGTTCAACTGCTGGATTCATCTGGTGGTGATGCTCTATGCTGTCATAATGCGTTTCGACTCGTTACGGGAGATAACAGCCTCATTGCTCGCCGAGACGCGCAAACTGGCACACCTCGGCATTACCTTCAAGATTGGACGCAGTACGCTCGCCGATGCCAACAAAAGACGTCCGGAAGCCATATTCGAGGCCATTTACCGTGATTTATACGCCACTTACCGCCATGTGCTTTCATCGGACAGCCGGAGCCATAAGACTCCAAAATGGATGAAGCGGCTTCAGATTATCGACTCGACGACCATAACACTGTTTTCAAACCTGCTGTTCAAGGGTGTGGGACGCCATCCGAAGACAGGGAAAAAGAAAGGCGGCATCAAGGTACATACCGTCATACATGCCAATGAAGGGGTTCCGTCTGATATAAAATTTACCTCAGCAGCAACAAATGACTCTTTCATGCTCAAACCAAATACTCTGAGCAAAGGCGACATTATGGCCATGGACCGCGCATATATCGACTATGCGAAGTTCCAGCAGCTTACGGAGCGCGGCGTGATATACGTCACCAAAATGAAGAAAAATCTGAAATACAGCGTTCTGAGCGACACGATGTATCAGACTCCGGATGGTCTGATGGAAGTCCGAATTCAGAACGTTGAATTTGTGAAGCAAATCAGGGGAGGAGAAACGATACACCATAAATCACGTATAATCACCTATGTAGACGCAAAAAAGCGCAAACTCATATCATTGCTCACAAACGATATGGACTCTGATCCAGATGAAATTATTGCCATATACAGGCAACGGTGGGAGATTGAACTGCTGTTCAAGCAGATGAAGCAGAACTTCCCGTTAAAATACTTTTATGGCGAGAGTGCCAACGCTATCAAAATCCAGATATGGGTGACTCTTATCGCAAACCTGCTGCTGATGGTTATGCAGAAAGGTCTGAAACGCCAATGGAGCTTCTCAGGCTTGGCAACAATGGTCAGAATCACGCTGATGTATTACGTTGACTTCCACAGCTTGTTCAACAATCCGGAAAAAGAGTGGGAAATCATCCTTTCTGAGGCGTCTGGCGCACCACCGTTACCAACGCTTTTTGATTGAGGGGGGCTTGTAAAATGAAAAAAATGACTCGAACGCCATAAAATCAGCGTTCGAGCCATGCCTTTTTGCCATCTTCAAGTTTTATCGGACAGCAATAGTTCTTTATAATCTCCGCCATGTCAGCAAGGATATACGAGAAGCGGTCAAACTGCGGAGGCTCAGGATCCGACTCCTGCTGCCGTGCAGCTGTCTCCTGTATCATACTTCCGTTGCCGCTCCATATCCAATCGAAACTCAGATACGGATATATGCTGCAAAGGCTCTTGACAAAGCGTTCCGACACATTGGATTTGCCGGTTATCACCTGAGATACGACACTTGGATTATAGCCCATCTTTTCCGCAATGGCACGGTTGGAGTTGAACAGCCTGTTGTCTTTCAGCCATTCCATCGCCTGTCTCACTCTTTCTCTTATGCTGTCCATAAACTTGCGTTTATATTTTCTAATAAATTTGATTAGGTATTTCCAATAATAACACTTCAAACAATCATTTAGCACGATTAGTTTGTTAGTGTTATTGCAACTACCTAATTTAGATTAATTATTTCTAATTGCAAAGATAATCATTTTTCTAAATATAGCTAATGGTTGCTAACAGAAAAAATGTCAAACAGCTTATAAACGGATACGACTATGAGTGAAGACCGACGCATAACAATGAGGCTCACGAGGATTGAGAACACCCTTGAAGAGATAAAGCGGAACATCACCGCACCAGTGCCTCCTGACAGGAAGATAACCGTGCGCGAGGCGGCCGAGATAATGCACTGTTCAGACCAGCGTGTGCGCGATGCCATACACGACGGATCACTTAAAGCGGAGCGTAACGGACGGCGTTTTTTCCTCTCTCTTTACGATGTGAGGGCGCGAGCCGGATACGCAACACTTGAAAAAAAACGGCAGACCTGATTCATTTAATCTTAAAGGACGAAATTATGACTACACAACAGATCAAGGAGATTGACTCCAAGTGCCTTAACGACTATCTCGCCACATTACCCCATACAGACCACCGTTTTTTCGTGACAGCGGTAGTAAGAGCCTGCGGAGAAGGCATCAAACGCAAGACATTCTACAACTGGAAAGCCGGATGCTGCTGCATACCCTCCTTCTGCAAGAAAGAGATAGAGAGGATTGCCGGATGTGTGGTGTTCCCGAATGAACTCTATGTGACAGACCGCGATGTTGACACTTCATGTGGAAAAGCCTGAGGCTCACGCACCAACTCCCATATATATGTACCCCAAGAATATAAACAGCCGAAATGAACCGTTCATGGATACCCGTAATGCACTATCTCCGCAACGAGGAATGGCTCTACTCCGAGAGCCGGATGGTACATCTCTGGCTGGAGATACTTTTTCGCGTGCAGAGAGCCAAAGGCACATACCCCATAAAAGGCACAACAATAGACATCCTGCCCGGTCAGTTCGTAGCCTCGACACGAAAACTGGCCGCCTCAATCGGAGCGGACAAAGACACAGTAGGAAGATACATGAGGATTTTTGAAGCGCAGAAGTGGATACGGAGACTTGAAATAGGCAACGCGACACTATACACGGTGCTTGTCATGGATCAGATACCCGGCTTTTCAATCATGGCTTCACAGGATACAGCGGCTATCGGGGCTTCTTCAGAAGCTCAATCCCCCACAAATGGGGACACTTCTTCCGACACTGTTGGGGACACCTTTGGGGACATATATTATATAGATAATAATATAAATAAAAATTCTCTCTCCCCCGCGCGTGAAGGAGAAGTTTTTGAAATTTTTTCAAAGGATACGGCTTCGCTCGACGAAATAGCCGGAGCCTTGCACTGCGAAAGGAAAATACTTGAAGATATGCTGCCTGACTTTTTTCAAGAGTGCAGGATCAAGAAAAAGAACCATCTGACCGTGCAAGAGTGCAAGGATCATTTTTTCAACTGGGCCCGCGCCCGATTAGAACGAGAACGGAACAATGGCAAACCCCAAGAAAATAAACCCGGCGGAAGCCGTCAGGGAAATCAGAGAGGCCGCAGAACGCCGGTCAAACCGAACTGTGGACTTATCGAGGATTAGCGAATACAAGACGCTTTTCATGCAGTGTGCCGTTGCTGTCTGCCCGGGCTTCACAGTGAGGGAAGAAATGAAACCGGCATACAACGACATCGTTCACTGGGCGGTGATGGACTATGATGGCAACCTTGATCCGGACAAGGGGCTGCTTATCTGGGGCGACATCGGAACGGGCAAATCCACCATGCTGAAAATCATCAGGGAGTTCTGCTCCCTTGTGAGGCCGCACATCGAGGGCAACCGGTATTATTTCCGGATAGACAACGTGATTGATGTATGCGCCGCTTACGCCGATGAGTCAATATACGGAGGCTACCGGGGTATCAGGCAGTATATCGACAGTCCGAGACAGGCGTTTGACGAACTTGGCAGCGAGACAGTGCCGACAGGAAGGTACGGCAACTTCGAGAATGTTATGCAGTACATCTTCCAGTCACGCTACGACAACCGCTACCACCAGTTTACCCATGCCACCACCAACTTCACGATTGACCAGATACAGGATGTCTATGGCGAGAGGATATACGACCGCTTCAAGGAGATGTTCAATTTCGTCGCCCTGCGAGGAAAGACATTCAGGATAAACACTCAAAAGAACATGGAAAAATGAAAGACAACGTAAAACCCACACCCATAGACTGGGAACAGCGGAAATATGACCTTGCGGTCGCGCTGTATTATCACGACATACGGCTGTCGGATATAGTCACGCCGGAGAACCGTCTTGCACGGTGGCCAGAACATATCAGCGTCTCCGCAGAAATGGCAGTGGAAGCCGCCGAAGTTTTCATAAACGAATACCGCCGGCACGCGGTGATGGAAAGTGGGGAGAAAAGCCATGCGCCCTGATTTTCAAAGGATAGTCCCCGATTTGCTGTATTCGGTGATGGCGGCAAGAAAACTGCTCGGCATAAGTCATACGACGATTTACGAATACATGAGGCAATCGCCCCCGGTACTCCCATACCGCCGCTCGGAAAACGGCTGGCACAGGCTGATACTCGGAAGCGATATAATCTTCCTGCTCGACCACCCGCAGGTCAAGCGGGGAAGAAAACGGAAGAAACGGTAAAACGGCACTGTCAGTTCCAGAGATACCACGGTGAGGGGCACGGAGCGGAGAAGGCTTCGGAGAGGTCGATGGCGAGTAGCCATGCCTGGGTGCGTATGCCGTCCATGTCGGAGAGTGTCTGGGCATAGCGGCTCTCTCCGGCACCCGAAATCCGGCACCACTGCCGCGCGAAGATGTCGGGTTGGAAAGCGTCGATGAACGACAGTATGTCGTCCACAAGCGAATCCGGTTTGCTATCGGTCATGTCGGCTGAGAAGCAGAACGGCACTCCGCTCTCGGTATTCCGCCGGAAATCGAAAGAGGTGATGTTGCCGTCTCTCACATTGGCGGTCACGCTCCAGCCGCATTGTGCGGCAACTTGGATTATGGTTTGTAAAATCATGTCAGTACACGTTTATGTCTGCCACGTCCGGCATGGAGGTGGCAGACCGAATTTTTCGGTAATGTCAGCCGTGGAACAACACCACGGCTGACGTGTTCGGTCAATCATAGAGGCGGTTCAAGAAGTCTTGAAGCCTCTCATCGCTTATCTGCCCTATGGGGCATGGGGTGAAATACGGCATTTGTATTACTCGGATAATGCCGAAGCCTTGTTTGCGGTAGTCAAGTTCGACATCGGCAAGTTCGTTGAGCGACACATAGCCGTATTCATCTTCGCCGAGTCCGACCACTATGCAGTAAAGGATTGTATCGTCTCCCTCTTTGCCTCCTTCAAGCACAAACCAACGGATATTTCCGATAGTGAATATCGCCACGCACACTGCGGCTCTCGCCTTGCCGTCCTGCGAGTACAGAGGATAGTCCTTTATGGCTTCCTCAAATTTCGGTGTCAACAGTCTGTTCATAGTCAGTCAAATTCAATTTCATCTTCGTAAAGTTCAATCCTCGCGCCACTGCTTACCTCGATGATGAAGCGGTAGCCGCTCAGTCCTACGATTGTGCCACGGTGGTAGCCTCGCCACGGTGTCAGCAACTCGCACTGGCGTCCGTATTCGGGAAAATCGGTGTCGTTCATACGCTTTTATCTTTTAGTTTTTTATATTCGGGGTCATAGATTTCATGGCCGTTCATCAGTGTGTCGTACATCATCGCCGCTCTCCGGGCTGCCATTTCGTTTCGCTCGTCATAATAACCGGTTCGGTAGTTGACGGCGAGCTGACGGAAATATGCCACGCACACCTTGAAAGCCTGCGACTGCAAATAGCGGTGTATTGTGGCGAGTGCCTTTCCTGTGTTGGTTGCGGATTGCATTTTGCCGTTGACAAAGTTGTCAAACGCCACGACAAATTCCTTGTCGTTCTTGGATATTGCTATTCCGTTATAATTTTCCATATTCTTATGATTTAGATTGTTGCCTGATTGTAGATTGAGGGTTCGGAGGTCACGTTGTAGATGTAGTTTGCCACAGCGTACCAAAAGGCAGTTCTCGCCATAATAGAGTTTTTTCATGCCCCTAATGGAGCCGGAGCGGTGGAAATTGGGGAACTGCCCGATATTGAGCCGTCTGCCCTCCGCTACTTTCATTCTTTTTACTCGCATAGTCATTTGATGTTTGAGCGTTTGAGTTAATTTTTTCCCTTTTGTTTGAAGCTCTTTGAGCTTCTCCGGCAGGGCTGGCCGTTTTTCGTGCAGTCCCACAACTGCGGCCATAAGGGAGGATAAGGCAAGTGTGTAGTCAGTGGCAAGCGAGGGATACCCAAATTGTTTGAGGCACGAGAAGAATTTGCGGAGGCTCACGAGTGCGGACGCCGACCACAAGCGCAGCGTCACTTGACGTTCCTCCAGGACGCAGTAAATTCGCACGCCAAAACGCCTGTCCCTGCCGAGGCTCAAAATCTTCAAGGGAAAGAACCGGCCACCGTTGACCTTTGCCGTTTCAAAGTGTCAGCCTTGAAGCGGCCTCAGTCTTCGTTTGCAGACAGCTGTTCTAAAGACAGGCGGCAGCGCGAGAGTCGAGCGAAGGCTTGCCCTCGCTTTGCTCTGGCGTTGTAGCCGCCTCCGGCTTCTGCCGGACATCATATCCAAAATCAGAACTGCCCGAAGCTGAATCGGTGTGAAACACGGAATCAGTCGGGCAACCGGTAAACACCACAAGGCGATGTGCCGTGCCTTTGGATCCGCGAGCCACTGACACGGCTTATCGCCTAAATTATCACATCATTTGGGAGCAAGCGGTGGTGATAAGGTTGTGAGAGGCAATACGCCCGGCGCACTGCCTCACGCTCCTGTCGCCACGGCTTGCGAATCTACCAGTCTCCACAGACAACTATAAACATAATTTTTCAACTGTAACGAGAATTATTTATAAGCTGCAATAGATCGTATCTCAAATTTTATTGCTAATTTTACTATTGATAGACGTTTAACTCCCTGCATATTGGAGTCAGTTGTAAATAATCAAACATGGCAGTGCATTGATTTGATTATTCCTAAACTGACATTATAGAAATGAATATTCTTATCATAGGTGCGACATCAGGCATAGGATATGAGTTGTGGAAGCATTACTCCACAACGGGTAATATTGTTGCCATTACCGGCAGACGGAATGAAATCCTACAAAAACAAATTCAAGACAATACGGACAATACTGTTGCCTTTCAGTGTGATATTGCAGACTTGTCTTCGTTTGATTTTATGCTGAAAAAATAATGTCGAAATTTGGACATCTGGATATGGCAATAATTTGTGCCGGAGTTGGAGAACTCAATCCAAAATTGGAATTGTCAACTGAACTCGCAACCCTCTCAGTGAATGTGAATGGATGGACTAATGCGATTGACTCAATCTACAAAATTTTTGAGGACCAAAAATCAGGACATCTCGTTACCATAACCTCCGTTGGAGGATTGCAACCGACTCCCATGGCTCCGTCTTACAGTGCATCAAAAGCATTTCAGATAAACTATACAAAATCACTCCAGCAAAAATCAAAGGGAACTACTGTTGTAGTTACTGAGATACGCCCAGGACTTGTCAACACAAGAATGGCAAAGGGAGAAGGTTTGTTTTGGGTTATGCCGCTAGATAAAGTTACCAATAAGATTATTAACGCTATATCCCATAAGAAAACACTCAAAATAGTCACCACTCGATGGCGTATTATTAATTGGGTTCTCAAACATTTTATGTGATAACAGCTCCGTGGACTAAGACAATAAGCTCCCGGCGTGAGTCGGGGGCTTTGTTGTTTTCCAAAGAGGCGGCTTTTGGGAGGGGACGAGCAAAAGCCGCCCCGCGCCTCTCTCGGCATGGGGTGGCTTGCTCAAACATAGGGGCTTGTCGCTTTATGCAACAGCTTCTTCGCAGTACCTTTCTTCTTCGGTCAGTATCGCTTCGGCTTCTTCTTCCGTTGGTTCGTATTGGATAGCCTCGGTCTCTGCCTCGGAAATATCGGGAGTGGCTTCTTCCGTGGTAGATTCAGCTTCCGGCATAGGTTCTTGTGGTGTGTCCTCGGCTTCGGGTGCAACCTCGGCTTCGGGTGTGGTCTCTACTTCGGTGGTGTCGGGAGCGGTTTCTTCCGTGGTCGGTTCTACCTCCGGCACGATTTCTTCTTCGGGTGCGTCCTCGGCTTCCGGCTCGGTTGCTTCGGGTTCGGTATCTTTAGCGAGTAGAGCCTTGCGTTCCTCTAATCGTTGGTGTCGCTTCTCGTAAATCTCGTTATACTCGGCTTCGATGTTGGCGAGTTCTTCCGGCATGTGCTTCTTGGCGAAAGAGAGCAAGAGGTCGGCAATGGCGTTGTCACGATACGCACCCTTGAAATTGTCAATCAGAAAATCCCTGCGGATTATCGCCTTTGTCTTGGCGTTGAGATTGGCGAGGATTGTCATTTTCTCGCTGTCGTTGAGTGCGCTGTGAGATTTGCGGTCGGTCAGTCCGACGGCTTCGTAATGCTCTTTGCGGAGCGATGAGAGCAGGAAGAAATATATCATCTTGTCCTCGTCCTGCGAGAACTTTGTCTCGGTGATGTCGGCTTCAAGGATTTTCTTCTTTGTGTCCTCGATTGTACGCTCCACGGCTATCTCCTTGTTGCGTTTATCCTTTGCCTCCAACTTGGCGATTTCGGCTTTCGGATTGTTGGCGTTCTCGCTCGGTTTGGCAGTTACAGCCATATATCCGAGTGTCACATCATTGCGCCCGATTGTGATGTAGAGTGAGATTTCTCCTGCCTCGGCTTTTGTCGTGATGTCGGCACACTTTTCCCTATGTGCTTTCACTCTGCCCTCGTATGCCTTTACTGCCTCGGCATATTCTTCCTCGGTGTCGAAGCGGTCGGATTGGGGTGCGATAGGTTCGCAGGGGTATGGTGTCAGATAGCCACTGAGCTTTTCGATGTCATAGCCCATTTCAATCAGCAGTGCGTTTACCCTCTCGTTTAGGTCATACTCCGAGTGACAGAAATTGGCGGTTGGGTGTTCGTTCAGCATTTCAACCGCCTTGTCGGTGAGATAGCCGATGTGCTTCTCTCGGAGACAAGAGGGATTGGAGCAGTTGCCCTCACAGCCGTCCTCGCAGAACAGCAGAAGATTTATGGTGTTGAAAGGGCATGAGGCACACGCCGATTTGTCGAAGCGGTAACGGCTAAGGTCGGTGGTGTAGTTCTGCTCAATGAGCCGAGCCACATTTGAGGCGTTCATGCCACGCCAATTATTGTAGGTCACACCGTCTTTGAGGTGCGAGTTGAAAACATCGGTCTGTATGTCAACTCCGTAACGGCTTATTTCGGTTGCCACCGCCACCGTGATTTCCTTGGTGTCAATCAGCCGTGCGATTTCGGGAATGAGGTTTGTGAGCTTTATTCGGGTGCGGATATATGCCTCGCTTTTGCCTATCTGCGTGGCGAGTGTGGCATAGTCGTAGCGTCCGCTGTCGATTGCAGCCTTTAACGTGTCGGCTTCTTCCATAGGCGTGATGTCCTGACGGTGCAGGTTCTCCGCAATAGCCTTTTCCTCGGCTTCATCATCGGAAAGGTCGGTATAGACGGTTGCCTTGATGTCCTCTTTCCCTGCGATGAGAGAGGCGCGGTATCTTCGCTCGCCATACACGATTTCGTAGCGGTCGGTGCCGGCGATTGGTCGCACACCTATCGCGTGGAGAATACCTTGACGGCTGATAGAGTCAGCGAGTTCGGTAAGGCTCTGCTCGTCGAAATTCTTACGGGGGTTGTAGTTGCTCGGCTGAATGAGGGCGAGGGAGATTGTGGCTTCCTGTACGTTTGCGGTGTTGGTTTGAATTGCTGTTGCTTCCATAATTTGAGGGTTTTAGATGTTTGAGTTTTTTGTTTTTTCCCTTTTGTTTGAAGCCTTGTGGCTTCTCGCGTCCGGGGGATTTTTTCGATACAATCAGGACGGAGGGCGGGGGTGCAAGGCAAGTGTGGCAAGTGAAAAAATACGGAATACCCGATTTGGCACAAATCGTGGAAGGCTGCCGGATTTTTTCATGCAGCCAAGCCGGAGGCGATCGCTTGCCGCCACCACCGCCCGCCGTTACTTCGTAGCGAAAAACCAACGGACGCAGAAGCCGCAAGTAAGCAAAGAATAAGTTGCCGCCTCCAGTACCTTTTTATTCATAAATCATCATCTGTCAGGATATAACGGCGATTTTTATGCGTGCAAACCACCCTAATGTCAAATATTCTTATTAACTTTGCGATAGGCTCTTATGCCGATCCGACAGCAATGCCTCCCGACCGAGCAAAAATAATTGGCATCTCCCGTCATCGCCTCTCCACCGACGGCGATGGTGTGACTACGCTTGTCGCTTTCCACGGCTGTCCGCTCCGCTGCCGCTACTGCCTGAATCCACAATCGCTCGGCGATAGCGACCGCTTCAAGGAATACACTCCCCGGTCACTTTACGATGAAGTCAGAATTGATAAACTTTATTTCATCGCCACCAACGGCGGTGTGACTTTCGGAGGTGGAGAACCTGCATTACGTCCTGATTTTATATGCCGTTTCCGGGAACTGTGTGGCTCGTCATGGAGGCTGACATTGGAAACATCGCTGAATGTTCCGCAAGAGAATATCGAGGCTCTGCTCCCGGTGGTAGATTCATGGATTATCGACATAAAGGATATGGACGTGGATATTTACCTTCAATACACGGGTAAGGATAATTCGCGTGTGCTTTCTAATTTGCGCTTGATTGCCGAAGCTGACCGTCAGAAAGACTGCATAATACGGCTACCGCTTATTCCAGACTACAATACCGATGCCGACCGCGAAGAAAGTCGCAAGGCTCTCACCTCACTTGGCTACTCCAAATTCGATTTATTCACCTATCAAATCCGCACACACTGACTATGGCACGAGGAAAGCAGACCTGCAAAATATTGAAAGAGATTCGTCGGCAGATAGCCGAAGCGAATGACATAGAGTTTGTAACGTCGGAATGCCGCTACAAGGGTGACTGCCTCGGTACATGTCCCAGATGTGAGGCCGAAGTGCGTTATTTGGAGCAGCAGCTTCGCTCCCGTCAACTCATGGGTAAAGCCGTTGTGATTGCCGGATTATCGGCAGGTATGATTGCAATTTCAAGCTGCGGCAGTTCATCAAATCAAAAGGCAGATGATAGTTACAGACTGCAAGGGGAACCTATGGAGTTGCCTGAAGGAGATGGTGAATGGGACGTTGAAGGAGAATTGCCGGTGCAAGAAGTAATCGACTCTATTAGAGAAGCGGCTATGATGAAAGAGGGAGAGGTAGCCAATATTTCCGATGCTATTGTCACGCAAGGAGAAATGCCGGATGAATCGCCGAAAAATCCTGATGACAGGTATATTTATAACTGTGCTGAACAGATGCCTGAATTTCCTGGGGGCACAGCTGCAATGATGAATTTTATTGCCAAAAACTTGAAATACCCAAAAGAACAGTTGGAAGCTGGTTTTCAAGGAAGAGTTGTTGTAAAATTTTATGTGGATACCTTAGGTAATATTTGTGAGCCAACGATTGTAAGAGGCAAGGACTCCGCATTAGATAGAGAGGCTATCCGGCTTGTCAAATCTTTTCCTCAATTTAGTCCTGGAACACTTAACGGCAAGAAAGTCAATGTATGGTTTACGTTACCCATAGTTTTCAAATTACCCGCGGAATAAAATATGGCACGAGGAAAACAGACCTGCAAGATATTGAAAGAGATTCGCCGGCAGATAGCCGAGGCGAATGACATAGAGTTTGTAACGTCGGAATGTCGTTACAAGGGTGACTGTCTCGGAACGTGCCCCAAATGTGAGGCTGAGGTGCGATATTTGGAGCAGCAGCTTCGCAAGCGTCAACTTGCAGGGAGATTGGTTAACCTTGCCGGAATATCGGCAGGAGCCATAGCCATGCTTGCTCCTATTGCCGTGCAATCCCAGACTCCCGACACATCTTTGACAAAAGGATATGTCGCAACTCAGGCAATGGCCGATACAATTATAGTCAAAGGAGTTGCATTTTGTGAATATACTGCACAAGATGGTAGTGTCGTGACGGACACTTTAATTGGAGCAATAGTCAGAAATATAAATTCAAAAAAAGCAACGCAAACAAATATCGACGGCGAATTTGAAATTGATGCTTGCTTGGGAGACTCTATCGAGGTATCTTATATTGGGTTTAATAAACAGATTATTGTCGTTAATAACCGAGAACCTTTGAGTATCACGTTGAATGACAAGGGTGTTGCTTTGTTAGGCGAAGTTGCCGTCATACGTAATCCGAGGAACACACTTGACCTAATAATTATCAATGAGAATGGCGAACTATTTTCATCGGATGATGTAACAATCAAGCGTGTCTTAAGTGATGGTATAGATGAAGATGATTGGCCTTACATTTATCCTTCATCAATTTATGACGATAAGGAATATCGACTTATCGCTCTTAGGATTTATTGGACTGAAGAATGTGGTTTTCAAGACGACGATGGCAAGCCACTGAAAGGAGCCGTATTGCGAATAGAGGCCGACGGTTACAATAAGCCTCAAACAATCAAAGTCAAATATCCCAAACGCAACACAAAGAAAACCATCAAGTTCAAACACGAAAGTGAATAAAAACCATGAGTCTAAATAAATACATATCTTTTTATGCAACTCTGTTGATGTGTTTGGTTTTAAATCTATCATCCTGCACAGTTGGCTATAAAAACGATGGTAAGGAAGTAACATGGCATACTTGGAATGAAGGTAATGGGCATAACTCACGCAAAGTTGCCGCAGATCCAAACTCGTTTGAGGCTCTTGAAGATGATTATGGACGCGACGCAGTACATGCTTTTTATGAAGGAGATATCATTGAGGGTGCCGATGGCAGTTCATTCAAAACATTAGGGAATTGGTATGCATCCGATGATAAGCATGTCTATATTTCGGGGAATTTGATCAAAGGAGCAGACGCCTCATCATTCAAAGTCCATCGCTACCGTTTAGGAGAAGACAAGAATGATTTTTACAATGATACCACCGCTCTCAATATTAGGGACAAGGATTCTTTTGAAATCCTGAAATATTCATCGGGTAAAGAATCCAGTTATGCAAAGGATAAGTATAACGGATATTATATGAATGGCACTGTTATACCGGATATTGATTATCAGACATTTCATCCTATTGATGTAGAATCATGGCAAGACCGTTGCTATGCCGCAGATAAAAATAAAGTGTATTGCTATGGTGAAGTTGTGCCAATGGCAGACCCGGCGACATTCAAGGTCGTAGATTTTGCAATAGGTCAAGACAAGAACCGTGCCTATAAAGGCAAGGTGCCTACTCAAATAAAGGACTATACTAAATTAGAGATGGTTGGGCCTGTTATGTACAATGACGGAACCAATATATATGACCTTGATTTCAAAATACTTCCGGAGGCTGATGTAGCCACATTCGAGCATATTGAGAATAATTGGTATAAAGACAAAAATAAGATTTGGTGGATGTCTAAGCCTCTGCCGGGAGCAAATCCTCAAACATTTATGCCAGTGGAAGTCTCATCATATAGATCCATATCTGGCAAAAAAGACCCACTTCGTGGAGGAGATTTCAACTTTGGAAAAGATGACAAATATGTTTTCTATCAAGATTCAATTATTGTCGGAGCTGACCCTATGAGCTTTGAAAAGATTGATTTTCATGACGGAGATAGCTGGACAGTGTTTGACAAAAACAAAGTGTATCAAGGGAAAGATTCACCAAACAGGAGAAAGTATCTCAAAAAGAAATACGGTAAGCGATGAAAACCGTAAATGACAATGGATTTAATCAGTCTATGAACAAGAAATCGGCATTTCTGCGGTTCATGAGATATGTAGCTGTGATTTTGGTCACAGTTTGGCTGTTTGTGTTGATGATTGCATCTGCCGAAGATGATTTTTTTGACTCTCTTATATTTATATATGTACTATACGTTGCTATTGCGGCTTTTTTTATTACAATTCCACTTCTCGGCTTTTGGATATATTCATTTGTAAAGGCAATCAAAAGGCGCACTAAAGAAGATAAGATTTTCTTAGTAATACATATTGTTGATGTGCTTATGGTCGGGATTATTGCATTTTTCTTATCGCGACCCCCACAAAATGCGATGCTTTCATCATGGCTGACAATTACCAAGGGGAGAAACGGTTTTTGGATGAGGAATATTGCTGACCGTTATCGCAATATGCTCCCGACAGCACTCGCTTAGTCTTTTGAGATAGATAATGATAAATCTCATCCTTTTGTTTTAAGCGACAAGGATACGAAAGAGTTGAAAAGATGGCTGAAAGATTGCGGTTGCATAGGAATCGATGTTGATAA